>Ga0074195_1000102_pt1 | contig 205721 bp, 181 predicted proteins | sample EPASupsiteHSE623_FD_64525 | JGI IMG/M metagenome (GOLD analysis project Ga0074195, IMG submission 64525) | Bioremediated contaminated groundwater from EPA Superfund site, New Mexico - Sample HSE6-23 | ecosystem: Environmental > Aquatic > Deep subsurface > Groundwater > Contaminated ... | reverse complement strand
CTATGCATGGTCTATGAGTGATTTGGGAGATTTTATATACGTAGGAACAGGGAGAAATATACTGGTGAATATAATCAAGTCTATTGAGCCGAGGACTCAACTTCCCGCACTAATAAAGCCAGATCCAATAGATAATCTGGCTGAAATTTGGAGATACAAAAAGGATGGATCACTTCCATGGGAAAGAGTCTATAAGGCTCCATCTGATTCCGGCATTACAGGTTTCAGGTTTATGATTAAGGCTAGACCGTTTGGAGGCAGCCCTTGCCTTTTTGCTGCAGCTTTTGGTACAAAAGTTGAAATATTAAAATCTACTAATGGTGTAAATTGGTTTATTTTGCCTGACACTGTTTTGCAGGGAACTTCATCAAGAGCAATGTTAATACAAAAGGGCAAACTGTATGTATCTACCATAGATGAGGGTAGCCAAACTTCAGCTCCCCTGCTTTATAGCAGCGAGGATCCAGAATTTTATCCATGGAAAAGTCTTATAGACGTAAATGCACCAGGTTTTGATCCTGCCAAGAACCCCACAAGTCCTATAAGTAATATGGCGGTATTTAATGACAGGATATATGTTGCCGTCAGCAATCCCAATGGGGCTCAAGTTTGGAGAACAAATGGACCGGAACCAGAACTAAATGACTGGACACTTATAGTTGATAATGGTTTTGGAGATCCTGCCAATGTTTATACTCTTGCCATTGGTGTATTTAAAGACCATCTATATGTAAGCGGTACAAAGGAGTTGCCATTATCTTGGTTTATTCCCAGGGGCTGCGATATCATCAGAATAAACAAGAATGATGGCTGGAAGTTAATAGTTGGTGGAAATCCATTTTTTCCTCTAACTGAATCATTAGAAGAAGTACAGATGAGTGCTTCGGGCCTTGGCTCGGGCTTTAATAATCCATTTAATGTATATGCCTGGCAGATACAGGAATATAAAGGCAAACTGCTTGTAAGTACTTTTGATGATTCCAGCAACATGGAAGTAATTCTGGATACCCTTTTGGCAAACAGACTTGCTTTAGAGCAACTAATAGGCCCATTAGCAACGAATACATTAATAGAAATTTACAAGGGTGTTGTAGAGATCTTAAGAGCTATAAAATATCCAATTGGATTTGATTTGTATGTGTCTGAAGACGGCATTCATTTCAAGTCTATAGTACTGAAAGGACTTTCCAATCCAAACAATTACGGTGGAAGAATACTCTATGTAGATAGCCGCGAAAAATTATACATCGGAACAGCTAACCCATTCCAGGGCTGTGAAGTTTGGAGAACAAGGGATAAAGACTACAATACAAAACCATGCAATGAAAAAAACAATGAAGGCTTGCAGAAAATCAGGGAAATAATAAGCGAAAAGTTCGATATTATAAGGGAAAATATGCCTGTAGTCCTTAAATTTATACCGAAGGAGCATTATCACAGATTCATTTAACTAATTATGGTAATCAATAAAAGCTTTTTCGTGACATAAACTGCATGGTGTGTTCTTCAGGCTTTCAAAAAAGGGCCAGGTTTCAATTTACTGAAACGTGGCCTTTTTAGCTGCTATGAAAAAATAGCTAAGGGAGCATATCAAATGGATTCTAATCGCAATGGGTTGGAAAAGTCATTATTTAAAGTAGTTAACGCTAGTATGCGGCACCAAATTTAATAGCGAGTTATCGCTTTAAAGGACTTTAGTTACAGTCCTTTTTTGTTTCAGCAAATAGCGCATCACGTACATCTATAACAAAAATTGAACCTTATTTAATTCTGCCTGACAGTTTTTTCCTGACTTCTCGTATTAATTGTACATTTATATTATTAGGAGCGTGATAAAAATGCACTCTAAACAACGGAAATGTATCGTTTGGCTCATGGTCTCTTTACTGCTGATAACGCTGCTGCCATCAGCTTCCCTGGCCTCTGACCGGGCCAACATATCCCTGGATCAGGCTATCCAATCGGTGAAACAAACTTTCGCGGTGCCCCCCGAGTATACTAATTTTAGTTCCGGTTATAACCAGGGAGAAAACAGCCAGTCCTGGTCTCTCAGTTGGACTGACCCCGCAGGAAAAGGCGGTAATTTTGGAGCCCAGGTGGATGCGGAGAGCGGGGAGATCATTTCCATGAATAGTTGGAAACCCGAAACCCAAACTCATAATCGCATCCCGTCTATCTCTCTTGCTAATGCTCAAAATATTGGCGGCGATTTATTACAGCGCTTAATACCGAGCCGGGTTTCTTCCCTGGTGCTAATACCTGAAAATCAGCTCATTTCTCTGACTAGTTTTGGCTCATCTAATTACAGTGTACGCTGGCAGCGTGTATTTAACAACATTCCGGTAATGGGCGAGGGCGTTACTATGCAAATCAGCGCGAGTGACGGCCAAGTGATTAATTACAATCTTAATTGGACTAATAAGGATATGCCTTCCCCCAACGGGATAATCTCGCCTGAAACAGCCCGGCAGTCTTTTATAAGTGAAGGAATTATTAAACTAGAGTATGTTATGGCATACCCGGGCGGCTCGCCGATCATTGCCGCCCAGCAATCTCCTCAGCTGGTTTATCGTCTGGATCATCCTTCCCGGGGAGTACTTGATGCATTCACCGGCAAACCGGTTATCGCCGCCAACTTAGGTTGGCTGGGCGGTGGAGGGGGAGCCGAGGGAATGTATTCGTCAGCAAAAAACCTGGCGATGGATAGAGCCCCACAACCCTTAACCCCTCAAGAACAGGATGAAATTAAGAACACAGCCAATCTACTTAGCCAAGAAGAGGCCGCCAGCATACTGGCTAAATGGGTTAATATTGATGATAATATGATCCTGCGCTCTGCCAATCTGGAACGAGATTGGCGGGATCCCCAACTGCGTACATGGAGCCTTTCCTGGTCCTCAAACCTATCGGCAGCCCATAGTGATATCAAAATTACCGCTGTACCTATAAGCAACGCCGCACCCTCATCGTCATTATCCCCCCTTCCATCAAACCTGTATGGGCGAGTAAATGCCCGAACCGGAGAATTGGTCGGGTTTAATCTGGATGTACCTGCCGCCAGTGATTCTCCCGCTACCATGACGCAGGACACAGCCCGGGCTCTAGCGGATGATTTTCTTAAGAAAGTTCAGGAAAATCATTTTTCACAGTTTAAGTTTGATCAGGTGGATTTTGACCAGTATAAGAAACGGGTTATGGTTCCCGGCTCCAATCCGCCCAACTGGTCTTTCAACTACTTGAGAACGGTGAATGGGATACTCTTTCCCAACAACGGAGTCAATATCACAGTAGACCGGATCTCAAAAAAGATTGTCTCCTACAACCTGAACTGGATAGATAAAGAATTCCCTTCCCCCCAAGGAGCTCTGGGGACGGATAAGGGTAATGAGTTATATCTGCAAGCTGCTCCGTTAACCCTGGCTTATTCCCTTTTCAACACGGTCGAGGGAAGTGCTCCAGAAATGCATCTGGTCTACCTGCCGCAAAATCAGCCCACCCATGCTATGTTTAGCATGATTGATGCCCATAACGGGACCGAACTTAATGCGCAAGGTGAACCCCTGTCACTAGATGAGGGAAGTCACGTTTTCACCGACATCGCAGGAAGTTATGCAGAAAAGGAAATCGCTATTCTGGGGCAGGCAGGGCTCATGGGTGAATACGGCAATGCCTTCCATCCTGACGAAAACATTAAATTATTGGCATTGCTGAAAGCTATGCTAAACAGTGCCAGTGGTATTGACAATACCCGTAATCTATCCGATCAGGAAATCATGAAGCGCGCTTTCGAGCTGGGATGGATTAAGGAGAGCTTGCCCCCGGACTCCGAGGTAAGCAGGGGTCTTTTGGCCCAGCTTATGGTGCGTTCCCTCTCTCTGGAATACCTGGCCCGGCGGACGGAAATCTTTCAGGTTCCTTATCAGGATGCTTCCCTGCTGGGTGACGACCTGAGGGGCTATGCCGCCCTCTGCTACGGATTGGATATTATTAAAGGCGATGGCACAAATTTCGATGGGAGCCATATTGTAACCAGGGCTGAGGCGGCTCTCGCGCTAATCCATTCTTTGGAAGCTAAGAATTAAGCCTTAAAAAATCTAAATTGGTAGAAGGCAATATAATCTGCGGCTTTTTGCTATGAAAAAGAGGTTTCATATATTGTATGAAACCTCTTTTAGAATACAGCCCAATCCCATCTAAACGGTAACTGCCCTAACAAATTCAGCATTCGGATATTGTTTGGTGTCCAGATAAACCCTGGGACGGCTGGGTTCGATTAGTTTCCAGTGATTTATCCACACCTTTCCCTGAGGATTAAGACGATGCTGAATTGAACATACCAGCACACCATTCTTGGCATCATGTCCAGAGGGAAAGGCTGAGCTTACCGGAACTGTTATTTTGACCACCACGGGTATTCCCGCATGGAGATCAGGGTTGGCTGTACTCGGACAAATTAACTTGAATTCAGGATAAACCGGAGTTCTTAAGACCTGTACCACATTGGTCAATTTACGATAACTTTGGCGTTCTAGTCTGCCCTTATTTGGACCGCTTTGATAAACCCGGTAGTGTACAATGGTTACTGTAGTAGGAGGGTTGTTGCCATTGGCTATAGGATCTCTTAGTACTCCATCATGTACCTCGTATTGTCCATTGTTAAAATAGACAACCCCGACCCCTTCTCCTCTTTGCAGGTTTAGATTGGTATTCTGCATGTAAAAAACCTCCTTCCAATAAAACCCTGGTGTGCTTGTATATTTGATCGATTAATAGTTTCATTAGTACTAAGTTGAGCCCTAGCCACTAATACCATCTCTTTTACGTTTTATATATTATTCTTGCATAGGAAAAATGTGCTACTCCACGACTAATTCATTTATGCAAAACAAGAATATCACCCAAAGAAGGCGCGTTCAGCTTCACACCAACTTCTTTAGCGTATCTATATACCACATCGCAAATATGTGATAAAATACCCGTTGGCCACGTTGATTCTATTAAGTCATCCAGTGTGTCAAGGTTGGCTTGATAAGGGATTCTAGTATTTTATTAAACAATTTGAGTTTTAAGCATCGGAAGAAACTGCGGAGCAGTTTCAACACACCGCTGCAACGAGGCGGGGGACATCTTTTCGCCTCGTTATATATAAGGGCTTATAATATTTGTTGGAGGCACTCATGAGCATTTTGAATGTAGAAAATGTATCCTGTGGATTTGGTTCACGGAAAATTTTAGAAAAAGTATCGTTTCGCCTGTTAAATGGTGAGCACGTAGGCCTGGTTGGAGCAAACGGCGAGGGAAAGTCCAGCTTTCTCAATATAATCACCGGCAACCTAATTCCTGATGAGGGAAAGGTGAGTTGGTGCAAACGCATTACGACGGGCTACCTTGACCAAAGCAGTACCCTAACCAAAGGGAAAACAATCCGTGACGTGCTGCGCGAGGCATTTAGTGATATGTACCTGAAAGAACAGGAAATGCTGGAAATGTACGATCGAATGTCAAATTGCAGTGAGGAGGAAATGACTGCACTGCTCGAGGACGTTGGAGAAATACAGGAGATGCTGGAACACAGCGGCTTTTATATACTCGATACCCGCATAGAAGAGTACGCTAACGGTCTGGGCCTTCGCGATATTGGTTTGGATAAAGATGTGGGAGACATTAGTGGAGGGCAGCGTACAAAAGTATTGTTAACCAAGCTTTTATTACAGAATCCTATGATTTTGATTTTAGATGAACCTACCAATTTCTTGGATGAAAATCATATTGCATGGCTGACTAACCTTCTGCAAAATTATGAAAATGCCTTTATTTTAGTCTCTCATGATATTCCTTTTCTCAATTCAGTGGTCAATGTGGTATATCATTTTGATAATGCAATAGTGACGCGCTATAAAGGTAATTATGATAACTTTATTGTTATGAGTGAGCTGAAAAAACGCCAGCTTGAACAGGCCTATGATAAGCAGCAAAAAGAGATTTCACACCTTGAAGATTTTATCGCCCGCAACAAAGCGAGAGTTGCCACAACCAATATGGCCAAGAGCCGCCAAAAGAAGCTGGACAAGATGGATATCATTGCGCTGGGCAAGGAAAAGATAAAACCTATTTTTTCGTTTTCTTCAGCTCGGACCACCGGAAAAATAGTTATTGATGCAAAAGATCTTGTACTCGGTTATGATGAGCCGCTCACCGCTCCGCTTAATTTACGACTTGAGAGAGGACAAAAAATTGCCGTCAAGGGTGTCAACGGCTTGGGAAAATCCACTTTACTGAAAACGTTACTGGGCATTCAACCGCCCATAGCGGGAACGATTGAGCTTGATACGTTTGTTGAAACCGGTTATTTTGAGCAGGAGAAAGCTGCCGGAAGCCATACTGCGCATGAGGAAATATGGCAGGAGTTTCCTTTCTTGACAAACGCACAGGTGCGTGGTGCTCTGGCTAAATGCGGTCTGACTGCCGAACATATAGGAAGTCAGATGAAAGTGCTCAGCGGCGGTGAAAATGCCAAGGTAAGGTTATGCAAGCTCATGCTTCGAAATATGAATTTATTGGTTCTTGATGAGCCGACAAATCATCTTGACGTGAATGCCAAGGAAGCACTGAAAACTGCGTTGTCAGAGTATCGCGGCACATTACTGTTAGTGAGTCATGAGCCTGAATTTTATCAGGATATTGTATCAGGTATCTGGAATCTAGAGGAATGGACAACAAAAATTGTGTGAAGAAAATCAGATAATGAAATGGAAAAGGGCCTATTCATGAGTCTGAGATAATTAATTAATGGTTGAAATACTTAAAGGACTCAGTTAATGCTAAATAGCTATTAATCGCGTTTAAGGACCGTTGAGAATTTAAATTAAGTATCATATAAGATTCTCTTCTTTAAACGTTAACCCCTGAGAATTGACGGTACCCGTCCCCTCGTCTCCCCTTCTAAATATCCCCAATAACAACATCATTACCTTCATTTGACATTCACCCTTTATATTTCCTGTGAATAAAATAAATCGAGGCGTAACCTCGAAGAATACAACTATTAATTAAATTGATGTAAAGGAGATGTAAGGCTAGTGAAAGGCAAATGCAAACTAAAAGGCAGACTGGAAAATCAAGTCTATTCAAGCCGTGTCCAGAGATCTGAGTTTGATAGCAACTGGAAGACATGTCTTTCCAAAAGCGGTTATGTAAAGTATGTAGCCACTAAGGATAAAGCAAAAGTTGAAGTTTTACTTGATAACGGTCAAAGAAAACTACTGATATTTAATAAAGGTGGTAAGATAATGGTTGGTGGCGGCGGAACCAGCCATTATAGTAAGCCCCATTTTGCTAAAGTTATTTAGCCCAAAATATAAAAATTGCGATCAATGGGGGAAACCAAATTTCTGGTATTCCCCATGATTATTTTTGGTTAAATACAACTACCCAGATCCTATCCCTACCATAGATTTAATTCCATCGGTTACTTCACTGTAACACTCTCTACAAATTACTCCTCCTAATTACCTACTTATCAGAGAGTCAGATGAAATAATTGCAGAACCGTTGGTAATTATATTACTGGCTTCCAGCGAGATTTCATTAAGTGAATTATCCATCTCACCTCTGAACCACACCTGATACAGATTCATAATGCCCCCGGCAACAAAATGTGCGCGAATAAGAAATTCCGGGGAATTTTTTATATGCTCTGGGATATCGCTATCAGTTTTCATATGATTTACAAAAATGTCTTTAAGTCTAACCAGAAACTGTTCAGCTCCGTCTGCATTAATGAGGATCCGATAAAATTTCAAATCCTCCTCCAGGTAGCTTGAGATCTGCAAAAGAAGCGGCAGTGGGTTTTGAAAGAAATTCTTATAGCGTAGTTCGCCTAAAGATTCCAACAGCATTTCAATTATCTCATTTTCTATCTGTTCAATAACCGCTCTTGTATCCTGATAATGGGCATAGAAGGTTCCGCGGTTAATGTCGGCTCGATTAACAATGTCGGTAACCGTGATTTTTTCCAACTTTTTTTCCTTCATTAAATCAACAAACGCCTGCCGTATTAATCGCCTTGAACGAATGGCGCTTTTATATTCCGCTTTTTTACCCATGAGAAGGCTCCTTAAGATTTTTAAAATCCAATAAATTTATTTCCATTTGTATGATTTTGAACATATAATGCAAATCTGCTGATTGTACGGATGACCTATCCTAATTATTATATATTTATGAACAAAATTCAACACATGTATTATTTTATATATAAGTGCGGTTTTGAAAGGATAGTCAACATGAAGTATTTTTACTGCATTAATACGAAAGACTCAGAGTGCCTATGACCATTATGCTTTTATCCGTGGTCTACTGAAAACTGATAATGGCATTTATGCAGATTTAAAAAGACATAATTATGGGGTGATATGAATGCGGCAATGGTATAAAAATAAAAAAATCTATATTGTTGTTTTAATCGTTTTGGCTTTAGTTAGCTTAGGTTATATGCAGCGGGCGCTCAATAACTCGAAAAAGGTGGTTGAAGAACCACTCCTGGTGCGTTCTATGACTGTCCTGAAAGATAATGGTGAGCAAAGCTTTAAATACTCGGGTGAGGTTCACGGACGCTATGAAAGCCAGTTGGCGTTTCGAGTCAATGGTAAGATACTGACCCGAAATGTGGATGCAGGCAGCATTGTAAACCCGGGTGATATCCTGATGCAAATGGATTCTTCGGACAGCCAATTAAGTGTTCAGGTTGGTGAAGCTGCGATTATTTCAGCAGAATCCAAAATGAAACTGGCTAAAGATAATCTGGGCCGCAGTCAAAGCCTATATGAAGGCGGAGCGTTAAGTAAAGCGGGATATGATACGTCGGTTGACACTTATAACTCTGCCCAGGCGGCTTACAATCAAGCCCAAGCCCAGTTGCAGCAGCTTGAAAACCAACTGCAATACTGCAGTTTGCGAGCAGATATTGCTGGTACTGTATCTGCCATAAATGTTGAAACCGGACAATTTGTGGCAGCGGGCACCCCTATATTGACACTGGTGCAGGACGGAGAGCGTGAAGTTGAAATAAATGTTCCTGAAAATCGGATTGATGATTTAAATAAAGCTACCAGCATCAAAATTAATTTTTGGGCTCTTCCAGGAACAATTGTAGACGGGCGGGTACGTGAGATCTCCCCGGTAGCCGACCCCGTAGCCCGGACGTTCAAAGCGCGAATTAGTCTGATAAATCCGCCCGCGGATTTAAGGTTGGGTATGACCTCCTCGGTTGAATTAAAAACGTCCAGCGATGAGCAGGCATCATTTGCAACCATACCCTTATCGGCCATATATCAAACCGGTGATTCAGCAGCAGTTTGGATCATACAAAATCAAACCGCACATCTCAGGAAAATTGGAATTGCAGGTTTTGATCAGGATCAGGTAAAGGTTAATGCCGGTCTCGAAAAGGGTGAGGTTATAGTTACCGCCGGTGTAAATAAATTGATGGAAGGTCAAACAGTAAGACTAATGGATATATCTTATTAAAACGATTTATGGCCACCTTTAATGTATACCCGCGAATTTCAATTTGGAGGACTGAGGCCGGTGAAGATGATAAACATTACTGAATGGGCACTCAAACACAAATCATTGATATACTTCTTTATAATTCTATTGTTTATTATGGGTGCCTACTCGTATCAAAATCTGGGCAGGATGGAGGATCCGGACTTCACGGTCAGAGAAATGGTAGTTACGGTGGCCTGGCCGGGAGCCAGCGCCCAGCAGGTGGAAGAGCAGGTTACTGATAAGATTGAAAAGAAGCTCTTGGATACTCCCGGGCTGGATCATTTAAGCAGCTACTCTGTACCAGCCCAATCATACATATTTATTAATTTGGATTTTTCGGTTGATCATGACAAAATTCAACCCACATGGCAGGACGTCCGCAATATGGTTAACGATATAAAAGATACTTTGCCTAGCGGAGTGGTTGGCCCCTATTTCAACGACAAGTTTAGCGATGTATACGGTTCGATTTATGCTATAACCGGAGACGGATACAGCTATGAAGATGTGCGGGCTGAGGCCGAGAAAATACGGCGCATTCTGCGGGATGTCGATAATGTTAAAAAGGTTGAATTGGTTGGGGTTCAGCCTGAAAAAATCTATATTGAAATGGAAAGCAGTAAACTAGCCAAGCTGGGTATAAGCCCCAATACCATAATATCTACATTGCAGGGCCAGAACGCCATGACCCCGGCCGGAATGTTTGAAACCTCATCGGATAATGTTTACGTGCGTGTTTCCGGAATGTTTGACAATATTGAAGATATCCGCGATTTGCCCATACGAACCAGCAGCGGAACCGTTCGTCTGGGCGATATTGCATCAGTGCAAAGGAGCTATGCCGACCCCGTGGATCCCAAAATGTATTATAACGGTCGGCCAGCGGTCGGCCTGACCCTTTCCATGGCCGATGGAGGCAATGTCCTGACTTTGGGAAATGATTTGAGCCAGGCTATAAGCAATATTCAAAAAGACCTGCCGGCGGGCCTGGAGATTCACCAGGTAGCCGACCAGCCCAAGGTGGTAAAGGATTCGATCAATGAATTCGTTATAACCTTATTGATAGCCATTGCTATTATTCTTATCGTTTGTCTTTTAACCCTGGGGATCAATACCGGGGCGGTGGTTGCCATAGTAATACCCTTGGTAATAGCCAGTGTCTTTACGGTTATGAAAGGCAGCGACATAGCGCTGCAAAGGGTATCGCTGGGGGCATTGATTGTGGCCATAGGCCTGCTGGTCGATGATGCCATCATTATTTTAGAGAGCATGACGGTTAAAATCGAGCAGGGCTGGGAACGTACTAAAGCCGCCGGATTTGCCTATCAAAACACAGCCGGACCCATGTTGACCGGCACTCTAGTTACCTGTGCCGGTTTCATTCCAGTAGGCTTTTCACAAGGGAGCGCGGCTGAATATGTAGGCAGCCTTTTTTGGGTGGTCACTATTGCCCTCATCACATCCTGGATAGTGGCTGTCACAGTAACTCCAGTCCTGGGTTATAAGATGATCCAGGTAAAACCATCCCATAAAGAGCAAGGGTTCGATTTATATGATACTACGTTCTATCGCTTATTCAGGAAAATCTTGAACTGGTGCCTTGAGAATCGCAGAGCGGTTCTAATCTTTACTGTATTAGTCTTCATAGCTTCAATTTTTCTGCTCCGTTTTGTAAAACAAGATTTTTTCCCGGCATCAGTCCGCCCCGAGCTTATCCTTGACTTCAGGCTGCCTCCTGGTTCTTCCATTCAGGCCACTGATGAGACAAGCAGGAAATTCGCTGAACAGCTAAAAGAGGACCCCGATATTGTGGATTATTTCCATTATGTGGGTCAGGGGGCGCCGCGCTTTATTCTGTCCCACGAGCCCGTTCTTTCCAGTGATGATTTCGCCCAATTTGTAATAGTGACTAAAGATCTTGAAGCCCGGGAAAGGGTGGCCAAAAAACTTGATAACATTTTGACGGGTTTTCCAGCGGTGGAAGCACACTATAGATCAATACAACTGGGCATTCCAGCTAAATATCCGGTAATGCTGCGGGTGACTGGCTACGACCATGATAAAGTCCGAAATATTGCAGAACAGGTCCGAACCGTTATGGTATCGGAAGCTTATCTTCGTGACGTAAATATGGATTGGAACCAGAAAAGCAAAGTAGTGCATTTGAAAATAGATCAGGATAAGGCCCGAATGCTGGGAGTCGACAGTGAGTCCCTGGCCTCCACCCTGCAAGCACAGCTTTCGGGAGTATCAATTGATGAATTCCGGGACAAGGATAAAACTGTCGGTTTAGTATTTCGACTGGATTCAAACAGCCGAAAAGATCTGGCCAACATCAAGAATCTCAATATACCGCTAAGTAGTGGTCGATACGTACCTCTGGACCAGATTGCGACGATTTCATACGATGCCGAAGATGGGGTGATTTGGCGTTATGATCTAAAGCCAACTATAACCCTGCAAGCCGATGTAACAAATGTCATTACCGGAACGGACGCTACCCAAAAAGTTTATCAGAAGCTGGAAAACCTTCGCCAGAACTTGCCATCAGGTTATAGCATTGAAATGGCCGGGTCGGCAGAGGCATCGGTTACTGCTATATCCAACTTGCTTAAAGCGGTTCCCTTAATGGCTGTGGTGATCATTATACTGCTAATGCTGCAGATGGAAAGTATGCCAAAAACGATGTTAACATTGTTGACTGCACCTCTGGGCATGATTGGGGTAACCCCTGCACTTTTAATCACCAATCAGCCCATGGCTTTTGTAACTTATTGCGGAATCCTCGCTTTGGCAGGCATAATTATACGCAATTCAGTTATTTTAATCGACCAGATTGATAAACAGCTGGAACAAGGTGAATCCACCTGGAATGCTATAATAAATGCAGCAGTGTTAAGATTTCGTCCTATTATGCTGACCGCTATGGCAGCAATCCTGGGAATGATTCCGTTAATGACCAGCATCTTTTGGGGGTCAATGGCGGTTGCCATAGCCGGGGGCCTTTTGGTGGCGACTATTCTAACCCTTCTGGTGCTTCCAGCCATGTACGCCGCCTGGTATAAAGCAACCCCTGAAGTTGAAATGCCCGATTTAGTCCAAATCGGAGTTGACAGTTAAATTGGGTGGAGGCTAGGGACACGTACTATGATGTAGGTAAACCGAATCCTTTTTGGTCTCGATATATTTTTCTATGTCTTTAATTATCTGGCTCATATTATCATCTATGTCGGAATTGGAGCGACCTAAGGTGGAAACGGGACACTGGAGGTTATAATCAAGTATTTTCTTTGAAATCTCCACCAGGCGCTCCCGGGTTTGGTTATAGAAATCATTCTTTTTTAGTTCATATCGGCGTATAGCCGCACTGCTTCGTTTTTCGCTAAAAACAATCCGCGTATATTTTTTGGAATCGTCAACTTCCTTGTTGAATTTTGTCCAAAGAGTGTCGATCTCCTTGCCCAATTCTATCCATCGAGGTGCATAGCCATTGTCCTTGAGGATTTTGTAAGCCATGTGCATTTCATCCGGCGCAAAGGGATTGTTCTCCAGATTAAGGGGCTTTCCAGCCCCCTCCAGATTGTCAAATTCCCCGCGCTCCATGGCTTCTGCTAAGAGTGCACCAATTCTATCATTGCGCTGCACCAAAATTTGGGCTTCATACATCATGATGTTTTCTTTTATAGTTATGTTTAACGTCTTGTCATCAACATTACGCATGCAGATTTCCCTCCTAATTGTTTTTTTAAGAACTTGCTCCTTCAATAAAACATACTAATTCGCTGTACAACCTGGGTGCAACAGTAACTCTCTACCAAATTGACGGAATTAAACGATAAGGTGTCTTTAAATAGTAATCTTTGTAACCAGGAAGGTCACGTAAAAGCACCTCTTCTTCTTTCCTTATCCTGAATATAAACGTAGGTATGAAAAGCCAAGCCAATATTAATGCCCAATAAGAACCAAGTGCTAAAGGAGTGAACAACATCATTATTAGCAACCCCGTATACATCGGATGGCGAACAATGGCGTAGGGTCCGGTTCTAATAACCTGTTGTTCTTTCTCTACCTGTATGATAGTTGAAGCATAACTATTTTCCTTAAAAACTAAGAAAATGAATACATATCCCAAAAAGACCAAAGCATTAGCGGCGATTATAATCCAAACCGGTACTACCGACCAGTGATAACGGTAATCAACACCGGGAATTAAGTAGGTGAGCATAGATAAGAATGATAAAATCCGTATGATACCAGGTTGCTTTTCTTTTTCTTTGACCGTCATTCGTCTTGATAAAAGCCCTGGATCTTTTTTTACAAAATAGGTGGTAATCAAAAGTGTCATTGCAGAAATTATCGACCACCAAATCCATGCTTCCCAAAACTTTAAGGATCCTGCGGGAAGAAATAAGACCAGGCCCATCACCATCATAATTATTATCGGCACAAGAAAGGCTTTTAAGTTTGATGATTTTATATTACTTTCCATAGAAATCCCCCCTAATTTTGATGTAATTTTGGCAATCGGTTTGGTTTATAGATAGAGATATTGTTGAAGTAATTGATTAAACTTAATCTGCGCTGATGAGAGAACGACAGCTACCATCTCACTATATAAGTTTTCAAGAGGTTTTTTGGGTCCCGTCTGTTTACATAATATCTCCTTTAACAGAGGTATACTTTTGATAAAATCGGCAGATTCCCGGGCTAATACTTCAATCTCCGGATCATCTTCGGGCAGCTGGGCCACCCTGGCAAGACGTACTCCATAATCCAAAGAAATTTGATGCTGCTCAGGGTGTGCTTTAAAATATTCGGCCAAGGCTCGAAAGGTTTCCCGATAATCCTCGCCCCATTGGAAATCATCCAGGATACTATACAATTTTTGATGCTGATCAAAGATTTCTGGACAGGTTCTGGCATATTTCTCCATTTGGTCCGGTCCCAGTATCTCTGTGATCTTTTGAAAAGAAGGAGATCCGAAGGTATCCTCATCCAGGAGTACGGTGTCTTCCGCCAGTAATGTATCAATTTTCTCCACTCGTTCTTCAAGTGTTTTCACTTCGCTTAACAAATCCATGCGCAATGACTGCAAAACTTGCCGCAGGGTTCTGTCAATGTGCACATCTCCCAATATATCCTTGATGTGCTGCAGATCCAGCCCCAGGGATTTTAGGTGTTTGATAAACCGCATGCGATTTAGCTCTGCTGGCCCGTATAAACGGTATCCTCCCTGAGAGCGCTCCGGTTCAGGCAACAAACCGATCTTATGGTAATATTTAACGGTTTTCAGTGTGCTTCCGGTTAATTTAACAAAATCACTGATTTTTATCCGATTCTCCACTGCTATCCCACCTTTATTGCCATTATAAACCTGACCCCAAGGGCCGAGTCAACATGATTCATCTGATACTTGGATAACATATTTCATAACCTATCCAAATGGTACCAATTTTTTGTGGGTATACATTCATACCTATCTGCTCTTCTTAATGGCATATTGAATATATATTCGGCAAAGACCTGGTCACGGGTGGGAGCAGCTCTGTACACCTGCCCGTTTATGGTTAAGCTGCGTAGAATTAAGTATTAAATATTTTTAAAGATCGGATATAATTTAGTAATGAAGAGATTGTGCTTGGTTTTTATCTTTTGTTTATATCTAACGCTCACCATCAATGCCAGCAGTATTTGGAATGGATATCAAGGATATTCGGAGGCAGCCGCCGCAACTATTGTAAATACTGATACAACCTCTGTGCCATGGTGTGAAAAATACATTAATGAAATCGACGGCTACCAGATAGAAGTTCCCTTTGCATGGGAAATTGATGCCAGCAAAACCGGGACGGTAGCCAGGTTGTCAGCCTATGACCGCATGGCGATTATAGACATCTTTGTACAGCCCCTCAAAAACATATCCGCCGACGAGTACCTGAACTTTAGTAATCAACATATTACTGGGCAAGAACAAGGCATTAAAGTCGTCCAGCAAAGTCAGGAGCCAATCAATAATCAACAGGCGTACCGTATCATGTGGCAGAGGCCGAAAATAGGCGGCCGCGCCAATGATCTTAACCTTTACCGGGAAATCGATCTTATTTACCCTGGGACTGTATACACTTTCATTATGAAAACCGACGCCGAGCATTTGGGCGAGTATAGTGCAGTGATGGATCATATCGTTCAGAGCTTCAAACTCCAGCCTGCGGCCAAGCAGGCAGAAATCAAAGCTTCAGCGCTGATTCCTAAGGATATTCGTCTTGCGGGTGAAAAGATGAGTCTTACCATACCAGCCAACCAAATAGTGTTTGGCATCTTTAACCAGACCTATTTCCTGCCGGAAGGAAGCGGCCCCTTTATAAAATACGAAGAATCACTGGATTATAAATTTAAATTCTTTATGACCTATATGGACTTCTGGCAGGAGTTCCCCCAGGAGGTTGTAGACCGTGCCTATTCTGAAGGGCGGGTTATGATGCTAACCTGGCAGCCTAAAATGAATCCCGAGGTGGATAAGACCAGCGTTCTGATTCCCGGTATTATCAATGGGGATTATGATGCCTATATTAAAGATTGTGTCAGGCGGATGAAAGCCATTGGAGAACCAGTTTTCCTTCGTTTTGGCAACGAAATGAACGGAGACTATACAGTCTGGTGTGACTGGTTTTACTCCAAGGATGCCGATTTGTACATAGATGCCTGGCGACATATATATCGAATAGTCAAACAGGAAGAGGCTAACAATGTGATTTTCGTATGGAATCCGCATGACAGGTCCTATCCCGATTTTAAGTGGAACAGCCCTGAGCTCTACTATCCCGGTTCGGATTTTGTTGATTGGGTAGGTTTGACCGGCTATAACGGTGGAACTAGCTACCCCAATGATACATGGCGTAACTTCAATGATATATATGGTCCCATTTATAATGAGTATCTATTAAAATATCCAGGGAAGCCTTTTATAATTACCGAGTTTGCTTGCAACGAGACCGGGGGGGATAAAAAAGCCTGGATCAATGAATGCTTTAGCTCCCTGAAAAAGTATCCTAATATTCGCATAGCCGTTTGGTTTGACTTGACCGTAGACAAATGGCTCTATCCCATTGATTCCACACCTGGATCGAAAGAAGCTTTCAAGCAGGGTTTAAAAGATCCATACTATTTGAGAAATGCAATAACGCGATAGTCTTATATCACCTTTTAAAAGGGTTCTTATTTGGTCAGGCCAGCCAAGGGTTTCTCAAATCAATTGCGAAACCCCTGGCTTGTTTTCTGCAGCGAGCCGGAGTTATAAGTTCTTTACTATTTCCTCGATACTTACCTTAATACCAGTGCTATTTTTGGTGAATTAAGCCAATCTCAGGGTTAGATGAAATTCATTTAGTCCCAGTTATATGAAGGCGCATGGTAGAAGAGGATTTTGTCTATAAGGCGTTGAATCATTTGGATGAACTGGTGGTACTGATTTTATTAAAGGAGGATCTATGGTGAAAGAGTTGAAACAGCGTGAATTAAACGTAATAGCGCAGTCTCTCTTAACAAGTCCTTTCATGGCCTGTGTGGTAGTCAATACAGAAGGAATTATAACGTTTATCAACCAACCTTATTTGGATTGGATAAAAATTAAAAAAGAAGATGCTGTTGGCAAACATGTGCATGAGGTGACGCCAGAATCAGCTTTGCCCGAGGTCTTGAAAACCGGTAAGGCTGTGCCGGTTGATATTTGGACGGTTAATGACCGCAGCACTGTGGTAACCCGCATGCCTATCCTTCAGAATGGCAAGATTATAGGTGCAATTGGGCAGACCATTTTCTTGGATATGGCCGGAGCCAGTATCTTAAGAAGAAAACTGCAGGAGATGGAGAAAGAGTATACTACTGTATCAGAGGTGCTGGTGCAAAGCCCCCACATGGTGTATGTCATCGTCGATAAGGAAGGCATCATCACCTTTATGAACCAAACCTACTTGGATTTATTAGAGATGCAGAAGGAAGATGTGGTGGGGAAGCATGTACTTAAAATCACTCCCCATTCCAAGCTTCCGGAAATACTGAAAACCGGTGAAATACACGAGGTGGATACCTGGACTATAAACGGAAGGGATACGATCATAACTCGAACTCCGATTATAAAAGAAGGAGAGATTAAGGGGGCTGTAGGGCGAAGCCTCTTTTTAGACATGTCCGCAGCCAAAAATCTAGTAATTAAACTACAGGAAACGGAAAAGGAATTAAATTTCTATAAAGAAGAAGTGCGGCAAATATATCGAGCTCACTGGCGGTTTAAAGACTTAATCGGGCAAAACAGCGAATTTCTAATGATTAAATCTATGGCCCAGCAACTGTCTAACATCCACTCTACCATCCTAATTACCGGCGAAAGTGGCACCGGCAAAGAATTATTTGCCCAGGCTATTCATAATGACGGTCATGGAGATGGCCCTTTCGTCCGGATCAATTGCGCAACTGTGCCGGAAAATCTTCTGGAATCAGAACTCTTTGGCTATGAAGAGGGCGCTTTTACCGGAGCCAAAAAAGAAGGCAAGCCGGGGAAGTTTGAAATGGCTAGAGGCGGCACGATTTTCTTGGATGAAATCGGAGACATGCCTTTAAATATGCAGACCAAGCTGCTCACGGTGCTGCAGGAGAGAACCATAGAGCGGGTTGGAGGCAACCGCCCTATTCCGATCAAGGTGCGGGTAATCGCGGCTACAAACCGGGAATTAGAGAAAATGGTATCCAATCGGGAGTTCCGTGAAGACCTTTATTATCGTCTGAACGTAGTACGCCTCAACATCCCGCCATTACGGAAACGCCTGGAGGATCTGGATCTACTGGCTGGGGATCTGATGGCTAGAATCAATCGCAGATTGGATACCTGGGTTTGTTCAATATCGGAGTCTGCCATGAAGCTGCTCTGCAACTATTCCTGGCCGGGTAATGTCCGGGAGTTGGAAAATCTGTTGGAAAGGGCTATGAATTTGGCGGTTTTAAAAAGAGATACCGAGCTGGGCAGAGAGCACTTTCCTTCTTTGTTTGAAGATAATTTGGAGGAACAGCATTCCCCTCTGCTAGTGAATAACCTGAGCGAGGTTTTAGAAAAACTGGAGAAAGAAACCATTGAACGGGTCCTGGACCAAACCCGGCATAATAAAACTCGGGCCGCGAAAATACTGGGACTAAATAAATCAGTACTTTACCGCAAGATGAAGAAATACGATATAGCGATCGATTAGACAAGAACATCGCGTTTTGCAACAAGTAGGTTCTTTTTGCGACGCTGCTGCATCTGGGGTAAATAGCGGTTGCGGGGTGGCAGCGTTGCGAAAGGAGACACATATTAGAGCGCTTAACTGCATAGATAGTCAGGAGACTAGAACCTGCCTATACCTGACAAATATTTTCCCGCCTAATCTTTCATAAAATCCCTTTATTTTTCCCTTTTGATAAATTTTGCTAAAGCTTCATAAATAAACGTCGCTAAATGGCTCGAAGTGTCTCTTGCGAATCGTATGCCGCTTAATTGAAAAGCAGGTCAATGCTGCTGCTATAATTACCGCGAGGGATGGTATTTGTATAAAAAAGCGTTGCATATAGCGACGGAGGTAAATATCCGCCTTAATACATGACGCGTGTAAGTGCCGATATTATGGCATATTCTCCTGGACAAAAAAGTCGGCACGCTTCTTGCTTTAATAGTCTGAAGAAACAACTTCAGATTATTAGAGGAGGTAATATTTAGTGGAAACCAAAGAAGTAGTAATTGTAAGTTTGTGTAGAACCCCCATTGGCAGGTTTATGGGCTCCCTGAAGGATGTAGGTGTTAAAGATCTGGCTGCTACTGCGGGTAAAGAAGCCATTCAAAGGGCCGGTATTTCCGCCGACCTTATTGATGAACTGGTTCTGGGACAAATCTATCCTCATTTTCAAGGTTCACTGCCTGCACGGCAGGTGGCTATGGCGTTGGGACTTCCTATTCGAAGCAACGCCTGCAACGTCAATCAAAACTGTGCTTCCGGCATGAGAGCTTTGGAAATAATCTGTGATAAAATTGCACTGGGCAAAATTGACATCGGTCTGGTAATAGGTGCGGAAAGCATGACGAATCCGCCTTACATGCTGGAAAAAGCCAGAATGGGCTACCGTATGGGAGCAGGTGCTATTGAAGATGCTATGCTCTACGATGGACTGGTTGACAAGCTGGTTCCTGGTCATATGGGGCTCACAGCTGAAAATGTAGCTGAGAAATATGGCATTACCCGCGAGGAATGCGATGAATTAGCTTTGGCCAGCCATCAGAAAGCCACTGCCGCCATGCAAAATGGCCTATTTAAACGGGAAATCGTTCCGGTGGAGCTTAAATCTAAAAAGGGTGTAAAACTTTTCGAAAATGACGAACATATGATTCCTGATGCCAGTATGGAATCTATGGCTAAATTGCCGCCGGCCTTTAAAAAAGGCGGAGTGGTTACCGCTGCCAATGCTTCCGGCATTAATGACGCCGCTGCCGCCGCTGTAGTAATGTCCAAGGAAAAGGCATTAGAATTAGGAATAAAGCCCTTGCTGAAAATGATAAATATTGTGGGTGAGGGTGTTGATGCAAAAGTCATGGGCCTTGGTCCCGCAGTAGCAATTCCCAAAGCGCTTAAACTGGCCGGACTAAAATATGAGGATGTTGAGTATTGGGAAATCAATGAAGCATTTGCCTCACAATTCCTGGGAGTAGGCAGAATGCTAAAAGAAGACTTCGGTATCGAAATGGATCTTTCCAAGGTAAACCACAATGGATCAGGAATCGGCCTGGGGCATCCGGTAGGAGCCACAGCTCTTCGTATAATCGTATCCCTGTACTATGAGATGGAGCGCCTGGGTTTGACAATAGGCGGAGCTTCTCTCTGTGTAGGCGGAGGCCCTGCGATGGCTTCCTTGTGGACCAGGGACATCTAATAGCCTCCTCGGAGAAATCTTTATTATATGGGTGATGGTTCTGCACAGACCATCACCTTCTTCTTTTAGGGAACAGGGAGACGTTCTTTTTGTTGGAGCCTTTTCTTCCATCTGAAAAAAATGGTAAAAAATACATGGAGTATTGAGCCGAATGGTGAACCAATTGGAAGACTTCAAGGTATGGAAAGAGCTAGAAAAATTTTAAGAAAAATTAAAAAGATCGACGGCGTATCGTCCAGACAGATTTCTAGAGTTACTAAATTGAGTGTAGGTATGTTCCTCAATGACTAGCCTTAGCCAACAAAACGAACGTCACCCAGTTGGTCCATCTATCTAGGTATCCCAACTGCAATTTGCTCCCGGGTATCCCCAACTATTATAATCGGCTTCCCATAGTGGATACATATTGACATAGCTTGCCTTTAGATTATTCGTGGCAAAGCTGGTGCCAGTATACATCATAGCCATATGTCCTGCCAAAAAGGCAATCTCATTTAAAAAGGCATGCACCCCCCCAGATAATTCCTCCGATTCATATCCAGCGTCTTTTTCCACATTCAGCATTGGCAGACAGTCATAGGGCATTACTGAAATAGCTTGGAAAAAGTATTGAGCCTGTGCTACAGCGTCAACACCCGGTGTGAAAAAGTGATAAAAGCCAATATTTAACCCCTGTGCTTTGGCTTCCTGGTAATGCTGCATCCAATAAGGGTTGATATATGAAGTACCCTCGGTGACCTGTATACATACGAGAGTAATTCCGGCGGCCATTATGGAGCTAAAATCGAGACCTTGCTGATATTTTGAGACATCTATACCCGTACAAATATTTGATTTTTCTGAATTCACTAGAATCCTCCTTATGTTTTTATGGTACTGGATATGCTAACCTAACTGCCTTACGGCATTTAATACTACAATTATTATAAACTGTCGTAGGCGTCAGTGTAAGCTCTAAATCCTAAATATAGGAGAAAGGATTATTAAGTACAATTAATTGAAATAATAAAAGTAAGTTTTAAGGTGGAGGTTAATGATATTTAGTATGATATATAAAAACATTTTTGGCACATCAAACCAATTGCTTTTCGACCAATATATTGCGGCCAAAAAGGATTTGTTAAGTCTTAGGCTAGAACATTGGATCAAATATGAATTTCTTAGCAGTCAGTGGTTTGGCATCATTATTACAACTGTATTTTTCATATTCATATGGTGGCGGCTGCTTGATAAAAAACGCTTAATTGAAATACTTCTGTTTGGCTTCTTCATTGCCACAATATCGTCCATCCTGGATGGAATAGGGACAGAATTAAATGCCTGGGATTACCCGTATAAACTTGGCCCCATGCATTTCCCACTGGTAGTGGTGGATCTATTAATGCTTCCCTATGTATTGATGTTGTTATATCAGTTTTTCACCAAATGGAAGAGCTATCTTGTTGCAATAATAATTGCCTCAGCCATTTTCTGCTTTATCATTGAGCCCTTCCTTAAATACACTGGAATATATGAGCCCTATACATGGAAGTACTATTACTCCTTCCCTATATATATTTTTATAGGGTTATTTTGTAAATGGTTGATGCATGTAATTTTAGGCAGGCAAGAAAGAGAAGAAAACTGTTAACCTCCACCATGCAAATCCACAAACATATCGGGTGGATATTATCTGATTTTGGAATTAACTTGACAATCAAACAAGGTGATTGAAAAACACAGTCAAGTGGGTACATTTATTCGTGCGATGTTAATGATATTGCATATAATCGTTCTATTTGCTATAGTGATCGTACGAGGTGATTAATTTGAATGATAGCACAAAAGTTATTACCGCGACTGAATTAAAGATCAATCTGGGTAAATACATTGACTATGTTATTGATGACCACGAGGTCGTTATTACTAAAAACGGCAAAAAGGCCATAAGAATTACCCCTTACATCACAGAAATCGAACGATATTTTATAGTTAAGGAAAACGCAGTAGATTATCAATATGGCGGCAAGAAGGTATCATACGAAGAATTCATGGAGATTTATGAGAAAAGCGAGCTAAGAATGGAGTATATCAATGGTGAAATAGTCCTTTTAGCTTCCCCCAGCACTTATCACCAGGACATATCCGGGAATTTGTATACTCATCTGCGATCATATCTAAAAGGCAAGAATTGCAAGGTTTTCTACGCCCCTTTTGATGTCCATTTCTACAAAAAGGATCTTAAAATACCCGATGTAATGCAGCCCGATTTGCTCATAGCATGCGATTTGGAGAATAACGTTAATGAAAAAGACCGATACATGGGTACACCCACGCTTTGCATTGAAATTTTATCGAAAAGCACCCGTTCAAAGGATATGGTAGATAAGCTCAATACTTATATGTTATCCGGTGTGAGGGAATTTTGGATTGTCGATCCTTTTAAACATTCGGTTATGGTCTATGGCTTTAAGGACTATGAAATTGACGAGTATACCACCTGCAAACTCGGGGATATTCTAACTTCGTATTTTTTCGATGGTTTAGAGATTCTGATAAACGAAATATTCGAGCCGTAAAAACAAAAGCCCAATAGTCTTGGGCTTTCCGCATTTTAGGGTGTTTCCTGCTTAAATAGTAAACACAGCTACTGCTGGTTGGATAATAAGGCTTGACAAGGTATGCCTCCAAGCATAATTTCTGGCAATATTATGCTTATCAGAGTAAAGAAAGAATATAATCCTTATTTACTTAAGTTCTATTTAGAAAGTTCAAAAGGAAAAGAACTAATTCAAGATTTGCAGGGTGGGACAACGATAACTGCTTTAAATCATTCTAAGTTACAGGAATTATTGGTTCCTGACATTGATAAAGAAAAACAAAATCAATTGGCAGAAAGAATAAAGGCAAATGAGGAGAATTATGAATTAATTATTAAACATGCTACAAAAATGTATGAGCAAAACATTAGTATTATAAATAAAGAGATTTCCAACTCAGTTAACAATACTGTGAAAGATTGTCTAACTTGAAAATTATGTACAGTGATTGACAAAACACGTTCAAGTGAGTATAGTTATTTATAATTTCAAATTTCAAAGGCATTGACGGAGAGAGTACGTTTCAGCCGAACGTTTCAGAGAGCCGGGGATGGTGTAAGCCCGGTACCAGTAGTCTGAACCCGAAAATCACTCCTGAGCTGCGGACCGAACGAATAATCCAGTAGGCTCCGACGGTTTTCCCCCGTCACCGGGAACGCATATGATGGTATGTTTGTATTAATGGGTGGTATAGCGAATGTCTTTTAGGCTTTCGTCCTTTTATGGGGACGAAAGCTTTTTATTTTTTTAATCATAATGACTGGAGGAAAAAGTGATGTCAACCAATGCTATGGTAGAAATACGCTGGCACGGCCGGGGCGGACAGGGAGCCAAAATGGCCTGCTTGCTGCTGGCGGACGTGGCTGGTTTGGAAGGGAAATTCGTGCAGGGATTCCCGGAGTATGGACCGGAGCGTATGGGAGCCCCGATTACTGCTTATAATCGCATCAGTGAAAAACGGTGTAACATCCATTCCAACATTTATGAGCCGGACTATGTAGTCGTCGTAGATGAGACTCTGCTGGACAGCGTCAATGTCACTGGAGGACTGAAAGAGGGTGGGGCAATCATCATTAATACTCCCGGTTCTCCCCAGGAGATGCGCCCGCGGCTGCAGGGATGGTCTGGAAAAGTCTGTACCATCGATGCCCGCCGCATTTCAGAGGAAATTCTGGGCATTTACTTCCCCAATACCCCTATGCTGGCCGCTGTGGTCAAAGTGAGCGGTGTTTTGGAGACAGAGCCCTTTTTAGAACATATTGAAGAATCCTTTAAACACAAATTTGCTGCCAAGCCCCAGGTTATAGAGGGTAACATGGCAACACTGAAAAAATCGATGGAGGAGGTGCAGGTAGGATGATTTATGCGAAGGATATCAACGAACATAGCCCTTGGCAGGATCTAACCCCTGGCGGAGAGATATACGAACCAGGAACCGCAAGGGCCTTCAATACTGGTACTTGGCGGACCAACACGCCCGTTTTTCACGAGGAAGCATGTAAACACTGTATGCTTTGTGTTCCATTCTGCCCGGACAGCGCTATTCCGGTGAAGGACGGCAAGCGTCTGGACTTTGACTATATGCACTGTAAGGGCTGCGGCATCTGCGAGAATGTGTGTCCCTTCCCGGCGATCACAATGGTGAGTGGAGGTGCGGTCAAATGAGCAGCCGCCTTTCCGGCAATGAAGCTGTAGCCTATGCCATGAAGCAGATAAACCCCGATGTTATGGGGGCGTTCCCGATAACTCCCTCCACAGAAATTCCCGAATACTTCGCTCAATATGTGGCCGATGGTGAAGTAAATACTGAATACGTCACCGTAGAGTCGGAGCACAGTTCCATGTCGGTGTGCATTGCGGCCCAAGCTGCGGGAGCCAGAGCTATCAGTGCCACTTCATCCTGCGGCTTGGCATTAATGTATGAGCTTTTATATGTGGCGGCTTCGTGCCGTCTGCCTATTACCCTGGCCTGCGTCAACCGGGCCCTTTCGGGGCCAATTAATATAAACGCTGATCACTCTGATTCTATGGGAGCTCGTGATAGTGGCTGGATCCAGATCTATGCCGAAAACAATCAGGAGGCCTACGACAATTTTATCATGGCCATGCCCATCGGCGAGCCCCCGGATATACGCTTACCGGTGATGAGCTGTATGGATGGCTTCATTACCAGCCATGCCGTAGAGAATATAGAGCTTTTGGAGACGGATGTTGTGCGCAATTTTATCGGGGAATACAAGCCTGAAAACTACCTCCTTAAGAAAGAAAATCCATTAGCGGTAGGACCGTACGATATCAGTCCCTATTATATGGAACACAAGGTCCTGGAGGCTGAGGCAATGAAGGCTGCCAAAGCCCGCATACTGGAAGTAGGCACCCAGTTTGCAAAGATTTCCGGCCGGAGTTACGGCCTGTTTGAAGAATATAGGATGGAGGATGCTGAACTTGCTTTGGTTCTTATCGGATCCACAGCCGGAACTGCCAAAGCAGCTATCGACAAGCTGCGGGAAATTGGAGTAAAGGCCGGGCTGGTTAAAATCAGAGTATTCCGTCCTTTCCCCGGCGAGGAACTGGCGCGGGCGTTAGCGGGCACCAGGGCCGTAGCTGTCATGGATAAGTCCGAGGGCTTTTCGGCCAATGGAGGTCCTTTGTTTGCCGAGACGCGCAGTGCTTTGTATGATCTGAAGGAACGCCCGTATCTGATTAATATCGTTTACGGTTTGGGCGGCCGGGATGTAAAGACCGAGGATATTGAAAAAGTGTTTGGCCGGCTGGCGGATATCGCAGTGACCGGTGAGACTGGGCCGGTCTATACCCATATGGGACATAGGTCAAAGGAGGATATAGCATGAGTACGGTATATAACCTGAAACGAGAAGTCGAAAAGCCGGAACGTCTCACCGGAGGGCATAGACTCTGCGCCGGCTGCGGCGCCGGGATCGTTGTGGCCGGGGTTCTGCGTGCCCTGGATGAAGAGGACCGGGCAGTGGTGGTTAATGCTACCAGTTGTCTGGAGGTCTCCACCTTTATGTATCCTTACACTGCATATATGGATAGCTATATTCATTCTGCTTTTGAAAACTCCGCGGCTACCTGTTCTGGAGTGGAAGCAGCCTATAATGCATTGCGACGCCGCGGCAAGGTGGAAGGAACCATCAAGTTCATTACTTTTGCAGGTGACGGCGGCACCTATGATATAGGGTTTCAATCCCTGTCAGGCGCTATGGAACGCGGTCATGACATGGTCTACGTCTGCTATGATAACGAGGCCTATATGAATACCGGAATCCAGCGTTCATCTTCAACGCCTCAATTTGCCCGCACCACTACCACACCGTTAGGTTCTGTGGGTCAGGGTAAGAAACAGAATAAGAAAGATATGACTGAGATTTTGGTTGCTCATAATATCCCCTATGTAGCTCAGACTGCCCCGCTAGGTAATTTCAAGGATCTGCACACCAAGGCTAATAAAGCCATTTATACTGAAGGTCCGTGCTTTTTGAACGTATTGTCCCCATGTCCCCGGGGTTGGGAATATCCCATGGAAAAGCTTGCCGAGATCATTAAACTGGCGGTGGACACATGCGTCTGGCCTCTTTTCGAAGTAGAGGAGGGAGTATGGCACCTGAGCTATACACCGAAGAAAAAGCTGCCCGTGGAAGACTTTCTCCGCCCTCAGGGCAGATTCCGCCATATGTTCCAGAAGGGTAATGAGTGGATGATTGAAGAAGCACAAGCATATGTGGATCAAAAATGGGAGCGCTTGCTGCAGCATACCGGCGCTTAAATCTGTGCTGAGACTGGGAATAAATCCATAAGATATGGTATGATAACTGTTAACAAGGAGGTTTTGCCTGTGGAACAAACAATGTTTACTAATGAGGTCATTTTATCCTGGCTCCAGTATTTTTCACGGAACGTTGATATCGACCTGGCAAAACTGAAAATGCTGGACATTACCGCGAAAAATAAGAACCTGATTCCGACCGTTATGAGCAACCGGGCAGTGCTGGTCTTTACGGATGCCGGACATCCGGATATCTTTTACGATATGTGGAATGCGGAACTGGGAGAATGCGATATCTGGTACAATGAGGGCTCAGATCCATCCGGCGCGATCAAGCATGACAAGGTCTCAGACATGATCAACCGCGGAATCAATGCCTCTGCAGCTATGTTGATTCTAAATCCTGACGCTGCCACCAATTGTCATATAGGCATGGATAACAGCCGTTTTGCCTGCGGCTCTGTCCAGTATGTGTGCCGGGAAGCTCGGGCTGTTATAATGAGTAAGCTCAATCTGGGAGACCAGGATAATATATGTATAATCTCAGGTGAGAGCATTGCGGTGGAAGCTGCCATGATTGCTGCTGAGGGTACTATCATTGCTGTGGAATATGATCGCCGGGATCGCAATACCATGAAATGTAATGTTGAGAAATTTGGCCTCTCCAACGTTATAATCGTTCCGTCTATGGAAGAAGGTATCATGGATAGGCTGCCAGTGCCGGACATAGCGTTTATAGTGGCTTCTTCGAGGATCGGCAGTGAAATAAAGAGTCTCTTGGCCATCAATCCCGTCATGGATTTTCTTATCTACACATTGGACTTCGAAACTCTAACCTCTCTTCCTGCCTTGTTTCACGAAAACGGTTTGGAGCGTACTGAAGCGATCCATATAGAGGTATCGCGGGTCAACAGCAAAAACATGATTGAGCCATTTCCAGCTCCCTGGATTATCTCTGGCAGAAGCGTTGAAGGTTCGGTTCGCTAACATTGGCTGCGAACGAGTGGCCAATAAAAGGGAAAGCGAGAGGTAAGACATGAATGAACAATTATTGCACAAAGGTTATGTGCAGGTCTATACTGGCGATTGCAAAGGGAAAACCACCGCTGCATTGGGGCTGGCCTTTCGGGCTATGGGAAAAGGGCTCAAAACCTATGTAGGGCAGTTCATGAAAGGCGGAGAATACGCCGAATTAGAATCCGCTCGGATGGTCAGTCCCTATATCACCATTGTACAGTATGGGAAAGAGGGTTTTATTAAACTAACCAATCCACCCCAACAAGAGGCCGTAGACATGGCCAGAGAAGGTCTGGAAAAAGCTAAGCAGGCGATGTTATCAGGCCAGTATGACATTATAATCCTGGATGAAATCAATACCGCCAACTTCTTTAATCTGATCTCGGTGGAATCCATTCTGGATCTTATAAAACAAAAACCAAACGGCCTCGAAATCGTGCTTACTGGTGGACCCAAGGCGCACAATCAGGTGATCGAAGCGGCTGATCTGGTGACCCAAATGGTGGAAGTGAAACACTATTATCGGCAGGGCGTCCCTGCCCGAGAGGGTATAGAAAAGTAGTCTATATAGATATTGACAAGACACATTATCATTTTCAACTTTTAATTTATGCAAAATTCCAATATTGCACAAATAATCCGCATACTATCCGTTGAATCATGATATTTAGAATATTGTTATTCCCTGTTTTTTCGTGGAATAGTTATTAATTGGGACTGTCAAAGATACCCCGTTATACTTGAGAAATGGCCAATTTGAATGGGTAAAGGCTTGACTTTTCTTGAACTCCCAGTAAACTTAAATTATGTTAAAATTTAATAAAATCGATCTTAGGTGCCCCAATTTGGGGAGAATAGGGAAACCGGTAATAATCCGGTACGGACCCACCACTGTAAAGACGAGTCCCCGCTAATCCACTGGCGTATGCTGGGAAGGAGCGTTCAGGGCGTTTGAGTCTGAGTCAGGAGACCTGCCTAAGAGGAGAGAGTCTTTCCTGGGTATTGGAAAGCGGCGGTGATGACGGCAAAGTCCCGACCATAACGAAAGTTGTGGCGGGACTTTATTTTTTTCGCAAAAAGTAAAATTGGAGGAGATTAATGATGACAAAAATGAGTAACCCTAAGAAATTCCATGGACTAGGGAATCTTAAACAAGCTAACCGGCAAGAACTTGAGGCTGCCTTACAAGAGCTTACGGGCGGAATTGAAAAACTAGATCAAGAGTCCATTGCAGGTATGCAAAAACGCTTGGATGCTAAGATCAAGCCTCTCAGGAGCTTAGGTGTCTTGGAGGATATCGCCCAACAACTAGCTGGAATACTGCGCACTTCACAACCGGAAATCAAAGGAAAAGCAGTCCTTCTTATGGGCGGAGATCATGGAGTTGTGGCTGAAGGAGTCAGTGCTGCTCCACAGGAAATAACAGCCCAAATGTTTTATAGCTACCTCAGCGGTGGGGCAGGTATCAATGTCTTGGCTCGGCATGCCGGAGCTGAACTGATCTGCACTGATATAGGCATTGCTCCCCCCTTGGATCCTCCTGAACTTATGACTAACCGCGTCAAAAATGGAACAGAAAATATGGCCTATGGTCCAGCAATGACCCGGCAAGAGGCACTTCTCGCTCTACTTACTGGTGCCCAAGTTGCCGCCCAAGCAATTGACTCTGGTATTAATCTCCTGGCAACAGGTGAAGTTGGTATCGGTAATACAACTCCAAGTGCTGCACTGGTTTCGGTCTTCACTGGCCATTCGGTCGATGAAGTTACTGGACGCGGCACCGGAGTAACAGATGAAGCCCTAAAACATAAACAAGACATAATTAAACAAGCTATCGAGGTTAATAAGCCCAATCCTGCTGATCCACTCGATACCCTTGCAAAAATCGGGGGACTGGAAATTGCTGCACTAGTAGGTGTAATCCTTGAGTCTGCTTATCAATATGTACCGGTTATTCTCGATGGCATTATCTCAACAGCTGCAGCACTTACGGCAGCTCAACTTGCCCCCTTGTCGGCTCTCTATATGATCTCTTCCCATAACTCAGAAGAAATGGGTCATCAGTTAGCCCTCAAAAAACTCGACCTCCAATTCAGGCTTGATTTTCATATGCGGCTAGGAGAAGGCACAGGCGCCGCGCTTATGTTTCCGATAGTTGATGCTGCTCTCAAGATAGCCGATGAAATGGCTACCTTTGAAGCAGCCGGCGTTACCACAGGAGACTTCTAATCCTCTGAACTTAATAAGGTGGTGAGGATTTGAATGCTTTTCTGGCAGCGGTAAGTTTTCGTACCAGAATACTGGTTCCTGGAAATAGCAATACTGATTCGCATAGTCTTAGTAAATCAATAGCTTTCCAGGACTGTTTTTCCGTTCCTTGAACTTCATTTACTTTCCGTATAGATGCCGTTTATGAAGAATACCAACCGTTTATTTTATAGGGAGCCAGGATTAGCAGTGGTATAATATGTAATATACAGGAAATGTTAATATATCCTGTATATTAAAAAGATCAAGCTTCATTACATCCTTAATTGAGGTTGAAAAACGATGGCTCCGCTCAAACGTCGTGTTAATCATAGCTCAACTTGTCACAACGACCGTTTCACTTGTTCAAACCGCATCGTTCGAAAACCCCCTCTAGACTGCCCGCTAAGAAGCTGAGTCGGCCGGTCTACATGATGGAATGGATTTTATTAAAATGGCGACATAAAAGGAGGAAGAGATGTGGGGAATAAGTCACATTCTATAAAAGGGTTGAAAACTGAATTGGCCGAAGTTGGAAGAGAGATTGATAAACGGATAGTGAGGCTTGATAAATTATCAATTGAGATCAAACAGGGTAATGGAGAACTTGACACTGTCTTAGCGGATAAACAGACATTGGCAGAAGCAAAATTTCGTAAATCATTGATGTCGTCAGGTGATGAAGTCTGGCATTTTGCATGGGACAATGTTTGGGATGCAGTCAAGGAATTTGAACTCAAAGCAACCACAGAGACCAAGTCGAATTATCAGAAACTGGAACCAGTCCTAAAGGCTAGGCAGGCCTCTCTAAAGGTTCAGCTTCAATTGTCGGAAATGTGGAGCGATCAAGTATGGACTGAAGTGTGGACTGAAGTGTGGAAAGTAGTTGAGGGTTTAAATGAAGAATACAGACATACCGCAACCGCCGAAATTGAAAAGGTCGGGGAAGAACTCCAAACCTTATTGGATAAACAGCTAGTCATGCAAACGGAACTTGAAGAACTATCAAAATCCGGGAATGGATTATACAGTTTCCTTAAGAGAGTAACCAACTCAATGACAAAGGGCCCATCCCGTTAATTATTCAGCTTCTGCTAATTATCGCCTTTTTGTCATTTTGGGATGCAAAATATTTATGATGACTTAAGTTGGAATCTAAAAAATACTGAAGGTAACAGCATTGTATTTAGAAATAAAAAATTAGGGAAAAGTTGAAACATATCTACAGATGTCCACTAAATTTGGATGTGGATTTGTGTATAGAATGCATGATAAACTGAGATTGGTAGATATTGTTTTTTAGTCTGTCCCTACCAGCTTTTTTCGTGGTACATATTGGTGGTATTTCAAGATGAAAGGGGTGTATTTATGAATTTCAAGCTTTCGGAAGAACAGGAACTGATCAGGTCAAATGTCCGCGAGTTCGCTTTGAAGTACATCGAACCCGTAGCCAAGGAAATCGATCAAAACAGTCGCCATCCTGTCGAAGTATTTGAGAAGCTGGCAGAACTTGACATGATGGGTATCTCTTACCCAACTGAATACGGCGGCGGCGGAACAGAATTCCTTACTAGCATGATAGTTACCGAAGAATTGGCCCGCGCCTGCGCTTCCACTGGGTTTCTCCATGGATACAGCTTTGGCCTGATCGGACATCCCATACTTACTTTCGGCAATGAAGAACAGAAGAAAAAGTGGATGCCCGGCATAGCAGCCGGCAAGCTTGTAGGAGCCTTTTCACTAACTGAACCGGGAGCAGGGACCGATGTCAGCGCGGCCACCAGCTCAGCGGTTAAAAACGGCTATGAATATATCTTGAACGGAACCAAGACTTTCATCACCAATGCGATTATCGCGGATGTCTTCGTAGTTTTCGCCTACACCGACCGCTCGGCCGGTGCCAAAGGAATGAGCTGCTTCCTGGTCCCCAAAGGAAGCCCGGGACTTATTGTAGGCTCACATTTCGAAAAGATGGGGATTCGGGGCTCCCAGACCTCTGAAGTCGTGTTCAAAGACTGTGTCGTATCGGCTGACTGTCTGGTTGGCAAGGAGGGAGATGGCTTTAAGATCGCCATGAGCGCACTTGATGTTGGTCGCATAGGCATCGCTGCCATGTCCACCGGTATCGCTCAAGCCTGCCTGGATGAATCCATTGATTATTCGAAGGAGCGGGTCCAGTTTAACAAGCCTATCGCCAAGCAGCAGGCTATTCAGTGGTTTATTGCCAACATGGACACCGATATTGACGCTGCCCGTTTCATGTATATGAATGCCGCTTGGATAAAGGACCAGGGCAAATCATTCAGTCTGGCTGCCTCCAAGGCCAAGCTGTTCTGTTCAGAATGCGCGGTTCGTCACGCTTCCAATGCAGTGCAGATTCAAGGCGGCTACGGATACATGAAGGGGTCTAAGGTTGAGCGCCTTTACCGCGATGCCAAAATAACCGAAATCGGTGAAGGCACGTCCGAAGCTCAACGCATGATTATTGCAGGTTCGGCCCTTCGCTAAATTTTACCGGCCTCAAAGACTGTCGCATAGTCTGCTCGGTTAAAAAGGATGCAGACCTTTACCTCCCTGGGGAGGTTATGAATAAATAATAATTATTATAAGGAGGAATCAGGTAATGAGTAGTGTAGTAGCGGGTACCAAAATACCTTGCCGGGTTAGTCGGACACTTGACGTGGGGGACTTTTCAATCTTACATCAACTCACTTGGTTTAACATGGCAGTTCACAGTAATTCAGAATATGCCAAGGGAACCTGGTTCAAAGAGCGTTCGCTGGCTGGCCCGATTATTTTCACGGTGGCTGACGGGCTGGTCCATCATGCTGACAATATCGCCGAACTATTGGCGAAAGACGGGTATGAAATCTATGCTTATATTGGTGTCGATAATATAAAAATCACCTCGCCGGTGCTATTTGGTGATACTCTGACAGCCGATGCCGAGGTAGTTGATTTCCGCCCGACTAAAAACCCCCAGATGAGCTTATTTATATACAAAAATAAGACCTATAATCAGCGTGGTCAGCAGGTAATTGAGTACCAGACCACCATGATGGCCCAGAAAAAAGAATGATGATTAATATGCTTAGGCAAGTCGGTTCACCAGTTTAATAGCGAGTATTCGCATAACATAAGACCCTTCGGGGTCTTTTTTGTTTGTAAGCCAATCCCTAAACCAGTAGAACGGTGAAGACTACTAGCTGCCAAAAGGGATATATGCCAAACCTCAGCTGATTCAGGGGCAATGAGACCTGGAGCTTGTAATCGTTTCGTCCGTGTTTACCTATAAGCGGTAAATTAGTTAGGGAGGTACAAATTTATTGAAGATAAAAATCAAATTTAAATAAATTGAATAAATAAATAACCGATAACTATATTAGCTTATTTTATTTCCTAGTAATAATTCAGAGGAGGACGTTATTTTGCACAGCATTCTTTTTGTAGATGACGAGAAGGCGATCCTAAAATCACTGCAGAAGCTATTTGCAGATCATAATTTTACGCTTTATTTTGCCCAAGATGGAAAACGGGCTTTAGAAATTATGTCTGAGAACGATATAGAGATGGTTATTAGCGACATGAGAATGCCGCTAATGAACGGGCATGAACTATTGAAAGAGGTGCAGATGTTATACCCTAAAACTATCAGAATTATTTTGAGTGGATCTTCAGATGAAAAAGAGAGTTACAAAGCTGTGCTGGATGGTTCGGCCAAAATATATTTGCTGAAACCAATGGAACCTATGCAGATGCTGGATGTCATCCCATATCTATTTGAATTTAAAGATATGTTGGCATCGAAGAATATACTCGATTTTATTAACAAAATTGATCAGATTCCTGCAGTTACCGACATTTATACCAAAGTATGTGTACTGGTTGAAAGTGGAGCAAGCACTGCTGAGATAGCCTCAATTATTGAAGAAGATCCGGCTGTCTCCGCCAAGATCCTGCAATTAATTAATTCTGCATTCTATAATAAAAAAATCGGTTCTGTTAAGCAAGCAGTAATATATTTAGGACTTAATGCTATTAAGAATATGGTGTTAAGCACAAGCATATTCAGCTACCTGGCCACCAATTCAACATCGTATTTTAATCGCCTTTTCTCTAATCATGCCATCTTGACCAACAAGATTTTGGAATTTGAATATAAAGCGTTTTTTAAGAAAAGGTTGCCTGAGAACTATATGACCGCTGGTTTGTTGCATGATATCGGGCTGGTTGTAATGCAGCAACATTTTTCTCGTAAATATGTAAATGTTTTTAAGGAATGTGGTATCCAGGAACGTCCCATTAATGTTGTTGAAAGCAAAATTTTTGCTGTAAATCATCAGGAAATTGGTGGATACCTTCTCGAGTGGTGGGGAATACCCTATCCGATTGTGGAAAGCTCTTTATATCATCATAACCCCTTGGACAGTTCTACAATGAACCGTCAACTGGTATGTGCTGTTCATTTAGCTGATTATTATGCCTGGAGTTATTTAGGAAAGAAGGACTATGTAAAATTGGATGACCGAGTATTTGATTTATTGGGACTAAATCAGGAAATATGTGACGACCTGATAAACGAGGTTTTCGACAGCTGGAAGGGCGAAATAAGATTCAATAATTAGGGACTGCGATTATCCCCCACGATGATTATGATAGAGCGGAGGAAGAGGGAGAAATATGAACTTATATCAAAAAATAATTCTGGTCTTTATTTTAATAGCAATATTTAGGATATTTTTAAGGTTCAGAAAGTGAAGGGAGTAGGTGTGTGCTTGATATTCATATGCAAATACCCCCTATGATTGTGTTTGAGTTCTACCATAGGGGGCATCTTTGTTTCAATTAGATTTCTTCTTTTGGCAGTGTCCCACTATTTAATGGTAACAATTTTTCCCTGAGGATACCATTGTACTTTTTTATTGAACAACTCACCAATGGTCCTGAGGGGAACCATCATCCGTCCATTTCGGATTTGGGCAGGTACGTCAGTGGTATAAGCTTCACCATTCAGGTAAACCTGGCTTTCGTTGTCACGGATAATTATCGTATTGGATCCGTTGTTAATGGTAACTGTACCGTTAGGGTCCCAACTGACATTATTGTCAGATAAGCCTAGGGAATTCGCTATCTTGCGAATAGGAATCAAAGTGCGTCCGTTTACAACAATGGGCTGTTCGTCAAAGTCGACCTGATCACCGTTGCTGAATACGTTGACATTGTCATTGCCTTCCTGCTGGTATACTTGCCCCAGTTGTGAATAAGCCCAATCAGAGCCATCCAGTTTGACAATTTGCTTCAAAAAAGCTTCTGCTTTGCCCCAGTTGTTAGTATTAACCGCACTGATTAGCTTCTCTTTCAGCTTGTTTAAACGATCATCAATTGAACCCTGCTTGACCAGCAACTGAATCTGTTGCAGGATTTTTGCGGCCTCCTTATACTGATTGTTGCTTATGGCAGTGGCAAATTGCTGTTTCAGCTGGGCAATCTGATCGCTGTCCCCAGGTTGTACGTCAGAGTTATTTATTACGAATACGGCCGAGGTTACTGTACTCCACCCGCTTACAGTATCATGGATGGCGGCCTTTACCGTCTCAGATTGATTCACGGTGAAGACTCCGGTATAAGGGACGGCGGTCGTACTGTTGGCGGGGTCGGAACCGTCGGTCGTGTAGTAGACGGTATCCGTATCGGGAACATTGCTTAAGGTTATGGTCTGAGCAGTGGCAAAAGTGCCGCCATTTGGTGAAATGATCGGCGGTTGAACCAAGGTTTCAGTATTTATCACAAAAACGGCCGATGCTACCGTGCTCCACCCAGTTACTGTATCATGGACGGTAGCTAGTATGGTTTCGGATTGGCTTACGGTGAAGGTACCATCATAAGTGATAGCGGTGCTGCTGATAGTGGGGTCGGACCCATCAATGGTGTAGTAGACGGCAGCCCCGTTGGGAATATTGCTTAAGGTCACGCTCTGGGCAGAGGTAAAGGTTCCACCGCCCGGTGAAATAATCGGTGGTTGAGTATTTGCCGACGCAGGCTGCAATAGCAGAGTGGACATCAGGGTTGTAACTAGAACAAATACGGAAAGCCATTTGTATCCTTTTCTATTTAACATGTTATTCCTCCATTAAAATTATTTACTCGCGATATTCATACTCAATGACACCCTCCACCTTTGGAGACTATACCCTGAGGGTACTCTCGATGTGCGCCGCACTCACATTATAAGGCTGCTGGTGCTCACTTTGGTCGCTATTAAAGTTGCTGCTGAGAAGGGGTATCCCTTACCTTTGCATCACTCCTCTCAGATATTTGAGTCACCCATCTGGCAGACCTTTCTTCGTTATTTTAAATAACGGGAAAAAATGTAACAAATTGTCTTTGTGATAGTGTAATCTGGGAATTAGAATTTAATTAAAACTTCCTGCCAATATTAGTTTTGGCATTAACCCCTTTATTTTCTTTTAATACAAAATACGATGGTGTGATTATTTTTAAGGGGGTATTACCCTCTTAAATTCGGCTGGATATGCGTATATATTAAGTAGGGGCGCTTACTTAGAAAAAACCATAGTTCAGTATGATGAGGTTATCTTTGCATGGATTCCAATACATACCAGCAACTGTTAAATACAATCACCGGAATCAAGAACGGGGATCAGTCTGCCCTGGAGAAGCTAGTCGAAGAGTATAAACCTTTTATACTGAAGACTGTCTGCCATTTTTGCGGGCGGATGCTTGAATGGGGTCGGGATGATGAACTGAGCATCGGCATGATAGCCTTTAATTCTGCTATCGATGCCTTTGATCCTGACAAACAGGTTCCTTTTCTATCCTTCTGTAGGATCGTAATATTAAGTCGGCTCAAGGATTTTGCTCGTAAGGAAGGGAAATATCAAAACGTCTGCCAACTGGACGACGAGACACTGGCCTGCACGCTTGAGGGCCAGATAGCCCGGGATGATTACGTAAATAGAACCATAGAAGATGAACGCCGTGAGGAATTGGAGCTCTTTGAGAACATGCTATCCGCTTATTCCATCAGTTTTGATGATCTGGTGGAGGTTTCACCCCGGCACAGCGATTACCGGCAGACCTTGTTCGGCGTTGCCCGTCAGCTGGCGCAATCAGCCAGCCTGATGGAGTACCTTACCAGCAAGAAACAATTACCGCTGAACGAATTGGAAAAGGCTTGCGGAGTTAAACGCAAAGTCCTGGAAAGAGGAAGAAAGTTTATCATTGCGAGCGCTCTGATCCTTCACATGCATAATCAATTTATCTACCTGCGCTCATATGTAAATAATAATTGTTGAATAAAAGAGGCGATCCAAATGTGGTTTGAGAAACGGGGAATAGTCGCAAAAATCAGTGCCAAGCACTGCATAGTAATTACCCCTGATGGAAGCTATGAGAAGATTCCATTACCGGCTCAGGGAACACAAGTCGGAGCTGAGCTCGCTTATCGCCGGTTCCCATTGTCCTATAATATGAAGCCCTTATTGATGGCGGCCTCATTGCTCATTGTATTTATGAGCTTTGCCCTGTTACCCAAGGCCTATCTGCCCCAAGCCGCCGCTTATGTTTCCCTGGATATTAATCCCAGCTTGGAAATGGCCGTGGACAAAAATCTGAACGTAATCAATGTCCAATACTTCAATGATGATGCCAGCAACCTTATACCGCCAGAGGAAATTGAGGGACTAAACATTTACGATGCCCTTAGGGAATTAATTGCCAAAGCGATTGAGCAGAATTATATTAAACTCGGTGAGGATAACCTAATAATATCCACCGTGAGTCCCTCGGGAACAGACCCTATGCCGATAAACCAGGAAGTGGTTAGTCAGTTCCTGGAAAATACCATAACTGCAAGTGGGTATACAAGTCAGGTCACGGTTTATTCAGCCAGCGATGAAATTCGAGCTACAGCCAAGGGTGAAGGGTTGAGCCCAGGCAAATACCTGGTATACCAGCAATTGATCAAGACAGATAACCAGGTCAGTATTGACGAAGTTAAGAAGAATAATGTCCGCCAATTGATTTATGAATACCCGGTTGATTTAATTCCCGATCAGAAGAAATTCACCCTGCAAAAAACCAAGAGTAGTGACGAAGCCGAGATCAAAGTGGACGACAACGGTAATAACGTTTCCATAAAAGATTATCTCAAAAACCAAAATACCCGGAGTGAAAATGTTGAAAAACAAGATCAGCAGTCTAATAATAAAGATGATAATCGCGCCAAGACCAAAATGAAAAATGATGATCAGTCCAAGCAAAACGATAACCCTGATAGGGGAGATACCCAAAAATAGGATAAGCAGCCAATTGAAACTGCTAGATATGGTAGGCTGTGATATCGTTAAACAATCAATTAGTAATTCACTTCTTCTCTATACAAAATTAAGTTATTTAGTATATAATTTTTACTGTAGGTAGGTAGTTTTGCGTTAGTAATTATAATTGCGAACATAATAGTAGTATAGCAGGGTGGTAGAATACGGCTGATAGAATCGTCATTAATTTGCGCACCCTTCTGGATGCGCTTTTTTATTTTCTTCGCAGCAAAGAGCATATAGGTTAAGGAGCAGAACGCAGAATACTGGCTGCAATATATTTCAAAGGAGTGAACGGTTGGTGTCAAAAATCAAATTTCATTATGGTGAAAATGTTCCCCTGGAAATGCACAAAGTCCGTATTGTTCAGAAATTAAATCTCGTACCGATTGAAAGTCGTTTGGAGGCCATTACCGAGGCGGGGAATAATACTTTCTTACTAAAAAATCGTGACGTATTTTTAGACATGCTCACAGACAGCGGTGTAAATGCCATGAGTGATCAGCAAATGGCGGCAATGATGGTAGCGGATGATAGTTATGCAGGTTCTGAGACCTTTACCAGACTGGAAAACAAAAATATAGAGTTATTTGGGAAAAAGTATTTTCTGCCTGCCCACCAGGGCAGAGCCTGTGAAAACATTATATCTCAGGTTTTCGTGAAACCGGGATCCATCGTTCCTATGAATTATCATTTCACCACCACCAAAGCTCATATAACCCTTAATGGTGGCAGTGTTGAAGAAATAGTAATCGATGAGGGTTTGAATATTACTAGCAATTATCCCTTTAAAGGCAATACCGATATCGGAAAATTAAATACCTTAATAGCAAAGCACGGCCCGGAAAAAATTGCTTTCTTACGCTTGGAAGCAGGCACTAACCTCATTGGGGGACAACCTTTTTCCCTTGAAAATATGCGCGAAGTCAGTAATATATGTCGACAAAATGGAATTATGCTTGTGCTTGATGCTAGTCTTTTGGCAGATAATCTCTACTTTATAAAGACAAGAGAAGATAGTTGTAAAAATATGAGCATAAGGGAGATTACCCGTGAAATAGCCGATTTGTCGGATATTATGTACTATTCAGGTCGGAAGCTTGGCTGTGCTCGCGGCGGGGGGATTTGTATCAGTGATGAGACATTGTACCTGAAAATGCGTGAACTTTTGCCGTTATATGAAGGCTTTCTAACCTATGGCGGGATGTCGGTACGGGAGATGGAGGCTATGACCGTAGGCCTTGAGGAAACGATGGATGAAGACATGATCAATCAAGGACCTCAGTTTATAGAATATATGGTTGCAGAGCTTCAGAAAAAAGGAGTGCCGGTGGTTACTCCTGGTGGTGGTTTGGGCTGTCATCTGGACGCCATGGCATTTTTACCGCATGTTCCTCAAAATCAATACCCGGCTGGAGCACTGGGGGCAGCGGTTTATATAGCGAGCGGAGTCCGGGGGATGGAAAGGGGTACATTGTCAGAACAAAGAGATGAAAATGGAATTGAACCGCTATCCAATATGGAGCTTTTACGTTTGGCTATGCCACGGCGGGTATTTACTCTATCCCAGGTCAAATATGCTATTGACCGTATAGGGTGGCTTTATGAGAACCGTGAACTGGTGGGCGGATTGAATTTTGTGGAAGAACCTAAAGTATTGCGTTTCTTCTTTGGGAGACTGGAACCCGTTTCAGACTGGCAAAGCAAATTAGCAGCCAAGTTCAGATCCGATTTTGCAGACAGTCTATAATAACATGAGTACTGGAATAAAGTCTCTATAACGAGTATTTGCTTCACATAAGACCCTTCGGGGTCTCAGAGTGTCAATAAAGGCAGACCGAGCAAAAAAGTTCAAGAGCAAGGCATTAATGAAAGTCCGTGATTGAGGCGTACATGAGTACGTTGATTGAACGGACTTTCGTTAATAACGCCGCTATTGGGCTTTTATGACGGTCTGAGACCCTTCGGGGTCTTTTTGTTTTTGAGGGTTTGGTGTGGTCCAGAGAATACCGGAAGGGATGGTAAAAAATTATTATAGTAGATAAATGTGGTCAGTTCTTTAGATTTCTTTAATAGAAGATGGATTAAATAGCAGACCATCCTTAGTTCTTGAAAATACTTCTAGCATAGAAGTTTGGAAGCAGTAAACAATACCACTAATAGATAAAGGAGGTGAATTCAATAATGGCAAATAAAAAGGCAAAAGCAGCTCTGGATTCCTTCAAGATGCAAGCTGCCAGTGAAGTAGGGGTTAATTTGAAGCAGGGTTATAATGGAGATCTGACTTCTGCCCAAGCTGGTAGTATAGGTGGCCAGATGGTTAAGCAGATGGTCCAGTCTTATCAGCAAGGTAGATAAGACAAGGAATAAAATAATAGTTTAAATAACCAAAAATGGGCGGATTAATATTAATTATTTATCCGCTTGTTGCATTTCTATCAAGTTCCGAAATATAGAACCGTCTCCCCTAAAATTAAAGGCTTTTAGGAAAAATCCTAAAAGCCTCTTGCTATGCAATTTGAATTCAAAAACAAATACTTTATTACTCCGGATTTTCTTCGCTGCTCATTTTTCGTTCACCTGTAATATTCACCATGCTTTTAATAACTGCGCCCTTTTCAATGCCCATTGACATTGCGGTAATATCTCCTACAATAGTTGATTCTTTTTGTATATTGATGTCCTTTTTCACATTGATATTACCATTGATTTTACTGTTAAACTCAAGCTGGTTCGCAAATATGTCGCCAACTATCTCGCTTTGGTTTGTAATATTAAGACGTTCCGACACATGAATATTCCCTCTTATTATTGCATTATTAATTTCCACGTTTTTCCCGCTTACATTTCCCTCAATTTTCCCTGATATGTTAATACTGTTTTGACTTTCAACATCTCCAAAAACATCACCGCCAATATCAATATTGGACTTGGATGTAATTGTGCCAGTAATTTTTGTGTCTTTGGTAATATGGGTTGTTTCTATATTTTGCTGCCTTTTAGTATCATAAACAGATTGAAAATCAATCGGTTCGTTGGTTTTTGAATCGGTAGACACCTGTTCTGCAAGGTTGGTGGAATTAATTCCAGCACTAGTACCGGATCCCTTTGCATTTTTCATAAATGGAAAAACCTCATGCATGGCCTGATTAAAATTTTCTTTTGTTCCCATAATATGAACCTCATTTCACTATTTATGTTTAAAAATAATAGGTTTAATTTTATTTGTCAGGCTGTCAACAGTATATCCATAATCTTTTAAATCTTTAATAATACCATCAAGAGAATTGACGGTTTGGATTTTCCCGTCACTGTCGTGAAAAAGAACGATTGATCTTGAGTGCTTTGAAACCTCATCCACTACATTGCTGTTTATACTTGCAACTGTCGCATCGGATAGAGTATCTAAGGAAGAAACATTCCAGTCATAATATGTAAAACCACGCCGGCTCATTTCTTCGATAATATCTTTATATGTCCCATCGTTATAACTGTTGATGCTACCCCCGGGGAACCTGAATATACTAGGATGTATCCCTGTTGCTTCATAGATTAGATTATTCATATTGTTAAAATCATCAAGATAAGCATCAACAGAGGTGTAAATTTTCTCGTAATTATGTGTATATGAATGAACTCCAATGGTATGGCCTTCATCAACGATCTGTTTCATAATTGTTCTTGAAGTCTCATCAGTTTTTCCAATTACGAAAAAAGTTGCTTTAACGTTGTTTTCACTAAGAATTTTAAGTATATCAAGTGTCTGTTGAGAAGGGCCATCGTCAAATGTAAGGTAAACGGTTTTGTTCTGTATGATGGCTTCACTAGATTCATTGCCGTACAAATCAGGGAATAACAATTGATAGGGCTTTTTTATATCGGAAACGACAACTCGCGTGCCATTATTTGTAGTAGTCTCCATACCGATTTCATAACTATTAGAAAGATTTTCAAAACTTCTTTCCTTTACAGAAGGGGAGAGTGCAGATTTATCAGGATTTTCAGTTCCGGTTGAATATAGAATATAGTGAAAACTATTAAATATCAAAACAGATATCAATAATAATATTAGTGATATCGTACCAATAATAAGATTTTTAAAAAAACGCACACTGCCAAAAGGCATAAATTACACCAACTCAAACTATGTACTTTGCTACCATACCAGTCTAACATGCAATAAAAGAGAATTCAAGAAATTAGGTAACTTTTTCGACAATATTGGGTAAAAAGTAAAACTTTGTCGGTTCAGCCCAGGCCCATATCTATTAAACTTAATTATGGAGAAAAGGTGGATTGATGAGTCTAAAAAGGGATTCCCAAAATTAGATCATCACCATACAAGCAACGGAAATAAATGGTCGAAGCTATGCCCGGCCCTTCATGTTATCATGATTGAAATAATCATGGGTGGAGGTGGTGAAATGATCAAAAAGATTCCTTGGGGTGATATTGTCTATGGAGTCGGTATAGCACTTTTCGTCTTATTCTTGTTCAAGAGATAACATTACATAAAAAGATACGGGGGTATTCCACGCCTCCATCAACAATATAGCGAGTAGTGTTTAACTAAGACCCTTCGGGGTCTTATTTGTATTTAGGGATTCGGAGCATAAACTGAAAGGCCGGGGATTAAGCCCCGGCCATTAAATAGGAGAATTACTGTGAAAGGGTAAGTGAAATACAATATTAATATAATCCTGCAGTATGAAAATACCCTGAAAGTATGATGAAAGGAAGCTTAATATAAATAGGGATTTAGAAATTAATGACCTTGATTCACAGAATTCCTGGAAGGGATGGTGGACTGCTGACGCTTTGACACTATGCTTGGAACTGGTTAAAATGGAAATAGATACAATTGCAGCATCTTGTGAAGAGAAAGCAGCGAGCATTATTTGATAAAGACCCGTAAGGGTCTTTTATGATGCGCAACTCAAAAAAGGGGACAGCGTTGTTAAGAATACGCACATAGGAGGTTACGACAGAAAAATATAGTTAGGTGCTTATAGGAATGTTATGATGCTATTAGAAAAAGCTATTTAAGACTATATATCCATGAGAGGTGAACTATGCAATACCGTAAGTTTGGAAAACTGGATTGGAAAGCCTCTGCACTGGGTTTCGGGGCTATGCGCCTGCCGACCCTGGATGGCAATCCCATGAGCCAGAATATCGATGAAAAAGAATCTATCCATATGATTCGCTACGCTATCGATGCCGGGGTCAATTATGTGGACACCGCCTATCCCTACCAGGGCGGCCATAGCGAAATTGTGGTAGGCAAAGCCTTGCAGGACGGATACCGGCAGAAGGTGAAGCTAGCCACCAAATCCCCCCTCTGGTATGTTAAGCAGAGCCAGGATTTCGATAAGTTTTTAAATGAGCAATTAATAAAACTCCAAACCGACCACATCGACTTCTACCTGTTTCATGGATTGGACAAACAAAAATGGGATTTGATCTTAAACCTTAACCTTCTCGAAAAAGCGGAGGCTGCCATCAAAGACGGGCGTATAGGGCATATAGGCTTTTCTTTCCATGATCAGTATGAGACTTTTCGCGAGATTATCAATGGTTATCCCGATTGGACGTTCTGCCAAATCCAATACAATTATATGGATACGGAGAATCAAGCTGGCATGTTGGGTCTTTACGATGCGGCAGCACGAGGCTTGGCGGTTATTGTTATGGAACCCCTGTTGGGGGGGAAGCTGGCCAATCCTTCCGGTTCAATTGGCGAACTATTCAGTCAGCAGGGGAAGCAGCGAACTCCAGCTGACTGGGCATTGCAATGGGTATGGAATCATCCTCAGGTGAGCATGGTACTAAGTGGAATGAGCACCTTTGAGCAGGTCAAAGAAAATATTTCCTCGGCTGATTATTCAGGAATCGATACCTTTGATGCCGACGACCTGTATTTTGTCAGCGAGGTTCGCCGACAATTTGAGTCGCGGGCGGTTATTCCCTGCACCCGATGTGGGTATTGCATGCCCTGCCCCAACGGGGTCAATATTGCCGGAAATTTTGAGATATACAATAATGGTATCATGTATGATGACATGCAAAGTGCCCGAACAGTTTATTCGCGCTTCATGCCGGAGGACCAACGGGCTGAGCAGTGTGTGGAGTGCGCACTGTGCGAATATTCGTGCCCACAGGGTATTTTAATTAGCGACTGGCTGCTTACTGTGCATGATTCTTTGGGAAATAAAGACTAGCACACTATCCGAACGGCTGGTTGGGTAAGACTAGAGATTCTAGCAATGGGGGGGCTGGCCTTCCCGGCCTCCATCAACTATATAGCAAGTATTATTGGATATAGGACCCTTCGGGGTCTTTTTGTGTTTTTTATATTCATAAGAACTGGGTGTTTACGAATGGTTTGTGAGCAAGTGGGGAAGAGGCAAGTAAATGTTTGCCAATTATGCGTCTACTTTGAAACACCTACAATGTTGATATTTCATATGATAAATAAAATATTGAAATTGGATGGTATGCTATGAAGGAAAGAACCAATGTAGGTGCAAGAAAACCGCGGGTGGCTGTCTTATCGACAGTCAGACTAAGCTCACAGGATGGTTTACCCACGGGTAAAGAAGCCAGAGTTTTGGAAGAGCAATTTTCTATGGCCAAACGCTATGGAATATCTATGTTTATATTCCATTGGGATAGGGTCAGCTGGCTAAAAAGGAGTATTAAGGGCTACACTTATATATCTGGAGTGGAAAAGACAGGGCACTGGGTGAGAAAAACCTTTGCGTTTCCGGATGTAGTCTATAATCGTATCCTCTCCCGAAATATCGAAAACCTATCCGCCGTAAAACAACTTTTGAACAAATTTGATCATGATCCGGATATTCATCTTTTCAATTCCCGTTTTCTTGATAAATGGGAAGTTTACGAAGTATTAGCCAACAATCCGCTTACCTCAGGAATGGTTCCTCCCACCAGATTATTATCTTCCGTAGATTTAGAGGGTTTCTTAGATACCTATTCAGAGGTGTTCATTAAACCCAGGAATAATAACGCCGGAAGAGGGATAATCAAGGTTGTCCAAAAATCTTCCAATATATATTTTTGTCATGCTGAATCCCCATCGCCCCAATGGCATACATGCTCTTCTTTTTATGATCTGTATAGGCAGTTGAGTACTACGATAAAGAAGCCTGGTAACTACATGGTTCAAACGGGATTAGATTTAGCTAAGCTGAATGGGCGAGTATTTGACGCTCGAGCTCAAGTTCAAAAAAACGGGAATGGACAGTGGGTGTTTACTGGGATAACTGTAAGGGTTGCAACCAGAAACCGCTTTGTTACTTATGATAAATATTCGCTCAACAAAAGTGTATCTTTCACTAAAGCCATAGCTAAAGTTACTCGAGGAGCAGAGGCCACAAAAGCAAGTATTAATACGCAGTTACAGGACCTTTATAACTTGGTCCCCAGGGTTCTTGAGAAAGATATGGGTCTTTCCTTAGCAGTTTTGTCAATTGACATTGGGATAGATGCACACGGTAAGGTATGGATTATTGAGGTAAGTTCTAAATCAGATAGTTTTACGGAAAAGTATATAAAAGCCAGGCACCTCCGTTATCTGATGGAATACTTCATCTATATTTCACGGAATAATCCCCAAAAGCCTCCGAATTATTAAGGTCTTTCTATATAACGGCAGAATTGATGCGCAGATAGGTTAAATCTGTGTAGGGAGACGCCTTAAGAACCACGGTAGTTCCCGGCGTGAGCAAATGATTGAATTCGTTTTGGGCGGCAGGGACCTTAGAATAGTAGCTTAACTTTTCCTGGGGAAAGCCAGCCTGAATAGCTCCTCGCACATATTCGCTGGCCCATTGGCCGATTGCTAACACATGTTGAAAATTACCTTGGGCCAGTTGACGGCCAATCTTGAAATGAACCCGGCGTGCATATTTGGCTATGGCTGGGGAGGGGCGCTCCATATCTCCAATGACCAACACTACCGGCTGTTCAAGAGCCATAGCGATCAATTCATCAACCAGCATGCGGGTTGAGTCAGGATTTGCATTAAAATTATCATCAATAATAACTGCACCATTACTTGTAGGATGAACTTTTAATCTCCCGTCCCGGGGCTTGAAGCGCTCCAAACCTTGAGTAATCTCGGCTGGACTCATCCGCATTTTTAAACCAACTGCAACTGCTGCCAAAGCATTGCCCACATTATATTTTCCAATGATATTAATTGTACAGGGAAATTCAAACTCGCTGGTATGAACTACGAAATTGGTACAATAACCTTGGCGATGAATGTCTGAGGCCCACAAGTCACATGTGTCAGAAAAGCCATAACGTAAAATGCGGCCCTTGTATCGGTGCAATGGAAACTTATGGCAGTTGGGATCATCCCAGTTTATTATCAGAGTGCCTGATTGCGATAAGAACTCTAATAGCTCGGCTTTGGCGGAAATAATCTTGTGGATAGAACCCAGGCGGAGTAAATGGGCGCTGTGGATACTAGTGACAACGCCGATGTTAGCCCTAATTAGAGAAGAAGTAATCCGCATTATTCCTGGTGCTTTCATTCCTGCCTCCAGGACTACAGCCCGATGGGTTTTGTTCAAATGGAATAGATTATACGCCACCCCAACCGGTGAGTTCGTGTTTGCAATAGTAGACAAAACAGGGAAATTTTCACCTAATACTGATCCGATCATCTCTGTGGTGGTTGTTTTGCCTGAGCTTCCAATGACCTGGATGAATGGGATCGAATACTGCTTCCTGTAAAACAAAGCCAGGTCTCGGTATGCACTTTTAGGTCTCGTAACTTCGATAACAGCTATGCCCGCCGACTTCCATTTATTAGCGTTAATATTACTGGAAGATTTTATGACCAAGCAGCGTACATCAAGGTTTTTAAGTTGATTTTGAAAGGCACTTTCATGTCTGAAAGGCTTATCCCAAAATACTATGCTTTGGAACATGACAGTGTTAAATCGACTGATGCTGAATGGAATTTTGCTAATGGGTGCTCTAACCAATATTCTGCCATTTATGAGCACTGCGAGCTTATCTAGAGACAGACTATGCAAATGATCACCCTCTCACAAAATCGTGGTCTCCGATAATATATTCAAATTTTAAAAAAATAGTAACTTCAATTGGCGGGAAAGCATTTGAGCCCAGAACACAGACCGGCAAGAAGCAGGTATACCGGCCTTAAGTGATGTCGAAAAGGAAAATATAAGGACTAAGCTACCAAAAGATTTAAATAACCAGTTTGAATAACCGATTAAAACTGATGCTTAGATCGAGAAGAAACAGGTGAAATCAAGATGATAATGGATATGTACAAAAGTGCGGGCTTCATGTAGAAAGGGGACTGAGATTCCAATCCCCCGGTTTGGCAAGCTCATGTTTAACCAGCGGTAAACCTGTACCCTGAACCCCATACAGTCTCGAGATATTGGGGATTAGAGGGGTCTGTTTCAATCTTTTCTCTAATTTTTCTAATGTGAACCGCTACGGTAGTAAGGTCTCCGAAGGCTTCTTCCTCCCCAATTTGTACAGACGCAGCCGGTTAAGTGCAACGGGATGATGCTACGCCTTAACCGCCCTTCGCGTTGTCCTTGATACCTGGTCAATAAGGTGAGTTACGGTTATGGTCGAGACGAACACTCCTAAAAATAAAAGCAAATTCCATAAGGCTTCAAAGGATGACTTTTCTCTCTTAGAATCGGCTGGGGGACCTTGATTAGTCCCTGCCGATGGCGGCGGTTGATTTGATGCAGATTCATGGCCACCTTCGAGTACAGTACCATTATTCTGGCCAAAAGATTGGACAGCCTGAACAATTTTTGTGGGGTTAGCCTTCGATAAATAATCCAGTGAATTAAAGGAATAGAGGCCAGCTGTCAATATACACAGTATGCAGACTATTTGCATCATTCTTCTTCTAAATATCATTCTAGAGACCCCCCTTAATAGGTTAAACGAAGATTGGTTTTGATGGGTTTAACTGCACTAAGTACCCAACGAAAATTCATTCCGATGTGGATGCTTACAAGCAAGAACGTCAGGTATGAAGTACTTGTATGAAGCAACTTCCAACCCATCCCACTGCCTCTGCTAATACCTAACCAGGAAAAATCGATACTTTTAGAAATGTACATTCCGCTGATGATAATGGATACAAAACCTATAAAGATTAGCAGATTGAGAAAATAGGTGATTCTAATCTTGAAGCTCAGGCTATGAAAAAAATTTAAAGTAAGGGTCTTGATACTATTCCAATTAATTACTAGGTGAATTAAGAGCACTGCACCAATTATCAGACCCACCCACTCATGAACAATTTGACCGAGTATATTAGGTACCATAATCAACAGCAAACTTAAGGCCATTACCAAATCTAAAACTAGTTTAAATTTGTTCTTATCCACTTATAACACCTCTATAAAATTCGTTTTTTGGCGATTGGGGAAAGTAATTTCCTTCCATAATTTATATTTATTATGCAGTTTATAGCTGAAACCACACTGAAAGAAAGCTTAAAATATGCTGTGTGTTTGTGACATAGGGTATTATAATTAATCAAAGGGTACCTTAACAGTAGTTTAAGGAGGGATTGAATTTAATGAATGACTTTTTTACCAGGTTCAATCAGTTTGCCGTCTTGGGGTTGTCACGTAATCCTAAATCTTTTAGTCGTCAAGCATGCGCCTTCTTGAAAACCGAGGGATATGAAATATATCCGGTTAACCCCAATACTGATGTTATTGATGGTCAAGCATGTTATAATTCCGTAGAATCTCTCCCTGAAGTTCAAGCTGCTATCTTTTTCACTCCACCCCGGGTTACCGAGAGCCTGCTTCCAGTGTGCAAAGACAAGGGTATTATTGATGTCTGGTTTCAGCAGGGTTCAGCTGACAAGGCAGTAATTTCGATTGCTGACAATCTGGGATTGAATTATAAGAACTCGTGTGTCTTTCTGCATCATCCACATGCGGGCTTTCCTCACAATTTGCACAGATCAATAGTAAGAATCCTAGGGATGGAAAAATAGTAATGCGCTCTAAATCGCTAAAGGGAAAAATTAAGGATACTATTTATAAACTAATACAATAGAAAAATTGCTTTGGCAACTGCGTCACTGATGATTAGCGCGTAAAGCTTGTATTCCCGGTTGGTAATACTCCGGATGTCCTCTGGATGGGTAGTGAGGGCTATCCACATACACCCCAGAGTAATCGGCATTGTAAAGGCACGACCCTAATCAGGGTATATAAGGCCTTAAGCCTATGGGGCATTATGTTAATTGATATTTCTGTCATATATCCTCGCCTTCTATAACTATGCATATTTTTGCTATATAGTTTGCCCTAAGGAGCAATTTCTCAATAATAAGACAGGGAATTCAGTCTCGCCTATTGAAAACAAATGTTGTATAGCAATATTTTCTGCATGAGCTTGGTAGATCACTTTTGGCATATTAACTGAACGTATGTATATTCATTAATTAGCGTTTATGAATTTTACCCGATGGAAACGAAGGGTAAAAAACTAAGGGGTGATCTTATGAAAAAGGTGCTGGGAATAGTGATATCCCATAGAAAACTGGGTAACAGCGAACTTCTAGTCAAAGAGATATTGAACGGTATACCGGAAATATATGAGCGGGAGCTAATACGTTTAACCGATTTAAAAATTGAGCCTTGCCGGGCTTGTTATCGATGTTTGCAGCCGGACAATGATTGTCCGGTTAAGGATGATTTTAATTTTGTAATGGACAGAATTAAAAGGGCCGACGCCGTAATTATTGGGGTTCCGGTTTATATCCTGGGGCCGCATGGATATTATAAGATGCTTACCGATCGATTGGTGGGGATGGGGAATCATGTAAAACAGACTCAGGGCAAACCCTGTGCTATTGTTATTCCTTATGGGACCAAGGGCTGGGAAGGTTACAGCAAGGCTGCTGCCACTATAATGCCGCGCCTTCTCCAGATGAAAATAGTTGACTGCTGGCAGGTTCATTCCACCCTGCCGGGTGAATCAATGCTGGACTCCGGGAATCGAAAGTATGCGCGGCAACTGGGTCAGGAACTCTTCAGTGGCCGGATTTACCAGCCCGGGGAAAGGGATTGTCCTTTCTGCGGGTCTGACCTCTTCCGCTTGCGAGCGGGAGGTAAAGTGGAGTGTCCGATTTGTGGAGCAAAAGGAAGTTTAGATTTTGATAATATTCCGAATTTTAGTGGAAACAGTCACTTCCGATTTTCTGATAAGGAAGTGGCTGAACATTTTGGGTTATGGTTGAATCAGATGAAGCAACGTTTTTGGGCGGAAAAGGTTAGTTTGCTTGAGGTGCAGAAAGAATACCGGGATATTGATTGGTGGATAAAACCGTGAAAACTTTATTATATGCAGCGGGTTGTACTGACCGCCAGGTGGTTCAAGCAACATCAGACTGTTAGATATTTATATGATGAAGGAGGAAAATCTGTGATCAATATAACCGAGCGGATCAGGTTTATCGAAGCACCTAATAAAGCCAGATTTCCCTATTGCAACTGTCTTCTCATCGAGGATTGTAAGAGGGCTCTACTCGACACTTCCTTCGGTCAGGAAAATCTGCAAGAGCTATTGAAGACGACAGTGGACATCATCGTTAATACCCATTTCCATGAAGATCATATCTTGAACAACCGTTATTTTCCGGAAGCCGAGGTATGGATGCATGCCCAGGATGCAGCAGGGGCTCGGTCTCTGGATACATTCCTCCAATATTACGGATTTACCGAGTTTGGTGGCGAAAAACTGGGCCAGGAATTTATTGATTCCATTGATTTACATGCCTCGCCGGTACACTATGAATTCGAGGATGGAGAAATCTTGGATTTTGGGCATGTAAAACTGCGGGTTATTCATACCCCGGGGCACACCCCTGGACACTGTGCATTCTATGAAGAGAAAACAGGACTGCTATTCAGCGCCGATATTGATCTGAGCGGCTTCGGACCCTGGTATGCCCACCGTTGCAGCAATATAGACGATTTCATCCTCTCTATCCAGAAGTGTATGGAATTGAAGCCGCAAATCATCGTTTCCTCACATAAGGGAATCGTCAACAATGATATTCAAGCTCGGCTAATAAGTTATTTGGAGGTTATATATCGTAAAGAAGAGCAGATTATCAAAGCCCTGCAGTCACCTCAGACCATCCTGCAGATGGCTGATTTGCAAATAATCTATGGGGAGAACAATACGCTGACCCCATTGCTTATATGGTTTGAAAAGATGGCGGTGAACCAGCATCTGCAGAGGTTGCTAAAACACAATGTGGTGGAACAGAGCGGGGAAATATTCTATCTAAAATAAAAAATGATCCAGCGGCATACAAACCCGGATTGATTCCAGACCGTCAAAAAGGCCCACCCCAGAACACTACTGATGTTCGCGTTGCGAACCAATAATGTTGCAGAAAACCAGTTCAATCGACGTACATGCTACGGGGACATTCCCTGTAAGGGTGTGTCCCCAGACCTTATACCGCCTCAATCACTGACTTTCATTAATGCCTTGCTCTTGCAACATTAATCGTACCGCAAGCGGTACATCAGTAGTACCCTTGGGTGAACTTTTTTGCTCGGTCTGCCTTTATCGACACTCGGAAATCGATCCGGCGGTATATAGACCTGGATCGATTTCCGAGTTTTCAGGGTGTGCCTACGGCTTAAGAAGAGACCGTAGGCCATTTTTCGATTCCATTATTTCAAAGTCTGATCTAAGAAGTCCAGTACTTCCTGAACATTGGCGGAGTTGTTAAACGGCAGTCCCCCATGGGCTACTCCTGGTATTATTTCGAGGTGCACTTTATCTTCACCCAAGATCGGTTTTAGTTTAGCGGCATATTCTATAGATTGCTGCACCGGCACCCAGTCGTCCAAAGTACCATGTTGAATGAGAATTGGCGGATCATCCGGGGTAATGTAGGTTTCCGGGTTGGCTTTTGCGGCCAGGTCAGGATGTTCAGCAACTAATCCGCCCAAATACTTGGAACCATAAGAAGTGGGAATGTTGGTTGGATATCCTTTGACCCCGCTCTGCTTATATTGGTCATCCATAGTTAAGAGGTTCATAGGCCCGCACCAATCCACCACAGCCTGGACTCGTTCCGATTGATCAGGATTACCAAGACTCAGGTCTGACAGCTCCTTAACATCAGCTGAGGCACCGACCAGGGCGGACAGGGTTCCGCCCGCTGAAGCGCCCCATACGGCAATTTTATCAGGCATTAGGTTATACTCGGCCGCATGGGCTTTGATGAAGCGTATCGCAGCTTTTACGTCATTAATCTGGGCGGGAAAAGTCGCCTCAGAACTTAAGCGGTAGTTTATAGACACCACCGCATATCCCCGTTCCAACCCTTCCCATGCCACTAGGGCATCTGAACCCACTTTATCTCCCGTACAATAGCCGCCGCCGTGGATCGACACAATTACCGGATAAGGACCATCGAACTTGTCGGGCCAATAAATATCTAATTTTTGCGATTCGGAAAGATTGGCATAGGGAATATCGGTCTCTTTATAGAGGTTGGAATACATCGTCCTAAATACGGTGGTTGCTGCTTGAGGTGGATATATTGTAAGGAATCCCATTAATAATAATACTATAATTGCTGCCAGCTTTTTTTTCACTGTTTACTCCCTCCCGGATATTGATACATGGTTATTTTAAATTCCTTCTTGCTGAGAACTTAACTAACTCAACTATCGGGATTATTGCCAGGGAAAGCCCAACTACGATCCCCCATTGATCTGAGTTAAGATGCGTCAACCTGAAAATCTGGTTTAGGCCAGGTGTTACAATGACGCTCACCATTAGAATAGTAGATATGAGGGTTGCCCCTAACAAATATTTGTTGGTTAATGGGCCAAGTTCTATAATAGATTTGGTGCTTGATCTTACATTAAACGCATGAGCCAGCTGAATAAGACCAAGAGTTGCAAAGGCCATTGTAACCGCAATTTCCTGACCATACCAGCATATGCCGGTATAGTACGCTCCCAGAGTCAGGATAGCCTGGAGCAGACCCTGGTAAAGAATATTGGTTCCCATACCTTCTGCAAAGATGCTGGCGGATGAGTCCCTGGGCTTTTGTTTCATTATATCAGCTTCACCCTCTTCCATTCCCAGGGCCAGAGCTGGAAACGTGTCGGTAACCAGATTGATCCAAAGGATATGGATAGGGAACAGGATAGACCAATTGAGCATAGTGGCAATGAACAAAGTCAAGACTTCACCGGTGTTGGCTGACAAGAGGAACTGTATGGCTTTGCGAATATTGCTGTATATTTTCCGGCCTTCCTCTACTGCCAGTATAATGGTTGCGAAGTTATCATCAGACAACACCATGTCAGAAACCCCTTTGGCAACATCTGTTCCGGTTATTCCCATGCCTACGCCGATGTCAGCTGCCTTTAAAGCGGGGGCGTCATTTACTCCGTCACCGGTCATTGCCACAACCTTGTTGTTTTGTTTCCAGGCCCTAACAATTCTTACCTTATGTTCTGGTGAGACTCGAGCATAAACTGAATACTTTTCTACTTGCTTCAGGAAATCCCTTTCTTCAATTTTATCGAGATCATTTCCGGTTAGAACTTCACTGGCATCTCTAATTATTCCCAGCTCCGTAGCTATAGCCGCTGCGGTGTCCCGATGGTCACCGGTAATCATAATTGCCCTAATACCAGCTTCCTGGCATATCTTTACCGCTTGCTGGGCTTCCGGGCGGGGTGGATCAATCATGCCTACCAGTCCCAGGAATATCAAGTCATTTTCGGTAATCTCTGTGGTTGGAGATTCAACCACAGTTTCGCTATCCTTGTATGCCAGAGCCAGAACTCTTAAAGCTTTATCAGCCATTGTATGGTTGGCCTCGTTAATTTCCTTAATAATTCTATCATTTATAATGTGGACCTGGCCATTAATAATTATTTGATTACATCTGCCGAGAAGTATATCCGGGGCTCCCTTGGTCATTATTCGGCTAATCCCGTTTACCTGATTTATGGTAGTCATAAGCTTGCGATTGGAATCAAAAGGTATTTCGGAGATTCTGGGCATGGTTTTTTCAAGGATATCTTTGTGGAAGCCTTGGGCGGAAGCATAATGAATTAGGGCGGTCTCCGTAGGATCACCAAGTGTTGTGATATTATGGGAGTCGATTCGAGTTACTTTGGTGTCATTACAGAGGGTCATGGCTTGCATAAGTAATTCCAGGGTATCTTTATGGCAGGCTTTTTCGTCATTATCGAAAAGCTGTTCGCTGGTATAAACCTCCTTAACTGTCATTTGGTTTAAGGTCAAGGTTCCGGTTTTATCAGAGCAAATGATTTCTGTACTGCCCAGGGTTTCCACTGCGGAGAGCTTACGAATAATGGAGTTTCGTTTAGCCATTTTCTGTACCCCAACCGCCAGAACGATGGTGACAATAGCAGGCAGACCCTCAGGAATAGCAGCCACGGCCAGACTTATAGCGGTAAGAAGCATTTCAATAATATTCCGATCCTGGAGGACACCGGCGGCAAAAATGATAACCGCAATAATTACTACGGCTATAGACAGGTACTTGCCCAATTCCCGTAACTTTTTTTGCAGCGGAGTTTCTTCTGATACTACGCTGTTAAGGTGGACAGCAATCTCACCTACGGCAGTATTCATCCCGGTTGCAATGACCACTCCCGTACCCCGGCCATAGGTTACACTGGTGCCCAGGTAAGCCATGTTTTTTCGATCTCCTATGACAATATCAGGTTGTTCTATGGCTTCGCTGGTTTTATCAACCGGAACCGATTCACCGGTAAGGGCAGCTTCCTCAATCTTGAGGTTGACCGCTTCAATCAGTCTGAAATCAGCTGGGATGTAATCGCCAGCTTCGACCAGGACGATATCACCAGGCACAATTTCTTCGGATTTGTGGAGCTGCACTGAGCTATTTCTTTGGAGCTTGGCATAGGGTGATGACATTTTTTTCAGGGCGGCCAGAGCTTTTTCAGCCTTGCTTTCCTGCGAGACCCCCAGAACCGCATTGATCAAAACTACCACTGCGATAATAGCGGTATCGGCCCACTCGCCCATAAAACCTGCAATGACTGCTGCCATCAGCAATACTATAATCATGACATCTTTAAACTGCTGGAAAAACATACTCCAGATAGTCTTGCGATTGCCCTCTTGCAGCTCATTTGGCCCGTGTAGCTGCAGTCTGACGGACGCCTCATCTTCAGTCAAGCCAAGGCTGTTGCTATTAAGCAGTTCCATAACTTTTGGAACTGATAGAGTGTGATAGTATATGGGGTCAGCTGATTTATTTTTCATTGAGGTATTCCCCTTCGCATCATTTTGATCTTAAAAATTAAAAGACTCTTAACATAACCCCCATAAAATGAGAATTATGCTAAAAGTCTTGCTTGTCCCGAAAATCTATTCATGGGATGTAAAGCCAGACCTTGCGGCCGTAATGTTGACTTTACCAAACTAAGCTACTCCCTTTTAACAACTTTAATATTAACATAATAAATTTAGGCTAGCAACTCGAACTATTGACCTTAAGAAAACTCCGAGAAATTTTAGCTGCCATATGAAAATTATGGAAAATAATACCTAATTCAAACATGGTAGTAGTTACCAGCTATTTAGTTTAGTGGCTATTTCTGGTACTATATTGATAGGAAAATAGGAATACCCACAAAGGTTTTAGAAAGATAAAGGTATTATTATGGGCAATTCAGATTTTAATAAAAAACAAGAAGACATGTTGATAAGATTTTCAGGTATGGCAGAAGAATGCAGTCTAATAGACGAGGATCTATTCAGTAAATACATAGTAAAACGTGGCCTGCGCGACATCGGCGGAATAGGTGTCTTAGTCGGTCTGACTGAGATTGGGGACGTGCACTCCTATATAATCGATGAAAACGAAATGATTCCGGTACCAGGGAGGCTGATGTACCGGGGAATCGATATCAATGATATTGTAAAAGGCTTCTGGAACGATGGCCGCTTCGGTTTCGAGGAGACCTGTTACCTATTGCTGTTTGGAAACCTTCCTCAGAAGGATGAACTGGAAGGTTTAAAGCAACTCCTGGCCGTTAATCAAAACTTACCAGATGATTTTGTCCGCGATACGATTTTCAAAGCACCTAGCCGCGATATGATGAACGTAATCTCCAGAAGTGTGCTGGCTCTATATAGTTATGATGATAACGCCGATGATACATCCATCCAAAACGTATTAAGGCAATGTCTGGGTTTGATCGCGAGTTTTCCATCTCTGGCGGTCTATGGTTATCAGGCTTTTTCGCACTTCCACGGCAAAAATAGTTTGTTTATTCACAGTCCCCGGCCAGATTTGAGCACAGCTGAAAATATTCTGCATATGTTACGGTCCGACAGCAGCTACACCGAGCTGGAGGCTCGATTGCTTGACTTAGCTCTGGTGCTGCATATGGAGCATGGCGGAGGCAATAATTCCTCATTTGTAACTCATGTTGTTACATCATCCGGTACCGATACTTACTCGGTTATAGCCTCAGCATTAGGATCACTCAAAGGCCCTCGGCACGGAGGGGCCAACGCCAAGGTAATACAAATGTTTGCAGATATGGAGCAGCAGCTAAAGAACTGGGATGATGAAGAAGAAATTGAAGGCTACTTGATAAAGCTGCTAAATGGGGAAGCTTTTGATCAAAAGGGGCTCATTTATGGAGTGGGCCATGCTGTTTACTCGATATCAGATCCTCGCGCGATTATTTTAAAAAAGTCCGCTGCCTTACTGGCCCGGGAGAAGGGGCAGGAGGACGAATTTGAGCTCTATGCCCGGGTAGAAAGATTAGCTCCGCAAGCCATAGCCAAAGTACGCAAAATATACAAAGGGGTCAGTGTAAATGTAGATTTTTATTCAGGATTGGTATATAAAATGCTGGATATTCCGCCGGAATTATTCACTCCCTTATTTGCTATTGCCAGGATTGTAGGGTGGAGTGCCCATCGCATTGAAGAGATTGTAAATGCCGGGAAAATTATTCGACCTGCCTACAAAAGTGTTGCAGCGCGGAGGGATTATGTTCCGCTGGCAGGCCGAGGCCAAGATGAGTCATGAAGAAATTCGACCCACCAATAGATTACCGATGGGTATTTTTAAGCGACTCATTAAGAAACACAGCGTTAAGCTGATTATAGAACAAACAGTAAACACCAAACCCAGCTGCAGTACGGTATTAGTTGCCGGCAAATAGGCTGTAATGAAGGTGTTAGTATAATAGAGAACCATAGCGTGGACAAAATAACAGCCGTAAGAATAGCGGCCAAAAGTCTTTAATATCGTGGTAACAACCTGATTTTTCATAAAAAGAGTCAGTGATAAGTAATAAATTGTTATGAGGGATGAAGTCAAATAAACTACCATAGCGGGAGTTAGTGGCAGGGTAAAGAGAAAGTTCATGGTATAGATACCGGCTGAACTGATTCGGCCGGTTTTAACAACTGCCCATAAGACCAGGGTGAATGAGAGAAGAAATATATAAAGATTGGTCTTTTGCAGGGAGGTAAGGATACTCCGCAGTTTTCCAGCATATAGCCCGGCATAACCGCCTAGCACGAAGTAGAAAAACCAGCTTATGAATATTCTATCCCGGTAGTTCAGCAAGGATTTGAGCAAAGGAGATTGAACCTGCTCATAAAGTAATGGGGCCTGATAGGTATTAAACCACATCAGCGCGATGTAAAGCACGAAACATAGGCTTAAGGTAGTGACCGGGTTATTCCTGAATTTTAGCAGGAACCAGCGGAATAACGGAAACAATAGGTAAAATTGCATTATCGCCACCATGAACCAGAGGTGATAACAAGCATCGCCATTAATAATCAACCTGCCTATATCAGCCAAGATGCTGCCAATGTTGCTAGCCACTCTGCCACCGGGCCAAAAATAATATATCGCCGTCCATACCGCATAAGGTATAAATATCTGGGTAAACCGCTTAGTAATGAATTCCCAATAATTAAATTCTCCATCACTATGATTGTAGAACAATACCAGGCCAGTAATGAAAATAAACATAGGCACTGCGTACCTGATTAATACCAGCATGAAAGCGGATACCAGGGCAGAGCCCGTCGTAAGTTCCGGTCTGTAGATGAAGCTAGCCAAGGTATGCTGCATCACTATGGCTAGAAAAGTTAAGCCCCTAAGTATATCTACTTCGTAGAGTCGATGTTTGAACATATGCTGCTTATCCTTCATTTTTTGTGCTATGGCTAATTCGGGTTTAAAGGGCCGAAATCCTGCCTGCCAATTAAAGCTAACAAGTAATTACTTTTTACCAAAATATAGTATAACAAATTCGATGTGAAAACGAAACGTCGCTAGATAAAAGTTAATATTTGCTGAAATACACAGCACTTGTTTAGGGAAATATTTCCAATTATAAAACCACGTTATCTGGGACAGGGGGACGGGTCCACTGTCCCACTATTCAAATCCATTTGTGGGACAGTGGACCCGTCCCCCTGTCCCAGAGGAAAATGTACAACTGAGGGGAGCATTACCATTGGAGCAGACAATTAAAAAGATATTTGCCGAAACTAAAATATCGATAAAACAAATAACAGTGACGGCACAACTATTGGATGACAGCAATACCGTCCCGTTTATCGCTCGCTACCGCAAAGAGGTAACCGGAGGTCTGGATGAAAACGAAATTCGTTTAATTGAAGAACGCTTAAAATTTCACCGCAGCCTGAACCAGCGGAAGCAAGAAGTTATCCGCTTAATTGATGAGCAGGGCAAACTAACCGATGACTTGGTAATACAGATTAATCAAGCTGCTAAGTTAATTGAAATTGATGATTTATACCTCCCCTTCCGCCAGAAACGTAAAACCCGGGCATCAGCAGCTCGGGACAGGGGACTTCAATCGCTGGCGGATTATCTGACATCATTCCCTGCGGAAGGTAATCCCGAGCGAGAAGCGGATCTTTATATTACCGACCAGGTTCCAGATGCTGCGGCAGCTTTGCAGGGGGCTATGGATATTATTGCGGAACAAGTATCTGAAGATGCGACCGCTCGAGGATGGATAAGACAATATACACGCCGCCATGGAATAATTAGTGTCAGTACCAAAGATAACAAGTTGGAATCACCCTATCGGATGTATTATGACTACCAGGAACCGGTAGGCAAAATTCCTCCTCATCGCGTATTGGCCATTAACCGTGGGGAGAGGGAAGAAGTTTTAAGAGTCTCGATCACTATTGCCGCTGAAAAAATTGTGGATTTCCTAGTCAGACGATACGTTAGGCCAGGTGTTACCGCTGCTTATGTCTCGGAAGCTATCCAGGATAGTTATATGAGGCTTATTAAGCCGTCTATAGAAAGGGATATCAGGAACGAACTGAGCGAAAAGGCCGAAGAACACGCCATAAATATTTTTGCCAGGAACCTCAGCAGCCTCCTTCTTCAGCCTCCGGTTAAAGGTCAGGTCATACTAGGCCTGGACCCTGCTTATCGCACGGGCTGTAAATGGACAGTTGTGGATGATACTGGGAAAATGTTGGAGGTGGGGGTTGTCTACCCCACGCCCCCGCATCGCAAAATTGCAGAGGCTGAGGGAATCCTCTCCCAACGTATCCTCAAGTACGGGGTGACTGCTATTGCCATCGGCAACGGCACAGCTTCTCGGGAAACCGAACAATTTGTGGCGGCCATGATTAAAAATCGGGGACTAAGTATTCCTTATACTATCGTTAGCGAAGCTGGGGCCAGTGTTTATTCGGCTTCCAAACTAGCGGCGCAGGAATTTCCTAACCTTGATGTGTCGGAACGGAGCGCCATTTCCATCGCCCGCCGGGTGCAGGATCCACTGGCGGAACTGGTTAAAATAGAGCCTAAAGCCATAGGGGTGGGACAGTACCAGCACGACCTGTCGCAAAAAAAATTGGACGAGAACCTGACCGCTGTAGTAGAGTCCGCGGTAAATAAGGTGGGGGTGGAGCTCAATACTGCTTCTGCATCCCTACTGTCCTATATTTCAGGACTTTCATCCACCGTGGCGAGCAATATAGTGGAATATCGTAATACCAATGGTAAGTTTAAAAATCGTCAACAATTGCTGAAAGTCTCTAAACTGGGTCCCAAATCCTTCCAGCAGTCTGCCGGATTTTTGCGTATATACCAAGGTGCCAGCAACCCCCTGGATGCCACTGCCATTCATCCGGAGTCCTATAGTCTCGCCGGCAAGATACTTGACTTTGTGCAAGCGAGTCTGGAGGAAATTGGACAGCCTTCACTTAAAGGAAAGCTGGACGCTTTGAATATAGCAGAGACGTCCCAGTGCCTTGGAACCGGAGAACCGACACTTAAAGATGTGGTTGAATGTCTGTTAAAACCGCACCGCGATCCTCGTGAAGATTTGCCCGCTCCTATCTTTAGAACTGATGTAATGAGCTTCGAGGACTTGAGAGAAGGTATGGCATTGATCGGAACGGTAAGAAATGTTGTAGATTTCGGAGCCTTTGTAGATATAGGGGTGAAGAATGATGGGTTGGTACACCTGTCAGAAATGGCTGATCGCTACATCAGACACCCCATGGAAATCGTGGCGGTAGGTGACGTAATATCAGTGCGGGTCCTGGCGGTTGACCGGGAAAGGGGCAAAGTAGCCTTGTCAATGAAGAATGTGTAAGGCCGAGGCAAGGGGACGGTTCTTTTGCCTCGCCTTGCCTGCGAAACAAAGATGCGAGGCAAAAGAACCGTCCCCTTGCCTCGCGCTAGAACCAGATTTAATTACTTAGGCCGAAACGCTCGATATGCTCGGCTCGATCCTCTTTTTGTACATCCCGCCTTTTATAACTCAAACACTGAGTCTCTTCTTCGGAAAGACCACTTGATACGTTATTTTGAAATCCTACCTGGATATTTTGCAGAGTACACCGATTGTCTTTAAAATAGTCGCAACTGCCGACGTTGCAGCCAATAGCCTGACTTCCATAAAGTTCACTCATTAAGAAACCTCCCTGTTTTTACTCTAGTTTGTGAACTTTTGGGAAAGTTATTCGAAAGAAGGAACTATCGAGAAATAAATAAGGCAGAATACGGAGTAAATGACTAGTTTATTTTTGCATAGTTGTTTAACCACCGACTTTTTCAGCGGAGATCATGAAAGTCATAACATCAGCATAGTTGTGTCCAACAAGCCGACTTGTTCCTAGAGGAAAGATTAGCAGTACCCTCAAAAACCACCAAAATATGTATTGAAAATTAGCAAAAGAAGCGGCAAAGCTGAAGTTCTCCGCAACGATTTACATATACATTATATTGCCAATATGAAATAATAAATATATATGATCATAAAAAAGCTATAAAAACAGGAAAACATGGTAAATCTAAAAGAGAAAACAATTAATAAAGGAGAAATTGAAGTATTGAAAACATTTGAAGAACTGAACATACCGCCTCTAATCCTTCAGGCAATCAGTAATATGGGATTTGAAGAACCTACTCCTATACAGGAAATGACCATTCCCATTGCCATGATGGGTAGAGACCTTATTGGCAGGGCCCAAACCGGAACCGGGAAAACCGCAGCCTATGGAATACCCTTAATAGACAAATGCGAAGTTGATTCAGAATATATCCAGGGGATAGTTATTACCCCCACCCGGGAGCTGGCCATGCAGGTGGCTGAAGAACTCAATAAAATAGGGCAGAATAAAAGGATTAGGTCTATACCCATCTATGGCGGACAGGAGATAGAGCGACAGATAAGGGCACTTAAAAACCGGCCCCAAATTATTGTTGGCACCCCCGGCCGCCTGATGGATCATATGAGGAGAAGAACTATAAAGCTCCAGCAGATTAAAATGGTAGTCCTGGATGAGGCTGACGAAATGCTTAATATGGGCTTCAAAGAAGATATTGAGGAAATACTTAAACAAGCGCCAGAGGAGAGACAAAACCTGCTTTTCTCGGCTACCATGCCGCTCCATATACAGACATTAGCCCGGGAATTCATGAAAAACCCGGAGTTAATTCATATTGATCCCCGCGAAGTAACCGTCGCCAATACTGAACAACAATATATAGAAACCCCCGAAAAGATGAAACTGGATGTTTTATGCCGTCTGCTCGATATTCAGAATCCAGATTCGGCCATAGTTTTTGGCCGTACTAAACGTAGGGTTGATGAAATTGCGGAAGCTTTAAGCAAACGTGGTTATTCAGCTGAGGGCATTCATGGTGATTTGAGCCAGAATATGCGAGATACAGTAATGCGTAAGTTTAGGACCGGAACCGTTGATGTACTGGTAGCCACTGATGTAGCCGCCCGGGGATTGGATATCACGGGGGTTACCCATATCTATAACTTTGATGTACCCCAGGATCCGGAGGGCTACGTTCATCGCATTGGCAGAACTGGACGTGCTGGCGAAACGGGTTTAGCTACCACTTTTGTTACTTCTCGTGAAATAAATCATCTGAAATACATTGAAGAGCTGATCAAACATAAGATTACCCGCAAACCTATGCCTACCGCTAATGATGCCCTGGCTGGATTGCAGCGCGTTGTTGTTGACAGCCTCCTCGGATTTGCCGAGAAAGAAGATATAAACCAGTATAAAGGATTGGCTGAGAGTTTGTTAGAAGAGAACGATTCGATTACCCTGCTGGCCGCAGCCCTGAAAATGTTGACTCGGGAACCTACCAATAACCCCTTGCCGGAGCTGTCGGCAGCTCCCCCCATGCCCTTAAAAAGTCTGGACAAAGTCTATGATCAGAAAAAAGGATTTCGGAGAAAGTCTAATCCTCCTCGAAACTCTACCCCTCCGAGAAACCCGAATGCTCCTCGGAACTCCAACCGAGGCCGCTAGTGAGTTCGGTGCTTAAATAAGAGCTAAAAGCTTCCGCTTCCATCTGGTAAGCGGAAGCTTTAATTTTTGATAGCTGTTCTGTGACTGGGATTCCATTGGTGACGATTATATCGCCTAACTCTTAATCTCACTATCGAGTAATTTATTAATCTTATCAATTAATGGCTTAATCATCTCAGGCATGGAACAACCCTCACAGGTCATCATCATCAGAGACTCAATTTTCGCCAGTGTATTCTTAATTTCTTGTACATTCATCCCGATACCTCCCTTTATCCACGAAATCAAAAGCACTAAATAGTGGTCTGAATCGCTGTACACAATTTAGCAGCATATGAAACAGTTTATGACCTTGACGGTGGCTTTCATTAGTCACTCAATAATAAATGGAATGCAATTTCCATGCCGTATTTATTTCTTTACTGAAAGGAGAAGCCAACTTATCATATAAACACTAGCAAGTGTTGCAGAACTGCAAAATTAATTAATATGCAACTTAAAATAGTGCAGGAAAATAAACATTATATTGGAACTATATAGGAGGAGGTGATTATATTATGAAGGTCCGGGAAATTATGACTCCTAACCCCTTAACCTTAACTCCTCAGCAAACAGTTGGTGAGGCAGTAAGCATTTTCATGGACAAGAAGATTGATGGGGCGCCAGTTTTAGATGAAAACGGTAAATTAGTAGGATTGTTCACCAAGAGCCATATTTACCGCGTTATTAATAATGGTATGAATTTGGATACGAAAGTTGAAGAATTAATGACCCGAGATATTCTCACCGGACACCCTGATGATGAATTTGGGGAGGTAGTAAATCCTACCGTACCACGACTTCCGGTAGTAGATGCCGATGGTAAAGTAGTGGGGATTATTACCCGTGGAGATATTGCCAAAGCCTTCTTTAATTCCTACCGCAACATTTCTATTGAGTATGATACTATTATAAACTCGGCCTACAATATGATTGTTTCGGTTGATGAAAATGGCATTATTAAGATCTGGAACTCATCGGCGGCAAGATTGCTGGGTAGGAAGGCTGATGATGTTATCGGCCAAAGCATAGTAGATGTATTGCCCACCAGTGATCTTATGGATGTAATTGAGACAGGAGAAGTAGAGCCTTTAAAGAAAGTGAAGCTTAATGACCGTTACTTTATATCTAATCGCTCACCTATTAAAAAGGATGGCAAGATTATTGGCGCGGTGGCTGTTCTTCAGGATATATCCGAAATGGATAAAATGTCCAAGGAATTAAACTATGTTAAGGAATTAAATGATGAATTAGACGCTATCGTTGAATCTTCTTATGATGGGCTATTTATAACTGATGGTAAAGGAATTACACTGCGTTATAATAAAGCATTTGAGCTGCTAACAGGCATAAATTCCCACGAATACCTGGGGAAGAGTGTGGATGACATTAAGAGAGATGGAATCATTTCCGATCCAGTAACCTGCCATGTCCTGGAACAGAAAAAGAATCTTACAATAATGCAGATAAGTAAAACCGGTAAGCTTACCTTAACTACAGGAAACCCGGTAATTGATAAAAACGGAGACATAATACGGGTTGTATGTAATGTAAGAGATATAACTGAGCTTAATTTATTAAGGCAAAAGCTTGAACAGGTGGAAGGTCTAAGCCAGCACTACGAGAACCAAATCCGAACTTTGAAGATGCAGTATGCCGGTAATGAAAAAATGGTAATTACCTCTACTAAAATGAGGAATCTGATCGACATGGTGGTTAGATTGGCAGCAGTCGATTCCACCATATTAATAACTGGTGAGTCAGGCACCGGGAAGGAACTAATTGCTGAGATAATCCATTCCAGTAGTTCGCGTAATGATAAGCCATTGATTAAGGTCAACTGCGGGGCTATTCCTGAAAATCTATTGGAGTCAGAATTGTTTGGATATGAGGGTGGGGCATTCACAGGAGCCAAAGCGGGAGGAAAACCAGGATATATTGAACTGGCTGCCGGAGGTACTTTATTCCTGGATGAGATTGGTGAAGTGCCGTTAAATTTGCAGGTAAAGCTGCTGCGATTTTTGCAGAGCAAGGAAATCATTAGGGTTGGGGGTGGTAGTTATAAAAACATTGATGTTCGCATTGTAACTGCTACCAACCGAGATCTTTTAGAAATGGTACAGAAAAAGCAATTTCGCGAGGATCTTTATTATAGATTGAATGTAGTGCCAGTAATTACCCCGCCTCTGCGCGATAGGAAAGAAGATATTCCCTCCCTGGTGGCTCACTTTATGCAGGTATTTAATCGCAAATACAAAATGAATAAAAGGGTATTTCCGGAAGTGGTTGATATTTTTATGGAATATGATTGGCCTGGCAATGTTAGAGAACTGGAAAACCTAATTGAACGATTGGTTGTTATTACCCCTGAAGATATACTCAGCAGGGAAGATCTGCCTTCCCATATGGGAGATACAGCCGGTGCGAGTTCTTCCTATATAATAGTTTCGGGTATAATTCCGCTTAGAGACGCCATAGAAAGTGTGGAGAAACAGCTAATAGAAAGAGTTTATGCAAAATATCGGACTACCAGACAGATGGCTAAAGAGTTAAAAGTAGATGCTTCAACCATTGTAAGAAAAGCGGCAAAATATAATATTGTACAAATTAAAAACAGTTAGCTATGTAGCTGCAGCAAAATAGCAACAAATAGCTCAAATATGCAACACGGGAAATGTGAGTAAAGAATTGTCATATTGCAACACATGTATAAGCGAAAGTATGGGATAGTTGAAAAACTATCCCTTTTTATGTAAAGTATCCCCGAAAAATATCCCAATATTATATCAACCCTGAGCTAGGGTTGCAGGAGTTCAAAATTAATTGCAAGGCTGCCGAGGAACTGGAAATCAAAAGCGTTGCAGAAATACAATGGCTGTTAGGCTGACCTTTTCTAATTCACATAATAGTAATGGATATTTAGGTATAGACGTTCATAAATATAGAGTGGCACGATTGTTGCAATTAAAAAGGTAAACATCTGAAATTAATTAGGTACCAAATTAATTTCATGTTTTAAGAACCGTGCAGTTTGTGGGTTGGTAGGGGAACGACATGGGCTTTATTCGATAAGGCCTTAAACGAAGGGAGTAGGGAGTATGGAAATGGAACTTCAGGCTTTAACAGAGGAAGAAATGAAAGAGCGAGTTCGTAAGCTTGCCAAAGATAATTTTCGCCAGGGATTAAACTGCGCCGAGTCGGTCTATACCGCTCTGCTGGACGCTGGTCTGGTGGAATTTTCACCGGATACCGTAGCGCTGACTACAGCTTTTGGCGGAGGACTCGGACTTAGCGGAGGAATGTGCGGGGCTCTGGTAGCGGCAACTATGGGTGTTAGTTCCATACATGGACGCCGACAACCAGCAGAGGGAAACCAGGAGGAGATAATTGATAAATTGTATGGTAATCCCGGCCTTTATCGCTTTTTTAATCAAATGCCTTACAAATTTACGGAGAAATTTGGTTCTACCCAGTGTAATGAACTCAATAAGGATTATCCAGAATGGTTCAATAAAGATAGATTCCGCAAATGTATGAATATTGTTGTGGAATCTGCATCTATGGCAGTTGAATTCATTTATCAAGGCAACAGGGAAGGCTATGGACAGCCTTTTGGAAAGAACATGGCCGGTAAACTTTAGCCGGGCCAGAGCCAAAATCAAGCTGTTGCAAAACAACAACATATGCTGCAAGGATGCAACACGAAAAATTGGCAAAAACAATGGCATATTAGGGCCCATTTTCAATCGAATAGAAGGGGATAGTTGATTAAACTATCCCTTTTATTGTTAGAAACACACGAAAAAGAATCTAATTCTAATAATGACCTCAGCAAGTTATGCCCAAGTGCAAATTGGTTGCAGGGATGCCAGAGGTATAAAGAACTAATTTCGTTGCAGTAATACAACGAAATTACATTGCCCTATTAAATTTTACATAATAACAATGAATATTTGGCATGGCCGTTCAATAATATGATGTTGGCATGAATGTTGCAATCAAAAAGGTAAACATCAGAAATTAATTAGGTACCAAATTAATTTCATGTTCACAGCAATATACGCATATATAAGCGATGTTAATGATAATTTTTGAATCAACAAAAAGGAGGTGAGAAAATTGACAGCAATGAAATCCACTGCAACCATGGCAAAACGAGGGTTAGTAATGGTAATTACCGGTAATGGTAAAGGAAAAACCACTTCTGCATTTGGTCAGGCTCTGAGAGCTATTGGGCAGGGATACCGAGTATGCATGATTCAGTTCATGAAAGGACGCAAATATGGCGAGGTAATAGCGTTAGAAAAACATCTTCCGGAGCTAACACTTTATCAATATGGCCTGGATAGTTTTGTTATGCGTGAGAATTCTGCTCAGGTAGATGTTGATATTGCCCGGGAAGGGTTTGCCAAGGCCCAAGAAGTTATTCAAAGCGGAGAATATGACATGGTTATTTTGGATGAAATTAATGTAGCAGTTGATTTCAATCTAATCCCAGAAGAAGACATGATAAATTTAGTTAGAAGTAAGCCGCCCGAATTAGATCTAATATTAACTGGTCGGTATGCTTCACATAAATTGATAGAAATAGCCGATTTGGTAAGTGAAGTTACCGAAATAAAGCATCATTATAATGCTGGCATTAAAGATCGGGCTGGCATAGAATACTGATCTGATTAAAATACAACTCCAACTCCAACAAGTTGCATTTGGCGGGGATGAAAGTAAGGAGGGAATATATTTGTTTACACAAGAATTATTAGATAAATCAAGTCTTATGAGGAAAAAATGGGAAGATGAAGTTAAGAAAATAGTAGCTAAAAGTGGTGACCAAAAGGAAAAATGGTCTACCGTTTCTGATCTGGAAATAAAGAGAATTTATGGACCCGAAGACATTAAAGACATGGATTTCGAAAATGACATAGCTTATCCAGGACAATATCCCTATCTGAGAGGTAATCAAGCTACAGGTTATCGCGGCAAATACTGGACCTTCAGAATGTTTGCAGGCATGGGATCAGCGCAAACCACCAACGAACGCTGGCATTATCTTCTCTCCACCGGTCAGACCGGTCTAAGTACCGCTTTTGACTTTCCGACCCTGATGGGATATGACACCGATTCACCTAAAGCCAAGGGCGAATGTGGAAAATGTGGAGTAGCTATTGACACTATTGATGATTTTAGACAGCTTATTAAAGGTATCCCCTTGGATAAAATTACCACATCTATGACCACGAATCCTCCTGCGACTGCTTTATGGGCCATGTATTGCGCATCGGCTGAGCAGCAAGGGATACCCCTTACCAAAATAGGCGGCACCATCCAGAATGATATGTTAAAAGAATTTATCGCCCAGAAGACGCTGATGTGTCCTCCTGAGCCATCAGTTAAATTGATCAGTGACACCATCGAGTTCGGCACTAAATTTGTTCCCAGATGGAACACTGTCAGCATCAGCGGTTATCATATCAGAGAAGCTGGAGCGACTGCGGTCCAGGAACTAGCCTTTACATTGAGGGATGGCATGGAGTATGTCGAGGATGTTATTAAGCGCAAGGGTTTACATGTAGACGAGTTTGCTTCCAGACTATCCTTCTTCTTTAACTCCCATATCGATTTCTTCGAAGAAATTGCAAAATTGAGAGCTGCCCGCCGCATTTGGGCCAAGGCTATGCGCGAACGCTACAATTCTCAGGATCCACGCTCCTGGTGGATGAGATTCCATACCCAGACCGCCGGTTGCTCACTTACCGCTCAACAGCCCTACAACAATGTGGTCCGGACTGCAACTGAGGCTCTGGCCGCTGTTCTGGGCGGAACTCAATCACTGCATACCAACTCCCTGGATGAAGTTCTGTGCTTGCCCTCTGATCATGCGGTCCAGATTGCATTGCGGACCCAGCAGCTGATCGCTGAAGAGACGGGCGTAGCCAATACCATCGATCCGCTGGCCGGTTCCTATTTTGTGGAAGCGCTGACCAACGAGATGGAGGAAAAAGCCTGGGAATACATCCATAAAATCGATGACATGGGTGGAATGGTTGCGGCTATAGAGAAAGGTTTCCCCCAGATGGAAATATCCGATGCCGCTTATAAATTCCAGAAGCAGATCGATTCTGGTGAAAAGATCATGATCGGCGTCAACAAATATAATATTGAAGACGAAGTGGTCGACATTCCCATCGTGGAAATTGATGATGCGGTGGAAGAAGGACAGCTGAAGCGCCTGGCCGAAGTGAAGAGGACACGTGATAACCGTCAAGTCGCGGTATGCCTTAAAGATCTGGCCGATGCTTGCAGGAAAGGCGAAAACGTCATGCCTTTCTGTATTGCGGCAGTTAAGGAATATGCCTCGGTCCAGGAAATATGCGATGTTTACCGGGAAGTTTTCGGTGAATATCGTGATCCTGGCATATACTAATTAGATTTTTAAGGAGGTAAGCATGATGGCAGATAGAAAAATTCGTATACTCTTAGCAAAACCGGGTCTGGATGGACATGATCGTGGGGCTCGGGTTTTGGCCAGAAGTTTCCGCGATGCAGGCTTTGAAGTAATCTACACCGGATGTCACCAAACACCAGAGCAAATTGCCGCCACTGCGCTTCAGGAAGACGTAGATATGGTCGGTTTGAGTTGTTTATCCGGTGCCCATAATTATCTATACCCAGCAGTAGCTAGACTGCTGCAGGAAGCAGGAGCCGGGGATATAGTCGTGGTCGGCGGGGGGATTATTCCCGAAAAGGATATGCCAGGACTTTATGCAGCTGGTTTGACAGCCATATTTACTCCGGGAGCCACTCTGGATTCCATCAACGAATGGATAACCGCAAATGTAACTCCAAAGGAGTGATCGTGTTATGAAAGAATTAGGTAAAAGGGTTTTGGCGGGAGATATCCGAGCGGCCTCCCGCCTTATAAGAAATCTGGAAGACCAAATCCCTAACACCCATATTGCAATTCAAGAAATTTTTGCAAATACCGGTAACTCTCACGTAATTGGAATTACCGGGGCTCCTGGAGCGGGGAAGAGCACCCTTACAGATGAGCTTATCGCAGCCTATCGCAGCCAAGAAAAAACAGTAGGGGTATTGGCGGTGGATCCAACCAGCCCGTTTACCGGTGGAGCACTTTTAGGAGACAGAATCCGTATGCTGCGTCACGCTGAGGATAAAGGCGTATTTGTGAGAAGCCTGGCCACCCGAGGTGCCATGGGGGGGATTTCCAAGGCGGTAGGCGAAGGCATCCATGTCATGGATGTACTTGGTAAAGATAAAATTATCGTCGAAACTGTGGGAGTAGGGCAGCAAGAGGTGGAAATAATCAACCACGCCCACACCGTCATAGTAGTCCTGGTACCAGGCATGGGTGACGAAATTCAGGCCCTAAAAGCCGGACTTATGGAGATAGCTGATATTTTCATCATTAACAAGGCAGACCGTGATGGGGCAGGCAAATTATACAAAGAGACCATGAACATGGTCCAGATGTCTCGGGATAAGTATGGTATTACCAAGGGGTGGCAGACACCGGTGTTACTGGTGGAAAGCGTACTGGAACCGCATAAGTTTGCGGAGAGTGTTACCAAACTCAGGGATAAGATCGATGAACATTATCAATTCCTGGTTTACCATGACCTTATCGCTGATCGTATGCGCCGCAAGACCACCGCTGAGATCAATGAAGCCCTGTGGGGGGCCATCCTGGCACCCATTTTAGAAGAGTTGGAGAGCAGCGGGGAAATGAAAAAAATGATTGATAAAACATTGACCAAAGAGGTCGATCCCTATACACTTGCTGATGAGGTGGCTAATAAGTATCTTAAAGAACGGTCCACATCTTCTTGAGGCATAGCCAGGGAGAAAATTGAGTTATGAAAAAGCAAATCGTAAGGATTTTACTGGCTAAGACAGGGCTGGATTCTCATGACCGGGGTGTTCGCCTACTGGCTCGCAGTTTAAAAGACAGTGGGCTGGAAGTCATCTATACTGGTTTGTATCGCACCGTAGAAGAAGTGGTACAGACTGCTATTGAGGAAGATGTCGATATTGTCGGTTTAAGCATGCACACTGGTGCTCACAACCGGGCCTTTCCCCGGCTGCGCGAACTATTGGATTCGCAAAATGCCGGGGATATCCTGGTAATCGGCGGGGGCGTAATTCCCGCCAAGGATCAGCGGGAACTGGTAGATGCCGGAGCAGTTGCCGAGATATTTGGACCTGGTACCTCCGCCACTACAGTCGTTGATTGGATTAATAAAATGATGGCTGCCAGAAAGGAATAGATTTTTATCTTGAACTTTCTGACAGTTCGGCTTTTGAATGGTTTGCCCAAAAATATAATTCGGGAAACCCGCTACTTTTGACCAATGAATGGGAGGTAAGTGCAGTTGGGAGAATCGTTGTTGATGTATATTGATAATTCGGTCTTTCTAAGAAATGATTCTCTTGTCATTTTAGACCGCCGTCGTTTTCCGAATGAAGTGGCAGAAGTAGTTTGTTCTGATTATGAAGAGACAGCCAAATGTATAGAAGATATGGTTGTACAAGGTGCCGGAGATATTGCGATAACTGCCGGATATGGTCTTTATCTGGCAGCCCGCCATATAGAATCCATTGGCGAAATAAGAACAGATGAAGCTAGGGAGTATTTACAAAAAGTAAAAAAACGACTGGTGGATACGCGTCCAACAGGTTTTCATACTGCAGTTTTACTTGACCACATTTTGGGAAAATTGAATTGGAACTACAATAACTGGTCAGAGCAAATATTGGGTTATATTAACGAGGTTATAAGAAAGCGGGAGATCCGCTCTGAATTAACTGGTAAATGGGCTGAAACTTTGCTGCAAGAAGGTGACTGCATTCTTACCCATTGTTTCCCTGGTCCAGCCTTATTGCATATGCTGAAATTTGCAATACAGCATGATAAAAAGATAAAGCTTATAGCTACTGAAACCAGGCCTTATCTTCAGGGAGCGCGATTAACGGCCTGGGCAGCTTCAGAGCTTGGAGTCCCAGTAACCTTGATAACTGATAATATGGCGGCTTATTGTATGAGTCAGGGGATGATATCCAAAGTATTTACAGCTGCTGATAGAATTGCCCTCGATGGAACCGTGGCTAACAAAATTGGTACCTTTCAGCTCGCTATAGCGGCAAATTACCATCACATCCCATTTTACATCCTGGGTTATGGGGGGCCGGACCAAAGATGTCTGCACGGCCAGGATATACCTATAGAAATGCGTGATCCCGAGGAAGTTTTGAATTTTAATGGTATTAGAATCAGTGGGGAAAAAGTACAGGGTTTTTACCCGGCTTTCGATTTGACTCCACCAGCATTGGTGGCCGGGGTCATAACCGACCGGGGGACTATACCGGCGACCCAAGTACAGACCTATTGGTCCTTACCAGTTTAATGAACTGACCGACTGACAAATCGGTACGATTAAGATTGAAGAGTAGGAGGATAATAAATGTCTATTATTAAAGATTCGGTTCTAATTCCGCTAGGCCGCCAACTGTTTATACCCAAAACAGGCGGTCTGAAAATGGAAGATCTGATCATCGAAGGCGATGATCATTACAAATTATTTGAAAAAGGCGATGATATAATTGTAAAGAATGATGACTGCTGCCGGAGCATTAAGGTCACCATTAGGACAAAAGACTAAAATAAGGCAGCGGATGGGGAGGCGGAATAGTGGTGCGGTTATATAAGGCCTGGTCAATAGTAGATAATTTCATGGGGCAGGATCAGGTGAGGCTGGACTGGTTTGTGGTCGGCAGAACCGCACCTTTAGTGCCTTATGCAGAATTAATTCAGGATTATGATGATGACCTTGATGATAGCTGCTACGATCAAGTCTTGGTGAATGAATTGTTGACCGAGTCCGAAGGGGACGAACTTAGAGCCTATCTAGCCAGGTCTCACCAACTTGATTTGCAGTTAGAAGAAGTAACTTTGCCGGTTAAGCCTGGAGGTTTGAGCTACGGACTTTTACTGATTAGTGGGGAAAAGAGTTTTTATACCCTGGCTGATGAAGAGGGATATAACCTAAGTCTATCTATTTTGGGCCATTATGATGGCAAGGGCATGACGGCTGCAACTTCATTATCTGGGAGGGATATTAATATGGCAACTAGTTTTTTAGACAAAGTATTTAACCATTTGAACCTGGCCCAGGTTGATCGGAGCGAACTGGCCCTTCTGCTGCAAAAAATCTATGCCGAAAGCGGTTTGCATGTGATTCAAGATAAGCAGTAGTGTGCCGCGATTAATGCTTAAGTGAAGAACTATCCGAGCTTTAAAGTTTAAGAAGGATATTAAGGAGTAAGATCATGCGAATTGGAGATAGGGTGGTTATTTGTGAAGCCAAGCATCCTTTTCATGACTTTGCAGGAACATTGATAGGATTCCGGGGTAAAAAACCGCCAGACGATGTGTGGCTGTTGATTTTAATTGATAATCGTGGTCGCAGCTATCTTATCCCCCAATCCATGGTAAAAGCATTGTCCCCAGAAAGTGGTGGTTTTAACAAGGTGGAACCATCCATCGATCATAGTGGTTACAATTAATCAGTTAAGAGCAGACCGGCCACAGTTAGTTCACCTTCTTGACCTGAGACTGCATTCGAACCCGTTTATCTATGAAAACATCTTTGGGTAGACGTATAGTTAGCAAGAAAATAACGTTCATGTCATCCTGAGTGCAATGAAGCAACCTTTTCCGTGAACGAAGTTCACATCAGCAACATTATTAGCGTCCCTTGGGATGCATCAGTAGTCGCCGAAGGGGGAAGTGCCCGTAGGGTGGATCTCCTTCGGAGAATACCATATTCGGCGATAAGATCCTTCACTTCGTTCAGGATGACATTACTGCTAGATTTTCATCGCTGGTTGTGTCCTTTGGGCATGAGGGGTTAATATAAGATAACAGACATAAATAATAATATTTAAGCGAAATATAAATGCCTCAAACTTAATAAATGGAGTGCAGCGTATCTTTGCCTAATCGCAAAGTAAGAGGGAACCAGGTATAAGCCTGGACGGTCGCGCCACTGTAAGCGGGGAGCGGTTTCCAATTGCCACTGGGCACAGCCTGGGAAGGCGGAAACCAGCAAAGAGCCGCGAGTCAGGAAACCTTAACCGTTGTACGCACGTAATACCTTCGCATGAAAGGGGGAGTGCTTGGTTCAGAGAGCAAAAGCTTCAACTTTATGTAAAAAAGTTGAAGCTTTTATACATATTGGGTGAAAAGCAAATTAGAACCCTATTATAAGTTTAATAGAGGGGGACTTCAGGTGGATATTGATCAACTAATGACCAAGATGGTAATTGTTATGGCCGGTGATCATGGAGTTGTGGAGGAGGAAGGCTAGGGCAGGACAATATTATTTAAAGGGGGCTAGTGAGTAAAGTGCGATCTTATGATAGTAAAAATAGAGTTATATTTGTATTAGTGACATTTTTTCTAATTACCAGTCTGGCTGGTTGTAAAGGGGCCGTCAACACCCAGGCGACAAACGATAAGGGGAAAGCTGCGAGTGGATTATTCCCGGTAACGGTTACAGATGATCTGGGACGAAAAGTTATCATTAATACAGAACCTCAAAGGATAGTCTCATTAGCTCCTAGTGATACTGAGATACTATTCTATTTAGGACTTGGTGATCGGGTAGTGGGGGATACGACCTACTGTAATTATCCTGCAGAAGCTAAGCTTGTTCCTAAAATTGGTGGTTTTAGAGACCCCAGTCTGGAGAAAATAGTGGCTTTAAAGCCTGATTTGGTATTAACCACCGATATGCACCAGCCATTGATCAAGGGTTTAGAAGATGCCGGATTAAATGTTTTAGTTTTAAATCCCCATACAATAGACGGAATTCTGGCTGATATCCAATTAATTGGTAGTGCTGCAGGGGTAGAAAATAAGGCTATTGATTTAACTGCAGGGCTAAAAAACAGAGTCAATACCGTAACTGCCAGAGTAGAAAAGGTGCCGGAAAGCCAAAGGCCGACTGTATATTATGAAATGTGGAATGAGCCACTCATGTCAATAGGCAGGGATAGCTTAATCGGGCAAATGATCAAATTGGCCGGAGGTATAAATATAACCGATGATTGCCTTGAGCAATATCCTCAAATAAGTGAGGAGGTAATACTGGAGCGCAATCCTCAGGTAATGATAAATTCATACGGTCATGGCAGTAAAAAAATAACCTCTGCCGAAATTGCAGCCAGAAAAGGCTGGCAGGAAATATCTTCCGTTAAAAATAACCGAATCTATACTATAGATACTGACCTGCTGACCTTGCCCGGACCTAGAATAGTTGACGGGCTGGAAGCAATAGCAGCACTTTTGTATCCGGAACTCTTTAAATAAAACTAAGGGGCTGCCAGTTCATTCAGTGCAAGTCCCTGGTTAGGATGCTGATATCATGATTCATGATAATTTTATTAAACGATCGGCAATATTTACTGTATTGATTATTGTTCTGCTGGCATCTTTGGTAGTAGGTGTCAGCATTGGGGCGGTTTCAATACCACCGTCTGAAGTAGTTGGAATATTATTCAGTCATATTCCGGGATTTGATAGATATTGGGCGGCAGGTTTATCACCGGAACATGAAACCATAATTATGACAATGAGATTTCCTCGAGTTATTCTGACAGCTTTGGTGGGAGCAGGCCTGGCTTTATCAGGAGCGACTTTCCAGGGATTATTCCGTAATCCCATGGCCGACCCGTATGTTATTGGAGTCTCCTCAGGAGCAGCACTGGGTGCGGTTGTTTGTATTATGGTTCAGTCGGTTTGGAATATTCCTATTCACTACGGCATTCCTGGGGCTGCCTTCATTTTTGCAGTCATGACGATATTGCTGGTGTATAACCTGGCGCGGGTAGGGGGTAGGGTCCCGGTTATGACTTTGCTTTTGGCCGGAATAGCAGTTAGTTCATTGCTTTCCGCCCTTGTATCTCTTTGTATGTTTTTTAGCGGTGATCAGCTGCACCAGGTAGTTTTCTGGCTGATGGGGGGTTTTTCCGGTCGGGGTTGGGATGATGTTTATATGTTCATTCCCTATGGAGTCATAGGGTCAACTTTAATATTCATATATTCACGAGAATTGAACGCTATGCTATTGGGTGAAGAACCAGCTCAACACCTGGGAGTCGAAGTGGAACGGGTAAAACGCCGTTTGCTTATAGCTGCGGCATTGCTGACCGGGGCATGTGTGTCGGTAAGCGGGTTGATTGGTTTTGTGGGGTTGGTTATTCCGCATTTAGTACGCATGCTCTTTGGACCTGATCACCGAATATTGCTTCCAGCCGTAGCTTTGTTCGGAGCAGCCTTTTTAGTAATTGCCGATGTACTGGCCCGGGTTATTATTGCTCCTGGAGAATTGCCGGTAGGAATTGTAACTGCCCTGGTGGGCGGACCTTTTTTTATATATCTTTTGCGTCGCCAGAAAAACGCCATGTTTTAATTTTGTACAGTGTGATGGCTAATTCCGGGTGTTATTCGTCGAGGACATATTTAATTGGGGTTGGAAGTGTACCGAAGGAGGGGGATTAGGTGCTTCTTAACGTATTGGGCGTTACTTGTGGTTATGGTACTTCTATAGTGTTGAAGGATGCCAGTGTGCAGATAAATAGTGGGGATTTCGTAGGAATTGTTGGGCCCAATGGTTCCGGGAAATCTACTCTTATACGTACTATCAGCCGAGTATTACAACCTCTATATGGAAAGGTACTGATAAAAGGGGAAGACATATATCGTCTGCCTGCTGCCGAGGTTGCTAAAGAAATGGCGGTTGTGACTCAGGAACGGGGCCTGGATTTCCCGTTTACGGTCAGAGATGTGGTTATGATGGGGCGTCTGCCTCATATAAAACGCTTTGCCAGAGAGAGTGCAAAAGATCTGGAGGCAGTTGCCAGGGCTTTGGCTTTAACCGACACGATATTACTGGCTGATCGTCAGATTAACGAACTTAGCGGCGGAGAAAAACAGCGTGTGATGTTGGCCCGGGCATTGGCTCAAGAGCCTAAAATACTCCTTCTGGACGAACCTACTTCGTATTTGGATTTGAATTATCAGATAGAAACAATGGAACTTTTGGTCAGGCTCCGCCGTGATTATGGCCTTACTATTGTTATGGTGCTGCATGACCTTAATCTGGCATCTCGATATTGTGATTATCTATTGGTAGTGAAGCAAGGGGCAATATATGCTATCGGTTCTCCGCATCAGGTGATTACAACTGATATTATTAAGAAAGTATATGGCTGCGAAGTTAGAGTGGAGTGCCCTAATTCCATAGAACGCCCCTATATTGTTTTCAATGATGAGCAAATTAGTGTAGTTAGAAAAGGCAATGAACGTTGGGTGCATGTTGTCGGCGGCGGTGGGTCGGGAGTATTGCTGTTTAGAAATCTGCTTAAATCAGGGTGGAAGGTTAGTACAGGAGTAGTAAATGTTGGTGACAGTGATTGGCAGGAAGCTTGCCGGCTGGGTCTAAGTATTGTTGAGGCCCCACCTTTTTGTAATGTGGGTACGAATGAAGTCAGGCAAAATAAAGAGATGATGCAAAAGGCGCAGTATATCATAATGGCCGGAATTCCTTTTGGTATCGGCAACGTTCAAAATTTAGCATGTGTACTTGAGCAAGCGGAAAAAGGAAACCCGGTCATAGTAATTGACAATATTGATATCGGTGATCGTGATTACACTGGAGGAAAGGCTACAGAACTTTATGGGAACTTGCTTAAGAGTGGGGTTCGTACTGTTAAAAGCGAATGGGAGGCTATTCATTTAATGGAAGGAGACGAGGAAAAATGGCATCCCGAGGTAAGCTGATTTTTGTAACCGGTGCAGCCAGAAGTGGTAAGAGTTTTTTTGCCGAGAAGCTGGCTGCAGAATTAGAAGGAAAGGTAACCTATATTGCTACCTGTGTTCCAGGCGATGATGAAATGCTTGATAGGGTAGCCCGCCATCAGTCACGCAGACCGGTTACTTGGCAAACCATTGAAGAAGACTTAAATCCTTCCCGGGTTATTAGGGAATTTGATCAGTCAGGGCAGATTTTTCTTTTGGATTGTTTGACCCTGTTGGTTAGTAACTTAATTCTGCAATCAAAGACTCTAAGTGAAGAACAGGTATTAGACAAAATTTCCGAATTAGCTGAGGTTAGCTATGAATCTGCTGCAGATATAATTATTGTATCTAATGAGGTAGGATGGGGTATCGTACCCGGAGATCCTCTATCACGGCTTTATAGAGATATTATCGGGAGAGCCAATCAAAAGATTGCTGCCTGCGCTGATGAGGTATACATCACTATTGCGGGCATTCCCATTGAATTGAAAGCTCTAACTAAGGGCATATGAGTACATATTATGGTTGATCTGGCGGTAGCTATTGTGTTGTTAATGAAATTTAGGAGGTAGAAAAATGAGATTACCTCGTTTATTAATTGCCGGTGTTCACAGTGGGGCAGGGAAGACAACCTTGACACTGGGAATTATGGCTGCTTTAAAGAGAAAGGGGTTAGTGGTCCAGGGATTTAAAGCTGGGCCGGACTACATTGATACTGGGCTCCATCAATATGCTGCCGGGATTAAATCACATAATCTGGATAGCTGGATGGGCTCGCAAGAAGTTGTGAAAACAATTTTCTGTAAAAATGCTGCTCGGGCCCAAATATCAATTATCGAAGGAGTAATGGGTCTATATGACGCAGCTACAGAAGCAAGAATAAAGGGAAGCAGTGCAGATATTGCCATAATTCTGAATGCACCGGTTATATTAGTAGTTGATGTCGGAGGCATGGCACAGAGTTGTGCGGCTTTAGTTAAAGGTTTTATAGAATATGAACCGGGCGTGAATATAAAAGGAGTTATTTTAAATAACATTGGCAGTATCTATCATAAAAACCTGTTGCAACAATGTCTGGAAGGAGAGCTGGGAATAAAAGTTCTGGGCGCTATACCAACCGAGAAAAAAATAAACATGCCAGAAAGACACCTTGGGCTTTTACCTGCCGAGGAAAATAGTGAACTTCAATCCTCAATAGCATTAATGGCAGATCTAGTGGAAAGAGAAATTGATTTAGAGTATTTAATGGAGATGGCTAATAATGCCAGTGAAATTGACTTCAGCTGGGATGGCGATCAACCCCCAAAAGCAGAAATTACAATCGGAATAGCCAGCGATGAAGCATTTAGTTTTTATTATCAGGATAGTTTAGATTACTTGCAGGAAAAAGGGGCCAAGCTGGAGTTTTTCAGTCCTCTAAGGGATAAATCAATTCCCCAGGTAGATGGTTTGTACCTGGGGGGGGGATTTCCGGAAATGTTTCTAGGAGAGTTAAGCGCTAATCAAGCTATGATAGGTTCAATACAAGAAGCAGTGAGTAAAGGTATTCCTATTTTTGCGGAATGCGGGGGCTTTATGTATTTAGCCCAAAGCATAAGCGACTTCAGCGGAAAAAGCTGGCCGGGGGCTGGAATTATACCGGCACAGGTGAAGATGACTGATAAATTGGCTGCACTTGGGTATGTAAAAGCTACTGCTTGGCAAGATTCGATTTTAGCTAATAAGGGCGAAGTATTGGTCGGTCATGAATTTCATTATTCCCAAATAAGCGGAATTGACGAAAGTGAGAAGGCTTACCTACTGGATGGTGGAATTGGTAAAGAGCTCAGGAGCGATGGGTATGTAAAAGAGAATATTTTAGCTTCATATGTACATTTGCATTTACGATCCAATCCTCTGGCGGTTAATAATTTCATAAATGCCTGCAAAAATTACCGTTTAACAACTAATTGATCCCTTCATGTTAAGGGACATTCCTCTTTGAGGTGTGTCCCAATACCTTAATTTTGGAAGAGTATTACATATTATAGGATGAAGGACGTCGAGATATGAAAATTATAATACTATTGGCTGTTATTACTGACCTAATATTAGGTGACCCACGCTGGATGCCTCATCCTGTAATCCGTATAGGAAAATTTATTAGTTATGGGGAACTAATAATTCGTAAGTTAACGAAAACTGCCCAAGGTTTAAAAATGGGAGGCGTTTTATTAACCATTATTATTGTAGGCGGAACCTATCTATTCTTTTGGTGTTTACTATATTTGGCTTTTAGAATAAACACCTTTTTGGGTATTGGACTCAGCATTTTCTGGATGAGTCAGGCAGTGGCAATCAACAGTTTGTTTAGGCATGCAATTAAGGTAGCAATTCCTTTGTCAAGAGGAGATCTGGATACAGCGCGGAGTGCACTGGCGATGATTGTAGGCAGGGATACCGGGAATTTAAATGAGGCTGAAATCATAAGAGGGGTTGTGGAAACAGTAGCGGAAAATACCGTTGATGGAATAATTGCTCCTCTGTTTTATGGGTTCTTAGGCGGTCCCCCCCTGGCAATGGCATATAAAGCAGTTAATACCTTGGACTCTATGATTGGCTATCGTGATGAGCGATATATAGATTTGGGATGGGCAGGGGCAAGACTGGATGATATTGCTAATTTTATCCCGGCTCGGTTAAGTGCTTTAGTCTATCTTCTAATTGCTCCCTTTACTTCGGGGGGGATTAGGGGTGTATGGAAAATAGTGCGCCGCGATGCGGGGAAACATCCGAGTCCCAATGGTGGAATACCTGAAGCAGCAACAGCTGGAGCTTTGGAGATCCAATTAGGAGGGGTTAACTATTATAGAGGCATAGTATCAAACCGGGCAATAATGGGAGATGCCAAGAGACCTTTAGAAATAAGACACATATATTATTCCCTGTACATAATGGGAGCTGTATCTGCTTTGTTTATTATGCTGGGAATGGTGATATATTCAGTTGCTGCATAAGGGCAGATGAGGATATTTCATTTATAAGGTGGTGAAAAATTTGCAGGCTTTTCTTGTCGCGTTAGGTTTTCTTACCAGGATTCCGATTCCTGCCGATGCTGGCAATGTTCAGTCCCATAGTTTGAGCAGATCAACAATTTTCTTTCCTATCGTGGGAGGAATAATTGGACTGGTAAATGCCGGATTATATCTTGTTTTAGAACCTTTTTTACCCAGATCGGTACTAAGCGTTTTTATAGTAGCATTGCCGATATTTATGACGGGGGGCATACATTTTGATGGTTTATTAGATGCCTGTGATGGCCTTTTTAGTGGGCGTTCCCGTGAACGCATGCTGGAAATTATGCGGGATAGCCGAGTCGGTTCCATGGGAGTTATTGCAGGTCTCCTCAATGTTATGCTGCGTTATAGTATCTTAAATGAATTACCAGCGGATGTAATACCAGTATTACTAATTTCCCAGCCTATAACCGGGCGTTGGATTATGGCTATGGCCCTGCACTTTTTCCCTTATGCTCGCAAAGAGGGTGGTCTGGGCCAGGGCTTTAATGAGGAAAAAAGGATTTCATATGTTATTCTTAGCAGCCTATTGGCTTTACTAAGTATATTATTGGTTAATAGGGTGGCTGGTATCTTGATAGCCTTAATTGTTGGTGCTCTATCACTTCTGCTTGCCGCTTGGGTGACGCGAAGGATTGGAGGACTCACCGGTGATATTTATGGGGCCTTGAACGAAGTATCGGAAAACATCTTTCTTTTGCTTTGGCTGATGGGGGCCATAACCTTTCATCTGCACCCATGAACAGGGTAATGAAAAAGGCATGTTGTGTTAATGTGGGGAGGTGATGTCTTGCCTAAGCGCGAAAGGATACATGGAGGCAATATTTATGAAATAGCTCAGAAGTATAAATTGGATTTAGAAAAGATTCTTGATTTTAGTGCCAGTGTTAGTCCGCTAGGTGTACCTGAATCGGTGATGCAAGCGGTCAAGGACTCGCTGGGAACAATTGCTCATTATCCTGATCCTGCCTGTAAGGCATTCCGCCAAATAGCAGCATCCGAATTGGGAGTTGGAAGTGAAAATATAATAGCCGGCAACGGTGCTGCTGAGCTTATTTATCTTATTGTCAGGATGATAAATCCCCGCTGCGCCCTGATTCCCATTCCTACTTTTTCTGAGTATGGACATGCGGTGATTTCAGTGGGAGGTAAATTAAAATATATTAAACTAAGATCTGAAGCATCGGAGTGTGTTTTCCCTATTGACGACTTTTGCCAAGCAATTCCAGGTGCAGATCTGGCTTTTATATGTAACCCGAATAATCCTACAGGTACGTTGCTGGAACAAAATCAACTGAGTAGAATTATCGAGGTGGGTAAAGCCAATAATTGTTGCATTGTTGTTGATGAGGCTTATATGGATTTTGTAGAAAGCGGCAGCGATTATTCGTTGATAAATAAAATATGTGATTATGATAATTTGCTTATACTTAAATCTCTGACCAAAGTATATTCATTACCTGGTCTTCGCATTGGATACGCTATTGGACCTAAAGATCTAATAGAGCCAATGAACACTCTAAGGGACCCCTGGAGCGTAAATTCTCTAGCTCAGGCAGCTGGGGCAGCAGCACTACAGGAAACAGCTTATCTTACTCGTTTGCATGAGTTAGTATGGGAGGAACGAAAATACTTATATGAAGAAATTAAGAGGCTTCCGGGTTTAAAACCATACTTCCCTACGGCTAATTTTCTGCTGGTTAATACTTGTGAAACTGGTATTACTGCTAGTCATCTGCAAGAAGTTCTGGCCCGTTCCGGACTGCTGATACGGGATTGCACATCTTTTCAAGGGATGGGACCTTACTTTTTCAGGATTGCCGTCCGGACACGAGCCGATAATATACGATTAATTCAAGCGCTTGAGGATATTATTTCTAACGAAATATGAAAGGAGCCGGAAGATGAAAAAGGTTCATACTTTAATGATTCAGGGAACAGGTTCGCATGTTGGCAAAAGTGTAATGGTTACGGCGCTGTGCCGTATTTTTTTTCAGGATGGTTATGCGGTTGCACCTTTCAAATCACAAAACATGGCTCTTAATTCCTTTGTTACGATTGATGGGGGAGAGATGGGTCGTGCTCAGGTAGTTCAGGCTCAGGCAGCGGGGATAGAACCTGACATAGATATGAATCCCGTTTTGCTTAAGCCCTCGGCTGATAACGCTTCCCAGGTGGTGGTACATGGTAAGCCAATTGGAACGATGAAAGCCAGTTATTACCATAATGACTATGTACAAACAGTTTGGCCGGCAATTGTGGAATCATTTGAGCGGTTAAAAGAGAAATATGAAATTATTGTTTTGGAAGGGGCGGGCAGCCCGGCCGAGGTTAATTTACAGAAAAACGATGTTGTGAATATGAGGGCAGCTCATTTGGCCAATGCCCCCGTTTTACTCGTGGCTGACATTGATAAAGGCGGAGCGTTGGCGGCGGTGGTGGGTACCCTGGAGTTATTACCGCCTAATGACCGAACAATGGTAGTTGGTATAATTATTAATAAATTCCGGGGTGACCGGGGCTTACTTCAACCGGCCCTGGATTTTTTGGAAGAAAAGACTGGCATTCCAGTCTTGGGAGTAATACCGTGGTTCAATTTCGTTATCCCCGAGGAAGATACTGTAAATGATGAACTTCGTCCTGATTATTCTGAAGAAAAAGTTTTGGAAATTGGGGTGCTCTATTTACCCCACATATCCAATTTTACAGATTTTGATTCACTGGATGCGGAACCAGATGTTCATCTCCGCTATATTAAACCTGGTGACAAATTTGGCAAGCTGGATTGTCTGATAATTCCTGGATCAAAGAACACTATCGGTGATCTTAACTGGATTAAAAAAATAGGATGGGATAAAGAAATCCTGAATATGGCTGAGATTGAAGTGCCTATAATAGGAATATGCGGTGGATTTCAGATGCTGGGCAGGACGATCATTGATGCCCAGGGTATCGAGTCAGCCAGTGTAGAAACAGAGGGATTGGGCCTTTTAGATGTTATTACTGATTTTAGCACCGAGAAAACAACCTGGCAGGTTAATGGCCATGCCTTAGGTCATGGGAAACTTATGGATGGTCTGCATTCCGGTGAGGTGGAAGGCTATGAGATTCATATGGGACAATCATCGCGTAATCCTGGTGTACAGCCAGCCTTTCAATTATCTCGCAAGAATGATCCTGATTGTCTAGTTTTAGATGGAGCAGTCAACAACTCTGGGCTAATTATAGGGACCTATTTACATGGCTTATTTGATGTCGATGGATTTCGCCGTGCCTTTCTGAATCAATTAAGGAAGCTAAAAAATTTGCCGCCCCTAGATTTGCAGCATAATTTCCAGGAAAATCGCCAAGCAGCTTATGACAGTCTAGCTGAATTGGTTCGTAAGAATATTTGTATGCAACGTGTTTATCAACTTATGGGTTATAAAAAATAGTCTATCCTGGCAAAACGCCAACATTGTTTGCAATGATGCAACAAATGTCCTTGCCGGACCACTTTCTATCTGCAGAGATCTTCGGGATGGCTGATTAAGCGGAAGATATTGAAATACGGTACTTGCCGAAACGTGCAAATCATAATATTATCTAAGGAGTGTCTATTGACTGCTAGTCTGATTTGGGATAGGGCAGAGTATGAGTGCTTACTTTTGGGGAGAGGATTTCTTCTGTGCATCATTTTCAACAGCTAAGTTACCTTAGCGAATATATCAGATCCTTTGGCTATCTTGCGCCGCTGGTCGCTTTAATACTATTTATAATCCAAGCTGCAATTCCTGTCTTCCCTTACGCGGTTTTAGTGGCAGTATCGGTAATTATTTTTGGCGTTAAAATGGGATTTATGCTATCTATGCTGGGTGCACTTTTGGGGTCTATGCTTTGTTACTGGGCTTGCCGTGAATTTGGCGCTGATTGGTTTAATGACAGAATCTTGGGCCATTGGGGTTATGATACCAGGAAAATAAATTCTAACATCGCTTTTGGCGGAGTTGTGGTTGCTCATCTGGTACCAGTTTTCCCGAGCTCTATAATCACTTTGGCGGCTGCTATAAGCCGGGTTTCTTTTATGAGTTTTACTGCCTCGACCGCACTGGGACTATTACCTGCAACCCTAGCCTACACTGGTTTGGGGTGGTATCTATATCATGTCCAGGATGCGTACAAAGTCGTGGTCACATTGGTTTTGATCCTTATGATCCTGTATCTGTGCAAAAACACTTTGAAAAAGTGGTTGGTTGCCAGTGAAAAACCCCTCGATCTTTGATCACAAGCTGAGGCCATTTATTCGATCACTCGGGGATGAATCTAAAGGTAAATACATATAATGCAAATAATCTGCTTATCTTTGGCCGGGAAAAAGTTGGGCAGAGTAAAGGAGGCCTGAACGGCGTGGAATTAGAACACTGTCTGAATTTCGTGCTCACCAAAGCACAGCATAATATCCATCAGCTTTTTAAAGCGCAATTAGCACCGCATGGTGTTACCCCAGGCCAATATGCGGTATTGAGATGTTTATGGGACGAAAATGGGCAGACTGCACGGAAATTGGCAGAACGCCTTTTCCTCGATGGTTCAACCATCACAGGTATCCTCGATCGTATGGAACAGAGGGGTTTGATAGAAAAGCTGGCAGACCCGAAAGATAGACGCGCTTTGCAGGTGATGCTGACCGAAGCGGGCAGAAATCTTCAGGAACCACTTTCCCAGGCAATCCTCGATGCTAACCGGAAAGCACTGCTAAATTTGGACGAAAAGCAGGCTGAGGCTCTGAAACAACTATTACAAGATATAGGAACCTCCGAGTAATAACAATTAGTTGGCCTACAAATTAATTGTTGACAACCTAATTCCTTCATCTTAAACTTCAAGTAGAGACTGGTGGCCTCGATATTGTTCCCTACTTAGGGGCAAGCTCTTAAACTGGAAGGTAATAGGAAGGAGAGATGGAAAGATGCTCCGCATTATAACCTGTTTCAAATGGGTGATCGATCAGGCGGATATTAAAACCGCTCCTGGGTCCCGGGAGTTGGCACTGGAGCGGGCAGCTTACCGGATCAGCGATTATGATCGCTTTGCCATTGAAGAAGCTGTAATTCTGCAGGAAAACTATGGGGGCAGCACAGCTGCCATAACAGTGGGGACCCCGGCAGCCCGTAAAAGTTTGAAAGACGTCCTATCCCGTGGTCCGGAAAAGGCTTACTTCATTAACGACTCTTCATTTGATAACCTCGAACCATCCCAGACCTCTTCCATACTTGCTTCGGCTATCAGCACTGGTCTCGAGTACGATCTCATCATCTGCGGTGAAGGCTCTGGGGATCTCTATGCCCAGCAAGTCGGACCGCGCCTGGCTGAAAACCTTGGCATCCCGTGTGTAACTTGTGTTAGCAAGCTTACTATTTATGGCCAACAGCTTATTGCAGAACGTAAATTAGAGGACGGGATTGAAGTCGTGGCTATACCCCTCCCAGCACTGATTACCGTCCTGCCGGAAATTAACACCCCCAGAATTCCAGGCTTAAAAGATACCTTGGCAGCTTCGAAGAAACCAGTAATCGATATTACTGCCGCTGACCTGGGACAGAGTTTTGCCCCAAGTCTGCAGACCATCAGCATTTTGGCGGCAACCATGGAAAGAAGCGGTGTGAAGTTTGCTTCTGGGCCGGAGGATATAAATAAATTTGTGGATGCCATGCTGAAAACCGGAGCTATTGGTTAAAAGGAGTGATTTGAATGGCAGGGGTTTGGATATTAGCAGAGAGTCGCAGTCAGACACTGGAACTATTGAGTGTTGCGGCCGGGCTGGCGGAAAAACTGAGCACTCAGGTTACCGCTTTTCTCTGGGGAGACCCCCAATTGGCCCAGGAATATATTACCTATGGAGCAGACCAAGTGTTGGTCTTATCCCATCTTACCGATGACCAGCCGCTGGAAGACTATATCCCGGTTATTGCCCTGGAGGCACGTCAACAAGATCCCGATATATTTTTAGTAGCAGCTACCGCACGGGTCAAGGAAATGGCGGCTCGTATTGCGGCCCGTCTAAATACGGGATTGTGCAGTGGCTGTACAGCTTTAAAGTTAGACGAAACCGGTAAAATTCTGATAATGGAACGTTTGGTTTTCGGCGGAGCAGCGGTACAAACCGTCAGCTGCTCTACTCGTCCCCAGATGGCGACCATAGCTCCCCGTACCTTTGCACCGGCCGCCCCCGTGGCTGATAGAAAAGGGCAGATAAGAGAATTAGCCTCTCCCCCCCCGGGGCTGGTGAAAATAATGGAACGCAAGCCGAAGGTCAGGCAATCGGGTGATATAACTGAAGCTAAGGTACTGGTGTGCGTGGGGCGTGGTATCGAGAAAGAAGAAGATATGGCTCTGGCGCGTGATCTGGCCGAAGTGCTAGGTGGAGAGTTGGCCTGCACCCGGCCGATTGCTGAAGAACTGCATTGGCTTCCCGAAGAAACCTATATAGGGCTTTCGGGCCAAAAGGTAAAGCCTGATCTATATATTGGTATCGGAATTTCCGGGCAGATTCAGCATGTCACCGGGATACGGGATTCCCGTCTTATATGTGCAATTAATCGCGATGAAAACGCCGACATATTTGGAGTGGCGGATTATGGTATTGTAGGTGATCTATACTCTGTATTGCCTGAACTTACCCGGCAACTCAAAGAGAAGCTGAAAAAATAGAACGGGGTGGTGTCATGGCGGAAGATAAATTTACAGCAATTATCGTTGGCGCGGGCCCGGCTGGCAGTACTGCGGCATACTTAATGGCCCAAGCCGGGCTGGAGGTCCTCTTGATTGAAAGAGGAGAGACACCCGGTAGTAAGAATATGTTCGGTGGTCGTATGTATAGTAATGCTCTTAACCGAGTAATTCCTGACTTCTGGGAGGAAGCTCCCCTGCAAAGACCGGTGGTTAAAGAAATCTTGAGCTTTATGAACGGCAGCCGCAGCCTGGCTGTAACTTGCCAGGAGCCAGCTTGGTTAGAACCTCCTGCCCATTCCTTTACCGTTCTGAGGGCTGAATTTGATGCCTGGCTAGCTAGCAAAGCGGAAGAAGCTGGAGCGATACTGGCCTGTGGAATTAGGGTTGACGATGTCCTGATCGAAAATGGACGGGTTGTTGGGGTGCGTGCCGGTGAAGACGAAATATATGCAGACGTAGTCGTTGCCGCTGATGGAGCCAACTCACTGCTAACCGAAAAGGCCGGTCTGCGCAAAGCCCTGTTACCGGGGCAGGTAGGCACCGGAGCTAAACAACTGATCGAGTTGCCCGCAGACACTATCAGCCAGCGTTTTCAACTGGAAGACAATCAAGGCGCAGCCTGTCTATTTGTAGGAAGCTGCACTGCAGGGTTGCCGGGCGGAGGCTTTATTTATACCAACCGCAGCAGCATTTCCCTGGGCCTGGTTGTAAACGTCGCTGCCCTGCAGAGTCATCAAATCAAAATTAATGATCTTCTGGAAGACTTTAAAGCTCATCCCCAAATCGCCCCCTTAATTGCTGATGGTCAAGTGGCCGAGTATTCAGCCCACCTGGTGCCGGAAGCTGGTTTAAATATGCGCCCCGAGCTTTTTGGGGAAGGCATATTGGTAGCAGGAGATGCCGCCGGGCTGGTAATTAATTTGGGATATATGGTACGCGGCATGGATTTGGCCATTGCTTCCGGTGCAGCAGCGGCGCAGACTATACTGGCAGCTCACGCTAAAAATGATTTTACCCGGCAGGGTTTAAGCGGCTACCTTGAGTTTCTTAAACATAACGGTGTTTGGACGACTATGGAGACTTATCGTCATGCGCCGGATTTTTTGGATACCAAGCGTATTTATGATGCCTATCCGCAATTTGTAAACGATCTAGCCGTGGATGTATTTACCGTCAATGATAAGCCGTCCGAACACATATTAAATAAAATGCGGCGCGGGATTGGGGCCAGCAAAATCGGCTGGACGGGGCTAGCGGGAGATGCCTGGAAAGGGGGGCGCTCATTATGAAACGTATGGAGCTCCAGCAATTATTGGCAGGCAACAAATTCCTGGTCGATGATGAGGAACACCATATAAACCTGCATAAGGAAATATGCGCTGGATGTCAGGCCAAACCATGTATATATGGCTGCCCGGCTGGCCTTTATACTCTGAAGGATGGATTGATCAGTTTTGATGATGCAGGATGTCTGGAATGCGGCACCTGCCGGGTGATTTGTCCCTACCCGGGAGCAATTGACTGGAAATATCCCCGCGGAACTTTTGGAGTAATCTATAGATACGGCTAGAAAACTACTAAAGCAAATGATTGCGAGGGACAGGGGGACGGGTCCCTTGTCCCATTATTATTTCAGGCTCTATCGCTGGGACAAGGGACCCGTCCCCCTGTCCCCCGTTTTCCCGTGTGAGGATAAGAGGAGGTGCCAGGTTTGGCCTATAGAAAACATTTCCAACATTTTTTGCGTTACCGTAAGATCATCCGAGTATTTGTAAAGTATGGAATGGGCTATTTGGTCATGCGGATGGGATTAGGAAGGTTCATGGCGCCTCAGAAGATGCCCGAGGCCAGCACCAAAGTTTGGGAAACGGATCGGATTATGGCCGATAAGCTTCGTCAGGCGTTTGTTGAGCTGGGACCTACTTTTATCAAAGTGGGTCAAATTTTAAGCACCCGCCCGGACATGCTATCGCCACCCTTTATAGAGGAACTGGAAAATTTGCAGGATAAGGTGCCGCCTTTCTCCTATGAAGAGGTAGTCGAACAGTTGGTTAGGGAAATCGGCCATCCGGATGATATATTTGCTGAATTCAACCCCGAACCGCTGGCCGCAGCTTCTATCGGTCAGGTACATATGGGCCGCCTTAAAAGCGGAGAGAAAGTCATTGTCAAGGTACAGCGCCCCAATATTGAAAAAATGGTGGAAAGTGACCTGGAGGTTATAATCGAACTGGCCCATTTGTCTGAACGCCGTTCCGCTGAAGCCAGGCGCATGGGATTAGTTGATATGCTGGAAGAATTCGCCCGCTTGATCATCCGCGAACTGGACTACGATCGAGAGGCCCGCAACACTGAGCGTTTCTTGCAGAATTTTGCCCATGATCAGAGAGTATTGATTCCCAAGATATACTGGGAATATACTACCCGGCGGGTGTTGACCGAGGATTATATTGAAGGCGTGAAATTGAGCGACTTGGACGAGATTAGCCGGAGGGGCTGGGATCGCTCCAAGACCTCCAAATTGGGGACAGAAGCATTCCTAACCCAGATAATGTTGCACGGATTCTTTCAGGCTGATCCCCACCCTGGGAATATCCTGGTAGTAGATGAGGAACATATCGCCTTTATAGATTTCGGGGAAGTCAGTGCACTGAGTCGGAGGAGGTTGACCAACCTGGGTGAGTTGTTGTTGAGCCTCTCCCGCAAGGATCTGGATTTAGCAGTCAGTACCATGGAAGAAATGGGTATTATCACCGAGCCAGTAGGAGTCGAGGGTTTTCAGGAGGAGCTGTCTGAGTTAGTGGATATGGTTTCCACCTCCAAAATAGGCAATGTCAACATGGCACGTATCCGCAAGGATTTTCTCGATTTAGCCTATCGCTATCAATTGAAGATTCCTTCCTATCTGACTTCCTTGATGAAAGCTTTGATTACGGTGGAGGGGGTAGGCAAGAAACTGGATCCCGATTTCGACTTCATGGCAGTTGCTACACCTATGACCCGCCAAGTATTGCAGGATAGGGCTAAACCCAAAAATATTTACGGCCACCTGCGCCGGAAATATTATCAGGAACTGCGTCCGTTGCTCAAACTGCCCAAAAATATCAACAACCTGCTTTACACTACTGAACGGGGCAGGCTTATCTTAAACATGGATGTCTCTTTTAGTAAGGCGGCCAATCGTAGTATCCGCAATCTAGCCGATCGCTTAAGTGCCAGTTTGATAATAGCCGGAGGTTTGGTGAGTTCTGCCTTGATCATCCAATCCGGCGAGGCTGAAAACATAATAAGTCACGCCAGCATAGGCACCATCGGCTTCGCTGTTTCCCTGATAGCCATGGTGATTTTTATCATTTCCTTCTTCAAGTCTTAGGGACCAGGCGAGGCAGACCGAGGCATGGGGACGGTTCTGGTGCCTCCTTTTGGTTTGTGGTGTCTGGGAAAAGGAGGCACCAGAACCGTCCCCATGCCTCGGTCTGCCTGATCCCTTTAGCGGGGGCTATAATCCTTGATACAGATATTACCGCCCTCAACATAGGCCATTTCGGGAACGGGATGTTTCACATAATCACCGGGTGCCCGGGATATTTTATCGCCAATCCGTATCTGTTTGGGGGCCAGATTAAGTGCAAAAATAGTGCTGTCTACATCTCCATAACACCCGGCATGAGCAGTGCCATCTAACCGCCCCAGGACAATGATATCTTTAGCTGCTGTAATTTCCGAGCTTTCATGTACATTACCCCAAATAATCATTGAACCTTCACTGTGGAGTTTTTGTCCGCTGCGCAGGGTTCGATAGATAAATAAATCCTCTCCTGAAGCTTTCGCCCCGCGACTGGGGGTATGAATATTATGTAAAACCATACCATAATCCAGACACAGACGCTGCAATGCGACTACCTCAGCATGTGAAAGTAACTGCAGACCCTCCCCCTGAAAGGAGACCGGGGACCCTTCAAAAAGTTGGCGGTTACTTTCAAATCTATTTTTCAATATGGTTTCATATTCTTCCCCGCTGCCGTTGGTAAAAACGAAAACGAGGGATTTATTTACACCTTTAATATCTACTTTTGCCAAAACTCATCTACCTTCCTTTTAAAGGGATACTGATGTCCAACGCAGTATGCCTGCCTTCGGTAATAAAGTGCACCTCGGGGGTACCATCTATCTCAATGTGCTTGGCAATCAACGCTATAATTTCTTCCTGCAATGTCTCCATCAACTGGGAAGAAGAACCGATCCGATCATGAGTTAAAACCACGCGTAACCGATCATTGGCTCGAGAGCGACTGGATTTTTTTTCATCGGCAAATATCCTTTTTAAAAAATTAAACATAGTTGCTGCCCCCTTCCTTTATTTCTTGAAGCCCATGTTGCGCTTAAGTTTGCTCCAGAAAGTGTCCTGTTCCAAGGTCATAAATTCTATTTCATTTCCGGTGAGACGCTGCACGATGTTATTAAAAGCCTTGGCCGCTGAGGAACGTTCATTAAGAATGATAGGCTCACCCCGGTTGGTAGATATTACCACCCCGCTATCTTCAGGTACAACTCCCAGGAGTTCGATACATAGATGCTCCATTAAATCATCGATACTTAGCATATCTCCGCTGCGTACCATGTCCGGACGAATTCGGTTTACTATCAATTTAATATCTTTAAAATTGGCAGATTCCAGCATACCTATAATACGGTCTGCATCTCGTACTGCTGATACTTCAGGATTGGTTACGACTATAGCTTTATCTGCGGCGGCAATAGAATTACGGAAACCTTGCTCAATACCAGCCGGGCAATCTATGAAAATGAAGTCAAAATCAGGTTTAAGCTCATTACATATATTTTGAACCTGCTCGGTGGTAATATCATCCTTATTTCGGGTTTGGGCGGCGGGCAGCATGTATAGCTCAGCAAAACGCTTGTCTTTTACCAGAGCCTGTTTCAAAGTGCATTCGCCTTCGACCACTTGAATGATATCATATATAACTCGATTTTCGAGGCCCAGAATTAAATCCAGCTTCTTTAAGCCTATATCCAGATCCATAACCACTACACTATAGCCAAGTTTAGCTAACCCAGTGCTAATATTAGCTACTGTCGTAGTCTTACCAACTCCTCCTTTGCCAGAAGTAACTACGATCACCTGACTGTCAGGGTTCTTTTTCTCCATGTCTTGGTCCTCCTCATTAAATTGATTATCGGAACTATATCATGAAACCCTTCAGGGAAGATCTATCAAACTCCTCTTAAGACTCCTTCCTCTATAGGTGGAGGATAAACCGATTTTTCCTCAGTGGTGGGTTCAATCCCTGCCTGAGGAGTCGTTTGATAAAAACGCTCGCGGCACGATGCACACAAAACGCGAAGGGAAGGCGCAGTAGCGCCCGCGTTTTGGCGCGCAATTCGCGCAAGCGCTAATTGAACGTATAAATAGACAGATGCAGACACCTATCTAATTGTAAAACATATTCGTGTCGGAATAAACTTCTATTTATGCTAATTGCATGAATAATGAGATTATTTTTAGATATTGGAGGGAATTTGGGGAGGAAATTATTCCTTAAAGGAATTGGAGTAAAGATTTTGCATGCAGTATAAGAATATTGCGTAGGTAGCGTATATACATTATATAATAAGGAAAGTGAGTTGACTCTTCGATTTTTTTGGGATTTAGAATGAGAGGGATAGATTAATGAAGCCTTTAATAAAGATTGGTATTTTTCTGGGGGCGTTGATCCTATTTATATTTTGTTTCTATATAGGAGTATCAATGACTCAGACTGCGCCTAAAATTGCCGAGTTCTTTACCGGTATTAGCTCCTGGGAATACCAGGTGCAGGGGCAAACAGTGGTCTATTATGGAGATGGCACGGAAATGGGCAGACTCGGTTACCAACGCCAATACAGCGAGGATTTCCCTGATTTTTTGAAACAGGCTGTGGTGGCGGTGGAAGATCGTCGCTTCTATCAACATTCTGGATTTGATGCGAAAAGTATAGGGCGCGCGATATATAATGATCTAAAGGCGGGTTCCAAAGCCGAAGGTGGGAGCACTATTACCCAGCAGTTAGCCCGGACGCTGTTTCTTACTAATGAGAAGAGTTACACCCGCAAACTCAAAGAGCTTTTCATAGCGATCTCCATAGAAAATAAGTACACCAAAGATGCCATCCTGAATATGTATCTTAATGAGATCTATATGGGACGGGGATGCTCGGGTATCGCCATTGCGTCGCAGTCATATTTCGGCAAAAATGTCTCGCAACTAAACAAAGCGGAAATGACTATGCTGGCCGGGATTATCCAAGCACCGGAATATTATTCGCCTGATCGCAATATGGAGGGATTGAAGGAACGGCAGCAGACGGTGATAGATGTGCTGGTCGAACAAAACCTTCTAACTGAGGCGCAAGGGCAGGAAATCATTAAACAGAAACTCAATATTAAGGCTGTCAAATCAACTCAAAATAAACATCCTTATTATATGGCTTACCTAAGCAGCGTAATGGAAGATATGGTAGGACCTGAGAAGCTGTACGGGGGAGGGCTCAAAATATACACAACCATTGATAGCCGGATGCAGAATGCAGCTGAGACATCAGTAGTCAATAATGAGCGCTCCTTCGCCAGCCGGGGGATAAGTGCCAAGGACATTGCTCTGGTTTCCATAGACCCGGCAACGGGAGGAATCAAAGCAATGGTGGGCGGGGTAGATTGGACTCGAAACCAGGTTAATATGGCTGTCCTGCCTCGCCAACCGGGCTCTGCTATTAAACCGCTATACTATGCAGCAGCTATAAACGAAGGGATTGTTAAAGCAAGTACGGTTTTAAATAATAAAAAGAGAGATTTTAATGGGTATAGTCCCGATAATTACGCGGCCAGTCCCGACCAAGTAACAGTGACGGATGCACTTGTACACTCTTATAATGTTGCTTCGGTTGAGGTATTCAATAAGTTGGGTGTGGCAAAGGGCGTTAAATACCTCACTGATTACGGTATTACGGTAGATAAAGGGGACCATAATCTAGCCCTCGCGTTGGGTGGAATGACCCATGGAATATCACCATTGCAGTTGGCTTCAGCTTATACAATCTTTCCCAATCAAGGTCGTCAGCAAACGGCATTTACGGTAATTAAAATAACAGACTCCCAAAAAAAAGTGATTTATCAGGATCGCTCCGGATCAAAACGGGTGATAAGCAGCGCTACGGCGACTGTTATGGATAGCATTTTGAAAGCCGTAGTGAGTCAGGGAACAGGTACTAATGCTCAAATTGCGATCAGCAGTGGTGGGAAAACCGGTACGACCGAGGGAAAAGCCGGTGGTAAATCCACTCAAGACTTGTGGTATGTTGGTTACACATCTGAAATCGTAACTGCAGTCTGGGTAGGTAACAGCGACAACACCGAAGTTAAAGGATTTGGAACTTATGGGGGAACTGTAGCCGGGCCAGTTTGGCGGGATTATATGAACAGACTCATTAACAATGGTGCCCTAAAAGAGATAACCGCTAATAAGGTTGATGAAACACCAGTGGTAGAACCGGCTAAACCAGAGAAGACTGTGCCTCAGGGTACAGATTCGGGGTCGGCTGCTGTGCCTAATACTAATACCAACAACAATAGTAATACCAATGCCGATACCAATACCAACAACAACAATAGCGATACCAATACCAATACCAATACGAATACCAGTACTACTACTACCAATACCAGTACCAGTACCAGTACCAGTACAGACCCCACTCCTGGTAAGGATACTGGGCAAGGTGGCGCAACAAATCCACCGATTCCCGAGGTAAATCTGCTGAATCCTAACCAATTACCGCAGCAAATTCAAAATCAGTAACACTTCTACACCTCCTGCTTAGTATAGAGCAAGGAGGTGTTCTTTTTGAAAACATTTGAGCACTGTTTGCTAGGGATTTACCGGAGGGCAGCTCAGATGCAGCCTTGGAGTCCGCCGGGCGTTTCTTTGCTGGCTGCCCGCCGGATGTGGACTTCCACTCAGGGAGAAGATTCGGTGGTGGCTGTTTTGGATACAGGTGTAGACTATAATCATCCCGATTTGAAGGCTAACATTATTGGCGGTGCCAGCTTTGTAGCAACGGAAAAGGACTATATGGACCAAAATGGACATGGAACCCACGTAACCGGTACTATTGCAGCCAATAATCAGATCCTGGGGGTAGCGCCGGCTGCTAAAATCCTGGTGGTAAAAGTCTTGAATAGAGATGGGAGCGGCAGCTACCGCGGCATTACTGCTGGTCTGAAATTTGCTCGCCAGTGGAGAGGGCCTCAAGGGCAGAAGGTAAATGTTATTAATATGAGTTTGGGAGGGCCCGAACCGGAAGCAGAAATGTACCGGGAAATATTGCTGGGTATAAATTCAGGAATAACGGTGGTATGTGCGGCTGGGAACGCAGGTGACGGGCGAGAGGAGACCCATGAAATTTCCTATCCGGCTTATTATCCTGAGACGGTCGCCGTTGGAGCAGTGAATCTGCAGACCCGCATAGCCAATTTCAGTAATGCCAACGAACATATAGATATAGTAGCCCCAGGAGTGGATACCTACTCCACCTATCCGGGCGGAAGATATGTAAAACTGACGGGCACATCAATGGCAGCCCCGCATATAAGTGGAGCTGCGGCCTTGATCTATTCCCGCTACAAAAAACGGTTTGGTGTTTACCCGAGTGCTGGAACGGTGAGTCTCTTAATGCAATATTTGAGTATTGACCTGGGCGAAGCCGGATTTGATGACCTATATGGCTACGGAATGTTTACGTTTAATCCAGATGGAGGTAAGGCCATTCAAGTTTTACCGGGTGACAAACAGTATTATATAAACGGTCAGCAGTACAATTGGAAAAATCCGCCGGTATCCGAGGCCGATGAGATTCGTGGTTCTTACAGTGAGCTGAGTGAGCTGCTCGGGTGCGACAGCAACCCAAGTAATTCTCAGGGGAAAATGGAGATATGGAGCTAGTTGCTAAAAATGTTAGCGTTACTTTTCCCCCCGAAAAAAGGATTATAGCTTTGAGGAGTAGAATGATATAATTAGAAATAATGGTGTATTAGTACCGCGCCAGTTGGCCTATACCAATAATTAAATTGCGAACTTTAAAAGGGGGAGGATAATATGTCCGATAATAAGCTGCACATATTCGCTGTATCTGACTCGGTTGGCGAGACTGCTGAAAAGATTGCGGTCGCGTCTGTATTACAATTTGATATCGAAAGGTGTATTACTCGCTTTTCCCGTGTAACCAAAGAAGATCATGTAATGCAAATAATCAACAAGGCTATGGATGAGGACGCCATTATAATATACACCATGGTAAAACCGCAGCTGTCTGGGTTCTTGGAGGATAAGGCCCGAGAAAAAGGAGTTACAGTGGTTAATGTAATGCAGCCTTTGTTTAAGGCTATCCAGGATAAAACCGGTCAAAAGCCTTCCCAGACCATAGGGCTGACCCATAAGACAGATGATGATTACTTTAACCGGGTAAAAGCTATAGAATATACCATTGATCATGACAACGGTTGTAATATGGACACGCTTCAGGAGGCAAATCTGATAATCCTGGGGCTGCCTAGGACCTCCAAAACCCCATTGTCGATGCATCTTGCCAATCTGGGCATCAAGGTTGCCAATTTCCCTATTGCCCTGGATACAGAGATCCCCGCTGAGCTCATGGCCTTGAAGGATAAAGTTCCAATGGTGGGATTGACTATCGATATAGACACTCTTATGGAATTGAGAAAAGAGAGAGCTCGGAGTTTTGATATGCCACAGGATATCGACAGTTTGGATGACTTGGTGGCGGAAGAACTGGACAATGCCTACCGTATTTATGCCAAGCTGAAATGTCTGGTTATCGATGTAACCTTGGTAGATATTGAGGAGATTGCCAGCAGCATTACTCACAAGTTTAATCTGCCTTTAAGAGTTAGTCACCATCGATTTAAATAGAATTTGTTAAACTATAGAGCGAACGAGAATATTCTCGTTCGCAGACCGTCAAAAAAGCCCAATAGCCGCGTTATTAACGAAAGCCAGTTCAATCAACGTACTTGTTACGGGGACATTCCTCGAAGAGGTGTGTCCCCATACATTACTCGCCTCAATCACTGGCTTTCATTAATGCCTTGCTCTTGAACCTTTTTGCTCGGTCTGACTTTATCGACACGCTGCGAACGAGAATATTTTCGTTCGCTTTTTTGATTCTATACCTCTTTCATTATCAACAATCAACCATAAGCCTATGGTTAAGGAGTGATGTAGGCCATGCCTTATGTATATATATTGAAATGTAAAGACAACACCTATTACACCGGCTATACTGTCAGCCTTGAGCGACGTCTGGAAGAACATCAGCTTGGGCTGGCCAGCAAATACACGCGGGGGAGAACTCCAGTGGAGTTGGTTTATTGGGAGAGTTTGGCTACCAAGAGCGAGGCTATGCAGCGTGAGTGCCAAATAAAAAAACTTGACCGGACCGGAAAACAACGACTGATTGACTCTAAACAGAACTAAATATTTTATGTGGCAATTACATAAAAATTATACTTCAGGGGAAAATAGATTCAAGAACTTGCCGAAAGGAGGATATTAAATGCAGGCTAAACGGGGATCAATTGTAAGCAAACAGGATTTTATAAAAGACGGACTATATGCCAAAGAAGAATATGAGGGACTTCTAGTCAGTTCAGATCAACAGCAGGGCTGCTATAATCTAGGTGTACAACTAGCTGAAGACCAGGTTCTATTTGTGGATCAAGCAACTGATACCAATATCAATGAAAAACTGAAGACCTGGGTACCTCAGATACAGACTCTGCAGCGCCAACATAATGTGAAAAATAACTCCGGCAACTATGTACAGTAAAGGTAGATTATCAAGGAGGTAGGCCATGACTGATTTCCAATTAGATGATGTTCAGAGCATAGAAACACCTATAATGAGCCTGGATGAATTCAAAATCGGACTGTTGAGCAAGGATAACATACCTGGCCTCCTCATACGTTCCGATGAAAACTCTTACTATAACATTGGAATCCAGATAAATGATACGGAAGTCGTAAAAGTAGCATCGGCCGGTGAGGATGACGCTATGGCTAAGATCGAATTCTGGGCGGACAGAATTGACCAGGTAAAGGAACGCTATAAGGATCGAGAACCTAAATTGAAACCTTTCGGGGGCCAATAGGCCCCTTCTTTTTTTGTGCAAATGGCATACATGATGAAAATCCTCAGTATATAATAATACGGAGGAGTGATAGAGTGTACGATTTAAAACAAATACTAGGGTCCCCCTTTAAAGAGAGAGAATGGTTCATGAAAATGATACTGGGCAGTATAATTTCTATTGTACCGGTTTTCAATTTCTTATCGTTGGGTTATTTTATTAGATGCATTCAGTACGGTTGGAGAGGGATGCAGGGTTTGCCGGATTGGGATAACTGGGCAGATTTATTCAAAGAAGGATGTATGGTATTTTTAATTTTGCTCGCTTACCTGGTATTGCCTATATTATTGGCATTTATGGCGATTGCCATACCAGTAGTGGGTATAGCGTTCGCTTCCCTAATCGTCTTTATAATGGGTGTTCTAATACCCATGGCGATAGCTAACTACGCTATTTACAAGAATTTGAAAGACGCTTTTATATTCGTAAACATCTTCAATCAGGTAGGCAGAGTATTTGGCTTTTATATTATAGCCTATGCAGCAGCCACACTAGGTGTAATCATCGGTACTGCTCTCTTGGTAAGTATGCCTTTCATAGGATTTTTGGGCGGTATATTTATATTCTATTGCGGGGTGGTATTTTTCAATTTCCTAGGTTTCTTATGTCGCGAGGCAAATTGAATTCAGGGTTAAATCCGCTTTATGCTTGAATAAATCTACTCGTTGCGGTAAAATGATTTTTGCGTCGGGATGTAGCGCAGCTTGGTAGCGCGTCTGGTTCGGGACCAGAAGGCCGCAGGTTCAAATCCTGTCATCCCGACCAGTTAAGAATATCGAACCCGCCAGTGATGGCGGGTTTTCGTTGTTTTCTGAAGTATAGCCCATTCTGATGATTTTGCTACATAAGGTCAGAAATAACGATTTTTTGCAGGAAAATAATCCCTCTTCACGAATTGGTTATAGAAAATGCTTGGATTACAGCGACGGTTAAAGGAGCGAGTTAAATGGAATCAAGTCTGTATACCTTTTTCTTCGTGGATCCCTGGCCTTGGTGGTTGGGCGGAATATGCATCGGCTTGCTCGTGCCAGCGATGTATTACTTCTTTAACACTCCGCTGGGAGTCTCCACCGGCTATAGGAACATTCTTAAGATCATGCTGCCGGGGAGCAAATTAAGATATCTGAACTCTGCTGAATGTCTCGATGTTTTTAATTGGAGGTTCTTTTTCCTGACCGGCATAATAGTGGGAGCGTTTATCTCGGCCCGGGTGTCGGGATTGGCCTGGTTTACTGGGGAAATGGGCATCTTCACAACCCGGCTTGATTGGTCCTTCCTCTCACAGGCCGTATGGTTTCTGGGTGGCGGGCTGTTGCTGGGCCTGGGGGCGCGTATCGCTCATGGTTGTACTTCCGGCCATAGTATCCATGGCATCGCCAACCTCGATCGAGCCAGTATAATTACTACCCTGTTGTTCGTGATCGGCGGGATCATAACGGTTCACCTGATCAATGTTTTTGTGTTGGGAGGAATGTAGAATGCTGCGCAAGCTGGGTTTTTTAGGCTGCGGAATTTTCTTCGGGTTTTCTCTCAGCCGGGTAGGAGCTTCAAACTATGACTTGATCTACGGCCTGTTCTCCGGTACCGATCTAAAACTGGCTTGGGTTATTATCACTGCCATAATCGTAGGTTACGGGGGCATGCGCTGGCTCCATTGGCGAGGTGGTCGAGGCTATAGAGGCCAGGTCATAACTGTCATCAAAAAACCTCTGAGCTGGTTAACCCCGGTGGGAGGCATATTGTTTGGTGTCGGCTGGGGGATGGCCGGGGCCTGCCCGGGAACCGTCCTGGCCCAGGTTGGAGAAGGTAAAATATTGGGCTTGTTCACCATGGCTGGCATCGTGGGAGGCACTTATATCTATGCTTGGCTGGTGGAAAAAGGGCTTATTCCTTAACAGGGATTCCAATTCGCTTTATTGGACAGAATATTCCTGTAAATGGGCAAAAAATTTATCGAAAATTTCATCCCAGGTTTTACTTAAGGCATAAACCAAAGCATTAGCAGCTAAACGTGAATGCAGCTCGTGGTCTTCTATAAGCACTTTGATTGATTTAGCCATGTCTACAGGATCACCTGGCTGGAAGGTAATACCGTTGTACATATCAAATACATTGTCAATAACCCCTCCTGCCCGGGCCGCTACTACCGGTAATCCTGAACACATGGCTTCCAGTATTACATTACCGAAAGTTTCGGTGGTGGACGGAAAAACGAAAATGTCGGCGGAGGCATATAGTTCCTGGAGCTCAAGCCCTGACTTGTAGCCTACAAAGATTACATTATCAGGGCTGGATTTGGCTAGTTGTTCCCGTGCCGGGCCATCGCCCACCAAAACCAGCTTGAAAGATACGCCGGATTGATCCAGGTTTTTGACCGCTGCCATCAATACACCCAGACCTTTTTCCCAGGCAATCCGTCCCACATAAAGCAGCATAGGAGTTTTCTCATCGACAGATAAAAGTGTCCTTAGCTGAGGATTTCGAAATTGTGGGGAAAACAACTCCTGATCAACCCCATTAGGACATACTTCCAGGTTCCTCAATCCTATTAGCCGTAATTGCCGCAAAGTTTCCTGGGAAGGACAGAAGTTAATCTGACTAAAGGAATAAAACCATTGCATGTATTTATTAACGGGTTTGACCAAAAAGGGCAGATGATAAAAACTCAAATACTGGTCAAAGTTAGTATGATAGGAAGCAATTATGGGGAGATGATGAGTCTTAGCATATTTCATACCCGCCAACCCGATGGAAAATTGCGTTATGAGATGAACTATGTCGGGTTGAAAATCATCCAGGTGTTTTTTCAGCTTGGCCTGGCTGGGCAGGGATATTTTAAGTTCAGGATATAAAGGGAATTTTACCCCGCCTAAATTGATAATAGTGCCCTTATATGGTCGTTCGTCCTTTTCTGGCGCAAACAATATATATTCAATTCCGTTTCTGTCCATATAATCCAGATACTTCCCCAGAACCCTGCTTACGCCATTAATCTGAGGAAAAAACGTATCTGAAAAGACCGCTATTTTCATTTAGTTTCTCCCTTCTATTGAAGCAACACTATTAAATGTAAACCCAATAAACACTAAATGCGATCAAGATTCCCGCCAGAACATCACTGGGGTAATGAGCCCCCAGATAAATTCGGGAGATGCCTACCAGTACTGCCAAAGATACTAACAATTCAGCTGGAATAGGTACGATAGATCTAAGGGTAATTGCAACCGCGAAGGCTGCGCAAGTATGCCCGGAGGGAAATGAGAATCCCGGTGCAGAAATCCGGCTGTTAATATCTAGAATTGAAAAGGGACGGGGACGGCTAGTCAGCCACTTCAAAAAGTGTACAATAACTTGGGTGAGTATTAGGACCATAGAAAGGGTGCGACCGGCGCTCACTATGGTTGGCTGTGGAGATAAAAGACATAATAAAGCTATGGAAACGACAACCGGTAATGATCCTAGTTGAGTAACCATGAACATCAAAATATCCAAAGGCCGGCACTTCATACTCTGGTTAAACAGGTAAAGGACGCGAGAGTCCTGGCACTTCATAAAGTTTACTATAGTACTCATTCTTGGTCCCTTTTTCCCTCCCCTGCAATATCTAATGTACATTAGTATTATTGCACGTTTAAAATGACATTACACATGCAGCCCATCTTAGACTACGATGGCTTATTTAAAACGAGATGCACCTTTGTCGCGAATATTATGGTACATTCAAATATTAACAGTCAATTATTAAATTTGGATTAAGATTTTATTAAAATTAACTAAAGTTTGTTTAGGCTGGATAAGTTGATTGATTTTTAGATGTTCCAGCACTTCCTGATATGATATCCTCAAAGAGGCATCGTATAGATCTGCATGGAATTACTTATTTGTAATTTATTACTATGGAATTGAGAGGAGCGGCACTTCCTGAAAACAAATAACAATTGGCAAGTACGTCTTCTTGCCATCTTAGTAGTAATGGTTGGATTACTTAACCCAACATCTGCTTCTACCTTTCAATGCCAGAAAGAATCAGGGTATTACATGATTTGCTTCCTTTGTTCTTAATACAGGGCAGCCGCCATTTGGTCGTTATGGTAGGATTCCTGTTGATATTGATTGCACGAGGCATCTTACATCAGAAAAAAACAACCTGGTGGGTAACATTTGTACTTATACTGACATCATCCGGTTTACATATTTCTATAGGATAGGACATTGAAGAAGCTGTTATTTCACTTGTTATGGTAGGACTCATGTAAGTTTTTTATTCCCGGTTTCGTGCGCATAGCGATGTTCCACGTATTTTTAATGCCTTTCGGATGTTGGGCTTAGTTATTGCAGTAAACATAGCTTATGGAGTAATCGGTTTTTATCTATTGTACCATAAACTTGGATACCATGAGCCGTGGCTTTTCTATTTAAGGGAAACCTTGGCAGTGACGTTTACCAACGCGCCCCTTCCCGATCTGCATCTTATTCCTAGGGGTAGTTTATTTGTTAATACATTATGGATGATGTGGGAAAGTGGTTTAGTTATCTTCGTTATCATGCTGCTGAGACCTATAATTTATTGAAATTCAATCTGGCATCCGGATAATCAAAGAGCCAGTGAAATTGCGCAAGTATTTGGCTAATCCTCCCTCGTTTATTTTACTCTGTGGGAAGACAAGCTGTATTTTTTCAACCGATCAAAAACTGCCAGCTATAATATTGGCACTCATTAAGGTTGGAGATCCGCGCAGTTTAAGAAGGGTGTGGCGTTGGTTTAGAGCAAGACGATGGTTAATAGGTATGAAAAAATACCTGCCGAATAATTGATTTTAATAGGGAGCGACCCAAGGATCGCATCAATTGCTAAATACTCACAGGAGGTTAATTAATAATAATTATGGAGCTTATTTCCCATTATCTTTTACAATACGGATATATCTTTTTATTTTTTGTCTTTATGGTGCAGATGCTCGGCATACCATTGCCTGGCGAAGTCATAATGGGTTACGTTGGCTATCTCGTTTTTATGGGTAAGATGGATTGGCTTATCAGTATCATTGTAATAACTCTGGGGCTTTGGGTCGGTATAACCATAGCCTACTATTTGGGGGATAAATTTGGACACCCTTTATTAAATAAATACGGCCGATATATTCATATGAAGCCTGAGCAGATGGATGCTCTGTCACAGTGGTTCGGCAAGTATGGCAACAAGGTTTTGGTTGTAGGTCTTTTTATTCCGGTAAGGCCTTTTATTGGCATTTTTGCCGGGATAATCGAAATTCCATTGCGTGTATTTATTATCTATTCATATCTTGGTTCGTTCCTATTTGCCGCTACTTTTATTTCATTGGGTAGGTATCTGGGTTCAGACTGGGTAAAATACCATGCCTTAATCGAGAAATACATTTCGATTGCTGCAATAATTGTGGCGGTCATTTTGTTGATCGTTTATATATTTAGATATAAGGGGCATATTCAGGATTTTATAGCTCAGCTCTTGGAAAATTCCGCTGAGCGCTATAATTATTCATTATTGCGCGTTAAAATCATTGCGGCCTCTGTGCTAGCTATTTTTTTTAGCTTTGTTATTTTAATGATAGGAATAACTCAGGATTATTTATCTGCGGATTTTGAACAATTTAATTCAACGGTTACTTTGCTTATAAGTTTACTATTTAATCAAAATTCATTATTGCTAAAATGGGCCGATTATTTTACATCTGCCAATATGATAGCTGTTGCGATAATATTTGGGATATTCTGGATTATAATTAAGAGTCAGGAACGTCTCCTTGATATGATTTTTTTATTAATAGCATTAATTGGCGGCCAGGCCTTAAAAGAATTATTGCAATTTATCTTTGATCGTTATGGACCAATCACTTCCCATGCAGCTTTTTCCTTTCCGAGTGAACAAACATTCCTGGTTTCAGTTATTTGGGGATATTTTATCTTTTTGTTTTTACGATACAATGGAGATATTCATGTTTGGTTACGGACTATCGTTACATTAGCATTCATGGTTGTTATAATTATGATTGGAATTAATCACATTATATTGGGATTAGAAACTCCCAGTGATGTTTTAGCAGGATACGTTTTTGGAGCGGTGTGGTTATTCTTTAATTTGATACTGCTAGAAATTGTGCGTTTGCGAACAAGCTGAGCTTAGGTTAAACCATTTCTAGCAAAATTCGGAAAGACTAATAAAGTAAATTGGAGGGTAATGAATTGACAATATTGCAAGCAATAGTATTTGGTATCGTTCAGGGAATAGGCGAGTTCCTTCCCATTTCCAGCACAGCTCATATTATATTAGTCCCATGGCTTTTGGGGTGGAAGGATCCGGGCAATGTATTCGATGTTGCTCTGCACCTCGGAACAGCAGCAGCAGTAATATTGTTTTTTATAAAGGATTGGTTAAGACTGATCCATGCCGGTTTTACCCACCCAAAAACAACCGATGGCAGACTATTTTGGATTCTTGTTGCGACGACAATACCAGGTGGTCTGGCAGGTGTTTTGTTGGACAAACATATGGAAAGTTTAAGAAATCCTGCTGTTATTGGTGTTATGTTAATACTTATGGGCGTAGTCTTATATGCAGCCGACAAGTTTGGCAAAAGAGAAATCAATGTAGAACACATAGGCCTTAAAAGAGGCTTTATTGTAGGTGTGTCACAGGCTTTTGCAGTTATTCCCGGCGTATCGCGTTCCGGGGTAACCATATCAGTAGGTCGTTTATTAGGAATGACTAGAGAAGGTATTGCCAGATTCACATTTTTGATGTCAGCGCCCATAATACTAGCTGATGGCCTGTACCATGCCAAAGACCTTGGGAATGTTCCAATTGATAAGGCTCCATTTATCACTGCAATTCTGACATCAGCTATTGTGGGTGCATTAAGCATCAAGTTCCTGCTTAATTACCTCAGAAATGAAGGTTTTGGAATATTTGCTGTGTATAGATTTGTATTAGGGGCTGCTGTAATTGGAATTTACTTTTTTAGGCAATAAGTATAGACAGTCTTTTCATATAAACACTCATGCCCAAAGGACCCAACCACGATGAAAATCTAACCGTAATGTCATCCTGAACGAGGTTGCGGCACATATGTAGTCCCGCAGGGGGATCTTATCGCCGAATACGGTATTCTTCGCAGGAGATTCACCCTACGGGCACTTCCCCCTTCGGGGACTACTGATGCGTCCCAAGGGACGCTAATAATGTTGCTGATGTGAACTTCGTTCACGGAAAAGGTTGCTTCGTTGCACTCAGGATGACACGAACATTATTTTCATACTAAACTATTTCTTCTTAAAGCCAAAGAGACGTTCATTGGTATCAGCAATTATATAGTGGGTATCCTGTTCATACTGAAGCCCGTCCTGCAAAGACATCTCCATACCTTTGTTATAGAGATCTTTGATAGCGGCGATAGCCTGAGGGCTATTCATCATTATTTGCTGGGCCAGAGCAATGGTTTCTTCTCTAAGTATAGCTGCGGAGACTACACGGTTGACGAGGCCTAAATCCTTAGCTTCTTCGGCCGAAAACGTCCGACAAGTAAAAGAAAGTTCTTTGGCCCGCATCATTCCCATTATCCGGGGCATACGCTGGCTAAGCCCCCAACTTGGCCTGATGCCCCATTTAGCATGAGTATCGCCAAACTGAGCCTCTTGTGATGCTACAATCAGGTCAAATCCGTACAATAACTCCAGCCCCCCCGTAAAGCAGTGCCCATTTACCATAGCTATGACCGGCTGTGGACAATTCTGCATGGTTTCAATCAAACGTATGCCAGTACCAATTATTTCTCCCCCGACTTCACCATTTTCTATAGTGACCTTACCCAGAGATTTCAAATCCAACCCGGTGCAAAAGGCTCGCCCAGCACCCGTGACTACAATAATGCGTACATTACTATCCTTTCCCGCGGTAAGGAGAGCATCAGTCCACTCCTGGATCATTTCTGGGCTTAAGGAATTCAATCTTTCCGGCCGATTCAGAGTAATCCAGGCTATACCGGCCGTGACTTCATAAATTATATTATTGTAGCTCACGTTATACCTCCTCATTTTGTAGCTTTGCATACTATTCTATAACTTGTTATTTTTTCCTGCAGTTCTTTTTCCAATTGATACGCTTCAGTGGGTTTTGTTTTCTGGGGAGGAAATTCATGGGGTTTGTCGAACTAGATAGTTGATCAGATTAATATTAAGTGAAGTGGCAGGAGTGTGGAATAGACTTGAATATAGTAACGCATGATCGTCTTAAAAGACCCATCAATCTGAGTTCGTTATTTTCTGATTATTTCGGGATAAACGCGGAGAAGTACGTGGAGGCTCAAGAATATTTTCAAAGTCATACCGGCAAAATATTGTGGAATTGGTCGGCTGCGTTACTAGGGCCGGTATGGTTATTCTATCGTAAAATGTATGCCTTGCTTTTGAGTTGGCTGTTAATCGCGATGTCCTTTGATTTTGTCTATTTTACCTCGCCTTTATTGGATTCCGATTCTACCAACCCGCTAATAGCCATAATTGTCGACTATTATGGCCCATTATCACTTTCCTTTGTTTTAATCACTAATGTTTGCCTGGGGTGCTGGGGAAACTATTATTATCTCAGGCAGGCCCAGCGAATGGTTAGCCTGGTAAAGGCCAAGGCTCCAAATACTATTGCAACAGCCATATTGTCAGAAAAAGGGAATCCTTCCCGATGGCGCCTGGCTGGAGGGGTGTTGCTGTTAAGCGGAACCTATTTGTCGGCCTATTTGTTAGCCTGTATATGGCTGATAATGCGCTAGATATCAAATGTGTTAATTCCAATCATTTCTTGATATAACCGGCTATAGGCATCCAGTTCTTGAGGCAAGGTGAACCTGGTTTCTATCAACTGGCGTGCGCTCAGCCCCATCTCTTCTCGCAGGGCAGGAGAGTTCACCATGGTCTGGGCTGCGAGCAACAAATCCTCCCGGTTTTTTACATAAAAACCCTCTCTGCCTTCTTGAATCAGGTTCAGGTTGCCAGGTACGGCGGTTAGAATACAAGGCTTACCTAAGCTCATGGCTTCCAAGACTGCCTGGGGCTGACCTTCGGAATGAGAAGTGTTTAGTACCACATCGCCCAGAGTGAGTGTGCTCGCCATTTGATCATGAGGAATTTCACCCAGATATGTAATCCAGGGCAGGTCACGAATACGGTTTATAATTGAATAGCTGTACTGTTTATCGATAACTGCTCCGATAATGAGCAGGCGAATTACTGAATGTTCCTGATGAAGCAGGGTAAGAGCATCAATGGCCAGTTCTATATTTTTCACGGGGCGCAGTCCGCTGGGTAACACAAAAATAAACTCATCAGAAAGAAACCCAAATTCCTGACGAGTTTTTACTATACCTTTTTCGAGATATACTCCCTGAGGAATGGTTGTCATTTTATTCTGGAACTCTGGAAACGCGGTCAACAGTATATGGTGAAAATCGTCATTGAATAACACAATCTTCTGTACGGCTTGCATCGCTTCCACGACAATGTTTTTTTGGACACCCCATAGATCATAATAGATGTCAGTACCAGTGGTGGTTAGAACCACTGGTAGTTCTCTAATTGCTGGTTCCGACTGTAAGACCTGGCCAAAATGCAAGGCATGAAAACCATGCACTAAGGAATATGCAGACTGCCGCAGAGCAAGCTGCAATTGCTCCCTCCAGTTATGGTCTTCCAGGGACAGGAGATCAATTGCAAAGCCTCGGTCGATTAAACCCGTTTTGATGCGGGTGGCAGTCAAACTGTTACCGCGTTGTACTTTAGCAAAAGGAGTAATCATCAGTATCTTAACATTATGCTTTTGCATTATGCTGTCCTTCACCCTTTATATTGGGTCCGGACTATTTGAAAATACTCACAGTAGTCGCCCTTTCCGGTCATAATACCCCGGTAGCGGTTCAAACCCTGAATAGCATCGTCGTACTTAATGGACTTAGTCTGGGTTCTGTGCATTTGTAAGGCTTCAAGCTTGGCAGATATGAAACTGCTAATATCTTCACTGTGACCGACTGCCTGTATTGGTGTCCATACCTCGTAGCCCAGAATGGTTTCCACCTGCCAAGGCTGCTGGCCGTATTCCGGAAACCAGGGTCCGGCCGCTCGCCGGCATCCTTCCATTACTAAACGGTGGGTTGTCTGGTGATCGGGAACTGAATCATGACTGTGCGGCAAGTATATTAGGGTTGGCTTTTTTAACCTAATCAGGGTCGCGATCCGACTTATATTTTCTTTATCATATTGAAGATCGCCGTCGGGATTACGTAGAAAGGTCAGAGCTGTAACCCCTAAAGCACGGGCAGCTTCGGCAGCTTCTACCTCTCTGATTCTGGCCAGATCTTCCGGAAGGTGTTCCAGACTACCAAACTCGCCAGAAGTCATATACACTATGGCTACGTGATTACCTTTCTGTATATGCCGGGCAATGCTGCCGCCGCATCCGATTATATCATCATCAGGGTGGGGGGAGAATACCAGTACATTCACCGTCATTCCTCCAATTATCATTTTCTATCCTAATTATGGCCTAGTTTAATAGCGGAAGGCAAGAGGAGAACTACCAGCAAATAACGCGAGTCTGATTGTGGGCTAAACAACGGCGTATCCTACTGCCATATCAATAATTTCCTCTCTCACCTTTTCCTATTAGACTTTTGTAGGAAGCGGAACGGCAGTGATAAAGTGGATGACATTTGGCAAAATCTGAAAAATATGTTATACTATATATCCAATACAACTACAAGGAACTTAACTAATGCTCCTGTTGCTCGGACAGGGGCATTTTATTTTTTTCTAGAAAGGAGAAAAACATGTTAAATACTATCATCAATTTACTAATCATCTTCGTCTTAAATGTCTTTAGCACTTCTATGGGGAATCTAAAGACCACCTTCTTAGCGCAGAAGGCAATCAAGCCCGTTTATTTGATCACTTTTATCGATGCGCTCGTTTTTGTTTATGCTTTTAAGTTGATTACGAGTTCTTCTGGATATGGATTTATATTGTCCTTTGCCTTGGGAAGAATATGTGGAGTCTTTTTGGCAAATAAGATTGAAAAGAAAATGGCATTCGGCCTGCTAGAGATAAATGTTTATAAACATCCCGAACCAGGTAAGATTTTGGCAGACACTTTACGGAACCGGGGCTATTCTGTAACCACTACCCTAGGGTATGGTATTGAGGGTAAGGAACGATTGATACTGACAACCATCCTGCCTCGTAAACAGTTCCCTGATTTTCATGAATTAATGGAGCAGGACGGTAAGGTTAATATGTCCGTGAAATCTATAACCAAAACCTATGGTAAGGTTGGCGGTATGAGTATGATTGCCGAGTAATACCAAAGACTGTTTTAGTAAATTCCTTCCATAAAAAGACACTCAAATGATTTTTGCCGTAACCATTTGGGGTTATTCCGCTCAACCTGCAGCATGCAATTAAACGCGAAAGCGGAGAAGAGGCCCACTTCTACTTGAACCGAGTTCTTGAAAAGGGGAAAGGGCACGGGGCAAGATGCCCATGATGTAGGCAATGCAAACCCCGTAATTGACAATGGGGACACCAGCTGCCTGAGCTTGCATAATACGTGACAACATTTCGCGGCGATTGATCATACAGGCACCGCAATGTACTACCAACTTGTATTCGCTTAGATTTTCCGGGAATCGGGCCCCACTGCTCCACTCGAATTTGAGTTCCCCCCCCACGAATTGACGAATCCAGCGGGGTATTTTGACCGTGCCGATATCGTCTTCTACGCGATGATGAGTACAGGCTTCCACCATTAACACTCTATCACCGGGCTTCAGCGTCTCAATAGCCCGGGCACCAGCGGCCAGGGTTGCCAGATCTCCCTTGTAGCGGGCGAATAGAATGGAAAAAGAAGTCAGCATAACATCTGGCGGGGTATCAGCATCCGCTTTCAGAAAAGCCTGGGAATCTGTAATTACAATTTTGGGTTTCTTATTAAGAGTGCTAAAACACTCTTTAAGTTCGCGTTCCTTGACGACATAAGCCATACCATCGTGATCCAGGATGTCGCGGATGGTTTGTACCTGTGGCAGGATAAGGCGTCCTTTGGGCGCGGCCAGATCTATTGGCACCACCAGCACGGCCAGATCACCCGGGTTGAGCAGATCACCTACAATACTTTGTTCGTACCAGCTGGAGGGAGCAGAGTTCACTAGTGCAATTTTAAGAGCGGCCATACCTTCACGGGTCAGGGCGCTGACAGCCAAAGGCTTCACGCCCAATTTATCCACAACTTCCTCAATTTGTGTATTTGTAACCGGATGAATGTCTAGTTTGTTCAGTACGGCCAATATAGGAAGTTTTTTCTCCCGGCACCGCTCGGCTATGTCCATCTCAAAGTCCGTTATATCGGACCCGCTATCAATGACCAGGAGTGCTATGTCAGCTTTATTAAGCACTTCCAGAGAGCGCTGCACTCTCAGTTCTCCTAACTCACCAACATCGTCAATGCCAGCTGTATCAATGATTACCACTGGCCCAATGGGGAGTATTTCCATAGATTTGTAAACTGGATCTGTGGTGGTACCAGCTACGGATGAGACTACCGCTATATCCTGATTGGTCAAGGCATTGATCAGACTGGATTTACCTGCATTACGCCTGCCGAAAATAGCTATATGCAGCCGGTTGGCGCGGGGTGTTTCATTCATTCTTCAAGCCTCCTTTGTTTTCCGACAATACCAGGGCGGGTAAGGTTGTGAGCTTGCAGCAATTCGTCGAGCTCATCTGCTGAGAAAAGGCCTGCTTCTAGAATAAGGTCTTTTATCGGGCGTTTATCACGCAGAGATTTTTTGGCTATGTCAGAGGCTTTATCATAACCAATATAGGGACAGAGCGCTGTGATAATACCAGGGCTATTTAGTAAATTACTCATACACCTTTCCGGTTCAGCTTCAATACCTTGAATGCAATTATCGGCTAGGATTCGCATGGCTTGACCAAGGCTTTCCATAGCCGGCAGCAGGTTGGCTGCAATTAACGGCAAAAAGGCATTAAGTTCTAACTGTCCACCCTGTGCCGCCAGGGTGATGGCTAAATCCTGAGCTATGGTCTGATAGGCAACCTGGGCGAGCATTTCTGGCAATACTGGGTTTACCTTGCCAGGCATAATGGAGGAACCAGCCTGTAGATCGGGGAGTCTGATTTCTCCCAAACCTCCTCTGGGGCCAGAGGATAACAGCCGCAAATCGCTGGATATTTTTATTAAGGTGGTGGCAGAGGCTTTTAATAAGCCCGAAACTTCTACAAAAACATCAGCATTCTGAGTGCCGTCAATCATATTTTCAGTGCGGGATAATCCCAGACCGGTCAAGGAACGAAGCCGCTCAATGACTGTAAAGATGTACTTCCTATCGGCATTCAGTCCCGTGCCGACCGCAGTACCGCCCAAATTAACCTGGCGCAGACGTTCTTCGACCTTGTATAGGCGCCACCGGTCTCGGGCCACCGCCTCTGCCCAAGCGGAGAATTCCTGGCCCAAGGTAATAGGGACAGCATCCTGCATTTCTGTACGACCCAGCTTTAATACTCCCGCAAACTCAGCTTCTTTACTCTGTAGAGCTCCCTGCAGCTGAGCGCAAGACTCAGAGAGCGAGGCTAGCAGCCGAATAGCTGCTATGCGCAAAGCTGTGGGGTAAACATCATTGGTTGACTGGGATAGGTTAACATGGTCGAGGGGATGTACCAAACCATAATCACCTTTGTCTCCGCCCAGTATTTCGATGGCGCGGTTGGCTATGACTTCATTGGCATTCATGTTGGTGGATGTGCCGGCACCACCCTGCAGAGCATCTACGATAAACTGCTCAGCCAGCTTACCTTCCGCGACCTCACCAGCCGCCTGCAAAACAGCGCTGCCAATGCCTGGGCTTAACAGCTCCAGTAAGATATTGGTTTCAGCCGCTGCCTGTTTAACCACTGCCAGAGCTTTGATTAACTCGGGGTGGACCAGTTGTCTGGATACCTTAAAATTTTCAGCCGCGCGGGCGGTATGAATGCCATAATAAGCTGCTATAGGGATCTCTTTGGTTCCGATCAGGTCTTGTTCAATCCGATAATTATTTTTGTTTATTTCTGATTCAGTTTTTGGCTGCATAGCGAAAAAACTCCTTCAATATGGCGATTATTTCTTCCAGGTTGCGGCGGCCGATTATTTCCGGGTTATCTATACAGATTCCATAGTTGTTGTTTAATTGCACTTTCAAAGGCCTAATGGCTACAATGTCATAATCTCCGTAAAGGTGGGACCATCTTTTGCCATAGATATTCACCCAGCGCAGTCGAAGACCGGGATAGTGAGCCAGTAAGGCATCATGAAAGAGCCTTATAAACTCTTGCTTATTATAGCAACAATTGTAAATATATGGTATAAGATCCATCTTTAACCTCCGGGTTTTGTCTTTGACACCTGTCTCTGCAGAACGGGACATGGGGACGGGTCCGTTGTCCCCAATGGCCCCCTTGGCTGTGGGACAACGGACCCGTCCCCGTGTCCCGTTATCTCTAAAATCTCAAATCTCTTTCTCCATCACGGATACGGCTCAGATAATCAATCGCTTTTATTCTTCGTTTTTCATTAGGAATGTTTTGGATTTCCTCATCGATCATTTTCTGTCCCATGTCCATTAACTCGTCATCAGCATAGTCTTTTAAATACTCCTCAAATGTCAGCAAGGCATTGGGCAAACAGAAATTACCTATTTGCCCCGATTTCGCAAATGGCATAAACCTATCTCCGGTTCTTCCTTCACGGTAACAGGCGGTGCAATAACTTGGAACGTAGCCGTCTTTTACTAGCCCTTTGATTACGTCCATCGGTTGCCTATGATCGGCAAGATCAAATTGCGGCTTTTCTTCGACTCCGCTTTCATCTATTTCCTTCCTTTTTGCATATCCACCAACTCCTACACAAGATCCTGCGCTCATTTGGGAAATGCCAACATCCAAAAGCTCGTTGCGGAACTCAGCAGTTTCTCTCGTTGAAAGAATCATTCCAGTGTATGGAACTGCCAGACGAATGACGGCTACTATTTTTTTGAGTTCTCTGTCTGTTACCAAATACGGAAAATCGCTATAGTCAACACCTTCAGCTGGCAGAAGCCTCGGGAAAGAAATCGTATGTGGGCCAACCCCGCTGACTGCCTCCATATGTTCAGCATGCATCAAAACTGCTACTGTTTCATAGTGGTAATCATATAAGCCATAAAGAGGTCCAATACCAACATCGTCGATCCCACCGCCCTGCATAGCCCGGTCCATAGCTTCGGTATGCCACTCGTAGTTTTGTTTTGGCCCGCTGTGCATCTTAAGATAGGTTGGTTTGTGGTAGGTTTCCTGGAATAAGATGTAGGTGCCAATTTTGGCATCCTTTAGTTTTTTATAATTTTCTGCGGTTGTTGCTGCAATATCCACATTCACTCTACGGATTGCACCGTTTTCAAATTGCTCATCATAGATAGTCTTTATACATTCCAAGATATATTCGATTGGGCATTTTTTATCGTCTTCACCCGCTTCGAGAAGAAGCCTTTTGTGCCCCATAGCCTCCAATGCCCTAACTTCCTCGCGTAATTCATCCTGGGTAAGTTGGTGTCTGCCGATTTTGTTTGCGCACTTATAACCGCAGTATTGGCAGTTATTTACGCAATAGTTTGATAAATATAAAGGTGCAAACATAACGATTCTCGTACCGTAAATTTCTTCCTTGACCTCTTTGGCAATTTTATACATTCTTTCAAGAGTTTCATCACTGTCAACCTCAAGCAAAACAGCCGCTTCTCTGTGAGAAAGGCCCTTATATTCTCTTGCCTTGGCCAAAATTCTGTTAATTTCAGCATCGTCTTTGACGAGCTTCTTGGCCTCGTCAATTGATGCTAAGATTTCTCCATCATCAATAAATTCATTTGCGTCCATAGATTTTGCATTATACATATTTTTACCTCTTTCAAAACATACTCTTATTTCACGGGCCGAAAATCGCCTCGATCAGCTACTAGCTCCTATCCAATTTTCTTGAGGCGTTTTTGTGTCAAAGGGACGGTCCTTTTTGGGACAGGGGGACGGGTCCTTTGTCCCACCCCTATGGTCCAGTTCATTGGGACAAAGGACCCGTCCCCCTGTCCCAGCCAAAAGAAAAGCTTACCTGGGCGGGTAAGCTTGATAAGCTATAAATAGCTAGTTTCTTACCCCTTTAACTTAGTAATTAACCTTATTATCAGGAAAGATATTCAGTTGTTGGCAGCCTGTAAATCAGTATAAGTTACCTCTTTTCAAGCTGATAGGATCTTCGCTTTAGACCTTGGTCAGAGCGCTTTTCACTGTGACATGCGCAATATTGCCGAGTTTGCCCGTAAGGGAACCCACTTGATCAGTCGTTCCATCGACAATCAAGGATATCACGGATATGTCCCGGGTCTGATGGGGAAGCCCCATTCGTCCAATAATCATTTCTGCATGTTCACTTAATATCTGATTTACTTGCGCGACTACTTGACGATCCTCGATCACAATCCCAATAACACCCAAACGGTTTGCCGACATTTTTGAGACCTCCCTTAAATTAAAACCGCTTACCCTGATCAATCACAGAGTAAGCGGTCAAACATATTACAGTATTAATATGTTGACCCCTCTAACTCAGCACTGACCTTGCTATCAGGGTTCAAAGCGATTTAATTATTTGGCCTTTGATAAGCAGTTCTTATGAACCTTTTATCAAACTCCTTTGTAAGCATATTAGACTCTAATTATACGACTTACAAGAATTTTTTGTGCTTATCGTGGTAATGAGTATGCAGTAACTCGTGAGATTTATGTCCCAGAGGTTCATGCAGGAAATCTTCATAAAGTTTGTTTACTTCCTTATTCAAATGGGATTTCCTGACGTCCATTTCTGCATCCTCAATGTAGATGGCTTCAATCCGTTCTACACGTTTGGCATTAGCTTTGGTAATCGGCTGTCCGCCGCCGCCAACACAGCCGCCGGGGCAAGCCATGATTTCAATGAAGTGATATGGGGAAACACCAGCCCGGACTTGATCCATTAGTATTCTAGCATGGCTTAGGCCGTGAGCGATAGCTACTTTTACCACCAGTCCGTTGAGGTCTACTTCGGCTTCTTTAATACCTTCAAAACCGCGGGCTACAGTAAAGTTCACATCGCCTAGAGTTTCTTCCATTACTACTTCATAAACAGTACGCAGGGCAGCTTCCATAACACCACCGGTGGCTCCGAATATTACGGCAGCGCCGGTATATTCGCCCATCCAGGGGGAGAAGGGAGCGGGTGCTATTTTCTTGAAGTCAATGCCGCTCATACGGAACAGACGACCTACTTCGCGGGTTGTCAGAACGATGTCAACATCCTGGAATCCGCTGGAGTTCATTTCGGGACGAGCAGCTTCAAATTTCTTAGCTACGCAGGGCATGATAGATACGGAGAAGATTTTCTTCGCGGGGATGTTCATCTTGTCTGCCCAGTAAGTCTTAACCAGGGCTCCAAACATCTGCTGGGGTGATTTACAGGTAGAAAGATTGTCCAGCAGGTCAGGATAGAAAGTTTCACAGAAGTTAATCCAGCCAGGGCTGCAGGAGGTGAACATGGGCAGGGTGCCTCCATTTTTAACGCGGCTGAGGAGTTCATTACCTTCTTCTAAAATAGTCAGGTCAGCAGTGAAGTTGGTGTGGAGTACATGGTCGAAACCAATCTGTTTCAGGCCAGCTACAAAAACTTCCATGGGCAGATCGCCGGTGTTCATACCAATCTCTTCACCTAGGGCCAGACGAACAGCGGGAGCAATCTGGGTGACAACTACGGTATCGGGATCAGCAATAGCAGCGAGTAATTGGTCGATATATTCGACTTCACCAATGGCTCCTACTGGACAAGCATGAATGCACTGTCCGCACATGATACAAGGACTGTCGATCAGGTCTTTGCCCAGGGTGGGGACTGCCATGGCATGACTGCCACGACCTTCGATGCCCAGAGCATCAACAGTCTGGATTACACTGCAGGCTTCGATGCAACGACGGCACAAGATGCATTTGTCTTGGTCCCGGAACAGGGCAGGGGTTGAAAAGTCTTTAGCGAATCCTCTAACTTTAGTTTCAAACGGGTTGTCCCGAATGACATACTCAGCTGCCAGGCTCTGCAATTCACAGTTTTCATTGCGAATACAGTTAAGACAATCCTGAGGATGATGCGATAGAATAAGCTCTAAAATAGTTTTCCGAGCTTCGATGACTTTGGGAGTTCTAGTTTTAATTACCATTCCTTCAAAGACTGGTTGTGAACAGGCTGCTTGCAGAAGTCTATTGCCTTCGACTTCACATACGCATACCCTACAGTTAGCTTTTACCGCTTGGTCAGGGTGATAGCATAGTGTAGGAATATTTATGCCGACCTCTTTAGCTGCCTGTAGGATAGTTGAGCCATCAGGAACGGAAATTTTGATTCCGTCAATAGTTACGTTAGCCATTTTTTTCACTCCTTTTGCTCTTTCCTACATCAACTTGGCGTTATAGTCGGCGGAAAAATGTTCAATTGTACTTAGAACCGGTGAAGGGGCAGCTTGTCCCAGACCACATAGACAAGAGTAGGACATTACCCGACCCAGTTTATTTAGCAGAGCTATATCGGCTGATACACCTTTGCCAGCATTAATTTTATCCATTAAGTCATGAACGCGCATAGTCCCTTCTCTACAGGGGGCGCACTTACCACAAGATTCATGTGCAAAGAATTTGGCGATCCGAGCAGTAACATCTACAAGGTCGCGACTTTCGTCCAGAACAAATACCGCGCCGGAACCCAAAGCTGCACCAATGGCTGTCATTGCATCAAAGCCAATAGGTGTATCCAGGTTGGCAGCGGGGATAAATGCACCGGAGGTACCACCGATTTGTACGGCTTTGAATCCCTTGCCATTCGCAATACCACCGCCGAATTGGAAGATAACTTCTCTGATAGTAGTGCTGGTAGGCACTTCAAAGAAGGTCTTGTTGGCAACGTCACCGGTTAGGGTAACAACTTTGGTGCCTGGATAGGATGGTGTACCAATCGCGGCGTACCAAGCAGAGCCCTTTTCGACGATTACAGGAATGTTCGCGAAAGTTTCGACGTTGTTAACGATGGTGGGTTTACCCCATAGTCCGATAACTGGTGGGAAGGGCGGCTTAATTCGGGGTTCACCGCGTTTGCCCTCGATTGATTCAATAAGTGCGGTTTCTTCGCCGCATACATAGGCTCCTGCTCCCAGGCGAACTTCAATTGTAAAATCTCCCAATACCCCTTTTTCTTTGGCCTGAGCTATGGCCTGCTTAAGGGTTTTTGCAACTGAAGGATATTCACCTCTGCAATAAATAAATCCTTGGGTAGCACCGATAGCATAGGCGCAAATTGCCATACCTTCCAGGAGGGTATGGGGGTCGTTTTCCATGATCAACCGGTCTTTATAGGTACCGGGTTCACCTTCGTCAGCATTACATATAACATATTTCTGGTCGGCTTGAGCTTGGTAAGCAAAGTTCCATTTCATACCGCAGTTGAAACCGGCTCCGCCCCGGCCTCTAAGATTGGATGCTTTGACTTCGTTAATAAGGTCTGGGTTGCTCATACTGCGGGCTTTATTAAGTGAATTGTAACCACCCACAGCGATATAATCGTCTATCTTAAGTGGATCAATTTTCCCGTAATTACGCAGTACAATGCGCATTTCCTCGGCCATTTCTATGTCCTCCTTTCCTGATAAATCAGGTCCTTGTTTTTTAGAACATTCCAATTTCCTATTTGCATTCAGCAATTATGCCGGAAATCTTGGCTGGAGTAACATCCAGGAACGGTTTGCCATTAATGGTTATTACGGGAGTAGACTGGCACTGACCCACACATTCAGTGAATTCAAGGGTGAAGAGACCGTCAGCGGTACTGCTGCCCATGCTTATCCCCAGTTCTTTTTCGAGAGCTGCAACTACCTCGGCAGCACCGGCAACGTGACAGGGTGCACTTTCGCATATCCTGATAACATTCTTATTCCGGGGTTCTACTGAGAACATGGAATAAAAAGTTGCCACGCCATAAGCCTGTGAAACTGGCTTGCCGAAAACTTTAGCAGCTTCAACGATAGCTTCCTCGGGTAAATAATTAAGTTTCTCCTGGATAGCATGAAAAGCTTCTATCATCCCGCCGGGCATGTCTGCATAATTAGCGAGAATCTCCTGGTAATCCATATAATTATCCCTCCTTTCTATATGATAATACCTCTTGCTTGCGTGTATTTATATGACTATCCTTATACCACTCTAAACCGAGAATTAATGATGCTCAAAACGGTCTCTAAGGATAGAAACATACGCGTGCTATACTAGCATCATTTTATGTGAATCATTTAACAATTACAACTACAAAATTTAGGTTTATTGACTATTATCAAGAGTGTCAATAAACTCCTATTTTCCTAATAAATTTACCGATTAATATATGGCAATCTTAAGGCTTTAATCTATCCTTCCCTCCAATATACCGCACTAATTTGCCCTGATAATATAAATAGGGATGACCGACAGCCGCATCGGTAGTACGGCTATGCGGGCATCCCTTGAGAGTGGACGATAAGACGATCATGTTGATTCCCGATACTACGACTCCGAGTTTTTGCTTTAAAATGATAATAAACAAAACATAACAAAAAGCGACGAATTTTGGGGGAGAATAGTGCTTAAAATATTTAAAAATAAACAAAAACAAATATAAAGCAACTAATATAGAATATAATTAATATTACATAATAAGTCAACAAATTAATCTATTTTGGAATTGGAATCTTTTGGGCAGAGTTTAATGTTCATAGGCTTGTTGTAGATCAGTAAAACACTTATGATTTAGATATGAACGGCTGATGACCTCTCAATAGGTTCGCCAACAATTAATGGAGATACCCTAACACTGTGTAGAAAACCTGAAAAACGGTGCACCAAGATATGTATGAATCGGTATCTTAAAAAAGCAACCGCCTGGACATACTAAAAAAACTTGGGTCTTGTCCTGAACAGCTATGCAATAAGATGTGAATAAAATATTTTTATAGAAAACGGAGAATAACAAAATGTTTCCTTTAAGAGATAGTACCCGTAGTGAGCATTTTCCTATTATCACAGTTATGCTAATTGTTATCAATATCATGGTATTTTGGTATGAAATTTCTCTGGGTGAGCAAGGATTAAACGATCTTTCTTATATGTTTGGCCTGGTGCCTGCTTACTATACTCATTATCAGGGTTCGTGGCTGGGGTATCTTCCATTTATTACTTCAATCTTCCTGCATGGCAGTTGGATGCATGTCATTGGCAACATGTGGATTCTTTGGTTGTTTGGGGATAATGTAGAAGACAAAATGGGAAGAACCCGCTTTTTGGCTTTTTATCTACTGTGCGGCCTCCTAGCTAGTATTACCCACTTTGCCTTTAATCTTTCATCTGCGGTTCCTGTAGTTGGAGCTTCGGGAGCCGTAGCCGGGGTTATGGGGGCATATTTTTTGATGTTCAGAAAGGCTAAAGTGCTTACTTACATATTCCCTATTTTTCTGTTTAACTTCCCGGCATGGATCTACCTAGGCTTCTGGGCTTTGACCCAAGTTTACGGCGGAGCGGTCGGTCTGCTAACGGTGGGGGCCGATCAGACGGTGGCTGTTTGGGCGCATGTAGGGGGATTCTTGGCGGGCATGATACTATTCAAATCATTTCTGCGACCGGGTGATCGGAGGAAACAGGAGGGAGAATCCCCTGTTTCCCCGATATAAATAAACCTACTCCATTGTACTGGCGATAAGTATGCCGGTTTCGTGAGTGGCGATCCGTAAGGCTTCGTTTTCCGGCTGCAGGAAATATATAGTATTTTCAATTCTATCCTGGCTGGCTTTGATTTCTGTCCAATGCCGCTCGCCCTCATAAAGGTTCATACAGCCCTGTAGATCGTCGGCGCGACCGGTTTCCAGATAGCGCTTGAATTTATCCAATGTACTTATAGTCTGATAATCTGAATGGATGATACTCTTCCTAATTATCCCCTGATAGATTCCCAATAGGGCCAGTGCTTCTTTTAATTTTGCCGAAGCCTCATGGATATCATTACGACATTTTTTAACAAAACACTCCCGCTGTTCATCCCAGTTCTTTAAAGCTTCCTTATAACGTTCGCAAGCCTTATCATATTCGCGGCACCTGATAAAGTATATTTTCATATTACGATTGTAATCCGCAGAGGTATTTTGATTTGTCTGATGCCTGATCATAGAGATGCCCACAGTCTTTAAAAAGGTAAACCTAGGCGGTGGATTTCTAGGTTTATCAGGCTTCTGGGGCGCGGGCGCAGGCTCGCGCAGGGTTATCTCCTCTTGATCTAGAATTTCCTGGCGCCCTTCTAAAAAGATATTAAGATAACGAGTATACTGACTCATAGTATCAGCCTGCCTAAGACTGGCACCACACATAGTAATGTCGCGAATCAGCTCATCCTTGTTCCGAATGGACTTTTTAGCGATCTTCCGGGTCTGTAAGTACTTCTGCAAGTCTCTATCCATGGCAGGTATTTTGTGGTATTCAAATAATGTGGAGAAGTCAAGTGAGGTCAGAGGATCGTTTTTCAGATTATATAACCTGACGAAATAGAATTGAGTACCGGTAGGCCCATAATAATAGGGGCCAATGGTATTCAAATATTCACTGTCTTGCAGAGTTTCCAGGTCTGAACCCACCTGGATTTCTTGTTCCATAAAATCCAGCCACATTTTGAGCTTGTCACGATTACCATAACCATTCTCAAACCACTCTCGCATTTGTAAATAGGTATCAAGGGTGATATTTATCCAAGAGTTATAATAGAAAAACAGGATTTGCTCGGGAGTATAATTGATAAAGGCTGATAAATCCAGTACGTGACCATCCTCCTTATTCAAAAATGTCTGAAACATAATTAATACCTCCTTTTTATGCTATTCGTAATTAATTTCTAGATATTGCCATAAAATCCTTCTTTTAACTTATGATTTTTAAAATATTTTGGATAGTAATCTGATGCCGGTTTAATGTTTATAAGGATGGGCTGATTGGGCAAAGATAAGTCTGTGCTTACATATCTAAAAAATGGCGGAGGTGTCGCAACGGTGAAAAAGAAGAGTAAAAAGGCAAACCAAGTATTAACCGAAAGGGACGAATTAAAAATGGAAATAGCCAAGGAATTAGGTTTATGGGAGCAGATTGAGAGAGAGGGGTGGGAATCGCTGACCAACGCCGCCTGCGGCAGAGTTGGAGGGATAATGCGCAGAAAGCTTAATGAAAACAAACTCAAATAGCAAAGCAAGCTGCTAAATTTTCATTTATAATTATGTATGTCTAGAGAAGTTACCAAAATGAAACAAAAGAGGTTGAAGATTCATTATGCAGGAAATAGAGAGAGTTAGAAGCTACATTAAGGAAAGAAATCCCCAGCTTAATATTATTGTCTTGGAAGACAACACCAGCACCGCTTATCTGGCAGCGCAGGCCCTGGGAACGGAAGTAGGACAAATCGCCAAGTCTATTCTGTTTAAAACCAAAAAAGAAGGCTATTTGATGGTGGTATCGGCAGGTGACGTCCGCCTGGATAGTAAAGCTATCAAGGAAACAGTGGGGGAAAGGGTGCGCATGGCAAATCCAGAGGAAGTGCTGGAAATAACCGGATTTAGTGTTGGGGGAGTATGCCCATTTGCCTTACGCCAAGAAGTGCCGGTATATCTCGATGAAAGTCTAAAACGATATGAGATTGTATATGCGGCTGCGGGTACAGCTCATACTGCCCTGCCTATTAGTTATCAGGAGTTAATGAGAATAACCAGCGGTAGAGCCTGCAAATTTTCAGCTTAGGGGATAAGGGGATACTGGGAGACGGTGGGGACAGGGGCAGGTCCTTTGGGACAGGGGGACGGGTCCTTTGTCCCACAAAACTGGACCATAGGAGTGGGACAAAGGACCCGTCCCCCTGTCCCAAAGGACCTGGAACCTTCCTCTGTTTAATATCATACGAGGAGAATTAGAATGGGAAAAGGGTTTGTACATTTACATAATCATTCGGAATTCAGCCTTTTGGATGGGGCTTGCCGGATCAAAGACTTGGCCGGCCGAGCAGCTGAAATGGGTATGCCGGCGGTAGCCATTACTGATCATGGGGTACTCTATGGAATTATTGACTTTTACCGGGCGGCTAAAAAACTCGGGATAAAGCCGATCATTGGCTGTGAGGTTTATGTGGCTCCCCGCAGTCGTCTTGACAAGGAAAACCGAATGGATGACGGTAATTACCATTTGACGTTGTTATGTAAGAACGAAACTGGCTATAAGAATCTTATCGAACTAGTTAGCCGGGCATTTCTGGAAGGATTTTATTATAAGCCGCGCGTAGATCGGGAACTATTGGAGCGGCACAGCGAAGGTTTGATTGCGTTGAGTGGCTGCGTGGCCGGAGAGATTCCGCAACTGATTCTGGCTGGCAATCGAAGTGCGGCAGCTCAGTTAGCCCGCGATTATGAACGGATTTTTGGACCAGGTAATTTTTACCTGGAGGTACAGGATCATGGGCTGGAAATTGAAAAACAGGTCTGCCAGACTTTAATACAGCTTAGTAATGAAACGGGGATTCCACTGGTAGCCAGTAATGATGCGCACTATATGCGCAAAGAAGATGCCTCGGTACATGATGTACTGCTTTGCATCCAAACCGGCAAAGTAGTAAAGGATGAGGATAGAATGCGCTTCACTGGCAGCGAGTTTTATTTGAAGAGTGAATCCGAAATGCGGGAACTATTTGCGGGCTGTCCTGAGGCTATCGATAATACCTTAAGAATTGCCGAACAGTGTAATCTGGAATTTTCTTTCGGGGAGTTCCATCTGCCTTATTTTGCTATTCCTGAAGGCTATACTCCGGAAACCTATCTTTATCAGTTAACCATGAGTAAATTTGCTCATAAGTACCCTCAGGCTGATAAAGCCATAAATGAACGTTTGGCCTATGAGCTGCAAATGATCAATGAAATGGGATTTGCTGAGTACTTTCTTATTGTTCAGGATCTGGTCTCCTGGTCCAAAAATAATGGTGTGCCGGTTGGACCAGGAAGAGGTTCAGCCGCCGGCAGTATCGTTTCTTACGTACTTGGGATCACTGGCATTGATCCACTTAAATACGATTTACTGTTTGAACGTTTTCTTAATCCGGAGCGAGTTAGTATGCCTGATATAGACATAGATTTTTGCTTTGAAAAAAGAGATAAGGTTATCGAATATATCATTGCCCGATATGGTTCGGATAGAGTGGCCCAGATTATTACTTTCGGAACCATGGCCGCCCGGGCTGCCATCCGCGATGTGGGCAGGGCTCTTGATGTTCCTTATGGGGATGTGGACCGAATTGCCAAGATGATTCCGGCCGAATTAGGAGTTACCATTGACAGGTCTTTGGAGATATCGGGCGATCTGTCGCTGGCCTATCAAAATGATTATGATACTCGCCGTATTATTGATATAGCCCGGGCAATTGAGGGGATGCCTCGCCATGCCTCCATCCATGCCGCCGGGGTAGTGATTGGCCGCGAGACTCTAAGCTCATTACTACCTCTGCAGAAGACCGCCGATGGCCATGTAATTACCCAGTTTGCGAAAGAAACGGTTGAAGATATAGGATTGCTTAAGATGGATATTCTAGGTCTCCGAACGCTTACGGTCCTTGATCGAGCCGTGAACATTATTAAGAAAACCAAGGGTGTGTCCCTGGAATTGGATGATCTGCCCCTGGATGACGACGAAGTTTACCGACTGCTCCAGTCAGGAAAAACCATTGGGGTATTTCAACTGGAAAGCGATGGCTTGAGAAGAATTTTGATGGAAATGAAACCGAGTCGTTTTGAGGATTTGATCGCGGTGATCGCCCTTTACCGCCCCGGTCCTCTGGGGAGCGGTATGGTAGAGGATTTTATCAACCGCAAACAGGGGCGCCAAAAGCTTGAGTACATACACCCAGCCTTGGAAAACATATTAAAGGAAACCTATGGAGTCATCCTCTATCAAGAACAGGTTATGCGGGTAGCTAGTGATCTGGCTAATTTCACCATGGGCGAAGCCGATGTTCTGCGGCGTGCGATGGGTAAGAAGAAAGCCAGTGAACTAATGGCTATGCGCGATAAATTTGTGATGGGAGCGGCTCTTAACAATATTGACAGAGAAGTCGCCACCCGTCTGTTTGACATAATGGAGAGTTTTGCCGGCTACGGATTTAACAAGAGCCACTCCGCTGCTTATGCCATGATTACGTATCAGACGGCTTATTTAAAAGCCCATTTCCCGGTGGAATTCATGTGCGCCTTTTTGAGCAGTGTCATTGAACACCAGGAACGGGTGGTATTCTATATTAAAGAATGCCGAAAAATGGGAATTGCCATCCTACCACCGGATATTAATGAGAGTTATGAAAATTTTACTGTAGGAGCCGGTGGAATCCGCTTTGGATTAGGTGCTATTAAAAACGTGGGTGTAAATGCGGTGAAAGCTATTGTAGAAGTGCGCCAAGCCGGAAAGTTCACATCCTATTTTGATTTCTGTCAGCGTATTGACTTATCACAGATCAATAAACGAATGGTTGAAAACTTGATTGTAGCTGGCTGTTTTGATTCTTTAGGCATGACTCGGAAACAGACCTTTTCCATCATGGATGAAGCTTTGCAGCTGGCAATCCAGGTTAAACAGGCCTGTAATGGAAACCAGATGTCACTCTTTGGCGACACGGCCGGTATGGTGGAGGAACCGGTGGTAGTAGTGAAAGGGGAATGGGACAGTAAGGATAAGCTGGTGCGAGAAAAGGAGGTTCTAGGGTTTTATGTATCGGCCAACCCACTGGATGCATATCGAGATATTATTGAGCTGGTGGCTACCGATGAAATTGCGGCTTTAGATAAAGGCGACGGTGAAGATTATGTTCGTCTAGTTGGTATACCGGTTAATATTAGCAAAAAAGTCAGCCGCAAAGGCGATCCCTATGCACGTTTTTTCTTGGAGGATCTGAGCGGACGGATGGAAGTGATGCTCTTTCCCGCGGCTTATCGAAAGTATATCAATAACATTAAGCCAGATGTTGCTATTATTATCGAAGGATTTATTGATCGTAAGGATGAGCAGCCTAAAATTTCTTTGCGTAGGGCAGTGGAATTGAACAATAACTTAAAAGAACTGCATATTCGGTTACCATACGAGAAAACTGATTCGGAAGGGAAGCTGGAACTAGTGAAAATTCTAGGGAAGTATCCGGGTGAGATTGAAGTATGCTTACACCTGCCAAACAAGAAAAATATCGTTCTGGATGAGAAATTTGACGTAAATGCCCAATTGGAATTAAAAAACAACCTGATGGAAATGTATGGCAAGAATAATATATGGTTTAGTTGAGGAGGAGATAGGAATGAATGAAGCTTATTTGGGAGAAGACTATATTGTAATCAAGGCACTGGAAAATGGGGTGACCATAATAGGTCTCACCCGGGGTTTGGATACAAAGTTCCATCATACCGAAAAACTGGACCGTGGAGAAATACTGGTGGTTCAGTTCACCGAGCACACATCAGCCATGAAAATCAGAGGTAATGCAGAAATAATTCATCGGTATGGAACGACTATGAGCGAGGGAACGAAAAGATAACAACTGGGGGTGAATCTTTGAACAGACTGGCAGTACTTACCAGTGGCGGAGATGCTTCCGGGATGAATGCTGCTATTCGTGCGGTAGTTCGTTCCGCTATCTATAGGGGAATGGATGTATATGGGGTTCACCAGGGTTTTGAAGGGCTTATCAATGGAGAGTTCGAGCTAATGAGTGCGGGTTCGGTGGCTGATATTATCCACCGGGGCGGTACTATTTTGCAGACATCCCGTTCGGAGGGGTTCAAAACCGAAGAGGGCAGGGAACAAGCCGCGGTTCTAATGAGAGAACGGGATATCGGGCACCTTGTGGTTATCGGTGGCAATGGCAGTCTGCGCGGAGGTTATGAGATTTCCAAACTTGGGATTAATATAATTGGCATACCCGCTACAATCGACAACGATGTGCCTTATACGGCTTCGATTGGTTTCGATACCGCCGTAAACACCGTCCTGGAAGCCATCAACCGGCTGCGGGATACGGCCAGCAGTCATGGCCGTATTTTTGTCATAGAGGTAATGGGAAGGGACTGCGGGGAAATCGCTCTGGCGGCTGGGGTTGGAGGTGGAGCAGAGTCAGTGCTGATTCCCGAAATTAAAACTGATCTGGGGCAGGTGCTGGAGAAGATTAAGCAGGGTATTGAAAGAGGCAAGGCCCATAGTATTATCATTGTGGCCGAAGGAGTCTACCCGGCCATGGAACTGAGGGATAAAATACAGGCAGAGACCGGGCATGAAACCCGAGTCAGCATCCTGGGACACATGCAGCGGGGAGGGACACCCACTGCCGTTGACCGCATATTGGCTTCTTGTATGGGCAAGCACGCTATTGACTTGATTGCCGAAGGCCAGCGTAATATAATGGTCGCCGGTGAGGGGAGCAAGATATTTACTGTACCTCTGGCAGAAGTAGTTAATGGAGTCCGGCAGCCGGATCTAGAGATGTTCGAGATCGCCAGGATACTATCAATCTAAGGAAGAAGGGAGAAAAAATATGCGCAAAACCAAAATTATCTGCACAATTGGACCTGCCAGTGAAGACAAGCAAGTCTTAACCCAGCTGGTGACGCAAGGGATGAATGTGGCGCGGCTGAATTTTTCCCACGGCGAACATTCCGAACATAAAAAAAGAATAGATACTATTCGCCAGGTTGCCACGGAAATGGATCAGGCCCTGGCGATTATGTTGGATACCAAAGGGCCGGAGATTCGAACTGGTACGCTTAAGAATAAAAAAGTAAACCTGCAGAGCGGGCAAAAGTTTATATTGACCACTCGAGAGGTACCCGGCGACGAGCAGGAAGTTCAGGTAAGCTATGCCAAGCTGCCTTTGGAGGTAAAACCAGGTACATCTATACTACTTTCTGACGGACTTATTAACCTTACAGTACAGGAGACCACACCCACAGATATTATCTGCCAGGTAATAAACGGCGGACAACTGGGGGAGAAGAAAGGGGTCAATGTACCAGGGGTAAGGATTAATATGCCCTTTCTCAGTGAAAAAGATATTGCCGATATTCATTTTGGCATAGATGAAGAGATAGATTTTATTGCAGCTTCTTTTGTCCGCCATGCCCAGGATGTATTGGAGATTCGGCGCATATTGGAGGCGCGGGATGCCCAAATCGATATAATAGCCAAAATTGAAAGTCAGGGTGGAGTCGATAATCTTGATGACATTATCAAGGTGGCGGACGGAATAATGGTAGCCCGGGGAGATCTGGGGGTTGAAATCCCCGCTGAGGAAGTTCCCTTGGTGCAGAAAAAAATTATTGAGAAATGCAACCTGGCTGGCAAAGTAGTAATTATTGCTACCCAGATGCTCGACTCCATGATCAACAACCCCCGCCCTACGCGCGCGGAGGTTTCGGATGTGGCTAATGCCACTTTTGATGGAGCTGATGCCATTATGCTTTCCGGAGAAAGCGCCGCCGGCAAGTATCCGGTAGAAACAGTTGAGACCATGGCTCGAATTGCTAAGAAGGCGGAGGAGGTTTTATCCTACCAGGACATCCTCAGGAGCAAACGTCTACAGGGTATTTCATCGGTTACAGATGCGATCAGTTATGCAACCTGTGCAACTGCGGCCAGTCTGAATATATCATCTATTATTACTGCAACCAGCACTGGGACTACCGCTCGGATGGTCTCCAAATATCGTCCCCGGGCAGACATTTTTGCAGTTACATCAGATCTCAAAGTGATGAGGAAACTGGTGCTGGTCTGGGGGGTCTACCCGGTACTTACCCGGCCAACTCAGGGAACCGATGAATTGTTTGAGGCAGCCCTGGCACGGTGTTTGGAAATAGGTTATATAAAAAAAGGAGACATGGTCGTCTTAACGGCCGGAAGCCCGCCTGGTTTCCCGGGCAGCACTAACCTGCTGAAAGTTCATGTAGTGGGAGATATAATATTACAAGGTATGGGGATTGGTTCAAAGCCAGTCAGTGGCATAGTAAGGGTGATATTAAGCGACGAAGATCTGGATAAAATACAGACCGGGGACATTATCGTATGTCGTTCGGCCGACAAGGCTTTTGCACCTTATCTGGATCGGGTGCAGGCTTTGATTGCTGAAGAAGGAGGATTAACTTCTGATGCAGCGATAATGGGTCTTAATACAGGAATACAGGTTATTGTAGGAGCCCGGGAGGCAACTAGTATCCTGGAAAATGACATGATGATTACAATCGACACAGCCCACGGACGCATCTATAGCGGTTTGGCCAAAGTATTGTAATATCATGAAACTATTTGAGAAATAATTAACATAAAAAGAGGAATATAAGTACCGATATAGAATTGCAATTAGTGAGGACTGTTGGTATCGAACAATCAGAGAACGGAATTTAATTTAATTATTATGAGGAGGTTGTACAGGATGAAGATTATGGTACTTGGTGCAGGTACTATGGGAGCAGGTATTGTGCAAAATGCCGCCCAGTCAGGTTTCGAAGTAGTTCTTCGCGACATTAAACAAGAGTTTGTAGACAAAGGTATTGCTGGAATTGAAAAGACTCTGAGCAAGAGTGTTGACAAGGGCAAAATGACTGCTGAAGATAAAGCTGCGGTTATGGGACGTATTGTTGGTACAGTTGACATGGCTGCTGCTGCAGACTGCGATCTGATAATCGAAGCTGCTGTTGAAGTTATGGAAATTAAAAAATTAATATTTAAAGAGTTGGATTCCATTTGTAAGCCCGGATGTATTCTGGCTTCCAATACTTCAGCTTTAAGTATTACTGAAATTGGCGCTGCTTCAGGCAGAGCTGACAGAATGATCGGCATGCATTTCTTCAATCCCGTTCCAGCAATGAAACTGGTTGAAATCATTCGTGGCGCTTCCACTAGCCAAGCAACTTATGATGCAATTAAAGAACTTGCATTGAAAATGGGTAAAGCTCCAGTTGAAATCAATGAAGCTCCTGGCTTTGTTGTAAACCGTCTGTTGATCCCCATGTGTAATGAAGGTATGTATGCTTTAATGGAAGGCGTAGCCAATGCTGCTGACATTGACACTTCCATGAAGTTTGGTGCCGGACATCCTATGGGACCTCTGGCTCTGGCTGACATGATCGGTTTGGATATTTGCTTAGCAATCATGCAGACTCTGTATAAAGAATTTGGCGATCCTAAATATCGTCCATGTCCATTGCTGGCCAAAATGGTTCGTGCTGGCAAACTCGGTAAAAAGACCGGCGAAGGATTCTTCGTATACTAAAATTGTAATCTGAAATATATTTCAGGCTGATAAAGTAAATTAGGGACTCACAAAAGTGAGCCCCTTTTTTTGCGCTTTATCCCTATATTACCAGAAATTATGCACAAAGGAGGATTATAGAAGAGTATATAGAAATAGTGAATGAGGACTGTTGGTTCAACCAATCAGAAAACAGAATTGATTAAAAAAAGGAGGTTATTGGGATGAAGGTTATGGTACTTGGTGCAGGTACTATGGGAGCGGGAATTGTACAGGTAGCCGCTCAGTCTGGTTTCGAAGTAATTGTTCGGGATATTAAACAGGAGTTTGTTGACAACGGAATTAAGAGCATTAACAAAAACTTATCCAAGTTAGTGGAAAAAGGTAAAATGGAAGCTGCCGTTAAAGATGCTGTAATGGCAAAAATATCGGGCAGTATTGACCTTGCAGATGCCAAAGATTGTGATTTGGTAATCGAAGCTGCTGTTGAAATTATGGACATTAAGAAAGCAATTTTCAAAGAGTTGGATTCTATTTGTAAGCCTGAGTGTATACTGGCCTCTAATACCTCAGCTCTCAGTCTCACCGAGATAGGTGCGGCTTCTGGCAGAGCTGACAAGGTCATCGGTATGCATTTCTTCAACCCCGTACCTGCTATGAAGCTGGTTGAAATCATTAGAGGGGCATCCACCAGCCAGGCCACCTATGATTATATTAAGGATGTCACCCTGCAGATGGGGAAGGCTCCAGTGGAAATCAATGAAGCTCCTGGCTTCGTTGTAAACCGTCTTTTGATTCCCATGCTGAACGAAGGCATGTATGCCCTAATGGAAGGCGTTGCCAATGCTGCTGATATTGATACTTCCATGAAGTATGGTGCCGGACATCCTATGGGACCCTTGGCATTGGCTGACATGATTGGATTGGATATCTGTTTGGCGGTAATGCAGACTCTATATAGAGAATTTGGTGATCCCAAGTATCGTCCCTGCCCATTGCTGGCCAAAATGGTACGTGCTGGTAAACTGGGTCGCAAGACCGGCGAAGGTTTCTTCGTATATTAGATCCTTAATCCAGAACCATCAATGGGCCGTAACGAAACCTAGAATTAGGTTCGTTGCGGCCCATTTGTATATAAGACTAGAAACCGTAGTCCCTTCTAGGCTCTTTGGTGTCCTTTATAAGAGTTACCGAGGTAGAATTAAACATTGCAAAAACCTCGTCTCCCTCATGTAAGTTCATATCATGAGCAGCACCAGCGGTAATAGTTGCTGTTACAGGCTGGTCGCCCACATCCACTATGATCTCGGTCATTTCCTGACCAGCGTTAATTTTCATAATCTTACCCACCAATTTATTAGGGTCGCTAATACGCATAGCTATACCTCCCTTTTTTCTTAGCATATACGGAAAGCCAACATTTTAAACAGAAATGATTGCTTTGCAATGCGCATGAATTTGCGATTCAAAAAAACGCCTGCTACAATAAAATCAGTTAATTCCTTGGTTCCGGGCCTATATAATATGTGAAGGAGGAGAAAAACAGCTATGTTCTCGCTATATATTTACCGTATCTATGAAACTGGACGCGAATTCAATCTGGATCATCTGGAAACACAACTTCCCCACGATCATATGCCTTCGAGGGCCAGGTTTTCGCGGGTTAGTACCAAGTCAATCCAGATGGAAGTCCCACCCTTACTCGTTAAACTGGGCAAATTTTCATTAGACGAAAATCCTGATTCGGTTTGCTTTACGGCCCAGGCTAAAATATTTGACATTGGAGCTATAAGCATCTGCCTGAGTTATGAACAAGAGAATACGGCCAAGAATGAGCTTGAGGAAATGGGGCTTCGTTTTTCCGGGCAGACAGGACTAGAGGATATATTCGTTCGAACCCTGAAATACCTGAAGAAACTCTTGCAGCCAGGTCTGGACAACCTCGAAATAGATCCTGAATTCTACGAAGACTACACTATCTATCGTATCACTCACACCGATGAACTATCAGATCCGGTACCTCTGCTGATGGGCGAGAGGGTCAATTTTAGTGAACAGATGAGAGAACAGGTCATGAAAAACCGACTGAGCTACAGCCAGACCGACTTTGTAGTTCTTACCTGGGATACGGCGCTAATCTGTGATCCGGAAGATCCAAGCGATCTAAGGGATTTGATAGAGTTTGCCAATGTGCAGTTGGTGGAACTGCGCTATTATGATAATTTGCTTAATAAACAAATGGAAAAAATGTATGATGATATAGAAGTGGCTGAAACCAAGTCGCGCTATCGGAGAATGCGCCATTACCGGGAAATAATAACCACTCGCTTGCAGTTAATCGCTGAAATAACTGAAGTTAGGGAAAGAATTGAAAACCTGATAAAGATAACCGAGGACATTTACTATGCTCGGGTCTACCAGACTACCTTAAAGGTCTTGCGCAGTGATCAGTGGACAGAAAGTATAAACCGAAAATTGCAGGTAATACAGCAGAATTATAGCTTGCTCAGCAACGAAGTGAATATCCAGCATTCCTACTTCCTGGAGTGGATTATTATAGTGTTAATCGCATTGGAATTCGGCTTTGCTATTCTAAGTGCTTTTTAAATAAACAAGAAGAAACGATAGACGCGGACGAACGCTGACCCTCCGGGCGCGGATTCACGCTGATCTTTCAAAAAAATTAATAAACTTAAGTTACTATTTTATCAGTTCAAAATGCATTGAATCTGGTCCTACGTTGTATCTATTACCCCAACTAAAACCGGCTGGTTGAAATGCCTCTCTCCACAAGATCGCATTAGGATCAGTAGTAGAATTAGCATCAATTCCTAAACCTACATAATGATTACTTGCATTGATATCTATTGCTGTTCCCCAAGAGTGATTACTCAAACCAGTAGTAGGACCTCCCCAATTTACGTGTCTGGTTACAAAAGTACCATCCATAGTTTTAATCAGACTTAACAGAGTAACCTGCCTGCCATTAACTACAGCAGTACCATTTTTAATAAGGGTAAAAGCTTTGATAAAATTGTCGGCAGCTGCCTTATTAACCTGAACCCGCTGGTTTAAACCCGGCAAAGTGATAGTAACAATATTATTTGCTATCCATTGCGGGTCTACCTCAATTCTGCCTCCAGACAAATCCCGATAGCGGAACTGTCCAAATGACCCGTTAACTTTGCTTAATTTAGGATATTTATATATATCTGTAGTCTGCGCTCCACGAGAAACCGAGGTAGTGGAAGCTATTGTTTTGGGGACCTCATTGCGAGTGGGTTCAGTTACCGCTATGGGAATATCGGCAGCAGCTTCAACCGGGTCTATTTCTAATGCTTGTCCATCCTGGGCGATCACAGCATCCCCAGAACTTGGTGCTGCCGACTCCGAGTTAACTGCGGATTCTTCGACCGGAGTCTCAAGTCCGCTTAGTTGCGGCGGATTGAAGACCGTGTTATAGGTCAACATTGATATAAAGTAAAACATAATTATTACTAGAATTCCGTATGTATGTTTATTCATAATATCCTCCTGAAAAATCTGTTTCTATGGTCCTTCCTTTAATTGTTTTTAGATTCCATATTTGGATTTTCGCTACCGATTATACATACAATTCTAACTAGGAAATTGAAATGCCGTCAAAGGTAAGATAAGGTAAGGAATAATTATCCAGATATTTTTCCTGATTAGACATAATGTTTGATAAAATATTGAAAAATATCTAGTCAAAAGTATACCGGCGCAGTATACTATAAGAAACAGATCCTTTGGAGAACTTTTAGTAGGGATTGCCTTGATACTAGGTATGTTTACTACTCTCGCCCTCTTAGCCAGGTTATTATTGAATTTCAACTATATGTTTGCGGGTTCGGTAAGTGTAAATCCGATATATATAATAGAAGCCCTGATACTTTTATGGGCGGGGTGGGCTGCCTATTACTGGAGTCTAGACAGACTTACCTGGAACAAGTGTCACAAGAAAAATTTCCCCGATAAATATTGTTAGAATACTGCTGGATCCCTCAAATACACCTAAATTGTCTTGCAAAACAATATTAAATTTGTTAATATACCCCTAGGGGGTAATGGAAACATTTCTTTATCTGAGCTGCTTACAGAGAAAACTGGAGATTACAACCCTAATATTTTCGATAAGGTGGGATAAATATGACTATAGTAACGATATCTGATGAGACTTTAGGTAATATCAAAGAAAATTTGCAGGAGATGAAAATAGAAAAGAATTATTTGCGCATTAGTGGGAGTATTGGGTGAGGCGGAATGTCTTATAATCTGGTTCTGGACGAACCAGTTGACAGTGACTTGGTTGAAGAACACAGCGGACTGAATTTTGTAATAGAAAAATCGTTATTGGAGAGCGCCCAAGGTTTTAACGTTAATTCCGTTAAACGTGACGGAATGATTTACTATAAAATTGCTCCTAATGCGGAATCTGAAGATAGCGGTGGATGTGCATCTTGTTCAAGCTGCGGGTAATAAAAAAGTAAGTGCCTTCAGGTTTATTCTGGAGGCACTTTTTGTATAACATAATTTCAAGTATCCTAAAAATAGGAATATAATGGTTATAAGCAAATTAAAGAGGGGGTATATCTATGACAGCTATTTTGATGAAAAATAATGTTTATTGGGTAGGGGTACGTGATCCTGAACTCAGGATATTCGACATGGTTATGACCACCGACATTGGCACCAGCTATAACTCTTACCTGATTAAAGGCAGCGATAAAACCGCCTTAATTGAGGTTTGCGAGAATAAATTTTTTGACCAGTACCTGGATAACGTTAAAAGCGTAGCAAATTTGGCTGACATTGATTATCTCATCATGAATCATACCGAACCTGATCATTCCGAAGCCGTGGCCAAGTTAATCGAGTTGTTGCCCAATCTTACAATATTGGGCAGTGCCACCGCCCTGTCCTTTCTCCGGGAAATCACCAACAAAAAGTTCAAATCGCAGGAAGTCAGTGATGGAGACCAGCTGCAGCTGGGTGATAAGACACTGCGCTTTATTAACGTTCCGTTTCTGCACTGGCCGGATACGATATATAGCTATCTGGAAGAAGATAAAATTCTCTTTTCATGTGATTCTTTTGGATCTCACTACCCGGACGAGCGCCTGTTTAACGATCTTATGGAAAGTAATTTTGTGACTCCCTATCAGGAATACTTTGATGCCATCATCGGGCCCTTCAAACCTTATGTGTTGGAAGCGTTGGACAAGATCAAGGATCTTCCTCTGGATGTGGTGGCCCCGGGCCATGGTCCAGTACTACGCCGGGACATTGACCGTTATATCGATCTTTACCGCCAATGGTCTGCACGTGCGCCCATCCCCAAAAGCGACCGACCCAAGATTGTGCTGGCCTATCTCAGCATCTATGGCTTTACCAAGATGCTGGCCGATAGCATAGTTGATGGCATCAGCAGCATAGGCGATTTCGATGTCAAACGCTACTCCTTGATTGAGGACAAGTTGGACGATCCAGAACTACTGAACCGGGTAGCCGAGGACCTGCTGGATGCTAGCGGCTTTTTAATCGGCTCCAATACTGTCAATGGAGATGCTTTGCCGCCGATATGGAAGCTACTCAGCCTTTTATCTCCCATTAGCCACGGAGACAAGGTGGCTATGGCCTTCGGTGCTTATGGATGGAGCGGGGAAGCTGTAGGCAGCATTGAGAACCGCCTGCGGGCTTTACGTATGCAGGTTATACCTGGGATGCGGGTCAAATTTAAACCAGGGGAAGGACAACTGGAGGATGCCTTCAAGCTAGGTATGGACTTTGCCCGGTCTATTCTGGAGAAGAAACAGGACAAATCCATGACCCGCTGGCGCTGTCTGGTTTGCGGTCATATTCATGTAGGTTCAGAGCCGCCAGCCGTCTGCCCGGCTTGTGGCGTGGGGGCAGAAAACTTTGTGCGGGAATCCATGGAAGATGAATTTATCAACGATACTCAGGACAAATTTGTTATCATCGGCGGGGGCATTGCTGCCCTTTCCGCTGCGCAGTCAATTCGTAAGCGTAACCGCAGTGCGGAAGTCATTATATTAAGCGATGAGGAATACCGTCCCTATTACCGGCCGGCTCTATCCGACCTCCTGAGCGAGGACCTCCCTGATCAACGCCTGTACGTATTTGACCAGACCTGGTACGCCGAAAATCGGGTGGACCTAAGGACGGGGACCCGGGTGGTCCGTATCGACTCGGATCAGCATACAGTAATCACCGAACAGGGTGATAGCATTCCTTATAATAAACTTATTGTTGCCACTGGGGCGCGCAGCAATATACCACCCTTTAAAGGCGTGGAAAAGAGCGGTGTGTTTGCCCTGCGCAGTCTGCAGGATGCCCTGCTTTTGAAAGTAGCTATCAAGAACGCTAAAAAGGCGGTGGTGATCGGCGGAGGGGTGCTGGGACTTGAAGCGGTATGGGAAATGGTCTCCAGTGGAGTGGAAGTAGCAGTTGTTGAGCACAGCCAACGGATTATGCCCCGTCAATTGGATGAACCGGCTTCCGAGCAGGTTCATCAGTTGTTGGCCGCCAAGGGCGTGAAACTGTATCTGGGACTGGATACTGAGGAAATAACAGGCAATGACCAGGTGCAGGGAGTGCGACTGAGTAATGGGCAGGTATTGGAAGCGGACTTGGTGTTATTGTCCACCGGGGTCAAACCCAATATAGAATTGGCTCGTGACGCCGGTCTGGAGATAGCCCAGGGTGTGGTGGTGGATGCCAGTATGCGCACAAGCGCAGCCAACATTTATGCAGCCGGGGATGGAGCCCAATATGGGGAAAGGCTGGTGGGTTTGTGGCCGGTTTCGCTGGAGATGGGAAGGGTAGCAGGAGCAGCTGCGGCTGGTGATTGGATAGAATACAAGGCGCCGGTGTTATCAACCATGCTAGCGGCCTTTGATATGGAAATATTTTCGATTGGCGAAGTAAATGTGCCGTCGGGGCAATGCCGGGTAGTAGAAGTAAAAGATCCGGTAGAAAACTTTTTCAAACGCAGCTATTTTATAAATGGAGTGCTGGTAGGAGAAATCATTATCGCTCCTCGAGTGGATACCAGCCAGTCAATGCAAAATCTGGGACGTGATACCGGCGGCAAGAAACATTATAAACATTGGAAGTGCAGGGTATGCGGCTATGTGCATGAAGGGCCGGAACCGCCTGATGAGTGTCCGGTTTGTGGAGCGCCCAAGGATATGTTTGATCCAGTGGATTAAACGGTTAAGCAGTTCAAATTGGGGTTGAGGTATCTGATGTACTGTCTTAGATACTTGACCCCATTTTGACCTGAAGATTTCCAGCTGATAACTGTATGTTACAATCAATTTTGGATGCGACTTGATTGTAATTTGGTGATTGGTAACGGTTCCCGGACTTTATCCATCCCAACTCGTCAAGATTGTTGGAATTCAAAGCCCCTCCCAGTTCAATGCTCACTCCAGAATCGCTTGGTATGTCAAGCTTAATATTGCTGGCTCCGGCCATGATTTTGATTTTGCTATTAGCCCCGTTTTTATTCAAAATGAAATTCATGTTTCCTGCTCCGACCTTACAGTTTAACTGCTCGATAGGTACCCCGGTTAGATCAATCTTACCATCGATTGCCCCTGCGTTAATGTTCAGATTCCAGGCAAGTTCGGGAGAGATCTGCAAATGCCAACGGTCTCCATTTAATTGCTCGGAAGACAATGAATGCTCGGTTTGACTCAGGTTAACTTTCAAAACCTGATCAGTGGTCACAACACTTTTAGTTATTTGATCACTGGCAAAATCACCTTGTAATAAATCCGGAGTACCCGGAGCGATTAGCAGTTGCCCACCTCCGAAATCGACGGTTAAGTTAGCTTGCTTAACCAGGGGGTATTGCTGACGGCTGATGGTAAGGGTAGACACAGTCGACTTTTCATGATAATTCTGGGTGGGAACAATCAGAACCATATAGGCACTAACTGCCAGAACTGAGACTGCCAGTGCCACAAAGGCTATCCAGCGGGGTATCCTGCCCAAACTGAATAAACTTAACCCCAGAATGATCAATAAAACCGGCCACCATTTGCCAATCTGTAATATGCTATCCCAAGAGCCATAACCAATATTAATCAGGAAAAGTACAGTACCAATCAGCACCAGCAGCAATCCTTTGATAAACGTGCCTATTCTCATCCTCTGTCTCCTGTACGATCGCGAAATAGGATATATAATCCTAAAGCAACTAGTAATAACGGCCAACTTTTATCCCAATAATGCCACGGAACAATATTTTTTACTAAGAATATTAAGCCCAATCCAATCAACAAAACTCCGGCATTACGACGGCGACCTGCCCGTCTGCGGCTTAATGAATCCTGATCAAGATCAGTCTCTTTTTTATCGTCTGCGGAATTCTTGTTACCCTCTGCTGTTTCCTCGGGTAGTATAATACAACATACGATATAGGCAAAAAAACCAACTCCCCCCGCGAAAAAACACAGTACCCATATTAATCGCACCAAAGCCACATCAACATCAAAGAACTCAGCCATACCCGCTGCTACCCCGGCAATCATCTTATTATGTTTAGATCTGCGTAATTGGTCCAAAAACACTTCCCCCTATCACAGTTTTGCCCAGAATGTTAATCATCTGAAATTGACCAAAATTCAAAGTTTATATGTCTCAATAGTATTGATTGGGTTCACTAATTATTATACAGAAGATTACTTCATCCTTTAAGAATTATTTAAGACGAAAAAGTGAAACATAAAATCAATAATAATTCAGACTGGAGGACTGTAGATGCAAGGAACCCATTATGATCCCGGTAAAATGAAATCTAGAGCTATGGATATAGTGGATAACGTACCCTTAGATGCTACGGAGATAGCCGCGCTTTGGAATACCTACGTGCAATATTCAATGTTCATTTGTATTTTCAAATACTTCTCGCTTACCGCAGAGGATAATGAGATACGCCCAATAATGGAGGACGCACTAGATATATGCCATAAGCGAGTCAACAGGGTTAGCGAATTGTTTAACAGTGAAAAGATACCCCTCCCCATCGCCTTTTCTGACAATGATGTGAATATGAAAGCACCCCGGCTTTTTACGGACGCATACTACCTACATTATATGGTAAATGCCAATAAAATTGCGGTTGGTATAAATGGGCTATCTCTAATAACATCTGGGCGGGCTGATGTCCGTGATTTTTATCATCATTCCATTAATTCCAGCGTCCATCTGTATAACAATACGATTAATGTTATGTTGTCCAAGGGCATTTATGTCAGGCCGCCAATAATCACTACTATAAGAAATGTAGATTATGTAAAAAAACAAAACTTTTTAGGCGGATTTTTGGGTGAGCGCAGAAGCCTCCTGGCCCAAGAAATATCAGCACTACACTCCGGCATTGTTACCAACAATATCGGTAAAAGGATGTTGATGGGATTCAGACAGACGGTTAGCACCAAGCAATTACGAAAATTTATGGATAGGGGCATTGATATGGCGAATAATTATATCGATATTTTCAGCTTGTCCCTGACCCAGGAAGATGTGCCTGATCCTATTCCGTGGGATTTCATGGTAACAGATTCGACCACTCCTATCTTTTCCGATAAATTGATGATGTTTCACACTATCATGATTACCTCAGCGGGAATATTAAACTATTCGGCATCAATGGCTACCAGTCCCCGCCATGATTTAATGGCTAATTACTCGAAAGCGCTGCTCGAAGTCGCCAATTATCTGGAGGATGGCACGAATGTCATGATTGATAATGGCTGGTATGAAGAGCCTCCCCGGACGGTAGACCGCAGAGAACTGGTAAATAAAACTCAGCATTAGAGCTGGAAAAGAGGATGTTTGCACCTGCCCCATTCTAGTTGCCATCTATTTGGATAGCTTTGAAAAATGTTAGAGATAATATATTCAAATAGAAAGTTAAGGAGGTAGCATTTTGAACGTGTCGAGGCAAAAACTATTGATATTAACAATATTATTGCTAGGGGTCTGTCTGTTAATGGGAGGTTGTAGTTCCCAAAAACCGGCTAAACCTATGCCTGGCAGCCCTAACCAAGTAGCTAACCTAGTTGAAACCGAGGCAGGCAAAATAGAGGGAATTAACCAAGTTACGGCGCTAGTTGCTGACAAGACCATCTATGTTGGACTTGAATTAAAAAACAAACAGGATGAACAGCAGTCAACTATTATAGAACAAAGTGTTCTGGATCGAACGGCATATCTGGAACCAGAATATAATATAGGTGTAAGTTCAGACATGGAGATAGTTGGAAAAATTAAAGATGTGGCTATGGGTTTTGCCCAAGGTAACCCATTATCAAGTTTTAGCAATGAATTAATGCAGATAGATCAAGGAGTAAAATTGAAAAAAGAGGCTATATACCCCGGAACGGGTCCTATTTCAACTCACTAATATATGCTTAGGTAACAAAAACAAAAGAGGGCGTAAGCCCTCTTTTTTCTGCTGGTGCCAGAGGTGGGACTCTAACCCCCATGGATCAAACTATTTTTTTAATCCTTCAAAGGCTTCCGATTTATTAAATTTTTCTTGCCACTCTTCAGGGTTTCCATAGTCAGCATAATCGTTGTACCAGTTATTATATGCTTTGGGCTTGTGGGCAGCTTTTATGGGGCACCAATATCTTTCGGTGCGACCACCTATCTCGACTGCATAAGCGAATACTCCATTTACATAAGTGCAATAAATACAATTTAATTTTTGTATCCAATTCAGATAATCGAGAAACTGTCGGTCGTAGACTATAAAATCTCCTCTTTTGACTATGGGAATGTGGTAGAGGGGCAGTGCGGTCCAGTTATAAATTGTAAGAAAAAAATCTAATATTACAGTCGGAACAATCATCATATAAATAAATGGCAATGAAAGGACGTGGCGAATATTAGCAGGGATGGCATATTTCCACGCTGGTATGCGGAAAGTTCTGTTCTTGTCTTTAAAGTGTTGAAGAAATTCAACTCTTTTCTGCTCTATTGAGAAACCGTATTTTTCAGCCAGCAGTTCATATTCTTTATGTAGTGCAATTTCTAGCTCGTCTATTTTTTGTTGAATTTGCTTGATTCTTGAATCCATGAAAGAATCCTTTCTTATGTTTATTAACCTCAATTTCTTTGCCTATAGGTTTTTGGGTTACAAAAATTAATATATTATCTCTGAACATCTTATTAAATTATTTCTCTTTATGTAACGAGTTTACATAATGCAGGATATTCTTCACACAGAACCCTTTAACCTCTATTAATATTTATTACTGCAAACATGATAACTCAGGCAAGCCGAAACCATTGTTTAATTCAAATATTAGACGTACGGACAAAAAACACAGAGGGTTCAAACCCTCTGTGTTTCAATTGGTGCCAGAGGTGGGACTTGAATCCACACGCCTCGCGGCACACGATTTTAAGTTTAACCAGTAGGCTCTGCAGTACCATTTAAGTGATGCAAATGTGCCTCGGGCGACTGGTTTTTTAAAATTAAAATTATGTAAAAATATGCCGATAAAAGGAATAATAGTTAAGGGAGAAAATATGAAGGGGAGAAAAACAATGAACATTAATAAGCGGATAAAAAAGGTACTTGAAGAACTGGTTGAACTTGGGTTGCAGAAAGGATTTCAAGATCCGCAAGTAATTAAGAAAAGCCAAATGCTTGATAAATTAATTAACCAATATTATCGAACTCAAATAAATGTGAAAGCGGTAAGCTAGAGATGCTGTCATCCACCACTAATAATACTAAACGGCAGTAAAAACGGCAGTAAATTAAATAGAAATGAAAATCAGAAAAAAATAAAGAGGGTGTAAACCCTCTATTTTTCTGTTGGTGCCAGAGGTGGGACTCGAACCCACACGCCTCGCGGCACACGATTTTGAGTCGCGCTCGTCTGCCAATTCCGACACTCTGGCCCAAATATTGAGGTCACCATAGGTGACGCAAACATTATTATACTGGGATGGGGGATGGTTGTCAAGGTTTCAGCCGCAGTGTTCTTTAGCTAAAGGCACTGAAGGGAATTTTGCCGAGGTTTCATAAATAGGGGAAAACACGATATAATAATACTGGGCAGGGAACTCGTCCCTGTCGGTTGTATTTTCGGGGGAGTTTTGATAAGGGGTGATTTACTGATGCCCGCTAAAAAAATAATGCTAATAGATGGTAACAGTCTTCTGTACCGGGCTTTTTATGCCCTGCCGCTGCTGCAGACCAGGGATGGAATCTATACTAACGCCGTTTATGGATTCCTGACTATGCTCAATCGAGCGATGCGGGAACTGCAGCCAACTCATATCATGGTTGCCTTCGACCGTGACCGCATAACCTTTCGCAATGAAACTTACGCTGACTATAAGGCCAATCGTTCGAGTACCCCGGATGAACTAGGCGGACAATTTGCTATTATCCGGGAGGTTCTGCAGGCTTTAAACATTGATTATCTGGAGATGCAGGGTTATGAAGCTGATGATATTATAGGAACTCTGAGCTTGAAGGCGGAAGAGGAGGGCATGGAATGCATTATTGTCACCGGCGATAATGACACCTTGCAGCTGGTATCGGAGAATACCCGGGTCTACATGACCAAAAAGGGCATCAGTGAGATTGAAGTCTATGATCCTGCCAAAGTAAAAGAGAAATGGGAAGTCGATCCCGAGCAGATGATAGAGATTAAAGCGCTGATGGGTGATACTTCCGACAATATTCCCGGGGTACCGGGAGTAGGTCCTAAAACCGCAATTAAACTCATCAAAGAATTCGGTAACCTGGAAACATTATATGAAAATCTTAACAATATTAATGGCAAAAAGCTGCTGGAAAAGCTAGCTGAGCATAAGACCCAGGCTTTTATGAGCCGTGACCTGGCCACGATTGTAAGGGATATTCAGATAGATACTCCGATGGATGACTATCTGGTTAAGGAAGTTAATCGGGTTGAACTTATGCCTTTATATCAGCGTCTCCAGTTCAATAATTTCCTGAATGCCCTACAGGAATCTACACCAGCTCCAACTGTTCTGGCAGGTGAGCTGGAGGCTCAAGAAATCACTAATGAAGCAGAATTAGTGAATATAATCCAGGGACTTAATCTCTCTGAAGGTATGGCTGTTCATATTGAAACTGATTACCACCATCCCATGTGGACCAAAATTGTTAAGGTATACCTTGCTGTTGGACAGGCAGCATTCTTATTAGATTTCAGCGAAAAGGGTCCATCCAAATTGGACTGGCTTAAGCCTTGCTTGGAAAATAAATCGATACCTAAATATCTACATAACGCTAAATTTGCGCAGGTAGTTTTATTACGACACGGTATCCGGTTGCAGGGGGTAAAGGGAGACACTCTTCTTTTCACTTACGTATTGGACCCGTCCTTTCCCAGCGAAGAACTCGGGGCGACTGTATCACACCATTTGCAGTTGGACACTACTAATAGTAGTAATGCATTTCTGGTGGCGCAGATTAAGCCTGTTTATGATCTGTTAGTAGAGCAGGCCACACCAGAATTGCTGTGCCTGCTGGATGATATTGAGATGCCCTTGTCTGATATTCTGGGAACGATGGAGTTTTGTGGAGTAAAGATCGATAAGAAAACCCTGGTGTCAATTTCGGAAGACTTAGGGGTACGGATAGCTAGGGACGAATCTAAGATAGAAGAATTGGCTGGCAGCTCCTTTAATATAAATTCCCCTAAACAATTGGGTAAGGTACTGTTTGAAGACCTCGGTCTGCCCGTAGCGAAAAAGACCAAAAGCGGATATTCAACCGGGCAGGAGGTTTTGGAAGGTCTGTATGGTGAGCATGAGATCATTGCCTATATCATGGAATACCGCCAGTTAAGCAAGTTGAAATCAACTTATGCTGACGCTCTGCAAAATTTAATCCATCCTGATACCGGCCGGGTACATACTATTTTCAAACAGGCGATTACTGCTACGGGACGACTTTCCAGTGTGGAACCAAATCTTCAGAATATCCCCATCCGGATGGAAGAAGGACGGAGAATCAGGAAGGCTTTTGTAGCATCGGATAAAGACTGGCTTATTTTTTCCGCTGACTATTCCCAGATCGATCTTCGCACCCTGGCCCATATCAGCGGAGATGAGATCCTGATTGATACGTTTAAAAAAGGGATTGATATCCATGCCCGCACGGCATCAGAGATATTTGATGTTCCTCTCGAAAAGGTAGGCAGTGATTTGCGCCGTCGAGCCAAGGCAGTCAATTTTGGCATTATATACGGCATCAGTGACTTTGGCCTGGCCCGGGGTACGGGGGTGAGCCGCAAAGAGGCCGGCCGTTATATTAAGGAATATCTGGATTCCTATCCGGGCGTAAAGAAATACATGGAAGACGTAGTGCAATACGGCACTGAAAAGGGTTATGTGGAAACGATCTTGAAACGGCGCCGGTATTTGCCTGATCTGCGCGCCAAGAATAAAATGGTGCAGGCCTTTGCCCGTCGCATGGCCCTTAATACTCCTATTCAGGGCAGTTCAGCGGACATTATCAAAATCGCTATGCTCAAGGTAGCAGCGGAGTTAAAGAAACGCCAGTTAATGTCGCGGCTGCTGCTGCAGGTCCATGATGATTTGGTACTTGAGGTACGGAAAGAGGAATTAGAGGAAGTAGCCTATATGGTTAAAAACTGCATGGAACAAGCTTATACCTTAAAAGTGCCATTGTTAGTTGCAATGAAAGCCGGCCCTAACTGGTATGACATGCAGAATTGGGAATAGAAACTATAGAAGCGACAGACGCAGACTTTTATGACCTGCGCGGCTAAAGACATATTTTAGAAGTATATTGTTAGGGCGAAAATAGCTTATTGTCATTCTGAACGAAGTGAAGAATCTTCCCCACGGTGAGGAGTAAGATCCTTCGCTGTGCTCAGGATGACGTAAAACCGTTCTCATAATAGTCCGCGCAGTCCGCGTCTATCGTTAAGGAGGAGTTTAGTTGCCGGAACTACCGGAGATAGAGACAATCCGTACCTCATTGGAGATAAATATTGGAGCCCGCATAACCCGCATCGAGGTCAACCGGGCTGATGTTATCAAACGGGAGGACTTCCCTGCGCAAGACCTGTGCGGCCAGATCATTAAGGATATAAAACGACGGGGTAAATACTTGGCGCTGGAATTAGGAAACGGGTTAAAACTGGTAGTTCATCTGGGGATGAGCGGGCGCTTTTATATGCTGCCGGAAGAAGAGGAAGTGCAGGCCGCCCATGTCCATTTTATTTTGCACCTGGATAACGGAACCAAACTGCTTTACCAGGATGCGCGCCGGTTCGGAGGTATTAGGTTCTGCAATGAAACGGTGTCCCTTTTTGCCCATATGGGGGTTGAGCCCCTGGAGCGAAAGTTCACGGCGGGCTACCTGACTAAGATTTGCATAAACCGCCAGGTAGCTATCAAAACTTTGCTGCTCAATCAAAATCTCATAGCAGGAATCGGCAATATATATGCGGATGAATCTCTTTTTATGGCTGGCATCAGAGGCAACCGGCCGGCTGGATCCCTAACTTCTGTTGAGATCAAGCGGCTGCATCGGGCGATCATCAATGTTCTCAAGAAAAGCATCGAGGAGCGGGGGACAACGTTCCGAGATTTTAGAGATGGTTATAACCGGAGTGGTAATTTTCAAAACTCACTGCAAGTGTATGGGAAAACCAACCAGCCCTGCCCTATTTGCGGCGGATTGATTAAAAAGGAGATAATTGGCGGAAGAAGCAGTCACTACTGCGAGTGCTGCCAGAAATAACCTATCATCCTCTAAACTTCACAACTCCCAACTCACATTCATATAGTAGCTATATATCTAATATAGAATTGGGAGTGGCATTTGTGGAGTTACTGTCTATTATCTTGTTTGCCTTGGCGGTCAGTTCGGATGGATTTATGGTGGGGATGGCTTATGGGGTTAGAAAAATCAGAATGCCCATATCATCCCTTTTGATCATATGCATAGCCTCAGCTAGTGCGGTAACAGTAGCTATGCTTTTCGGCAAAGGATTGACTTGCCTTTTTAGCCCCAGTGTTGCCTCCCACCTGGGTGCAATAACCATAATTGCGATTGGCGTTTTTTTTCTATTGCAATCCTTTCGTCAAAAACTTGGCGATGTAGAGGGTGACGGTGTAGATCCGATTTTGTCCCTCAATGTAAAACCACTGGGTATTATAATACAAATATTAAAGGAGCCATCCAGTGCTGATTTCGATAGGTCTGGTGAAATTGGGCTTCGAGAGGCATTTTTTCTGGGTCTGGCCTTGGCAATGGATGCATTTGGAGCCGGTATAGGAATAGCCATGGCTGGATATAATATTTTGTTGACTGCTATCAGTGTGGGTATGCTAAAATTCTTATTAGTCAGCAGCGGGCTAATTTTAGGGAAGAAAGTCGAAAATGAACGTTGGCAGTATCTTTCCTCGGTTCTAACCGGTCTAATACTGCTAGCCCTTGGTATTTCGGAATTAATCTAAAGGTGATGTGCAAATGAAAGTTATTGGCCTAACCGGAGGGATTGCCAGCGGCAAGAGCACAGTTTCCAAAGCCCTGGCTGATCTAGGTGCCACGGTTATCGACGGAGATGAAACCGCCCACCGGCTCATGGAACCCCACCAACCCATTTGGGAGGACATAGTTAATAAATTTGGCAGGGAGATTTTGAATCCCGATCTGGCTATTGACCGAGCTAAATTAGGGAAGATAGTTTTTGATGATCCCGAGCAAATGACTGCACTTAATAAGATCACCCGGCCCAGGATTATAGAAAGCATAAAAAATGAACTGGATAGTATAAAGGAAGCCAGACCGGATTCAGTTATTGTGTTGGATGTCCCCTTGTTGTATGAAGCCCGGTTGGACAAACTATCAGACGAGGTCTGGGTGGTCTGGATTGACCGGGAGACCCAGATCAAGAGATTGATGGAACGGAACCATTATACTAGGGAAGAGGCCGTGAAACGCATAGACTCCCAGATGTCGCTTGATGAAAAAGCGCAGCGGGCTGATGTAGTTATTGATAATAGCGGCAGTATTGAGGAAACTCTTAGGGCAGCAACCAGATATTTCTTAGATATTTTACACCATTCATAAATATTATTTGTTACAGAAGAACCCCTGGAGGTTTTCATTTGAAAAGGACAACAAAAAGCAGAGTTTCTATATGCCTATGGGTTGCTATATTGGTATTTCTGGGGGTAGTAATATCCTTTCCCAAATGGATTACAGTCTTTTATCCTCTGCCTAACCGCGATATAGTCTTCTCTATGGCGCACGAATATAACGTGGATCCATACCTGGTATTTGCTATCATTCGGGCGGAAAGCAAGTTTCAGACCACCGCGCAATCACGGGTTGGGGCCAAAGGTCTTATGCAGATCATGCCGGAAACGGCTGATTGGATTGCCAAGCAGATGAATATTAGCAACTTCAATGCGGAGGATCTTCATAATCCTGAGGTCAATATTCGCTTTGGCTGCTGGTACATTAAGGATCTTAATACCGAATTCAAAGGCAATATACCTTTACAGGTGGCTGCTTATAATGCCGGGAGAGGAAAAGTGAGCCAATGGGTTCAAGAAGGCAGATGGGATGGCAACCCTAGTAACATTGAAGGCATTCCCTTCCCGGAAACCAAACAATATGTAAAAAATGTATTGAAAAACTACCAAGCCTATAATGCTATTTATGGTGGTGCCAAGTGAACGCAAAGCATCCCATAACTGAATAAGAAGACCTGAATAGCCGGGAAACCGGCTGTTTTAGGGTGTTAATCAAGGCAGACCGAGCAAAAAAGTTAAAGAGCAAGGCATTAATGAAAGCTCGTGATTGAGGCGTACATCAGTACGTTGATTGAACGAGCTTTCGTTAATAACGCAGCTATTGGACTTTTTTGACGGTCTGAATAGCCGGGAGACCGGCTATTTTTATGCCTGCAATCATTGTGCAGCAAAGCGCAAGAATACAAGGACAGCCCCCAGCATATAAATAGGCTAGTACACTGGGCAGAGGGGGAAGCGATTTGTACAACAACATAAGAAAGAAACGACTGGTTAGCCTGCTGTTGATTCTGCTTATAATAGGAGGCTTTATGTATCTGCGTAAGGCGGTCTTTGTCGCCACCTTGAGTTCGCGGCCTTTTCAGGCAGCGGTGGTAGAATCATTGGATAAACTGGAACCAGCCCTGCTGGAGAATCACTCCGAGCAGTTAGCCGCTAGTGCTATATATGAAGGCCTGGTAAGCTTTGATGATAAAGAGGGACGCCTTAAGCCTGTGTTAGCTGAGCACTGGGCATATGCCGATGATGGTAAGACAATCAATATCAAGTTGAAAGAAGGGATTAAATTCAGCAATGGGAAAGAAGTAACCGCCAGTGCAGTAAAAAATTCATGGGAAAAGAATATTTCCTTGAACAAGGAGTGGTCTAATCAGTGCATGTTTCTGCGGATTGCTGGTGCCAGCGAATTATTAAACGGAAACGCTTCCGTTATTTCAGGTATTCAAGCTGTTCAAAATAACACCTTGACAATAACCTTAGCCAGCCCGGATGCGGCATTTATATACGCTCTAACTAATCCGATATTCTGGGTGGTCGACAGATCAACCGAAGCAGCCTCTGGAACAGGACCCTTTGTAGTCAATAAAAGCACGCCGGAAAATGTAGTCTTGCTCAGGAATGAAGAATACTATGGTGATAAACCTAACCTCTCCGCAATCACTTTTACTCGTTACCAGGATGAGCCCCAGGCTCTGGCCGCCTATAAAGAAGGTAAGGTTGATTATTTGGATGATCTACCCTTAAAGGAATTACCTCAGATTGCTAGTGATGCCCAATACAAAAAGCAATTTATTGAGAAACCGCTTATGGATGCTTATTGGTTAGGGTTTAACCTTAACCGCGAACCCTATAACAACAACTACCTATTACGTCGGGCTTTGAATTATGCGATTGATCGTGATGCCATTATTAAAAATATCCTTGGTGGCGGCTACCTGCCGGCTAAAGGGGTAATCCCGATCGGTTCCAACGCCTATAACGCACAGATGCGCGGTTATACCTATGATCCTGATAAAGTCCAAGAACTACTGAGCGAAGCTGGCTTCCCCAAGGGTCAAGGTCTGCAACCCCTAACCTTGACCTACAACAGCGATCCTGGTCATCGGCAGGTTGCCTTGGAAGTTGCGCGGCAATTAGGATTACAAGGTATCACCGTGCAAGTTCAGGAAAATGATTGGGATTATTATACGAAGCAGCTTTCCAACATGCAGCTCAGCTTTTTCCGATTTGGATGGCGGGCGGACTATGAAGATGCGGATAATCTGCTCTATACCTTGTTTTATGGTACATCAACTGGTGGAAGTAATTTAACCGGCTACCGAAACCCGCAGGTGGATAAACTTCTGGATGATTCCCGCGCTGAATACCTTGATGAAGGGGCGCGTTTGAAGCTGCTGAAACGCGCCGAAGAAATAATTGTGGACGATGCTCCCTGTCTGTGGCTGTTTCAGAAAAAAGCCACCATTTTGATAGGGAAAGACGTACGGGATTTTCAGGTTGATAGTCTGGAAATGATTGATTGGAATACTGTAAGTTTAACTTCATTTTGAACGGATAGTAACGGAACGAGCCCCGCAACTGCGCTCTTAGAATGGCCGGCATCTGCCTGCTATGAAGCCGTCATTTAATTGACAGGCATAGGTTGCTATTGTATAATATGCATGGTCATCAATGACCCAAAGGTAAGTTCCACATCGATCATTGTGCGGTGGTGGTGGAATCGGCAGACACGTACGTTTGAGGGGCGTATGGGGAGACCCGTGCGGGTTCAAGTCCCGCTCACCGCACCATATTAGCTAAATATTGAGCTTTTGCTAATTTACTTATTGTAAATACGCAAGAGCTTTTTTAATTTGCGTATGCATGGTGCGTATCCGATAAAAGCGTATGAACCCCTAATTAAAATGTTTTAGGGGGTATTTTTATGTCTAAGAGAAAAGGAAAAATTCTTGCGGATGAGTATTACCTTCGTTATTGCCGAAGCAAAAGCGATAAGTGACTCAATAAACACCGAGTAAGCCGTATATTTTCCTATAGAAATGCACACCCCCGTCTTGAAATAGTTGTAAGATTGACCAGGGGTGTGCATTTGTATCATTTGACAATTGGACTTGTTTCCTTGAACGGTGCACATGGAGTGTTGCGTGAGGATTGAGAGACTGAAAGACTGATAAATAAAGGGCTGCTGAGATATATCATTCTTGCCAAGCAGAGAAACATTCCTGCGTTTTTGCTCTCTCTCATTAAATAAAAGAACTAGCTGAAGCAATTAAGGATGATGCACTCCGGGAAAAATTCGTTGATTAATTTATAGGGTATCGCTGAACTTCAATTCTTTTTCAATTATATTGACCTATAAGGTAAATGGAATTATAATATATTTAACCTAATAGGTCAATGATGGGTAAACAATTAAGAAGGAGATAGCATGCTTTCAAAAATAATCAATCTTGAAGACAAAAGACGGGATGCCATTTTAAACGCGGCATTAAAGGAGTTTGCCACAAAGGGATTTGATGAAGCGTCTACAAATGTAATTGCTAAAGAATCCGGGATTTCAAAGGGGCTAATGTTCCATTATGTAAATAGTAAAAAGGACCTTTTTCTATTCCTTTACGATTACTGCACGGAGATGGTTGATAAAGAATATTTCAAATTGATGAATTTTAATGAACGGGATATTTTTGAAAGGCTGCGGCAGTCGTATCTTCTACAGCTTGAGCTGCTGCAGAAGCATCCTTGGATTTTTGAATTCAATAAGATCAGCGCCGTTACTAAGTCAGATGAAATCAATAAGGAACTGGAAGAAAGAAGGAAAGGGAAACAATCGTTATGCTATGAGACAATGTATGATTTGATTGATGAATCCAAATTCAGAGAAGGTCTTGATGTAGAAAGATGCAAGCAGCTGATTTTTTGGGCAAATATCGGCTTTACAAATCAGATATTGGAGGATATCCGAAACTTAGAAGAAAAAGAATTGGATTATGATAAGATCATTGCCCAATTAGACGGCTATTTTAATGAACTCAGAAAGATCTTTTACAAATAAAATTAGAGGAAGGGTTTATATGAGGCGTACGATTTTTTATTTTTCTGCGACAGGCAATTCTCTTGAAATTGCCCGCAAAATCGCAAAAGAATTGGGAGATTGCGCAATCAAGCCAATGGCTGCACAGGCGCCAGGCGAACCTGCTGGCGGGCTTGGGGAATATGTTGGCTTCATATTCCCCGTTTTCTATAATGGGCTGCCCAGATTGGTGAAACGATTTGTTGAAAGGCTTGCCTTAAATCCGGGAACCTATTGCTTTGCAATCGCCAATTCAGGAGGAACCAGGGCGAATTCTTTGGGTATGCTGGAGGATATTCTGTCCGAAAAGGGGATTCGTTTATGGTATGCGGAAGAGGTTAAGATGCCGGGAAACTATATTGTGGGTCATCAGGCTCCCTCATCGGAAAAGGTTCGTGAAATATTGGACGCTGCCGCCGAGAAGGTGGCTAAAGCCGCCAGAGCGATTGCGGGCGGTGAACGGAAACCGGTAATAAGGAAAGCGGAGCTGTGGAGTAAAATAACAAATCGCAGTTATCTGTATAAAAATATCAATAAATGGGACGAAGCGTTTTTAACGACCTGCAAATGTACCGGCTGCGGCCTTTGTGCAGAAGTATGCCCTGTATGCAATATAAAAATGGAAGGCCGGCGTCCTGTTTGGCGGCATAATTGTGAGCGGTGCCTCGCCTGTATTCACTGGTGTCCTTGTGAAGCAATAGAATATGGCAAAAAAACAGCCGGACAAAGAAGGTATCACAATCCCAATATTAAGATTGAGGATATTAAAAGAGGGTGCTCATGCGAAAACATTTAGCTGCAGGATTGATGCTCAGTTTACTTGTGATCATTATTCTATCTGATATGGCGGATAATGTTTTGCATTCAGGAACGGGGAGTGATGAAGTGAAAGGATTCAATGATCCTGTAATTATTGAATTTCCATTAAGAGGAGAGTGGCTGGCGCCCACCACTCCGGCGAAAAAAATTCCGAGTCATGGAACAGATCAATTGGGAGAGCGCTATGCTTTTGACTTTTTACAGGTTGATTGGGAAAGAAACGGCAAGCCTTTTTATCGGACCAATCTGCCGAAGTATCTCTTATTTGGCGTTCCCTTAAACAAGTGTTATTGCTGGGGTCAGAGAGTATATGCGCCTTGTGACGGGAAAATTATCAAAGCCGAAGACGGTTATAAAGAAAGGTTGAGAGTTCATTTGGCTTCTGATTTGTTTGTCGCTCTAAAGAATGCTAATGCGTTTAACCCTGAAAAAGATGACCTTAGGTCTGTTGCCGGCAACTACGTTATTATGAAATGCTCCGATCATGTTTACGCCGCATTCGCACATCTGCAAAAAGGGTCCGTTATGGTATCAGCAGGTCAGGCTGTGAAAAGAGGGGAAGTATTGGGGAAAGTAGGGCATTCAGGAAATTCAACAGCTCCGCATCTACATTTCCAGCTTATGGACAGCAGTAATTTGCTTTCAGCAAAGGGTGTCCCTTGTGCTTTTGAACGGTATGAATCATTTCAAGATGGTGCATGGAAAACAGTATATAACGGAGTTCCGTCTGATAAGGATAGAATAAGATATAATCGATGAAGTAGCTATGTCTAAAGCTCTGTAACCTTGGATATCTCCAGAAGTTCAAATCCCCCCGTCGAGGGGATATCAGCTTCAAGCGACATCATTTTGGTATCCTCAAGGCAACCCGTAAAAAGAAACGTATCAAAGAAAATTTGATAATTATAAAGGTATATAATATTGAAGCAATGCTGACCTATCTTGTTTATGAAAACAAAAAAAGTAGAGAAGCTTAGGAAGGGTGTGCATTTGTATCATTTTATAGTAGATTACCATAAGAAAAATCAAGTCTTTGCATGTCTGCAAAGACTTTTTTGCTTTCTAGAGGTTACTCTATACCACAAGATAATGCGGGGATGAGGCGGCAGGTACCTTACGTTTTTACTTTGAAGAGTGGGTAAGGGTAGGGGAAAAAATATAACAAATAGTCTCCTTTAAGATATAATTATAAACATGCTGTTAATGGAGAAGCAGAGTAATAGTTTGGAGCGGAGAGCCGCAGGATATAACTTGATAAAATGCTAGTGAAAAAAATAGCGAGAAATATAGTGAAAAAGATCGAAAATTAAAGTTTTTTACACTATTAACATACTATATTTAATCCGATAATAAAGGTGGGTCTTCGTTTGGGCTTTTTAAGTAAATTACCTTGGATATGCAACAGGCAATGAGAGGCGGAAAATTGTGCGTTATAGTTTGAATGAGCTCTTAGATATACCATCGCTGCAAAAATTACTGGAACATTTCTCGGCTATCAGTGGGATGGTTGCAGCAATTGTTGATCCTGATGGGGAAATTTTGCTCGCAGAGGGTTGGCAGGATATTTGCACTAAATTCCATCGGGCTTGTCCGCGAACGGAGTGTCTGTGCAGGCAAAGTGACAGCTATATCAAAGAGCATTTGCAGGAAAAGCCATACATTGTCTATAAATGTTTAAATGGCCTTATTGATTGTGCGGTTCCTATTATAGTTGATAATCAACATTTGGGTACACTCTTCACCGGGCAGTTTTTATCCGAGCCCCCTGATGAGGAATTCTTTCGCCTGCAGGCGCGGGAATATGGTTTTGATGAATCAGCCTATATTGAGGCTCTCAACCGGGTTCCTATCATTAATAAACAGGATGTTGAATCAAGCATTGAATTTTATACTGAGTTAACCGGGATTTTATCCACCATGGGGTTACAGCGAATTCAGCAGTTAGAGACTTCGGATGAAAGGGTTAGGGAAAGTGAGGAACGTCTTAGGCTAGCTTTAGAAGGAAGCAACAACGGTTTTTGGGACTGGAATCTAGAGACGGGTATTTTTTATTATAGCCCTAGTTGGTATAGGTTGCTGGGATATACTGAAGGAGAAATGGATACCAGCTTTGAGGCATGGAAGAACCGTATTCATATTGATGATAGACCTCAAGTAATGAAGCGGATTAGTGACCACATTCGAGGACGTAACCTTCAATATGAGGCTGAATATCGATTGTTGACCCAATCTGGCAATTGGAAATGGGTTCAGGGAGTTGGCAAAGTTGTAGCCCGGGATAAAAATAACCGAGCACTCAGAATGAGTGGTCTCACTACTGATATTAATGAACGAAAAATGGCCAAAAGGCGGCTTAAGGAAGAACGCAATTTCAATGCGGCCCTGCTTGACACTGCCGGTAACCTGATCGTGGTTACTGATCAGGAAGGTCGGATTATAATTTTTAACCAGGTATGCGAAGAGATTACCGGGTATACCTTAGATGATGTGCGCGACAAATTCGTATGGGAAATGTGTGCCCCTGAAGATATTGGGATGGTTAGAGCTTTGTTCGCTTATTCCGAGGTAAACTGGAATTCACCCGGCCTAAAGAAAAAACTTGAGAATAACTGGCTAACCAAAGATGGAGAGCCCCGACTTATAAGTTGGACTGTTACTTATCTTTTTGATGAAAATGGTATTAACTACCATGCTATTGGCACTGGAACTGATATTACCCAACAGCGGGCATTAGAAGAAAGACTGCGTGAAAGTGAAGCGAAATTACGCAGTATTTTTGAAAATACTAATGGCATTATCTATGCGGTATCCAAAGACGGCAGATTTGTTTTTGTATCACCCGGCTGGAAAGAAACATTGGGACATGATTTATCTGAAATTATTGATCGACCCTTTGAGCAACTTATCCATCCCGATGATCTCCATATTTGTCAGAATTTTGTTAACCAGGGCTTTAGCACCGGCATGCCGCAGAAGAGCATTGAATACCGAATCAAACATAAGGATGGCAGTTGGCACTGGAATACATCCAGCGGTACCATCATTAAAGATAAGAGTGGTAATTATGAAAACTTTATTGGTATCGCGGTAGACATAACCGAGCACAAACATATTGAAGAAGTCCTCAGGGAATCAGAGCGAAGGTTTCGTGAAACCTTAGAAAATGTCAAACTGGTGACTGCGATTCTGGATAATCAGAACCGTATAACCTTTTGCAACGACTTTTTGCTGCAGCTGTTAGGCTGGAAGCGGGAAGAAATTATTGGCCAGGATTGGTTCGATTCCTTGGTTCCCATGGAAGTGCGAGAGCGAGATAGGCACATTACTCTTAAGCGGAACCTGGAATTAAAAACCACCGCTTACTTCGGCGAGAGTGAGCTTCTGACTAAATCTGGTGTACACAGATCAATTCTATGGAATATTACTATATTGCTTAACCTGGATGGCAGCAAGGGTGGATTAGCTATAATAGGCGAAGATATTACGGAACGTCGGGCGGCTGAATTAAGAAGCCAGGAACTTATGCAAGAACTTGAATCGGCTAACCAGGAGTTGAAAGATTTTGCTTATATTGTGTCCCACGATTTGAAAGCTCCGCTCCGCGGGATAAGATCTCTAGCCGAATGGCTTTATACAGATAACCGCGACAAATTTGATGAAGTCGGGCAAGAACAGCTGGCTTTAATAGTTAACCGAACCACAAGAATGCATAACCTTTTGGAAGGAATATTGGAGTATTCAAAGCTAAACCAGAATGAGGAACAAAAGACCGAAATAAAACTGAACGAGGTTATAATGGAGGTAATTGAAATGCTGGCGCCGCCAGACAACATTTCAATTATTATCGAGAATGAGCTGCCGATTGTAATCTTGGAAAGAACCCGCATTATCCAGCTGTTTGAAAACTTAATAAGTAATGCTATTAAGTATATGGACAAACCTAATGGTCTAATAAGAATAGCTTGTGGGAAACAGGATGATTATTGGCAATTTAGTGTAGTGGATAATGGACCTGGTATTGAAGAAAAGTATTTTGATAAAATATTTATCATTTTCCAAACATTGAAACCCCGTGATGAGTTTGAAAGCACGGGCATAGGACTAACTATTGTTAAGAAGATCGTTGGAATGTATGGCGGAGATGTCTGGGTTGAATCAGAAGTCGGTGAGGGAAGTACCTTCCATTTCACCCTGCCTTCTTTTTAAAATGACTGATGGAGGATGAATAATGCGAAATAGAAAACCGATTTTACTGGTAGAAGATGACCGGATTGATGCAATGACCGTCCAACGCGCTTTGAAAGACATCAAGGTAGCCAATCAAGTTATTGTTAGGGAAAACGGCGAAGAGGCCCTTGAGTATTTGAGAGATGAGGCCAATTTCAAACCGGCTATTATCCTGTTGGATTTGAATATGCCCAAGATGAATGGCATCGAATTCTTAGAAGTAGCCAAAACAGATGATTCTATCAAAAAAATCCCGGTGATTGTATTGACCACGTCCCATGGAGAATGGGATAGGATCCAATCTTTTGACCTGGGTGCCGCAGGTTATATGGTCAAACCAGTTGATTACACTCAATTTGTTGAGGTAATCCGGGTTATTGACCTATACTGGACATTGAGCGAACTACCAGATTAGGGGGAGGGCATCTTTCATGACCGCCAAACCAAGTCTAAAAGTCCTGTTGGTTGAGGATGATCGGGTTGATCAAATGGCGTTTGAGCGTGCTGTCAGTGAGCAAGATTTACCATACCAATATATGGTCGCAGGATCGATTAAAGAAGCTCAGGAGATCCTGATGAATCAAGATGTTGATGTGGTGATTTCTGATTTCTCTTTAGGGGATGGCAATCTGTTCGATATATTGGAGATGATAGTCGGAAGGAATATCCCATTAATTATAACGACAGGAACTGGCGATGAAGGAACTGCGGTAAAAGCAATCAAAAGTGGGGCCAATGATTACATTCTTAAAGATGCCGAGCGCAACTATCTGAAGATGATGCCTACTACAATTGAAAAGGCGCTGGAAAACAAAAAGGTTTTGCTGGAACGTAAACAAGCGGCAGATGCTTTGCGTTTATCGGAGGAACGATTTTCTAAGGCATTTAATGGCAGCCCCATAGCCATGTGTATAAGCAGTCTTAAAGATGGAAGAATCATTGATATCAATGATAGCTTTTGCCGGTTGGCTGAAAGAGGTCGTAATGAGATATTGGGTTTCGCCGTATCAACTTTTGATGATTGGGTGTACAAAGCTGATTATGAATTGATAAAAGAGATGATATTAAATAGAAAAACCGTTCACGATATTGAATTTAGTTTTAAAAAAAGCACCGGCGAACTAAGGGTAATATTATTTTCAGCCGAAGTATTCGATATTGATGGCGAACCATGCATCCTAAGCATAATTATGGATATATCCGATCGCAAAAAGGCTGAAGAAGAAATAAGATATTTAAGCTTCTATGATAGACTAACTGGTCTTTATAACCGGGCTTTTTTTGAAGAGGAATTAATACGGCTTGACACCGAAAGGCAGTTACCAATTTGTCTGATTATGGGAGATTTAAATGGCTTAAAATTGATTAATGATTCCATGGGCCACCAGGAAGGGGATAAACTTCTAATAAAGGCGGGAGAAATATTAAGGAAATCATGCCGTCGGGAAGACATTGTGGCTCGCTGGGGGGGGGATGAGTTTATCATCCTACTGCCTGGATGTGACAGCGAAGCTGGGGTAAGAGTAGTTGAACAAATTCAAGAAGCCTGCAAGAGCAGTGATGACTTACCAATAGAACTGAATATTTCACTAGGTTGGGCCTGCAAAGAACGCTTTACACAAGATATTCGGGGGATAATAAAAGAAGCTGAGGATAAGATGTATCGCAATAAGCTATTAGAGGCTCGCAGTACCCGCAGCTCATTTATAAATTCACTGGAGAAGAGTCTCTGGGCAAGAAGCCATGAAACCAAAGAACATTGTATGCGAATACAGGAAATGGCACTTAGGATTGGATTTATTGTTGATCTCTCGGCCAGCGAATTGAATAACCTAAAAATGTTGGCATATTTTCATGATATAGGCAAAATCGCTATGCCTAACAGTCTTCTTGATAAGCCTGGAAAATATTCTCTAGAAGAATGGGAGACTTTAAAAAAACATCCTGAGATAGGGTATCGAATTGCGCTTAGTTCACCCGAGCTGGCTCCTATTGCTGAGGCCATTTTATTTCACCATGAACATTGGGATGGACAAGGCTACCCCATCGGACTCAAGGGCGAAGCAATTCCCCTTATGTCACGCATTATAACTATAGTAGATGCCTATGACGTTTTAATTAATGGGCGGACATATCAAAAACCAGTAAGCCAGGAACAAGCATGGAGGGAAATAGCAAGATGTGCCGGCAGCCAGTTTGATCCAGAGCTGGTAAGAACGGCTATGGAGTTGGCTAATGAGACTATGGATCGCTATCAAAATCCAATGCAAGAAACATTATTTAAATAATAGCTGAAAATATTGACATTAATTAAAAAATGAGTAAGATAATATTACAATTAGCACTCTTGAACCGAGAGTGCTAATGAAAACTATTTGCTACGCAGTTGCGTAGTTTTTATCAAACGCTTCGTAAGTTTCCTGACTAAAGACGTTTGATAAAACGCTCGCGGCGCGATGCACACAAAACGTGAAAGGAAGGCGCTAAAGCGCCCACGTTTTGGCGCACAATTCGTGCAAGCACTAATTGAACATAAAAGGAGCGATATTTATGGTCACAAAACAGTTTAAAGCAGAGTCTAAGAGACTTTTGGATTTGATGATCAATTCAATCTATACTAACCGGGAGATATTTCTGCGGGAACTTATTTCCAATTCCAGTGACGCCATTGACAAACTTTATTACAAAACCTTAATTGATGAATCGCTTAACTTTGATAAAGAAAGCTACTATATCAAGATAGTCATTGATAAACAAAACAGAACCCTAACAATTTCCGATACCGGAATTGGCATGACTAAAGAGGAATTGGATGACAATCTCGGTATTATAGCTCAAAGCGGATCATCGACCTTCAAAAAGGAAACCGAATTAAAGGATGGCTATGATATCATAGGACAGTTCGGGGTGGGGTTCTATTCTGCCTTTATGGTTGCGGATACGATTACAGTTATAAGCAAAGCTTTCGGCAGTGATGAAGCCTACAAGTGGCAATCTGAAGGTGTAGAAGGTTATATTATTGAGCCTTTTGCCAAAGACTCGGTCGGTACTGATATAATCCTAAAAATAAAAGACAATACCGAAGATGAAAAATTTGATGACTATCTGAATGAATACCGTCTAAGATCTATCATTAAGAAATACTCTGACTTCATTAGATATCCAATTAAGATGGACCTGACCAGAAGCAGGCTAAAAGAGGGCAGTGAAGCTGAATACGAAGACTACACCGAAGAACAGACCATAAATAGCATGGTGCCGATATGGAAAAAGAATAAGAACGAACTTAGTCAGGACGATTATGATAATTTCTATTCTGAAAAACACTATGGCTTTGATAAACCCCTAAAACATATTCACATTAGCACTGACGGTACGGTAAGTTATAATGCCATTTTATTTATCCCCGAAAAAATGCCCTATGATTTCTATACCAAAGAATACGAGAAGGGATTAGAGCTGTATTCCAATGGCGTTTTAATTATGAATAAATGCGCTGATCTGTTGCCTGACTGTTTTAGCTTCGTAAAAGGAATGGTGGATTCCGATGATTTAACCCTCAACATTTCTCGAGAGATATTGCAACATGATCGCCAGCTGAAACTTATAGCTAAAAATATTAAGACCAAAATTAAAAATGAACTTACTAATATATTAAAGAATGAAAGAGACACATATGAAAAGTTCTATCAGTCCTTTGGCAGACAAATAAAGTATGGCATCTATGATAATTTTGGAGCGGACAAAGAACTCCTGCAAGACCTGTTGATGTTCTATTCGTCTCGGGAGAAAAAGATAGTCACCTTGGAAGAATATGTGTCCAGAATGCCGGAAGAGCAAAAATATATTTACTATGCTGCTGGAGAATCCATTGCCAGGCTGGAGAAATTACCGCAAACAGAGCTGCTTACCGAAAAAGGCTATGAAATATTATATTTTACCGATGACGTTGACGAGTTTGCCATAAGAATAATGATGAGCTATAAAGAAAAGGAATTTAAATCTGTATCCAGCGGCGATCTTGGGCTGGATGGGGATGGAACCGAAAGTTCCTCGGCAACGGATGAGGAGTTAAATAAAAATCTATTTGCGGATATGAAGAGCATTCTGGGAGATAAGGTTAGTGATGTCAGGGCATCTAAAAGACTTAAACAACATCCTGTATGCCTGGCCAATGAGGGAGAACTCAGCATTGAGATGGAGAAAATACTCAACGCTGTGCCCAACAATCAGAATATTAAAGCCGATAAAGTTCTGGAGATAAACACCAATCACGAGGTATTTAAGTCGTTGCGCGATGCTTTCGAAAACGATAAAGATAAATTCGGTCTATATACCGATTTATTGTATAATCAAGCGCTGCTGATCGAAGGTTTACCGCTGGAGGATCCGTTAGAATTTACCAATAATATCTGTAAAATCATGCAATAGTAATTAACCCATATTGAGGATCTCCGACATTGGTTGTGAATAGTGTGCCTTGTGGATTTTGTTTATGCAAAATACACAAGGCCTTTTCATTTGATGTACAGTGAGCATACTACAATTGAATGGCATTTATGATCATGAGACTAAACTAAAACTGAAATGGCAAACTATTGATCTAGGTAACAGTTAGGAAAGAAGGGTGGGAGTAACAATGGCGATTGGCTATGCTTGCATAGCTTTAGGACTTGAGGACAGCAGCATGCGTGGATGTACTCTGAAAAACGCTAGCTCCGAGCGGCTGGATCAGCTTACGGTTGCCAATCTGCACACTTTGTCCCGGATATTGGACTACAATCTTGCTCAGGGGATAGGGTTGTTTCGAATCAGCTCAGATATCATTCCCTTCGGTTCACACACCATCAACCAGAATAACTGGTGGATAGTCCATTCTGATACACTGCAAAAGCTGGGAGAGAAAATTACAAATAATCACATTCGGGTTTCGATGCACCCTGGGCAGTACACAGTTCTGAATGCATTGGACCAACAGATAGTGGAGAGCGCCGTGGCGGATTTGGAGTACCACGCCCGTTTTCTTGATGCTATGGGAATAGATACCCAACATAAAATAGTCCTACATTTAGGCGGTATATACGGTGATCATCAGAAATCCTTGTCGCGTTTTAGCCAAGCCTTTAATATCTTACCCGCTCAGGTAAAGCGGAGATTGGTAATTGAAAATGATGAGAAATATCATATTGGGCAGGTACTAAATTTGGCCAGGGATATTAAAATTCCGGCTGTGCTTGATGTTTTCCATCACCAATGCCATCCGTCTCCGGGCGATAAGGACGTATATTACTGGTTGGACCAATGTCAGGATACATGGCAGGAAGATGACGGGATACAGAAAATACATTATTCTCAGCAGGAGCAGGGTTTGCGGACGGGAGCCCATGCCCGCTGTATTCAACTGCAGCCATTTCTTGACTTTTATGCCCGGCTGCCTGACCGTCCCCTGGATATCATGCTGGAGTGCAAAGATAAGGACGTATCCGCCCTCAAATGCCAACTGGCTGTGAACTCTAAAACGTAAGTATATTTATTAAAACTAATGAAATTCCACGAATGTAAATATGTTAAGAAGTGGTAATATATTTTATATGGCAAGGTTGTCATACTACAGGCTAGAAAGGTGAAATATATGAAATTGTATCAATTAATTATCTGCCGTGATTTCCTGGATGATGAAATCTTACAAGAGGTACAGTTACTGGAACGAATGACGGAGGAAGCAGCTCTCCATGGCAACTTCTCCAGGGAAAACTGTTATAATAAGATCTTCAGTCAATTAATTAGTTATTCTGAAAGACAGCAGCTAGCAGGGGACATATGGAAAAATTATCTGGTCGGTTTGCTGGCTGGCGCTGAGAATGCCTTTAGCCTGACCTGCGAAAGTGGGGCTGATATAAGTACCAGTCTATATAACCTGGCCTTGCGGGATATGGCAATTTTACTTGATGCCTACGAATGGGATTGGACAGCTATGGCAAGATCTATCTCAGAGGATTGCCTTCCCTATCTCAAGGATTTCCAGCCCAGCACTTCTGACAGAACGTTTAATCGTCACCTGCAGCGCAATCTGATACATCTGCAGCAAGTTTTGATGCCCGGTATCACTCCGGCACAAATGATTGATCAATTAGCACAGTTCTACTCAAATGCGGGCTGCGGTTTAATGAATAAATACCTGGCATTCCGTTGGGATGATGGCTTAATTGGCATCGATGCTCCCGATCCGGTCCGCCTCGAAGATCTAGTGGGCTATCAGTATCAGAAGCAGATTATTAGCGCTAATACGGAAGCTTTTCTGGGGGGACGTAAGGCCAATAATATTCTGCTTTATGGAGAAAAAGGTACTGGCAAATCTTCAACAGTCAAAGCTCTACTAAACGAATATGCCGAGCGGGGTTTGCGGATGATTGAAATCAGTAAAAACCAGCTCGTCGATATCCAGTCGGTGCTTCGGGCTGTTAGAGGCCGCAGCCGTTATTTTATCATATTTATTGATGACCTTTCTTTTGAGGATTTTGAAGTGGAGTATAAATACATTAAGGCCACTATTGAAGGAAGTTTGGAAGTCAAGCCGAGCAATGTGTTGCTATATGTAACCTCCAATCGCAGAAATCTAATCAGAGAAAACTGGAGTGAACGTACCGCAGACGATGTACATGGCTTTGATTCCCGGCAGGAAAAGCTCTCCTTCGCCGATCGTTTTGGCATCACTATCACTTATACCTCTCCAGATCAGGAGCATTTCCTGACTATTGTGGAAAACCTGGCTGAGCGAGAGGGGATAGAAATGTCGGTCGAAGAACTGCGGCGACGTGCCTTGCAGTGGGAGAGAAATTACCATGGCCGTTCGGGACGCAGCGCGGTGCAGTTTATCGCCTCACTAAACGCATAACTGTGACAATAGCCTAAAGCTTAATGAATTCTATAGGTAGGTATAATCACCTTCTGGGAGGATATGGAATATGATACAACATATTCTTGAGGAGGTGATTGAATTGTCGAAAAGCTATATTAAACATGTTCATGAGTTCTTGGGCAGCACAGAAATTACAGAAGATCATAATCATCGTTTTGCTGGAGTGACTTTTGAAGCCATTAAAGTATGCCACGGCAAACACAAGCATCGGTTTTGGACAAATACCGATTTTTACGAAGATCATCATCATAAGGTTAGAGGGATTACTGGGGTGAATATCCCAATTGGTGATGGCCGGCATATCCATTTTGTGAAGTTAAGAACTACTCTTAATGATGGTCATAGGCATGTTTACAGGCTAGGAACCTTGATGGATGATCCGATTGGTGACTAATACCTGCAAGTAGAATATATTGTCAAGTTAATTATATTGGGGCTTAGGCCCCATTTTTTATGGGGCTTGTATCCTTCGATCTGTCAAAACCGCCAGAATAGTCTATACTATGAAAAGGAGTTTCCGCATTATAAGTATGAGTGAGGCTAAATTATGGGCAAAGTTGCAGGCACTGGCTGCGAAACGCCGCCACCGACCGATGAGAGGTCGCCGCTGCCAAAAATTGAACGTAGTATCATTACTAAATATAGAAAACACTTGTGGTCCAAGTTTATCAAGGCGATCAAGGATTACAATTTGATCGAGGATGGGGACCGAATTGCAGTGGCAGTCTCCGGAGGGAAAGACAGCACCATAATGGCCAAACTATTTCAAGAATTGCACCGCCACGGCAATCGGAATTTCGAATTAGAATTCATCGCCATGGATCCCGGGTATCATGAAAGCATTAAGTCATTATTGCTGGACAACTGTCAGCAATTAAACATCCCTATTCATCTGTTTGAGTCTAATATCTTTAATATCGTTGATGAGATCGCTCAGGATTATCCGTGCTATATGTGTGCCAAGATGCGGCGGGGGGCTTTATACTCGAAAGCTCAGCAATTAGGATGCAATAAACTGGCCTTGGGGCATCATTTTAATGATGTTATTGAAACAACCCTTCTGAACATGTTTTATGCAGGTTCCTTCAAAACCATGCTGCCCAAATTAAAAGCCGCCCATTTTGAGGGACTGGAATTAATTCGCCCGCTTTATTATGTGGAGGAGCAATTTATCGAGAAGTTTACTCAGGAACACGGCATTTGGCCTTTGAATTGTGCCTGCATGGTAGCGGCCGAGAGGATTGCCAACAAGCGTTATGAGATTAAGGATGCAATTGCAGAGTTGAAAAAGAAATTTCCCAACGTTGACAAACTGATAATGAGGTCAACTCAGAATGTGAATATGGAATGTATTCTGGGTTGGCAAAAAGAAGGCAAGAAGTATTCGTACCTGGATTTTTACAATGAAGATTAAACCCTCGAAGAATATGTCGGGAGGCAGTTCTGATGAAATTTACCCAGAAATGTTCTGCCCGGTGTATATCTCCATCATTTCTCTTTTGATTAGTCTTTTTATCTTAAACTTTTCTCTGGGTTTAAGGTCCTGTTTCGCTGTTCCGAATAAATAGTTGTCTAAATCGAACTCCTTCAATAGCATTTTGGTATGAAAGATGTTATCCTGATAGACATTTACATCAATCATTTGATAAAGACTTCGGGTTCTGCTGGATATATAGTTTTGAATAGAATTGATCTTATGGTCGATAAAATATTTCTTGCCATCGAGATCGCGGGTAAAACCTCTTACTCGGTAATCAATAATGCTTATGTCCGGGTTGAAGCTGCTAATAAGGTAATTAAGTGCTTTGAGCGGGGAGATTTGCCCGCAGGTGGAAATATCGATATCAGCTCGGAAGGTGCTTACCCCTCTGTCAGGATGACTTTCCGGATAAGTATGAACGGTAATGTGACTTTTGTCTAAATGAGCAACTACTGACTCGGGCATAGGGCCGGGTGATTCCTTATTCAGATCACCGCAGGCGTCGGCACGACTCTCATTTTCAGCAATGAGGATGGTTACACTGGATCCCTGCGGATCGTAATCCTGCATAGCAATGTTGAGAATGGTGGCCCCAATTATATCTGTAACCTTGGTCAGAATTTTGGTCAATCTTTCTGCATTATACTCTTCATCAACATATTCAATATATTCTCGTCTGTGTTCAGGATTGATGGCGTAACATATATCATACAAGTTAAAGCTCAATGTCTTGGTAAGATTATTAAATCCATAGAGCTTAAGCTGGTTTTTTATAGGTTTAATATCCATAGTTTGTTCCTTTCCTTAGGCAATTATAGTCGAGTAAGGTTAATATTATCACATTGCCACCCACAAAGAAAGATTGTCAAGGGGAGGGACACGAGGACAGGTCCATTGACAACCTCAAACCATTTCCCCAATAAAAAAGAGGCTGCCCCTTAGGTCCATTTGGACTTCGGGACAGCCGCTTTCTTATTTACCCAGGATAGTTACCTTAACAGTCTTAATACCCCATTTCGATGCCTGTTGGTGAGAATCAAAGAATAGATCGATTCTATTACCTTTAATAGCATTGCCTTGATCGGCAGCTATTGCATTTCCGTAACCTTCCACATAAAGTCGAGTTCCCATGGGGATAACATTCGGATCTACAGCCACAATCCCGCGTGCCAGAGGAAGACCGATATATGAAGGAGCACCATAATATGGTTTATTACACGCGTAGCAGCCGTCATAGCCAGTGGAAACCATACTAATTACTTTGCCCGCCCGGGATGGGGTGGAAGTACCTCGAGACACCGTTGGAGCCGACTTTTCAGCTAGCTGCACAGCTGTTTTATTGGTAGACCCGGAAGGTATAGCAGCAGAGTTATCAGGCGAAGTCGGGTTTGCGGCCGAAACCAGAGGCGGTGCTGAGGCCGAATCAATAACGGCCAGGCTGGGTGCTTGCCGGAATTGACGTCCTACTAAACCGTCGGCAACCAGGTTGGTGTCTATTTGATATTTCATTACTGCCTGGTATGCTTTGGAACCTAAAATACCATCGACTGCTCCGATCCAGAATCCCTTATCATTGAGCATTTGTTGGAACTGTACAACTTCGGTGTCTCTCACCTTAGCGGAATGATCGGGAGCAGATGGGGCAGCATCACTACTAATCGTGAACAGGTTTGTAAACAATAATGACAAAATAAAAACTGGTATAATTATCTTTTTACCTAACATTTAGTAACTCCTTTCTAAACTGTTGTCTATATGTCTGTGGAAAGTTAGGTTGCTTCACTTGTTAAAACGAAGCAGTTTAGTAGGTAGTGCTAGTACATAGTCTATAATCTTGCCAGCCTTTATTCAAATGTGCTGTAAGCCCTCTAAAATGGACAAGTCATCCTAGGGGTGGAGGACATCTGATATTTTGTCCAATTCAAAGATCTCTTTGGAAATGCTAGGCGATGGGATAAGATGCCAAGGAATTGTCAGAGGGACGGGGGTGCGACAGGGGACGGTTCTTGCTGTCGCAAAAATCAAAATTGGCCATTTTGCGACAGCAAGAACCGTCCCCTGTCGCATCCCCTGTCGCACCCCCGTCCCACCGGTTTAATCCTTAATAACATTGCAGATGCTTTCTTTGAATGTTATATTATCTCACAGGTAAGAGACATATAAATTGGTATGAGAAGTTAAGGGGAAAAGTAATGTCCACAAATAAAATTATGGTAAAAGCAGCCGGGTTTATGATGATTACCACCCTTCTGGCCCGCATACTGGGCATGGCCAGAGATATGGTACTCTACAGCTGGTTTGGACAATCTCATATCACTGACGCATATAACGCCGCCTTTTCAATTCCTGATTTAATTTATATGCTGCTGGTAGGCGGAGCCTTGAGTTCGGCTTTCATTCCGGTGTTTAGCAGTTATTTAGCACGCAATCAGGAGGAAGAAGCCTGGAAAGTTGCCAGCATCGTGTTTAACTATGCCATGTTGTTGATGCTGGTATTAATAATCGCAGGGGAGATTTTTGCCCGACCGCTGATGATTATACTGGTTCCCAAGCTGCCACCCGAACAGATTACGTTGGCGGTTACCCTGACCAGGGTGATGCTTATCCAAACTGTACTCATGACGCTGAGCGGCATAGCCCTGGGTATTCTGAATTCCAAACAACACTTCTCCAGCCCGGCCATTGGCTCTATTCTATATAATGTCGGAATTATCGCGGTCGGTTTGGCCTTGGCTAAAGAAGTGGGCATTATGGCCTTTTCAATCGGGGTGGTGGTTGGTTCCGTTCTTAATCTGGCAGTGCAAATTCCGGCTTTGCTTAAAGCCGGAATGAGATATTACCCTATATTCAATTTACGGCATCCCGGATTCAAGCAGATTATGTTTTTGATGTTACCCATATTAATTGGGCTTTCCGTGTCCCAGATCAACCTGTTTGTTACCCAAAACCTGGCATCGGGGTTGACTGAGGGTTCCATATCCGCCCTACGACTGGCTCAACGTTTAATGCAAATGCCTATCGGCATTTTTGGAATTCCTATCGCCATGGCGGTTTTCCCCAGTATGAATCTGCAGATAGTCAGAAATGAAATCAAGGATTTCAAAAGAACTTTTTCCCTGGGGCTAAGAGCGGTATTTCTGATTACCATTCCTGCCAGTGTGGGCTTAATAGCTCTGCGTGAACCGATTATTGGTCTGCTTTTCCAGCAAGGCAAATTTACGGCGGACAACACAGTATCCACCGGATTGGTATTGGCATTTTATTGCATCGGTCTTTTTGCCTACAGCGCCTTACCGCTCCTTAACCGGGTGTTTTATTCTCTTCAGGATACAATTACTCCAGTGGTGGTAGGAGCCGCATCGGTTGCTTTAAACATAGGTTTCGCAATGATGATGGTGGGATATTTTGAGGAACGGGGGCTAGCTCTGGCGTATTCCGTGGCCGGAGTCCTAAACATATTGATATTGATAGGTATTCTTAAGTTACGTCTCGGTAGTATCGACGGTTATAAGATAATGAGGAGTTTCATCATTTCATCCGGAGCGTCCGGGATTATGTATTTGATAGTAAACTTTGTAAATATTTACATGACAAATGTATTGACCCTGGCTCCCAAGTTAAATGAACTAATAACCGTAGTCGCTGCAATTGGAGTAGGCGTAGTGGTCTATTCCATAATTATTCTGATCTTCCGTCTCGAGGAAGCCCGCCTGGTTCTGGATCTAATCAAGAAACGTTTGCCTGGTCTAAGCTTTCTTGGTTAATCTCCTTCGGTCGCCTATTCTACGAATATAGCCTAATGAGCATTAGATTCGACAACTGAACCAAAAACTGCTTGAATATAAGGGAATATTGTATTAAAATTAGCGCGATAAATACTGGGAATTAAGTTAAAATTTTCGCATATTAAAATATGGAGATATTATAAATTGAACATAGAAGAAAAAGAGTTTATACCATTATTACTTGGAAATGACATTAATACCTACAGTATGGCTCGGGCATTTTATGAGGAATATCGCATTAGGTCGGTGGTTATAGGGAAATACCCTACCGGACCGAGTTGTCATAGCAAAATAATTGAATACCATGCTGATAAGAATCTGGATCGTCCCGAGGTATTTATCCAAACGATAAACCGTCTCGCTGACCAAAATGCCTCTAAAAAGCTGATACTGCTAGGCTGTGGGGACAATTACGTCGAACTTATTATTAAAAACAAAGGGTCTTTAAGAAAAAATATCATTGTACCTTACATTGAAGAAAAGCTGATGCAGGATTTGATTACCAAAGAGAAATTCTATCAAATGTGCGATCAGCATCAAATAGAATACCCCCGGACTTTCCTCTATGAACAAGAAATGAAAGAGAGGTTTATCCTCCCCTTTGATTTTCCGGTTATTCTTAAGCCATCTGATGGGGTAAAGTATTGGGTCAATGAGTTTCCGGGACAAAAGAAAGTATATAAATTAGACAATTACCAGGATTTAAAACGGGTAATAGGCGAAATATACCAAGCTGGTTATGACGATAAACTGATTATTCAAGATTATATTCCGGGTGATGACACCTTCATTAGAGTAATGAATTGCTTTTCCGGCCGAGACAAAAAGGTAAAATTGCTAGCTATGGGGCATGTAATGCTGGAGGAACATACCCCCCATGGTCTGGGGAATGCTGCCGTAATCATGAACGATTATAATGAAGATCTGTCAGATAAGATAAAGGAATTTTTGGAAGGTATTGAATTTGAGGGCTTCTGCAATTTTGATATCAAATATGATTGCCGCGATGGGAAATTGAAGATATTTGAGATTAATCTTAGACAAGGAAGATCGAGCTATTACGTAACGGGCGCAGGCTATAATTTAGCGAAATATGTAACCGAAGAGTACATTTTTAATAAAGACATCTCATATGAAATAGCCAATACAGAGCATTTATTTGTAGTTGTACCGATGTCGATAGTTTATAGATATGTAAAAGATGAAAAGTATATAGCTAAGATAAAACAATTGATTAGGGAGAAGAAATCCATTAATCCCTTATTCTTAAATGGGGACAATGGGTTACGAAGGTTGATGTTTCTGCTTAAATCTCACCTAAGTCATTATGCGAAATACCGCAAATATTATATTTAATTTGCCGTCCATTAACCTGGACGAAAAGTTGCCGTACCCGAGCAGGTACATTCTTTAAATATATGGGGGGAGAGAATTATGAATAACTTTGATATGGCCAAATTTGAGAGTTTCTTAGCCGAATCATTCCGAGAGGGGAATCTGTTTAGAGAATTGAGATTATCCGACCAGGAAATCGAACATCTCAAAAACAAATATCCCAGGGCAAGGTTTAACAAAATTATGACCCAAGATGATTCAGAAGACAGAATCTGGTATGAAGTGAGCTTTGCCCTTTAGACTAGAATGTCTTGATTAGTCTTTACATACCGGTAGCATCATCATATTCATTTAAATATTTAATTACCGCTTCCACGTCGGAATGACATGCTATGTATTGCTTGCCTATTTTCTGCCGGGTTTCATTACCTTTGCCAGTAATTAATATCACTGTATTCGGATCTGACAAAAGTATGGATTGCTTTATAGCTTCTTCTCGATCCTCGATTATTTCGTAATTGTCGTTATTGACCTTTACATAACGGGCGATATCTTCACATATATCCTTTACATTTTCATCACCGGGATCCTCGGAGGTAAGAAATACTTTATCGGAATGGATTCCGGACAATAGGCCCAGGTCTCGCCTTCTTACATATGCTTTGCCCCCCGGACAGCCGAAAACAGTAAATATTTTTCGATCAGGATATTCAGTTTTGGTGGACTCATAGAGTTTATTAAAGCTTAATTTGTTGTGGGCATAATCAACGATGATAATGCGATCATTATTCTTGCTGGCGTATACTTCCATTCTGCCGCTTGATCTGGCTTTGAATAATCCCCAGTAGATATATTCATCCGGGATGTTTAAGGCATAAGCAACCGCGATTGCAGCCAGAGCATTTTCCACATTAAATAATCCGGGCATAGTTAATCTGAATTCTTTATCAAATCTAACCGTTTTCACGTTGAATACCGTATCGAACCCGTCTTTCCTTAAATTATAGCCGTATATATCGGCATTCTCAGTAGTTCCAAAAGTTATTAACCGATCCGAATTATGGGAAGCCTCCAAAATACCGGCTATATTATCTGAATCCAAGTTTATGCAAGCGATCTTACACTGATTAAATAGTTTCAGTTTGGAGGTAAAATAGTCTTCTAAATCCACATGTTCAATGGGGCTGATATGATCTTCAGAGATATTTAGAAAGACACCGACATCAAAATTAACGCCATACAATCTTCCATATTTAAGGGCCTGACTGGAGACTTCAGTAACCATATATGAAATATTACTGTTTACCGCATTATAATAATGCATTTGTACTTCCAATGATTCAGGGGTAGTAAGATGAGATTCTTCTTTGGTTTTTCCATCGTAGGTATCTATTGATGAAATAATACCTGCCTCATTTTGACCATTGGTCTGCAGATATTCATCTAAAATGTACTTAATGTAATAAGAGGTAGTCGATTTTCCCTTTGTTCCGGTAATCCCGATTAAAGTTAATTTATCTCCCGGATTATCATAAAACAGATTAGAAACCAGCGACAGGGTTTTTTGAATGTCTTTGACAACAATGCAGGTTAGGTCTTTATGATAATCTTGCTCACTTATATAGGCGAGGGCTCCTTTGGCGATGGCAATGTCTAGATAATCTTCTTTAAAACCGGCTCCTTTGCAGACAAATAATGTAGCCGATGTTACTTTATTGGAATTATAGGCTATTTTCTTGACGTTTTTATCGGCAATTTCCTGCGGATAATCATTAGAAACCAATAAATCGTGTTCCTGAATTTTTGCAATATATTCACTCAGGAGATGGGCTTTTTTCATTAAACATATCCCTCTCTGCGCACCGCACCAAAATATACCCAATCAGATATCATCTAAGCAATATAATAAATGTTATTTCGTGCTTGTCCAGTATAAATTTGGTGAAGAATCCACATCGCACCTTCCGGCTGCCATTCACCTATCTCATAAAGTTATCGTAGCAACCATTATATCCAATTCTGTTTATTATGAAGGGGGGTAAAACTGTGGAAAAGCGGTAATAATAAAAAAAAATCAGAGGAAGGTTGGTTAGATGAGCAATCAAGTAATAGTTTGGGCCATGTTGATCTTGCCATGGTTAAGCCTTTTTTTTATGAAAAAGGAGGATATCAGGCGTTTTATGCCTCTAGCCCTTTTTACCATGGTGGTTACGTCAATCGTAATAGAGGCTGGCATTACTCTAAAGCTTTGGAATATTCGTGAGACTACTTACCCTTTGAATCATACCCTGTCATATGTCTATGGCCTGGCTCCAGTAGTTGCCATGTGGATCTTCAAGTACACATATAGAAGGTTTTGGATATATGTAGCTGCCGACACGGTTTTCAACTTGGTATTTGGTTTTCTTTTTACTCCTTGGTTGGCCAGCCGAGGAATCAAAGATCTGCTTACCAGCGGCTTCAGTGTATTTCTTATTGTTACAGGGCTGGCCGTTTTATTATATCTTTATCAAATGTGGCAAGAAAATGCTTGGGCTGATAGCAGAGTCTCTTCGTATGAACTACAGCCAGCTCTAAAACGGCTGCCCCAGGAGGATAAGCAGGGAGAATAGTCTATAATGCTGCTTTATAAATGTTCATTATATCTTCCAGGTTCCCTTTGCGGGGATTTGGTAAACTGGTTAAATCCTTTAAAGCATTCTTCGCTAGAGCTTCAATGTCTTCAGATTGTAGCCCCAGCTCATTGAGACCGGAGGGAATACCCAAGCTTGAATTCAAGTCCATAATGCCTTTGCAAATTGAGTCAATTCTCTGAGTTTTATTGGCAGCTTTAACATGCATAGCCTGGCATATTCTGCTTATACGCTCATCGGATATCGCAGGGGCGTTAAACTCAAAAACATAGGGAAGCAATACTGCCGTAATATTACCATGTGGACCATCATAATACCCACCTATTTGATGACCCATAGCATGTGCATATCCTAGCCCGGCTGTGTTAAAAGCCATTACTGCCATAATATTGGCAAACATCATTTTTTCACGCGCCTCCATGTCATTACCATTATCATAGGCACGAGGGAGGTAGTTAATTACCAACTCCAAAGCATCCAGGGCCAGAGCATCACTGATCGGCGAAGCCTCGGTTGCAATATATGCCTCCAGGGCGTGGCAGGCGACGTCTATTCCAGAACTAACCGTCACATCTTGGGGCATAGTTGCCATGAATAGGGGATCATTTACAGAAAGGAAAGGAGTCATCAGGGGAGATGAGATGACCATTTTAACCTTTCTGCTTTCATCGACAATGACTACGCTCATACTCATTTCAGATCCTGATCCGGCAGTAGTATTAATGGCAATTTGGGGAACAGGTGGTTTAGTCACTTTATTCCAGCCTTCATAATCACTTATGGACCCTCTGTTGGTAAGGAGGGTGGCTATTGATTTGGCACAATCATGATTGGTTCCGCCGCCTATGGAAATGATCAAATCATAATCTTTCTTGATATCCAGCATACTGTTGTCGCAGCAGGCAAGACCGTCCTCCACAAAGGATGTGGTGGGGTTAGGATGCAGTACCCCATCAAAAATATCGTGAAATATGAAAAGATTCTTCAAAATCTTTTCAACAGTTTCTACATAGCCAAAACTTATTATGTTTTTATCAGTCACTATTAGAGCTTTGGTAAGCTTCCAGGCTAACAATTCATTAGGCAGATCCTTAATAGCCCCTACACCAATGAGGTTGGTTTTAGGAATCCAAATATTATGATTATTCTCCACGCGCAGCCCCTCCGTTGTTTTATTAAGAATAGTATATACCGTTGTTACTCTTTGATACTGAAGTGACACAATGTTCAGTTTTCTTCCTAACACGTGAACCATTAATCATTACTCGCAACAAGCAAAATGTGGGATAAGCACGTTTATTTGCGATAAAAAAAGTGACAGACGCTGTCGCTGCCACTTTGATGAATACCAGGGATTTAACATTAAAATTACTGTCAGGATTTGCCTTTTAGTTTATTTTTAAGAATAAACTTTTGTCTTCTAAATTCCCGAACGAAAGTGATTCCATTTTCCACACAAAAATAAATCAGCGGTTTGTAAACATAATCAAACATCCCAAGAAATTCAGTGAATTTGCCGTTGAACCCCTTTTTAAATTTATAAAGTCCATAAAGAGGACTGTCTTCATTGAGGTCCCCGGTAGCCCCTCGGAAGTCATACAGATCACAGCCCGATTCAATTGCCAATTTAATCATTTCCCACTGTAAAAGGTAATTGGGCATTAAATTCCTAAATTCATTACTGCTGGCTCCGTATAAATACCAGCATTTGTTGCCGTATAAGATGGCAATTGATCCCGCAATAGGTTGTCCCTCGTAATATGCCATAAAAAGTCTGACGTGTTCCGGACCCAAACAATCATACACGTTTTCGTAATACTTTTGGTTCCGCACTATGAATTTATCACGGATACCAGTGTCAACCATCAGTTTATGATACTCAGTCAGATCATCTCGGGAACCGGCCTTAACCTCGACCCCCTTTTTAAGGGCCAATCTGATATTATATCTGGTTTTATTATGAAAGGACTGCAGCACTTCTTCGGGTGTCCTGTCTTTTACATCTAAACGAAAAACAAATCTTGGCTGAATACCCTCATAAGGCTTCAGACCACCTTTAAGTTTGTAACCAAGAGTTTTCATTATTTTTTCAAACTGGGTATCGTCTTTTTCGATATCCGGATCCATTTTTAAAACATAGCTGTGGTATTTTTTAGCCAGCTGTTTGGTTTTAATAAGCAGTTGCTGCAAGGTGGCGGAATCATGTGGATCGCATACCGGTCCACGGGGTGCATACATCATGGTGTATGGCAAAAAGGGAATTCTCCTGATCAAGAGACTCATAGAACCTTTTATTTCTCCGTTATCATCTTCGACAACAACCACCTCATTGAGCCAGAAGGATTTTATCCGGGCCCATTGCGGGGATTGCATAAAATGCCCTTTTTTATTGGTTTGGAGGAATGATTCATATTTTTCTATAAATTGTTCAGACTGATTATTCAAAACTCCACTCCTGACATTTGAAAGGTTGTCTTCGCCCGGAAGAAAAAGTGTGAAATAATACAAGAAACTTGGCTACATGCGTGATTATGATATTCCAAATTACGCCTATTTGTCAAGGGACGCATTATTGCACCTTTGAGGCTGGTAGGATGGTAATTATTTTGGTGCCTTCATTTTTAATGCTTTCTACTTTTATTATGCCATGGTGTTGTTCGATGATCCAAGAGGCAATAGCCAGCCCCAGGCCAGCACCTCCCTTTTCTCTGGTTCTGGATTTATCGGCCTTATAAAAACGGTTGAAAATATAGGGCAAATCTTCTGCGGCTATTCCTGGGCCGGTATCACTGATTGTGATTACCGCTTTATCCCCGCTCAAGCTGCAATTTATATCTATTAGTCCGCCGGCCGGAGTGTATTTGATACTATTATCTAAAAATATTCTCAAAGCTTGCTTGATTAAAGTCCGATCACCTTCAACTGTAATAATTCCATTTACTTCCCCAGTTATGTCGTGCTGAGAATCTATGATCCTACTGTCTTTTACAACTTCGTCAACCAGTTCATTTAATGAAAAGGGCGCTGTTTCAAGCTTCTGCTGCTTCTTATCGGTACTGGCCAGGAACAGCAGCTTATCTACCAGCTCTTTCATATAATCAGCTTCACTTTTAATGGCATCCAGGGATTCCTGCAATACAGCTTTGTCTTCTTTGCCCCAGCGCTGGAGAAGGTTGGCGTAACCTTGAATAACGGCCAAAGGGGTCCGGAGTTCATGGGAGGCATCAGATACAAAAGTGTTTTGCTGATCGAAGGAGGTTTGAATACGATTAAGCATTTCATTAAATGTTTCTGCCAGTTCTTTAAGCTCGTCGTGAGAGTCAACCACATCCAAACGAGTGTTCAGATCACCTACTGATATGGACTTGGCTGTCCGCGTCATATTATCAATCGGTCTTAACATTTTCCGACTAGCTCTGGAGCCGATGATGATGGTCAGGATAATGGCCAGTAAAAATCCGAACGTAATGGCGGCTATTAAACCAACCAGGTAGCCTACCTCTTCGGAAAGGGGCTTGGAGACCTCAATTTTGCTAATGCTATCAGCAAGTTTCGCCGTGGTCTCATAATGCAGGCTATCATCAATGGAGGTTGTGGGAGACAGTCTAGTTCGCGAGGCAGCAGTGCTGGTGGGGGGATGAGGGTCTGTGGTATAAATAATACCGCCCTGCTCATCAAATATGATAACGGCGATAGCTTCAATAACAGCATAATTTTTAACCTGGTCATCAGGAATGGTACCATCTGTACTAATTAAGCCAGTAATAACCTGGCTGTTCATTTCCAGGGATTTGTTGGTTTGATAGAGAAGAAAGACGCCAAAAGATGAGGTGAGTATGGTCCCCAATATTAGAAGTATGGTGGAAAATATTAAAGCATAGGTTACGGTAGTTTTGAAAGTAATAGAAAACCGCAGCCGGACATTTATGGCCTTAAACAGCTGGCGGAGCAGCTGAGGAATGTAAGCCAAAATTAATCTTACTACCTGCAGTAGGAGCGTGGAGACAAACTTCACAACATTTTTTAGAATCCTAGCAAATTGTCCTGCTTTACTCATGTCTTAAGACATAACCCACCCCTCGTACGGTGTGTATTAGTTTTATGTCATATTTATCATCAATTTTACTGCGCAGATATCTAATATAAACATCCACGGCATTGGTATCGCCGAAATAACCATATCCCCAAACATTTTCAAGGATTCTATCCCGGCTGAGAACTAAATTTTGGTTCTCGGCCAAATATTTAAGTAAATCATATTCCTTTTTCGTTAATTCAACCGGTTTATCATTAATGCTGACCGAATGCTGATCCAGGTTTATTTTTAGGGCACCAAAAGTAATATTATTATCATCTTCGCTAGGTTTTTTGCTGCGTTTTAAAGATACCCGTATTCTGGCCAGAAGTTCTTCAATAGCAAAAGGCTTGGTCATATAGTCATTAGCACCTATGTCAAGTCCCATCACTATATCAGTCACTTCATCTTTGGCCGTGAGCATTATAACTGGAATTGATGAAGATTGGCGCAGACGACGCAAAACCTCCATGCCGTTTAGAGAAGGCAGCATTACATCGAGAATTATCAGATCAAAATTACCGCTTAAAGCTCTTCCCAAACCGATACGGCCATCATGAACCTGCTCCACCCGGTAACCTTCATGGATAAGCTCCAACTCCAGAAACCGCGCTATCTTTACTTCATCTTCAATGATTAATATTCTTTCGCTGGCCATAAAACCCACTTTCTTGCATTGAAAAGTTTACAACTGTTTATTATAGTTGCTATAGTCCATGTTCTTAATGTTCACATAATTTGAAAATATACACAATACCTTTGGGACAGGGGGACGGGTCCCTTGTCCCGCTCCAGGATATCAAACGAGGGACAAGGGACCCGTCCCCCTGTCCCAAAGGACCTGTTCCCCTATCCCTCTATCCTGGCAGTCTATTTTTTGTTTATTGCATCTACTACTTGCTCACTTACTTTAGTAGCAGCATTGGATATGTCATCCAGGGTTTTGTTGATCTTCAAATCCTCACTACCCGGTTTTTCCAAGCGAATCTTATGACCGGTGAACAAGGCCGCTAATAAGCCAACAACCGTTAATGGCGGAACTATGGCAGTAGTTATGATGCCAATTGTTAGTGGTAAGTCAATGATGTTTTGCTCATTTTTGCTAATTAGGAACCTGGTTTCATTACAGCTTCTAACCACCTTTTTAACTGTTGTCCCAAATCCGGAGGTGCTGTGATTGTCTTTAGGGGGAGTCTTAATCTTATCTTGTTTCTCCAGATAAATCAGGGCTTCCACAATATCGTTATTGCACTTTTCTAAAGCTTCTCTGGCTTCCTCATAAGAAACATTGGCTCTTTCTCTTAACATTTCAATAAGCTCTAAACCAACCGTCATACTAATTCCTCCTTATATATTACCTGTAGATGAACTTAGTATAGAACTTATGAATTAAAGGAGGCTTAGACTAAGATTAAAATCAGATTAAAAATAGAGCAAACGGAATAGGACCTGTCCCCTCAACCTGTTCCCAAAATCAAATGGGACAAGGGGACGGGTCCCTTGTCCCATTCCCCTGTCCCCAAAACAGGCAAAAACAGGTGCCCATATGTTTTTATCAAATGAATCATAACTAAAAATATAATCGGTTATGATATTATAAGATTATTATAATGGCATATTAAATGCAGTAGGAGGGGAAAGAGTGGTTTCAGGTACTGAATTGGAAAAGTCCGATAATACATTAGCTAAATCATGGAGAGAGTTCGTTAATGGTGGATCAATGGATCTGAGTGCAGTCAGACCTGAGATACTTCAATCGTGGCAAAGGTGTTATAATGCCGGGGTTGATCCCTATGATGGCACTAGTCACCTGATTCTGAAGGTGTCCGAACTCGAAAAGTTACGGATTAAGAATACGGAGCTAATGGAAGTAGCCTGGCATTTTATGGTTCGACTCTATCAATTTGTAGCCGGTTCAGGATTCGTGGTTTTTTTATCAGATGAACGGGGTTTTATTATAGAGAGCATTGGCGATTATGAAATACTGGATGATGCCTCCAAGGTTAATCTAATGACAGGTACGGGGTGGATGGAAGATGAGGTCGGCACTAATGGCATAGGTACAGCCTTAGAACTGAAGAAACCAGTTCAAGTTTCGGGCCAAGAACACTATTGTGAAATGTTGCATCCCTGGACCTGTTCAGCGGCGCCTATATTTAACGATGATGGGCAGATTATCGGTGCCCTGCAAATGTCAGGACCTTCCAACGCAGTCCATCTGCATACTCTAGGTATGGTTGTGGCGGCGGTGGAAGCAGTTCAGGATCAGATCAGGATTAAACAACAAAACCAGGCATTAACCGTGCTCAACAGCAGTCTGCAAAATATTTTTCAGACCATGTCTGATGGGGCAATTATGGTTAACCGGCAAGGTATTATCACGCAGATTAACCCGGTAGGGGAACAGATACTAGGTTATAATTTAACAGGTAGATCAATAGAGTATTTATTTGGCAAGACTCCCAAGACCGACGGAGTTCTGGAGAGTGGGCAGGCCTATACAGATGTTGAGGTGAGGGTGGATACCCCTCAGAATTATTTCCACTGCCTGGTAACGGGTATACCTATAAAGGACGAAAAAGGGGAAGTAACCGGGGCGGTTATCTTTTTCAATCCCATTAACAAGGTTAAGAGACTCATAAATCGTTTCAGCGGGGCTCAGGCTACCTTTCATTTTGAGGATATTATTGGCGAAAGCCCCATATTGAAGGAAGCTATACAAGTGGCATCCCGAGCCGCATCGAATGCAAGTAATGTGCTGATTGTTGGTGAGAGTGGTACTGGTAAGGAGCTTTTTGCTCAGGCAATTCACAATTATAGTCCTTACCAAAAGGGGCCATTTGTGGCACTAAATTGTGCGGCCATACCCAGGGAATTAATCGCCAGTGAGCTGTTTGGCTACTCTGAGGGGGCATTTACCGGTGCAAGGCGGGGGGGGAGACCGGGTAAATTTGAAATGGCGGCCGGAGGGACACTATTCCTTGACGAGATTGGGGATATGCCTCTTGACCAGCAAGTGACTCTTCTACGGGTGCTGCAGGAGAGGAAAATCACTCGTATTGGCGGAGATCAGGTTATTCCAGTGGATGTTCGGGTAATATGTGCTTCCAATAAAAATTTGAAAGATGAGGTTAAGAAAGGTAATTTCCGTGAAGATCTTTATTATCGGTTAAACGTTATTCTGGTTTCGGTTCCTCCTCTAAAGGAACGCACTGGAGATATCAGCATACTTTTTTGTCATTTGGTTGACAAGATTGCCAAGAAATTGGATACCCATATAGACTGGGTGGAACCTGGAATTATTGAATGCCTTCAGCAATATAACTGGCCGGGTAACGTACGTGAATTGGAGAATGTAGTAGAGAAAATGATTATTACTGCCCGTGACGCGGGTCTTTACTTGGAAGACCTGCCCTCTGAAATCGTCGGAATGCAATTATCTCCAGAGGAATCCGATCCATTGCCAGCGTGGTCGTCTCCAATAGCCGATCCCGAAAACGGGAGTGGCGGCATGACCGCATTACTAGCAGAGCATAACACTATTATGGAATTATTGAACCGGTATGATGGGAACATCAGCCGGATTGCTAAGGAAATGGGGGTTTCTCGGAATACTGTTTATCGTAAGATGAAATTTTACAATATTTCCCGTGAATATAACTTTGAATAAATTCTAATAAATAATATTTAGATATTATCCCCTTATACACTGAGATAGTGTAAAGGCAGACACAAGAGGGTATGACGCAAAGGGTAACAACAAAAGGTGACAATACACAGCGGGGCGTATCTTGAGTGCTTATCTATACGGACGATAAGCACTCAAGATACGCCCCGCTGTGTATACTTGTGTCTGCTTTTGTCAGGTCGATTTGTGCCTGTCTATGCATCAACTGTTACATAAAATGGGACGGTCGTCAATTTATATGACACATAAGACAGCCTGTCAAATTAGGGATTTAATTAAACCCAAAAGAAAATGTGGGTTTTTTAGTTTTAATTAAGCAATATTTATGGATATTACGGCGTTCATGTTAACGAAATATAAATACCAAGCAGATTTGGCACGCATCTTGCTTTAACTATAGTCAAGAAAATGAAAAATTAAATAATTTCTCCGAACCTGTCGGCCTGTGGTAACAAACTATGGCTGCCAGGTCTATAGGGTTTATCTGGAAACGGGTAAGCCTCCCATTGTGGAAAGGGGATCTGGCTACAACGCGTGTAATTGCTGAACTGTACCCTTTATTTGTTTAGCAATTTTAGTATAATGCTGGACTGTGCCCTTGGCCGGTTCGGCATTTTGCTTTTATACTGAACTGCCCTATGGCAGGTTTGGTGTTTTGCGTAATGCTGGACTGAGCCCTTTGGCCAGTCCGGCATTTTTTGTTTAGGGAAAAAACCACTAATAGTACCTGGATGAATACCTGGGTAAACCATGTAAGACCCAGTTAGGAAAGGAGGTCCGTTGCCGAGCTTCAGACTATCTGTTGAGATATGGACAGATAAAATAATCCTACCGCAGCCAAGCTGTAATTATTATTGGAGGTGTATTTATTAATGAATAAACCTATGGATGACAGTTACAAATTATTTATCGATGGAAAATGGACAAACGGGACAGGCAGCAGGACTTTTAATGCCTATAGCCCAGCCAACGGAGAACTTCTGGCCACATGTGTAAATGGTACCAAGGAAGATGTCGATGCGGCAGTTAAGGCAGCCTGGAAGGCTTTTCCGACTTGGAAGAAAGTAAGTCCTCAAGCACGTGCCGCCATGCTGCTAAAAATAGCTGACCTGATTGACGCCAACGCTGAAAAATTGGCTATGGTTGAGACCATGGACAATGGTAAACCAATTAGAGAGACCATGGGAGTTGATATTCCTTTAGGATCAGACCATTTCCGTTATTTCGCATCTGCTATAAGAACCGAAGAGGGCCAGGCAACAATGATTGATGATGACAACCTGAGCATTATTCTTCGCGAACCCATTGGTGTAGTAGGACAGATAATCCCCTGGAACTTCCCGTTCCTGATGGGATGCTGGAAAATTGCTCCTGCTCTGGCTGCCGGTGACTGTGTAGTTATTAAGCCTTCCTCCACCACTTCACTGAGCCTTCTTGAATTGGCCAAACTGATAGGACAGGTTATTCCTCCCGGTGTGGTCAATGTTGTAACCGGTGGCGGATCCAGCACCGGAAATTATATTCTTGAACATCCCGACTTCAGCAAACTGGCATTTACCGGTTCCACTGAAGTGGGTTATACCATTGCCGATGCTGCTGCCAAGAAACTTATTCCGGCCACTCTGGAACTGGGCGGCAAATCAGCCAACATCTACTTCCCGGATTGCCCTTGGGAAAAAGCCATCGAAGGTGTAGCCATGGGTATACTGTTCAATCAAGGACAGGTTTGCTGCGCAGGTTCCAGAGTATTTGTACATGAAGATATTTATGACAGATTCTTGGATGCCATTGTTAAAGAATTCAATGAAGTTAAAGTCGGCCTGCCGTGGGCACAGGATACTATGATGGGTTGCCAGGTTAATGAAGAACAGTTAAAGCTAATACTTGGCTATGTCGAAATAGGCAAAAAAGAGGGCGCCCGGTTGGCATGCGGCGGTTACAAAATCACCGACGGAGGATTGGACAAAGGTTGTTTCATGAAGCCGACTATTCTGGCGGATGTTACCAATGATATGAGAGTTGCCCAGGAAGAAATCTTTGGACCGGTATGTGTGGTAATCAAATTTAAGGATGAAGACGAAGTAATCAAGATGGCCAATGACAGTGAATATGGACTGGGCGGTGCCGTTTGGACCAAAGACATCAACTGTGCTTTCCGTGTAGCCAGAGGTGTTGAAACAGGCCGTATGTGGGTAAATCAGTATAATAATCTCCCGGCTCATACACCGTTTGGTGGATATAAGAAATCCGGTATCGGCCGCGAGACTCATAAGATGATGCTGGATATGTATTCTCAAACGAAAAACATCTTCATTAGTTTAAGCGAAACCAAAGTAGGCTTCTATTAAATTAAGATATTATTGGGGTAAGAACTCCGGCCGGGTAGAGCGGGGGCTCAACCCCGGTCGGAATATATCCGGGATTACTAACCCTGCCGGTCAGGCAAATATTTGAGGTGTAAATTATGAAAGCACTTATTATTTATAAAAACAGTACCGAGGCATATGCCATGGCTTGTGAATTAAATAATACATTACTGGCTCGGGACTTAAACGTTAAGCTTGTTGAAAGCAAGGCTTTTACTGAGATTAATTGCCCCATGGCCGACGTGGCTTTTGTCCTGGGAGGCGACGGCACGATGATTAGCAGTGCGCTTTGCCTGGCTGGCAGGGATATTCCTATAGTGGGGATTAATTTTGGAAAAGTAGGCTTTTTGAGTAGTATAGAGCCAGATGAATTAACAGGATGCATTGATAAAATATTGGCTAAACATTACGTCATCCAAAAAAGAATGCTTATAAAGGCAAGTTTAATAAGCAACAGTGAAACAAGATGCCAGTGGCATGCTCTGAATGACATTGTGGTTAAAACACGTATAGCCCACCCAATTTCTATAACTATTCGGTTAAATGAAGAAATCTACTGCAGTTTTAGGGGAGATGGGTTAATATGCGCTACTCCTTCGGGTTCTACTGCATATTCTTATTCTGCCGGAGGGCCGGTAATTGATTTGGATCTGCCTGCTCTGGTTATTACCCCCATCTGCCCGCATATGGACAACTTTAGATCTGTAGTGGTAAGTGCGGAATCTAAGCTCGAATTCTGTCTGGACACTAACTTCGAAACTGGACTATATATCGATGGGGAAAAAATGATATCCATGCAAAAGGGTGATTATATCTCCATTGAAAATTCAGGTATAGAAGCCAGCTTTGTAAAACTAGTTTCTGGTAATAATGCCGAACGTATAATTTTCAAACGAAAACAATCAAATAGGAGATTGGCACTAAAAGTGCTCTGAAAACTGCGGGGCGGTAAGGCATATCCAGTTTGTTAAGTCTTGCGACAGGGTGCGACAGGGGACGGTTCTGTTTTGTCGCACTTTTTCAGTTAATAAGTGCGACAAAACAGAACCGTCCCCTGTCGCAAGAGTGGACTTCTCAATAAAAACAAGATCCGCGTAACCAGTTAAATCAGTATATAGAATGGAGGAGTGATACCTTGTTTGAAATAACCAAAAAGGAAATCCTGGCACCAGGTATAAAACTATTTAACGTATCAGCTCCAGAGATAGCGGCTAAAGCTCAACCGGGGCAGTTCATAATACTTCGTATGGATGAAAAAGGCGAAAGAATTCCGCTTACCATTGCCGATGTCGATCGCCAGCAGGGTTTACTGACCCTGATTTTCCAGGAAGTGGGGCGCAGTACCATGGAAATGGGCGAGCTTAATCAGGGCGACCATTTCCTTGATATGGTAGGGCCTCTGGGAAAACCATCGGAAATAGCGAAATTGGGCCGGGTAATATGCATTGGCGGCGGTGTGGGGGTTGCTCCGGTATATCCGATTACCAGAGCTATGAAGCAGGCTGGCAACGAAGTTATATCCATTATTGGAGCCCGGAGCGGTGATATGCTCATTCTGGAGAAAGAAATGGAAAAAGTAAGTGACAGCCTGTATGTGGTTACCGATGATGGCTCAGCCGGCATGAAAGGCTTTGTAACCACCAAACTACAAGAAATACTGGCAGCAGGTAGAAGGCCTGACCTGGTAGTTGCGATAGGGCCTCTGGTAATGATGCAGGCGGTATCAGAACTAACCAAACCATACCGGATAAAAACAGTTGTCAGCCTGAATTCTATTATGGTGGATGGGACCGGAATGTGTGGCGCGTGTCGAGTACCAGTAGGAGGTAAAACAAAATTTGCCTGTGTGGACGGTCCCGAATTTGATGGACATCAGGTAGACTGGGCAATAGCCGCCATGCGGGCGCGTATGTTTATAGATGAAGAAAAAACAGCAATGGAAAGATATCATCATGCAGGAGGTGAATGCCAATGCCAAAAAAAGGCAAGATAACAGCTGATCGGCAGACCATGCCGCTGCAGGATGCTAAGATAAGAAGCAGGAACTTTAACGAAGTATCCCTAGGTTATACTGAAGAACAGGCCTTGCTGGAAGCCTCCCGCTGCCTTACCTGTAAAAAGCCGTTATGTATGGATGGATGTCCGGTAGATGTGGATATACCGGGATTTATAAAGTTTGTGCAGGCAGAAAACCGGGATTTTCAAAAGGCTATTGATAAGGTCAAGGAAAAAAATAACTTGCCTGCCATATGTGGTAGAGTTTGCCCCCAGGAAAGCCAGTGTGAAAAGTACTGCGTGCTAGGTAAAAAATCTCAACCGGTAGCTATCGGTCGTCTGGAACGGTTTGTGGCTGATTGGGAGATGGCGCATGGAGACAGCCAGTCTAATCCAGTCAAACCTAGCGGCAGAAAAGTGGCCGTAGTAGGTTCCGGACCTTCAGGTCTAACTGTTGCTGCCGATCTAGCAGTGCTGGGGCATGAGGTAACGATTATGGAAGCCTTGCATATACCGGGAGGGGTGCTGGTATATGGTATTCCTGAATTTAGACTACCCAAATCTATTGTGCAAAGAGAAATCGATAACATTAAAAAACTAGGAGTAACCGTTAGAACCAACATGGTGGTAGGCAAAATCAACACTATTGATGAATTGCTGGGGAAAGACTATGATGCCGTATTTATAGGTACTGGAGCTGGACTGCCCTACTTTATGGACATCCCTGGGGAAAACTTCAATGGCGTGTATTCCGCTAACGAATTTCTGACCCGTAATAATCTGATGAAGGGTTACTTATTCCCGGATTACCTGACTCCCATAAAGATTGGCGACAAAGTTGCAGTAATAGGGGCCGGCAACGTGGCTATGGATGGGGCGCGTACCGCCCTTCGTCTGGGTGCCAAAGAATGTTATATTATTTACCGGCGCTCCGAAAATGAAATGCCAGCCCGGGCCGAGGAAATAGAACATGCCATTGAAGAAGGTGTACAACTGCACTTGTTAACCAGTCCGGTGGAAATAATAGGCGATGAAAACGGCCGGGTAAAAGCCTTAATTTGCCAGAAATATGAACTGGGCGAGCCGGACGCATCCGGACGCAGGAGCCCAATTGCTATTCCGGGGTCGGAATATGAGATGGAGATGGACACGGTCGTCATGGCTCTGGGGCAGGGGCCAAATCCGATGGTTTCTCAGACGACCCCCGACCTGCAAACTAATAAGTGGGGTAATATCATTGCTGACGAGGCCACCGGCCAGACCAGCAAACCCGGTGTTTTTGCCGGAGGCGATATTGTAACCGGAGCTGCTACAGTAATAAAAGCCATGGGGGCTGGCAAAAAAGCAGCCAAGGCTATTCATGAGTATCTAAGCTGTCTCTAATATTTGGTCGCAATAAAGATTATGGCTATAATGCGGGCTGTAACAGAACTTAGGTTTGGTTACAGCCTCTGTTATCCATATTAATCCTTGCCCGTACTCCCTGGACGCAATCTAAAAGCCCCGATACCGTACCTTCGTTCAATTAAATCCGATTAGCATGCAGGGAAAATCATGCAGTGCAGGCAAAGGTAGACTTACTTGCAAGTGTAACAGTAATAGGAGCACCTGTTGACAATCGTGGGACATTATTGCGGATGTAAAACAGCATACACCTACGGGTGGTTTTATAATTTCTAAGAGAAAATCCCGGATTATCCGGGATAAAAAAAGAGGGTGCGAAAAATGAAAGGTGGCACAGTAATTGCAATACCAAGTTATAGATAAGGTTAACTGTATAAGAAAAATATGCAGTGTCGTAATAAATAAATCGCCCTCAATTAAGGGGAATCCACGATACTGGTGAAGAGGAGGGATTAAAAATGGCGCATATAATTACCAACGATTGTGTTGGCTGCGGGAGCTGTATTGATGAATGTCCAACCCAGGCGATAAGCGAGAGCGATGATGTATATACTATCAATTCTGACCTGTGCACCGATTGCGGCAGTTGTAAAGACACTTGCCCGGTAGATGCCATTGAAGAGCTAAACGACGGAAAGTAGTATTGGAGTCAGTGCGAAAATAAACAGGACAGGTGTGATTCTATGATTACAGGTAAATATCTTTTGACAATAAGCATCTGGCTTCCGGTTTTGGCAGCCCTACTTTGCCTATTGTTAAGAAATTATAATGCAAGAAATATAGTAGCCTTTCTTACCGGCATAATACTTGCGGCATGTTCCATTGCTATGCTGTATATAGGACCTTTTGATTATCAACCTGAAGGACTACTCGGTATATCCTGGGATACGATAATTACAGCTGCAGATTTTGGCTTGCTGGCTTTTGTTTTGTACATTGGTCTAAAACAGCGGCATCTGTTAATAACCGTATTGGCCATAACCCAGGCTATATTATTGGTATATTTTGATTTTACTCTGGGTGGAGGACATGTTGAAATTAAACCTGCTTTCGTAGTTGATAACCTCTCCATAATAATGGCCTTAATAATTAATATAGTGGGATCATTAATATGTATTTACGGAGTCAAATATATTGCTGACCATGAAGAACATCACCCCTTGGCAAAGTCCCGGCAGCCTCGCTTTATGTTCTGGCTGATAATCTTTCTCGGGGCGATGAATGGGATAATATTTTCAAATAACCTGTACTGGATGTTTTTCTTTTGGGAAGTAACCACCTTTTGTTCATTCCAGTTAATAGGGCACGACCTGACTGATGAGGCGATAAAAAATGCCTGCCGGGCTTTGTGGATGAACAGCCTGGGTGGAGCAGCTTTTGCTACTGCTCTGGTTTTGCTCCTTAAATATGGCTCTGATAATTATCTGTCCATAAGGTTCTTGCTCAGCCAGGCAGGAAAACCACAAATTACCGATATATTGCTGCTGGGAATTGGTCTGATGGTATTTGCCGGAATGACCAAGTCAGCTCAGTTGCCATTTCAGAGCTGGTTGCTGGGAGCCATGGTAGCACCTACTCCAGTATCAGCCCTGCTGCATTCCAGTACCATGGTAAAAGCCGGGGTATATTTGATTTTACGACTGGCCCCAGTTTATGCCGGAACCTATCTGAGTGATATGGTGGCTGCAGCTGGCGGTTTTACCTTCCTGGTAACCTCTATACTGGCTATCAGTCAGTCTAATGCCAAAAGAGTTCTGGCCTATTCGACTATTGCCAATCTGGGTTTAATAATCGCCTGTGCCGGTATCAATACCCCACTAGCTATAAGTGCCGCCATAGTACTGATTATCTTCCACGCTGTATCCAAAGGGCTGCTATTCCTATGTACCGGATTTGTTGAACACAACATCGGCAGCCGTGATATCGAAGACATGGAAGGCTTGGCGGACAGGATGCCGATAACTACCACTATATATACAATAGGAATAATAAGTATGTTCCTGCCGCCCTTCGGAATGCTGATCGGCAAATGGGCCGCTATTGAAGCTGCGGCCCAACTGCCGCTGGTGGCATTTATGATGGTCATAGCCAGCGCAGTAACCGCACTATTCTGGATAAAATGGCTGGGACGAATGTTCCAGGGAGTACCCGGGGCCGTACGGAAAGACGAACCAATGGCAGTTCACTATAAAATATCCCTGGGAGGCTTGGCTGTAGGAGCTGTTTTGCTTGGATTATTTATTCTTCCGCTGGTTACAAATATAATCTCACCGGCGGTACAGAAATATTATGCAAATTCCGGTCTGGCATCAGCATCGGGTGCTATTATTGCCGGAGGCAGCGGGCTATTTGTGGTCTGGCCGCTGTTTGCTCTGATTATAGTGGTTATGGTAGTAGCCGGGTTAATTTATAAGCCCGATAAAATGAGGCAGATGCCCGTTTATATGTGCGGTGAAAATAGCGGCGGGTTTAACTCTACTAACTATATTACTACCAGTGACACATCTTATGCCTTAAGTCTATCCAACTACTATTTTGCCGGCCTTATTAATGAAGTGAAGTGGAATTGGGTGGTTAACAGCCTGGCCATAATGATGATTATAGTACTGCTGGGGGTGACAATTTTATGAAACAATTGATTATCGCTTTATTCGTAATACTTGCCGCCCCGGTTTTAGGCGGTTTCTTCTCGGGAATAGACCGGGTATTAACTGCCCGAATGCAGGGAAGGGTAGGACCGCCGGTTTTACAGCCCTTTTATGACGTTTTTAAGCTATTGGGTAAGGAACCCATAGCGGTTAACCAGAGACAGGTTGCCTGGGCTTTAGGATACCTCACTCTGATAATAGCCAGTTTGGTTCTGTTCTGCCTGGGCGGGGATCTGCTGATAATAGTATTTGTCATGGCATTTGCCGCCGTCAGTTTTATCTTGGGCGGGTTTAGTGTTAAATCACCTTACAGCCATATCGGCAGTCAGAGAGAACTGCTGCAGATGCTGGCCTATGAGCCGGTATTAATACTGTTGGCCATAGGGGTATATTTGCAGACGGGCAGTTTCATGGTGGGGAATTTATTGAATCAATCTACCCCATTGCTGGTTTCAATGCCCCTGGTATTAATAGCATTAATGATAATATTGACCATCAAGATGCGCAAATCTCCCTTCGATTTATCAACATCGCATCATGGTCATCAGGAGCTGGTAAAAGGTATAACTACTGAATATTCAGGTCCTTATCTGGCCATTATCGAAATAACCCACTGGTATGAACTCATTCTATTATTGGGACTGGTGACCATGTTCTGGCTCCAACCGGTATGGGTGGGGATTATCCTGGCAATGGCGGCGTTCTTTATAGAACTGGTCATTGATAATATCTGCGCCCGTCTGACCTGGGACTGGATGCTTAAGTTTACCTGGAGCAGCGGTATTATCCTGTGCTTAATAAACCTGGGATTAATCTTTGCCCATGGCAAGGGGGTTATTTAATATGGGGATTATCAATAAATCACGGTTAAAATCTCCCTGGCTTTTGCACTATGACGGAAGCAGCTGCAATGGGTGCGACATCGAAATTCTGGCCTGTTTAACTCCAGTTTATGATGTTGAACGGTTTGGCATTATTAATACCGGCAACCCGAAACATGCAGATATACTACTTATTACCGGTGGTGTGAATCATAGGGCCGCCCGGGTAGTCCAGAACCTGTACGAACAGATGCCGGAGCCCAAAGTCGTTGTGGCAGTTGGAGCCTGTGCCTGTACTGGCGGGATATTCCACGATTGCTATAACATGCTGGGAGGTATTGATAAAGTAATACCGGTCGATGTTTACGTGCCCGGATGTGCAGCCCGCCCTGAAGCGATAATCGATGGAGTAGTTGAAGCATTAAAAGTGTTAGCCAAGAAAACATCCAAGGAGGTAGCTGTATGAGTATAAATAAAATTATCTCAAATCCGGAAGCAATGCTGAACTTGATAAAGCAGTATTATGATGATGGCTATCGAATGGTCACTACTACCTGTATTGATGAAGCAGAAGTATTTCGCCTGATCTATAGCTTTGATAAAGATCTTACTATGATAAATCTGGAAGTTACCACACCTCGGGAAAAAACCATACCCAGTATTTCAGATATATATGCCTGTGCCTTCTTGGTGGAAAACGAGATGCAAGAGCTGTTTGGATTAAAAATTGACAATATAGCGCTGGATCTGGGGGGCAAAATGTATATGGCGGACGGAGTGAAAGAGACTCCCATGGCCCGAGAATTTAAGCCTGCAGTAAAGGGGGACGAGTAAATGGGTAGGATTACAGCCCCATTTGGACCACAACATCCTGTTCTGCCAGAACCATTGCACCTAAATATAACTTATGAAGATGAAAAGGTAGTGGATCTGTCTCCGGCCATCGGGTATGTGCACCGTGGTCTTGAAAAGCTGGCGGAGACCAAGGAGTACACGCAGAATGTATTCCTGGTGGAAAGGGTCTGCGGCATATGCAGCTTTATGCATGCGATGACTTACTGTATGGGTATAGAAGAATTAATGGGAATTGAAATTCCCCCCCGTGCTAAATATTTGCGGGTATTCTACAGTGAGATAAGCAGAATCCACAGCCATCTGCTCTGGTTGGGATTATTTGCAGATGCATTTGGATTTGAAAACCTGTTTATGCAATACTGGGCTGCCCGGGAAAAGATAGTTGATTTAATGGAACTTACGGGAGGGCACCGGATAATCTTGTCTTCGTGTTCAATTGGCGGAATACGGCGAGATTTGAGTACGGAACAGATCAGGATTGCTGAAGATACTCTTAGGCATGTAAAAAACGAAGTGGAACGTATAAACCCGATTATAATGAAAGATTACACGGTCAAAAAGAGAACCGTGGGTAAGGGGATACTGACTAAAGAGGATGCTTTGAAATATGGGGCAGTGGGCCCGATGCTGCGTGCCAGTGGGATAGCTCAGGATCTTCGCCAGACGGGATATGCTGGTTATGGGGATATGGGTTTTGAACCAATTGTTGAGACAGATTGTGACAGTTATGCCCGGGGAGTAGTACGGGTAAGAGAAACCTACCAGTCAATTGAACTTGCGCTGGAGGCTTTGTCCAGGTTGCCGGAAGGCGAAGCTGCAGTCAAAGTGAAGGGTAACCCGGAGGGGGAGACCATCCAGCGGGTGGAACAACCCCGGGGAGAAGTATTGTACTATATCAAAGCTAACGGCAGCAAGAATTTGGAAAGGTTAAGGATACGGACGCCAACCTTTGCACATGTTCCATGTCTTTTGAAAATGCTGCCGGGCTGTGACATGGCTGACGTACCAGTAATTATTCTTTCCATAGACCCGTGTATAAGCTGTACGGAAAGATAGGGGAGGGCAGAAAATGGCTATAATGATTCCTAATGTAATTAAGAACTTTACGCACCGTCCCAGAACCAGATTATACCCGATTGAAGTACGGCAGTTGCCACTTGGGGTACGTGGGCATATTGAATTTGATATGGAGAAATGCATATTCTGCAGCATTTGTGCGAAACGCTGCCCATCGGATGCTATTGTAGTAGACAGGAAGGCCAAAACACTCACTTTTGATCCATTACGCTGCATAGTCTGTGAAGCCTGTGTAGAAGGATGTACCAAAGATTCGATCAGCATGTTTGAAAAATGGCGCTCTCCGGTAATCGCCCGCTATAATGAAGTATATAAACCGGCGGAAAAAGAAGAAACTATCTAACCTATTATGGTTGGTTGAATTAAGACCAGGGAAGATGAGCAGGGAGAAGATTCAAGCATATTCCTCTGTTTATCTTCCCTTGGTTATTTCTGGGAGGTTTTATTTGGCGGACGTGAGCAATTTTAGTATTATTAAACATAGGAATGACATATTAATCCTCATGACCGCCGGACACAACCAGCGATAAAAATGTAGGGTTAGGTAGACGGTTTTATGTCATCCTGAGCCTTAGCGAAGGATCCTAGCACTCTTCTCGGGGAAGATCCTTCGCTGATGCTCAGGATGACAGCAAAGGTATTTTTGTACTAACTATTGCTGGTAGACCTGATTAAGTGCTCGCACGGGTGGATATGCTTAAGGTAGAGGGTATCAAACGGGAGTAAGGAGAAAATATATGTCCAAAGTGGCTATTGTCCGATGTGCAAGTTATCAATATGATGAAGTGCAAGAGGCTGTCAAACGGGGATTGGATTTAATCGGCGGTGTTCGAGCTTTTATAAGGCCGGGCGAAAAGATACTTTTGAAACCAAATCTGCTGACGGGGGAACCTCCCGAGAAATGTGTTACTACCCATCCGGCAGTGTTTAAAGCGGTGGGCGAATTGCTGCTGGATGAGGGGGCTATACTATGCTACGGTGATTCGCCCGGTTTTGGCAGTCCCGAGGCGGTAGCCCGCAAGGCCGGAATTGCTGACGCAGCCAAAGAGCTCGGAATCGACCTGGTTGATTTTCGCACCGGGGAAGAAGTGTTTTTTGCCGAGGGGATACAGAATAAGAAGTTCGTAATAGCCAAAGGAGCTCTTGCCAGTGCGGGGATCGTGAGTCTTCCCAAATTGAAAACCCATGCTTTAACTCAGATGACTGGCAGCATTAAGAACCAGTTCGGCTGTGTACCAGGAATTCTGAAAGGGGAGTATCACGTAAAACTACCTGATTTAAAAAACTTTGCCCAGATGCTGGTTGATTTAACTAACCTTCTAAAACCTCGCTTATTTATTATGGATGGAATTATGGCGATGGAAGGCAATGGCCCCAGAGGTGGCAGTCCGCGGAACATGAAGGTTCTTCTTTTTTCCAGTGATCCGGTGGCATTAGACGCTACCGTTTGTCGTATTATAGGTTTGCAGCCGGAAACTATTCCTACCCTTGAGCTAGGGATGAAATCGGGACTGGGTACATATCGTCCCGAGGAGATTGAATTGTTGGGTGATGATATTGGAATATTTGTGGCCGCAGATTTTGATGTTAAAAAGCAATCTGCCGCCCGTCCTAAGAAAATGCCGGGCCTGCTCACCAACCTGCTGGTAGCTAGACCTGTGATTATAAAGGAAGGTTGTGTGAAGTGTGGGGTATGCATCGAAGTCTGTCCGGTTACCCCCAAAGTACTGAAGTGGCATGATTGCGACCGGACCATGCCTCCGGTATACGACTATGACCGTTGTATCCGTTGTTACTGTTGTCAGGAACTTTGTCCCGAAGGTACCATAGTGGCCAAAATTCCGGTTCTACGTAAGGCAATCCAATGGATAAACAAACAACCTGCCGGAGGTTAACACCGACAGGTTGCAGCGGAGACATCTACAGTTCTCTACAATTGGTTAGACGCTTTTTAACCCCAGATTCCAATAGGTTGCCGGGCCGGCAACTCCGTCAGCACTGATGCCGACTGCCATTTGGAATTTCTTGACTGCAGCCTCTGTATTTGGGCCAAATTTCCCATCAATAGTACCGGGCGAGTATCCTTCATCCGCGAGTTTGGTTTGCAGGAAGAAAACATCGAATCCCTTATTACGGTCTGAGCGTGATCTTTGCAGCAAGCGCCCTCCCATAAAGGTATGAAGGTACAGTTGGTAAAAAGTTGCATCACCAACAATTCCGTCTGCAGTCAGACCTCTGTCCGTTTGAAAAAGTTTCACCGCTGCCTCAGTTTTTGATCCGAAAATGGAATCGGCTGGTCCCCCTAGGGCTGTAGCATACTTCTTGGCGGTGCTAGCCAAACGGTTTTGCAGTATCCATACATCTCGGCCCGTAATTCCTTTCTTTAGTGTACGGGATCCAAAAACTGGTCCGACTGCAAACGACCCGGTAGGTTGACCCAGATATAAAAAGGTATTCTTTCCAACGATTCCATCAACACTCAAACCGAAATATGTCTGGAACTTTTTCACTGCAGTTTCAGTAGCAGCCCCAAAAACACCATCAACAGTTACATCCGGGCCGGTAATTGATTCCGGCAAATAATTAAGCAGGCTTTGCAGCACCTTAACGTCGTCCCCAGTGCTTCCCAATTTTAGAATGCGACTCCCAAAATTATTAACCACGTATTAGCCTCCTTTCATAAAGTTCTATATATCTTATGAGATTAATAGCCATATAGTTACCGGGTTTTGCATTTAATTACAAAGTATGAATTTAGAAATATGAAGTCCCAATTGTTATATCTTTTAACTTAACCTTGCCCCTGGAAATAGATGCGCAGACTGGTAGAGCTACTATCCGTCCGGTATCTCAGCCTGACATATCTGGCAAAGCGGTTATAAACCAGTATTTTCATCTGTCCCTGGTCGATATGATCATCTGCAATTGGGTCCTCAACCCAGTTAGTTCCGTTGGGACTCAACTGTATTCCAACCACAGATTCGGTAGTTCCTTCGTTAATTACACAAAAGGAATAGGTAACTAAGTGAAAGACATCCTGCATGGTTGAATACTTATCGGTGGTATCGGCTGCAACATCTTCAACAAAATCCCTGATTGGTCTGACTAATTCAAAAATTCCGTTAACATCTACCGGTTCAAGTATCCGGGTTACTGATTCAACATTATTAATGTTGAGCCTGCCCCGGGCGTCCATATCATATTTATCTACCGGAAAAACCCGCGTAAAAAAAACATCTTCTATACACAGTGTTCCAGCTTCAGATGTTCCAATTTCTATCAATGCATAATCTACACCGGTTGGCACAGTTACAATTCCACAATAAAAGTTCCGTTCTGGCTCCAGCACAAAATCCAGGCTGGTATATAATACCCGGGAAGAACCTTGGGAAAAGAAGTGGACCCTAATTGTAGCCGACAATACGTGATCTACATTTATTGCCGCTCCAACCTCCCATACCTGTTTTTCATAAATAGGTATTTTATATGAACGCTCTTGGAATATGCTGGCTGGGACCCTGGATACTCGATTCCTAATCTTTACACAATAATTCTCTTTATTACCCCTTTCCCAACAAAAATCAGCCGTGGTACGTCCGCGGTATTTCTGCCATCCGGCCGGAAATTCTCCGGTTTTATCGGCAAATGTAAAAATGTGATTAAACACCTGATTATTTTCAAATTCACAACCCATTGACTCCATGCTTTTCCCCCGTTTCCGACCCTATAGGTTAATGCGGGTGCTACATCAGTATCTATATGATTATAACCTTAGGCTCATTTCATCTATGAACCACTTGCTTTTTTAATATATTCATATAAGTTCCATTTGGTGATAGTATGAATACATTTTGAATACATTTTGAATTAAGAATCTTAAATAATATCTCAGGGGGTAAAGCGGTGGATCTAGAAAACAAAAGAATCCTGGTCACAGGTGGGGATGGTTTTATTGGCTCACATTTAACCGAAGAACTGGTAAGGTTAGGGCAGAATGTACGTGCTTTTGTTCAATATAATTCATTCAATTCCTGGGGATGGTTGGATCAGGTACCCCGGGACATTCAGGATAATATAGAGGTATTTGCAGGTGACATTCGAGATCCCCATGGGGTTAGAGAGGCCATGCAAGGCTGTGATGTAGTAATACACCTGGCGGCCTTAGTCGCAATTCCCTACTCCTACCACTCTCCAGATACTTATCTGGATACCAATATAAAAGGAACCTTGAACATTCTTCAGGGGGCCCGCCAGCTGGATACAGAAAAGGTGGTTTGCACTTCCACCAGTGAAGTATACGGGACTGCCCGATATGTTCCCATCAATGAAGATCACCCTTTACAGGGACAGTCGCCCTATTCAGCTACCAAGATTGCTGCTGACCAGATGGCCCAAGCCTTTTTTAATTCATTTGATACACCAGTTGCTATCATTCGGCCCTTCAACACCTATGGCCCCCGTCAATCGGCCCGGGCAGTTATCCCTACGGTAATAACTCAGATTGCTAGTGGGGAACGTGTGGTAAAATTGGGCGCTGTTCATCCTACCCGGGATTTTAATTATATAAAAGATACCGTCCGAGGATTTATAGACGTGGCAAAATCAGATCTTGCTGTGGGGGAAGTAATTAATATAGGCAGTAATTATGAAATATCTATTGGCAAGTTAGTTGAACTCATTGGAGACATAATGCAGGTGAAAATTGAAATAGAGACCGAGCCAGAGCGGCTGCGTCCGGAAAAGAGTGAAGTAGAACGATTATGGGCGGATAATACTCGAGCAAAACAACTAATGGGGTGGGAACCAGAATATGCCGGATATGAGGGTTTGAGGCGAGGTTTGACCGAGACGATCGGTTGGTTCACCAATAGAGACAACTTAAAGAAATACCGACCAGGTACGTATAACATATGAAAAGGGAATTTAGTTTACAAGAAATCGTCAATACCTTAATAAAGGTTCTCCCTAAAGATAAAGATTTTATCGCCCTGCATGAACCACTATTTAATGGCAATGAATGGATTTATGTTAAAGACTGCTTGGATACCGGTTGGGTTTCTTCGGTAGGACAGTATGTAGAACGTTTTGAGCAACAATTGGCAGATAATACCGGGATGAAATATGCTTTGGCAGTCGTAAACGGTTCAGCGGCGCTGCATATCTGTCTGCAATTGGCAGGAGTATCCGCAGGGGATGAAGTTATAGTGCCCGCATTAACATTTGTAGCTACCGCCAATGCAGTTAGCTATTGCGGAGCTATTCCCCATTTTGTAGATAGTGAGGCAAGAAGCTTGGGATTAGATCCTTACAAGCTGGTTTCCTATCTGGATGAAATAAGTGAATTGCGACCTGAAGGATGTTTTAACAAAAAAACCGGAAGAAGAATAAAGGCAGTAGTGCCTATGCACACTTTCGGTCACCCAGTGGATATGGATCCCCTGGTAGAAATATGTTATAAACAGAGGCTGGAACTTATCGAAGATGCAGCCGAATCATTAGGTTCATATTACAAGGGAGTTCATACCGGGAAATGGGGCCGATTATCGGTTTTAAGTTTTAATGGTAACAAGATTGCCACCACCGGGGGCGGAGGGGCCATATTGACCAATGATGAATCATTGGCCCGTTTGGCCAAACATTTAAGCACTCAAGCCAAACCACCTCACCCCTGGTCATTCAACCATGACAGGGTGGGTTATAACTACAGAATGCCGAATATTAACGCTGCACTAGGCTGCGCCCAGCTAGAGCAATTACCAGAGTTCATTGAGAAAAAAAGAGCTTTGGCCAAGCGATACCAGGAGGTCTTCGCTGAAGTTGAAGGTGTAAAAATATTCAAAGAGGCCAGTTATGCTCACAGCAATTACTGGTTGAATGTTTTACTTCTCAATGAAAAATATTCAACTGAAAGGGATCACCTGCTTGGGTTAACCAACGGCCGGGGTATAATGACCCGCCCTGCCTGGACATTAATGCATAAACTACCCATGTATGTGAACTGCCCGCGTATGGATTTGAGCGGTGCTGAAAGTCTGGAGAGGCGGATAATCAATCTACCCAGCAGTGTATTTTTGTAGGGGACAGGAGAACTACTTTTGCTAGCCTGGCTGCGTAGACAGCAAATCGACGCGCATTATTTGCTCCATGAGAAAACGCCGCCAGTGTATCAGTACCGACTTTTCAAACTTCGTAAAATCAGAGTTGTTAAATGAGCCTATATCATATCCATAATCCTCTTCTGGCAATCGACGTGTACAAGTATTTCCCTCAACACTCCATTTAGTATAATAATGATTCGCTGCCAAATTTGATGTTACATAGTTCCAGGACGTCGGTATATAAACATAATCTATCTCTTCATTTTCATAATAGCTGATATTCGCCTCTTTCAACCTAATGACAATATCACTATCTTCATATCCTCCGCCAATATAGCGTTCATCGAAAAAGCCAATCTTTCTTATCAAGTCCTTTTTAAACCCGAAAAAACCAAACCGGTAAAGGGCGACTATTCCCCAGCCTTCATCTAGCATAGATAAAATTTTCCCCACAGCTGAGACTGTGGGGCGGGCCTTATCATTGCATATAATAATTTTTTCGTAGTTACTGGATACAATACAGTCATTAATAAGCCTAGAAAATGAAGGATAACCGGTACCATCAAAAACCCTATTGTTAAAATATTTTACACATAATTGCGCTTCATGGCTTAATTGAGGTCTATGGGAGGGTATAATTATTTCATAGTCGATAACCATAGTAAATTCATCTCCGAATAATTTCTTCAACCATGTTCCAGATTGCCTTAACCACCATGGATGATATTTGCCAGCATCACCGTTCTCAGAGTCTACCCCATTCTCTATCTTGATTACGAACGACCTGGTTTTGTCTTGCGTAAAAAAGGTCTCGGTTGAAAGTGGTCTCGGGCGAACTAGCGCGGGCATACCATATCCTTTCATGATATAAGTGGATAGTTTCAGCTGCAGTCTGGAAGTAGCTACAGCCATTCTTAGTAAGCCTTAACATCAAATCATTATCATCATAGCCGATACCGGTAAAATCTTCGTCATAACCGCCGATAGCAAAAAACTCCTCGCGGCTGACAGAGGTTAGAAATGGTAAACTGGTGTTTAGTCCCGGGTAGTTATTGTAAAAGCTGTTATGGTCAAAAGAGCCGTCTGTCGCGATCAGATTATTCAAAAAAGAACTATCTTGATCATCCCGGGCGATAGGGATGCCCAGTAGTTTAGGGTTGGATAACAATGGGAAGGTTAATTGGGCAATACAGTTATTAAGATGGAACATTTCTGCACAGGAAATAATCAGAATTTGACCTTTGGATATTTTGGCTCCTATATTAATGGCATATCCAGGTACGCGCCATTTAATATTTCCATCCAAATTCCTTTGTCCGGTAAAGACATACTTTAAATTAAGCCTTTGCTCGTATTTATGACAGATGGCCTCGGTTTCGTCATGCAGACCGTCATTAAGAACGATGGTTTCAAAACCGCTCGGCATGGCTTGCCTAGCCAGTGAATAAAGGCCCCACCTCAAAAGATGAGGCCTTTGAAATGTAGTTATAATAATGGAGGTTGTGCAGCGCATCTGAAGCGTCCTTTCTAAAGCTTACCTTTTTATGAATCGTTTTTTATGGTTTCCTTTATTAATTCGAATCAGCGCAGTCTCAACTATCTTTTTCTCCCCACTGAAAGTGGTAGACAATACTGTTAAAGGCAGTTTGATGTACTATTCCGTGATCCTTTAGTTTTTGCATGATTACCGTATCTCCGGAAATACATGCTTCTCCCCATTTAGCAATTACCGGATTATAAATGTCACTGCCAATTACAACCTGCCCTTCCGGGTACCCTCCCACTTTTTCAAAGTGCTGTTTGCGGATCAGCAAAGGCATGAATAAACCGCTATTCTCGACCCTGGGCTCGGCTATGGAAGCAGCATATACTTGGAATTCCTCTTCTTGAAAGGTGTCGAAATTACGTCCCAAGTCCTTTTCAATTCCGTAAGTTCCGCTGGGCAACTTGCCTGATTCTATTAAACGCGAACATATACAATTGCTTCCATCGTAAAATGCCCATAGATGATCTAACCATCCCGGGCTAAAGGCCATGTCGGAATTTATCATGACGAGGAAATCGCCTTTGGCTTTAGTGGTGGCAAAGTTGTACGCGCGGTAAACATTATTGACATACCATTCCGATTGTTGTTCGGGGGTGTTGTTAAATACATAATGAGGGATATCGTTATCCTGCAGGTAATTTAATACCTCTTCAGTAGCGTCATTGGCAACAAAGAAGAATTCCTTGCGCCTCATGTCGGTGTATTTCATCACCTGTTCATATACAAATTTCAACCAGTCTACGCTTTTATAAATAAGACATATAATTGAAAACTGCGGCTTGAACACTTCAGCGCGGTATTCTTCTACATAAGCCAAAGACTCTTCCCAGGTTAATGGCACCGGTTTTTCATCATCAATCCATAGGCTCCCAGGGAATAGCTCTCGAGGCACCTTTTCCAAGACCAGTTGTTCTTCACTGATCAACCGATCCAGCATGTTGTAACCGCTTTGGCCATGGGACTGGTAAACCAGGTATTTGTGAGCCAGCCGTTGCTGGGAAGAAAATCCATAGTGTAAGACCTGAACCGCATCGGTCCACTGCAAACGCTGCACACTGGAAGGAAACATACCCTGGTGAAGTCCAGGGCGTGTTTCTTTATAGCACATACCCGGAACAACCCGCCATAAGCGTACAAACCACCCCGCATCATAGAGACTATCCAACCTTCTCCAAGTATGACTGCGCCAGATATTCATTTCGTGAAAAACTACTCCGTCATTATGGTTGTGAATACACGTGGCGCATAAGGATTGTAGGCAATCTGATGCACTGGCGGTTAATACCTCATCAGCATCCAGCCATAGGATAAAATCGGGTGAAAGCTTTAAGGCTTCTTGTAACAGAAGCTCTTTATGACTTAATTCATTAATAAAATCGTTCGTTGAACTTCGTATTACAAAAGGGGTTTGGGTTAACATATATTCATAGCTGCCGTCAGTACTGCCATCGTCGTAAACAACCAAAGCATCTACCAGAGGCTTCACGTATTTAACGAAACGTTCTAAATTCCCTTTGCTAAGTTCATTATATACTTGGCAGATACATACTATTGAATAGCGCTTGTTCATGAGCTGATTATACTGGGGATCTTGCCAGGATAACTGTGTGTTGCGCTTCCTACAGATAGCCAGGCCAGGCGATACAGGAATAGTCATTAATTCATACTCATCACTGTAGCGCGACAATTCCTGGGCTGCCAGATAGGCAGTTCCACACAGGGTTGGGTGAATAAATCCCTCATCACCTGGATGAACATCATGTAGGAGAATAAGCCCATGAGGAGCGACAAACGGCAAATATGCATAAAAGTCCTGCAATACCGCTTCTTGCGAATGATCGGCATCAATAAACAACATATCAATCATTAGATTTTCGGTTTCCAATTGCTTAACAAATTCCTGGGTCGTACTATTGACAAAGCGGGTCTTGTCTGAATTCAACATGTATTGATTGGCATTGGGATCTATATCCACCCCGATCAGATATTCAGCATAGGGAACAATCCTGTTAAATAATGCACAGTATTGTATTCCCAGTTCAACATATACCCGCGGCCTTACGATACTGGCCAGATGAACAATAAAGTCTTCATGCCAACCCACCCCGGGGTTTTTGTTTAGGTCAATAAGCTGTGGAGAATCCACTATCCATTACCTCCTTAAAATTGTCCTGGTATAATTCCGGAGATGATTCTTACTACAGTAGCACTAACCAGTCTCTTCATATATTCAGGCGGTGCCGCCCATGGGCAACCCAGGGTTAAGGCAGTATTAACCGCGGACAGAATTGACTCGGGCTCACAACCAGCGATAATGCTGCTGCCCGCCTCCACCGTCTCGGGTCTTTCTGTCACATCCCGTAGAATAACATTGGGAACGCCCAATATGCAGCACTCTTCCTGCACCGTACCGCTGTCACTCAAAACGCAGCGAGCTTGCTTTTCCAGATGAACAAAGTCGAATAGACCGGCAGGTTCGATGACTCTGACTCCATGTCCAGCCATGATCTGTCTGCTTTTATCTAACTGGGAGCGGGTACGGGGGTGCAGACTACAAATTACCGGTATTTCATATTCCAGATGCAGAAGATGTAAAGCTTCTATAAACTGACCTAGGCGGTAGGGAATATCTACATTTTCAGCCCGGTGCAGGGTTACTAGAAAATAGCCTTGAGGATCTAATTCAAGCTGGTTCAATATTTTTCTGGATTCAATCTGGGCGGCATAATACTCCAGGACTTCTAAGATGGGATTGCCGGTAACAAAAATTTTATGACTGGCAATACCTTCCCTAAGCAGATTGGCTCGGCTACGTTCAGTATAGGGGAGCAGAATGTCGCTGCAGTGGTCAACGATACGCCGGTTTACCTCTTCGGGAACCAGGTCATCATAACAACGGTTGCCAGCCTCCATATGAAAAACCGGGATACCCATTCGTTTGGCAGCAATTGCTGCCAGAGCACTGTTGGTATCTCCAAGTATGAGTATACGATCCGGTTTTTCAGTAGATATTACTGTCTGACAATTAGTTAGAATAGCGGCAATTTGCTCTATGGCGCTTCCTGAAATGCAACTCAATGCGTAATCAGGTGCACGCAAGCCCAGTTCATCAAAGAAAATATCATTCAGACGAGTGTCATAGTTTTGGCCGGTATGTACCAGCACATGCTGGCAAAGCTGGTCGAGAAGGGGAATAACCCGACTTAAACGAATAATCTCCGGGCGAGTGCCCAGTATGGTCATAATTTTCATCGCAAGAACTCTCCATCATAGCTTAGTTCTGCATCAATATTTAGATGATGGCTGTATAATAATTGTTTGGTTTCCTCTAAGCTCAACACCGAATCACCCGAACTGTATTCTTCTTGCAGGGCCTCTAGCCCAGGTTCTTCCAGCCAGAGTTCTGGCAGCATAGGTTTGATGGCATAGTGCTCACCTCGGTCATAAGTATGCCAGGCCTCTTCATGGGATACCAGGATTTCATGAATCTTCTCTCCGGGTCTAATGCCGGTAACGGCTATATCTATGTTGCGGTCTTCAATTAATGCGGTGGCGACATCAATGATCCTGGAAGCAGGCACCCGAGGAATAAATATTTCGCCTGGATGGGCGCATTCAACAGCAGCCAGGACGGTATCTACCGCTCGATCTAGTGATAGCAGGAATCGGGTCATATCACAGGTGGTTATGGTAACCGGCCCGCCACTCTTGATTTGTTCATGGAAAAGAGGGATTACCGACCCCCTGGAAGCCAGTACATTGCCATAACGAACACAGACAAAGCGTGTGGCAGGAATTCCAATATTGGCATTAATAAAAACCCTTTCCTGGATAGCTTTGGTCATACCCATGACATTTACCGGCTTACAGGCTTTATCGGTAGAAACTCCAACCACCGTTTCTATGGGCAATTTATTCTGCCTAATTGCTTGGACTATATTCTCTGGTCCATGGATATTGGTTTGAACGGCTTCTGAAGGGAAGTACTCGCAGGACGGAACTTGTTTCAATGCCGCTGCATTGATAACTATATCTACTCCGTCCAGGGCGGCACATACCGAATAATAATTACGGATATCCCCTATTCTAAATTCCACCAACCGCTCAAAGTCTCGGTAGATAATTTCATCCGTGGCCTTCAGTTTCTGTTGGTATTCCACCCGCATGAAATGCTGTTTGGCTTCATCACGAGAGAAGATAATTATTTTGCGTGGAGAATCGGCTTGGTTGGATAAAAGACGGCGGGTCAGCACTTTGCCTAGGGATCCGGTTCCACCAGTAATAAGAACGACTTTATCCTTGAAAAGAGACATTTAGATCCTCCTATCTAATACCGTAAGGTATGCTGAGATAATCCTGGTACATCCTATCGATCATTTCTGGCCAGGATGGCGGAGAAAAACCTGTTAAATTACGAAACTTACTGGAATCAAGAGAGCGATCACAAAAAGTGTCATCATAAGGATCAATCGCTATTTCTTTGTTATATTTAAGGGCTACTAATTTGAGCAGTTCATATTTGGTTATAGGATTAGAGGATAGGTGATAAACCCCACTAATCCAGGCATTGGGGATAATGTAGCGGGCAATAATGCTGGCCAGCTCTATAGTTGGAAAACCTGAATAAATATGGCGCGTAAACCCAAGAATTCTGTCTCTCTGAGCCAAGAACCATTCAATAAGGCCGAGTTGCGATTGCAGCTCATGCCCGATAATAGAAGTACGCAAGGTCAGGCAATGGGAATAGTCCACCTCACCCAACAACTTGCATCTCCCATAAAGGTCAAATCCATCGGCAACATCGGTCTCGAGATATTTGCCCTTGGCTCCGCTAAATACGCAATCGGTGCTTATATGCAGCATGCGTGCACCTATTTCAGCACATATACGAGCTATCTTATGAGGGAAAAGAGCATTAACATAAATATTTTCATAGTAATCCTGCCCCAGCACACCCTGCTTGATTATGCCGATACAATTAATAACCCAATCAGGTCTAACTAAATGGATAACCTCAGCAAGGCTGTCGAAGTTATTAACATCCACATCGAAATGGATATTTCCTGTTAATTGTTGTGGAAAACACTTTAACCATGCATCCCGGTTACGGGCAGTGCCAAATACATGGAGATCCTCATAACTAGAAAGATGAAGAAACAGTTTATGCCCCAACATGCCATTCACACCGAGGATTAGAATTTTCGTGCCTGCCATTACAGCCCTTCTTCCTAATAGACCAAATATTTAACAGAATTTAGTGTTACGTTATTCAAATAACGACAAAAAGGTGCCGGTTTTAGGAGGAATTTTCCTAAAAATCCACACACGTTTTTGCTGAAGAGCATATTGTGTTAATGACCCTTCCATTTAATAGAAGAGGAGGCGTTTTAATGGGGCGGAATCATTGTCATCATAGATTGGGATGGAGTTTCTGTAATTGTGAGCCTTGTATAATATGTTGTCCGGGTATAACAGGAGTAACTGGATTTACCGGAACGACTGGTTCAACTGGGTTTACCGGCTCTACTGGTGAGACTGGAGCAACTGGTACTGGCACCACAGGAACGACAGGGCCAACCGGAGCAATCGGAGCTACAGGTTCTACCGGAGAAACTGGTGCCACAGGTACAGGGACGACAGGAAGCACCGGATCGACCGGCGCAACAGGCATAGCAGGACCTGCTGGAGAAACTGGTGCAACTGGAACTGGCACCACCGGGTCCACTGGAGGTACAGGGCCAACAGGTGATATCGGAGCTACAGGTTCTACCGGAGAAACTGGTGCCACAGGTACAGGAACGACAGGAGACACCGGATCTACGGGCGCAACAGGCATAGCAGGACCTGCTGGAGAAACTGGTGCAACTGGAACTGGCACCACCGGGTCCACTGGAGGTACAGGGCCAACCGGAGCAATCGGAGCTACAGGTTCTACCGGA
>Ga0074195_1000100_pt1 | contig 206254 bp, 187 predicted proteins | sample EPASupsiteHSE623_FD_64525 | JGI IMG/M metagenome (GOLD analysis project Ga0074195, IMG submission 64525) | Bioremediated contaminated groundwater from EPA Superfund site, New Mexico - Sample HSE6-23 | ecosystem: Environmental > Aquatic > Deep subsurface > Groundwater > Contaminated ... | reverse complement strand
AGCCAGCAAATGGATACGCGTGATGCTTGGCAATTGGAAAGTGAAGCCAAGGCCGTGCTTAATAAGCTGGGCATTGACGACTATTCGGCCATAGTAAAAACGCTTTCCGGCGGGCAGAAAAAGAGGATAGCGTTAGCCAGCGCACTTATTAATCCGGCTGACCTGTTAATTCTCGACGAGCCGACAAATCATATTGATAATGATACCGTAGCCTGGCTTGAACAATACTTGCATAAACGCAAAGGTGCGTTACTGATGATTACCCATGATCGGTATTTTCTTGATCGAGTGACAAATCGAATTATTGAATTGGACAAGGGTAAGTTATATACCTATACCGGCAATTATAGCAGTTTTCTTGAAAGTAAGGCCGAGCGGGAGGAACTGCAGGAGGCCAGTGAAAGAAAGCGGCTAAACCTCTTCCGTAACGAACTGGCATGGATAAAAAGGGGAGCAAAGGCGCGTACAACAAAACAAAAGGCTCGCATAGAAAGATTTGAGAAGCTGAGCGCCGATAAACCTGACCTCCAAGATAGTAAGCTGGAAATCTCGGTAGGGGCAAGCAGGTTGGGGCGTAAAATAATTGAGCTTGATAACATTAGTCACGCCTTTGACGAGAACACCGTAATTCGCGATTTCAGCTATATCGTACTTAAGGACGACCGAGTAGGCGTTATCGGGCCTAATGGCAGTGGGAAATCGACTCTATTAAATATTATTGCCGGGAAATTATCGCCTGAAAGAGGCACTGTTGACATCGGTCAGACAGTAAAAATCGGGTATTTCTCTCAGGAAAATAGTGATATGGATGAAAGTATGCGTGTTATTGACTATATCAGAGAAGAAGCAAACTTTTTGCCCACTGCTGATGGAAGCACAATAAGCGCATCGCAGATGCTGGAACGCTTTTTGTTTCCGCCCAACCTGCAATGGACGCCCATTGCTAAGCTCTCAGGGGGAGAAAAACGGCGGCTTTACTTGTTAAGGGTTCTCATGGGAGCGCCCAACGTTCTATTGCTCGATGAGCCCACAAATGACCTTGATATTCAAACCTTGACCATCCTCGAAGACTATCTCGATGAATTTCCCGGGGCTGTTATTGCTGTTTCGCATGACAGGTATTTTCTTGATCGGATAGCTGACAAGCTATTTGCCTTTGAAGGTAATGTTATAACCCAGCATATTGGCGGTTATAGTGACTATAGTGAAAAGCGCGCGTTAGTAGAAGCTGAGATAAGTGATAAAGTAAAGAATCATGAAGATAAAAAGCCTGCTGTAACGGAGCCCAAGAAGGAACGGCCACGTAAGTTTACCTATAAAGAACAGCGGGAGTATGAGCAGATTGACGAGATAATCGCCGGTGTTGAAGCAGAGCTGCATCAAGTAAATACCGGTATTGGAGCTGCCGGCAGTAATTTTGAACTTTTGCAGGAGCTGACGGAGGTTCAGCAGCGCTTGGAATCAAAGCTGGATGAGTTATTAGAACGCTGGACATATCTCAATGAGCTGGCTGAAGAGATTAATAATAAATAACAAAAGCGTGAGAAGGGTGGAATGGCTTAGTGCAGCTCGGCAAATATAAACATTTCAAAGGCCGTGAATATGAACTGACCGGAATTGCCAGGCATAGCGAAACTGAAGAACAATATGCGGTTTATCGCCAGCTTTATGGCGAATATGGCTTGTGGATAAGGCCGCTAAACATGTTTAATGAGTTTGTTGAATATGAGGGAAAGTTAGTAAAACGGTTTGAAAAAATAGCTGATTAGGAATGTGAATTCTCAAGGAGGAAAGTCATGCTGAAGTCTGAATTTACCCTAATTGCAATTGTCCTTATTCTGCTGCTGGTGGTTGTTGGCTGCAAAGCAAACTTATCAAGATCGGGCGAGGTTGATGTCTCAATTGATGATGCTCTAAAGATGTGGCAGAATAAAGAGGCTGTTATTATAGATATACGGACGCCGGAGGAATACAAGGACGGCCACATTCCCGGTGTAGCACTCATTCCGCTTGATCAATTAGATACTCGAATGAATGAAGTTCCGAAAGATAAAAAAGTGCTGATTATCTGCCGGAGCGGCAATCGGAGTGCTAAGGGAACAAGCCTTTTACGTAAAAACGGCTTTGATAATGTCTACAATGTCACAGGCGGTATGCTAGCGTGGCGCGGACCACAGGAGAAGTAATTATGAAAAAAGATGACAAAACAACTATACAGATGTTCGGCACCAAGAAGTGTCAGGACACAAGAAAAGCCGAGCGGTATTTTAAGGAACGGGCTATTGCGTATCATTTTGTTGATTTAACGATACGGGGAATGAGCAAAGGGGAACTTACCAAAGTTAAAGCTGTTGTTGGTCTGGAAAATCTCATAGATAAAAACAGCAAGGAGTTTGCCAAACGCAATTTAAGATATATTGTTCATAATATCGAGGAAATGCTGCTAGAGTATCCGCTGCTGCTTAAAACACCTATTGTTAGAAATGGGTCAAAGGCGACAGTTGGGTATTGTCCGGAAATATGGGGCGCATGGTAAATGCAATAAGTGGGGGCGAAAGAGTTATGGTACAAACGGCACAAAAGCTGCTTAAGCAGTATTACGGCTATGACGAGTTTCGACCCGGGCAGGAAAAGGTAATTGACAGCCTGTTGGCTGGTAAAGATACGCTTGCCATTATGCCGACAGGGGCAGGAAAGTCGCTATGTTTTCAAATTCCCGCAATGCTTATGCCGGGAGTTACGCTAGTTATTTCACCACTCATTTCACTAATGAAAGATCAGGTTGACGGCCTTGATAGTCAGGGTGTACCAGCAACCTATATTAATAGCTCGTTATCGAATGCCGAGGTGCGACAGCGGCTGCAGTACATTGCTGCCGGGCGCTATAAATTGGTGTATGTTGCTCCGGAACGCCTGGAGACTGAATCATTCCAAGCGGCGCTGGAACAAATGTCCGTAAGTATGCTGGCGGTTGATGAGGCTCACTGTGTTTCTCAGTGGGGACATGATTTTAGGCCAAGCTATCAGGTTGTCAGCCCGTTTATAAAGAGGCTGGCTGTACGTCCGGTAATCGCAGCCTTTACAGCTACAGCTACACCTGAGGTCAAAACGGATATTGTCAAACTGCTGTCTCTTAGACAGCCTGATGTGCATGTAACAGGTTTTGATCGCCAGAACTTGTCATTTCGTGTTTTGCGTGGTGAAAACAAACAAAAATTTGTCCTTCAATATGTGAAGTCAAATGCTCGTGATTCGGGGATTATCTATGCGTCGACTCGCAAGGAAGTCGACGGCCTATACGAACTCTTACGCAAGAAAGGCTATGCGGTAGGGCGTTATCATGCGGGCTTGGGTGATGACGAACGTATTCGTCAGCAGGAACGCTTTATTTATGACGACATTAAAGTTATGATTGCCACTAACGCCTTTGGCATGGGAATTGATAAATCGAATGTCAGGTATGTAGTTCATTACAATATGCCTAAGAATATGGAAGCGTATTATCAGGAGGCTGGCCGCGGCGGGCGGGATGGCGAACCTGCCGAATGCATACTGCTCTTTGGAGCGCAGGATACGCTGCTGCAGCGGTTTCTGATTGATAAGTCGGTCGAACATCCTGAGCGTAAGCAGCATGAACTTCGCAAGCTCCAGGAGATGGTAGAATATTGTCACACACCTGAGTGCCTGCGCCAATATGTATTGCAGTATTTTGGAGAAACGGCCGCTCCGGGCAATTGCGGCAACTGCGGTAATTGCAATGACGGCGGTGAAGTGACAGACATTACTATTGATGCTCAAAAGGTGTTTTCGTGTATATACCGCATGCGCGAGCGTTTTGGCATAACGCTTGTAGCGGAGACACTTAAGGGGTCAAAAAATAAAAAGGTATTACAAATGGGACTGGACCAGCTGCAAACGTATGGCTTATTTGCTGATCGTTCACTCGACGATATCAAGACATTAATCCAGCGTTTGATTGCTACAGGGTATTTGCAATTATCGGAGGGCGAATACCCGGTAGTCAAACTTGCGCCTCCGTCTATCTTGGTACTGAGAAATCAGGACAAGGTATGGCAGAAAACCTTTACCCAGCGTGAGCGGGCAGCCGATGACACCTTGTTTGAGATGCTTCGTCAGCTTCGTAAAAGGATTGCCGAACGGGATGCAGTTCCGCCGTATGTCATTTTTGCTGACAGTACGCTAAAAGAAATGAGTAAGTACTGCCCGACTGATGAAGCGGCCTTAGAGAAGATCAAAGGTGTAGGTGAAAGGAAGCTGCAAAAATATGGCGGGCAATTCCTGGAAGTTATCCGTGAATATATAGCAGCCAATCCTAACAAAACTCAGGCTGAGCCTGCTGCTAAGCAGCAAGCTCCCAAATCTAAGGAACAAAGCCATCTACTGACTCTTGAGATGTATCATCAAGGAAGAGATATTGATGATATAGTAAAGGAACGCGGCTTAACACTGAGCACTGTCCAAAACCACCTAGTGCGCTGCAGCCAGGAGGGCCATGCAGTAGACTGGGATAGGCTAATACCTAAGGAATATGAGGAAATCATTGTTGCTGCAATAAAGAAAATTGGAACACAAGGTCTAAAACAGCTGAAAGATGCGCTGCCTAATGAAATAAGCTACGGAGCAATTAAGGCTGTCTTAGGCAAACATTTCGCCAGCTGAGTGCCGGATAATTTTTGCCGTTTTATATCACCCTATAAATAGGGGGTGATATAAATGACTGAAAAATATAATTCAATGGAAGAACTGGATGCATCGCTTCCCGACAAGCATGAAGTAGCTGAACAGCTTGGGATTCCGCTTGATAAAGGCCACAATGAGGATCTTACTACAAGCCAAGTAGGTAAGATTGGTGGTACTATTGGCGGCGCAAAGGTTAAGAAGCTTATTGAAATGGCTGAGGAATCATTAGCAAATGAAGAAAAGCATTAAGATTAAAAAACCGGCAGCATTGGCTGCCGGTTTTTGATATAGAAGAGATATATAACAATTTCAGAATTTCTTATTGCGAAAATTATCTCCATCAATAAGGTCAGGCACTAGCTCGGCGGATAACTCCGTTTCGGGAGTTATCCCTTCAGCGAACAAGGTTACGCCAATATCTTCAGCAGTCGAACGCGAGGCCTTTTTCTTAATGCTCGCACTTCCTAAAAATAGGCTGATTAAAACGCCTGCAGCTATTACTGCCGTAGAAACAATAAAAACGATATGCAGTGAGTCGGCTAATGCTGTTTTAAGGGGTGTCAGAAATAATTGCTGAAGGTCTGGTGGAATAGTATTTAAAATTGTTGGATTTAGAAGGGTATTAAACATGCCTTGCGGGTCAGTATGAGCCTTTGCCAGCATTGCTCCAAGTGGGCCGGTCTGTAATGACGTTAAGTTTTGAACACTGGGGAAAAACTCCTGCTCCATTATCGTCTTAGAATAGTTATTGAAGACTACGCCTAGCACCGTCATGCCAATCGTACCGCCAATGCTGCGAAAAAACTGAGTAGCGGAGGTAGCTACGCCACGTTGTTCAGCCGGAAAAGCGCTTTGTACGGCAATGGTAACAGTAGGCATAATTAAGCCCATGCCTAGGCCCAAAAGTATTATATACAAAATTGCTGTAAACTGCGTGGTATCAACCATCATAGTGCTTAACAAATAGAAGGCTAACGCCATAATACTCATGCCTGAGGCAAACATGGTGCGAAAACTTACCTTGGTTACAATTCGTCCGCCGATTATGCTTGTCAGAACCATGGCGAACATCATGGGTATCATTGTATTGCCAGAATCAGTAGCGCTAATCCCGATTACTCCCTGTAGAAAAAGTGGCAAAAACATCAAAGCACCAAACATGCCAACGCCCATCAAAAAGCCCACGATATTTGTAATAGCAAAAATCTTATTTTTAAATAAGTCTAAACTTAAAACAGGATCGGCAGCCTTCTTTTCAGCTGAAATAAAGAACAGCCAAGATAAAAGTGAGACACCTATTAAACTTAGAATTTGCCAAGAAAGCCAGGCGTATTCTGTGCCGCCGAGATTAAGACCGAGTAGTAGGCTTACAGTACCGGTTATTAAACTGATTGCCCCGGCATAGTCAATAATTACCTTTTCAGTCAGTCGCTTTTCACCTCTTAAACCAAGATAAATAGTGAACGCCGCCACAATACCAATAGGTAAATTGATATAAAATACCCACTGCCAGGAGGAGTAATCAACTATCCAGCCGCCAATAGTCGGGCCGACAACAGACGAAAGTCCAAATAATGCACCCATGAAACCCTGCCATTTACCACGTTCTTCAGGCGGAAATATATCACCGACAATAGTCATGGCTAAAGGCATCATAATCCCACCTCCTATGCCTTGGATGCCCCGAAAAACTATTAGCTGGGTCATTGTAGAACTTATGCCGCACAAGGCTGATCCAACTATAAAGATTGTTATTCCCGTAACATAAATAATGCGTCGGCCGTATAAATCAGCTAGTTTCCCGGCAATCGGAACAGCTGTCGTTGAGGTGAGCATATAAGAGGTAGTTACCCAGGTCATAATACTTAGACCGCCTAACTCACCAATGATTCTCGGCATAGCAGTACCAACAACGGTCTGATCAAGCGAGGAAAAAAACAAAGCTAAGAACAGGCCTATAAGTAGAAGTCTGCGGTTGGATTCTGTTTGCATTTTTTTTTGTTTCACCTTTCCTTTGAGCATAGCCAGCTCGCTTGCGTGGACAGCCTTAAATTGATAGTAGTCCGCTGCTTTGTCATGTGAAGGCGGAAGGCCTGCATTCTTTATGAATACAGGCCTTAAGACTAGTAGATGGTTTTAGCTTGGGTTATGGTGTAATTGCTTAAGGTCGCTCCGTGCACGTCAACAAATGTTATATGGATAGTGCTGGTAAAATCCAGGCTTCCACGATTCAGGGTTACATAGTCATCACCCTGTGTGATGTTGGAGTTTGTATTGAAGCGTGGACTATTGGTTCGAACAGTTACAGTGAGATCATTGCCTTTCTGGACAACTTTCTCGATACCGATACCATAGCCTTTTGATGATACCGCGCCGAGATGAGTGTATAGTACGAACTGGCGGTCGAAATCAACAGCATTAAGTTTGGTACGAATATGGTCAGGAATGATGTTAACTGATTTTGGCTGTGTCAAGAAGACGCCCATAGCCATGCCTTGAGGGTAAGCTCCTTCCTGCCAGCTCCAGCCGAGGAGTTTGTCGGTGCTGTAAAGAGTAGTTTGTGCTGTTGGAACGCTTGTAGAAACACCTAACGTGCTATAACCAAAGGAACTGGCGGGCCGATAGGTTGCAGACTGGCCGTTGTTGCCAATGCCGCGAACGGTAGTAACAACCCAGTCGCCATTGCTTCTTTTTAGATCGACCTTAAAGGTCTGGACGCTTGTCCTTACTTGGACTATGGCCGTTGAGCCGGTTATTGATAATAAGGAAAATCTGTCGCGTGAAGCGTCAAAACCAAAGGTTGAGGCGTTGTTGCGGACTACTTCTACCGGATCACTCAAACGATAACCATGAGAATACCGATCGTGATCGTGCCTATCTCGATCATATCTGCCATTCCATTCATCTCTATCTTTGTTCCAACGGCCGCGTTCATTATCTTGCGGCTTATCTTTGTCTTTTTGAGAATCAGCTTGATCGTTTGCCTGATCAGCGGTGGTATAGGTGGCGGCAGGAGTTGGTGCTACGGCAGCATGAGCTTTATTTATTGGAATTCCTGGCAGTAATGCCGACGATACAACGGCTGCTCCGGCGAGCGCTGCCATGAGGCGTTTATATTTCTTTCTTTTTCTGCTCGGATGTTTCATAACAATACTCCTTTCATGCTAAATTTTGTTCATTTATATTCTTTACAGCACAGTCTAATCAAAGTCCAAGAACTTTATGGGAGAAATGGTTATTTACATAATTGACAAGCTGTGGTAAGCTAAATATGATTTGGACCTTTTTTGCTTTTTAGGGGGAGGCTTTTAAATGAATGCTCTAAACTTATATTCAGCAACTATCTTTTTTTTATGTACAGGAATAGTGTCAGCACTAGTCTTAAAACGGAACAACAATGCGCTAAATTACGTTGCACATAGTATGGCGGCTGTCGGATCAACAACAGCCATACTATGTGCAATTTTTGTTTTCCGGGAAGGAGCGGTAAATATACCACTATTTACCTGGGGGCAGGTTGGTGCCGTAGCCGCAAGAATTGACTGCTTAGCGGCGTTTTTTGTTTTAATACTTGGTCTATTGGGTGCAGCCGCAAGCATTTATGCTATTGGGTACTGCAAGGAGTATTTCGGACACCGCCTATGGCTGATGGCAGCCTGTTATAATGCTTTTTTACTAACAATGGTGTTTGTATTTACGATTAGCCATGTTGTAGCCTTCTTGGTTGCGTGGGAAGCCATGGCAATAATCTCATTTCTGCTTGTTAACCACGAGTATGAAAAGCCCGAAACTAGACGAGCGTCGTATGTCTATCTTGTCATGACCCATGTAGGAACAGTGTTTATAATTGCAGCTTTTCTGACACTATCCATAAGCGCTGGCAGCTTTGATTTTGCCAATCTGCATAACGCAGTGCTGACAGAGTCTACGCGCAATATGGTGTTTTTATGCGCATTGCTGGGCTTTGGTACTAAAGCCGGGATTATTCCTGTTCATGTCTGGCTGCCGTTGGCTCATCCAGCAGCGCCTAGTCATGTATCAGCACTTATGTCAGGCATCATGATAAAAACAGCCATTTATGGATTATGCAGATTTTTCCTGGATTTCTTGGGAATAGGACCGTCTTGGTGGGGTGAAATTGTACTGGCACTTGCGATCTTGTCTTGTGTGCTCGGCGTATTGTACGCGCTGATGGAGCACGACCTTAAGAAGCTGCTGGCCTATAGCAGCGTAGAAAATGTTGGTATCATTCTGCTGGGCGTAGGAGCAGGCCTAGTATTTATGACTAAGGGGCAGACGGTGCTGGCAGGCTTGGCGTGGGCGGCAGCATTATTTCATACGCTTAATCATGCCTTGTTCAAATCCTTGCTTTTCTTATGTGCCGGATCAATTGTCCAGGCAGCCCATACCAAGGATTTTGAAAAATTGGGCGGCCTTATCAAGGTAATGCCGCTAACAGCGATTGCTTTCTTGGCAGGCTCGGCAGCCATATCTGCACTGCCTATGTTCAATGGGTTTGTCGGCGAGTGGCTGACCTTTCAGGCTTTGTTCTATTTGCCGCATGGCATAACAGGTATTGCCGGTAAGGTAGCAGGGGCGGCTTTAGTAGCGCTCCTCGGTCTAACTGGGGCTCTGGCCGCAATGTGTTTTGTTAAAGCGTTTGGAATAACCTTTCTGGCAAAACCACGCAGTGAGCAAGCCGCCCAAGCCAAAGAAGCGCAAGGATCGATGGTTTTACCTCTGTTAGTCTTGGCGGCTCTGTGCATCATTATAGGAGTTTGGCCCCAGCCTGTTGTAGACATGCTGAAGCTGGTGTTAGTTGAGGCAGGGCTTAGTTCGCCAAACTTATTTGCCTATCAGGGTGTTGATCTTCAAATACAAACTGGACAAGCCGGTACTACAATGGGAGTGCTTACGGCAGCAATTGTTTTTCTAGTAGGCGTGCTGACCGCATTCTTATTAGTGAAGATGCGGGGGCAGGCGCGGGAACGGCAAGCCGAGACTTGGACTTGTGGAATATATCCCACAGCGCGGATGGAGTACACCGCCACGGGTTTTTCGAAACCAGTTCGTGTAGCCTTCAGCAGCATTTTAAGGCCTCAGCGCAACACTGTAGTTACTACTGATGAAGGAGGAGGGCGGCGTTTGGTGTACCATCTCAGTATAAACTATGTGCTAAATGACAAGCTGTACCGTCCTTTCAACGAAAGTATTATAAGGGTGGCGCAATTTTTACGTAAGATTCAGAGTGGGAGCCTTCAGTTATACATTAGCTATATTTTGGTCGTAACAGTAGTGGCGCTAATTTGGAGCACAAGGTAGGTGAATGTTGCAATGGAAATTATTCAGGCTGCTTTAATTATTATTTTGTCACCGCTTATAGCCGGCATAATTAAAAAAACTAAGGCCTGCCTGCAAAATAGGCGCGGATCTTCCATCTTTCAGCCCTATAATGATTTGGCAAAACTGTTTGCTAAAGATAGCGTTGTTTCGCCGACTGTTTCCTGGATTTTTAGAATCGCCCCATATATGTATTTTGCTGGAGCTTTCGCAGCTGCAGTCATTATTGGTTTTTCAGGTTCAGCTTCGCCGTTTGCCGATGTACTGCTGCTCATTTATATGCTTGCCATTGGACGGTTTTTTCTGGCGTTAGCTTCGCTAGATGCTGGTAGTGCTTTCGGCGGTATGGGCGGATCGCGTGAGATGTATATAGCAGTATTGGTAGAACCGGCTTTGCTGCTTGCTTTAATGACAGTGGCAATGAGGGCTGGAACGACTGCCCTTCCGGCGATGAATGCCGCAGCAGCCGGTTCGCCGCTATCGCTGCCGTACATTCTAGCGGCAATTGCATTCTTTGTTGTGACAATTGCCGAGGTGGGCAGGGTGCCTGTTGACAATCCTGATACTCATCTTGAGCTGACGATGATTCATGAAGGCATGGTACTTGAGTATTCAGGTCGACCGCTTGGGCTTATTTTATTGGCTTCAATGACTAAACAGCTGATAGTACTGCTGCTTTTTGTTAATTTCTTTATTCCATGGGAAATACCAGGCGGAAACTTAATTCAAATAGCTTGGTTTGCTGGGAAATTGATTGCAGCCGCAATGCTGTTGGCTGCAATAGAGACAAGTACGAATAAGATGCGGTTGTTCCGGCTGCCAGGATTTCTAGCGGTTTCATGTTTATTGTCTCTGCTTGCATTAGTAGCCCAGTAGGAGGGATGTTATGAACTTACTAATTATATTGCTGATGTTTAGCGCATTTCTGTTAACTCGCGTTACCAATTTGCGTACTGCTGTCAGTATACTTCTTGTTCAGTCAGCGACAGTGGCATTTGCATGCCTGGTTATTGGATTGGAGACAGGAAATACCCATTACTTTATTGCTGCGCTGCTGACAGTGGTAATTAAAGCTGGCATTATACCGTATGCGCTATTTCGAATAGTCGGCCGGTTGAAAAAAGAGCGCGAGACCAATTCTCTGTTAAGTCCTAACATGTCTTCGCTGGGCGCCGCTGTTGCCATAGTTGTGGCCTACTGGTTTATTGATAGGGCGCTTCCTGGTATCATCAGTCGAGACGCGTTGGCGGCAGCCATTTCTCTTGTGCTTATCGGATTGCAGATCATTATGATTAGGCGGCAGGCAGTGCTGCAGATTGTTGGGTTGAACATTATGGAGAATGGCTTGTACTTGGTTGGACTGTCGGTTACTAAAGGCTTGCCGCTTATTATTGAGCTGGGTATTTTTCTTGATGTACTTGTGGCTGTTGTGGTGCTGAACATCTTAACATATCGTTTGAAGATATCCTATTTATCAACAGATACAAAAGTTTTAGAGAAGCTGAAAGGGTGAGAGTATGATCCAAGTTTTATATGGAGCACTTGCCATGCCGCTTCTAACTGCGATAGCTATAGCGCTCGGCAGCTCCAAGCAAACTATTAAAGCAATCAGCATTGTAGGCAGTACTATTCTAACATTATTGTTATTTGTTATAGTGTATGCAATCTATTCCTCTGGTCCAATACAGACTGGTATACTTTATGTTGATCAATTAAGCGGTCTGCTGCTTACCGTTATTGCAATTTTGAGCTTTACAACTTCCTTGTTTTCAGCCTCGTACATGGAGCATGAATTAGCCGGTGAACGTAACGAGCTGAGGGTACTAAGACGTTATTACGTACTGCTGAATATCTTCTGCTTCACAATGATAAGTGTGTTAGTAGTAGAGAATCTGGGGTTAATGTGGGTGGCTATTGAAGCTACAACCTTAGCATCGGCTCTGTTAGTAGCCTTCTATTTTAGCCGGTCGGCAATTGAAGCCGCATGGAAGTATGTTATGGTATGTACGGTAGGAATCTGCCTGGCGCTGCTCGGGACAATCCTGCTGTACTATGCGCAGGTAAATGTAGGACCTGAAGGTGGAGAGGCATTAAGCTGGCTGGCATTACGAGATGTAGGCGACCGCCTCGACCCTGGGATGGCGAAGCTGGCGTTTATCTTTATTTTGATCGGTTATGGCACGAAGGTTGGCCTTGCTCCAATGCATACCTGGCTGCCTGATGCGCATAGTCAAGCACCGTCACCGGTGAGCGGGCTTCTTTCAGGGGCGCTGCTAAGCTGTGCGTTATATGCAATTATGCGGAATATCACTGTTGTTAAAGGCGCAGTCGGATTTGAGTTCATACAGCAGTTACTAATATTTTTAGGTTTATTGTCGATTAGCATTGCAATTCCATTTTTGCTTGTTCAGCATGATGTAAAAAGACTGCTTGCTTATTCTAGTGTCGAGCATATGGGAATAATAACACTAGCTCTAGGAATTGGTACGCCGCTAGCTGTTTACGGTGCTCTGTTGCATATATTTAACCATGCTATTGCTAAATCGGCGCTGTTTTTTATCGCCGGGCTGATAACCCAACAATATCGCACTAAGCACATTATGCGGATCCGGGGAATTATCAGTGTTATGCCGTACTTGGGCACTGCTTTTGTTCTATTTGCACTTACTATTACCGGCACCCCGCCTTTTGGAGTGTTTTTCAGTAAGTTCATAATTACTTGGGCTGCATTTGACGGTGGATTTAGGGCGGTTGGCAGCATGCTATTGCTTTTATTGGCGGGAGTGTTTGCAGGGATGATGTATTACTGCTTTCAAATGGTCTTTACTAGTCCTACCGGGTGTACAAAAACAATAAAAATCGGAATTCCGGCAAAGGCTGCAATGGCGCTTTCGGCGATTATTATTGCAGTATCGGGATTTTACCTGCCGGAGTACTTCGATTCAGCTCTCCATCAGGCAGCTGCAATTGTGATTGGAGGTTAAAGATGATAAACTGCGAAGAAGTACCAGCTAGAAATTTGCGGGAAGCGGCCGCTGAAATATATGATAGTGGCAGACGTGCGCTTACCGCAATGTTTGCTAATGATGAACGCAGTTTGAATGGCGGCATGGCTATATACTGTGTTTTTGCCGATAATCAGCAAGGTAAATATCTTGTTCTTAAAGGGCTGCTTGAAAGCGGCCAGTGGGAGTTTCCTTCACTGGTAACCTTAATACCAGCAGCCTCATGGTATGAGCGGGAAATAAATGACTTATTTGGAATAACGCCGATAGGTCACCCTGATTTGCGGCCGCTGGTTCTGCACGAAAACTGGCCAAGCGGAGTATATCCGCTTCGTAAGGACTTTGATGTAGGTATGGAGGTTGCTGAAGCAGAAAAGGACTATCCTGTTCCAGGTGTTGAAGGTGAAGGCGTATTTGAAGTACCCGTCGGACCGATCCATGCTGGAATTATTGAGCCAGGTCATTTTCGGTTTAGCCAGGCTGGCGAGCATATCATCAATATTGAAGCTAAGCTCTTTTTTACCCATCGGGGTATTGAAAAGTCAGTAGAAGGGCTGCAGGTAGACAAGGCGTTTTATCAAATTGAACGTATTTGTGGCGCTTGCACGGTGGCGCATGCTCTGTCCTTTGCACATGCCGTTGAAAAAATCGCCGGCGTGGAGGTTCCTGCACGAGCTCAATATATTCGTGTTTTAGCAGCCGAGCTAGAGCGGCTGTATAATCATGTCGGTGATGTAGGCAATCTATGCGCCGGGGTGGGTTTCGCCGTAGGGATCAGCAATGGCAGCCGGGTTAAAGAGCTGCTGATGCGTATAAACGAACAGCTCGCTGGAAACCGATTTTTACGCGGCATAGTTGCTTTAGGTGGGGTGAATATTGACATAACGAGTGAATTGGAACATAGCATTGAAAAGGCTCTCGTTATTGTTGAAACTGATTTTAAAGAATTAGTTGATATCCTGCGTGATAGTGGTGCCTTTTTAAACAGAGTAAATACCACGGGCGTGTTGCCGAGACAGGCAGCCTTAGACATGGCTGTTGTCGGAGTAGGGGCTAGAGCCTCAGGTGTTAATATCGATCTTCGGCGCGACTTTCCTTATGAGGTGTATTCAGCACTTAGTTTTAGAGTTCCGGTATATACAGAAGGCGATGTTGGCGCCCGCTTGTGGGTGAGAGTGGATGAGGTATTCCAGACAGTCAGTATTATTAGGCAAGTTTTGCGAGATATGCCAACTAAGAGTGGAAATTTGAAGATTGACTTGCCGCCGCTTAAGCCTTTTGCGGTAAGTCTGGGCTGGAGTGAATCGGCTCGCGGCAGTAATATTCATTGGTTGATGACTGGTGAGAATAATACTATCTACCGGCTGTTCGTTCGATCAGCATCCTATCCAAACTGGCCTGCTTTAACGGTAGCGACTCCTGGAAACATCATTCCTGACTTTCCGCTTATTAATAAGAGCTTCGAATTATGCTATGCCTGTATTGACCGGTAGGAGGGTAAGTTTATGCTGCAAACTTTACGAAAAGTAATCTCGACGGGGACAGTAACCGAAGATTGGCATCAAGCCGTTGTCCCTGATCGTTTCCGTGGTGAGTTAACTGTTAAACCCGAGATATGTAATATTTGTACAAAGTGTATAGATATATGCCCTGTCGGCGCTCTCTCATTAGTTGATAATAAGCTTAATATTAACCACCGTGCCTGCATTTTTTGCGCCCGCTGTGTGGAAATGTGCGATAAGGGCGCCCTGGTTCATTCCCAAAACTATCTGCTGGCCGAGCTTTACGGAGCAGAGCCTAAAGTACTGGGCGGTAAATTAAGAAAAAAAATACGCAATATTCTTGGCCGGTCATTGGCTATTAGACACGTAGACGGCGGCTCTTGTAACGCCTGCGACTGGGAAATGGTGGCGCTTGGCAACCCTATCTACGACCTTCAGCAGTACGGAATCGACTTTGTAGCATCTCCGCGCCACGCCGATATGCTGATGGTTACAGGCACGGTAACACGCAATCTTACCCAGGCGCTTAAAATGACCTATGAAGCGGTGCCTGACCCCAAATTAGTTATGGCGGTAGGAAGCTGCGCGGCCAGCGGCCAGACCTTCGGCAAAAGCTATGCCGTTCGAGGAGGAGCAGATGCTATTGTTCCTGTAGACATTTATGTACCAGGCTGTCCGCCGCGTCCACAGGCTTTAATATATGGTCTGCTGTTGGCACTTGACAGGGTCTAAAATAATACTCATTTAAACATAATAAGTACTCCTAATGGGTATAGCTTAATATTAAGGTTATCAACAATATATTAGGATAAAATATTGAGGCGATAAATCGCAAAGTTGCCATTGTTTTGCAGGGGTATAGTTGGTATGGTGCGAATAGATATTTAAATGTTTTTATTAAAAGGGAGGTGCCCTATTCTCTCACTCGATTGAGGGATAGGAAATAGTTGGACCCTGCGTCTATGATATTTAATCTTGTCCTGGTTATTTTCTTAGTTATGGCTAACGGCTTCTTTGTGGCAGCTGAGTTTGCTATGGTAAAGGTGAGGAGCACCCGTCTTGAAACGCTGGTTTCAGAAGGAAATACGCGCGCTAAATTTGCCCAGAATTTAATTACACATTTAGATACCTACTTATCGGCTTGTCAGCTGGGAATTACCCTTGCGTCGCTAGGCTTAGGCTGGGTTGGTGAACCTGCTATAGCCGATATGATTGAACCACTCCTGCAGAGGCTTGGTTTTTCAGGAGTAATGATTCACAACATATCCTTCGCGATTGCCTTCTCTGTTATTACTGCGCTGCATATAATTTTGGGTGAGTTGGCACCTAAATCCCTGGCTATTCAGAAGTCGGAAGCTGTTACAATGTGGACGGCCGCGCCGCTGATTGGTTTTTACAAGGTTATGTTTCCTTTTATATGGATACTAAACAGTATCGCTAATTGGATATTGAAGGCTGCAGGCTTTCAAATTACCGGCGAGCACGAAGCTGCCCACACTGAAGAAGAAATTCGTATTCTTATGGAAGAAAGCCACAAGCAAGGTTTCATTGACAAGACAGAACTTACCTTTGTGGACAACATCTTCGATTTTGCTGAGACAACTGCTCGTGAGGTAATGATACCTCGTACCGATATGGTCTGTCTGTATGTCCAGGATTCCTTTGAAGAAAACCTGGAGACGGCGCTTACTGAACAGCTCACCAGATACCCGGTATGTGATAATGACAAAGATAATATTATCGGGTTTGTGCATATCAAGGACCTGTTGGGTGCTGTTGCTCGGGGCCAGCGCGTAAATGTGCGGGAAATGGTGCGAAACGTTGTCGCGGTACCTGAGTCGATGCATCTAAGCGATCTTTTGAAACTGCTGCAAAAAAACCACTCCCAACTGGCTCTTGTCGTCGATGAGTATGGCGGAACTGCCGGATTGGTTACGGTTGAGGATATATTGGAGGAAATTGTTGGCGAAATTCAAGACGAGTTTGATGAAGAGCGTCCCTTGGCTGAAGTAAGAGGTAATAATGAATACTCGATTGACGGAAAGATGCACATTGAAGATGTTAACGAGATTGTTGGCCTAAATCTTGAATCAGAGGATTTTGACACCATTGGCGGCTGGGTATATTCAAAAGTAGAAATGCCTCCACAATTAAATCAAAAGATCTTGCATGAAGGCCACGAATTCATTATCCAAGAGGTAGACCATATCAGAGTCAACCGAATTCTAATCAGGAAACTCCCTGAACCAGAATTAGATGATATAATTGTTATCGATTAAAAACGGCAAAAAGTGAGCCAGGGGTCAGCCCTGGCTCACTTTTTGTATATTTGTAAAGACTTTCGACAAAATTCTTTCTGGAATAATGCGATAATATGCTCATCCGAGTATGTCTGCAGCTAGATCACTGAGAGAGGATAGAAGGCATGAAGCTTAAATCGAAGTTATACCTGGGATTCGGCTTGACCATAGCCTTAATGAGCATCGTCTTTTGTACTGTATTCTTTGCGCTTGGAAGGCAAAATGACATCGCGAACGAGCTGGTAAATAACCGCTATCGCAATGTAAGACTTGCCATGGAAGTCCGCAACGACATGGGTAAAATTGCTGTTTCCCTGCGTGAGTTGATGCTTAACCGAGACTTGTCGAAGGCGGACGAATATTTTGCTGAAATCGATGAGGCTCGGCAAAAAGCAATCAAGGAAATGGACGAATTAGAGATTGCCAATAAAGGGCAGCGGGCCGAAGAAGATGTAAAAAGAATCAAGGCGTTACAGATAAAGTATGTCAGCATTGAGAATCGCGCTCGAGCATTGATTAAGGCAAACAACCAAGAAGCGGCAAGCTTGATTAGGGAAGATGGAATACCAATAAGAGCGCAGCTGAATGTGGAGATAAATGAATTGTGCAGTTATCAGGAAAAGGCCATGGATGAAGCAATCCTGCAAATGGAAAAGGATAATCGATCAGCATTATACCTCATACTGGCCTGTTTTCTGGCCTCTCTTATAGGGGGCATAACTATAACGCTATGGGTTGTCAGAGGGATTAATCGTGACGTGAAAGCTGTTACGCAGGTAATGGCCAGTGTTAACTTTGCCTCACTTGAGCGACTGCCGCGCGTTGAAAACGTCGGAGAAGATGAAATCGGTGAAATAGCGCGCGCCTATAATGCATTAGCAGCAAAGCTGGAAGAAAAGGCAATACATGAGGAAGAAGTCCATAATATGCTTGAACAGCAGCACTGGGTTAAAACTCTGCTGGCTGAGGTCGCTATGCAGAACCAGGGTATCGCTACCTATGAAGAACTAGGTACAGAGTTAATTACCAAGCTAGCCCGAGCGGTTGGCGCCAGTTATGGCGTGTTTTACATGTGCTTTGCAGATCAAGACACAGTAAAATTGACCAAGATAGCTGCATACGCTGGTCAGGGAAAAGCTGCCGGGCGTGATAAATTTATGATCGGGGAGGGAATCGTCGGTCAGTGCGCACTTGAACAAAAGCCTATTGTGTTAAAGAATTTACCGGGAAACTACATTAAGGTAACTTCCGGTTTGGGCTGTGGGTCACCAAGCAGTATCATCACTATTCCCACTGTATTTAAGGGGGAGGTATTAGCCGTAATTGAACTAGCTTCGTTTGGTGATTTTACAACCCTTCAGCAGGAGTTTCTGGAACAGGCGGCCGATAATATTGCCGTAACACTACATCGTATCAGCAGTCACCTGCGGATCGACCATTTGCTGAAGGAGTCGCAAGCTCTGGCAGAAGAACTCCAGACTCAGTCTGAGGAATTGCAAATGCAGCAAGAAGAACTTCGCAGTACAAATGAACAGCTGGAACTTCAGTATAAGCAATCAGAAGAAAAAACCAGAGAACTTCAAGTCACTAAGGTAGAGCTGGAAGAGAAGGCTCAGCAATTGCAGTTAAGTTCACAATACAAGTCAGAGTTTTTGGCAAATATGTCGCATGAACTGAGGACGCCTCTTAATAGTATGCTTATACTCGCCCAAATTTTAGCGGAAAACCAGGAAGGCAACCTTTATTCCAGTCAAGTTGAGTTTGCCAATACAATTACTTCTTCAGGCAATGATTTACTTAATCTAATTAATGATATTCTTGATTTATCGAAGATTGAGTCCGGGAAGCTTGCAATAATACAAGAAGAAGTTGACATAGCAAAATTGATATCAGAAGTTAATAAAAAGTTTCAACCGGTTGCAGACAAGAAAGGGCTGGAGTTTAATGTTGTAATAGACAGTGATGTGCCTGGTTTAATTTATACAGATGAATTACGGCTACAACAGATACTAATCAACCTATTATCAAATGCCATTAAATTTACAGATCGAGGATGTGTAAGCTGCACCGTAAGGAAAGAATTAGCCTGCTCAGAGACTGTTCTATTAGCTATTGCAGTAAATGACACCGGAATAGGGATACCGGAAGACCAGCAGCATATTATTTTTGAAGCTTTTCAACAGGCTGACGGCACCACCACCCGCAAGTACGGCGGTACAGGGCTCGGACTGGCAATATGCCGTAGACTGGCTCATCTTCTAGGCGGTTATATCGAGCTTGAAAGCCAGCTCGGGAGTGGAAGCACCTTTACCTTATATTTGCCTGTAGTATCCCAACAAATTGCCGGAGCTACAGAAAATCAAATTCTTATTAAAGATGAAGCAGCCGCCGCGGTGGAAAAAGCTGATACTAGCGAGGATGATAAGTCGGCTTCAATAGACAGCGAAGAAGGTAAGGCTTATCAGAATGAAGATCACCTGCTATTAAAAAACCAAAAAATACTGCTTGTCGACGACGATATGCGCAATATTTTTGCCCTGACTACTGTGTTGGAAAGTTTGAATATTGAAGTTGTATTTGGTGAAAATGGTCGTGAGGCAATTGAGATACTTAGTAAGGACGTTAATTCAAGTATTGACTTAGTAATCATGGATATTATGATGCCGGAAATGGATGGTTATGAAGCAATCAGGATTATTCGCAGCTATCCCCAATATAAGCAGCTGCCTATCATAGCATTGACTTCCAAGGCTATGAAGGCTGATCGCGAAAAGTGTCTTGAGGTAGGAGCATCAGATTATATTAGTAAACCGGTTAACTTAGAAAAGCTGTACTCTTTAATTAGAGTATGGCTCTATAAACGGGATAAATAGGCGGGGAGAAGTCAGAATGTCAACAGAGCTGCCGCTTGAGGCCGTACAGGACTGTGATCAGCTAGAGTGTATTGAGATAGGCCTTCTGCTTGAAGGAATCTATCAATATTATGGCTATGATTTTCGCAACTACGCTTTATCGTCAATAAGGCGCAGGGTTTGGCACCGGCTTCGGGCCGAGAATCTTTTAACCATATCTAGTCTGCAGGAGAAGGTGCTGCATGATGAGAGCTGTATGGAACGTCTATATTGTGATTTCTCGATAAATGTCACCGGAATGTTTCGAGATCCGGAGTTCTTCTTAGCCTTGCGTCAGAAAGTAGTGCCTTTTCTTCGTGATATACCCTTTTTAAGGATATGGGATGCAGGTTGCTCAAGCGGTGAGGAAGTACTGTCTCTAGCTATATTGCTGCACGAAGAAGGACTGCTTAACAAGACGCGTATTTATGCTACCGACATGAATGCAAAAATCTTAGAAAGAGCCAGGGTTGGTCAATACTCGCTGGAAAAAATGCAGTCATATACAAGGAACTATCTGAATTCTGGAGGCTTACAAGCCTTTTCTGAGTACTATGAAGTAAAATCGCAAGGTGTGGTGTTTGATTCCATTCTATCTAAAAATGTTGTCTTCGCTCAGCATAATCTTGCTACAGATAGATCCTTTAATGAATTCCATCTAATTTTGTGCAGAAACGTGCTCATTTATTTCAACCGATTGTTGCAAGAGCGTGTACACAGTCTGTTTTATGATAGCTTATGCCATAACGGGTTTCTTGGTTTAGGCAGTAAGGAAGAGGTGAGATTGACAGAGTATGCAAAATGTTATGAGGAAGTTGACAAATTATCAAAGATCTACCGGAAGTACCGGTGAAAACCTTGCTCAATTTAATATTCTCCTGGTAGATGACCGTCCAGAGAATCTCGTAGCTCTAAAGGCCGTACTTAGCTCCCCAAGTTACAATCTTGTTAGCGCCACCTCTGGCGAAGAAGCACTAAAATGTGTTTTGCGGCAGGATTTTGCGGTAATCCTGCTTGATGCTCAAATGCCTGGACTTGATGGCTTTCAAACAGCAAAACTTATTAAGTCAAGGGAAAAGACAAAGCATATTCCGATTATCTTTGTGACTGCTGCCAGCCAAGCATCAGAGCATGTGAAGCAGGGGTATGCGGTCGGTGCAATTGACTATATATTCAAACCTTATTCTCCCGATATGCTGCGCGTAAAGGTAGATGCTTTCGTTAAAATATATGAGAATAATGAGTACGTTAAGCGTCTTGTCAATGAGCGGACAGCACAGCTCAAAACGGTAAATACTAAACTTCGGGAGGAGATCGAGGAGCGCCAGAAAATGGCTGAATCCTTTTACGCTATGTTTCAAGCAAGTCCATGTCTAATGGCGATTCGGGCTTTAGATGATGGGCGGTTTATTGAGATCAATCAAAGCTTGCTCAGATATACAGGTTATCAGGAAAATGAGTTCTTTGAGCAGACGACAGACCTTTTGCAGATATCATCTATTCCGAAGGGTAGCCAAGTATTTGCGTCCTTACAGGATCTAAGCAATAATGTTAAAAACATTCATATCACTTATCTGACTAAGAATGGAGAAAAGCGTGAGGGGGTTCTCGCAACAGAGAGGGTAGAGCTGAACCGCAAGCCGTGTGTGCTCATCGTTATAACTGATATTAGTGAGCAGGCTACACTTGAAAGACAAATAGCCAGGTTGGACCGCTTGTATCTTATTGGTGAAATGGCAGCCGGTATTGCTCATGAGATTCGTAACCCTATGACAACGATTCGAGGCTTTCTTCAAATGTCAAGGAACAAAGGACGCTTGCTTCCAACTCATGCCGATCTTATGATGGATGAGTTAGACCGAGCAAATAATATTATTACTGAATTTCTAACGCTTGCCAAAGATAAGCGGGTAGACCGAGAACAGCGGTGTCTAAATGATATTATTAAAGCGCTGTCTCCTTTGGTAGAAGCTGAGGCAATGATGGGTAATAAGGCCGTGAAACTAGAATTAGAGCCATGTCCTTCCCTAAAGCTCGATGATAAAGAAATTCGCCAGCTTATCCTAAATTTGTCGATTAACGGACTTGAGGCCATGGCAGAAGGCGGACAGCTTACGATAAGAACTTATAGCGAGGGCAATACGGTTGTACTAGAGGTGCAGGACGAGGGCATCGGTATTAAAGAGGAATTACTAGAACAAATTATGCGCCCATTTTTTACTACTAAGGAAACAGGGACAGGCCTAGGTTTAACTATTTGTTATAGCGTAGCAGCCAGGCATGATGCCGTAATTGATGTTGTACCACGAAAAGATGGAACGACATTTTTAGTCCGCTTTAAAATCAGTTAGACGCGGGTAATTTGCTCAATAATTTAGTAGGAGTGTAAGTATGGGACATATCACCAATAGTGAGCGTGAATACCGCCTTCTCCAGCAGCGTCTTGATTATAACCTTACCGGAGCGCCTCATTCTCCTGCGTTTATTCAGATTTTAAAATTGCTGTTTACTCCTCGGGAAGCTGAAATAGCCAGACAGATTCCGGTGCGTCCAATACTGTTGAGGACGCTTGCCCGAAAAATCGCCATGCCTGACGACAAACTATATGAGCAAGTAATATCAATGGCTGAGCGTGGTCTGGTGTTTGACTTTGAACATAACGGAGAATGCTATGTAGTGCTTGCGCCTGTCGTGATAGGTTTCTTTGAATTTGTCTTTATGCGCACGCGCGGTGATTTACCTTTAAAAGAGCTGGCCGGGCTCTTCGAACAGTATATGTTTAAGGAAGACCGTTTTGCCCATGACGTTTTTGCGGGTCAAACCCAGCTTGGTCGCTCTTTGGCGCGGGAAGAGTCTTTGTCGCTAGAGGACTACAGTGAAGTGCTTGATTGGGAAAAGGCCAGTTCCATTATAGAGTCGTCTAAGACAATTGGACTTTCGTTATGCGCCTGTCGGCACAAAGCAAGTCATTTAGGAAAAAGCTGTGATGCACCTCAACAGACCTGCTTTACCTTTAACAGATCAGCCGAAATTCTTATCAAGAAGGGTATGGCTGAGGGGACATCAGCAAAGCAAGCAGCAAAGATTCTTGAGCAGTGCAAAGCGTCTGGCCTGGCCCAAATTGCTGACAATGTCCAAAAGGACGTTGGTTTTATGTGCAATTGCTGTGGTTGTTGCTGCGGCATGTTTCAAGCGATAAAGACTTTTAACATAAGAACAGCAGTAGTTACATCAAACTGGCGTGCTGATATCGATGAAGAGAGTTGTATAAGCTGCGGCGCTTGTGTGCGCGCCTGCCCGGTTGATGCCATTTCCTTGAGTAATGATAAGAATAACGATCGCGGTGCTGCAGTATGTGAACGGAGCCTATGCTTGGGCTGTGGCGTATGTTATTCGGCTTGCAAGCTGGGCTGCATCAAAATGAAAAAACGCGAACAGCAGCTTTTTATACCGGAGACTGCTTTCGATAAATATGTGGCAATGGCAATTGAACGTGGAAAACTATCCAATTTGCTTTTTGATGATCCTACGCGTCTTAGCCATCGCGCCTTGGGAAGAATTGCCGCTGGTATTGAAAAGTCGAAGCCTATTAAAGCCTTAATGGCGTTAAGACCGGTTAAGTCTGCTTTTCTTAGTGCTTTGGCTACAATCAAGCACAAGAGCGGTTACTAATGCCAGCTTTTTGGAATGGCGAATTTTTTCTTTTGACAGTGCTATATTGCTGCGCTAAAATATAAAAGATATGCAAAAAATAATTAACCAGGAGATTTTGAAATGAGTGTATTGACGGTAGAGAATGTTACCCATGGTTTCGGAGCGCGAAAGATTCTAGAAGATGCTTCATTTCGGCTGTTAAAAGGAGAGCATGTCGGTCTTATCGGCGCGAATGGCGAGGGTAAGTCGACTTTTTTAAATATTATCACAGGTGAACTTGTGCCTGATGAAGGTAAGGTTGAATGGTCCAACAAGGTAACAGTAGGCTACCTTGATCAGCATGCTGTTTTGACAAAAGGCAGAAGCATCCGCGATGTGCTTAGAGATGCTTTTAAGCGTATGTTTGATATGGAAGCCGAAATGCTTGCAATTTATGATAAGATGGGTGACGCGACTCCCGACCAATTAGATAAAATGATGCAAGAGGTTGGCGAGATTCAGGACCTTCTGGAACATAGCGGATTTTATACTTTAGATGCCAAGATTGAAGAGGTTGCAAATGGATTGGGCCTGGGCGATATCGGCCTTGACCGGGATGTTGCAGATTTGAGCGGCGGCCAGCGGACTAAGGTGCTATTAGTGAAACTCTTACTGCAGAACCCAACGATCTTAATTCTGGACGAGCCGACCAACTACCTTGACTTTGAACATATTGAATGGCTTAAGCGGTACCTTAAAGAGTATGAAAATAGCTTTATTCTGGTATCCCATGATATACCTTTCCTTAATGAAGTTGTTAATGTAATCTATCATGTTGAAAATACAATCCTGACCCGCTACACTGGCAACTATGAGCAATTCCAGCAGGCCCACGCTGTTAAGAAGAGTCAGGAAATACGCGCCTACGAACGTCAGCAGCAGGAAGTTGAGAGGCTGGAAGACTTCATCGCCCGCAATAAGGCCCGGGTAGCTACCCGTGGCATGGCGAACAGCAGGCAGAAACGCTTAGAAAAGATGGAAATCATCGATAAGCCTCGCGAGAAGCTTAAACCGACCTTTCAATTCCGCGAGGCTAGAACACCAAGCCGCTTTATTGTTGAGGCGTCCGAGCTAGTACTAGGCTATGACGAGCCGCTTACAAGACCTGTAGACATTACACTTGAACGCGGGGAAAAAGTTGCTATTCGCGGCGTTAATGGTTTGGGAAAATCCACACTGTTAAAAACACTGCTTGGATTTATTCAGCCGATTTCGGGCAAGGTCGTTCTAGGCGATTACCTTTACCCAGGCTACTTTGAGCAGGAATCCAGCCGCGGTAATAATAATACTGCGCTTGAGGAGATATGGACTGAATATCCGGGCATGACTAACTACGAAGTTCGGGCGGCGCTGGCGCGCTGCGGTCTTACTAACGAGCATATTACCAGCCAGATGATGGTGTTGAGCGGCGGTGAAAGTGCAAAAGTAAGATTGTGTAAGCTTATGCTAAAGGATATAAACTGGCTGGTGCTTGATGAGCCGACTAACCATTTGGACGTTGATGCTAAAGCTGAACTTAAAAGAGCCTTAAAGGAATTCAAAGGAACCATCCTGCTGGTTTCGCATGAACCTGAATTTTATGAGGACTTGGTTACCAAGGTATGGAATGTTGAGGATTGGACAACGAAGATAGTATAAAAACAAAGGAGTATTAGAGGCTGTAACAGGCTTCTAATACTCCTTTGTTTCTAGTTGGTATCTGTAGTTTTGTTGTCCCTCATAATTTCCAGATTTCTTTGCAGGATTTTCTTTCCCCGCCAGCTAAAGGCGTGAGTGCCGTAGTGTTTGGCGAATTCTTTATTTGACATAGCTTTTAGTAGCTCGCAGTTGAGTTTAGAAATGAGATCGGTCTTGAACTCGGCAATATTTGTAATCTGGGGGCTTTTATTGTGGGGGCAGACATCCTGACACACGTCACAGCCGAAAACAAGTGGGGTCTTGCTGATAATGTTAAGCTCTTTCTCAGTAAGCTCGCCTTTCTTTTGTGTCAAATACGATTTGCAATAGCGCGGGTCAATATTAAAATCGCCCAGTATTATATGGCCAGGGCAGGCTCTAACACATCTGCCGCATTTAATACAGGTTACCTCCTGAGGTTTATCAGCTTCAAAAGGATAGTTAGTAAGCATATAACCGATAAATACATAAGAGCCGTACTTATCATTGATTATATGGCTGTTAATGCCATAGAAGCCTAACCCTGCTAAGTAGGCTAGGTAACGGTCAGATAAGGGGCCGGTATCAGCAAAGGCTTTGTATTGAAAGTCTTCGATGCGCTGCTCAAGAAAAGTGCCTATTTGTTCAAGTTTTGTTATAGCTACTTTGTGATAATCGAGTGCATGAGTATATTTCGAAATATTGGCGTCTTCGCGTTCACCGATATAATAAGGGAATAGGCATACTATTATCGACTGCGCGGAAGCCAGCGTTAGACGGGGGTCTATGCGTCGTGCTATATCCGGTTCATGGAACTCGGTATATTGGCCTTTGTCTATTCTTGCCTGCAAAGTCTTTTCAAGCTCCCAATAAGGGCCGACTGGTGCAATTCCTACAAACTCAATGTCAATTGATGCGCAAAAATCTTTTAGCCTATTTTTCATAACAAATGTCTCCGAAGCCAGATTACAGTGGATAGTATATTAATTATTGCCCAAGATTAATACATATGCAATATAGTCGGCGTATATACAGCGGGTTTTTTTTATAAAATATTAGCAAGGCTGGCTTTCTAAATTCAGTAGGAAAACTAGGCTCCGTATCGCTAAAAAAGATTTGATTGGAGATGTAGCTATGCTGCCAGAAAAATTATTACTAGTCCTTAAAAATGAAGGAGTAGTCGCTATCGCAACTCAGGGTACTGACGGACCGCACTTAGTAAACAGTTGGAACAGTTATATCCAGATAACCGATAAGGAGCGCCTGTTAATACCGGCAGGCTTTATGAATGAGACGGAACAGAATATCGCACGCGATGAAAGGGTGCTTGTAACGGTTGGAAGCCGTGAAGTGCAGGGCAAACATGGTCCAGGAACAGGGTTTTTGATTGCCGGGAAGGCAGCCTTCCTCAAATCCGGTCCTGAGTTCGACAGCATTAAAAAAGACTACCCATGGGCGAGAGCAGCTCTTGAAATAAAAATTGAAAATATTGAGCAAACACTTTGAAAAATAATAAGTTAAGGTAACAAAAAACGCGCCATTATGGCGCGTTTTTTCTATGGCCTAAGGATGCTGCGTATTAAGCAACAAGGTTAGCTTTTGTTTCAGTCTTTTGGATAAGCGGTATTTCTGGTTTAACAGCCAGCCAAGCGACCATTCCGATGATTGCGAACGCCGATGTTGTGACAATGGCGGCTTGCCAGCCGTAGGTAGTAGCTATCCAAGCGGTAAGGGTAGGCGCCGCTACCCCGCCCAGATTTCCCCAGAAATTCATCCAGCCTGCTACAGAACCGGAGAACCTGCCGCCAAGGTCGATGCAGGCTGCCCATCCAGCATTAAAGGTAGGTCCGAGTGAACCAAGTGATATTGTAAGCCAGAAGACATTCATCCAAGGAGTTGTGGCAACAGCACCAAGATAAAGAGCAATACAGCACGCCAGAAGTCCGCCGATTCCGGATACGGTACGAATTCTATGGGTGGATGCGCCTGCGGCAATAAGTTTATCGCTTAAATACCCCGCCGCAAAACAAGAAATACATAATGCAGCCCAAGGAAAAGATGCTGCAATACCCATGCTTTTTAGGGAGAAATTTTGGGCTTCCATCAGATAAAGCGGCAGCCAGGCCAAGAAGACATACATAATATAGTCAGTTATGAAAAATTGAATTCCAATAGCCCAAAACTGAGTTGAAGACATGAAATCACGCCATGGGGCTAGCTCCTTTTTGGGGGATAACTCCATACCATCTTCGATATAATCAGCCTCTGCAGTATTGACATACTTGTTTTTTCGAGGCGATTCTGTTGCGAAATAATACCAGGCAGCAGCCAGAACTAAGCCTATTGCGCCAAAAATAACAAATACAGAACGCCAGCCAAAGGCCAGCATTAAGGCAACTGTAGCAGCTGGACCGACTACTGGGCCAAAGAATACTCCGCCAAGCAGGAATGATGAGCCGCGGGCTTTTTCGCTGCTGTTAAACCAACGGTATACAAACCGGCTGAAGGAAGGCGCTAATGGTCCCTCGCCTACGCCAAATAAGGCGCGAACTACTGTGAAAGACATCAGACTGGAACAGGTAGCGGTGAGTGCTGTAAAAATTGACCAAAGTGAAGCAGCCGCCGTTATAACAATGCGGTGACCGAATAGTTCGGCGGCAATTCCGCCCGGTACCTGCATTAGGGCGTAGCCGACAAAAAAGGCTGTCTGCAAGAGGCCCATCTCCATTTTGCTAAAGGTAAACTCTTGCATAATCATTGGGGTTGCAACAGATAGATTTACGCGGTCCATGTAGGAAATAAAACTGATAAGAAACATAAGTACTGCCAGAAACCATCGGAAATTTGTGGGTTTTACATTCATAAAAAATCCTCCTTTAAATTAAATAAGTGCTCTAAATAATAAAAAAACTCTTATCCCCATAGGTAAGGGGCAAGAGTAAATCAAGCGGTACCACCCTTATTGACTGTTTAAGAAATAAACAAGTCATCTCGCAGGTCAAACAACCTTGGCAAAATAACGGCTGCCCTCATATAAATGAGCCGAGTCCGGCGCAGCTTACTTATCAATGATTCCAAAGACGTTCAGCCTTGCAGTTCAGGAGTGAGTTGAATTGTCGTTTCGCTGCTGGCTCGCACCATTTGCCAGTTCTCTGAAAACTCTGCGACAAATATTTCTCCATCATTACTTTTTTGAAATATAAAGTTAAAGTTCTAGGGGACTTACAACTAAAGTCGAACGAGTGTAAAGTTGTAAACATGAGTTGTATAAAGTATACCGGACCATATCTGATTCGTCAATATAAAAATGTTTGATGTATGAAAGCATTTTTATATTGTTAACTGTTTTCAAGCCTCCACCATATAATATAGCGTAATTCTAGAATGTGAGGTAATGGTATGAGAACAGACAGTTTTGCTGCGTATTTACGCAGTCTGGTTGTTGGCGCGAATACCCCTGTTCCTGTAACTTCCGGAAAATATGTAACAGCTATCAATTTTGACAATGCGGCTACCACGCCGCCGTTTTATTCTGTAATGAAAGAAATTATAAACTTTGCACCTTGGTATTCTTCTGTACATCGTGGAGCTGGGTATAAATCAATACTATCTTCAGATATTTATGAGCAAGGCCGAAAAACTGTTGCAAGCTTTGTTAATGCTGACTCTGCAAAAGATGTAGTCGTTTTCACTAAAAATACCACCGAAGCTATTAACCTTATTGCCTATACTTTATTCCAGGGCGATGCAAATGAGATAGTTCTCTCGACTGATATGGAACATCTCGCTAATGACTTACCCTGGCAAAATAAGTGTACGGTTGATTATGTGAATATCGATTGCGATGGTAGACTTTGCTTAGAAGATATGAAGTCAACACTTCAAAAATACCAGGGCCGGGTTAAGCTTGTTGCTATTACGGGTGCCTCTAATGTTACTGGTCATATAAATCCAATTTATAAAGTTGCTGAGCTGGCCCATAAGTATGGGGCTAAAGTATTAGTAGACGGTGCTCAGATGGTTCCGCACTGTCCGATTAATATGAGGCTGCACAGTTCACCAGAGCATATTGACTATTTGGTTTTTTCGGCTCATAAGATGTATGCCCCCTTTGGAGTTGGCGTTCTTATTGGGCCAAAGGAAACCTTTATTGAGGCAGAGCCCGTAATTAAGGGCGGAGGCATTGTTAAATTGGTTACAAGGCGATTCATCGATTGGGATGAACCGCCTTATAAGGAGGAAGCAGGAACACCAAATGCCATGGGTGTGGCTGCGCTGATTGCTGCCATAAAGACGCTTAAATATGTCGGCATGGAGGATATTCACAAGTACGAGCGTCAACTAATCGAATATACAATTCAGGGACTAAAATGTATTCCGGGCATAACGCTATATTGCTGCGAATCGCAGCACGAAGAAAGAGTTAGTCTGATATCCTTTACGCTAGACGGCGTGCATCATAAGCTGCTTGCCGAGCTGCTTTCCCGCGAGGCAGGTATTGCAGTGCGGAGCGGCCTTTTCTGCGCGCATCCATATGTACAAAAATTACTTAAGTTAAGTGATGCCGACATAGACTATTATCATAGTAACCTTGACGCCAAGTTTCCTGGCCTTGTTAGAGTGAGTTTGGGCTTGTACAATAATTACAACGAGATTGATGTATTTCTATACTTGCTAAATTCTATTGCGAGAAATAAGGAATACTATAAGCAAAAATATTGTGCTGCTGCCCGACCTGTGGAATCTTCAGCTCAAGAAGCGTGGTTTAATGTTCCGCGGCGAAGGTTGCCGTAAATATAGTAATTAGAAACCCCGGAGTTTGCTCCGGGGTTTCACGCCTTATTTTGTGTATGGTATTTCACGTATTTTTAGGCGAAAAGGGCTTACAGCTGCTACTGTTGCATATCTTGTAGCAATTACCATGTTCTTATCACCGATTGCCCAAAATGCTTTCAGCAATTCCGGCGGTAACTGCCCCGGCTCTCATTATTGTTGGCTTTTTTATGATGAGCGGTCTGCGTGACATTGACTGGCAAAATTTAGAGGAAGCTTTCCCTGCCTTTTTGGTTGTTGTTACAATGCCGCTTACCTATAGTATAGCAACGGGTAGTGGTATTGGGTTCATTGTTACCCAATCCTAAAGCTGGTAAGAGGTAAAGGGAAAGCTGTTCATCCAATACTGTATTTATTTATGCTTTTGTTTCTTATAAAGATTGTTTTTATCGGCTAATGACGAAAAAGAGGCGTGCAGCCATAACGGTGCACGCCTCTTTTATGTATATATTCTTATTTAGCGAAGTATCTGTCAAGCAAGCCTTTGAAAGCAGCGCCATGACGAGCTTCGTCTTTGCACATCTCATGAACAGTGTCATGCACAGCGTCAAGGTTGAGCATTTTAGCTTTCTTAGCGAGCGCTAGTTTGCCTTCGCAAGCGCCGTACTCGGCGTCAACTCTTAGTTCAAGGTTTTTCTTAGTGGAAGGGAATACTACTTCGCCTAACAGTTCAGCGAATTTAGCAGCATGCTCTGCTTCTTCAAAGGCGATTCTTTTATAAGCTTCAGCTACTTCCGGGAAGCCTTCTCTGTCAGCTTGGCGGCTCATCGCAAGATACATACCTACTTCAGTACATTCGCCAAGGTAGTTCATTTTGAGACCTTCAACGATTTCGGCATCAACATCGGCAGCTACGCCGATTCTGTGCTCATCAGCCCAGCTGAGACCTTCTTTTTTCTCGTTAAATTTAGTAGCAGGAGCCTTACATTGAGGACAAGCTAGAGGAGCTGCATCTCCCTCGTGAGTATACCCGCAAATTGAACAGATGAATTTTTTCATTCTATATTCCTCCTTAATAATAATTCCGAATTAATAATTCTTACAGTTACTATAATACTAGCACACATAAATTTTGTCAATACTGGAAAACAAAAAAGCTATAAATTATTCCAACAATTTAATCGGAAATGAATTGTTGGATTGATGGAAGCCAACCTTAAGGAGGAAAGTCAGACAGAATAAAAGAATGTTTAACTACAGACTGAAAGAAGGAGCAATAACAGATGTGTGAAAGAAGTAAGGCAGTGCTTTTCCTGGCAGCTGCAGCCGTGTTATGGAGCGCGGGGGGAGTGCTTATTAAATGGGTAGACTGGAACCCAATGACAATAGCTGGCGGGCGGAGTATTATTGCCGCTGTTGTGATATGGGCTGCCTTTCGTAAAGAGAAGCTTTCCTTTTCCAAAACCCAGTGGGCGGGGGCGGTGGCCTATTGCGGCATGGTAACGATGTTTGTAACTGCAACAAAGCTGACGACTGCAGCCAATGCTATTCTATTGCAGTATACTGCACCAGTGTATGTAGCGCTTCTAGGCGGCTGGCTGCTGGCCGAGAAGACGACTCGACGTGATTGGATTACAATCGCCTTGGTATTTGGCGGTATGATTTTTTTCTTCATTGATAAAGTCACTACCGGAGGCATGCTTGGCAATTTATGCGCAATTTTCAGCGGAATAAGCTTCGCGTTATTTGTTATATGTATGCGGCTGCAAAAAGATATGTCTCCATATGGGTCGGTGCTTTTAGGCAATATACTTGCCTTTTTTATAAGTATACCTTTTTGGGAAGGAAGCATATTAACCTTTCCTAATGTAATGGCCATAGGCCTGCTTGGCATTTTCCAACTAGGCTTAGCCTATGTACTGTATTCTTATGCAATACGACATGTAAAAGCACTTGAAGCCACTCTTATAACTACCATTGAGCCTATTCTTAATCCAGTTTGGGTATTCTTAATTTTAGGCGAAGTACCTGGAAAGTTCGCTTTAATAGGCGGGCTAGTTGTAATTGGTGCTATAACGGCGCGATATGTTTTAGACCAATCGGTAATCCAATCAGAAAGTGCTGCAAATAAAACAAGCTGAACATTTGTTCAGCTTGTTTTATTTGATATTCATTCTATGACCGGATATCTGCAAATTCCCAGTGTACCATCTCCATCGGAACTATTTCGCATGAACAGTAAGGGCACAGACTAGGATAATCATCTTCTTCATCAATATAGAAGAAGTAATGGCAGCAGTCACAAGTGTATTTTTTTACATTCGGTGTAGCGGTAGCCATAATAATTCCTCCTCATAGCTGTCCTTGTTAATTTATTCACTTAGTATCCTTGCTCAAATTATAACATATCATTATTATCCTGAAAATAATTTCTGAATATTTAGATAAATAATTCAGAATACAAAATTCAGTCCAATTTAAAGTGTTCTTTCTTAATGTGAAGACTTTGATTGGTATACCTCCTTAAATTACATAATTTGTAATATTCAGAGGTGTTTATAGAAAATTGCAGAATATACGTGTAAGCAACTTTGTAGAGGTGAAGCGTATGTCGATAAAAACAAGTCGAGTGCAAGGCACGGCTCACGTAACCATTGAACACGACAGGTGTATTGGCTGCGGCCGTTGCGTCCAGGTGTGCTGCGGCGCGCCTTTATACATGGAAGACGGCAAGGTTCAGGTCGACCAAACCCGTCTTTTCGGTTGTATTGCATGCGGACAATGTGTAGCTGTATGCCCGCAGGATTGCATATTAGTAACTGGGCGTGATCTTTCATCTCAAGATAAGCTTGATTTAGGGCAGCCGGAAAACAGATCATCATATGAGCATCTATACTCACTTATGCTGGGCAGGCGCAGTATTAGGCGATTTTCCAACCGAGATGTCGAGCAGATAATAATTGATAAGATATTAGATGCTGCAGCTACAGCCCCGATGGGAATACCGCCTTCCGATGTTGAGGTTCTTGTGCTGGAAGGTCGTAAAAAGGTTCGGGAATTCAGTGATGATGCCGCCCAGTTTATTCAGAAGTGCAAATGGTTTTTCTCGCCGCCGATGCTTATGCTGCAAAGACCTTTTGTTGGCAAAGAAGCTTGTGAACTTAGTAAAAGTTTTGTGAAGCCAATGATTAGTTTTCTAGCTGAAGGCCGGGAACGGGGCGAAGACTGGCTGATGTATGACGCGCCGCTGGCTATGCTGTTCCAGGGATCATCTTATGCAGATCCAGCTGATTCCTATATAGCAGCCACATATGCCATGCTTGCTGCTCAGTCACTTGGTCTAGGCAGTTGTATGATAGGCAGCATAGCTCCTTTTATCAAACAAAGCCGTGCTATAAAAGAGAAATACGGCATTTCTTCCAAAATGCCGCATGGGCTAGTTGTTGTCTTTGGATATTCTGAAATTGAATATCGGCGTGGTATTAAAAGACGGTTTGCTAAAGTCAGCTTTTGCCGCTAATTATTTGGTGCGCAGCGCATTATAGGCTTTAGCTGATAAGTCAGCAATGAAATTACTGGCGTGAGTGCTGGGTCGTTGTGTTGTTGTAAAAACACTGATGAGGATGATGTCCTTGCCGTCGTCGACAATACCCACATCGCACATCATGCCAGGCAGTTCGCCGATTTTATGGAGAACTTTATTATTTTGCATGAAACGTGGCAGTTCATCTTTAAAAATAGTATTAGCTAGCTCTTCCTTGAGAATTGCTGACTTTTCTTTGCCTAGATAGTTTTCATCATAAATAGTTTTAAAGACTACAGCCATCTCAAAAGGGGTTGTTACACTGTGGTAGCCGTAGTGAGAGAAAGCTTCGTCGCTATGGATGCGAGTCTTTTTAAGCTGCAAGTCGTTTAATACTTGAGTCAGAGCTGCAGGCTTAGTTGTTTTAACTTCTTCAAGCAGTCTGAAAAAGGCCGGATTGTCGCTCACTACCATCATAGCCTTAATATTGCGGTCATACTGTTTCTTCTTTTCAACGGAAGCGTCGTTATAGAGATATTTATATACTGCCAGCGCGACAACAAGCTTATGGGTCGAAGCAGTAGGGAAGACCATATCATCATTGACGCCGAGTGACTTTTCCGTACGTAAATTCTGAGCATAAATACCAGTTTTACCATCAAATCGGCTAATGGCGGTATTAATGCTATTTAGCATATTAGCTTCCTCGGCTGAAGGTCGGGCAATATTGGCATCAGCGTTTGGTGGCGTGTCAGGCTGCAGGGGCTTGGTTTCAGGCGCGTTTAAACTGCCGCAGGCACTGCATGTAAGTACTATTATTAATAAGATTGTCAATTTTTTAAGCATGTTTTCCCTCCGCTCATTTTGTTTAGTGTACGAGTTAGTGTTGCCAATCTAATAGGTAAATATTTCGCGAAGGATTACCAGCATTAATGTCAAATAATTAAGTATGTAATGATTTGCGGGGCCAAGTCCTATTTAACAGAAGCAGTGAGGAAATAATGAATTTTGTAGCAATTGATTTTGAGACGGCCAATCGATATCGCAATAGTGCTTGTAGTATGGCATTAGTTACCGTGGAAAACGGTAAGGTTACAGATACAGTCTATAAACTAATCCGACCGCCGGAGCTTACATTTGATTATTGGAATATCAGAATTCACGGAATTACAGCAAAGGATGTTGTAGATCAGCCAACCTTTGCCGAACTCTGGGATGAAATTAAGCCGCTGCTTGAAAATAAGATAGTGATTGCCCATAATGCGGCATTTGATATAAGTGTTCTCCGGAGTATATTGAATGAATATGGACTAGAACATCCTATGTTTAAGCATGCTTGCACCGTTGACTTATCAAAGAAGGTATGGCCGGGGCAGGAGAGTTATAAGCTATCATCTTTGGCCGAAAAATTTAGTCTTTCTTTTAACCATCATCACGCTCTAGATGATGCTAAAACTTGTGCGCGTGTAGCGCTGCTAGCTGCTGAGGCGACTAAATCACCGACCTTTGCAAATTTGGTGGATGTGATGAATCTTAAGCTCAAGGATTTTAAGGCATAAGACAATAACCCTCCTGCATTATCGTTATTCCTCAGAAAAGGAATAAAGGAGGATGCCTGAATATCTAAGTCTATTTATAAAAAGAAGGAGGAAGAAGATGGCTATTGATGCAATTGTCCTACATTCCGCAGATAATGTGGCAACGGCAGTCCAGGATCTAAAGGTAGGTCAAAAGGCCATAGTTCGCCTGGGGCGGGAAATTAGTCATGTTTCGTTGGTAGAGGATATTCCTTACGGTCATAAGTTTGCTATACGCAGTATTACCAAGGGAGAAGACATCCTTAAATACGGCGAAGTCATCGGGCGAGCAACCAATAGTATAGCAGCAGGCTGTCATGCGCATGTGCAGAATATTGAAAGTCTGCGCGGTCGTGGTGATCTCAACAAGGAGGCGTAATGATGGAATTTATGGGTTATCGCCGCGCTGACGGCACAGTAGGTACGCGAAACTATGTTGGTGTTATATCTGCCGTAGTCTGTGTTAATGAGGTTGTAGAAGCTATTGTTCGGCAAGTTCAGGGCACGGCTCGCTTTACTCACCATCAGGGGTGTTGTCAGACACCGCTTGATATTGGACGTGTTAATCAGACTCTTATTGGGCTAGGACGCAATCCCAATCTTCATTCAGTTATAGTCGTTAGCCTGGGCTGTGAGAGCACTGATATTTCTAAAGTGACAGAGAGTATTCGTGCAAGCGGAAAACGCGTTGAACATATTGTTGTGCAGGAGGTCGGCGGCGCGGCGCGTACGACAGCCCAAGGGATTTTATTGGCTCAGGAGATGGTGCGGGAGGCATCGCTGCAGCAAAGAGAACTTTTCCCCATTAGTGAACTTGTTATGGGAATGAAATGCGGCAGCTCTGATACTACATCAGGCTTGGTACCTAACCCGGCAATCGGTGTAGCTTCTGATTTATTGGTATCTGCGGGAGGTACTTCAATACTTGGCGAAGTAACGGAATTTATCGGCGCTGAGCATATCTTGGCCCGCCATGCTGCTAATGACCAGGTTGCAGATGGTATCTTTAAGCTGGTTGAAAGAATGGAAGTGCGGGCTATGGCGGTAGGGGAAGATATTCGAGGGGGTCAGCCAACCGGAGGTAATATTAAAGGCGGACTTACCACCATCGAAGAAAAGTCGCTTGGTGCTATTGCCAAGGCTGGGTCAGCACCTATTCAAGCAGTTTATGAATATGGTGAGAGGCCTGCGGTGAGAGGTCTTGTCGTAATGGATTCTCCCGGACGGGAACCAGAGATACTTACCGGGCTGGCCGCGGCTGGCTGTAATGTAATAACTTTTGCAACCGGACGAGGAGCGCCGCAGGGTTTCCCCTTTGTTCCGGTGTTAAAGATTACCGGCAGCCGAACTGCTGCCGAAAAAATGAGTGATCACATCGATATGAACTTGAGCGCCGTTATTGACGGTGGTGATACTATTCCTGATGCTGGCCGGCGTATTCTTGAGGAGCTAGCAAACATTGCTTCCGGCAGTATGACCAAAGCTGAGATTTCAGGCTATACCAACTCTATGGATATATACATGCTGGGACCAGTAATCTAGATAAAAAACCCCAACCCGAATTATGCTTGCGGGTTGGGGTTTTATAATGCTAAAGATAAATATTGCCGATAAAGGCGCCTAAGATACCACCGGCAACTACCAGCATAATATTGGTATTATTAAGCGCAAGAATAACCGATATAACGCTGCCTAGTACAGCTGAGGTCAAGTTATCCGGTCCCGTTGAGGTCAAAACGCCTGGAAAGATGAGCGCGCCTAACGCAGCAAAGGGAATAAACTTTAAAAAACGATTAACAAAGGACGGCAGTTTAATCTTTTGTAGAATGACCATAGGCAGCATGCGCGGCACAAAGGTTACTGCACCCATAGCGAAGACTAATAAGACCAGGTTCATTCCGTGCAGTCCTCCCTTTCAAATAGAATAGCGCCGATCAAAGCACTGGCTACTGTCGCAATAATAATCATCCAGCCTGTTGACAGATTAGCAAAGTTAGCCCAATGAAGAACTGTATGAATGCCCATGGCCAGCAGCGAGACAACTAGCACAGGTTGTGACTTTTTCATGGAAGGGATTAAAAGGGCAATAAACATTACGTAGAGGGCTATTCCCATACTCAGCTTGAGCGATTCGGGAAGGCCCGCAGCAAGGAATAACCCTATCCAGGTCCCAAAATTCCACGCCGAAAAGGCCATCAGATTTAGGCCGAGGACAAAATATCTGGAGAGGTGCGGCTCATTCTGCAAGGCTGCTACAGCGAAGGTTTCATCGGTAAGTCCGAAGGATAAAAGCGCCAGCCATTTTTTGGTGGCAGTTGTTTCGATACGCTGTGCTATTGATGCGCTCATCAAAAAGTGACGAAGATTTAGGATAAAAGTCGTTAGAACAATTTCGGAAAAACCGGCTCCAAGCGCTAAAAGGTTGACGCCGACGAATTGACTGGCTCCGGCAAAAATTACAAATGACATGAGCATGCCAACGTAGTTAGGAATGCCGGCTGCTTTAGCCAAAAGGCCAAAAGCAATTGCAATTGGGATATAGCCTATTGCAATCGGAAGCCCTGTCCGCAAGCCAGCTCGAAAGGCTGTCCGTTTTTGGGTGTTTTGCATTAGATAAGTTTCCTGACAATGGCTTTTGACTGAATTCATAATTCCTCCGCTTCGAATAATTAATGTATCTATTATAACAATTTTTCTCAACATTTGGGTGAAGCTATTATTCAATTATTCCTTATAGAAGATTCTAAAGGTTTTTTATATGATAACCTCTAATTATTAAGGGGAAATCGCGTTGGAGGTATGGCTGTGGACAAAAAAGTGCGAGGACGGTTTGCGCCAAGCCCGACCGGAGAAATGCATCTGGGAAATGCTTGGACAGCTTTGTTGGCGTGGCTTCAGGTCAGGTCGGTCGGTGGAACAATGGTATTAAGGGTGGAGGACTTAGACCCGGATCGGTCGCGACCTGAATATACGGCAGCTTTGATTGAAGATCTAAAATGGCTAGGACTTAACTGGGACGAAGGGCCGGATGTAGGAGGCCCTTATAAACCTTATTGTCAGGATGAACGGCGCTCTCTTTATACCCAAGCTCTAGATAAGCTGACGGCACTTGGTTATATTTATCCTTGTTATTGTACAAAGGCGGAGCTGGCAGCGTCTGCTCCTCATGTCGGTGACAATGCTCATATATATCCAGGGACATGTCGTTCTGGAGCCGCAAAAGACTGCAGGAATCGCAGGCCTTCGCTGCGTTTGAAAGTGCCGTCTGGTAAACTGATCTTTAAAGACGGGGTGTTCGGATTTATAGAACAGGATGTGCTGGCTTCGACGGGGGATTTTGTGTTAAGACGCTCAGACGGAGTTCATGCCTATCAGCTGGCTGTTGTCGTAGATGATGCCGCTATGGAAATAACTCATGTTTTACGGGGGGATGATTTACTCGACTCAACCCCGCGGCAAATACTGCTGTATCATCTTCTCGGACTTACTCCGCCGAATTTTGCTCATGTGCCGCTGCTGTACGGTAACGATGGTCATCGTTTATCTAAGCGTCAGCGGGCCTTATCCATAGCTGCTATTAGGCGGAGCGGTGTAACGGCGGATAGTGTTATAGGATATCTGGCTTGGAAAGCCGGTTTAATAGATGAATACATGCCAACAACTGCAGCTTCCGTCGTTGGCTGTTTCGATTTAAAGAAACTGACTGTAGGGCGGATCGTTGCTGAGGAAGACTTCTTTACAAAAGTTTAATTTACTAAAATTTAATATATGTAGTAAAGTAGGTAGGATTTTGTCTGAAAAGGTTGAATTTCCTCAGAGTATGAAATATTTGCACAAGGATTGGTGAAATAATGGCTAAGGTAATGATAGTTGATGATTCACCCTTTTCCCGTAATATTATTGCTGACGCGCTGGAAGAAGCCGGATTTGAAGTAGTAAGTCAGGCGGGCTGTTTGGAAGAGGCTCTTGAGGAGTATAGCCGAACCCGGCCGGACGTCATAACAATGGATATGGTTATGCCAGGTGCAGATGGCTTAGAGTGTGTAAGAGCGCTTCGGCTTGAAAATCCTGAAGTCAAGGTTGTAGTGGTCAGTTCTATGAAAGATGATGAATTAATCAAGGAAGCAAAGAAGCTTCATGTTGCCGGATATGTTCAAAAACCGGTCGATTCTGTAGAATTGGTAGCCGCTGTACGAGCTGCGGTAGCCCCGGACGAGGTATTCGGTGAACTTGATAATCTGTACATGGAAGTTTTTCAAGATGCTTTTTCCAGCGGTATTGCCATGGTGGCTAAAACAGCCGCTGAATTTAATAGCCAAGAAGCGAGCGATCTAAAATATACGTCACTTGGAGTTGCGGTGGTTATCGGTATCGTCGGCAGGTATTCAGGCAGGATGATTCTTGACCTGTCTTTAGAAACGGCTACTGCACTCACCAAAGTAGCTTTGCGCCGTGAGCCTAAGAATAAAGACGAAGTTTTGGCAATGGTGGCCGAGTTTGCCAATATCATTAGCGGTAATGCCTGTTCAGTATTGAATAAGAAGTGCAAAGAAGTGCGTCTAAGAGTAACGCCGCCGAGTATCTTCTATGGTGGAACACCTGAGATAACCACCCCTAATATTAATAAAAAAGCTATTTTTGCTGAGACGGCCTATGGAACGATGTATCTAAACGTAGGCTTTAAGCGGGGGGCGGAAGCATGGACGTAAGAGTCGTTAATCCTTTTATAGAAGCAGTGGCCGAAGTAATGCCTCAAATAGGTTTTCAGAGTGTCGTTAAGGGCGGTATCGACATCAAAAGCAGTAATATCTCGAGTTTGGGGGTTATGACACTCATTGGAGTGGCCGGTACAGTAAAAGGCAATGTTATTTATAACATGGGACTAGAAGACGCCAAAAGGATTGCTTCAACTATGATGATGGGTATGCCGGTGACTGAGTTTGACGATATGGCCCAAAGTGCTATATCAGAAATGGCTAATATGCTTTGTGCCAATGCCAGTATAAAACTTTCAAATTTAGGTATTAACACCGATATATCTACGCCAACGCTGATGTTCGGGAATGATGTATCACTCAAGGTTTCGGTTAATAAAGTTTTATCGGTAAAGATGGTCTTAGACGGTATCCCGCTTAGTGTAGATGTTGCAATCGAATAAAGCTAGCACTCGTGCCCTGATCCGCATAGATCCAGGGCATTTTTTATTAGGCTCGATTATGAAGGATTTGGATAGGTAGTTGTAGAACCAGCCTAAATTAAGGTAATTTTTACAAGTAGCAAGTAATATATATTCTACTATTTGGCTGAAGGAGGATTTATATTGTTTCAACAGGCTGATCGCATGCAAGGTTTAACTTCGGCAATTTTTTCTCAGGTCGCGGACTTGCAGAAGCAGGCGGCAACTGACGGTAAGGATGTTATTCAGCTGGCAATTGGCAGTCCTGATCTGGCTCCTGCGACGCATATTATCGAAGCCTTAAAAAGAGGCGCTGACAGCAGTAATAGTTATGGTTATACCTTGACTAAGGGTAAGGCAGATTTACTTAACGCTATCGCGGATTGGTATAAGGGGAAGTTTAATGTTGAGCTTGACGCTAGTACAGAGGTGCATTCGCTAATTGGATCACAGGAAGGCTTAGCGCATATTTCGCTGTGTATGGTAAATCCAGGCGAAGTTGTCTTAATTCCTGACCCTGGCTATCCTATCTACAGTGCCGGTCCGCTTGTTGCCGGGGCAGAGCTTCACCGGATGCCTTTAAGACCGGACAATAATTACTTGCCGGATTTTAACGCTATTGATCCCGAAATTTTAAAACGTGCAAAACTAATGATATTAAATTATCCTAATAATCCGTTGGCTGCCACAGCCACACCGGAGTTTTTTACTAAGGTTGTCGAAATTGCAAAACGCTATAACATACTAGTATGCCATGACTTCGCCTACAGCGAGTTGGTTTTTGACGGGTATCGCCCGATTAGTTTCCTCAGCATTCCCGGCGCAAAGGAAGTAGGGATTGAGTTCAACTCACTATCTAAAACCTATAGCATGTGCGGGTGCAGGGTGGGCTATGTTGTGGGAAATGCTGAAGTTATTGCGTTATTAAGCCGCCTAAAGTCAAATTTTGACTATGGTGTTTTTGCTCCGATCCAGGAAGCTGCTGTAGCTGCGCTTACAGGTCCGCAAGACTGTGTATTAAGTACGGTTGCGACTTATCAGCGGCGCCGTGATATTATTGTCGACGGATTTAATGAAATGGGCTGGCAGGTAGAGCGTCCTAAGGCATCTATGTATATATGGGCGAAGGTACCGACTAAGCAAAGCTCTTTTGAATTTACTAAGGATTTGATACATAATACTGGGGTTGCGGTTATTCCGGGAATAGCCTTTGGAGACTGCGGCGAAGGCTATGTTAGGATTGCACTTGTTCAGCCTGAAGACAGGATAAAGCAGGCTGTAGCCAGAATTAAGGAATGGCTGGGCAGCTCAATCTGATTGCAGCAAAAGGGGTGAGGCATATGGTAACAATTAGTGATAAGGCAAAAGAATATATTAAGGCCAACGGCGGGGCAGTTCACCTATATAAAATCGGTAAGTCAGCCATGTGCTGAGGCCGAATAGACTTAGGCCCGTCCGTGGGACTGGGCATACCGCCAAAAGCTGAAGAATATACGCGGCAAATGATAGATGAAATCTCACTTTATCTGCCGCGTGACTTTTATGACCAACATCCGTTGACTATTGAGCTTAGAACTATTTTGTGGTTTAAGTCTTTATACCTGGAAGGTTGGAAGCTAATCTAAACAGGGTCAGGCCTTGCGCTATTGCGCTAAGGACTGGCTCTTTTTTTATCTATAAGAAAGTATGTCTATTTTTCTTGTAGATCTAGTGCAGCCAGCGGCTATCAATTTCGCCTAGGCTCGGCCTTAGCCAGATTTTTTTAATTAATTTTTTAAACTGTCCAAGGGTTTTAGCTTGAGTCTGGTGAATATGTCGAAACAATCTGATAATTTATGGGGGTGCGGCTGGTGAGGAAGTTTTTTAAGAAGCTGTATATGCTTGTAGGCATAGCAGCTATACTGCTTATTGCATCAAATACTGCATTAGCAGCTTCGTCGGGATTAGCGCCAGTCCAAATTAACGTACTGGCAGTTAATGACTTTCATGGGGCAATAATGGAACATGACAATAATCCTGGTATCATAAAGCTGGGCGGTTATCTCAAAGAAGAAAAGGCGCAAAACCCGAGTGGTACGCTTATATTAAGCGCTGGTGATATGTTCCAGGGCAGTGCCGAATCAAACCTTTTATATGGAAGTCCAGTCATTGAGGCAATGAATAATATCGGCTTTGATGCTATGACTGTCGGAAATCATGAATTCGATTGGGGACTTAGCACGCTGAGTGAACAGGCAGCTGCTTCGCGTTTTCCCTATCTCGGCGCTAATGTTGTCGATAGGGTTTCTGGCAAGATGCTGCCCTTACTGCAACAATATGTAATTACGGAGAAAAACGGCATTAAGGTAGCTATTATTGGTTTAGCGACACCAGAAACAGAATACAAGTCTAATCCTAAGATTGTAAGTCGCTATGAGTTTTTGGATCCAGTTAAAACTGTCAGCAGCCTGGTTCCTAAGCTTAAAAGTGAAGGAGCCCAAATGATCATTGTCTTGTCCCATTTAGGATGTGAGGTAAATCAATCTGGAGAGATAATCGGGGAAGCAGCCGATCTTGCCAAGGAAATTTCCGGCGTTGATTTAATCATAACTGGACATAGTCATAAAAAAGTATTGGGTAAGGTTAACGGAATACCGATTGTCCAAGCCTACAGTAATGGCCGTACAGTTGCAAAGGCTAGCTTTCTGTACTCGCCGGGCGATAATAAGATTGTAAGTTCAATCATTAGCGCAACAGATATATCTCAGTACAAAGGTGAGGCTGATAAGGCGTTGGCAGCAATTATCGAAAATGCCAACAATAGAGTTAATCCTCTAAAGAATATTGTCTTGGGTACGGCGGAAAGTGGACTTGACCATAACCGCTATGAACTATCCTTGCTTGGTCAATGGGTAACTGACCGCATGCGTGAAAAGGTCAATGCCGACATTGCCTTTCAAAATGGCGGCGGTTTGCGGAGTTCTCTTCCGGTAGGCAAGATTACGATGGGTAACTTATATGAGACGCTGCCCTTTGACAATACCTTATATACAGTTGATCTGACAGGAAAGCAGGTTGTTCGAATTTTAGAACAGGGGATTGGTGATAAAAACAGCGGTATGCTGCAGTTCTCCGGTCTAAAAGTTCATTATGACAGCAGTAAGCCCACGGGAAAGCAAATTATTTCTGTTACCACACTCAATGGCGCGCCACTAAAAAATGATAAGCTTTATAAGGTTGTGACAAATGACTTTATGGCAGCGGGCGGGGATGGTTTTATCTTGTTCAAGGAAGGCAAAAATGGTAATGACTCTGGAATTCTGCTGCGAGATATAGTTGCAGAGGCGCTAAAAGACCAACGGCTTATACGTTTTACCAGCGATTGCCGGCTTAAAGATGAAAGCATTCTTAAGAATAAAACAGCCGCATAATATAAAGACAACTCGGTTCTAGTACGTTATTAAACTGGGTTGTCTTTAAGTTTAACTTTAACTTGTTAGACTTTTTTCTATAGCGCGTAATAATGTTACAACAGGTAATATAAAGATTTGTGTTGAATTATTAAACTACTTGAATTTATAAATAAGACGGAGGTATTACTATATGAGAATGGTTGATACCGCTCATTCCCTAAATTCAAATGGCCACTATACTCCTGCGGTTGTACACGGAGGGCTTGTCTATGTGTCAGGTCAGCTGCCAATTAACCACGAGGCAGGAGCCACACTTCCATCGGGCGGCATAGAAGAGCAAACTAAGCAAGCACTATATAATCTCGACTACGTGCTCGATCAGGCCGGAGCGTCAAAAGAGCAGGTGTTGAAAACTACGATATATATCCCTAATATTGAATATTGGCCTATGGTAAATAAGATATATGCTGAGTTTTTCGGCAGTCACAAACCGGCCAGAACGATTGTTCCAACTACTGAGCTGCACTTTAAATCGCTTATTGAGATTGACGCAGTTGCGTACATTAAGGAATGAGTTCTCCTGATCATAACAATTATGCGAAATGACAATATGCGTCCAGTTGGACGCCTTTTTTCAGTGCCTGAATTAATGGAAGGATATGCTTGTTTGATGCTATCATATTGATAGACAAAATGTAGTACGCTATAGTATAATCGTTTACTAGATGTTAAGACAGAGTTTTCCAAAAAAAGATTTTATGAAGTAAAAATAGAGGAGGAATTTCATGCTGGTTCATCAACTAATTAATCAAGCTAAAGACGAACAAGTGGCTTTCTACGGAAAAAAACAGATAACATATGCCGAAGTCCGTCGGCAAGTTAGCCGTTACCGGAACTTTTTCTATCAGCAGGGTGTAAGACTGGGCGACAATGTCGGGTTGCTTGCGCGAAACTCTGTTGAGTATGTATATAGCTATATGGCAATAGCCAGTCTTGGAGCAGTCGTTGTTCCTCTCAACTTTCAGCTTGTGCCTCGTGAAATTGCCTATATTATAAAAGATGCCGGAATTAGAGTGCTTGTAAGCATGGCTCAATTGGATTTAGAGACCGAACTTAAGGCCCAAGGCTATGAACATAACGTCAACCAGCTTGTTATTCCTGAATTCAGTGCTTTGGTAGATGCTATGGAGCTTAAGCCCGCGCCACTGCTTGAAAATTTCGGTCCGGACAAGGCATGTGTAATCATTTATACTTCTGGTACTACCGGAAATCCGAAGGGTGCTGTTCTTACCCACAATAATTTGGTAAGCAACGCCGCGGGTGTTTCGGAAGTAATGGCAGTTACTGCCGAAGACAGAGTATTGTGTGTACTGCCGATGTATCATTGCTTCGCGTGGACTTGCGCTATATTGTCGCCACTTTTAAGTGGGGCTTCAATCTTAATCCTTGAGGGATTTAATCCCAAGGAGACAATTTCAACAATTCGGGAAGCTGGCATTACTGCTATATATGCTGTACCGCCTATGTATCATCTATTTTGTGCCGCAGGCCAAGCGGAGGATTTTGCGAAAACTCGCTTCTTTTTATCGGGCGGCGCTTCGCTGCCTGAAGCAGTTTCACGTAAATTTCAGGCTAAGTTTGGCAGACCGGTAATCGAAGGCTATGGACTTTCCGAAGCTTCTCCTGTTGTGTGCATGAATCGCTTCGATAAGTTCAAATACCTCTCAATAGGAAAGGCTATTCCAGGGGTTACAGCTAAGATTGTTGATGAGGAAGGCCGTGAAATGCCTAATGGTGAAATCGGCGAGCTTGTTGTAAAGGGACCTAATGTTATGCTCGGCTATTTTAATCTGCCCGAAGAATCTGCAAGGGCTCTGCGGGATGGATGGCTGCATACCGGTGATATGGCCTACCGTGATGATGAAGGATTCTACTTTATTGTTGACAGGTTAAAGGATATGATTATAACCAGCGGTGAGAATGTATATCCGAGGGAAATCGAAGAACTTCTATACGCTCATCCGGATATTTCGGAAGCGGCTGTTGTTGGAGTACCTGATAAACTTAGAGGTCAATCTGGCTGTGCATATATTGTAATGGCAGAAGGGCGTACATTTGATAAGAAAGCGCTCAGGGAATATCTGCAAGCCAAGCTGGCCGGCTATAAAATACCGCGCGATTTTGTTCAAATAAGCGCACTTCCTAAAAACAGCACGGGTAAAATATTAAAAAGAGCCTTACGTGAACACGCAAGCTAAAAAAGTTAACGACCTAAATGCCGCTCCCGGTTTTTAGGTCGTTTGCTATCTAGGAGGGAAAGCTGATGAACAATAAAGCAGCCTTGCTTTTAGGCGGAACAGGCTTAATCGGGTCACATCTGCTGGATTACCTGCTGCAAAGTAATTGCTATGAAAAAATAAATATTATTGTTCGCCGCCCCATAGAAATTAGCAATTCTAAGCTTAACCAAGTTATTGTTACTGACTTTGAAGGGCTAGCTGATGAATCATATAATTTTGCCTTTAACGTTGATGATGTATATTGTTGTCTGGGAACAACAATAAAAAAAGCCGGTTCACAGGAAAAATTCCATCAAGTAGACTATTTATTCGCACTGAAAGCTGCTCAACAGGCAAAGCTAAATGGCGTAAAGCAATTCCTGATAGTTTCGTCAATTGGTGCTGATTCCTACTCAACTTTTTTTTACAGCCGTGTTAAGGGGCAGTTGGAGGAAGCACTGATTGGACTTGGTTTTCCTGCGCTGCATGTTTTCCGGCCTTCACTGTTGCTCGGCAAACGAAAGGAGTTCCGTTTAGGTGAAAAGTTGGCAGCAGTTCTTGGCAAGCTTTTCGCACCTGCTTTTATTGGGTCGCTTAGAAAATATAGACCTATCGAAGGCAAGCTTGTAGCATGTTCTTTGTATCACAATGCCCAAGAAGGCAAGTCGGGTATACATATTTATCAAGGCGAACAGATTAATTGTAATGAAGCAGATAACTACTAATTTTGCTGGGGGTATACAATGAAGGACATACGGGTTGATTTGCATATCCATACAACCGCCTCGGACGGGACCTGGAGTCCCGAACAACTTGTTGAAAAAGTCAAGCAAGCGGGTATCGGTTTATTTTCTGTTGCAGATCATGATACTGTTATTAACCTCGATGCTACAGCTAAGTTAGCTGCTGCCGAAGGAATAATTTTTTTGCCTGGTGTAGAGATTTGCTCAACTTTAAGTAACCAGTCCTTTCATATCTTGGGGTACGGCATTGATAGTCAAAATACTTCATTACAGAAGCTTCTTGCTCATAATACTGAACTTATGGAAGAAGCTGATCACGAAAGCATCAGGAAACTAATAGCTGATGGTTTGCCGATAAATTATGAGGAATACTGTAATTATCGACATAATGCCTGTCGTGGCGGCTGGAAATCTCTGAACTTTTTAATTGATCAGGGCTTGTGCAGTGATATAAATGATTTTTTTGCTAATATGTTTACAGAAGATCGAGGCATCGTCTTTCCAGACTTTCCTCCTCCTTGCGAAGCTATAAACGCAATAAAAAGGGCTGGTGGAATACCCGTGCTTGCGCATCCGGGAAGTGTTTTTCATGGCTCATCACTCGAAGATACGCTTGATTTTTTTGCTAATGAAGATATTCAAGGAGTGGAGTGCTATCATCCTTGCCATGACCCGGCCACTGCCAAGCGGGCCGCAGACTGGTGTGACAGAAGAGGATTATTAATTACAGGAGGTTCTGATTGTCATGGCGATTTTGTCAAAAACCGCTGTTTAGGTAACCCAGAGATTTATTTAAGCCAATTGCGCTTAGGAAGGCTAATATAAAGATTGCTTTGCAGCAGCGTGTCTAGGCAAAGATTGACAAGCGGTAGCAGACAGATGTAAAATATTTATAATATAACATCGTCTTAATATTACCCAGCGTCGGGAATGCTAGTGAGGCTTTTAGGCTATGTCCTAGAAGCTTTTTTGCATAACGTTATATGGTATAGTAATATCAGTTTTTGAAAGGGGCATGTAAAGATGACGATAAGTCCAAACCAATCCACCAACTTTATAGAAAATATTATTAATGAAGATTTAAAGAACAATAAAAATAACGGAAGTGTTCACACTCGTTTTCCACCAGAGCCGAACGGCTATCTGCATATTGGGCATGCAAAATCAATTTGCCTTAATTTCGGCCTTGCTAACAAGTATAACGGATTGTGCAATCTGAGGTTTGATGATACTAACCCTTCCAAAGAAGAAGTGGAGTATGTGGACTCTATTCAAGCTGACGTTAGGTGGCTCGGCTTTGACTGGGAAGAGCGCATGTATTATGCATCTGATTATTTTGAGAAGCTTTATGAGTGCGCTGTGCATTTAATTAAACGGGGTAAGGCGTATGTGTGCGATTTAACGGCCGAGCAAATGCGTGAATATCGCGGAAACCTGACCGAACCGGGTAAAGAAAGCCCTTATCGCAATCGTTCGGTTGAGGAAAACTTGGATTTATTTAAACGTATGAGAGACGGAGAGTTTGCTGACGGAGCTAGGGTTGTCAGAGCCAAGATCGACATGGCATCACCTAATATAACCATGCGTGATCCTGTAATTTACCGCATAATGAATGCCGAACATCACCGTACCGGAGATCAGTGGTGTATTTACCCAATGTACGATTATGCTCATCCTATATCAGATGCTATCGAAGGCATTACACACTCGGTATGTACCCTTGAATTTGAAGATCATCGGCCCCTCTATGACTGGGTGCTTGAAGAATTAGCTGAAATGGGCTTCCCCAGCCGCCCGCAGCAGATCGAGTTTGCCCGGCTTAACCTTACTAAGATGGTTATGAGCAAGCGCAAGCTGCGCGCCCTTGTTGAACAGGGATATGTCAGCGGCTGGGACGATCCCCGGATGCCGACGATTTCCGGTCTGCGCCGCCGCGGTTACACTCCTGAAGCAATCCGTGATTTTTGCGACCGTATTGGAATAGCGAAAAGCAACAGCACAGTTGATGTTGCCATGCTTGAACATTGTATTCGCGAGGATTTGAATATCAGGGCTGGCAGGGCAATGGCTGTGCTGCGTCCCTTAAAAGTAATCATTGATAATTATCCTGAAGGACAAATTGAAGAACTCAACGCTGAGAATAATCCTGAGAATACTGAGATGGGCAGCCGCAAAATCCCATTCTCACGAGAACTTTATATTGAGCAGGACGATTTTATGGAAGAGCCCTCTAAGAAGTTTTTCCGTCTTGGACCTGATAGAGAAGTGCGCTTAAAGCATGGCTATATCATTAAATGTGAGAGCTTTGTCAAGGATGAAGCGACAGGTGAGATTATTGAGCTGCACTGCACCTATGACCCTGATTCTAAGAGCGGCGGCCCCACCGCAGGCCGCAAGGTAAAGGGCGTGCTGCACTGGGTTTCAGCCGCGCAGGCGCTTCCTGCGGTTGTTCGACTGTATGATTATTTGTTTCTTGATGATCAGGACAGTGATGATTTTGCCGCAGCCTTTAATAAAGCCTCGCTTGAAGAGTTAACCTCCTGCTTGGTAGAACCAAGCTTAGCCGGAGCTTCTGTAGGAACTCGCTACCAATTCCTGCGTCAAGGCTATTTCTGTATTGATAAAGACTCAACTATCGATAAGCTTGTCTTTAACCGCGTTGTTGGTCTTCGTGACTCGTGGGCCAAAGCGCAAAATTCTTAATTTAGATGTAGTGTCTTGCATCACTTATAGGCCTAAATCAATTGAGGCTTCTAGGATTTCCTAGGGCCTTTTTTGTTTTGTTGGAAAGTATAACCATATTACTTACATATCTAAGTGCAACCAATGGCTATCGTTTTCGCCTAAACTCGCGTTAGCCGGGTTTTCTAATATTCATCAGCATAAAGGCTATCTTATGATATCTTAGAAGAAGCTGCTATAGTTTTAACAAAGAGGTATCTGGACGCATACGCTGAATATCATTAGGTAATGAACCGGGAACAAAATGAGGAATAAGTCTAAGAACTGTGCGGATTTACTAGGAGCGAATAGAGAATGATAACTGAGGTTTATATTTTCATTGTATTGATAATATCAAGTTTCTTGCAAACTGTTACGGGTTTTGGCTATGCAATAGTAACTGCGCCTTTATTGGCCTTAGTACTAGGAGCCAAAGAAACAGTCATGCTAGTTATGCTAACTGGGCTTTTAATAAGGTTCCTTTTGATAGGAGCCACTAGAAACGAGGGGAGCTTTAAGGCAATCTTTCCGTTAATTTCAGCTAGTATTATAGGAGCTATACCCGGAGCTTATATAATGACAATCATCAGTGGTGAAATGCTAAAAGTCTTTATCGGAATAGTCCTACTAGCAGCAGCTATTGCTTTATGGAAAAAGCATACCGTTGTTGTCAAACACCACAAGGCAACTGAAGCTGCTGTAGGAGCGATAAGCGGATTTTTAGCGACTACTACAAGCATTAATGGCCCGCCCGTAGTTCTCTATTATATGAATTCGGGAGCAGATGAAAATAAGGCTGAATTTAGAGGCAATCTTACCCGTTATTTTTTTCTAATAAATATAGCGTCAATTCTTATGTCTATCGTGGCAGGCACATTGAAATTTCAGGAAATATGGTTTTATACATTAATTTCTGTACCTGCAGCATATATAGGTTTTTTTATGGGGCAGAAACTGTTTTACCGAATCAACGCTGAAACCTTTAGAAAGGCTTCGCTAATTATGATTTTTGCCAGCAGTATTATAATAATGGGAGCTGAGCTCCTAAAGTTTTTAAGTCAGTTATGCTAAATAAAGAAGGTGCTGAACTTATCTCTAAGTTCAGCACCTTCTTTATTAGTCTGTAAGAAAATATTCTATTTCCTATTGATCTAAGTTCAGCCAAGGGCCATTGCCTTCGCCTAGACTCGGCGTTAGCCCGGTTAGTTAAAAGTAACTTCTTGCGCCAATATAATGATCTACATAATATTGCTCGCTAAGTGAGTTAACAGTGACTTGCTTGGCTGCTGAGCTGGCATGAAGGAACTTGCCGTTACCCATGTAGAAGCCAACGTGAGAAGCGCCTGGCTTATAGGTTGTGAAGAACACAAGGTCGCCTACTTTAAGATTGGACTTTTCTACTGCCGTACCTGTTGCATACTGCTCGGCAGCTGTTCTTGGGATAGTGATGCCATTTTCCTTCATTACATACTGAGTAAAACCTGAACAGTCAAAGCCGCTTGTTGTAGTTCCGCCCCATACATAAGGAACGCCCATATATTTTTGCCCTGTAGCAATTAGGGCCTGTCCAGTGGCTGAGCCTGTACCTGTTGAACCGAGGACGCTGCTTGGGTTAGTAGTTGGAGTTGGGCTTGAGTTTGTAGTATTGCTGAAAAGCTTGCCGATCAGCAGACCAAAAAGGATATTGAATATACCGCCGCCTGACGACGAATCCTTCGAGTTCAGCTGTGGAACAAGATCCGAAATTGACGCAGCGTATGCTGGTGCTGCCGGAGCAACCATTGTAAAGCTCATAGCCAACATTAATACAATAACTATCGAAAACTTATGCTTCTGCATTGTCTTACCTCCTTGACTGAAAATAGAAATTGCCTCACTAAGGCGAGGCCAGGGGTAAGAAGTATTATAGCATAACCTATGTGTTATGTAAACTTGGCAAGGTTGACCAGCATCTCTTGTAAGGTAAATAAGAGGTTGAATTTGTTTCTCCGAAGAGTTAGACTTATAGAGGAATTTCTGGCGAGAGGGTGTTTTTCTTTACTGTGGCAAAATGGGAACAGTTTTATAAAAATGTTCAGCAAGATTTCAAACTTTATCTATTCTTGCTGGTGTTATTGACTTTATACCGCATTGGGTTTATTGCCGTTTTAAATAATAATTTAAGTGATATGACAACCTTTAAGGATATTGCAGTTGCGCTGTACTATGGATTACGGATTAGTTTAAAGAGTGCCGGTATAGTTGCTTTAATTTCATTTGCTTTTTGCACCTCGCTCGACATATTGGTAAAAAATACGGAATTGCAGAAAGTTCGTTTAGAGATAGGTTATGTATGTATCGGCTTGCTGACTTTCTTGTTTTATGCACGTATTCCTTACTATGAACAGTTTCACATGGCTTTTAACCAGTTTCTTTTTAACACTCTAAATGATGATGTACACGCGTTAATTTCTACACTGGTACAGCAGTATAATCTGCTGCCTCGTCTTTTAATGGTTGCAGTAACTAGTATAATCATGTGCCGATTGCTGAAGATATGGCTAAAGACCAAGACTTATTCACTGCCGCATTTTTCAAGCCGTTATAAGGATATTGTATTTCGTAGTCTTCTTATATGTATACTTGCTATATTTCCAACCTTTAATCGGTTTGGCGGCAGCTTGACATACGCCTATGACGTAAGTTGGGAAAATGCCGGTGTAACTAGAGATGATTTGCTTAATGAAGCTATTTTAGATGATGTTCAGGCGTTATATCGAGCATACACCTTGCATGAACGGTTAAGAGTATCTACCGGCCTGGATATTGATGTAGAGAAGATGAATCAATACGGCTCGTACTTAGCGGGGCAGGATTTTAGTTCTAATAATGTGGACGACTATTTAGAAAAAAAGAGCCAGGGTGCGAAAGTCCCTAAGCCCAAACATGTTTTTCTGATCATTGCTGAAAGTTATGCTAACTGGCCACTGCTGCCTCAATATCGCGATTTAAACATCGCAAATGGACTTAAAAATATCATTGCGCAGGATGACGCTGCTTATGTAGCTGCGTTCCTGCCTAATGGTATGGGGACAGCTGCCGGAGTTAATGGTCTGGTTTCGGGTTTTCCGGATGTTAACCTTTATTTAAACTATCACCCAGAGACATATAAATCAGTCTATCCTACCGCTCTTGCTCCGCAATTGAAACGCCTTGGTTATAAGACGGTTTTCTGGTATGGCGGACCTGAGTCATGGGAACGAGTAAAGGATTTTGTCACGGCTCAGGGTTTTGACGAGTTTCATGCCTATGGCGATTTTGACAGCAAAAGCGGCAATGTATGGGGCAGCGACGACAAATACCTGCTGCAAGCAACAGCATCCTCGGTTAATGATGATGTTCCAACGCTGCATGTTATTTTGACAGTTTCGAATCATGCGCCGTATACCGTTAATTTGGCGGAAGAAGGCTTTAAACCTAATGATATAGCTGGCGGACTGCCGGATAAATACAAAAATGATCAGGACATGATTGCAAAGCTTGGCCACTTCTGGTATGCCGATAAAATGTTGGCTGATTTCGTAAAGGACATGCGCCAGCAGCACCCTGACAGCTTGTTTGTAATTACCGGCGACCATGCTGACAGGCTTAATATCGAATCAAGTCCAGGTTTATATGAGCGCTACGCTATACCATTTGTTGTCTATGGGCGCGGCATCAGTAAAGAGGTATTTCCAGCAAATGCAGCGGGCAGTCATATAAATATAACCTCGACTTTGATTGAACTTATTGCTCCTAAGGACTTTACTTATTATTCAGTCGGTGAAAGTCTGACAAGGAACAACTTGCTAGGTTTTAACTACGGGTTTTGGATTACGAGTGATTATATAGGTACAATCGGCACTGAAGTGGGGGACAAGCTCCCAGTGACTTCCGGGGCAGCAGTAATGCCAGACTTAGTTAAGGTGCAGCAAGAAGTTGAAGCTGCCAGAGCCGTATCCTGGTGGCGAGTGCAAAATGGAAAATATTTGAACCAAAAAGAGTGAAAGCAGGATTAAACCCTGCTTTCACTCTTTTTGCTAAAATGTTCATTCACGCCAATGCGAGGCAAGTGTAAATCACGCTTCATACAGAACAGGCGAATGCCTGTTGTCAAAGCAAAACAAAAATACAATGAAAGACTTCCAGACATGAAAGGCTGAGCGAAATAGAGTCCGGCTGCACCAATAACTGAAGCTACGGCATATACTTCTTTGCGGAAGACATAAGGTATTTCCTTAACGAAGATATCGCGCAGTACTCCGCCGCCGACAGCAGTCGTGAAACCTAATACAATCATAATAAACAGCGTATTTAAATTATGCTGAAGGGCAAGACTAGCTCCGGTTGCGGTAAACGCGCCAAGGCCAACGGCATCGAAAAATTGAATAGTATTTTTGAACCTGTTTATCTTACTGTAAGCAATACAAACGGCAATTGCAGAAATTAAGCTGATTAAGGCAAAAGAAGGATCACGAAAGGCCATGGGAGGAGAGTTTCCAATCAAGGTATCTCTGATAATTCCGCCGCCGACTGCAGTTGTTGCTGAAAGCATTATTACTCCAAAGATATCAAGGCTTTTTTCAATGCCGATGAGTGCTCCGGATATTGCAAAAGCTATTGTGCCTGTTATTTCAAAGGCGTTCCAAACTATCATCATACCTCCTAGTAAAGAAATGATGACATAATTATACCAAAGAGCGAGCTTTTATGCTACCTACCTTCGCGTCGGATTACTCCGCAGGCTAAACGTTTTCCGGCATCGCCGGCAGGCTGCGTTCGGTAATCATCTGGTCCTTGATGGATAATTACTGCTTTGCCGACTACATCTTTCGGCTTGAATTTATCAGTGAAGAAACACATGCTGGCGCGGCCATGATTTGAAAAGAGCACTGGCAGATCACCGGCATGATTTCCGTGCGGCTGGTTGGCGGGATTCCAGTGACTTCCTGCTTTCGTGAATGGATCTTCAGGATTGCCGACTTGACAATTGCCGCATTCGTGAATATGAAAGCCATGAGGCCCGATTGGCGGTCTGTTGCCTTTAGCCGGGCGATAAGCAGGTAAGCCTGTTACATTAACGCATACTTCCGTTCCTCCGGGCACGCTGTGGAAAGTTACCGTACCTTCAAGCTCAGGGGCCAGTGGACCTCCTTGGAGAACTGCGATAACTGCACATTTCTTCATCGACTGCTGGGACCAACATTTATCAGCTATATCGCACTGCCAGCACAGGCATTCTTTTGATTTGTTGCCAGGATTATCGCAAAGGTCATCGTTATCCCATATACAATTATACTTATTCATATTAGCCTCCTTAGATTGCTTTATTGCTTCACTATATCTTATGTAGTGAATGCTGATCAGCTAATATTGAAGTAAAAAAATATGGCTGTGCGGCAGGAGAGCTATGAGAAATATGGAATTGGTGTATGTATAATTAATAGGGTGCAAATTTGATTGAGGCATTACGTCGATAGGAATATTGGCAGCAAGGATGGATGTAGTCTTATCGATAAAATAATTATATAAGTAGACAATTTAATAAATAATGTTGGGGGGATTGGCATGATTAACGAATTGGTGAAAAAGAACAGAAGTTATCGAAGATACTATGAAGATGAGAGTGTTTCGCGCGAAGTGCTGATTGATCTTGTAGATAATGCGCGCCTGTCGGCATCTGGCGGTAATACACAGCCGCTCAGGTACTTTATAGCTAGTGACAAGGAAGTTGTGGAAAGAATCTATCCTACGCTTATGTGGGCCGGCTATCTTAAAGAATGGCCAGGACCTGACCAAGGCGAGCGGCCGCCGGCTTATATTGTTGTTCTAAAGGATAAGGGGACTAATATGGTAGCCGGCATTGATCATGGCATCGCTGTTCAAAGCATTCTGCTTGGAGCGGTAGAGAAAGGTTTAGGCGGCTGTATTCTGGCAAGCATCCAACGAGAAAAGCTTCAGAGCATACTTAATATCTCAGACCAGTATGAAATTCTGCTCGTTCTTTCGATCGGCAAACCAAAAGAAGAAGTCGTAATGGATGAAATTGAACCAGGCGAGGACATTAAATACTGGCGAGATGAGCAGCAGGTTCATCACGTGCCGAAACGAAGGCTTAAAGATGTTATTGTGAACTACTAGGATTGAATACGGGATAGTCCGTTTTCCCTTATGATACCAATAGACCTGTCTAACGCGCTAACGGTAGACAGGTCTATTTATTGGTTTGTCTATTTTTAGAAATTGGTTAAAGTAAGCTCGGTCATAACTTGCTCAACAGTATTAATGCGAGGCAGCTGTAAGAAAGTAAGCACATTTTGCTTTTTTATGGAGCTTTTCACAAAAAAGTAATCCTCAGGCGTGTCTTGAATGGGTACCAAGATGGTATACTCATTGAACATCTTGCTGCAAAGTGAATCAAGCATGTTCATCGGTCGTCCTACATAAGCATCGAACTCGTCAGCGGCTATTTCATCCAATAGTACCTTAATTGCTGTGATCAAGTTTTCACTCGTCTTGCGGTACGTATCTAGGTAGTCATGAATATCATTATCCTCATCAAGAAGAAGGGTGATGTCTTTTATCACTCTGGCATCGGCTCCGACAAGCTGGCTGCAAAGTTTATAGATTGACTGACCAGTGGTTTTAAGACTTTGCTCGGTTGCTAGAAAGCAATTTAAGCAGTATCCTTCCTGTTGATAAACAAATTCTGGGGTGGTTCCGACGGGCGGAAAGCTTAGGCCAAACTTATTGTGCAAACTTTGCTGAAGAACGAGATGTTCTTGGTCGGAGTAAGAAAGACCGTTATTAATATATTCGATTTCGTTAATGCTACCGCAGCTTAGGCAGTGCTGTTGTTTGCGGCCAATTATAACGGCAGGCAATTTGGCTGCCGTCGGGGCTACGAAATTGTAGGAGGGTGTTTCCGAAAAAGCATTGTTATAAGACTGCTGTAGAAGACTTGTAAGTGATTTATCGCTTTGTTCAAACTGATTAAGCATAATACTCTCCTTACTTGAGATGGGTTTTAAATTATTATTTCGGTTTTTTTACTAAATATCCTGCCATGGTTTATCTGTCAAGGCTGCATTAGTGCTCGGTTTTGATAGTAGAATAATAAGTAGAGGGTTATTGATAAGGAGGATGGGACATGTACTTTGATGATGCCGAAGGTCCGGTTTTTCGCCCGCCAAGTGAAGCGTATAGCTTTATTCTGCGAGTGACTATCGGTTGTTCACACAATAAATGTACGTACTGCAATATGTATCGTGCTGTGCAGTTCCGGGTTAGACCAATGGAAGAGATAATGCAGCAGATTAATCGCGCTATGTTGTATAAAGACAATATACGTCGTGTTTTCCTGGCAGACGGTAACGCACTTGTGCTGTCAACTGATAAATTGCTCGAGATACTCAGTCTTTTGCGGCAGCAATTTCCTAAGCTGCAGCGCGTATCGTGTTACTCAGGTCCTCAAGATATTCTCAGGAAATCGCCTGAAGAGCTACGCCTTTTAAACGAAGCCGGACTTAAACTGGTTTACTACGGGATGGAATCAGGTGATGATAAAGTCTTAGCCAGTGTGTGCAAGGGAGTAGATGGTCAGCAGTCGATAGAGGCAGGCCAGCGTATAACTGCGTCAGGTATTAAATTATCGCTGATGGTGATACTTGGCTTGGCAGGTAGACCTGGTTCAAGACAGCATGCTCAAAATACAGCTCGGGCGGTCAACGCCATTCGCCCTAATATGCTAAGTGCGTTGACACTCATGATGTATCGTGGCAGCGAGTTGCGTGAACAATACGAGCGCGGAGAGTTTGAACTATTATCACCAGCTGAAATTATGACAGAACTACATGAGCTAGTTAGTGGTATCGAATTTCCGGCTGAAAACCACTGCTTATTCCGCAGCAATCATATCTCAAATTACACTGCGCTGGCGGGAACTCTCCCTAAAGATAAAGCACGCCTACTGTCTGAAATTAAAGAAGCAGCTGACGAACTAGCCGAGCTCAAGGATTGGGATAAATACAATAATGTCGAACAATAAAAAAAGGATGCCGCTGGGCATCCTTTTGTGTTTCTAAATTTGTTTGGTGGTATTAGTGTAAGATATGCATTAGTCCCAACGCACCACCTAATGTGACAATCATGAATGCTGTAAGTGTAATGAGCATAAATGGAGAATTTCCACTGTGTTGGACAGGGGCGGCCTTTAAATTTGTTGACATATAGGTCACTCCTTTTTTATGAATAATTAGATTGTTAAAAGTGCGAGAAATTTACGTAAGATATTAACTTAAGATATTAACGTAAGATGTGCATTAGTCCCAATGATCCACCTAGTGTGGCAAGCATGAATACTGTTAGTGTCATTAGCATAAAGGGAGAATTTCCACTGTGTTGAACAGGGGCGGCCTTTAAAGTTGTTGTCATGTAGGTCACTCCTCATTGTTAAGATTAATTTGATTATAGCATAAGTTGTCATAATTGCAATATGTTTTTAAAATATTCTATAAAATTTTAACTATTAATACAAAGGTCTTAGATGGCGTAATGAAAACTATATTGTAGTGATGAGAAGTAATGGCTATTTTATTTACACACATACTGATATATCGTTTGATATCATACAATATGACCATATATCGCAATTATTTCAAACTAGAAGAGACTTGTGCTCGTCTGTTCATCGATTATATGCCTAATGATATATGTAAAGTAGTGGAAAAAGGACAGGTTAGTGGTGATTTATATTGAAAAATGGCTAACTGGTTACACTATATAAATCTAGTAAAGAAAGGAATAGCCTTTCAACTCTCGAATAACAGGTATAGTTAAGCTTCAATCAATTTTAAAAGGGTGAAATTATATGTTGCATGAGTTTTCGCGCACTGAGCTGCTCATTGGTAAAGAAGCGCTGCAAAAGTTATCTGAGAGCAAGGTGGCTGTCTTTGGTGTTGGTGGAGTGGGCAGCTTTGTTGTAGAAGGTTTGGCCAGGTCTGGAGTTGGGAAGTTTGTTCTAGTTGATGACGATTGCGTTTGCCGAACCAATATCAATCGTCAGCTTTTAGCCACTGTAAAGACCGTTGGAAAGCCTAAAGTAGAGGTTATGAAAGCTAGGATACTTGAGATAAATCCCAAAGCAGAGGTTACTGTTTTCCAACAGTTCTATCTGCCTGACACAGCAGATGCGTTAATAAGTTCGGATTATGACTATATTGTTGATGCTATCGATACAGTCACAGGGAAGATTAGCCTAGTACTTAAAGCTCAAGAAAATAAAATTCCGATTATAAGCTCGATGGGGGCTGGTAACAAACTTGACCCTACTAAGTTTGAGGTTGCTGATATATTCAGTACCTCTGTATGTCCGCTAGCCAAGGTAATGAGGCAAGAACTAAAAAAACGCGGTATTGCCTCTCTTAAGGTGGTCTATTCAAAAGAAACACCGCTAAAACCCATTGAAACAGAAGATACGGATTGTAATTTAGGCTGTATTTGTCCGTCAGGGACCACGCGAAAGTGCACTACACGCCGACAAATTCCGGGCAGTATTGCCTTTGTGCCTTCGGTAGCCGGTCTGATAATAGCCGGTGAAGTTGTAAAAGATATCGCCTTTGGCCGTGTTTAACAGCAAGACTTGAAAGCTGGATACTTTTCCATTATAGTAATAACGACTAATATTTTAAGAGCGATATGCTGCAGTAGGGAGAGAAGTCATGAAGGTTAATCTTACAAAAAAAGAATTTGAAACATTATTGGATGTAATGTATATGGCCGACTGGATTATTAGAGCACATGACGAGGAAGATGACGAAGGGGCCAAGCGCTACAAAGAACTAGAACAGAAAATTATGTCTTTAGCTGGTGAATTCGGTCTTGATAAAGCTGTGCAAGTAAACAAAGAAACAAAGCAGTACTACCTTGTGAAGGAGTACTTGGAGGCTAGTGACGCCACCTCGCGCATCGAAAAATTTGAGAACGCGACATTTTGGGAAGAACTATTAGAACGGCTTGCTAGACGTGACTTCATCCGCGCTTTTGGTGAAGAAGCCATTCTGAAAATGCCCATAAACGAACGTTTTGAAAAAGAGATGGAATTCTTTAAGCATTATGATAATGAGTTTGGTCAAAATGGTCTGGAGAACCTCCATATCGTTGCCTTGGCGGCTAGACTAAAAAATTAAGAGAGTAGCTCGATCAATCAAGCCTTACTCCTGCGAGTAAGGCTTTTTACTATATTAGCCTGTCTAATAATCGTCATTAAAAGAATTAATTTAACTTATTAATTTTACTATTGTAGAATACGGGTAAGGAAAGCTCGAGGAGGCCTATATGCAGCTGTTAAAAGATAAAATAATTACTGAAGGAAAAGTCCTAAACAACTCCATCCTGAAAGTCGATTCTTTTCTAAACCATCAGATTGATCCACTGCTGATGAAGGAAATGGGTGAGGAGTTTGCCCGCCGATTTCAAAATGATAAGGTAACAAAGATATTGACAATTGAAGCATCTGGTATTGCTATCGCCGTGATGACAGGACTTGTTTTAAATGTTCCGGTGGTATTTGCCCGCAAGAAGAAATCTTCAGCGACAACAGAAGATACTTATGCTGCTGAGGTTTATTCCTACACTAAGGCAGAGTACAACAATGTAACTGTATCCAAACGATTTATAGCTCCGGGAGATAATGTCCTTATTATTGATGACTTTCTCGCTAATGGTGAAGCGGCGTTCGGCTTGGCAAACATCGTGAGACAAGCCGGGTGCAATATTGTAGGTATTGGGATTGTGATTGAGAAAAGCTTTCAGCCTGGAGGAGAAAAACTGGCCGGGGCGGGCTATCGCGTTGAATCACTTGTCCGCATAGCATCTTTTGAAAATAATCAAGTAAATTTTGCCTAAACGGAGGGCTATAACATGGCTAATTCAATGAGCAAGAACCTGTTTCTAGGTACGCAGCATGTGTTGGCGATGTACGCTGGCGCGATAATTGTACCGCTTATTGTTGGTGGAGCACTTAAACTTAATGCTGAGCAGATGGCTTATATTATTGCCGCTGATTTGTTTACCTCTGGCATTGCAACTTTACTGCAGGCTTGGCGAAATCCGGCTTTCGGCATTGGACTTCCTGTCGTGCTTGGCTGTACTTTTACGGCTGTATTCCCTATGATTAATATTGGAAATCAGTATGGTATGCAAGCTATTTATGGCGCTATTATATGTTCAGGAATATTTGTAATGCTTATATCAGGCTTATTCGGTAAGTTAGCAAAATTTTTTCCGCCTGTGGTAACTGGCTCTGTTGTTACTATAATTGGTATTACACTTGTGCCGGTAGCAATCAATAATATGGCAGGTGGAGTAGGGAGCCCTGACTTTGGCTCAGTAGCTAACTTTTCGCTGGCCTTTGGCGTATTGCTATTTATTATTCTTTTAAATCGTTTTGCAACAGGTTTTGTTCGTTCAATCTCTGTTTTACTGGGGCTAGTTGCTGGAACTCTTGCAGCAGCTGCGATAGGTACCGTTAATTTCAATGCCGTTGCTGAAGCTTCTTGGTTTAATATTGCTACTCCTCTGTATTTTGGCATGCCAGTTTTTCAGCCTAGCGCAATTTTAACAATGATTGTTGTAGCGGTTGTCAGTATGGTAGAGTCGACAGGAGTATTCCTGGCCTTAGGCGAAATTTGCGGACGAAAGCTCGACCAGTCTGACTTGGCTCGAGGATATCGAGCCGAAGGGCTTGCTGTTCTGATTGGCGGTATTTTGAACTCTTTCCCATATACAACCTTTTCACAAAATGTTGGTTTAGTACAGCTGTCTAAACAAAAGACGGTAACTGTAGTCGTTGTTGCAGGTGGTATGCTTATGCTGCTCGGCTTAATCCCTAAGTTTGCAGCCTTGGCAATGATTATTCCTAATGCTGTCCTTGGCGGCGCTATGGTAGCTATGTTCGGCATGGTTGTAGCTGCAGGGATTAAGATGCTTGGTAAAGTTGATTGTTCCAGCAATGAAAATCTGCTGATAATTGCTTGTTCGGTTGCCTTAGGACTAGGCGTAACTGTTGTTCCAAACCTATTTGCTCAATTCCCTCCCTTGGTTAAAATCCTGTTTGAAAACGGTATTGTAGCAGGTGCTACTACTGCTATACTGCTTAACATCATCTTAAACATGGGTCGCACAGCAACCGAATCTTCAGTTGAAGCAGAAGCTCAGTAAGCTCTGATCGACGAGCTTCTGCTATAAATATTGCTATACTAAAGTTGAAAAGGGTCAAGCCTTACGCTTTTGCGTTTAGGTTAGGCTCCTTTTTTGTTTAAACTAAAATGGTTTAATCGTAACATTGCTTTTGATATTGCCATAAGATAAGTAAAAGATTGTGCAGGAGGATTTATATGAGAAAGGTGGTTGCAGCTTGTCTGGCTGGCTTTATAGTAGGCCTTATGCAAGCTTTGTATTTTTCGGCGCAAAATGCGTCACTCATAGAGGCTATAGCTTCACCGGTGGTCCTGTTGGCAATTTTAGTGGGCTGCGGCAGCGGTCTGGCTGCCAATGAGACAGATAATATTGCGTTAAATATTATTACTGGCGTAGCTGTTGGCGTGATAATCTACTCCTTTTTGGGATACTATTCAGGGATGTATCTGGTAGCTGTAGTTCTCGGAGTATCGACAGGGGCTATCGCGGGATTTGTAGCTTCCGTTTCATAATTAGAAGGGGCTTCTATAGCCTTAAGTTGCAGGGATTTAAAGAGGTCATCGCGAACAAAGTTAAGCAGTAATAATTATTAATGGTGGTACATATGCTTCGTCAATACAGGACAATCAAACAATACACAAGTGCTGAGATAGAGATAAATAAATCGCGATTTATAGCATATGCCGATCGGGCTGAGACTGAAGAACAGGCTGTGGCTTTTATAGAGAAAATCAGGAAGAAACACTGGGATGCAACACATAACTGTTCAGCCTATGTAGTTGGTGAGAATGACCGTCACCAAAAAGCGGATGATGACGGGGAGCCTTCCGGCACGGCCGGTAAGCCTATCCTTGAGATTATCAAACGATCGAATCTTAAGGATACCGTTATTGTAATAACACGTTATTTCGGCGGTATAAAGCTGGGGGCCGGCGGCCTTATCCGCGCTTATGGCAAGAGTGCCGGCACTGGAATAAAAGCAGCTGGTGTACTGGAACGTACGCTCCACACGCGTGTTGAGGTGGATATTGATTATACCTTTTTAGGAAAGCTGGAAAACGAACTACGCTCTCAGGATTACCACATTGAGAACATTAGCTATGCGGATAAGGTTGTTATAACAGTTCTCGCTGAAAAAGGCTTCGAACATGTCCTGGAAGCCCAATTGCTTGAATGGACGGCGGGGCAGGTTTGCATTACCCAGAATGGGGAAACCTATATTGACAAAGATGTTGAAATCTAGAAAGAACCTATGAGGTGACTGGTATTGAAAAGGCTTGTTCTAATATATAATCCCTTGTCGGGGGATGCTTATTTTAAGTATAAACTAGATGAGCTTGTAGAGCGTTTTCAGAAAAAAGGGTGCGCGATTATTCCTTTGAAGCTTATGACTCGTGCTGACACAGCTGTTTTTGTGCGTTTTGCTCAGGAGCTAATGGCAGATGGAATCATTGTCTCCGGCGGAGATGGCACTATTCACAGTGTAGTCAATGCGATGCTTAATCTTGAGGTGGATATACCGCTTGGTATTATCCCCAGCGGCACCAGCAATGATTTTGCTACATACCTCAACATCAGCAATGATTTGAGACAATGCGCCGATATTATAGCCTCTGGATCAACGACGTTGGTGGATGTAGGGAAGGTCAATGAAGATCGCTATTTTATAAATGTTGCCAGTGCCGGGCTGTTAACCTCAGTTGCCCATAGCGCGGACACCATGCTGAAAAATACTATGGGCAAGGTTGCATATTACTTAAAGGGTATCGAAGAATTGCCTAATTTCAGGCCGCTAAAGATGAGGATAAACGCAGACGGTACTGTAATTGAAGATGAAATTCTACTATTCTTGATTGCCAATAGCGGTACAATTGGAAGTTTTCGAAGTCTTGCACCCAATGCTAAAATAAATGACGGCAAGCTCGACTTGCTGGTTGCCAGCAATTGCCGATTACCGGAGCTTATGCGCCTCTTTATTAGCCTACTGACAGGCACGCATATTAACCATAAGAGTGTAAGCTATATTCAAGCGAAAAATATTACGATTGAATGCAAGGATGAACTGTTAAGCGATTTGGATGGTGAGCTTGGCCCGTCCCTGCCGCTATCCATAGAAGCCGTTAGCAATAAGCTGAGAATATTCAGTAAGAATTAAGCTTAACCAGCCTTTTTAATAAGCCAATGTTAGCGAACAATATAGAAGTATTATATACAGGCTACCGTGTAAAACGCGGTAAGCCTGTTTTTTTACGTAAAGCTGTAGCAATCATAGGGTACTACAGCATAGGCTAAAGCAGGATTGCTTAAGGTGAAAGGCTGGGTTTACATGGGCAGTATATTTGACTTGAGGTCTTTGCGTGGAAAACTTCATATGTGGGGATTTGTACTTGTGCTTTTGCCAAGTATTCTACTTATGACAATTTTTGTATATCATAGTCTGCTTAATACAACAAAAGGAGTCAACGCAAGTCTCCATAGCGTAATTACAATACAGGAGCAAACTATCAACCGCTGGTTTTATGAGCGATCAGCTGAAGTGCGCTCGATCGCCCAATGGGAGGTAGTGCGAGAAAGTGATATTTCGGGAATTGGTGAGCGTATTCGGGAATATCTCGGACCAAGAACCGATCTTAGTAATATTGCGTATGTCGATAAAAACGGACAAATTCTTATTGAGGGTATGGGCAAGTACCAAGTGAATATTTCTGACCGCAATTACTTCCAGGACGCGCAGAAGGGAAAAGAATCTGTCAGCGATATAGTTGCCGCTCGCGTTTCAGCAACAGGAGAACCTGTAATCATCTTTTCATGTCCCGTTTTTGACGCGGACGGAAAGTTCCAGGGTGCTGTCCTGGGTATTGTCAAATTGGAAAAAATGGATGAAATTATAACTAACTTCCGTTTTGGCAAAACTGGAGAGACTATTTTACTTAATAGTGACGGTATCATTATGACCGAGTCACGCTTCACTCCCGACTTAATAAAAGACGGAATTATTGATAAAACCACGAAAATGAGCCTAAGGCTTAATATGGATGCCTTCCCGATAACAAGTAATGACACAGACGGCTATTCAATATTTAAAGACTATCGCGATAAAACCGTAATCGGAGCATATCACTGGGTTGAGGGACGTAACTGGATTATTGTCGGCAAGGTTGATCAGGATGAAGTTTTTGGCCCCTTTTACCGCGATCTTTCCTCTATGTTATTCATTTTCGTTATGATTTTGGTTGGTTCTATACCTATGACGCTGGCATTATCTCGAAAAATTGAGTCATCCGTTACTGGACTAATTACTAGTTTGCGTTCAATACAGAAATGTAATTACTTTAGTAAGGTAGATGAAAAGATTATCGATAAAGCGCCTGTGGAACTGCAGGAGCTATGTTTATCATTCAATAAAATGTCTGATGCAATAAGAAGCAAGACAGATGAACTTAAACAAACTAACAATGCCTTGGTTGCGGCGCGTGATGAAGCACTGGCCGCTTCGGTTGCGAAATCGCAATTTCTGGCAACTATGAGCCATGAGATTAGGACTCCTATGAACGCGATTATCGGAATGGCAGAGTTGTTGTGGGATACTCCATTAACGCCAGAGCAGGAGCAGTACGTACGGGTTTTTCGTTCGGCAGGTGAAAACCTTCTTGGGATTATTAACGATATATTAGACTTATCAAAGATTGAAACAGGATATCTTGAATTGGAGCATGCTGCCTTCGATTTAGAGGAGTTTGTAGAAAAAACATGCGAAGTGTTCGCTGTGCGTGCTCATGAAAAGGGTATTGAATTGGCTTGCAGGATGGAACCAGATGTTCCCGCATTCATTATAGGTGATGCCGGCCGTCTGCGTCAGGCACTTTCAAACCTTTTAGGTAATGCAATAAAATTTACCGAAAAGGGTGAAGTAGTACTTGAAATAAGCCGTGTAGGTCAGGTAGATAGCATGCAGGAGGTTTGCTTTACGGTACGAGATACAGGGATCGGAATTCCTGATAACAAATTAAAGGAAATATTTGAGCCTTTTACCCAGGTTGATGCTTCAATTACACGAAGATATGGCGGAACAGGTCTTGGTCTTGCCATAACGAAACGCATTTCAGAGGTAATGGGTGGCTCTATTGTTGTAAAGAGCGTAGTAGGGCAGGGTAGTACCTTTAGTATCACTATTCCCTTCGCTATTCAGGCGGTTAAACGTCCTGCCGTAAAGATAAAGGCTAAAGATATCAGAGATCTGAGAGTATTAATTATCGATGATAATGAAACAAACCGGATGATTCTGCGTGAAACACTGCTTACATGGGGAGCGCAAAGTATTGAAGCGTCCAGTGGACCTATTGGTCTGAAAAAGCTAAATCAAGCTAGTCAGGATGGCAAACCTATAAAACTTGTCTTATTAGACGTATGTATGCCTGAGATGGATGGGTTCGAAGTGGCTGAGAGAATTAAACAAGACCCAGCCTATGAGGGTGTAACAATTATGATGCTAACATCTAATACCTGTAGAGGCGATATGACAAAGTGTGCAGACTTAGGTATAGCCAGTTATTTGATCAAACCGGTTAAGAGGGCAGAATTGTATCAAATGATTCTGTTCGCTCTGGGCAAAACGCAAAAGGTTTCATCAATTCATCAGATAGAGCCTGAAATTCGGTTAGAAGACTTGGATAAACTCAAAATTTTACTTGTTGATGACTCTCCCGACAATCGGATGCTTATTCAAGCATATCTCAAAAAGATGCCATTTTCTATTCAAACAGCCGAAAATGGCCAAGAGGCGGTTAATAAGTATCTATCAGGGGACTATGATATCATCTTAATGGATATGCAAATGCCGGTAATGGATGGTTATACAGCGGTAAGGAGTATCCGTGAATACGAAAAAGGACATTCAGATAAACACATACCAATAATTGCTTTAACAGCCTATGCTTTAAACAGTGATGTAACAAGATGCGTTGAAGCAGGCTGTGACAGCCATATTGCCAAACCGGTCAAGAAGGACACTTTACTAAAGGCCATCATAGAATATATAAAAAAGTAAAATAGATATGGAGGCTAGCATATGAAGGCTAGGGTTAAAGTTGACCAAGAATTAGCGGACCTGATACCTGGTTTCATGGATAATCGCCAAAGCGATATTTCATGCCTTACAACCGCTCTTCAGCAAGGCGATTTCGAAACCATTAGAGTTATCGGTCATACGCTAAAGGGAATTGGCGGCGGGTACGGTTTTTCAGCCATAACTGATATCGGAGCAGCTATTGAGCAGGCTGCTAAAGAGCAGGATATCCCTAAAGCCAGCAGGCTCACAGAGGCATTAAAGAATTACCTTGAAAATGTAGAGATAGTTTACGAGTGAATTCATTAGACTAAGGCTGACCGCCGTTAATTGAAATTCGATTAATAGAATTAAGAGCCGATGGAATCTTAAAAAGGGGGCGGGGATGTGTCAATTCTGGTTGTTGATGATTCTTCCGACAGCCGAGCGCTTATTAAAGTGCTATTAAAGGAAAAGGGTTATTCCGACATTATTCTTGCCGAATCGGCGGCTAAAGGTCTGGAATTTTTAATGACCCAAACAGCAGAAGGCCGGTGCAAGGTTGACCTCATTCTGATGGATCTTGTTATGCCTGATATGGATGGCATTGAAGCATGCTTAAAGCTTAAACAAGATGAAATGCTAAAAGATATTCCGATTATCATGGTAACAGCTAGTGCAGAGGTGGAAAATCTCGATAGAGCCTTTGCCGCCGGAGCTATTGACTTTATAACAAAACCGCTTAAGAAGATCGAACTATTAGCTCGCGTTCGATCGGTTCTCAAGCTGAAATCAGAGATGGATGGACGCAAAGCCAGGGAAGAAGAATTACGGCGACTGACGTCTCTTGATGGGCTTACCGGCATTGCTAATAGGCGCTGGTTTGATGAGTTTGTCGACGCTGCATGGCGCCAAGGAATGCGGAATAAACAGGTAATATCACTTCTTATGCTGGATATTGACTGTTTCAAATTTTTTAATGACAATTATGGACATCAGGCGGGAGATGAATGTTTGAAGTCAGTAGCCAGGGCCATTCAGTCGGTTGTTAGCGGGCCGTTTGAACTAGCTGCCCGCTATGGCGGAGAGGAGTTTGCAATTGTATTGGCATCCTCTAATCTTAAGAATGCGGCCGAAGTTGGTGAAAGGGCGCGGCTTGCAGTGGAAAGTCTGAATATACCTCATAGCCATTCGCCTGTTGGGGCTTGTATTACTGTCAGTGTAGGAGCGGCGAGCGTGGTGCCCTCAATGGAAACCACTTCTAAGGAATTGATAAAAGCTGCTGATGATGCACTTTATTCTGCAAAGCAGAATGGACGAAATCGAGTTTGCACGTATGATATAAATAATAAATAGCATTAGAGCCGTCCTGTGAGGGCGGCTCTAATGCTTAATTCTTTGGATAGTAAAACGCACATAGAAAAGGGCCTCCGAATACGGAGGCTTTAAGGAACTCTAACTATAGTGGCCTGCAAGGTCTTGGGTAGCAGAAACGGTATGGATAACAACCGCCTCCACCCCAGCCATATATTCCATATCCTCCATAGAAATAACGCGGACGGCAGTAGTAGTAATTACGTGGACGACAAAATGCGAACGCACCTACGGCTGTAACCAGAGCTATTCCTGGCAGGCAGCGATCATCGCTGCTGCGCGCTCCGTCATATTCCCAGTCGGATATTTCAGGCTCTTCCCAGTCAATTCTTTTACGTGACATTCCGTTTTCCTCCTGTTAATTTATTAATGAAACAATTTATGTTCTAATACATAATATGTTGGGGAAAATTATCATGTGACAGTAGTTATGAAATGGGGAGGGCTTTTTTGTTAGGGGAGAGAAATAAAGTCCGTATAATAAAATAGCTGCATAAAGCATGGAAAAAGCTCAGCAAGAGTTACCAAGCTGAGCTAAGGGAAGAAGATCATATGCAGATCCTACTGGCCGGGTGGGGAGACTGGAAGATGTTGCTGAAGCAGGCCTGTTTTTAGCTTCTGACGGGGCGGGGTTTATTACTGGTACTAATCTTGTAGTAGATGGCGGCATGACCGTCAAAATGATTTACGAAGAATATTAAGTGCGTAAGGTGGCAATAAGCCGTTTGGGGTGCAAAAGCAGTTTAATAGCATCTTTGGGATTCGAAACAACTACATCTGCCTTCATCATAGTCTTTTGACAAGCTCCTTCAGGGCCTATAACTCCTATTGAGAGAGCTGCTTGTTCAAACATAAGAATGTCATTGGCCCCATTGCCGATACAGATTGTTTTTTCGTCGCCGCACTTTTTCACAAGGACAGCTTTTTGCAATGCTTCGTCACCCGGAGTGATAATAGTGATTGTTAATCCTGGTACATTACCTAACTCGGCTTGAACTAGACCAAAGGTATCGGCCGTAACGACAATAACCTTTAGCTCATTGACGAGTGAGGAAAGCAATTTTTTTACTTCTCTTTCGACTCGGCCATCTTCAGCTAATGTACCGTTAAAATCAAAAACGGCGAATTCTAACTGAAAGGTTTGACCATCAGGTAGTACGATTGGTTGCATAAAAACGTTCCTTTCAAACGAAAGACCTAAAACCATCAGTTTTAGGTCTCTAGCTTATTAAATTTTACTTACATCTACTGCTTCAAACTCTTTAACGATTTCCGGCGAAGGCGGCTTATCCATAAGGCTTACAATGTAGATAGCAGCAAGTGAGAAAAAGAAGCCGGGGACAATTTCATACAGCCCGAACCAGGCAAACTGTTTCCAGACAAGTACTGTAAGACCGCCGACAATAATTCCAGCTAAAGCGCCGTTTCTGGTCATGCGCTTCCAGAAAAGAGCCATAACTAATGCAGGTCCGAAGGCTGCGCCAAAACCAGCCCAAGCATAGGCTACCATGTCAAGGATTAGGTTATTGGGGTTTAAGCCCAATAGTACAGCTATAATTGTAACAATTACTACAGTTGCGCGGCTTACCCAGACTAACTCGGCTTCACCGGCATTTTTACGGATGAGTGCTTTATAAAAGTCTTGTGATACAGCTGAGGCTGTTACTAGCAGTTGAGAAGAAGCGGTACTCATTATAGCTGCGAGAACAGCGGATAGAATGAGTCCGGCAATAAATGAGGAGAAAAGCTGATCAGTCATTACTAAGAATACCGTTTCAGTTGCCGAACCTGTTAGTGGTGTGGTAAGGAATACTTTACCTACCATGCCGATGGCTACAGCGGCTGAAAGTGAAAGAATTACCCAGGTCATTGCAATATTTGTTGCTTTTTTTAGTTCTGCTGAAGAAGAAACAGCCATGAACCGTACTAAAATGTGAGGTTGACCGAAATAGCCCAAGCCCCATGCCATGAGAGAAACAATAGCTACAAAGGTGAGAGGCTTGCCGTCAATAGAGGTTAGAGGATTAAAAAGTTCAGTATTAATAGCATATAATGCAGAGTAGGTGACCACTGGTCCGCCAAGCAGTTGCATAGCTGTTATAGGAACAAGCAAGACTGCGAAGAACATCATAACACCTTGAATAAAATCAGTCCAGCATACTGCCATAAAGCCGCCGAGGAAGGTATAGAATACAACAACAAAGGCCCCAAGGGCTAGCGCAGTAGTGTAAGGAAGGCCAAATACTGTGCTAAAGAGCTTTCCGCTGGCTACAAACCCGGAAGAGGTATAGATTAAAAAGAAAATCAGGATAAACACAGCTGAGATTATGCGGAGTGTTTGTGATTCGTCGCGGAAACGGTTTTGGAAAAAGTCAGGCATTGTTAATGAATCATTAGCAATTTGAGTATACTGACGAAGCCTTTTGGCAAGAAACCGCCAGTTTGCATATGTACCAAGTGCAAGTCCGAGGGCTATCCACATAGCCTCGAATCCAGCCACGTACGCGTAACCCGGAAGACCCATGAGCATCCAGCCGCTCATATCAGAAGCCTCGGCACTCATTGAGGTAACCCAAGGACCAAGCTGCCTGCCACCAAGGATATATTCCGACATGTTTTGAGTCCTGCGATAAAATACAATGCCGATAGCCATCATAGCAGCTAAATAAACAACGAATGCTGCTATGACTCCAAGATTGTTTTCAATTTGATGCATAAGTTTGCTCCTTACTATAAAGTATTAATCCATGTGAAAATTATACAGGCGATGACAAGTATCCGCAATATACAATTACACATTTACACAATTAATGGCCTTTCTTACCGGAAAGTTCGGAAGTGTTTAGCTGCAGTATAGTAATACGATCATAAGCATCTTATTCGGTTGCTGTAGATCCACATTGTATTCAGACTAACTCTCTGATCCTGTCGTATATCTAGACAATAACTGAACAATACTCTAATTAAGTATACTATAAGTTGTTGCACCATATGACGAAATGCAAGGAGGCGAAACCGATGAGTTTTAGTCCCCGACTGGAAGTCGACTTAGATAAAATAAGGCACAATGCAGCCAGAATTGTAGAGCTTTGCCATAGGAAGGATATAGCTGTACTTGGGGTTACTAAAGGTGTTACTGCGATTCCAGAAATTGTTGCTGCCATGATTGCGGGCGGTGTTGATGGATTAGCTGACGCCAGGATGCAAAACATAATTGAACTGAAGAAGGAAGATTTCAATATACCAATAACTTTATTGCGCATTCCAAGATTAAGTAATGTTGAAACCGTAGTTAAATATAGCGATGTTAGCGTTAACTCCGAAATATCTGTAATACAGGCATTAGGGGCTGCTGCTAAAAAAATAGGGATAAACCACTCGATAATTTTGATGATCGACTTAGGTGACTTGCGCGAAGGAATCATGCTAGGAACCGTTCTAAGTACGGTAAGGCAGATATTGGAGGTAGAAGGAATTGAATTAGTGGGTTTGGGTACGAATATGGGGTGCTTTGGCGGTGTTTTGCCGGAGTACGATAACTTAAATATTTTAGTAAAGGTAAGCCATGCAATTGAAGATAAGCTAGGCATTAAACTTCAGATAATATCAGGCGGCGGGACTTCGACGCTGCGTCTCGTAGAAAATAACACCGTTCCTAGCGGTGTGAACCAATTGCGTATTGGGGAGGGAATATTGCTAGGAAGCGATACGACAAATCAGCGACTAATTCCAGGCCTTTATAATGATGCATTTGTATTAAAAGCAGAGGTTATTGAGGCCAAATCTAAACCATCTATTCCGATTGGTACTATTGGCAAGGATGCTTTTGGCAATACTCCTGAATTCACAGACATGGGTATTCGCAAAAAGGCAATTTGCGCTATAGGAAAACAAGATGCTTATATTGAGGGTTTGCTGCCGCTTGATGACAATGTAAAAATTTTAGGGGCCAGCAGCGATCATTTGATTCTTGATATTACCGATAACGATGATAAAATACGCGTTGGAGATGAACTGGCTTTTCAAGTTAATTATGCAGGCTTATTGTCGGTAAGTCAGTCCAAATACGTAGATAAGGCGTTTAGAAAGGATAATATATGGTTGAAATAGTTAAGGAACTAGAACCTAATTTAATTAACCGGTTAGTAGAGCTAGAAAGAGAAGCTTTCGGCTCTGGCGGGATGAATGAGTGGCATCTAGTGCCAATAATACGTCACGGAAGAGTATTTATTATAAAGAATGAAAAAATAGTAGTCGGAGCTGTACAATATATGCTTGATTGGGATAATCCACAGCGCGCTTATATGATTGGCGCTTCTGTGGCTAAGGATGCTCGTGGAAAGGGGATTGGCACACAACTACTTACTAAAAGTATTAAATCATTATTTGAGGATAAGGTAATTGAAGTTGAGCTTACTGTAGCTGCCGATAATAAGGCGGCGGTTAAGGTGTACCGAGAGAAACTTGGATTTGAAGCAACTGAGCTTAGGCAGAATGAATATGGCCAAGGACAAGATCGATTGGTAATGGTGCTGACATATGATAGTTTTTGCAGGAGCGTGAAAGTTGAATACAAACAGCTTTAGTTGATACAAGGCAGAAGCATTCTTTTTGTATAAATGAAATTTTTATTTGTTTTATCTCTTTATATATAATATCATTACCTATGTACAAGTACCTCATGTCTAGGCAGCCATTGGTTTACTTATCTGAGTAGAGGTCTCGCCAGCTATGTAAAATGAATGTTTCCTGGGGTGTTTAAATGCTGACAATGTCTATGTATCATTCAATAGCCTTAGATCTTGCACAACGCATTATCAATGCTGAATTTCCTGTTGGTTCCAAAATTTCAGGTCGTAGTTTATTAGCAAGTCACTATAATGTATCTTCCGAAACAGTAAGAAAAGCAGTCGGCCTCCTAAAGGATGCAAATGTTGTCCGGGTTTCTCAAGGAAAGGAAATAGCTGTAATTTCGACTGAGGAAGCTTACCGGTTTATAGAGCATCATAAAAGTATGCAATCTGTATATTCGTTAAAGCAGGAACTGGAAATCCTCCTTGAGCAAAAAGATAAGATTGATAACAGATTTGAGCAGATTCTTAATGAGATTATAGGCTATTCTGATCGTCTAAGAAATCTCACGCCTTATAATCCTATTGAGGTAACTGTTCCCGCAAATTCCCATATTGTCGATAAAACAATTGCCGATATTAAATTATGGCAGCATACCGGGGCGACGATAGTTGCGATTCGGCACAATACAGAGATTATTATTTCACCGGGGCCGTTAGCCAAAATACAGCCATTAGACCGCTTAGTTGTTGTCGGAAACTCGGATGTCTTACAGCAGGTTACAAATTTCATAAATAGATAGAAAGTGAATGATAGACACTGATTTAAACAGCAGTGTCTTTTGCTTTTTTAGAATTACTTAAGTTTAAAATCCGCTTGCCGACAAATTAGGTGATAAGCAAACTTCATCTTAATGCCAGAAGTGGGTTTAGGGAAGAAGTATGCAAAAGAAGGGGCTCGTGAGTGGCTTAAATCACAACTTGATTTATTACTAAATAAGCTGTCGTATATATGCCGTACGACAGTTTATTTTTTAAAAGAAGCTGTATACAAGATACAAAATGCGTGTTAAAATATTCTTAAAATTACCAATTAAATATCAAAGCATCCCGGAACTATTTTAATCTATAAGAAAGTATATCCATCTTTCTTATAGATTTAAGTGCAACCAATGGCTATCGCTTTCGCCTAAACTCGGCGTTAGCCGGATTTTCTAATTATTTGCCCGACTTGGTATTGCAATCCGATTGCATATATTGCTAAGATTGATATGGATAATTATCCCTAAAGGAGGTATTTAAATGATTGATTTAACTAAGATTTTAGCTGTTGGGCAAAACGCGATAGTCCGTAAGGTAGTTCAGAAATCTAATACAGCAGGCAATTATAACTGTGCGATGAATGAACTATTGGCAACTCCGGCATGTATTGAGATGGTTATCAATGCGGCTGTAGAAACGGTTGACAAATATCTGCCAGAGGGCTTTATTAGTGTCGGCTGTTCTGTCGAGTTTTCCCATACTGCGCCTACCAGTCTGGGAATGACCATCAACGTTAAAACCACGATTGCTGAAATAGAGGATAATCATATAACCATGGATATTCAGGCCTGGGATGAAATGGGTGAGATTGGGGTCGGACGGCATGTTCGCGCCATAGTAAATAGGGACGCCGCTCTTAAAAAAGCAAAACAGCGTACTCAATTTTTGGTTCGGAGAAGTTTATAGCAAAGGGAGGGGAGTAGCATGACCATTCCTGATACCGTAGAGGGAGCAGTTGTATTAAGTATCATAGATTTCATTCTTAGCTTTGTTTTCATTTGGGCTATCGGTTTGTTATTATATTTGTTTCCTCACCTGAACCGTCTTGGAGAAGTTGAAGAACGAGATTAGCCGATAAAGAAGGCCAGGAGGGAAAGCTATGTACGAATTATTTACAGAACTTATGGCAGCATTGCCTGCGCAGACAGGCTTGTATCAGTTATGGTGGGGCAATGTAGTAATGATTGCCGTCGGGGCAATTCTTATTTACTTGGCTATTGCGAAGAAATATGAACCATTCCTTTTGATTGGTATAGGGTTTTCTTGTATTATCGCTAATGTTCCCGGATCAGATTTAACCCAGCCAGGTGGTTTGTTCCATTACGCCTTTCGGGGTGTTGAACTTTTAATAGTTCCGCCGCTTATCTTTCTCGGTGTTGGAGCTATGACTGACTTTGGGCCGATGATAGCCAATCCCAGCCTTGTAATATTAGGTGCGGCTGCTCACTTAGGTATATTCGTCGCCCTTATTGGCGCAAAAATTTTGGGTTTTACCATTAACGAGGCTGGGGCTATCGGTATTATCGGCGGTGCCGATGGACCAATGGCTATTTATGTCACTATGAAGCTTGCGCCTCATTTGCTTCCTCAGATATCAGTGGCGGCTTACTCGTATATGGCACTTATGCCGCTCATTCAACCGCCTGTTATGAAGCTCTTAACCACCAAAGCTGAACGGGATATTATTATGGAGCAGCCGAGGTATGTATCACGGCTGGAGAAGATTGTCTTCCCAATTGTTATTGCAGTTATTGTTAATATGTTTTTACCACCAGTCGCTCCGCTTATAACAATGATGATGTTAGGAAACTTATTGCGGGAGTGCCTCTTAGTTGACCGCTTAGCTGATACTGCGGCCAATGATTTGATGAATGTAGTCACAATCACCTTGACGGTGGCAATTGGTTCTACAATGGATGCAGAACGGTTCTTAAATTTGATGACATTAAAAATCATTTTGCTCGGCTTAGTGGCTTTTGTGTTCGGGACAGCTGCCGGAGTAGTTTGCGCTAAGATTATGAATAAAATGAGCGGAGGAAAAATCAATCCGCTTATAGGTTCGGCAGGAATAGCGTCTGTACCTATTGCTGCAAGGGTATCGCATGTAGTAGCTCTAAAAGAAAATCCATACAACTTCCTTATCATGCACGCAATGGGGCCAAATTTGGCGGGAGTTTTCGGTACTGCCATTTCGGGCGGAATTATGCTGGCGCTATTAGGTATAAAATAACGAGGGGGTTACATAATGAATGTTACAGCTTTCGTTATAGCGTTAGCTGCTTCGCTAGGCTATTACTTTTACGCAACGCGCAAGATGCGGAATGAGGCACGAAAAAAATAGAGATATTAGACCTGAAGCCAATCGGTTTCAGGTTTTTTAATTAACGAATAAAAGGGTAGAGTTACCTTTTTCTAGAGGTTTATTGTTATACGGAGCGAAGGTAGTATTGTTAGAAAATTCTAATGGGGGGATAGAGCGTGAGAACATTTGACGAAATTGTAATAGCAGCGAAGAAAGTTCCAGTATGTAAGATTGCTGTCGCCGTAGCGGAAGATGAGCATGTGCTTGATGCGATTGTTGAAGCTAAAAAAAGAGGTATTGCTGAAGCTGTGCTAGTAGGCAGTAAGGCTAAAATCCGAGCAGTTGCCGATAAAATGGAAATAGACTTAACACCCTTTGAAATAGTTGACGAGCCGGATGCCCGGCTAGCTGCTTTGAAAGCAGTCAAGCTTGTTAGTTCCGGTAAGGCTCAAGCTGTTATGAAGGGACTTGTAGCCACAGCTGATATGCTGCGCGCAGTGCTTGATAAAGAAGTAGGGCTCCGCGCCGGAAAAACTATCCTGTCCCATGTAGCAATTGCTGAAATTCCTGGCTTCGACCGATTAATAATTATTACAGATGCTGCCATGAATGTAACTCCTGATTTGTCGCAAAAGGTCCAGATTATCCAAAATGCTGTAAGGGTTGCTCATTCGATAGATATTGACTGTCCGAAAGTAGCTTGCCTGGCTGCGGTCGAAGTTGTTAATAGTGACATGCAGGCCTGTCTTGATGCCGCGGCACTGGCCAAGATGGCCGAAAGAGGTCAAATCAAAGGCTGCTTAATAGATGGCCCATTAGCTTTAGATAATGCAGTGAGTCTTGAGGCAGCTAGTCATAAAGGTATAGAGAGTCCGGTAGCAGGTCAGGCCGATATTCTTGTCGTGCCCGAGCTTGTTTCAGGAAATGTACTGTACAAATCAATCACCTATTTCGCAAAAGGCTCAATCGCCGGCATCATCGTAGGTGCAAAAGCCCCAATTATACTAACCTCACGCGCCGACTCAGCAGAAGCAAAACTGCACTCCATCGCACTAGCCGTAATGGCTGCGCAGAAAAAATAACTATTTTTCGAAACAGTCCATCATTGGGTAATAAAATATAAATTGGAGGGGAAGTAAAATGCCGCTATCACTAAGTATATATTTTGACTTTTCTTGCCCCTATTGCTATATTGCATGGCAATTTATGAAAAGGGTCAAAGAAACAACTGAAATAAAGGATAACTGGGTAACGTGGGAAATTCATCCCGGTACTCCCCATCAAGGGGAACATATCGAAAATGTTGTCCATGGGGTAAAGCTTGAAGAACGAAGGCTAAAATTAAACCAGCTTGGAGCCCCGGTAGGCATCCAGCCGGGGGATCATGTCTTTATTCCGAATACCAAGCTAGCATTAGAAGCCGTAGAATATGCTAAAGAATGCGATAAAATGCATGCCTGGATTGATGCCGTCTATCAGGCTAATTTTGTACAGGGCAAGAATATTGGTGAACTAGAGGTCGTGCTGGCAATTGCCCGGCAGATTGGCATCGATGATAATGTTTTAAAAGATAAGCTTGAAACCAGTCACTATAGTAATTCTCTTTTAGAGCATGATAGGGAGTGTGTGGAGAAAAAAGTTGAATGGGTGCCGACTATCTTTGCCGGCAATGATAAGGTATTAGAAGGCGCATTTACCTATGATAATTTCGTGAAAACATTGCTGGAATATAACATGAAAGGTAATTCTTGATAATTATAAACAAGAAGCTAATCAAGAAGCTGGAATGGAATAAGCCCTGCCTAAAGCGGGGCTTATTCCATTTTGTGCAAAAGGACAATTAAGGACTAGTCCGATTTCCCGGTTAATTTAAGCATAACTGGAAAAACTATTTTTTAGCAATTAGAGTATGTTATACTTACTAACTTTAATTCTGGAGGAGCTTGTGGAACAATCACAGCAGCAGCCTCGCCGGCCTAAGGGAGCAATGAATTCCTTAGCTACCAACTTCTTTCATCTGCGCAACCCATATACGACAGCCTGGTGGTCAGCAAGTTATCCGGGCTTTGGTCATGTAAGCATGGGTAATTATGTTAGCGGCTTTTTGCTGTTTTTTTGGGAAATGGCTGTCAACACCCAAGCGAAGGTCAATCTGGCAATCCTCTATTCCTTCACAGGGCGATATGATATGGCTAAGGAGATTGTTGATAATCGCTGGCTATTGCTGTACGTCCTGGTGTTTATTTTTGCAATTTGGGACAGCTATCGGCTAGCGCTTCAGTTTAATCAATTGGCGGTATTGGCCGATAGGGGTGAACAGACAATTCAGCCAGTTAGCGTATCAATCATGGAGGTAAACGCTTTAGATCAGCGCTCACCATGGGTAGCGGTGGCTTGGACGCTGATTGCGCCTGGTCTTGGGCATATATATACCCATAGGATTCCAACTGGTTTCTTTCTTATTATTTGGTGGATGACAATTGCTTATTTTTCTTTTCTTTTTCAGGGGGTGCAGTATACCGCTCTAGGTTTATTTGAGCATGCAAAAGCTATTGTTGACCCGGAATGGCTTATATTTCTTCCGTCAATTTATGGCTTTGCAATTTATGATGCCTATGTGAATACCGTAGAGTACAACCGCTTATTTGAAAAAGAACAGGCATCTTTCTTGAAGAAAAAGTATCAGAGCCCAAGTTTTAAGATGCCGACAAGGGTGGAGTCAGAGATGTATATAACAGCTTCTTTTGATCATTCAATAAAGCTGGAACTGGCTATTTCCGAACTGGAGCAAAAGGGAATAGCTCCAGACCATATTTGTGCTATACCGATGAACTCTCCGCAGAAGGATGTCCGACTATTTGACACCATCCACCGTGCAGATGGAATGAGCATGTTTGATTTGCCGACTATTCTCGGTACGGTTTTTATGCTCTTTGGGGTGATGTGGGGTTTCATGTGGACATGGGGTCCAATAATATGGGGGTTAGTTGGATTATTTTTAGGTGGAGCATTAGGGTTCGCATTTAAATATATGTACTATAAGCTAAACGCCCGTAAACAGCCTGAAATAGGCAAAAAAACTGAGGTAATTATAATTGTGGGCTGTCAAGAATCAGAGGCCGAAATGGTTGAAAGAACATTAGCAGGTCATTTAGCTAAAGGTATAGGCCGCAAGGAAAAGAATTGATATGCTAGAATATTACACCTTCTGTTTGTGCAAAATACCAGCAGGAGGTGTTTTATTTGACAAATCTTACCCAAAAGGAAAAAATGTTGCTAGGTGATCAAAAAAAGCACGAACAGGTGTGTATCCAAAAGTATCAAAGCTATGCAAATCAGGCTCAGGACTCTCAATTGCAGCAGCTCTTTAGTTCCCTTGCCCAGCAGGAGCAGCAGCACCTGGATACTATCAATCAAATTATGAGCGGACAAGTTCCTAATATGGCACAAAGTCAGCAGAGCGGCCAGAATCAGCAGAGCTCAATGCAGAGTTCTATGCAAAGCAGCTCACAGAGCGGTCAAAATCAGCAAAGCTCTATGCAAAATAGCTCGCAGTCGTCAGCATCTAATGAACTTCGAAGCCAAGATCAGTTAGCCTTTTCAAGCAGTGCGCAGGATCAAGCCCAATCTCAATCTCAATCTTCCTCTTCAAGCAATGCCAGCCAGAATGACGCCGCTATTTGTAATGACATGCTTATGACAGAAAAGTATGTTTCCGGTGCATATGACAGCGCTATATTTGAGTTTACCGATGCTAATGTCCGTCAGGCTCTCAACCATATCCAAAAAGAAGAACAGCAGCATGGCGAAAAGATTTACAACTATATGCAAAGCAATGGCATGTATAACGTACAAAGTTAATACCGGAAAACAGGAAAGGGGCCGTTTGGGCCTCTTTTTTGATAGATAAAAAGTGTATCAATATTTACTATGAATCAAATATGATAGCGGTTTAGTCGGGATTTCAATCTTTACGCATTAAAAGAAAGACTTTTGATATTATCGTAGAATATCTCCCATATAATACATATAGTTAGGCAATGGCTGCTAGGTGAAAGGGTGATTAGATGATAAGGCTAACAGGCCTGCTTATCGCTGTAGTCTTTACGCTGGGTGTTGCTGCAGGTACATGCTACGCAGCAAATAAATATAACTCTGTGGCGGTAAAGTATTTTAAACAGGCTGAGAAATCTTTTAAGGATAGTCAATACGAAAAGGCAATTATATCTTACGGTAAAGCTGTTGAGCTTCAAGCAAATTATGCTGAAGCCTATAATGGGCGCGGTACTGCCTATACTGAAATTGGACAGAATGAAAAGGCGCTAAGTGATTTCTCCAAGGCAATAGAAATAAACTCGCAATATATAGCAGCGTATGATAATCGCGGATGGTCGTTCCATACTTTGGGCCAGGATGAGAAGGCAATAAGTGATTATAATCAAGCTATAAGCCTAGATGCAAAGTATTCGACGGCGTATAACCACCGAGGGCTGTCTTATATTGAACTAAGAAAATACGACAAAGCTTTGGAAGATCTAAGTGAAGCTCTAAAGCTTAAGCCTGATTATGCCAGCGCCTATAGTAACCGGGGTTGGAGCTATTATAAACAAGGCAAATATGAGCTGGCTATAAGTGACTATAACAAGGCACTGCAATTAAAAGGCATTTCTACGGCCCTTATTTATCATAATCGTGGTCTGGCTTATTCTGCAAGCAAGCAGTTTGATTTGGCATTAGACGACTTTGATAAGGTTTTAGCTATCGAGCCTGCAAATATAGTAGTGTATAATGAAAAAGCTTATATTTACTTTGATCTTGGCCAATATGACAAAGCTGCTGCCGAAATTACTAAAGGTCTTAAAATTGATCCGAAAGCTGCCAACGGATATGACAGCCGGGCAGAATTTTACATTGCCCAAGGAAAATATGCTGAAGCGGCGGAAGATTGCGAAACAGCCCTGACCCTGGATGAAAAACTCTATAGTGCTTACTATCATAAAGGCATCGCGTTGGAGAGGCTGGGCAATTTCACTGAAGCCCTTGCAGCCTACGCTGCCTATCTAACCTTTGCTCAAGAGGGAGACGACGATGTAGAGAAAATTAAAGGGCATTTAACTGAGCTGGTTTGGAGTGTAAATGGGTAAGAAAAGTAACAAATGATGTGCAATAAGTAACAAGTAATAAGTAACATGAGAATAATAGGTAACACAAAAAGAGGCGAGTGTTTACTCAGCCTCTTTTACTTGTTGCTCATTGCTATTCACTTGTAAAACTTGTCTTAGATACTCAATTTAGTCTTAATTCTCTCAATAGCCTCCAGGGTGTTCTCTTTGCTCCCGAAAGCTGTTAGACGGAAATAACCAGCTCCTGACGGACCAAATCCTGTACCCGGGGTTCCAACAATATTAACCTCAGTAAGCAATTTATCGAAGAAAGCCCAGGAATCCATGTTGTTTGGAGTCTTCAGCCAAATGTATGGCGCATTAACTCCGCCGTATACTTCAAGACCGGCGCTTTGCAGGCCTTCGCGGATAATTTTTGCATTTTCCATATAGTAGTTAACCAAGGCTTTGATCTGCTGCTGACCGGCTGCTGAGTAAACAGCCTCCGCGCCCTTTTGGATAATGTAAGGAACACCGTTAAATTTAGTTGTCTGGCGTCTGTTCCAGAGCTTGTTGAGCGGGTATTGCTCGCCATTGGCGGTATAGCCCATAACTGTTTTCGGAACTACGGTAAAGGCGCAGCGTGTTCCGGTAAAGCCAGCGTTTTTTGAGAAGGAACGAAACTCAATCGCAACCTCTTTAGCACCCTCTACTTCATAAATGCTGTGTGGTACGCTATCCTCAGTGATGTAGGCTTCATAAGCAGCATCATATAGGATAATAGCATTATTAGCTTTAGCGTAGTCAACCCACACCTTGAGCTCTTCGTGAGTCAAGGTAGTACCGGTAGGATTATTTGGCACGCAAAGGTAAATCAAGTCAACCTTTTCTGTTGGTAAGGCGGGTTTAAAGTTGTTCTCGGCGTTGCACACCAAGTAGGTGACTTTTCCGAAACGGCCGTCTTTTTCAAGCACGCCAGTTCGACCAGCCATTATATTTGTATCAAGGTATACAGGATAAACGGGGTCGGTGATAGCTACGACATTTTCTAGGCCGAAGATTTCCTGAATATTGCCGACATCACTTTTGGAACCATCGCTGACAAAAAGTTCATCATCATCAAGTGAAATTCCGCGTGGAGTATAATCGGTATCTATGATCTTTTGAATAAGAAATTTGTAACCCTGTTCTGGGCCGTAGCCGCGGAAGGTGTCCTCCTTAGCCATTTCGTCAACCGCTTTGTGCATGCTATCGATGACAACCGGAGGTAAGGCTCTGGTGACATCCCCTATACCAAGACGGATAATATTAGCCTCAGGGTTTTCGTCTTTAAATTTTGCGACTCGCTTGCCTATTTCAGCAAAAAGATAGCTCCCCGGCAATTTTAAATAGTTCTCATTTATAAGCGCCATTGTTATGCTCCTTTCAGATATCTGTCTACTATGTAATAATATATTAGATTATACAACTAATTATCCAATAGTGGTAGTGTTTGGCAGTCTATTTTGTCTACTTAAGCCGCGGGTTGTGTTTTTGGATTGGTCATAATAATATATATTATGTTATTACTATAAAAAAGGAATGATTTTAATGGCTAAAATTCCGAAAAATCTAAGCGATAATGATATGTTGTCAGTCTGGGATAAGAAGGCGCAGGCTGAGAGCCGCGAAGAGGCAGAAAAAGTTTCCGTTAAAGATGCTGCCAAACCAAGCTATGAGAGCGGTTTTCTCACACCTGAATTACAGCAGTCGATTGGCAAAGCGATGTTAGAGTTAAAAGTGAAGTTATATAAGGAAGGAATTGTCGATTACAATATGAAGGTTAAACAAGAAGGTAATCAGATAGTGTTGACAGCTGTGCCGAGAAAAGTCAAGCCCAAGAGATAAGCGTCAGTAGGAATAGTGGAATAAAATTTCAAGAATTGTATAAATATTTGAAATTTAAATATGTATAATATTTCACATAGTTTACTAAAATAATGGCCTTGCAAATAGCCGAAAATATATTTACATACGGCTTGTATCGGTGTATATTATTAATAATAATGTCTATACCGAAGTCTTTGTGCGCCTATATGCTCAAAGCATCTTAACATAATTTGCCGAGACGTACATATGAGCCCGAAAACTTAGGTATATGAAACATATAATTATACAGAATTAACTGTATAACTATAATTTGTATTCATTATACAAAACGGGAGGGGACTTGTTTAATGAGAAAGATGAAGACAATGGATGGAAATACGGCCGCTGCTCACATCTCGTATGCGTTCACTGAAGTGGCTGCAATCTATCCAATCACTCCGTCGTCACCGATGGCAGAACATGTCGACGAGTGGGCTGCTCAAGGAAGAAAAAATATTTTCGGACAGACTGTTAAGGTTGTAGAGATGCAATCCGAAGCCGGTGCCGCTGGCGCTGTTCATGGTTCCTTGCAGGCTGGTGCTTTGACTACTACTTACACTGCATCCCAAGGCCTTCTGCTTATGGTCCCGAATATGTACAAAATAGCTGGCGAATTACTGCCATGCGTATTCCATGTCAGCGCTAGAGCGCTTGCTGCAAATTCACTGAATATTTTCGGTGACCATCAAGACGTTATGGCTGCGAGACAGACTGGTTTTGCAATGCTTGCTGAAAGCAGTGTACAACAAGTTATGGACTTAGGCGCAGTTGCTCACCTTGCAGCACTGAAAAGCCGTATTCCGTTCCTGAATTTCTTTGACGGTTTCAGAACTTCACATGAAATCCAAAAGATTGAAGTATTAGAATATGATGAACTTGCTAAGCTTGTTGATATGGAAGATGTTGAAGCTTTCAGAAGACGTGCGCTTAACCCTGATCATCCGGTAGTAAGGGGTACTGCTCAAAACCCTGATATTTATTTCCAAGAAAGAGAAGTTTCTAACAAGCTATATCAAGAACTTCCTGACTTGGTTGAATCCTACATGGCTGAAGTCAGCAAGCTGACCGGCCGCGAATATCACCTGTTTAACTACTATGGTGCTGAAGATGCTGACCGCATGATTATTGCTATGGGTTCAGCTTGTGACGCTATTGAAGAAACTGTTGACTACTTAAATGCCCGCGGCGAGAAGGTCGGTCTTTTGACTGTTCACCTTTACAGACCGTTCTCACTTGAGCATTTCTTCAAATATATTCCGAAAACAGTTAAGAAGATTGCTGTTCTTGATAGAACTAAAGAGCCTGGTTCACTTGCTGAGCCGCTTTATCTGGATGTTAAGACTGCATTCTACGGCAAAGAATTCCAGCCTGTTATCGTAGGCGGACGTTATGGACTTGGTTCCAAAGATATAGTCCCAGGCCATATTGTTCCAGTATTTGAAAACCTGAAACAAGATCAGCCTAAAGATGGCTTTACTGTCAGCATTGTTGACGATGTAACTTTCACTTCTTTGCCTATGGGTGAAGACGTTGATGCTACTCCGGCTGGAACTAAAGCTTGTAAGTTCTGGGGCCTTGGTTCTGACGGTACTGTTGGCGCCAATAAGAGCGCAATTAAGATTATCGGTGACCACACTGATATGTACGCTCAAGGCTACTTTGCTTATGACTCCAAAAAATCCGGCGGTATTACCGTTTCCCACTTGCGTTTCGGTAAAAAACCGATTAAATCACCATACCTCATCAACAAAGCTGATTTCGTAGCTTGCCACAACCAGTCCTATGTACTTAAGTACAATGTACTGGAAGGTCTTAAGAAGAACGGCAGCTTCCTCTTAAACTGTATCTGGAATCAAGAAGAGGTTGAAGCTCATCTTCCAGCAGCTATGAAACGGTATATTGCCAATAACAACATCAACTTCTACACTCTTGATGCTGTTAAGATTGCTAAAGAGATCGGTCTTGGCGGCCGCATCAACATGATCATGCAATCAGCTTTCTTCAAAATTGCTGATATTATTCCTCTGGAAGATGCTATCAAGTATCTTAAAGGCGCTGTTGCTGATTCTTACGGCAAAAAGGGCCAAAGCATTGTTGACATGAACAACGGAGCTATTGACCAAGGTGTTAATGCAATTGTAAAAGTTAACGTGCCTGAGTCCTGGAAAACTGCTCAAGATGAAGTTGCTGAAGAATCCAAAGTACCTGCATTCATTAAGAATATCCTTGAGCCGATGAACAGAACAGAAGGCGATAAACTGCCTGTAAGCGCATTCATTGGAATGGAAGATGGCACTTTCCCTGTTGGTACTTCTGCTTATGAAAAACGCGGTATTGCTATCGACGTTCCAGAATGGCAGCTTGATAAATGTATCCAATGTAACCAATGCGCGTATGTATGTCCGCATGCAGCTATCAGACCGGTATTGGCTTCTGACGAAGAAATAGCCAATGCTCCGGAAGGTTTCACTTCCAAACCGGCTATCGGCGCAAAAGGCTTGAACTTCCGCATTGCTCTTACTCCGCTTGATTGTACCGGCTGCGGCAACTGTGCTCAAATTTGCCCAGCTAAAGAAAAAGCGCTTGTAATGAAGCCGCTTGATACTCAACTCAACCAAACTACACTTTGGGACTATGCTATGACAGTAGCTCCTAAAGCTAACCCTGCTAACAAACTGACCGTAAAAGGCAGCCAGTTTGAACAGCCTCTTCTCGAGTTCTCCGGCGCTTGCGCAGGCTGCGGCGAAACTCCGTATGCTAAGCTTGTTACCCAATTGTTCGGCGACAGAATGATGATTGCCAACGCAACCGGCTGTTCCTCAATCTGGGGCGCTAGCGCACCTTCAATGCCTTACACTACCAACCACAGAGGACATGGTCCTTCATGGGCTAACTCCTTGTTCGAAGATAATGCTGAATATGGTCTTGGCCAATACGTCGGCGCAAAAGCAGTAAGAATCAATCTTGCAGGCAGTGTTAAGAAAGCACTTGAACTCAATATCGGTGCTGACCTTAAAGCAGCTTTAGAAGATTGGCTTGCTAACATCGATAACAGCAATGGCACTAGAGAAAGAGCAGATAAGCTTATTGCCGCTCTCGAAGCTGGAAAGGGCAGCGATGCTCTCTTAAACGATATCTATAACAACAGAGACTTCTTAGTTAAGAGATCACAATGGATCTTTGGCGGCGACGGCTGGGCGTATGATATCGGCTACGGCGGCTTAGACCACGTTCTTGCTTCCGGTGAAGATGTAAACGTCTTGGTATTTGATACCGAAGTATACTCTAACACTGGCGGTCAGGCTTCCAAGTCTACTCCTGCTGCGGCAATTGCACAATTCGCTGCAAGCGGTAAGACTACTAAGAAGAAAGACCTCGGCATGATGGCTATGAGCTATGGCTATGTATATGTTGCTCAGATTTCCATGGGTGCTGATAAGAACCAAACTCTGAAAGCTATTGCAGAGGCAGAAGCTTATCCAGGACCGTCCTTAATCATCGCTTATGCTCCTTGTATCAACCACGGCCTCAAAGTAGGCATGGGCTGCAGTCAGCTTGAAGCTAAGCGTGCTGTAGATTCTGGCTACTGGGCAATGTACAGATTCAACCCAACCCTCAAAGAAGTTGGCAAGAATCCGTTCAGCCTTGATTCCAAAGAGCCTAGCATGAACTTCCAAGATTTCCTCATGGGCGAAGTAAGATACTCTTCACTTAAGAAGCAGTACCCGCAGTTCGCTGAAGCTCTGTTTGCAAAAACTGAAAAAGATGCCAAAGAGCGTCTTGAAGGTTACAAACGCCTGGCAGCTCAAAAATTTGATGCTGAAGCTGTAAAAGAAGCTGCAGCAGCTAAAGAATAAAGACTATTAAAAAGACATCTGGAAACCGTATGGTTTCCAGATGTCTTTTGCTTTATGAGGCTATAGTGTTAGATCTATTCCTGAGAGCGAGCTGGTAAATTTAAGCCACTCTTTAGAAGCAAAGGATAGATACTTGTCCTTCTTCCAAATAATAGCTAAGTCCCAGTGAATTACGGGATCGGAGATTGGGATGCACTTGATGCGCTTAGGGTCTAGATCACGGCAAATGCTTGTTGGAAGTAACCCAACACCGAGCTTGGCGGCAACCATCTCTGCAATAAAGTCCCATTGAGACGTTTCGCAGATGATTTTGGGATAAAAGCCTTTCTGATTACACTTTTCAAGGATTGTACCATGCAGTGAAAAGTCTTCACGGTAAAAGGCCAGCGGCTCATCCTTTAAATCCAGTAAAGTAATCCCTTCTCGGGCAGCCAAGGGGTGGCAGGCAGGAGTGACAGCCATTAATGGTTCCTTGACAAAGGGAAACATCTCAAAACTAGATTCTCTTAGCGGCATTACTGGCAAAGCAACAACGCCAATATCAAGACTGCCTTCCTCAATGCCATCTTCTACCTGTCTGGAGCCTACTTCGATGAGTTTAATTGTTATGCCTGGATAGATTTGGTTGAATCGGCCAATAATATTGGGAAAGAATCTGGCTCCTACCATAGGTGGAAGACCAAATAGGATACTGCCTGTTTTTAGGTCTATTACATCGGCAAGCTCAGATTTTAGGTTTTGGAAAGAGGTAACTATATGCTGAGCTTCGCGCAATACAGCCCGACCGGCATCAGTCAACTCGATTTGCCTTGTTGTACGGTTAAAAAGTGGTACGCCGAGTTCTTCTTCGAGAACCTTTATCATCTTGCTTATTGAAGGCTGGGAGATGTGAAGTGCATGAGCCGCCTTTGTGAAATTGCGGTGGCGGGCGACTTCAATGAAGTATATCAGATGATGGATATCCATCAGGTTTATATCTCCGCTGCTGCTACCTTTTGGCATTGCACTTTTGCAGGAACTTTGCCACGTCTATAATATAGCGCTGGTGAATTCCTTCGCCGATTTTCTCTTTTTCATCAAATGCTTCAATACGAAAAACAAGGCGTTTGCCAGCTATTTCTACCAACTCGGCGAGAGCGCGTACTTTCATTCCAACCGGGGTGGCTGCTGAGTGTCGAATGTCAATACTTATTCCTACGGTAGACGATCCCTCGGGCAAGAGGTGATCAATGGCGTCGACACAGGCCCCTTCCATTAGGCCAACCATGGCGGGTGTTGCATACACAGCTATGCTGCCGCTGCCGTATTTTATAGCGGTGTTATTTTCGCTGACCAGCTCGCTTTTCTCACTCGTCATACCGACAGTTAAATCTAAGCTCATATAATATCCTCCGTATCCTTGTTTATTAATAGTATGGTTAGTCTTTTTCACCATAATACCAAAATATCCTAGATTTTGCTATATACATATCGTTATAAATAAAGTATAATTTCACTCGGTTTGATTATTGCATTTTGTGAAAACGAGATACAATCTAAATTGAGCTTAAGAAAGGAAGTTGGCAATAATGAGTAAAAACTATGATGTAGCAATTATTGGCGCTGGTCCGGCGGGGGTTTTTGCGGCATACGAAATGCTTATAAAAAAGGCTGATGCAAAAATTATCCTTATTGAAGAGGGTCGCGATATTGACAACCGCCGATGTCCTATAGCCGAGAAGAAAATTGCTCATTGCATAAAGTGCACTCCATGCAGCATAATGCGTGGGTTTGGGGGCGCAGGTGCTTTTTCGGATGGCAAGTACAACTTCACAACCGAGTATGGCGGATGGCTTAATGAATATCTATCCGATAAAGAAGTATTGGATTTAATAGACTATGTTGATGATATAAATATGCAGTATGGCGCTCCATCTGACCTCTTTAGCAGCCGTAATAATCCTATCTCTAAGCAGGCCTTAGCCTTTGACCTTCATCTTCTAGAAGCCAAAGTAAGGCATTTAGGGACAGAAAACAATCTTATGATACTTAAGAAAATCTACGAATTTTTAAAAGATAAAATAACAATGGTTTACAACCAGCGTGTTGCTAAAATAAACGTAGATAACGATGGCTTTACTCTTGATCTAGACAATGAGGCTGAAGCTGTAAGCTGCCGTTACCTTATTGCTGCTCCAGGACGAGCTGGATCAGAATGGTTTGCAGGACAATGCCGCGAACTCAATATGCCCTTGTTTAATAACCAGGTTGATGTAGGGGTAAGGGTCGAAATACCGGCTGAAGTTTTCCAGCATATCACTGATGAAGTTTATGAGGCCAAACTTGTGTACCGTACAAAGCAGTACGGCGACCTTGTAAGGACTTTTTGCATGAATCCTAAGGGCTATGTCGTTGCTGAAAATACGGATGGTATTATTACCGTTAATGGCCATAGCTATCGGGATGAGAAACTTCACAGTAAGAATACGAATTTTGCCCTCTTGGTCAGCAATAAGTTTACCGAGCCGTTCAACGAACCTCATCAATACGGCAAACGGATAGCGTCGTTCTCTAATATGCTGGGCGGCGGAGTACTTGTGCAAAGATTCGGCGATCTGATTAAGGGCCGTCGTACTAACGAACATCGCATGTCGCAAAGCTTCACTAAGCCGACACTCAAGGCAACACCTGGTGATTTGAGCTTGGTATTGCCTAAGCGCCACCTTGATAATATTATTGAAATGATTTACGCACTTAATAAGATTGCACCGGGAATGGCTAATGATGATACATTGCTTTACGGCGTAGAAGTCAAATTCTATAGCTCACGTCTGAAGCTAAGCAATAAGCTTGAAACGGCCATCCCCAATATGTTTGCCATTGGTGACGGAGCCGGTGTTACTAGAGGCCTATCTCAGGCAAGTGCAAGCGGAGTTTATGCCGCTCGAGAAATTGCCGCAAGAATGGCTAAATAATACAATAATTACCGCAGTTTATGACAGTTACGAAGATTTTTCCTCGTATTACTAGACATAAACTGCGGTTTAATATTTTTTTGGCAGGAATATTTACTTTGTTAGCGAATATTCGAAATAAGAATACTGTATACTTAGTAGCGTGTGAGGCCCAGTGATTGAAATGTTACAAAGGGAGATGGCGAAAATGTTTGATTGGAAACCGGAATATAGCTTAAATATTACCGAGATTGACAAGCAGCATAGGCAACTCTTTAAGTTAGCTGCTGATTTATATGACATCGCCAAACTTAATGACGGGTTTGACCATTATGATGATATTGTCAAGGTCTTCAAAGAATTAAGCGATTATACAGTATACCATTTCGGCTATGAAGAAAAGCTCCTGGAGAAGTATCTTTTTGATCCGCAAGAAATCAAAACACATAAATTTGAGCATGGTGCGTTTGTTATGAAGATGATGAAAATCCAGCAAGAGGATCTTGATAAGAATCAGAAAAAGATACTAATGGATGTCATTATGTTTGCAGTTGATTGGATAGAAAAACATATCATGCAGACAGATAAAAAGTATAGTGGGTTTCTTAACTCCCAGGGCATTAACTAAACAAGAGGAGAATTTATTGTGAAAGTAAAATCATTTGTAATACATCATCTGGTAAAGGGTGCTGATCTTAATCATCATGGAACACTGTATGCTGGTCGGGGTGCAGAATGGATTGTGGAGGCGGGATTTGTAGCAGCCTCCAGCCTGACGTCCACCGAAAGTACAGTCTGCCTTAAAATTCATGGCATGACTTTTACGAGGCCTGTAAAAAAAGGCAGCTTACTAAAGTATGTTAGCAGAGTGATTTATGCTGGTAGATCTAGCTTAGTTGCGCATGTGAAAGTAACCTTAGCTCAAACGGAAGAGTTTGTGGTTGACGGGTTTTTAACCTTTATTCATGTCGATGAGAATGGTAAGACTATGCCGCATGGTCTAGTAATTGAACCTGATACCGAGGAAGAGAAGGAACTATACGAGATGGCAAAAGCCTTCAAAAAATAGTTTTTGGTGTAATTAATAGTTGTATAGTTTACATATTTATTGTATTATGAAAAAACAATAATATGTATTTGGGCAAAGATGCTCTCCGATTATTTAATCCAGGAGCATCTTTGTTTTTTTTATTCTCTCTCAAATAATTATTAATTCTAAATATTTGCATATTGATCTAATACAGAGGAGGTATTGCTGAACTCTAAAAAGAATCTACGAAATAAAGTGCATTACGTATTAAAAAAAACGGGAGGAATTTACATGGCAAATCCAGTGATTCAGTCAGGAAAAACCGCAACCAAATCAAACTGGTCAGTTCTATTAGGCGCAGCATTTATTATGGCTACTTCGGCTATTGGGCCGGGCTTTCTTACACAAACAGCAGTATTTACGGACACGTACCGGGCTAATTTTGCCTTTGCTATCTTGGCGTCAATTGTCATCGATATTGGGGCACAGCTAAATGTTTGGCGGGTAATAACAATGAGCCGTATGCGCGGGCAGGATGTCGCGAATAAGGTATTCCCCGGTCTCGGCTATTTTATCGCATTTCTAATCGTTTTAGGCGGCTTGGCATTTAATATCGGTAATATAGCAGGCGCTGGCATGGGTCTTAATGTTTTGTTTGGAATTACTGAGCAGACAGGAGCAATAATCTCCTGTATTATTGCGCTGGCTATCTTCGCCTCTAAAGAGGCTGGTGTTGCAATGGACGTTGTGGCAAAGGTGCTTGGCGGCTTAATGATAGTTCTCACTGCCTATGTAATGCTTGTGGCTAATCCGCCATATGCAGCGGCTGCAGTGAGTTCAATCCTTCCGGCTGATTACGGTATTCTCATGCTTCCGATGATTACTTTAGTAGGCGGCACGGTAGGCGGCTATATTACCTTTGCCGGCGGTCATCGTCTGCTTGATGCTGGAATAGTTGGTCATGAGAATCTGAAGGAAGTCAATAAAAGCTCTATAACAGGTATTGTAATAACAGGCATAATGCGCGTAATTCTCTTCTTGGCGGTACTCGGGGTAGTCAGCGGGGGAGCAATACTGGCTAAGGCTAATCCACCAGCGTCTGCTTTCCAGCATGCTGCTGGCCAAATGGGTTACAAGTTCTTCGGCGTTGTTTTGTGGGCAGCGGCAATTACCTCAGTAGTTGGTGCGGCATATACAAGCGTTTCCTTTATGCGGTCCTTCTCAAAGTTTATCGACAAAAACAATTCATACGTCATAATGGCGTTTATCGTAATTTCGACATTAGTATTTGTCACTGTCGGAAAACCGGTCATGGTGCTTATACTGGCTGGCTCGCTCAATGGTCTTATCCTGCCAATAACATTAGGCGCTATGCTGCTTGCTTCGCGCAACAAGAAGATTGTTGGTGACTACCAACATCCTACTTGGATGATAGTATTTGGTATTCTGGCAGTCGCAATTACGGCCTATGCCGGAGCAACATCATTACAGGGAATGGCTGCTCTTTGGAAATAGCGCGGTAAAATAAGAGGTGAAGGTCATGAATGGAGTCAGGATGCTGCCAGCCGGTGAACAAGGTCTGGTAGTGGAATTTGGAAGTAAGATTGACGAGGAAATCAATGTGCGAGTTCACCAGGTATCACGATTAATCACTGATAGATTATCTGACGGGGTGATCGAGGTTGTCCCAACCTATCGTTCGTTGCTAGTCTATTTTAAGCCCTTAGTTATTACACGTAATCAGCTGATAAGTGAAATTGAAGTCTTGCTGAGTCGTATAGAAGGAGCAGCAAACGAAAGCGGCAGTGCTAGAGTGGTCTATATCCCGGTATGCTATGGCGGTGAATTCGGCCCGGATATTGAATTCGTCGCTCAACATAATAAGCTATCAGTAGATGAGGTAGTAAAAATTCATACTGCAACGCCATACTTGGTTTATATGCTAGGCTTTACCCCGGGCTTTCCATATTTAGGCGGAATGTCAGAAAAAATTGCTGCTCCGCGGCTTGATAAGCCGCGTACTAAAATTCCGGCAGGCTCGGTCGGCATAGCCGGCAGCCAAACTGGTTTCTACCCTATTGAAAGCCCTGGGGGGTGGCGCCTGATTGGTCAGACACCAATCAAAGGTTTTGACAAGGATGCCGATAAGCCGTTCCCGATTGATGCGGGTGATTATCTGCAGTTTCAAGCTGTATCTGCTGAAGATTTTTATAAAATAAGACAGCAGGTAAATGACGGTACCTACCGTACGGAAACTAAACAGATCAGCAGGGGAGGCGCTAGATGATGATTACAATTATCAATCCTGGCCTGCTGACGACTGTCCAGGATGGAGGACGCTGGGGATATCAGCGATTCGGGATGCCTGTTGCTGGAGTTATGGACCGGTTTGCGTATAATACGGCTAACCTTTTAGCGGGAAACAGTCCAGATGCAGCTGTGCTGGAAATGACAATGCTAGGAGGGACTTTCCGGTTTGAAAGTCCTGCTTATATGACGTTATGCGGGGCTGATATGCAAGCCGAACTTAATGGTGAAGCTGTTCGGAACTGGTCGTCATTTTTCGTGCCTGCTGGCAGTGAACTTAGTCTGGGTTATGCAGTAAGTGGATGTCGCGCTTATTTGGCTGTACACGGCGGTTTTGATGTTCAACAGGTTTTAGGCAGTCGTTCTACCTATGTACGCGGCGGAATTGGCGGTCATTGTGGAAGAGCATTAAAAGCAGGGGATATTTTATCGGCAGGTAATGCTGGCAGCCTTCCTTCTGCTAATAAGTACCTGCCTGCCGAAATGGTGCCGCAGTATAATGAGGAGATAATCCTCCGGGTGCTTTTAGGACCACAGGATGATTTGTTTACTAATGAAGGTATCGAAACTATGTTCAGCAGTTCCTATGATATAACCGATGAAGCCGATCGGATGGGCTACAGGCTGGAAGGCCCTGCTATTAAACACTGCGGTAAGGCTGATATTGTATCAGATGCCTTATGTCAGGGAGCTATCCAAGTTCCAGGACATGGGAGGCCGATAATAATGATGGCTGATCGGCAGACAACAGGAGGCTATGCTAAGATTGGGACAGTAATTGGACCAGATCTTGTAAAGCTGGCTCAAGCTAAGCCTGGTGACAGTATTCGCTTTGTACGCTGCAGTGATAGCGAAGCGTCAGCAGCCCTTGTTAAAGAGTCGAAAAACAATGAGGATATTGCAGCTGCGATATCTAAGCAGGGACAACTGGGACGGCAGTTAAAGGTTAGCGTCAATGGTCAAGTTTACATGGTCAGCATTGAGGAGGCGTAATATAATGGCAAGTATAGATTTAAACTGTGATATGGGAGAAAGTTTTGGTACTTATACACTGGGGTATGATGAACAAGCTATGCCTTACGTAACTTCAATAAATGTAGCTTGCGGCTTTCATGCTTCCGACCCTGTTAATATGCTTAAGACTGTTCGGCTAGCAAAAAAATACGGAGCAGCGGTTGGAGCTCATCCTTCTTATCCTGATTTAGTTGGTTTTGGACGCCGAGTAGTAGCAGCATCGCCGGAAGAGGTTAAGGCCGATGTAATGTATCAGATCGGCTCTTTACAGGCGTTTTGCAAAGCGGAAGGCGTTAAGATGCAGCATGTCAAAGTTCATGGCGCGCTATATAATGTCGCTGCCAAGGATATTGCAATAGCCGGAGCGATAGCCGAAGCGGTTAAAGCTGTCGACCCTGATTTATACATGCTGTGTTTAGGCAATTCTCTAATGGTAACGGCAGCGAAAAATGCTGGAATAAAGTATGTGGAAGAGGCTTTTGCCGATCGGGCTTATACCAGCGAAGGGACCTTAGTTCCGCGTAAGCAGGAAGGCTCTGTTATCCATGATGTAAACGAGGTAGCGGAGCGAGTTCTGACCATGGCAAAAGAGCAAAAAGTAACTGCTATAGACGGAGCAACTGTGCCTATTACCGCCCAAACGATCTGCGTGCACGGTGACACTCCAGGTGCTGTTGATATGATTAAAGCAATAAGAGCAAAGCTTGAAGCTGAGGGTATTGAGTTCAGAGCCTTCGGTGCGAAATAATAAATAAAGGCTGAATCCGCGAGGATTCAGCCTTTATTTATTATTACTTATCCAATGCTCAAGCTTCAGTTGGGTTTTAAAGTCAATCTGAAGCTTGGCTCACTTTATAATTTACTGAGGGGTTAATGCATGTTAATAGCGGCCTTCTATTTAAGCCTTCAATTAGGTTATCCGCAGCAAGCATGGCCATCGCCAGTCTAGTCTCAGTCGTTGCGCTTCCGATGTGCGGAGTAATAAGAATGTTGGGCAGAGTAAGAAGAGGATGGTCAGAGGAAAGTGGCTCAGGGTCGGTAACATCGAGAGCCGCGTAGGCAATGTCTCCATTAAGAAGGGCTTGATATAATGCGTCTGTATTAACAATTGCGCCGCGGGCTGCGTTGATGAAATATGCGGTTGTCTTCATTGCTGCAAACTGGGCTCTGCCAAACAGGCCGCGAGTTTCTTCGCTTAAAGGAGCAAGAACGAGCACGAAATCCGACTCTTTGAGTAGCTGATCAAAACTAACATATCCAGCATTAAGAATTTCGTCATCTTCGCGGCGGCGACGATTGCTGTAAATAACCTTCATGCCGCTGGCCTGTGCACGTTTGGCTGCTGCTGCTCCGATGTTTCCCATGCCGACGATGCCAAGCGTTTTTCCATACAAATCAACGCCAAATGGCCTGAAGCTCGTTGTTTTAGTCCAAAGTCCGTTTTTTACAAAAGCAGCCGCATCTGGTATGCGTCGGGCGGCGTTTAAAACTAAACCAAATGCTAAATCCGCTGTCGCTTCAACAAGAACGCCTGGCGTGTTGCTGACAGGGATATTGCGTGCTATGCAAGCTTCCAAGTTAATGTTGTCAAAACCTACTGATGATTGGGCGATAACGCGCAGTGAAGGGGCATTGGCTAGAAGTTCATCATCTATGGGAACCATTGTGGAAAACAAACCGTCAGCATCAGCCAGCCATTCGGCTAGTGTTTTTCGGGGGATAGGACTGCTCTGTTCCCATATTTTTATTTCGCAGCTTTGGCTCAGTTTATCTATAACCTGAGGAAAGGTCTTGCCTGTAATTACGATTTTATACATTATAATCCGCTCCTGTTTTTTGCTTTATAAGGGGTAGTTATACGAAGGCCCGCAATATCCTGCCAATCAACCAATTCCTTTTAGCTATCAATACCATACTAAAGAATCATAAATATAATGAGAGGTATTTCGGAAATTTCGGATAATTATTAATACATGGAACTTTTATAATACTCTGTATTTTATTGTAGTAATTTGTCGAATACGGGGTAGGACGGCTGCCTCGGTGTAAGCGGTGTTTAGAAGTTAAGAGGAGGTGAATAAGATCCCGAGGAAATAGCCGATTTATTAAGTTATCTGATGATTATATTCAAGAGGAGGGGACAAGCTTGGACGCTTTAATTGCTGCATTACCCTTAATTGTATTTTTGATTGGTCTTCCTGTATTAATGAAACCGGCTGTAAAGGTTGCTCCAGTTGCCTGGCTGGTTACTGTATTACTTGCAATTTTTTATTTTGGTTTTCCCGCTCAAGTTACTCTATTAGCTGCTTTACAAGGGGCAATAACTGGTATCTTCCCGATTATGTATATTCCTTTCGGTGCAATAGTTGTTTATAATGTGCTTAAATCAACTGGCTGGATGGATAAGATGCAGAACGCGATGTCGTCGCTTACACTCGACCGTCGCGCACAGGCATTATTAATAGGCTACGGTTTCAGTGCCTTCTTAGAAGGTATTTGCGGCTTTGGTTCACCGGTTGCTATTCCTGCAAGTATCCTGGTAGGATTGGGCTATGACCCAATGATGGCCGCGCTTGTTTGCTTAGTTGCAAACACTGGCCCAGTGCCTTTCGGCTCATTGGCAATTCCGACTGATACTTTGGCATTAACTACTCAGTTAGACTTCATGAAGCTGTCTCAAATGACTGGTCGCCTAATGCCGATAATGGCCTTCATCATGACCTTTGCTACTGTCTATGTAATGTCAGGCGTAAAAGGCATGAAAGGTATGATGCCGGCTATCATTATTACAGGTCTTAGCTTCTCAATCGTAGAATTTGTTGTTTGTAACATGCTTGGCGCAACTTTGGCAAGTATCTTGGGTGCGCTTGTATGCTTAGGTTCGCTCGCTGTATACCTTTACAACCGCAAGGACGAAGATGTTTGGGTATTCCCTGGTGAGTCAGTGCCTGCTACCAGTGGTACGCGCAACATAGACTTTAAAGAATTAGGCTTATCGTGGCTCCCGTACATCCTTCTCGCTCTCTTGGTTATCGCCGTAAACCTTCCATCAACCAAGCCGATTTTTGCAGGCAAGGTTCCTGGCAGCGAATGGATGCTTATTAAGGCTCAAATTTATAATCCAGGCAAGGTATATGCCTTCACTTGGCTTCAAAGCCCTGGTACTATAACTATAGTGGCAGGTTTGCTAGCTTTCCAATTCATGGGCGTCAGATTCTCAGAGGTAACTAAACAGTTTGGCCTTACTTTTAAACAAATGGTACCGGCCTTCATAACAGTTGCCTGCATTCTGTCAATTTCTGAAGTGATGAACTTAGCGCTTCCGATTGTTGATCCTAAAACAAAGGTTGCTGTTTGGGCTTCCGCTACCGGAGCTGCTCAGCCTTCTATGATAGCTGTAATGGCTAAGTCATTAGTAGCCGCTGTAGATAAGCAAATCATGCCTTTCCTCAGCCCGTTAATCGGAGCAATGGGCGTATTCATCACCGGCAGCAACACTTCAGCAAATGCCCTGTTCGGTAACCTGCAAAAGCTTACTGCTCAAGGTCTCGGACTATCCGATATCCTAATGGCTTCTGCTGGTAATGCCGGCGCTTCTGCTGGTAAAATGATTTCCCCGCAGAGTATCGTTATTGCGGCTACCGCCGTTGGTCTGATGGGTAAAGAAGGTCTAATCATGCGTCGGACAATCAAGTTTGCTATTCCTTATGCCATCTTCCTTGGCATCCTTGTTTACCTGTATCAGTTTGTATTCCCAGGCTTGATTCCCTAAACAGTAATAATAAAGGCACCCGCAATTGCGGGTGCCTTTAACTTTTTAGTAAGGATAATATTTTACTGAAACTTTCTAACAAATTTGCCGATGCGTTCCAGTGCTTCTATTAAGTTGGTGGTAGAGGTTGCATAAGAGCAGCGTACATAGCCTTCGCCGCAATCCCCAAAGGCATTGCCGGGAACGAGGGCGACTTTCTGGTCTTTGAGCAGTTCTTCAGCAAACTCTAGTGAGCTTAAGCCAGTGCTCTTTATCGACGGGAAGATGTAGAAAGCCCCCTTGGGCTCAAAACATTCTAAGCCCATACCGCGGAGTCCTTCCAGCATCAAGCGACGACGGTTGTTGTATTCAGCAACCATTTTTTGCATGCTCCGCTCGCCGTTTTTAAGTGCCTCAACTGCAGCAACTTGGGCTGTTACAGGGGCGCAGAGCATAGTATACTGGTGGATTTTAGTCATAGCTGCAATGAAATCCGGATTAGAAAGTGCATATCCGATACGCCAGCCTGTCATGGCATAGGCCTTGGAAAAGCCATTAAGCAAAATTGTACGGTCACGCATTTCCGGCAGACCGGCAAAGCAGGTATGATTTCCGTCATAGGTAAGATCGCCGTAGATTTCATCTGATATTACGATAAGGTCATGCTGCTTGGCAAAATGGGCAATAGCTTCAAGTTCGGCGCGAGGCATAATAGCACCAGTCGGATTATTGGGATAGCCGATTAAGAGTGCTTTAGTACGCGGTGTAACAAGTTCTGATAATTGCTCTACCGTGATGCGAAATTCATTTTCAATACTGGTTGCCACAGGTACCGGTGTTCCACCGGCCAGAGTCACGCATGCCCTGTAGGATACATAGCAAGGCTCAGGGATTAGGACTTCATCCCCCGGGCTGAGGATAGCTCTCATTGCAAGGTCGAGAGCTTGACTTACGCCGACAGTTATTAATGCTTCCTGACGAGGATCATAACTTATGTTATATTTTTCTTTATACAGTTTGGCAATCTCTTGACGAAGCTCGAGCATTCCAAAGTTGGAGGTATAGGCAGTGTAACCTCGCTGCAAGCCGTATACGCAGCTTTCGCGAATGTGCCAGGGTGTAACAAAATCAGGTTCACCAACTCCTAGTGAAACAACATTTTTCATTTCGGCGACAATGTCAAAGAACCGTCTAATGCCAGAGGTTGGCATATCTTTTACGATTGGTGAGATGCGGTCGCCCCAGCTCATGGTGACACCGCCAATCTGCGATCTTCTTCCTTATCCTCTATGATAACTCCATCTTCTTTGTATTTTTTCAACATGAAATGTGAGGTAGTGCTTACGACACCGTCAATGGTAGCAAGTTTTGTTGATACAAATTGAGCAACTTCCTTGAGCGTTTTGCCTTCAACTATTACTTGAAGGTCATAAGCTCCTGACATTAAATAAAGGCTGCGAACTTCTGGGAACCGGTAGATCCGCTCAGCTATTGCGTCAAATCCTACTTCACGCTGCGGGGTTATCCGAACTTCGATTATCGCTGTAACAATATCTACGCCGGCTTTTTCCCAATTGATAATTGTTTGATATTTAACAATGATTTTTTCATTCTCTAAATGCGTTATAGCTGCCGCTATGTCGTCTTCAGGTCTATTGAGCATTGTCGATAGCTGCTTAGTTGATAAAGTATGGTTTTGTTCCAATAGATCAAGCAATTCTTCCATGTAAAAGCCCCCTCTAGTTATTATGACAAAACAAAAAATCCCGTCCTGAAAAAGGACGGGATTAAACCCGCGGTACCACCCAAATTAGCCACTAATGGCTCGCTCTTTCCTGTTAACGCTAGGAAGCGGCTCAGCTTACTGTAAGTTACCTTAAATTCAGCCTGCGGCTCAAGGGGGGCATTCTATGAAGCTTCTCCCGCCGGCTCGCACCATCCCGGCTCTCTGGTAGAGAGTGAATTTCATATACTATCCCTATCGTTGCCTTATCTATATGCTTATAGTCCTATGGTAACACAACATACTTACAATTTCAAGAAACTGTTGATTGTTAAAGTTGTAATATTCAGACTGAAAAATATTGTTGACTTTGAAACGGTTTAGAGTTAATCTATGAATATAAAACATTTAGGCAACGAAGCCTTCGCGTTAATCGCGAAGGCTTTTCTGCATTTTAAGCGGACAATGGCGTCCAGCGGCTGTATAGCCCTGGAACGCCTTTTTTCGTCTATAAGAAAGTAACTATCTTTCTTATAGATCTAAGTGTACCAACGGCTATCGCTTTGGCTAAGCTCGGCGTTAGCTAGGTTTTCTAAAGTTTCTCCGACTTTTAGGGGGTGATAACTAGTAATGTTTACGGTTATTCGAAAAAAATATTAAAAAAAGGAAGGGGATCGAAATGAAAAATTGGCGCTTTATTATTACAGTTTGTATTATCTTTATTACGTTATTAACCCCGCTGGCTTTCGCCGAGAGTACGGAGTTGCCTGATGCAGCAGCAGCAGCTGTGGCTGAAGTCAAAATTGATACCGGAGATACTGCCTGGGTTCTGATAAGTGCAGCACTAGTAATGCTGATGACACCTGGTTTAGCATTATTCTACGGAGGTATGGTTCGCACTAAAAATGCACTTAATACTATTATGCAAAGCTTCTTTATTCTAGCAATAATATCACTTCAATGGGTGTTGTACGGTTATAGCTTAGCTTTTGGCCCTGATGTAAACAGCTTCATTGGTGATTTGAGTTGGGCAGGGTTTACGGGAGTTGGCCAGGAACCAAATCCCGATTATGCAGCAACAATTCCACATTTGGCGTTTGCGGCGTTTCAATGTATGTTTGCTGTAATTACTCCTGCCCTTATTACCGGTTCATTCGCCGAAAGAATGAGATTTCCTGCTTTTGCTGTATTTAGTTTAGCTTGGGCTACCTTGGTATATGACCCATTTGCCCACTGGGTTTGGGGTGTAGGCGGTTGGCTTAGAACCCTCGGAGCGCTCGATTTTGCAGGCGGAACCGTCATTCATATTCTTTCCGGTGTCTCTGGACTTGTGGCTTGTATTATGCTAGGCAAACGACGCGGCTATGGAAAAACCCCGATGCTGCCCCATCACTTGCCGATGACAGCTCTTGGCGCAGCTCTCTTGTGGTTTGGCTGGTTTGGATTTAATGCTGGAAGCTCCCTTGGTGCTAACGGCCTGGCGGCTCATGCTTTTGTTGTCACTAATACTGCCACAGCAGCGGCTGCTATTTCTTGGGTTGTAACAGAATGGTATCATAAAGGCAAACCAACCATTTTAGGAGCGGCCAGCGGCTGTGTCGCCGGACTCGTTGCTATTACTCCGGCTGCAGGATTTGTTGCTCCAGTTCCATCAATAATCATTGGTTTAGTCTCAGGTACATTATGTTACCTTTCTGTAAGCGTAATGAAGCATAAACTTGGCTATGATGATTCCCTGGACGCCTTTGGTGTTCATGGCATAGGCGGTACCTGGGGATCTATTGCTACTGGACTTTTTGCTTCTAAAGCAGTTAATGCTGCTGGCGCGGATGGTTTATTCTATGGTAATGCTGAGCAGTTGTCGACACAGCTCATTGCTACATTCGCAAGCTGGATATTTGCCGCTGTTATGACCTTTGTTATCTTAAAAGTAATTGGTTTGTTTATGCAACTGAGGGCGAATGAAAAGGATGAAAGCGAAGGACTGGATCTTAGTGAACATGGTGAGCGCGGTTATGCGTATCAGGATCTTGTTGCTGGCTTCCCCGTGCTCCATAGTTCGAGTATCGGTGGTAGTGGAAATGAAGCTTTGATGAATGAGCCTGCTTTAGGAGTAGAATCACATAAGTAGCATTTTAATAAGGAAGGGGGAACTGAAATGCGCGAAATTACTAAAATCGAAATAATAACCAGACCGGAAAAACTCGAGGTTCTCAAAGAAGCGTTAAATGCCATTGGCGTTGCTGGCATGACGGTAAGTCAGGTATTTGGCTGTGGCTTGACGAAAGGTCATAGAGAAGTATATCGCGGTACCGAATACACCATAAATTTGCTTCCTAAAATAAAGGTTGAGACTGTGGTATGTGAGGTGCCTGTTGAAAAAGTATTGGAAGCTGCAAAAAAAGTGTTGAGGACAGGGCAGCTAGGCGATGGAAAAATCTTCGTCTATCCAATTGCTAATGCTGTTAGAATCCGGACAGGTGAAGAAGGCGATATAGCTATCATCGATCCGCAGAATTAAAAAGTTCACCCCCCATTACAATTCGTAATGGGGGGTGAATTTTTTATATTAATTTCAGGTCGAGTATGTCTCTCTCTGATAGTACGCTGCTTACAAACAGAGTAAGATGTTCTATAAGATTGATTTCATGCTGATTTGCCAGGATCTTTCCAGCGGAGTCGGTTATTACTTTAATTGTGGGCCGAGTTGGTAGCTTGGGTATTACATTAGTTACAATTCCAATTTCTCCTGTATTCAAGGCGATGAAGCTTCCTATTGGGTATACGGCTACATTGCTTAGAAAGGTTGACAAGATGGTAGTATCAAAGTGACTGTTTGCTAAAGCTACTACAAGCTCATAGGCCTGGTGTGCAGGCATCCGCTTGCGGTAAGGCCGGTCAGCTGTAAGGGCATCATACACATCGGCGATGGCGGCAATCTTTGCATATTCATGAATTTCATTGTCTATTAAGCCGCGAGGATAGCCGCTGCCGTCTAGCTTTTCGTGGTGCTGAAAAGCGACATGGGCGGCAAGGAGCGGCACTTGCGCTAATTGGTCACGCAGCATATCAAAGCCCATTTCAGTATGGGTTTTCATTACAGCCATTTCTTCGTCAGTGAGTCTTCCGGGCTTATTAAGTATTTCAAGTGGGACTAAGGCCTTGCCGGCATCATGCAGCAATGAACCAAGCGCCAGGTCTTTGAGTTTGTCGGTGTTATACCCCAGCTGAAGGCCGGTGATGGTCGAGAGGATACAAACGTTTACAGAATGGCTAAAGGTATAGGTGTCATGGGTACGGATATCAGATAAATGAATCATGGCCTGGCGGCTGTTAAGGAGCTCGGCAACAATGTCATTAGCTGCTTGCTGTAATTGCTGTATGTTAAGCCGAGATGACATTTTCAATTCAGCAAATGACTTTTGGACTAGACCGACGGCGCGCAGTCGGGTTTCTTCACGTACTGCCTCGGGTATTTCAATATTGCGCAGGAAGGGATTTTCAATATATATAGAGCTTATGCCAAGTTTCTTTAAGCGATCAATAAAAATCTCAGTAAGCTCCATGCCGGAATTTAGAAGTAATAGGCCGTCTCCGCTATAGATGTTTCGGGCTACGACCATGCCAGGCTGAAGATTGACGGCGGATATTTTCTGCATGATAACCTCCATTAGCTGTTACGAATGAAATGTTTTCGACATACTGCCTAAAATACCTTTTTTCAAATTAACCATGTCTTACCGTTAACTTTATTGCAGGTGTTTGTCGTTCATTGTAGAATAACATCATCGAAAGATGCACATATTCTAAGATAAGTAATAAGTAAAGGTGAGCCTAATGATGGAAATTAAGCAAATTGAAAAATTAAAACTTTATGGATTTAACAACCTAACTAAGACGCTTAGTTTTAACATGTATGATATTTGTTACGCGATAACCCCGCAACACCGTAAGGAATACATCGAATATATCGATGAAGAGTATGATGCGGATAGGCTGACAGGCATACTTGAAGAAGTCGCCCAAATGATCGGTGCCAATATTCTCAATATTGCAAAGCAGGACTATGAGCCGCAGGGCGCAAGTGTTACCATGCTTATATCTGAGGGACACAACCCTCTTGAGCATGTAGGGCTTACTCCGGATGCCGTAGTTGGTCATCTGGATAAAAGTCACATAACTGTTCATACCTATCCTGAAAGTCATCCTTACAAAGGCATCAGCACCTTCCGTGCCGACATTGATGTATCAACTTGCGGTGAAATTTCTCCCTTAAAGGCGCTAAATTTCCTGATTAACAGCTTTTGCTCTGATATTGTGATTGCTGATTATCGGGTGCGAGGCTTTACACGGGATGTAAAAGGTCGGAAGTTCTTTATTGATCACAAGATCAATTCTATCCAAAACTTTATTTCAAGGGAAAAACGTGAACTATATCATATGATTGATGTTAACATGTATCAGGAGAATATCTTTCACACTAAGATGATTCTTAAAGAGTTTGATTTGGATAACTATTTATTTGGCACATTGCAGCGTGATTTGACTTCCGGTGACAGAAAGAAAATCAAACAACGTCTAAAAAAAGAAATGGCTGAAATCTATAGCGGACGAAATATCCCACGGGTTTAAAGCCTCTCATTTTGCAATAGTTCAATAAATTTTTGGGCTGCAACAGGAACTGGCAGATTGTTATGAGTTAGTATCCCGAGCTGGCGCGGTGCGATATCCGTGTTTACTTCGAGGACAAATAACTCATTATTCGTCAGTTCTTTTTCTATGTAATCTATACAAATAAATGATATACCAAGACCTATTTTTACCAGATCAACTAGCAGGTCTACACTGCCGAGTTCTATTTCTGGAGTAATAAAGACACCGCTCTTTTCAAAGAAGGAGTCAAAATAGGTACGGGTAATCGTAGGACGTTCCAGCATCAGCAGAGGATATTTAGCAAGTTCAGCCGGTGTTAAGAGTTTGCCTTCAAGCTGACTAAAGCTCTGACCGGCAATAAAAACATCCTGAAAAGTTTTGAGCTTGATAATATTAATACTTCTCAGGTCGCTGGTATCAGGCAGGTTCGCTATACTTACGTCAATGAGACCTTTGTTAAGCAACTCTGCGCAGACCGTCGATGGACGATTGGTGATGCTGATTTTAATTTGGGGATATAATTCGTGAAAACGCTTAAAATATTTCAGCAGATAGTAGCGGCAGATTGTGTCGCTTGCGCCAATTCTAATCTCGCCCCGCTGCAAAGAATGAACTTCTTGGATGCTGCGCTCACCAATTTTAATGAGATTAAAGGCTTGTTCAATGTGTTTAAAGAGCATATCTCCGTCATGGGTCAGCTTGACCTGTTTGGTATTGCGCATAAATAGCTTTGCTCCAAGCTTCTCCTCAAGTAATTTGACTGATTGACTAACCGCTGATTGGGAAATAAATAACTTTGAAGCAGCTTCAGAAAAGCTAAGGCTGCTTGCTACATAATAAAATACTTTGTAATGCTCGAAGTTAATATCCATATAAGCACCCCTTATGCAAGGCATTAGAATTATTAATTGTTATTATTAACGTTATTATACTAAAATTTAAATAAAGATGCGACAAGGAGGCTTATTATGAGACAAACTGTCAGGAGAATATATGTAGAAAAAAAAGCGGGCTATAATGTAGAGGCTCGTAGTTTATACACCGATCTAACTGAAAATCTCGGAATTAGAAGTTTAACAGGAGTACGATTAGTTAACCGTTATGATATAGCTGGCTTAGAGGTGGAAGAATACGAGCAGGCCAGAAATATAATCTTTTCTGAACCCCCTGTGGATAATGTCTATGACGAAGAATTTTCGATCAGGGAAGATGAAGCAGCCTTTGCCGTTGAATACCTACCGGGGCAATATGATCAACGAGCTGATTCAGCTGCCCAGTGTGTCCAAATTCTAACACAAAAAGAACGCCCGGTCATTGTGTCCGCAAAGATTATTATTCTGCAGGGCGACCTTAGTCAAACAGATCTGGAGCGAATTAAGGCGTATTGCATAAATCCTGTAGAGTCGCGCGAGGCCGCATTAGCTAAACCTGACAGTCTCGAAACACAAGCTGAAGTTCCTGGAGATGTTGCTGTAATAGATGGCTTTATAACCATGACGGTAAGCAGACTTGAACAATTAATGTCAGAATTAGGCCTGGCAATGAGTTTTGCAGATTTAGAGTTTTGCCAGCAGTACTTCCGTGACACTGAGCATCGTGACCCTACTATCACGGAAATACGTGTAATTGATACCTATTGGTCAGATCATTGTCGACATACTACCTTTAACACTGCTATTGAAGATGTCAAAATTGAAGCTGGGCGCTTCACTGAGCCGGTAATGGCAGCATATGAGCAGTATCTTAAAACACGCCAGGCTGTATACGGCGGCAGGCATAAGAACGTGTCTCTTATGGATATTGCTGTAATCGGCATGAAAGAATTGCGTCAGCAGGGCAGACTGCCTGACTTTGATGAGTCTGAGGAAATAAACGCTTGTAGTATTGTTGTTAATGTTGATGTAGATGGCCGCCAGGAAGAGTGGCTGGTCATGTTTAAAAATGAGACACATAATCATCCAACTGAGATAGAGCCTTACGGCGGTGCGGCAACCTGCCTTGGCGGATGTATTCGCGATCCGCTCTCAGGCCGGTCATACGTCTATCAGGCTATGCGGCTTACCGGGAGCGGTGATCCTCGGCAGAAAGTTGAAGATACTTTACCAGGAAAACTTCCGCAGCGGAAGATTACCATTGGAGCAGCGAGCGGTTATAGTTCCTATGGCAACCAGATTGGCATAGCGACAGGACATGTGACAGAGATATATCATGAAGGCTATGTTGCAAAGCGTATGGAGATCGGTGCTGTAATTGCAGCTGTGCCCCGCGAGAACGTCGTGCGTGAAGCACCGCAGGCTGGTGACATTGTTATCCTAGTAGGCGGACGGACGGGACGTGATGGCTGTGGCGGCGCTACCGGCTCTTCGAAAGAGCATACCGAAGAATCTCTAGCGGCTTGCGGTTCAGAGGTTCAAAAGGGCAACCCACCGACCGAACGTAAAATTCAGCGCTTATTCCGCAATCCTTTGGTAAGCAAGATGATTATCCGCTGCAATGATTTTGGTGCTGGCGGGGCTTCAGTATCAATCGGCGAGCTAACAGACGGTGTAGCAATCAATCTAGACGCTATCCCTAAAAAATATGACGGTTTAGACGGCACAGAATTGGCAATATCTGAATCTCAGGAACGTATGTCAGTGGTTGTTGCTAGCTGCGATGCTGCTGCTTTTATAGCTTATTCCGAGGAAGAGAATCTTGAGGCAACTGTGGTGGCAGAAGTTACTGCTGAACCTCGTCTTAAGATGGTATGGCGCGAGAAAGCAATAGTTGATTTAAGCCGTGAATTCCTAAATACCAATGGCGTTCAGCAGAGCACCAAGGTAGCAGTTGCCGCTCCGCAAGAAGATAATAATTATTTTAATTCTGTAGGTAAACAGGTGGCTGACCTATCGAAAGCATGGCTATCTAATCTCGCAGACATTAATGTCTGCAGCCAAAAAGGACTTATTGAACGCTTTGATAGTACAATCGGAGCGGGCACTATTCTTTTGCCGTTTGGCGGCAGGTACCAGGCTACTCCGGCTGAGGGTATGGCGGCTAAGATTCCAGTTCTAAAGGGCGAAACTAACACCGCGACTATTATGACCCACGGCTTCAATCCGCAGCTCTCAAGCTGGAGCCCTTTCCATGGAGCTGTTTATGCTGTCGTGGAAGCGGCTGCTAAGGTAACAGCGATGGGAGGGGATTACCGCCAAATCAGATTGACCTTGCAGGAATATTTTGAAAAGCTTGGTCAGGACGCGATTAAGTGGGGTAAACCTTTCAGTGCATTACTAGGCGCGTTTCATGCTCAGCATCAGCTAGGTATTCCGGCTATCGGCGGTAAAGACAGTATGTCAGGCACCTTTATGGATATCCACGTTCCGCCGACTCTCGCTGCGTTTGCTGTAGCTGTAGCCGATGCTGATGGTATTATCTCGCCTGAATTCAAGCAAGCTGGCAGTAATATTGTACTTGTACCGCTTAAAAGGGATAATTATGAGCTGCCTGATTTTAATGCGCTAGCTCAAAACTATACCAAGATTTATGAGTTTATTAGAGCAGGTAAAGCACTGGCCGCCCATACGGTAAAAATAGGCGGTATAGCTGCGACTGTCAGCAAAATGTGCTTTGGCAACAGAATTGGCGCAGCATTTGTTGACAACTTGTCATCCGAAACCTTATTTGCAGCTGACTACGGCTCGATTATTATTGAAGTTCCGAGTGAGGTTGCCCTTGATGAGGAGCTTGCCGGTGTAGAATATATTCTTATCGGTAAGACGCAGGAACAACCGTCTATTTCAATAAATAATAGTGTGATAAACTTGGATGAAGCATTTGCAGCCTGGGAAAAACCGTTAGAAAAGGTTTTTTCAACGAAGACCGAGACCGTTGTTCCGCATCCTGAGTACATCCCGTTCTACACCCAGAGTTCTGTTAAGCCAAGGCTGAAACATGCTAAGCCGCGTGTATTTATCCCGGTATTTCCTGGAACAAACTGCGAGTATGACTCAGCTCGCGCTTTTGAACAAGTCGGCGCAATTGTTGAAACACTGGTAGTGAAGAACCTGACCGCTCAGGCTGTTGAACAGTCGATAAGCGCAATTTCTAAAGGTATTAATAGAGCTCAAATAATTATGCTGCCAGGCGGGTTTAGCGCCGGTGACGAGCCAGACGGTTCAGGAAAATTTATTGCGACAATGTTCCGTAACCCGCGGATTAAAGATGCCGTAAGTGAATTATTAAAACAAAGAGATGGCCTGATGCTTGGCATCTGCAATGGTTTTCAGGCACTTATTAAGCTTGGATTAGTTCCGTATGGTGAGATTGTTGACCTTAGCGCCGACAGCCCAACGCTCACCTATAATAAAATCGGCCGTCATATCTCCTGTATGGGCGAAACAAAGATTGTATCTAATATATCGCCATGGTTTAACAATGTAAAAGTAGGCGATATTCACACGATTGCCTTATCCCATGGAGAAGGCCGCTTTGCCGCCAACCCCAAAGTTATTGAGTTATTACAAAAGAACGGGCAGATTGCAACACAGTATGTTGACCTTGCGGGCATGCCTAGCAATGATGTTATATATAATGCTAATGGTTCGATGGCTGCTATTGAGGGCATTACTAGCCCAGACGGACGAATTCTAGGCAAAATGGGTCACTCTGAACGCATAGGCCGCAATGTGGCTAAGAATATTATTGGGGCTAAGGACCAGCAGATATTCGCGGCTGGTGTACAATACTTTAGCTAAGATAATAAATGTTCCCTGAAGAAGGACAAAATCTAACTTGCATATAAGAATTTTGTATTGACGTTAGATAATTAATTTGCTACCATTTACACGGTGTATTTTCAAACACCTCTTGATTTTTGAGTATTCCGAAATCAAGAGGTTGTTTTCTAGGTGAAACTTTGCGTAATAAGGTAGCATGGGAGGAATTTAAATGCAGCAAGGACAAGTCAAGAAACGTGAGGGTTTTTCCTCGGGTTTAGCAGTGTTTTTTGCGACACTGGGCTCGGCAGTGGGTTTGGGTAATATTTGGAAGTTTCCTTACCTGACAGGCCAAAATGGCGGCGGAGCTTTTTTGCTCGTATACTTTATGTGTATTTTATTTGTTGGCATTCCAATAATGGTGAGTGAATTTTATATTGGTCGTAAGACGCGTAAGAATGCTGTTGGGGCACTTAAAGAATTAAGCCCGGGAACTCCGTGGAAATATATTGGTGTATCAGGCGTCTGCGCATCATACCTGATAATGTTCTTTTACAGCTGCGTAGCTGGATGGGTTTACTTTTATATGTTCAAAGCTTTAAAGGGCGATTTTGTCGGCATCACAATGGAGGCAGCCAAAGCCCAATTCGGCAGTGTTATTCTTGGGCCAATGTCACCAATTATCTGGCAGTTTATTGTTTTGGCAGTTGTTACAACAATATTGGCTGCCGGTGTAAAACAGGGTATTGAGAAAATCACAAAGACATTGATGCCGCTTCTGTTTGTTCTCATTATAATCTGCGATATTAGAGCCTTGACTTTACCTGGTGCGGCTGAGGGTGTTAGATTCTTATTCCATGTCGACTTTAGCCAGCTTTCAGCTGCAGCAGTTTTGACAGCGCTTGGTTTAGCTTTCTTTAAGTTGTCGCTGGGAATGGGTACAATGATGACTTACGGAAGTTATTTTACTCAGGATAATAATATGTTTAATACTGCTGCCAAAGTTGCTTTATCGGATACTCTGGTATCACTTTTGGCTGGTATTGCTATCTTTCCTACCGTTTTCTCATTCGGAATGGAACCGGGTGCTGGACCTGGTCTTTTATTCATGACTATACCTCTGGTATTCTCACAAATGCCGCTAGGCAATATTTTACTTGTCGCGTTCTTCTTCCTTACTTCAATAGCAGCGACAACAGCAATGCTGTCACTTGTTGAAGTGCCAATTGCTTATATGTCAGAAGAAAGAGGAATGTCTCGAAAAAAGGCAGCAATATTAAATGCCGTGATTATAGGTGTAATAGGCATACTTGCTACATTATCTGTTGATAAGGATAGCTTACTTGGCGGAATAACGTTTTTCGGCCGTGGCTTCTTTGACTGGTTCGACTATATTTCATCTAATATCTTACTTCCTGTCGGTGGTCTGTTTATTGCCATCTTCGCTGGTTATGTTCTTAAAAAAGAAGATATTAAATACGAATTATCAAACCATGGTTCCCTAAAGGTGGACAAAATTATTGATGTATTCTTTTTTATCCTGCGTTATGTTTCACCGGCACTGCTGCTAATTGTATTTCTTAACTCGATAGGAATAATTAAACTCTAATTAAATATCTGATAAATGGAAACAATATCCCCTATGAAGGCACTGATAAAAGATTGAATAGTGCCTTCATAGGGGATACTTATATTGGAGTAATTAATAATTCCCATGTTTTTCTTGTATGTTATGGCCATATTACGTATAATATAATAACTGATTGAAGTGAGCGGCGACTCTGGTTTACATAGTTGACGAACGTTATCAATACATTTAGGAGGTTTAGTTTTGGAAGAAATAAAAAAGCTATCGATTATCCCGCTGGGCGGACTTGGTGAGATTGGCAAGAACATGACAGTTTTTCGCTATGGCGATGACATAATTGTTCTAGACGCAGGCCTAGCATTCCCGGAAGATGATATGTTGGGTATCGATTTAGTAATACCTGATATGACATATCTTGTTGACAATATAGACAAGGTTCGGGCAGTTGTTTTAACACATGGACATGAAGACCATATCGGTTCTCTATCCTACCTTCTCAAGCAAGTCAATGTGCCTGTCTATGGCACGCGCCTGACTTTGGGTCTTGTTGAAGGACGTCTTAAGGAAAATAATGTCGCCAATTACAGCCTAAATCCGGTCAAGCATGGCGATCAACTTAGTATTGGGGCCTTTCAGGTCGGTTTCATTAGGGTTAGTCATTCTGTAGCGGATGCTTCAGGCATATATCTAAAGACTCCTGTGGGAACTATTGTGCACACTGGTGATTTTAAGATTGACCAAACGCCGGTTGATGGCAAAATGATTGACATCCATAAATTTGCCGAACTTGGCGACCAAGGCGTGTTGGTATTGCTTTCCGACAGCACTAACGCCGAGCGACCTGGCTACACCCATTCCGAGCGGCAAGTTGCTCTCGCGCTTGATGAAGAGTTTCAGGCAGCGCGTGGCCGTATAATCATGGCTACTTTTGCATCAAATGTTTTGCGTCTTCAGCAGGCTATCAATGCTGCCTGTAAGTATAACCGTAAGGTTGCAGTCCTAGGCAGAAGTATGGTTAACGTAGTAACAATTGCCCAGGAACTTGATTATCTAACTATCCCGGAGGGGGTGCTGATTGAAGCTGAGGCTATCAATCGTTATCCTGACAATCAAATTGTAATCTTGACAACCGGCAGCCAAGGCGAGCCATTATCGGGTCTGAGTCGCATGGCGACGAATAATCATCGCAGCGTATCAATATATCCGGGAGATACTGTTATAATCTCGGCTACACCTATTCCCGGCAATGAGAAATCAGTTGGTAAAGTAATTGACAGTCTGCTTAAGTTAAGGGCACATGTCGTATACGAAAAAACCTCCGGCATTCACGTTTCTGGTCATGCTAGCCAGGAGGAATTAAAGCTTATTTTAAACTTGGTTAGACCAAAGTTTTTCATACCAGTCCATGGTGAATATCGCATGCTCATTCAGCACGGTAAGATTGCTGAGGATATGGGTGTACCAAAGCAAAATATTTTCTACGGTGACAACGGTCATGTTTTTGAATTTACACAGGAAACAGGCCGCCTAGCAGGCAAGGTTCCGGCGGGAAAAGTATTCGTTGATGGACTTGGCGTCGGTGATGTAGGCAATATTGTAATCCGAGACAGGCAGATGCTTGCTAAGGATGGTGTAATGGTAGTTGTTGTTACTTTAGATAAACAGCGGGGCGCAGTGCTCTCCGGTCCTGATTTGGTTTCACGCGGTTTTGTCTATGTGCGTGATTCCGAAGCACTTATGTATGAAGCCAAGACACGGGTTAAACAATCCTTAGAACTTCGCGAGCCAGGCAAAGTAACTGAGTGGGCTGTTATTAAGAATCAAATTCGCGATGTCCTTGGCAAGTATTTATATGAAAAAACCGGGCGTCGGCCGATGATCCTGCCGATAATTATGGAAGTTTCAATGGATTAAAAAGTACTGCTAAAAAACCTGTGGAATTCTCCACAGGTTTAGTTCATTCATATGCTGTGTTTGATATTAAGAAATTCACCCAAGTTGTTAAAGAAAATGTCGACAAGTTCAGGGTCGAAGTGCTTCCCGCGCTCGTTTCTAATATGATCGAGGATGTGTTGGCTGTCCCAGGCCTTTCGATAAACCCGGTCGCTGCTTAAGGCGTCAAAGACATCAGCAATAGCCGTGATTCGTCCATAAATATGGATGTTTTCGCCGCTTAGCCCCTGCGGATAGCCACTACCGTCATATTTCTCATGATGCTGCAGCGCAATAATGGCAGCAGTCTTTAAAAGAGGTCGACTGGAAGAATGCAGAATCTTGTATCCGGCATCGGAATGCTGCTTTATTTTGGCGAATTCCTCTGGGGTCAGGATACCGGGCTTTTTTAGAATGCTATCTTCTATTGCTAACTTCCCAATATCATGCATGGATGCAGCGAGCTCTATGGACGCGCATTCTTCTTCACACAGCCCGTATTTTTCAGCAAAAAGTTTGGAATAGCGAGCCACGCTCTTGATATGAATGCCCGTTTCATGTGATCTTGATTCCGCCATTTCGCCTAGCGTAAACAGCAGTTCAATCTGGTCGTTAGACAGTTCCTGATTAAGGTATATGTTGTCAAAAGCTGTAGAGACATTATTGAAAAAGACTGTAATAAGGTCTTTATGCAACGGTTTTAAGTCCTGCAGTCCTTCCAGATATATTATGCTTTCTGAGCCGGCATTGCTATGGCAATAGCCGACATAATGAGTGCCGAAGAACATGCTTTCTTTTGCGGCGAATACGGCGTTCAGATCGTTAAGAACGTCTTCAGGCAAAACCTTATGTATGCTTTCATCTATGTGTTTCTCAAAGTCGCCGGTAGCGGCTAGAATACGGAATTGCCCATCGCTCTTGGCAGCCGCAAAGCCTGAAGTGTGGCAGTATAGTGAGTTTTTATTTAAACCTAGCAGCGAAACAAGCTGTTTTAAAACTCCTGATACAAACTTGGTCATTGACTGGACTTTGAAAATTGAAGCAGATGCCTCGATTATTTTCTCTAGACCTTGGCGGTTAGCTTCAAGGGTGATAATATCCCGGTAGGCGCGTAAAGATGAAACAATTGTCGTAAACAGCTTTCGGGAAGTTAGTTCGGTTTTCTCCTTATAATCATTTATATCATATCCAATAATTACTTCTTCTTCCGGGGCTTGTCCAGCCTGGCCTGTTCGAAGGATAATACGGACAAAAGAATTCTTAACCTCTTCGCGGATGAAGCGTGCGACCTTTAAGCCGGCATCATCCTCCTCCATTACGACATCTAGCAATATTATCGCTAGATCAGCATGTTGAGTTATCAGATTATAGGCCTGGGCGGCGGAATAGGCGCTGATAAACTGTAACCCTTTTCCTTCAAAAGAAAAGTTCCGAAGTGCCAGTCTTGTAACACTATGAACAGCCTCGTCGTCATCAACAATCATGACTTTCCAGCACTCAGCGGTATCGCTTACTGCCTGATAACAGCTGATTTCATCAGCCCATTGCAGGTGATCGTCACTATCGCAATCTTCTTTGTCACAAGGGTCATCATGCATTAGAGAGTACCTCCATTTTTCAAAGGAATACGGATTGTAAAACTTGTACCGCTGCCAACTAAGCTAGAGCAATTTATAGTCCCCTTGAGGTTTTGGGTGACTATGTTATAAATGATGTGAAGACCGAGGCCTGTACCTCCCTGACCGCGCTTAGTGGTAAAAAAAGGTTCGAAAATTTTGGCTAAATGCTTATCTTGAATGCCTTTACCGTCATCTGAATAAATAAGTGTTAGCATATCTGTTTTCCAGCAGATGCTAAGAGTGATAGTACCCTGCTCGCCAGCGGGGTAAGCATGAGTAAGTGAATTCATAATTAAGTTTGTGATTATATGGGAGAAATCGCCAGGATAGCTGTCTAAACTAAGATATTCGTCGCAATTAACGATGATATTGTGGTTGGCTTTTTTGAGCTGAGGCCTTAAACTAAGGATTATGGCTCCAATATAATTGCTTAGGTTAAAGTATTGGCGTTCATCGTTAGAGCGGTCAACTGCTACCTTTTTAAAACTGCTTATTAGTTCAGATGCACGCCGAAGATTAAGCATTACAATTTTAGTGACGTCTTGTGCTGCTGATAAATACTTTTCTAAATCTGATTTTTTGAGTGAGTTTTCATGAAAGAGCTTAACGACAGACTTCGTTTCTTGCTCAATATATGATACGGCTGTTACCCCTGTGCCGATCGGAGTATTGATTTCATGGGCGATTCCAGCAACAAGGCCGCCCAATGATGCAAGTTTTTCTTGCTGAATAAGATGAGCTTGGGTTTCTTGCAGCCGCGCTATAGCTTGCTGAAGCTCGGCATTAGCCGCCTCAAACTCCCATACTCGGCTTCCAAGGTCTTGATTGAGCTGTTTGATTTCCTTCTCTGCTTGAAGCAATTTCAAGTTGTCCCTTGATAGGAGAAGGTTGTTGTAAGCAAGCGTCGATAATTTGTGGGCAAGCAGCCACACAAGGTCAAGAATTTTTTCAAAACTGGCCAGCGTCATATCGCGAGGCTCGCGAAGCGCTTCAGCCAGCTGGTCCGGTGATATTCCGACTTCCAGCGCATAGCTTCGGATTCTTTGCTCATCGACCTCGTCTGGATTAATCTGACCGACAATCCAATTAGCGATATGTCGCCCAGCGACAATAATGGGCGCGCTTGCATCAATAAAGCCGGAGCTTAGACATTTCTGGTAGGTAGGAACAAGCAGTCTATGGGCTTTTTCGCCCAAGACCTTGCCCGAATATACACAGTTCTGCTGGCCTTTCTCAGTAGCGCGCACCATATTGCATACCTTGGAGAAATTGCTGGGCTTAGTAATGGGCTGACCGTTAACATCAGTAATAATTGTCGCAATTCCGATTGCATCGCCGAATACATCTTGAATCTGCTGAAGGTCATCAAGACTAATAAGGTCAAGCAAGGTAAGGGTTTCAATCATTGTCTCAGCTGTATTTGAGTCTATGATAGCCTCCATGAATTCCTCCGGTGTGAATTTTCATTATTGATATAAAAAAACAATAATTCAGATATATTAATACAATGTTAATATTAAAATTCCTGCATGCATTTTACATAAGTGTCATAAAAGTTACAATTTATTACAACAAAGTAGTATTTCGAACATATACTGAATAGAAAGCAAATTCAGCGTTTGTTTGAGAGTTTTTCTAGGAGGGGTTAGTATCAACTTTAAACCATTTCAATTAACCGACAAAGAACTAATTGATAGCTTTTTTCAATCCAGGCGCTACGAAAACGCCCATTTTAACTTTACCAATCTTTATATGTGGCGTAAGGCATATAACATAGAATGGGCGGTAGAAGCGGACTTTTTATTTGTTAAAGCATCCTGGGAAGGCGAAAAATTTGCGCTGCAGCCCTTTGGTCCTGATGAAGGTCTAGGTATGGCAATAAGCAAGCTTGAGGACTACTTTAAACAACAAAATATACCGCTTATTCTTAGCGGGGTAGAGAGTAGTATGGTTGCTAAGCTTGATAAGCTAAGACCTGGGTGTTTCAGATTTACCGAAGATAGAGATAATTACGATTATCTCTACAATGCGCAAGACTTAATTACGCTCAAAGGCCGTAAATTTCATAGTAAGAAAAATCATGTAAACAGCTTTAAAAAGACGTACAGTAACTACCTTTACCGGCCTCTGACGCCTGATCTTACCGAGCAGTGCATTGCAACTGCTACTGAGTGGTATCAGAGAAAAAACGATGGCACTGAAGATGACATAATGCTTGACTATGAGAGAGAGGCAATTATTGATGCCTTTGCTAATCTAGAATATTTGAAGCTTCAGGGTGGAGTAATTGTTATTGACGGTAAGGTCGAGGCCTTCGCATTTGGGGAAAGGCTCAATAATGATACTGCCGTTATTCATGTTGAAAAAGCTAATGCAGACATTCGCGGCATTTATCCAGCCATTAATCAGGAGTTCTGCAAAAACAGCTGGCATAATGTGCGTTATATTAATCGTGAAGAAGATATGGGCCTTGAAGGACTTCGAAAGTCTAAAATGTCCTACCATCCTGTCAAACTTATAAAGAAATATGTGGTAACTGTGAGAGATAGGTCTAAGAAGACAACTAGCAGATAAGTAATATCCCGGCTTTGCCGGGTTTTTTATTTGTCATAATATATATATGCTTGATAGTGCTGTATTTCAAGTAATTTGGCCATACTATATATAAATAGGGAGAATGTCAGGGTTATTCTGGATGCCTTGTAGTGTAATTGTCTTACAAAATATCCGAGTTTTACGAAAAAAGCTTTAGGAAAATGCAGGAATAATTATTTTTTTGCCCAAAATACTATAAGAGAAAAATAATGGAAATAAACATAGGGGTGATTATTTTATGAAACAAGTAAAACTTGCTTATGGTAAAGGATACATTACAGTAAATGTACCTGAAGATGCAGCAGTTATTGAACCGCGTCATTTAGAGGCATTATCTGATGATAAAGCTGCTGTTGTTGAAGCGATGCGTAAGCCTTTCGGCTGTCGCCCGCTCAAAGAAATGGCCAAAGCTACTGATACAGTCGGAATTGTTATTGCTGACCTCACCCGTCCGACCCCTAGTCACAAGCTTGTTCCTTGGATTATGGAAGAACTTTCTCATGTTCCGCGTGAGAACTTCGTTGTAATCAATGGTCTAGGTAGCCACCGCGCCAATACTCATGAAGAGCTTATTCAGATGCTGGGTGAAGATATTGTTAATACAGTAAAAATAGTCCAAAGCGATGCTTTTAATAATGATGAACTTTCCTATGTTGGAACTAATAGCTATGGATCTAAGGTATATTTTAATAAAACATATCTTGAATGTGATGTTAAGATTGTTACCGGGTTCATTGAGCCCCATTTCTTTGCTGGCTTTTCCGGCGGCCCCAAGGGGCTAAATCCTGGTATTGCCGGCATTGAAACAATTCTTGATTTCCATAATGCTGAAATGATTGGCCATCCTAACAGCACATGGGGAACAATTGAAGGTAACATTCTGCAGAATGCAGCTACCCAAAACTGCTTAATGGCTAAGCCGGACTTTATGATTAACGTGACTCTTAACGGTGAAAAAGAAATAACCGGTGTATTTGCTGGTGACGTTATCGAGGCGCATCGTTTGGGCTGCGTATTTGTTAAGAAGCATGCCATGTATGCAGTCGATAAGCCTTATGATATAGTAATTACTACAAACTCTGGCTATCCGCTTGATCAAAACCTCTACCAGACCATAAAGGGAATGAGCGCCGGCGCTGAAATAGTAAAGCAGGGCGGTGCTGTAATATCTGTATCAGAGTGTTCAGATGGTGTGCCTAATCATGGCAATTATGCCGATATTCTTAAGATGAGAAAAACTCCTCAAGAGCTGCTTGATATGATCAACGAGCCATCATTCAGGCTGTTTGACCAGTGGGAAGCTCAAAAGCAAGCTGTTATTCAGCTAAAGGCAGACTGCTACCTGTATTCTGCACTTGATAAAGATACAGTAACTCAGGCTATGCTAAACTATGTTGGGAATATCGATGAAACGCTGAAAATGCTACTAGATAAGTTCGGACCAAATGCTCGGGTAGCTGTTCTGCCCCTTGGTCCGCTGACTATTCCATACGTAGCCGAATAATAGACATAAAAATGGCACTCGGAGATTTCCGGGTGCCATTTTCATTCTGTTGGATTCTTAGTGGATCTTTGTATTTATGATTTGAACAAAAATCTCAACTATTGCTGGGTCAAACTGGGTGCCGGAGCACCTTTTTATCTCTGCAAGTGCGGTGTCTACGGGCATTCCCCGGCGGTAAGAGCGGTCGGATGTCATGGCCTGAAAGCTGTCGGCAACAGCAATTATTCGAGATCCCAATGGAATATCATCGCCAGCGAGTGATGAAGGATATCCTTTACCGTCCCAGCGGGCATGATGGTGAAGGACGGTTTTGGCAATGTTTTCAAGTGATGGAATACCTGAGATTATTCTAGAGCCTGTAGCTGGGTGCTGTTTAACTAGAACCCATTCTACATCTGTTAGCGGACCTTCTTTGTTAAGCACTTTATCGGGAACGCCAATTTTTCCAATGTCGTGGAGTATAGCTGCAAAGCTGATACTAAAGGCTTCAGTTTCAGGAAGTGTTAGGGCCTGGCAAATATCAGAAACCAGCGTAGCTACCTCGGAAGAATGACCGTATGTATAGCTGTCTTTGGCTTCGAGGGCATTTACAAGACCTTCTATCGTAGCCAGCAATGTTTGTTCACGCTCGCTGTTTAAGGTGATGGCCAAATTGTTGATACGGGCGGCCAGGCGGGCCATTTCATCATTGCCTTCTACTGACACATCAATATTAAGGTTGCCGCTAGCGAGTTCATCAACAGCGCATTTGAGACGTTTTAGACGTGAAGTGAATACATTTGCTAGTAGGTAGCTTGCTCCTGCAGCAATCAATAGACAAATTATGGCATAATTGAGGGTGTGCTGTTTAAATTCTTCTAACTCAGCTAGGATAGTGTCTATGCCCATATCAACCCCTATAATTGCTACAACCTGTCCTTGGGAATTATATATAGGAGCGTAGCCTGACATTGTAGAACCCCATTTGTCTTCAATGGGTTCGGTGTCTGCGCTAGCTCCAGAAAAGGCTTTAAGCATGGCAGGGGCCAGTGCTGCGTCGTATAAATCGCCAATATGGGCAGCACTGTCAGGATCTGGATCATCATCGACTATAAATTCGAGCTTGCCAGGGGTGGCAGATTTACGCAAGGTATAAACGAATTTAATATGATCAGACGTTTTATTAATGCGAGTAAGGAGTTGCCTAGTGTTTAAATAATCATCAGAGTCTTCCTGATCGGTTGAAGTCAGACTCTCAAGCTTATCACCGTTTAATTGTGAGGATGAAATAGAGGCCATAATAACTAATTGATGCTGGAGTAATTCGTAGTAGTCGGTGCGGATCTGTTTGTACAAGCTAACCGCCAGAATTGATGTTGTTACTGCACACAAACTAAAAAATATCAAAAAAAGTTTTGTTCTGAGCGAAAATAGCTGCCAAATTTTTTGCATAATAGGCTCCCATTGGTATAAGATGGGTTATTAATTCGTGAAAAAATACATAGCACCTGCTAAAAAGTGACAAAAATATATTTTCGGCTATGGGACGATCTGCACTAGATCAGACGAATCTAATTGCGGAAGACAATCAAGTGAAAGCACAAGTGAGGTTAAAATTTTTCTTGCGTCATCCATACCTTGTGCCCCTAAAAGGACAAGCAGGTCACTAGAGCCGCTTGCCTGAAGAGCTGCTGTTAATGAGGCATTTAAGGACGAAAAATAGGTATATTTGCTTTGCCTACTATCTAAAGCACCGAGAAAAGCTATTTTTTCCTCCAGCGTTACAATGTCAGACTTAGATACACTCCCAATACTTGACGTAACGATAAGCGAAAATCCAAGTTTTTCTTGCCAGTCGGCAATAACAGCGGCATTTACACCGTTAATTGCCGGGCCGCGACCGCCTCGAATTGCATTGATTACCCAAGTACGGCGTGGCCGGAAAGCCGATACGGAATTGAAAACAGCATTGATACTTGCGGGGTTTAGCGCAGTGTCATCGACAATTGTGCGCCCGCTCATGTGAAAAATATTCATTCGACGTTCTACGCTGCGAACGTTAGCCAAGGCAGCGGAAATAATTGTTAGAGGAACTCCATGAAGCAGCGCCGCTGCCGCGGCCAGCACTGCATTTTCGATATTGTGACGTCCCGTAAGGGGAAGCTGTACTTGTATTCTAGAAGCGGCAATCTGTTGCCCATTTATGTCGGTTAATGCAGTGGAGCTTATTTCAAACCGGCTGCTATAAGCAGTTATGCTTTTTACACTGGCTGAAATGTCGGCAGGTTGGTCAACAGCTGCTGTAATTAGCCGTCCAGAAAAGGCTTTACCAATTTCAGAGCAGAGTCGATCCGCGCTATTTATGATTAGCGGTGCTGAAGAAGGTGCAAGCAGCTTTAAGAATTGTTTTTTAGCCGCAAGATAGTTGGCAAAATTGCCGTGGAAATCGAGATGATCTGGGCTAATATTGCTCAGAATGCCGCAGGAAAATTTAACAGCATCTACCCGATGCATTTCTACTCCCTGAGCGGATACTTCCATTGCGACATGGCTAACGCCATTTGTCCGCATTTGTGCCAGATAATTATTAGTTGTCACAGCGTCAGGGGTGGTAAGCCGGCTGGGAAAGGTATGCCTTCCGGTATTTACTCTAACTGTGCCAATAATTCCTGGCTTACGCCCTGCTTGAGCAAAGATATGTTCGAGCATATAGGTAATTGTTGTCTTGCCGTTTGTGCCTGTAACACCGATTACAGACATGGAATCGGCTGGAAAACTGTAAAAGCGGGCGGCTAATTCCGCCAAAGCTCTACGAGCATTGGGCACTGTTATCACCGGTATAGTGAGTTCCGGCGCCTGTTCTTCTGTTACTACCGCAATTGCCCCACGCTTTTCTGCTTCACGGGTAAATAGATTGCCATCTGTTGCTCGGCCGCGGATGGCTACAAAGATATAACCAGGCTTTACACAGCGTGAATCACAGGTGAGTCCTGCGGCGTTATCTATCAGGTCGGATAGTATACTCACTATTTCACCTTCCCTTCGCTAGCTTGAAATGCAATATCATTGTATTAAGCTTGCAGCTTAAAGGTGATTAAAAAATAATTAACATTCAAATAATACTGTAGGGTGAAGTTATGAGAAAGGTTATTCTAATTGTACTGCTTATTGCGGCCGTAGTTAGCAGCGGCGGTTGTAATTTTACTAAGCCGGCGCCTAAACCAGAGGGATATAGAGTAGCAGAAGGGGTTACAATTGACGGCGTGGCGGTGGAGAAGCTTACGTCCGAAGAAGTTAACGGCTTACTGAACAAATGGGCAGAAGAAAAATATCAGGCTCCTGTAAATGCCAAGTTTGATGATGAGACTGCTCAGATCAGCTTTGAAAAAAGAGGTCGAAGAATGAATATACCAGCCACGGCAGAACAGATTATGTCAGCTCCAGCCAATAGTCATATCTCAGCTGTTTTTCAGGACGTAATGCCCGAGATTAGTGCTGAACAGCTTCGAAAGGCCAAAAATATTGGCAGCTATACTTCACCAATTCTAAATGATCAACCAGGACGTATGACCAATATCAAGCTTACAGCAAAATTAATTAATAATAATTTTATCGAAGCAGGGCAAGAGTTTTCTTTTAACCGTGTAACTGGTGAGCCTACAGCTGAGCGAGGTTTTCAGAATGCTACGGTATTCATCGGCAACGGCCGTCAGGAAGATGGCATTGGGGGCGGAATGTGCCAGGTATCTTCAACGTTATATAATGCTGTTCTTCAGGCGGGTTTACCAGTGACGGAGCGACACCCTCATTCTCAGCCTGTAAACTATGTGCCAGTCAATCGTGACGCAACAACCTTTACCGATAAAGATTTAAGATTTATCAATAATACGCGGCACACAGTTATCATTCGTTCCTTTACTCAGAAAAAATATCTTATTGTAGATTTATGGGCTTTACAATAACAGTGAATATAACAAGCAGTTATTCTTCATACTAATAGCGGAGGTGGGAGAGATGCACAAAAACAAGAATTTCACTATCGCACTAGTCGCTGTCTTTGTCGTACTATTAGCCGCGGGAGCATTTACTCTAATGCGTCCTCCTGCCCAGAAACCGACGCCTGAAGTTGTACCAGCACCAAGCGTTCCGGCTCCTGCGCCTCCGGCCCCGGTCCCGGTAGAACCTATACCAGGAGCTCCTCAGTTTGACCAGGCTAAATACAAAGCTGAGCCGGTTGTGTCAGTTTATTTGGCGGACAAGGGCTCAATTATAAGCATGCCTTTGGAAAAATATATAGAGGGCGTGATTGCTAAAGAGATGGAACCAGATTGGCCTATTGAGGCGCTGGCTGCTCAAGCTATAGCTTCACGGACATTGACCATCAGTGCAATTGAGGCAGGTACCATCAAAAAGCTTCATAAAGCCGATGTCAGCACATCCAAAGAGGAACTGCAGGCATATGCCCCGGAAAAGGTTAATGATAAGGTTCGTGAAGCCGTAAAACGTACCCGCGGACAGATAATTTTGTATTCAGGTAGTTTGGTAAATGCTATATATAGCTCTTGTAATGGACAAATTAGTGCCACTAAAGAAGAAAGTTTTCCAGTAGAAATTGAAACACCAGCACCTTATTTTCAGCCTGTAAAAGATAATTGTTTTGATTATGCGCCTGAAGACGTGCGTGATTGGACAGTGAAAATCCCTGGCTCTGAGGTGGCAGCAGCAATAGGTTACAAAGGCAATCCGGCCGACATTACTATTCTTGAGCGCGGACCATCTGGCCGTATTCTATATATCGGTGCAGGTGATAAAAAAATATATGGCGCTGATTTTCGTAAGAGAGTTGGCTATGACAAGCTAAAGTCGACACTTATTTCTGAAATGACTTATGATGGCAGGAATTTCGTGTTTAAAGGTATGGGCTGGGGTAATGGCGTAGGACTATGTCAGTGGGGTGCCTATACCTATGCTCAGCAAGGGAAGAATGCAGTTGATATAGTTAACCACTATTATCCCGGTGTTGAAATTAAAAAATTATGGGATTAAGCAGAGCATTCAGCAATGAATGCTTTATTTCTTCCCAATTCAACGCAGTCACGAGAAAAACCGAGATTGCCTCACTGTGTTCGCAATAATAGGGCGGCTGCATACGGCGATCTCCCATATTAGAATAGGAGGTTTATCGCCATGCCGTTGATCAAACAGCAGGAATATCCGCCCAAGCATTACCTGTATAGACAAGGGTTAAATCCGCACGAAGCTTCGCTCTGTGACATAGTGATAAATAATCATCAAGCTTTGATTGATATTCGGAATACTCCGTTCCGCAAGAGCATCGAGGCCGAAAAGGCTATCGCGCAGGATATGGAGCAACTGGGCTTTTGGCATTCGGTAACTAACCGTAAGTACCAGACGCTATTTAAGCGGGGCTTGAATTTTGAAATTGATTTCTATCATCCGGAGCTGCAAATTGCGGTTGAAGTAGAAAAGGGTGAGATAAATAATATATGGAAAAATATCTGCAAGTTTGCCGAGTCACCCGTAATAAGGCATGGTGTTCTGCTAGTGCCAGTTGTCCGTCAGGGGCAGCAAAACAAAAGCGATTTTTATGATAATACTATCAAAAGATTATGCAATATCGAGCGTGTATTTAGCTTCATAGATAGCTTGTTAATTATTGGATACTGAAGAAAAAATGAGGCAGGAGCGAAAAATTATCAGCCTATTTGCATATATTAATACTGGAGAGGCAGTCAGCCCGACACCTCATCCATTTTAGGCGCCGCAGACTCTTGCCAGAGCTGCGGCGCTACGGTTTTTTTTAGCAGAAATTGAAAAACATTGTTAGAAAATAGAGGGGTTTTTCCAAATTTGTGGAATTTTAAGAAGCGAGAAAATTACTTATATCCGGTCGTGCCCATCTTACATTTAGGAGGGGAATAATGGCTAATCATAAGATAAGCAGCCAACTGGCTGATGAACTAATCCGTTTCATTTCCGGCAAGACAGGCTTCAGGATGAGTGTGTGTAATGAAAATGGTGTATTTCTAGCTGATAATATTAGCAATGATCGTATCGGAAGAGTGCATAGCGGCGCGCAAAAAATAATGCAAGGCTACTTTGATGAATGCGCTGTAACGGCCGAGGAAGCTGCAAATAATCCAAACGTTAAGGAAGGCTATAACTGTGTAATAGTCGCGGACAATGAGCGGATAGGAACCTTTGGTATTGCTGGAAAGATTGAAGTAGTAAAACCCCTTGCTCAAGTAGCGGCAGCCGTAGTTTCTGCTCGCGTTAAAGAAGAGATTCAGAAAGAGACTGTGGCGCAGATTATCGGCAAGGTTTCAAATAATGCTCACCAGGCGGCTGCAGCTGTGGAGCAAATCTCTGCCTCCTCTGAAGAACTGGCAGCTACTACTGACGCTGTTGTTAAGTTGTCGCACGAGTCCGTCAAAAAGGTGAATGAGACCGGCAAGATTCTTGATATGAGCAGGGGAATAGCAACTCAAACGAAGCTTTTGAGTTTGAATGCGTCAATCGAGGCCGCACGAGCGGGTGTTCATGGCCGCGGGTTTGCTGTTGTTGCTCAGGAAATGCAAAAACTCGCACAGAACAGCGCAGATGCTACTGAAGACATTAATAAAATTCTTCAGGAAATTCAATCAGCTATTCATAGGGTAATTGAAGGCATCAATCAGTCGGCCTCAATATCAAGCGAACAGGCTAACGCAATGCAGGATATTATAGAAATGGTAGAATCTGTCCAGGCGTCGACAACGGAACTTGTCGATGTCTTTCATGCAAAGGAATAAATAATTCGTCTATCTAAAAAGGAGGTGCTGAAGTGGCTAATTACAAAATTCCAAGCGAACTAGCCGCAGAACTGGTGACATTTATTAAAGGTAAGACAGGATATAATATGATTATATGTAATGAGACAGGTACGATAATTGCAGATACAATGGGCGGAGTGCGGATCGGGTCAAAACACGCCGGCGCCCAAAAGATAGTTCAGGGCCTTATGGTTGAATACTCTGTTTCGGCCGAAGAAGCAGCCCAGAACTCAAATGTTAAAGAAGGCTATAGCTGTCTTATTGAGGCCGAGGGCGAGACAATTGGCACCTTTGGCATAACAGGACCAATTGAGGTAGTTAGACCGTTGACTCAGGTAGCGGCTGCAGTAGTAGGTGCTCGGGTTAAAGAAGACTTGCAGCGAGTTGCTGTTCAGCGGGTTGTTGGACTTGTGTCTAACAATGTGCATCAGGCTGCGGCTGCCGTAGAGCAAATATCCGCTTCGTCTGAAGAATTAGCAGCGACAACCGAAAGTGTTGTAAAAGTGTCGCAGGATTCAGTTAAAAAGGTTAAGGATACTGGGAAAATTCTAGATATGAGCAGAAGCATTGCAACTCAAACTAAGCTTTTGAGCCTGAATGCCTCTATTGAAGCAGCCAGGGCCGGCACTCACGGCCGCGGCTTTGCTGTTGTGGCTCAGGAAATGCAGAAACTTGCGCAAAACAGCGCAGATGCTACCGAGAATATCAATAAAATATTGCAGGAAATTCAGGACGCTATTCAGAAGGTTATTGAAGGCATCAACCAGTCGGCATCTATTTCTTCTGAACAGTCCAACGCTATGCAGGATATTATTGAGATGGTAGAATCAGTGCAGGCGTCAACAACTGAACTGGTTAATGTTTACAACCACAAATAAGAGATAGAAAAACTCAACAATTCTGTATAGCAGCCTAAAAGATATTTGATTTTTAAGGCTTAGATTGTATATACTATAATGGGAAATGACGCTTTAAGTAGCGCCGTTTGTCCGACACGGGCAAGCGGCGCTTGACTTTTGATTCGCGCAGTCGCTTATCCTGTTTTAAGCAAAAAGTTGGCAAGCATTGCCGATTAAGCTATAATATATTCGTTGCTGAAAGGATTTTGTTTATGAATAACGTTATAGTAAAAGTTATCGGTGTGCAGAAAGATATATACGGCACGGAAAATTGTATTGAGACAACGGCCGTAGGTCGCTATTATTTAAAAAATGGCGTTCACTATGTGACGTATCAAGATAGAGAATTAGAGCATAATGAGGCTGAAACAACGACTGTGCTCAAGGTATATCCTGGACATGTCGTATTGCTAAGAATGGGAAGTATCGGACACCGTCAGGAGTTTCATCCCGGCCAAAAAACATCGAGTACGTATGTAACCCCATATGGAAGTATGAGTATGACGGTGTTTACCACACAAATAAATTCATCGTTTGGCGCAGCCTCAGGCACGATTGATATTAGCTATGAGCTGGAAGTGGACGGACAGTGGCAGAGTGAAAACGTGCTGACGATAATCATTCAGGAGGGACTTAACTTTGGACATTAAGGAATTACTCAAGGCGGAAATTAGGCAGGCGGTAGAGCAGGCTATAGCCGACGGAGCATTTAGCGCAGGTAATTTGCCTGAGATTATATTGGAAGTGCCGCCGCAAAAAGAATTCGGCGACTATGCTACCAATTTTGCTATGCAGACAGCCCGTGCGGCAAAAGCAAATCCGCGTATTATTGCCAGTGCAATTGTTGAGCGGCTCAAAGCTCCTTGGCTTGACAGAGCAGTAATAGCCGGTCCAGGATTTATAAATTTTTATCTAAAATCAGATTGGCTCTATGAGATGCTCCAAAAAATACTGGACGCCGGTAAGCAATATGGCAATACAACAGCAGGCAAAGGACAGCGTGTCCAAATCGAATTTGTCAGCGCTAACCCGACTGGTCCGCTGCATGTCGGCCATGGCCGGGGCGCAGCAGTAGGAAGCGCACTTGCTAACCTTTTAAAAGCAGCCGGCTATCAAGTAGAAAGCGAATATTACATAAATGATGCCGGCAATCAGATCGATAACTTAGCAGCTTCGGTTAATGCCCGGTATCTCGAACTATTAGGCCAGCCTGTAACGTTTCCTGAAGACGGATACCATGGTCAGGACATTGTGGATACCGCACAGCGGTTGATTGCTAAAAACGGTCGTAAATATTTAGAGCTTGGAGCAGCTGAACGGCTGGAGCTCTTTAAGGAAATTGCCTTAGCCGAAAAGTTGGAAGCTTTGAAAGAAGATCTTTCCGCATTCAATGTTCATTTTGATGTCTGGTACAGCGAACGCACACTTCATCAAAGCGGCGCGATTACAGAGACTTGCAAGGTGCTGCAGGAAAACGGCAATATATACGAAAAAGATGGGGCGTTATGGCTTAAATCTACCGCTTACGGGGACGATAAGGACAGAGTTGTTATCCGAGATAATGGTATCCCGACTTATCTAGCTGCCGACATTGCGTATCACCGTGATAAGTTCCGCCGTGGCTTCGATAAGCTGATTAATATCTGGGGCGCAGACCACCATGGGTATATTTGTCGTGTAAAGGCTGCCTCTGCAGCTTTGGGCTATGAAGCAGAGAATTTAGAAGTGCTTATTTTGCAGATGGTAAGCTTGTTCAGGAACGGCGAGCTTGTCAAGATGTCAAAGCGTACCGGACAAAGCGTAACGCTAAGTGAGCTTATGGAAGAGGTTGGCCGTGATGCTGCGCGATTCTTCTTTATCATGCGGTCAATTGATAGTCAGCTTGACTTTGATCTTGATCTTGCAAAGTCGCGTTCTAATGAGAACCCTGTTTATTATATCCAGTATGCTCATGCTCGTATTGCCAGCATTTTCCGTCAGGTAACCGAGGCAGGTGTGAATTATGACAGTAAAACGCCTCTAAACCTCAGTCTTCTTATTGAAGAAGCGGAGGTTGACTTGATTAAAAAGCTTGGTGAATATCCAGAGGAAATTTCGTCTGCGGCAAATGAACGGGCCCCGCATCGTCTTGCGCGCTATGTCCATGAATTGGCAAGCTTATTCCACACCTTCTATAATCAGTGCCGTATCATCGGCGTGGATAAAGATCTGCAGCTTGCCCGACTGGCGCTCGTTAATGCAGTACGTAACTGTATTGGTCATAGTCTTAATATATTAGGTATAGAAGCTCCTGATAAAATGTAAATCTAGCCTTGACACTAAATGAGCCCAAAGTGTAAAATTACGGACAGGGATTCAGAGGAATTATACACTTACAGGTTAGGGTATAATATTACATAATTACGGCTGCCGCCGGCGTCTCAGCTTGGCGCAAGTCAAGTTTTCTAAGGAGGAAAAGGTTATTATGGCAAAATATATTTTCGTTACCGGGGGGGTTGTGTCTTCGCTTGGTAAGGGTATTACTGCGGCATCGCTCGGACGGCTGCTTAAAAGTCGCGGTCTTAAAGTTACCATTCAGAAATTCGATCCTTATATAAATATTGATCCTGGCACTATGAGTCCATATCAGCATGGCGAGGTATTTGTGACTGAGGACGGCGCTGAGACAGATTTGGATTTAGGTCATTATGAACGATTTATTGACATAAATTTAAGCAAGAGCTCAAATGTTACGGCCGGTAAAATTTATTGGTCGGTCATTCATAAAGAACGTAAAGGCGATTATCTTGGCAGCACAGTTCAAGTAATTCCGCATATTACCAACGAAATAAAAGAACGGATTTACCGGGTTGGCAAGGAAGACAATGCAGATGTGGTTATTACCGAAATCGGCGGCACCGTCGGCGATATCGAGAGCCTTCCTTTTCTTGAGGCTATTCGTCAGGTGAAAAAGGAAGTCGGCCGCAACGGCTCGCTTTATATACATGTAACGCTTGTGCCGTATCTTTCAGCTGCCGGTGAATTAAAGACTAAACCTACGCAGCATAGCGTAAAAGAGCTCAGAGGTATCGGCATCCATCCCGATGTTATCGTTTGTCGTACTGAGCATGAGCTTTCTGCTGACATGAAGGAAAAACTGGCACTGTTCTGCGACATTGATGTGGATGCAGTTATCGAGAATAGAAATGCTTCTACTATTTATCAAGTTCCGCTTATGATGCAGGAGGAAGGCCTTGACCGTATTGCAATGGAAAAGCTTGACATTACGGCCGGAGAACCTGACATGGCTGAGTGGAGCAAAATGGTGGACAAGATACTATGTCCCAAATATAATGTGACGATTGCAATTGTCGGCAAGTATGTTGCTTTACAGGACGCGTATATGAGCGTAACTGAGTCGCTTCGTCACGCTGGTATTGCTAATGATGCTGCAATTAATATCAAATGGATCAGCTCTGAGGAAATTGAAGATGATGGCGCTGATCTAGACAGCTATTTTGGTGATGTAGACGGCATTCTTGTTCCAGGCGGCTTTGGTGATCGCGGTGTTGAAGGAAAACTTCTGGCAATTCAGTATGCGCGCGAAAACAAGGTTCCTTACTTTGGTTTATGCCTGGGTATGCAGTGCGCAGTCATTGAGTTTGCCCGCAATGTCTGCAACCTTAAGGGGGCTCACAGCACTGAGTTTAACCCTGATACCGCTTATCCAGTTATTGATTTGATGCCGGAACAGGTTGAAGTAGAAGAAAAAGGCGGTACTATGCGACTAGGTGTTTATCCTTGTAAAGTTATGGAGGATACCCTCACCCATAAAGCTTATCAGGATGAAATAATATATGAACGCCATCGTCATCGCTTTGAGTTTAACAATGCGTATCGTGAACAGTTAACATCAGCCGGACTTGTTATAGGCGGAACTTTGCCGAATGGCCGTCTGGTGGAAATTGTTGAAATAAAAGATCATCCTTGGTTTGTCGGCACTCAGTTTCATCCGGAATTTAAATCGCGTCCGACTAATCCGCACCCGTTATTCAGAGATTTTGTGCAGGCATCTCTGAAAAATAAGAAGTAGAACAAGAACCGTCGGACTATTAATCCGGCGGTTGTTTTTTATAAGTAATAAGTGGAGAGTAATAAGTAATAAGTAATAAGTAGGGGAACTATTAATAGGTAATAAGTGATATGTAACTAAGCAATAAGCCAAGTTGCGGTAATTTACTTGTTATTTGTCGCTTTTTACTCATCACGTTCGATATCTAATCTTAATAAGGGAGGTACATATGTACAAAAGAACAGTTGTGACGGCAATTGCCGCGGTGGTGCTTATTTCCATGATTGCAGTGGCCTTTGTGTCGCCGGCTGTTAAAAGCCGCGCTGCTGCAAGTGAGCAGGGAAAGATCGCGGTTATTTACGTCGAAGGCGTTATCATGGGCGGAAGAGGTCAGACAAGCGTTTTTAGCGATTATGGCGGAACAGATGCTGTTATTAAACAATTGCACGAAGCGAGAGATGATAATTCGGTAAAAGCTGTTGTCTTGCGGATAAACAGCCCGGGCGGAAGCGCGCCAGCCTCGCAGGAAGTGGGCGAGGAGATAAAGAAACTACGGGCTAAAGGCAAAATTGTTGTTGCTTCAATGGGTGATGTAGCAGCTTCTGGCGGATATTGGCTGGCAGCCTGCAGTGACAAGATATACGCAAATCCGGCTACGCTGACAGGTAGTATCGGCGTCTACATGCCTTATGCCAACTGGGAAGAGCTATATAAGAAGATTGGAATAAGGCAAGAAAAGATTAAGAGCGGAGCCCATAAAGACATTCTTTCGCCTGACCGTCAAATGACAACTGAAGAACGAGCCATAATTCAGACAATGGTTGATGATATGTATAATCAGTTTGTTATCATAGTAGCTGAAGGCCGAAATATGGATCAAAATCGGGTGCGTCAGCTGGCGGATGGACGTATCTATACCGGAAATCAGGCTAAAGAACTGGGATTAGTAGATGAGCTAGGAAATATGTATGATGCCATAGACGGTACAGCACAGCTTGCCGGTATCAAGGGCAAGCCTGAGATTAAGGAATACGGCAAGGTAAGTCCGTTGTCTATTCTGCTGGGCGGTGAATCGCTTGGCAGTATTGATCAGCTGCTGTTTAAACAAATCAAAAATGACATGCCGATAATGGCTCCTCTGGCCATGCCGGAAAAATGGTAGGTGACGGTATGGGAAACTTTTTTGAAGCTTTATATGACGTATTGTTCCAGCCTAATATAGCCATGCGGAACGCTGCCGAAGGAAGAAAAATGGGGCAGGCACTTGCTGTAGTGTTATTAAGCAGCCTGCTGCCAATATGGGCTGTATATTTTGGTCTTAAAACAGCCGGTATGCAGCAGGCCGTAAGTATAATTGTCGTGATGCATATAATAGGCAGTCTGGCTATGTGGATAGTAGGTTCGGCAGTTTGGCATCTCATTGCTGAACTGCTTGGAGGTAAAGGCACAGCAGCCGGCCTTTTTACTGCGTTGGGTTTCGCCCATCTGCCGCGCATTTTTATTGTACCGCTGTGGGTTTTGGCGGCGCTTATGCCGGCCGGAATAAGGCCATTAATTATGACTGTAACCGGGTTTGCAATTGCTTTTTGGGTATTGTATCTTGACGTAGCCGCACTGCGCGGCTCCCATGAACTATCAGGAACTAGGGCAGTGCTTGTCATGCTTGCACCTGCAGTTGCGGTGGCAGCGGCTGTTATTATTCTTTTCGCTACTGCTGGTACAGCATTTATGAGAATGCCCGGATTGATGTAGCAGTAGTGAGTTTAGATGGAAGGTAATCTTACGATGCGACGTAACATATGGGTATATTTAATAGTTATAATATTATTTGCTTTAACAGGCTGCTCAAAATCAGCTCTCCCACCAGCAGCTGGGCTTACGCCCCAAGGTGCAGAGAGCCTAAGAGAGTGGCGATTACCTGATAACCTCATGCAGCAGGGTGAGGGTAATAGCCACCGGGTGATGGTGGGGGATAAATGGAATAGCAAGCCAATGTTAGAGCTTTCGGCAGGCGGCAGCGGGCAAATGGAGTATTTTATTGATATTGCCGCTGAACCTGCAGTTGTGGCTAATTTTGAGCTGCAGTTTTTGTCTACACAAGGCATAGGGCGTATAAAGATAAGCTCTATGGACCAAAATGGAACAGCTCTACAAACAGTTGGTTGGGTGATCACAGGTCCTTTGCCCAGCAGTTCGCCCTCGATACGGTGGATTGACGCTCGGTCAAGTGCCAATTATAAAGGTGACTGGATGCAGGCTGTATATAACATTTCAGATATTTTTAAAAAGCAACTTGCAGCTTCTGTAAAAGGTCAAATGTATCGGCTAAGCGTCGAGGTGGGTCAAGGTCAGCATCTGCTTATTAAGGAGTTTGGGTTAGGGATAGACAATGCCAGACTTGTCTCTGTTACGCCTGAGCCAACTGAACTTAAGGCCAGCATTGGTGATGTTTTGCCAATCAAGACAGTTGTTTATAATAATGGTCTTAAAGCAATGAAGAATATTGAAATAAAAGTTGATGAACCATATGGCTATGGCCTTGCCGCTATAAATTCTGTCCAGACAATCGATGTTCTCCAGCCGGGAGAAAAACGTGAGCTATCCTGGGAACTAAAAGCACTGCGCGCCGATGCTGTAAACCTAAATAAGCCTTGGGTAGTGGGCTTTGCCGTAAATGGAAGTAAGACATCGGCTGGCGTTCAGGTAGAGGTGGCTGATTTACGGCCAGGCAAGGTTTTCTATGTTATGACTGAGGACTTGGAGCCTATTGATGCTGCTGGGTACCCAACAGCCTGGGGAAATATGAATGGCTGGCTTGAACCGCAGGAGTATATTGTTCAGATGGTTAATAAAGCCGAGCGGCTCAATGCTATTGCTGAACAGCACGGTGCAAAATGGACTCATTATATAGCCTGGCCGGCGGTTAAAGCTGCCGAATGGGCTGACTCACAATCGAATACTGGTAAGTGGCAGCAAGCGGTCGAAGCTATCAAACAGTCGGTAAAGAATGAGGCGCAAAAGGGGCACGAATATGGTATTCATATGCACTCAGATTATGACCCATATCTGCCGGGCAATGTTCTTTCGTATAATAAAACGGTAGATGGGCTATGGGCCAATCACCTTAAGCATGGGTGGGCTCATTCGACTGCGGCGGAAGGGGATTTTAGTGATAGTACTAGTCGGGTTGGACTGCTTTATTCCTATCAGCGTATAATTGATGAGCTTTCCAGTTCAACGAAGCAAGGTCAAATACTGACAGCAAGAGCTGGGTCTTTTGATTTTGGCAGCGGCAGCGCTGACGAAGCTATGAGTACAGCTGCATCGCGAAAGGTTGGTTTATGGGGCTCAAGCGATGCGGACGGTAATGCTGGCGGTATGACTTCAGCAGAATATGGCAAAGAGGTTTATTTCGCAGGTCAGGACGATATAAATACACCGGCAACTAATTTGAATAATCTAGGTATTGTTGAGTTTAGGCCCACTCCGCGGGAATTTATTAGTTATGACAGCCAAAGTGCAGCAGTTATGAATGCTAGAGCTGATCAGGGCATGGCTGTATTTATGCAGAATGGAAAAATCAAACCTGGCGTACAGGCTATTGTCGGATTTACGCATGCCATGTTTGTAATGGGCAAGGGTGACTGGCAGAGTGTCGAGGGCGGTCAGTTTAGCGCCATTAATGAGCACTTGCAATATCTTAGAAATACCTATGCCGACAAGGGAACGCTAACCTTCGGTACAGCTACAGAATTAGTGCGAGCCTATATTGATTATTACACCCCACAGCCTGTAGCGATATACGGACAACGTTTAAACCAAACTGCTTGGGCAGACGAGTTTGCTATTGATATACTGGGGCGTGATATTATTATCGATGCTGTCCATGCTCATACGGTTGCTGTCAAGTATCCACTGTATTATCGTGACAGTGCATATCGGATAAGCATTCTAAAAAATGGACAGCCAATATACACCACCTGGGGCTTGCCGACACCATTCAACGATGTTCGATTTACTGTTGATGATGCGGAGGCTAAATATACCCTAAAAATCTACCATAATGAGCTGATTCTCAGTATCATGACAAAACTCCATACTATTCGCGAGAAACTGAATTTTATCCCCAAATAAGTCAAGTTTGCAAAAGGACACTAAAAAAAAATACTTTTTTACTATTTTTCCATTTTATAGGAGGATATTTGTCATTAAGTGCGAATAAACATGTACTAGGACAAAATAGAGAGATAAGGTGATCAAAGTATGGCTAACGCTGATTCAAAAGTACTTGTTATTGATGATCAACCTGGTATTAGACGACTGCTCGTTGAAGTCTTAAATGAAGAAGGATATAACGTAATTACAGCAGCTAATGGTTTTGACGGAGTTCAGCTGGTAAAAGACGCTGATCCCGATTTAATCCTAATGGATATGAAAATGCCGGGGATGGATGGCATCGAGACTTTACGAGAGCTAAAGCTACTTGGTCAAGCTGATAAAGTAATTATGATGACAGCATATGGCGAGCTGGAACTTGTAAATCAAGCGCAGCAGCTCGGGGCCTACGCCTACATTACTAAGCCCTTTGATATAATTAAACTTTGTCAAATGATTGGCGAACAGATAGCTGGGACTGGAGAATCGCGTCAATTGTTGATTGGCTAAAATAAACACCCATAGGCTTGCCTGTGGGTGTTTGGAATTTTTAAGGCGAAGTCAGGTTTTCATTTTAGGCAGGAATTTCTTTATCGCTGGCGAAATGATTACCCTGAGAGGGGGATTGAAAATGGTTATTGGTACGGTTGCTACATTGGCCTTGTACTGTCCGCGCTGCGGGAAAATACAAAAGCACAATATATCTCGCTTTGCCATGAAAGAGTCTGTTCGGCGCGAGTTGATTTGCAGCTGCGGCCAAATCGAAGGCATACTTACCGCCTGCCGACACCAATATTTACTCAATATCCCTTGTTTAGTCTGCCAGACTAATCACATTATATGTTTGGACGGCAAGAAGTTTTGGCGTACGCCAATTGATAAAATCTACTGCGCGCAGGAAAACCTAGAACTAGGGTTTATTGGCCAGCGACAAAATATAGAAGATACAATTGCGAATCATAAGCGAGAGTTTGACAGCATTGTTTGCGAAATGGATAATGAAGATTATGGCGAGCACATTGAAAATCCGCCAGTTATGCTGGAGATACTAAACAGGGTGCACGATTTTGCTGAAAAGGGTGATGTTTTTTGCCGCTGCGGCAGTGCGGCCGTAGAAGTGCAGCTTTTGCCCGACGGTATTGAATTAGATTGCGTTAACTGCGGTGGACGAAAAATTATACCGGCGCAGAGTGAACAAGATTTATCTTATATCAACACCCTTGAAGCAATTGAAATTATCCCTGAACGTCGTTCAGGCCAAAAGCATTGAATGCTAGAAGTTAGTATTCCAAGGAGGCACGAAGATGAAGTTTTTTCTTGATACCGCGAATGTTTCTGAAGTCAGAGAGGCTGAACTATTAGGCGTAGTTGCTGGTGTCACAACCAATCCATCATTAATAGCCAAAGAAAAACAGAATATTAACGAAGTAATCAAACAGATAGCTGGAATTGTCCACGGACCGATCAGCGCTGAAGTAGTCAGCACCACTGTCGAAGAAATGGTTCCTGAGGCTCGTCAGCTTGCTAAGATTGCTCCCAATGTTGTTATTAAGGTTCCGCTTAATGCTGAAGGATTAAAAACGGTCAAGGTCTTAAGCGCAGAAGGTATAAAAACTAATGTAACGCTTATTTTCTCGGCAAACCAGGCACTTTTGGCAGCCCGAGCTGGAGCCACTTATGTAAGTCCTTTTGTTGGGCGGCTTGACGACATAAGCGAGGACGGCATGGAACTTGTAAAGACAATTGCTGATATTTTTGCTATACATGATATTGGTACAGAGATAATTGCGGCAAGTGTTCGTCACCCAATGCATGTAACCAAGGCGGCGCTGGCTGGAGCGGATATTGCCACTGTGCCCTACAAGGTACTGCTAACCCTATTAAATCATCCGCTTACTGATGCAGGGATTAAGCGTTTTCTTGAAGACTGGAAAAATGCAAATATAGACTAATAAAAGCCATTAGCCGGGCTTTGGTATAAATAGGACGCTTGTGCTTATTTGCCAAGGCCTTAAAAGAATGTTACTATTATCTAAGGTTACTTGAGCTAAGTATCAGGAGGTTTATAAATGGATCGTGAATTATCGCTTGAATTTGTCCGTGTAACAGAGGCGGCAGCTATTGCCTGCGGACGTTTGATGGGCAAGGGAAATAAGATTGCAGCTGACCAGGCGGCTGTTGATGCTATGCGGACAGCTTTTGACGGTGTAAATATCAGCGGTACGGTTGTTATCGGTGAAGGTGAAATGGATGAAGCTCCCATGCTTTACATTGGTGAAGAGGTGGGTGCTGGTGGTATAGAGGTTGATATAGCCGTTGATCCTCTCGAAGGTACCAATCTGGTAGCAAAAGGAACTCCTGGATCTATCGCGGTGCTTGCAATTGCCCCAAGAGGTGGTCTACTACACGCGCCTGACATGTATATGGACAAAATTGCCGTAGGGCCTAAGGCTGCAGGAAAAATTCATATCGATGCTCCTGTTAAAGAAAACCTCAAGGCAGTGGCGTCGGCGCTTGAACGTTCTGTAGAAGATTTGACTGTTGTAATCCTTGATCGTGACCGTCACTCGAAAATCATCAAGGAAGTCCGCGACGCTGGCGCAAGGATTAAACTGATTACTGATGGCGACGTTTCGCCAGCCATCAATGTTGGTATTGAAGGTTCGGGCGTACATATGATGCTCGGCGTCGGCGGTGCTCCTGAAGGGGTTATCGCTGCAGCTGCACTTAAATGTCTGGGTGGTGACATGCAGGCGAGGTTATGGCCTGAGAATGATGAGGACATTGCTCGCGCTCGGAAAATGGGCATCAGCGATGTAAATAAAGTATTGACAATTGATGATTTGGTTCATGGCGAAGATGTGTTTTTTGTAGCAACAGCCATCACGCAGGGTGACTTGCTTAACGGCGTTAACTATTTTGGCGGCGGAGCAAGAACGCATTCGCTGGTGATGCGCTACAAAACAGGCACAATTCGATTTGTTGATGCAATTCACAAGTTTGACCGCAAGCCGATGACTATTAAGCGTGTTTAGTTGGGCCAGTTAACGTTATTAATGTAAAACTGATCGTAAAAGGGCTGGTCATGTACCATCCCTTTTTTCATAGTCCTTGTCACCCAGTTTATAACAAATGTGGAAGAAATGATGCGGGAGAGGCAGTAAATGTATAATTTGCCTGGATAAGGATTATGCTAAATGTACAGTCCCAATAAACCCGGAGGTGATGCAATGGATTTAACCAAATATAAAAATAAGACAACGTTTGCCATTCTAGCAGCCGTACTGGTCATAGGGATGACTATTGCGCTAATAAAGCCGCCTAGTAAAGTCATTGAGCCGCAGTTGGCTGAAAATAACCAAGCTCCGCAAGAGGTTAGCGCACCAGCAAATCCCTTGGAGTCAATTAAGACTCATACAGTAAGTGAAGGAGAGACGCTTGGGGCCATTGCCAGTCAGTATAACGTTGATCTTGATACGATATTAGGAGCCAATCCTGATGTTGATGAGACCAATATTCATCCTGGTGATAAATTGGTAATTTTGCCTCAAAAAGGGGTAATTCATACAACTGATATGGGAGATACGTTATGGAGTATTGCTAATAGCTACAGTATAGATGTTGCTGCCATTATGACCTCTAATGCTAAGGCGTCAGAAGACTTAGCCATTGGTGAAAAAGTATTTATTCCAGGCGGAAAACCCATCTCCAAAGATGAAAAAATGCTTGCAAGAGCTGATTATACAGTATCCCGTGCTAATCCTGGCCGGTTCTCCTGGCCGGCGCGCGGTGAACTATCCTCCCATTTTGGTTACCGGTGGGGCAGACTTCATGCAGGTGTTGATATAGCCAATGATATTGGTACACCGGTTACAGCGCCAATGTCAGGCCGGGTAACGTCCGCTGGTTGGGAGAGCGGCTATGGCTATCGAATGACCATTGAACACGCTAATGGCTATGAAACGCTTTACGGTCACCTTTCTGAATTTGCAGTTAGCACAGGGAGTTATGTGCGGGCCGGTCAAACTATCGCCTATATGGGTAATACCGGTTACTCTACCGGACCGCATCTTCATTTTGAAGTTCATAAGGATGGGCGGGTTATTGACCCGTTGAATGTTTTGCCATAACTAAAAAAGCGAGCCAGGCCATTACGGCCTGGCTCGCTTTTTAGTAGTTAAAGCTCGTCCTTGGCTGGTAATGAATAACGAGTGAATCAAGCGGTGATAATAGTCATGATTCCATTATATGAGAGGTGGCTATGGCTTATATTATTGCCTGTTTAATGGCGTCTCTCAGCTTTTTGCTAAACCGTCTGCTATTAAAATATATTGGCAACGTTACGGTTGTAAGCCTAAGTCCGGTCATTGAAGAAACCGCCAAAACTCTTCTAGCTTACTACCTAGACGCAGATATCCTTTTAACCCACGTTACATTCGGGGTATTGGAAGGACTATACGACTGGTATGGCGGGCGAAACGGGGGAAAAGCCGCCTTATTTAGTATAGTAGGTCACAGTCTATTTGGCCTTCTAACAGTTGGTGGATTGTACTTTACAGGCAGCATCTGGCTGAGTTTATGTATGGGTGTGGCCGTTCATCTTACTTGGAATGTAACAGTTATACGCCTGAATTAAGGGAGGGTAGCAGCATGAAGATTTATTACTCGTGTGAGTACTGCAAGGCTGATATTGATATGCTTGAAGTGGATGAGGTAGATGAGGTCAGGTTCGGTTTTGATTGCTTGACGTCTGAAGAACGTGAGGATATAATTAAAATCGATGAATTAAACAATGCCATGTATGTACAATCTTTATGCGACTGTTGTATTGAAGCGCTCGGTCTAGCGGAGGACAACTTGATTTTTCAGGGGATTAAATATCCTCATTAGCGCATATCTTATATAACAGAAAAATTTAAGTAGGGCTTTAGCGTCAGCTAAAGCCCCTTTTGTCCTTGCTTTAAATAATATTATTGAGATAAGACCAGCCAATGGTTTTCTAAGGGACGAGGTGTTTTATGAAAAAACTATTTCAAGCTATAGAAAGCGATGTCAGTGCTGCACGGGCTCTGGCAGGATATGCTGCTGCCCAAAAGCAAACTTGGGTATACGGAATTACGGGGTCGCAGAAAACTTCAACCCTGGCAGCGGCTTATCGGAATAAGCCGCGAACAACTGTAGTAATTACAGCCAACCGTCAAAGTTCTGAAAAATACTTATCTGATTTAGCAACGCTATTGCCAGGGACAACAGTTGTAGAGTTGCCTTCTGCAGATATTATCACCTTTACCGCAGCTGCGAAAAGCCTAGAGCTGCAAGCTATTCGCATGGATGTGCTTGGCAAGATGGTGAAGGGTGAACCAGTAATAATCTTAGCAGCAGCAGAAGCAGCGATGCAGAAAGTGCTGCAAAAACAAGAGTTTGAGAAAAGCCGTGTAACGCTCAATGTCAACAGTACAGTAATACCCGAGCAACTGATTGGTAAGCTAGTGTCGTTTGGTTATGAGCGTGTTGATCAAGTTGATAATCGCGGGCAATTTAGCGTAAGAGGCGGTCTTATTGATATATTCCCTGTTAATACTGCCCATCCAATAAGAATGGAGCTTTTCGGCGACGAGATTGACTCGCTTCGGCAGTTTGACGCTGCAACCCAGCGTTCGTTGATAAATCTAACGCAGGCTGACATTTTGCCGCTTACCGAACCGGAGCACACTGGCAAACCAGCAGTATTTTTATCCTATCTGCCGGAGAATGGTGCAGTGGTTTTTGATGACCCAACGCGTATAAGGGAACAAATGGGAAATTTAGTCAAAGAAAACCCGGAGATTAAAAAGAACACCTTTGCCTGGGGTGATATAACGGCTGCCGCACAGAATTATACCATCGTATATCTGTCGCTTATGCTGCAAAAGACCCCCTATACGAAACCCGATGAGATCATAAGCATAGCGGCAAAGGGGATAGCCCCATTCCATCGTCAGATGGACCTTTTAGAAAACGAGCTAAAAGGCTGGCAAGAACGTCGTTTTTCAATACTTATTTTGATGTCGACAGCCGACAAGGCTCAAAGCTTGCAGCAGAATTTAGTTCAGCAGGGTATACAGGCTGTTTTTTCCGACAATGCCGCCAAACTAGCTCCTGGTATCGTAACGGTTACCACCGGTATTCTGGCGTCTGGTTTTGAATTACCGCAAGCTCAGCTTGTTGTTCTTACAGAGCTCGACATCTTCGGCCGACAGAAAAAGCGGCCTAGGGCGCGTGTTCCAAAAGAACAGCAGATTACATACTTCCGTGATATAAATATCGGCGACTATGTAGTTCACATTAATCATGGTATCGGCAAATATCTGGGTGTCGAGACACTCGATGTCGGCGGTGTTAATAAAGACTACTTGCTCATTAAGTATGCCGGCGAAGATAAACTATATGTGCCAACCGATCAGGTCCATTTCCTGCAGAAATACATAGGTTCAGAGGGAGATGCGCCGCGTCTTCATAAGATGGGCGGAGCTGATTGGCTTAAGGCTAAGACCAAGGCTAAGGCGGCGGTCGCCGATTTAGCGAAAGATCTTATTGAGCTATATGCACAGCGGCAGGTTACTTCAGGATATGCCTTTGACCCGGACACGCCGTGGCAGCAAGAGTTTGAAGATGCTTTTCCCTTTGAAGAAACGCCTGATCAGCTTAGTGCGCTTGTGGATATCAAGTCAGACATGGAAACAGCACGTCCCATGGACCGCCTGCTGTGCGGTGATGTGGGCTTTGGTAAGACTGAGGTAGCAATAAGGGCTGCTTTTAAGGCTGTAATGGGTGGAAAGCAGGTAGCAGTGCTAGTTCCCACAACAGTGCTTGCTCAACAGCACTACCAGACCTTCACGTCCCGGTTTGCTGGCTTTGGTCCGACGGTTGATATGGTCAGCCGATTTCGTACGGCAAAAGAACAGCGTGAGACGCTGGCGCGCGTTGCAGCCGGTCAAGTTGACGTTCTCATCGGTACCCACCGCATACTTCAAGCAGATGTTAATTTTAAAGATATTGGTCTGCTGATTGTAGACGAAGAACAGCGTTTTGGGGTGGCCCAAAAGGAGAAGCTTAAGAGGTGGAGTACTAATATTGATGTTCTCACCTTAAGCGCTACTCCCATTCCCCGCACTCTTCACATGTCACTGGTAGGGGCACGTGACATGAGTATTATTGAAACCCCGCCGGAAGAACGATTTCCAGTTCAGAGCTATGTAGTTGAATATAGTGATGAAATTATCCGGGATGCCATAAAGCGCGAACTAAAACGGGGCGGTCAAGTGTATTTTGTGTACAATAGAGTACAGACAATTGATAAAATTCAGCGTCACCTGTCTGAGATGCTGCCTGACGCTAAGATTATGACAGCCCATGGTCAAATGCCTGAAGAAATTTTAGAACAGGTTATGGTGGACTTTTATGAAGGGCATGACGATGTTCTTGTTTGCACAAGCATTATCGAAAACGGCTTAGATGTACCTAATGCAAACACGATAATTGTAGCAGATGCTGATCGGTTTGGCTTGTCTCAGCTGTACCAAATGCGCGGGCGAGTAGGGCGGTCCCATCGCATGGCCTATGCTTACTTTACTTACCGTAAGGATAAAGTGCTGACAGAGATTGCCGAGAAGCGCTTGCAGGCTATTAAAGAATTCGCTGAACTGGGCGCTGGCTTCAAGATAGCCATGCGTGATCTTGAAATACGTGGCGCAGGTAATCTCTTGGGGGCTCAGCAGAGCGGCCATATTGTAAGTGTTGGTTTTGAAATGTACTGCCGTCTGCTTGATGAGGCAGTTCATGAACTCAGGACAGGCAAGAAAGTAGAGCTGCCTGTCGAACCAGTACTGGAATTTAATGTAGAAGCATATCTAACAGGCGACTATATTAGCGATGCTATGCATAAGATTGAGATATACCAGCGAATTGCTGGATTGCGTCGAGATGAGCATGTTGATGAATTATTGGATGAACTTATTGATCGTTTTGGTGACCCGCCTCAAGCTGTCATTAATTTACTTGCGGTAGCAAAAGTGAAGAATTTAGCCCGTAAATTGGGAATACGTTCGGTTGCTGAGAAACCTCGATTTATTGAATTGGTGTTTAGTGATCAGTCTAATGTTAATATTGAAAATATCATGAAACTAAAGAATCTTTATCCGCGCATAGTGACCATTCTACAGGGTCCACCGCCCAGTATTCAGCTAAATACAGCGAAAATTGGTGATAAACCGCTCTTGCAATGGATTATAGACATATTGAATCTTTTGTCTGGGCCGGAAGACGATAAATCTTGATTTTACATCCCTTTCCTGTGTAGAAAGGTTAATTGTTTTTCACTTGCGGCAATGAATAAAAATGGCAGACTGGATATATACTATCACTGAAATCACAAATGTCAAAAACTGTAGAAAAGGGGGGATACTGGTGAAAGCGACTGGAATAGTAAGACGAATTGATGACTTAGGCAGAGTAGTTATACCGAAAGAAATTAGACGGACATTAAGGATTCGCGAAGGTGATCCATTAGAAATATACGTAGACCGTGAGGGGGAAGTAATTCTAAAAAAATACTCTCCAGTTGGAGAGTTGGGCGATTTTGCGAAAGAATACTGTGATTCACTTTTTGAAGCTATTGGTCAAATAATTTTAATTGCAGACCGCGATAATGTAGTCGCCGTGGCTGGTGCCGCGAAGAAGGAATTTCTTAATAAACCGATTGGTCAGATCCTGGAAAAGGTGATGGATGATCGCAAGGCTGTGCTTATTAATAATCCTTCAGATTACAAGCATGGTAAGGTAAGTCCGATTGAAGTTGACGATGATGAAGACAGCGCTAAGTTTTCTTCTGAAGTAATAGCGCCGATTATCGTCGAAGGTGATGCAATTGGCGCAGTAGTAATTTGTTCTAAACAGCCTGGTGTTCAGATGGGTGAAACAGAAGTGAAACTGGCTGAAACTGCGGCAGGATTTCTTGCCAAGCAGATGTCGCAATAATAAATTAACCATTATCGGTTAAGTAGCGAACAAAGTTCGCTACTTTTTGTGTTATGCTTTTATTTCCATAAAATTGTTTTACCGGCAGTCATATTTTGTTATAATAAATAATGCATTTCATACGATAGTATTAGGTTTTTTGGAGAGGAAGGACTTTAAGTGAGTAAAGATACATTTCTAAAAGGCGCGCTTATTTTGACTGCGGCTGGAATCTTGGTTAAAGTGATCGGGTCAGTAAATAGAATTTTGCTGTCGCGGCTTTTAGGCGGAGAGGGTATTGGCCTTTATCAGATGGCTTATCCTATATACCTCTTAGCGCTCAGTGTTTCCTCGGCCGGTATTCCGGTGGCAATATCTATAATCGTTGCCGAAAAGATTGCTCGTTCTGACTATCGCGGGGCAAACAAGGTATTTCGTATATCGCTCGGCGTATTGGCTGTCACGGGCATAGTATTTAGTTTCTTATTATACTTTGCTGCTGGGTGGCTGATAGAGCATCAGTTCGTTCGTGATGCTAGAGCTTACTATGCTATTGCCGCGCTCGCGCCAGCAATCTTCTTTGTAACTGTGCTTTCAAGTTATCGCGGATATTTCCAAGGGCTACAGATGATGACGCCGACAGCTATCTCGCAGATTGCTGAGCAATTTATTCGTGTGGTAACCATGATTGCGCTAGCCTATCTGCTGCTGCCTAAAGGTCTTGAATATGCTGCTGCCGGTGCAAGTTTCGGCGCCGGACCTGGTGCGGCAGTTGGTCTAGTTGTTCTCATATGGTATTATTGGCGCCAAAAAAAATCCTTTCAGCACAAGATGGATACTCAGCCTGATCTAGTACAGGAATCCAGTGTTAGTATTGTATCCAGGATTGTCAAGCTGGCACTGCCTGTTTCACTTGCTAATATAATGCTGCCGGTAGTATCAAACATCGACCTTTTGATTGTTCCTGCCAGATTGGAGGTAGCAGGTTTTACTGTTGAACAGGCAACCGAGCTCTTCGGCTATCTGACCGGAATGGCAGTTGCTCTAATTAACCTGCCGACTATTTTGACAGCTTCGCTAGCAGCTAGTTTAGTGCCCGCCGTATCTGAAGCATTCACCTTAAATGATAAAAAGCGAATATTTCAGCGCACGGGTACAGCTATGCGGATCGCGAATTTAATTACCATTCCAAGTTTTGTCGGCATGTGCCTGTTGGCGACGCCAATATCGCAAATGCTTTACGGCACTCCTAATGCTGGCACGAGTATTGCTATTATGTCAGGCGGAGTTGTGCTTTTAGGTATTCACCAAGTAACTACAGGCGTGCTTCAGGGTCTTGGTCATACAACTATCCCGCTCGTAAATATGGTGCTGTCTGCACTTGTTAAGATAGTAATGAGCTGGACGCTTACTGCCATTCCCGCCCTCGGAATTAAAGGAGCAGCCTGGGCAACTAATGCCGATTTTGGTGTTGCTGCTATTCTTAATATGTATTTTGTTTACCGCTATGTAGGCTTTAGTATAGACATCAAGGACACCCTTAAGGCAGCAGGTTCAGCAGTAATTATGGGTGGCGTTGTGCTCTTCTCCTATGATGCAATAATGACGCATACCTTCTCTAATACAATAGCCACCTTGGCAGCTATTACAGTTGGAGGCTTAGTATATGGCTTGGCTCTGCTTGTTCTCGGCGGCGTTCATGAACGCGATTTGGAGCGAGTACCCAAATTGGGCTCAACTATTGTCAGGCTGCTTAAATCACTTCGTTTATTACGCAAGTAATTTACATACACTATTAAAAAGGCTGCCGCTTAATTGCGGCAGCCTTTAAAGGAGTTATTATGGCTACTATAACAATTGTCGGATTAGGACCAGGCCCATTCGGCTTAATAACAACTCAGACGCTAGAAATACTATGGACAGCACCTAAGCTGTTTTTTAGAACGGCCAAACATCCAACAGTTCCTGAACTTGAGGCGCACGGTATTGAGTTTAGAAGCTATGACTATCTTTATGAGCAAAAGTCCAGTTTTAGTGATGTCTACCAAAGTATTGCTAGTGATTGCATTTCTCAGGCTTTGGTGGACAAGCAGGTAGTGTACGCAGTTCCCGGCAGTCCGTTGGTGGCCGAAAAAACAGTTGAACTCATTAGGGAGCAGGCTGCACTTCAGGGTATCGAAGTAATAATACATCCAGGCATGAGTTTTTTAGAGGTGTTGTATACAAGGCTTGGCGTAGACCCGATAAATGGCGTAACGATACTCGATGCCGCAGATATCGCTAAAATACCGCCTGATCTCTCAACAGCACTTATAGTAACACAGGTTTATAACAAGCAGGTTGCCTCTGACGCAAAACTTGCCTTGATGGATTACTTCGCGGATGATTATCAAGTAACCCTTGTACGCAATCTTGGGCTGCCTGATGAAGATATTAGAGCACTTCCTCTGTATGAAATCGATCGGGTACCCGACATAGATCATCTTACAAGCCTGTATGTGCCGCCTTACGCTATGAAAGCCAAGAGGTTTACACTTGGCCCGCTCGTGGACATTATGGCTCGTCTCAGGGCTCCTGGCGGCTGTGTTTGGGATATTGAACAAACGCACTCCAGTTTAAGGAGATACATGGTCGAAGAAGTGTATGAGGTTCTTGAAGCTATCGAATTGGCAGATGGCGAAAAAATGTGCGAGGAACTAGGCGACCTTTTGCTGCAGATTGTATTTCATGCCAGAGTGGCCGAAGAATGCGGCGTATTTTCCATGCAGGACGTTGTCGATGTTGTTACTGAAAAGATGATCAGGCGTCACCCTCATGTTTTCGGCGATATAACTGTGCAAGATTCAGCTGAAGTATTAGTTAATTGGGATGAAATTAAGAAACAGGAAAAAGGCTGCGAGCGTAAGTTGGTACTTGATGGTATCCCTAAGAATTTACCAAGCCTTATGCGGGCTTATAAAATGCAGGCCAAGGCGGCTAAAGTTGGTTTTGATTGGGATACAATTGAGCCTGTTTGGGGAAAGATAAGTGAAGAGTTAGATGAATTAAAAGAAGCAGTCCAGTTGGGCGATAGCATTGAGGTTGAAAACGAACTAGGTGATATCCTGTTTGCTGTTGTGAATTTGGCCAGATTTTTAGGTGTTGAACCAGAAGTAGCACTAACAGCCACTAATAATAAGTTTGCATGGCGTTTCGGCTATATAGAAGATCAGGTTAAAGCTAAGGGCCTGAATTGGCACAGTCTGGATCTTGCTTTTTTGGATAATCTCTGGGATGAAGCAAAAAAAATCGAGCAAATGCAAAAAAATAAGTAATTTGTGGTAATTTTTACGATAGATAAGAGGAATAAAAAGGCGAGTAGCGAATAATGCTATTCGTAATGATTTTGATGAGGGGGCTAAATTTGTGAATAAGACTGAATTAGTAGCTAGTGTTGCAGAAAAAGCCGGATTAACAAAGAAAGATGCTGAGAAAGCAATTAATGCGTTATTCGCTAGCGTAGAAGAAGCCTTAGCAAAAGACGACAAGGTTCAAATAATTGGTTTTGGTACCTTTGAAGTCAAAGCACGTGAGGAAAGAAAAGGCCGCAATCCGCAAACTGGCGCTGAGATTACAATTCCGGCATCGAAGACCCCAGTGTTTAAAGCAGGCAAAGGCCTAAAGGATGCTGTAAACTAATAAATATATTAGATAAAGGCCAGGTTGCTTAGACCTGGCTTTTCTATATATTACTCCCATCTTATAAGGAGTTGCATCATGACAGGCAAGGTACTTATTGTTGAAGACGAAAGCTCAATTAGGGAACTGCTTAAATTTAACCTGCAAAAAGAAGGCTATTGCGTTATCGAAGCTGAGGATGGTATAGGCGGCATCAGCCTTGCCAAAGCCGACAAGCCTGATCTTGTTATTCTTGACTTGATGCTTCCTGGTATGGACGGACTAGACGTCTGCCGCAGCCTTAAGAACGGCCAGGCAACAGCAGGTATACCAATAATCATGCTTACGGCTAAAGATGACGAGGTAGATAAGGTGATTGGCCTCGAATTGGGAGCCGATGACTATCTTACTAAGCCATTCAGCACCCGTGAACTTATGGCCAGAGTTAAGGCTGTACTGAGGCGTAGTCAAAAGGATACACTGCCGCCCGGTGAACTGGTTATTGGTAATTTAAAGCTTAATTTCAGCCGTTATGAAGCTCATCTTGGGAGAGAGAAGCTGGAACTAACACCAAAGGAATATGAATTAATTAAACTCTTTGCCACAAATATAGGAAAAGTTTTTACTCGCGAGCAGCTGCTTGACAAGGTCTGGGGCTATGAATACTATGGTGATACCCGGACGGTCGATGTTCATGTTCGCCACTTGCGGGCTAAATTGGAAAAGGACGAAAGTCTGGCCAATGCTATTGAAACGGTGCGCGGAGTGGGCTATAGAATGGACGAGTAGTATTATAATATAGAGGATTGGATTGCTTAAGGCAGTCCAATCCTCTTAGTTTTATATTTAACAATATATTAACAAAGGCTTAACATGGCCGCTATCTCTTTGTGTTATAGTTTGCTCTAGAGCTACGTAGAAGACCCACAGGAGGTAAATATGGAATATAAAATCCAAGCAAATAAACTTAAACTTTATTATGGCGAGACACTCGCTTTAAAAAAGATATCGCTGAATGTTGAAACAAACAGCGTACTGGCCTTAATCGGCCCATCGGGTTGTGGCAAATCTACTTTTATCAAAACTATAAATCGGATGAATGACCTTGTTGATGGTGTTAAAATTGAAGGCGAGATATTACTCGATGGTACTAATATATATCACCCAGATACCGATGTAGTCGCACTGAGAAAAAAGGTGGGGATGGTATTTCAGCGTCCTAATCCTTTTCCTATGTCCATTTATGACAATATCGCTTATGGTCCTCGGATTCACGGCATTAGCAACAAAGCTCAGCTCGACATAATTGTAGAAAAGAGTCTTACAGGTTCAGCTTTATGGGATGAAGTAAAAGATCGTCTGAACGCTTCTGCCATGGGCTTGTCCGGTGGTCAGCAGCAGCGTCTTTGTATTGCTAGGCTGCTGGCAGTAGAACCGGAAGTACTCCTGATGGATGAACCCTGTTCGGCTCTTGATCCGATCTCGACAATGAAGGTTGAAGAATTAGTTACCGAGCTAAAATCCCAGTATACTATTGTAATGGTAACACATAACATGCAGCAGGCGGCCAGAGTATCTGACTACACTGCTTTTTTCTTAAATGGCGAATTGGTGGAGCACGACAACACTGACGCTATATTTACCAGGCCGCAGGATAAGCGGACCGAAGACTATATTACTGGTCGATTTGGCTAATGGAGGGGAAAATATGAGCAGCACAAGACAGAGTTATAATCACGAGCTAGAAGTCCTGCAGCAAGAACTATCACACATGGGCGCTATTGTTACAGATGCAATTGAGAAGGCCATTCAGTCGCTCGCTAAGCAGGATGCTGATCTTGCCCGCAGAGTAATGGATGGTGACGATGTAGTAGATAATATGCAGATTGAAATCGAAGATAAATGCATGATATTAATTGCCCGCCAGCAGCCATTAGCGCGTGATCTTCGGATTATCGGCACCGGTCTTAAAATTACTACTGATCTTGAGCGGGTGGGCGATCACGCCTTCGATATCGCTCAGATTGCTCTCAAAATATCCGGTCAGCCGCTGATTAAACCGCTTGTTGATATTCCGCGGATGGCTGCTATGGCACAGAAAATGCTCAAAAATGCCTTAGAAGCCTACGTTAATTTAGATATTGCTTTGGCTGAGCAGGTTTGTGAGTCAGACGATGAAGTAGATAACCTTAATCAGCAGATTTTTCGGGAACTTTTGACCTACATGATGGAAGATCCTCAGAAGATAAGTCAAGCAACACAGATAATATTTGTTTCAAGCTATCTTGAGCGTGTAGCCGACCATGCAACAAATATTGCTGAATGGGTCATATACCTTGTAACAGGCCAGCGCTTACGTAAAAAATAGATAGAACTGCCGCTAGGCAGTTCTATCTATTTTTTTGCGTTTTTTGACTGACTATTTTCATCTTGCAATGAATTTGCTAAATCAACAAAGGCTTTAGCTGAGCCTAAACTGGTACTGCTCGGTGTTGTTTTAACCTTTTCGGGAAATCTGACTGCTGATCTGTAATCATCATCCATCGGAATCACCTCGAAAATAGTCTTACCACTTTATTACTAGCTTATAACTATTCGTTACTGCAGGGCTTTCTGCAAGTTAGACAAGTTGTCGCGCATGATTGACAGGTAGTTCTTGCCTTGCTTGAGTTCTTCTGTAGTAAGATTTTCGATTGGGTTAAGCACAAGTAATTGAGTATTTGTTTCGCGGGCAATGGTTTGTGATAGTTTGGGACTTACCAGAGTCTCAAAAAATATATATTTTACATTATTCTCGCGGCAAAAAGTTATTACTTTAGCTAATTTATCAGGCGTAGGTTCAGCATCTGGCGAGAGGCCCATTATAGAGACTTCTTTCAGGTTATATCTTTTTGCCAAATAGCCAAAGGCCGCATGGCTTGTAATAATATCGCGCCTTGCAACACCAGCTAAGGTAGTCTTGTAATCTTGGTCAAGCTGGGAAAGTTCGCCTTGAAAATGTGCAGCATTCTTTTTATAGTATTCAGCATTTTGCGGATCAACGCTTGTTAGCGCTTCGGCAATAGCCGCAACTTCCTGCTGGGCGTAGACAGGGTCAAGCCATAGGTGGGAGTCCGATTCGTGATTATGTTTATGATCTTTAGCTATCTCTGGTGGATGACTGTCCTCATCTTCATGCGAAGTGTCTGCATAAACAAGCCCTTTACTAATTTCAACAGCTTTCGTATCGCCTAATGTTTCTTTTTTAGTCAGCTTTTCAATAGGTTCTAGTCCAGCACCATGGTACAGGAAAAGTTTAGCAGATTTAATCTGAGCCATTTCCTTGGCAGTAGGCTCCCAGTCATGCGGTTCGGCACCTGGGGGGATAAGCATGGAGACATCAATCTTATCGCCGCCTACTTGCTTGGCGAATTCATATACCGGATAGATTGTTGTAATTACCTTAATCTTCTGTTCAGCTGGCTTATATGTATTGGTTTGACTGCCGCAGCCTGCTGCTGTTATGGCAAATAGCGCTAGGATTGCAAGAATGAGAAATCTTTTAATTACTTTATTCATCTGGAAACACCTCGTAATGATTATTTAATAGGAATGTTCTTATTAAGAATAAACAAAATAAGTTGTAAGGTCAAGTATATTATTCCCAAAAGGAGGCAATTTTTAACGGGAATTTAACTATCAGTTACGTTAGAGTATAGTATTGTAGGGCTATGGTGATCTTTAATAAGAAATATGGGGTAGTCGGTTAGCTCCTCCTGGGGCATACTACTATTAAGAAATATTCTTAATAGTGGAGGGCCTACAGTGAAATCCACATTAGTCGCGGGAGTTGACTACCCAAACACATACCGGGAATTTGTAAAAATGTTTCCTGACGATGGTGCGTGCGCAGCCTATTTAGAGCAGTTGCGATGGGCAGATGGATTTGTCTGCCCGGCTTGCGGAGCCAACCAACCCCCGTGGCGTCAAACCCGCCAACGTCTTGTGTGTCCGGCCTGTCGCCACCAGGCGAGCGTAACCGCCGGAACGATTTTTGATAAAACACGCACATCTCTAACGACTTGGTTTGAAGCTGCATGGCATATTACTACCGCCAAGAATGGTCTTTCGGCAAAAACCCTAGAACGTACTATTGGCACGAGTTACCGAGTAGCATGGACAATGCTTCAACGTTTTCGGGTAGCGATGGTGGGGAAAGAGCGTAAGCAGCTATCAGGCGACATAGAGATAGATGAAACCTTGGTCGGCGGCGTTAAGCAGGGCGGCAAACGAGGTCGCGGCGCAATCAAAAGTGTCGTAGTAATTACTGTAGAAATTAAGAAGCCCAAAGGGTTCGGACGTATACGAATGCGGTACGTTCCGGACGCCTCCAGTGATAGCCTAATACCCTTTGTGCGCGACGTTGTTGCCCCTGGCTCGGCAATACTCACAGATGGTTGGCGTGGCTACAGCGGATTATCCGACTTAGGCTATTCACACAAAATTGTTAGGCTGTCAGAGTCCGGCGACCCTGCCCATATTTCTATGCCGGGTGTCCATCGAATCTCAGGCTTGCTTAAAAGGTGGATTCTTGGCACCCTTCAAGGTTCAGTAGTTCCTGAGCATCTGCAATCCTATTTAGAGGAGTTCACGTTCCGTTTCAACCGGCGCACGTCTCAAAGCAGAGGTCTGGTCTTTAGAAGGCTTCTCGAACAGGCGGTTGTAGCTGAGCCGGTTACGGAAGCCGATGTAACCTATGGGTTTGATTGGGGACTATAATGAGGAGGCTACCCCATTTACTAATTTATCCAGTAGATATAGGTGCAATACCTTGCAAGACCGCGTGCGAAAAAGCCTATGTTTATTCTTCATCCTGACCGTCTTGCTGCTTATCCAGAGGCTTCATAGCCGGCGACGGAACCATTGCGACCGATTTGCTTTTTTCTCTCATCTCTTCGGGATATTGCGGAGAGGGTGGTTGTTCAAGCCAGCCGTTTTTAACCATCAAGTTAGCGCCCGCCTTAGCGTATAACCCAGTCTGGAGCATCACCCTTACATATAGCCATCCCAGGTCGAGCCTCGGGCTTACGCCTAAAGCCGTTCCGTAGGACCCAAACCCAGCAGTGTTAAGGAGATTTATGTGATAAAGCATAAACCTGTCAGAGAACGGCGATTCGGTAGTCCTTATTATTTCACTGTCATACGAGGAAGGCACCGAAACGCCTTCCTGTGATAAAACATCGCTAAACGAGCTAAACAGCTTTTCGGCAATTGCTTTCCCGCGCAGGAAATATTTGCGTATCTCCTCTGATTTCGCCACCTGGGCCAAGCCGGTAATAAAGGTTTTTCCAACCGCGTTAATCTCGGCGTTGACAAACAGATGGGTTATCTCAAGCGCCGTAAGAGATCTTTTGTTTCCAAACAATCCTGAAAAATAGCTCTTGTTATGGACAAAATCGATTCTATGAGGAGCCGAAATTGGCGGTGGATATGCATACGCCCCTTTTGCCAGGGCCAGGTCTACAGCCTGCTTGTTGATTAGAGTCAGACGGTTAAGATAGTGCTCGAACGTCTCCCTGATATCCTTCCGGGAACTTTGGGCATAGGCCATCGCATAGCTTTGTATCGCGAAACGGGCCATGTTGACGGCATAAACCATGTAGAACCTATCTGAAAATAGCCTGGGGGCGTCGGGGTATATGTCGTCAGACGTAATACCCCGTGGAATTGGAATATTTTCCTGCTCAAACAGGTTTCTAAGAATATCAAGGCTTCGCTTTGTCATATCACGCCACTGTGTAGCCAGCTTTGCCAGGTCTTTGTCATGGATATGAGCCGCAAAGCAGATGATAATATGGTGGACCAAAGACTCATGCATATACGTATTCCATAAATGGCCTCTTTCAATCGCGGTTAATCTTTTTCCATCACCGTTTGTCACGCTCATGATCAGCTCCTAGTTATTTAACTCTATTCAGATTTATTATGACCAATACTGGCCCTTACAAATCGACCTTTTAGAGTTTCCGAACGCCGGTATAATTCAGCAATGACACACCGGCCGGAAATTTTACTAACTCACAGGAGGAGCTAACCGACTACCCCGTTAAGAAATAATTAAGAATATAAGGTCATTTACGCTCAATGAAGCATATAATACAGTGGGTCACCAATGCCTAATTCTTGGTTAGGCTGTATAAAACAGGGGACTCATAATGTTATGGCATGGGAGGTGTCCCAGTGCTTTCACCTAGCTTAGAAGATTATTTAGAAGAATTATACCGATTCTCGCTGACACAAAATAGTGTAAGGGTTACTGATATAAGCCTTAAACTTAAGGTGTCCTTGCCCTCAGTAACTAAAGCATTAAGAAAACTTCGACAGGAGCAGTGTATTGTACATCAGCGTTACGGTGTTATTGAGCTGACTGATAAAGGGAAGCAGATAGGGCGTTTTTTAGTTGACCGCAACAGGTTATTGCAGGATTTTTTTATTCTAATTCACGCCGACTGCGATGTAGGTGCTGAAGCCGAAGCAATCGAGCACTACTTATCGAATAGTACTGTTGAAGCTATCGCAATATTAGGGGAATTTCTAAGATTGCCGGACATTAACTCGCAGTTTAAAAGCTTTGTAATATCGGCTCGAGATATTTTAGAAAAAAAAGAAAATGGGGCCATTGAAGCCCCATTAATATTAGACCAAACCGAGGATTCGAGCAGTCTGGGCGATCAAGAAACAAACTGCCACCCCGACGCCAGTCGGGATTAAAAAGGCAGCTAAGGTCCACTTCTTACTGCCTGATTCTTTATATAGCGAGAGCAATGACGTACTGCAGGGCCAGTGCAGCAGACAAAATATCATAGTATTAACTGCTGTAAGCCAGGACCAGTTGTGGCTTATTAGGATATTCCGCAGTTCATCAAGGCTATCGTAATCCATCATTTGACCAGTTGACAGGTAGCTCATCAACAATATCGGCACAACAATCTCATTAGCAGGCAGGCCTAGAATAAAGGCTAGCAGGATATAGCCGTCGAGCCCTAGGGCATAGCCAACGGGCTGCAGCCAGTTAGCTAAGTGGGTTATAATACTTAATTCGCCGATATAAGTATTAGCTAGTATCCATATAATTGCCCCCGCTGGGGCCGCCATAATCATAGCCCTTTTTAATACAAAAATTGTACGGTCAATCATCGAACGGTAAATTATTGAACAGATTTGTGGTTTTCGATAGGAAGGCAGTTCTAAAACCATTGATGATGGTTGCCCCTTTAGAACTGTTAGGGATAGTATCCATGACACTGCAAATGTTAGTGCAATACCTAGAAGCACCAAGACTGTAATGATAAATACTGCTGCAGCAGTGCTGTATTGGGTGGTCAGTGATCCGCCGGCAAAGATTGTAGCAATAGCGATTAAGGTTGGAAAGCGGCCATTGCATGGAACAAAGTTATTTGTAAGCATAGCAATAATGCGCTCACGGGGTGAGTCAATTATACGACAGGCAACTACTCCGGCAGCATTGCATCCGAAGCCCATGCACATAGTCAAAGCTTGTTTTCCAGAAGCTTTGCATTTTTTAAATAAGTGATCTAGATTAAAGGCCGCTCGCGGCAGATAGCCTAGATCTTCTAACGCCGTAAACAAGGGGAAAAATATTGCCATTGGTGGCAGCATTACCGCTATAACCCATGCTAAAGCTTTGTAAAGACCCAGCACTAGAGCACCATGAAGCCAAGCAGGGGCGCCTGCAGCCTCAAACCATTCGGTGAGCTGGTCGCCAAAGGCAAAAAGTAAATTGCCCAGCATTTCAGACGGTATATTGGCTCCTTCGATGGTGATCCAGAACACTATACCGAGCAAAGCTATCATAATAGGATAACCAAACAGACGTGAAGTGAGAATATCGTCAAGTTTTTTGTCCCAATTTAATAATACTTGGTCGTGTCTAACTGTTTTTTTAGCGATGCTTTCAGCATTGTCATAGATATCGGCAACTATTTTATCCCCATAAGTATTTCCGGTATTCAGGCGAAGCCTTTCGGCTTCGCGGCAAGCATCAGCAAATATTGTTGAAGAATTAAAAGCGTCTTTCATATTACAGCCTCCTTGCAAGTAGAAGAGGTATATGGCATATTAAGATGATGCTGCAAACTAGTGATAAAAGTCTCATCGCCGTCTAAGAGACGCAGGGCTAACCAACGCGGATTTAAGCCGTTTATATTTAAAGTTTTAACTTTTGGCAGCAGGTATGCTATTGCTTGTTCTACTTCAGTCGAATATGTGACTTGACGAGGAACGCTATTATATGACTTTGCTGCAACTTGATATAGCGCTCTACAGAGGTCACCAAGTCCTTCGCCTGTTCGTGCGGCCGCCGGGATGACAGGAACGCCAAGTTCTAACTGGAGGGCTGAGACGTCAATATTTATTTTCTTTTTTCTTGCTTCATCCATCATGTTTAAACATACTACGATATTAGGCGTAATCTCCATAACCTGAAGTGCGAGATTGAGATTGCGTTCAAGGCAAGTAGCGTCTAAAACGACTAGTGTTGCGTGCGGTTTACCAAAACAGATAAAATCGCGAGCTACTGCTTCTTCTGGTGTATGAGCGAGGATAGAGTAAGTGCCTGGAAGGTCAATTAGTAGAAAAGGGTGACCACCATAGTTGAAGCTTCCTTGAGCATTATCAACAGTTTTTCCCGGCCAATTGCCAGTATGCTGGTGCAAACCTGTTAAAGCATTGAAAACAGTACTTTTACCGACGTTAGGATTGCCTGCTAACGCAACAATAAACTGGCTGCTGTTGGCGGAAATACCAAATTTGTCCTGTAGTATCTGAAGGTGCTGGTTTCTATCTATATTCATATCTGGGATCCTCCGTTTTGCCTTAAGCAAATGGTAAAATTTTAATAAGCTTGGCATCCTCGCTGCGTAGTGCCACAATCGTCTCCCGTACCAAGTAGGCGATTGGGTCTCCAGCGGGGTTTTTTCTTATGCATTGGATAGGCGTGCCGGGAACCATGCCAAGATCAAGCACGCGCCTTCTAAGTAAACCAGTTAGTTCCATTGAAACAACTTTCCCCAGACTGCCAACAGGTAGTTGACTAAGCGAAACAAGATCAGTTGAAGGGGAGATGTACATAATTCAGCCTCCTTTATTCTTAAGTTACCCTAAGCTAACAATTAGGTCCAAATAGATTAGCTTTGGCTAACAGTTTAATCAAAATAATAGGTTAGCCTCAGCTAATATTCTCAGCCACCTACTATATGATATGGCTGGTTTGTTAATTTGCTACTTAAAAAAGGAATAGTTTTTGGTTTTGCATCATAGAATCAAATTCTTGAGTAATTTTATTTGATTGAAATACAAGCCCTGCCGAAAAACGGCAGGGCTTGTTACAGTTTGCCCCGAATGGGCGACAACTTGGTGGCGAAAGTCCACTAGAGGCTTGGCAGTAGACCTGTTAGCAGAGGGTAAGGGCGTCCGTCGCGAGGAGGAGCCTGAAGTAAGTCTAATGCAAACCCTTGGTCGGACAAACAGATACTACATATAAGGCATATGCAGGGAGGACGAGTTTGCCAATAGCTTGCATGCAAAGGGGTATGCTGAAATACTTGATTACGTATCTGCCGATAAGCGGCATTCATATTGAAATATTCCATCAGTAATTATTGTAATCAACGTATATACAATAATTACTGTTTGAGGCATTTACAAGAACCCTTTTTCGCGGGGGAGGGAAATCATGAGTCGAGTTCTCTTTACACTTTTTTTACATCCACGACAATCTTTTTGACACCTAATTTACTGCGAATAGAGATACAATACTTGTGTACTGCAGCTTTACCGTTAGGAGGTAGTTTGATGGCTGATTTGTGGTTAGCCGGCATAATTGCCGCATTAATTCTCGTATATTTAGTCTACGCTCTATTGAAACCGGAGGATTTTTAAAATGATAAGTGATTTAGTATTGTTCGTAATGTATTTTGTTGTGTTAATAGCATTGGCACTACCGCTGGGGAAATATATGACAAAGGTGTTTCAAAGAGAAAATACTTATTTAGATTTATTGCTGAAACCGCTGGAAAAGGCTATTTACCGCTTAACGGCAGTCAATGACGAAGTGGAGATGAATTGGAAGCAATATGCTGTCAATGTTATCGTATTTAATATTGCAGGCATGACCGCGCTATTTCTGATTTTGGCATTTCAGACATTTTTGCCCTTAAATCCCGAACAATTATCCGGAGTTGACTCTTGGCATCTAGCATTTAATACGGCCGTTAGCTTTATGACAAACACAAACTGGCAGGCTTATGCTGGTGAAACTACTATGAGCTATTTTTCGCAGATGGCCGGCATGACAGTGCAGAATTTTCTATCCGCAGCCACCGGTCTTTCAGTTGCAGTAGCTTTCATGCGTGGTTTAACAAGGAAGTCAACCGATAGAATCGGCAACTTCTGGGTTGATCTTGTGCGAAGTGTTCTCTGGGTACTGCTGCCGTTATCAGTGGTAATGTCAATGGTGCTAGTGCAGCAAGGCGTACTGCAGAATTTATTGCCTTATATAACTATAAGGACTTTAGAAGGCGCTAACCAGATGCTGCCAATGGGGCCAGTGGCTTCCCAAGAGGCTATAAAAATGCTCGGAACTAACGGCGGCGGTTTTTTTAACGCCAATTCGGCACATCCATTTGAGAATCCGACGCCGCTCACTAATTTTTTGCAGATGATAAGTATTTTTCTCATTCCTACCGCGCTGGTATTTACATTTGGCCATATGAAAAATGAAAGACGCCAAGGATATGCCCTTTTAGGTGCAATGGTGCTGCTTTTTGTCGGTTCGCTGGCAGTCGTCTACAGCAGTGAATTATACGGCAATCCCATCATAGGTAACATGGGCGTAAGCGGTCCTACTTCTTTGGAGGGTAAAGAGGTGCGGCTTGGCGTTGCCGGGTCAGCTTTATTTGCTGCCATTACTACCGCGGCTTCGTGCGGTGCTGTTAACGCAATGCACGACAGTCTTACACCGCTGGGCGGGCTTGTACCAATGCTTCAGATAATGCTTGGCGAAGTAGTATTCGGCGGCGTCGGAGCGGGCTTTTACGGTATGATGATGTATGTTGTCCTTACAGTATTTATTGTGGGCTTAATGGTGGGCCGAACTCCTGAGTACTTGGGTAAAAAAATCGAAGCACGCGAAATCAAGATGGCAATGTTAGCTGTTTTGATACCTTCTGTCGTAATCCTGACAGGTAGTGCTTTAGCTTCAGTAGCTAACGAGGGCGTATCAGCTATTTCTAATCCCGGGCCGCACGGCCTGAGTCAAATATTGTACGCTTTTGCTTCGGGGGCAGGTAACAACGGCAGCGCTTTTGGTGGTCTGACAGTTAACACTCCATTTTACAATTTGATGCTTGCTGCAGCTATGCTGCTTGGCCGATTTGGCGTTATAATACCTGTTCTTGCTATTGCCGGAAGCATGGCAGAGAAGAAAATGGCACCTCCTGGGCTGGGAACGTTTTCAACATCAGGATTACTATTCACGCTGTTATTAGCTGGCGTGGTGATAGTTATCGGTGCTCTAACCTTTTTACCTGCTTTAGCGTTAGGACCTATTGTGGAACAACTGCTTATGCTTCAAGGCGTAAGTTTTTAAGGAGTAAGATTATGAATAACAGTAGTTTTAACAAAGAAATACTTGCAGGAGCTGTGCACGACGCTTTTCGAAAATTCAATCCCCGTTCACAAATAAAAAATCCGGTTATGTTTATTGTTTTCGTGGGTTCGCTGTTATCAACCGGTTTGCTCATTAGGGATTATCTGTATGGTAATGACGCAAATATTTTTTACTCCCTCCAAATAAATATATGGTTATGGTTCACGCTGTTATTTGCTAACTTTGCCGAGGCTGTAGCCGAAGGGCGCGGTAAAGCCCAGGCGCAGGCTATGAAAAATACCCGCAGCCAGACAAAGGCAAAAAAATATGTAAATAATGAAATCAAAATAGTAGATGCTGACCAATTGAAAAAGGACGACGTACTGTTGATTGAAGCAGGTGATACTATTCCTAGTGATGGCGAGATCGTGGAGGGCATGGCAACAGTTGACGAAAGCGCCGTAACAGGTGAATCAGCTCCTGTTATCCGTGAGTCAGGTGGCGATAAATCTTCTGTCACCGGTGGAACACGGGTATTATCAGACTGGATTAAGGTGCGCGTTACTGCTAATCCTGGCGAAACTTTTCTGGATAGAATGATCTCTTTGGTCGAGGGCGCTAAGCGGCAAAAGACACCTAATGAGATTGCGCTTACTATTTTATTAGTGGGTCTTACAATTATTTTTTTAATTGCCGTAGCTACGTTAGAGCCATTTGCAATTTATTCTGGGGCTAAACTATCAGTTACAACACTGATTGCTTTGCTTGTTTGTCTTATTCCTACAACTATCGGCGGCTTGTTATCATCTATCGGGATTGCCGGTATGGATAGGCTTCTGAAACGAAACGTTTTGGCTACCTCCGGTAGAGCAGTTGAGGCTGCCGGAGACGTTAATGTGCTGCTGCTTGATAAAACAGGCACGATTACACTAGGAAATCGAATGGCGACAGCTTTTCTGCCGGCCCCAGGAGTGAGCGAGCCGCAATTAGCAGATATTGCCCAATTATCTTCCTTGGCAGACGAGACGCCGGAAGGCCGCAGTATCGTAATTTTGGCTAAAGAAAAATATAATCTTCGCGAACGCGATTTATTCTCTTTAAATGCCCAGTTTGTACCTTTTACCGCCCAAACTCGCATGAGCGGGGTAAATATGAACAATGAAGAAATAAGAAAAGGCTCGGTTGGTTCTATTGAAAAATATGTGGCGGAAAAAGGCGGAATATTTCCTGTCGAAGTTCGTACAATCTGTGAAACAATAGCCAAAAGCGGGGGAACGCCATTGGTGGTAGCCCAAAATAATATTGTTTTAGGTGCCATTCATTTGAAAGACATTATAAAAGGAGGAATTAAAGAGCGTTTTCGTGAGCTTCGCCAAATGGGTATCAAGACTGTTATGATTACCGGTGATAATCATTTAACTGCTGCTGCAATAGCCGCCGAGGCTGGAGTAGATGACTTCTTGGCTGAAGCGACGCCTGAAGCAAAACTGAAAATGATTCGGGAATATCAGGAAAAAGGTATGCTGGTAGCCATGACAGGCGACGGAACTAATGATGCTCCCGCTCTGGCTCAAGCCGATGTAGGGGTGGCCATGAACAGTGGTACGCAAGCTGCTAAAGAAGCAGGCAACATGGTTGACCTTGACAGTAACCCGACCAAATTAATTGAAGTTGTTGAAATCGGCAAGCAGCTATTAATGACGAGAGGTTCGCTTACTACCTTCAGCATTGCTAATGATGTGGCCAAATATTTTGCCATAATCCCAGCTATGTTCGTTGGCGCTTATCCGGTGCTAAATGTATTTAATATTATGGCTCTCACAACGCCTCAAAGCGCTATTTTAAGCGCTGTGGTCTTTAACGCTCTTATTATCATTGCTTTAATTCCACTTGCTCTTAAGGGAGTAAAGTACCAGCCGGTGGGGGCAGAAGTAATATTAAGGAAAAACCTGTTCATCTATGGCTTGGGCGGCCTTATTGTCCCGTTTATTGGTATTAAAATTATAGATATGATATTAGCGGCCTTGAATTTAATATGAATGATCTGAAAAGTGGAGAGGATATATATGATAGGGGATACAATTAGGACTCTACGCACCGAGCGTGGGTTGAGCCAGACCGAAGTTGCTCAAGGTATTGGCTTGTCAGAAATGGCTATTGAGTATTACGAAAAAAACAAGTGGCAGCCGGGTTCCCCCACTATTGCAAAACTGGCCCGTTTTTTTGAGGTGACTGTTGAGGAAATGTTAAATGGATATGACTTTATTCATGATGAACAAGGTGAGGATATTTTTATTGTAAAGCGTATCCGAAATAATCAATTTAAGATAATTAGCCGAGTTAAGAGCATAAAGAAAACTATTGAAGGAAGAGAAAACAACAATGTGGAAATCAATTATTAATTCTGTGGCTATGGTCGCTATTATGACAGTATTGACCGGTATTGTATATCCGATGGCTATGACAGGCTTAGCGCAAGCCTTGTTCCCTAGCCAAGCAAATGGCAGTATTATTCGGTATAACGGTCAGTCAGTTGGATCGAAGCTTATAGGCCAGAATTTTACTAGTGATAAATATTTTCATGGCCGCCCGTCGTCTGCTGGTTCGGATGGATACGAAGCCTTGTCGTCGTCAGGCTCTAATTTAGGGCCGACTAACGCAAAACTTAAGCAATCAGTGCAAGAACGTCTAGATAAGATTATTGCCGAAAATGCTCTGGATAGTGGCAAAACAGTCCCCGGAGACTTGGTTTTGGCTTCGGCCAGCGGCCTAGATCCGCATATTACACCTGATGCGGCCTATCTTCAACTCAAGCGGGTGGCAGCAGCACGTGGATTGCAGCAAAAAGAAGTTGAGAGACTTGTTGAGAGTCACATTGAAGGCCGGCAATTCGGACTTCTAGGCGAACAATGTGTAAATGTTCTTGAACTAAATCTTGCACTTGACGGCCTTAAATGACCAGTAGTAATTTGATGTTTAAGGAGATATATAATGCTGCAGGATAAGTATGAAACACGTCCAAACCCAGATGAACTGCTGGAAAAAATTCGCAAAGAAAATCGGGGAAAAATCACTGTTTTTCTAGGAGCAGCTGCCGGAGTTGGTAAAACTTATACTATGCTTGAAGCAGCTCATGATCGTCAGGCTGAGGAGATAAATGTAGTTATTGGCTGGGTTGAAACCCACGGGAGAGTTGAAACAGATAAGCTTGTAGAGGGTATTGTACGTATCCCTGCTAAGACGCTTAGCTATCGTGATAAAGAACTAAAAGAAATGGATATTGATGCAATCCTTGCAATGAAGCCGGAGCTGGTATTGGTGGACGAATTAGCCCACACCAATGTCCCCGGCTCCCGCCATGTTAGGCGTTATCAAGATGTAGAAGAATTGCTGGAAGCCGGAATAAATGTTTACACCACGCTTAATATTCAGCATATCGAAAGTCTTAATGATGTAGTGGCGCAAATTACTGGCGTTGTTGTCAGGGAAACTGTGCCTGACTATATTGTTGAACAGGCTGATGGTATTCAGCTTATTGATATACCTCCCGAGGAACTTATTAAACGCCTGAAAGAAGGCAAAGTATATGTGCCGGGACAGGCAGAAAAGGCCCTGAAAAAATTCTTCCGGCCAGGCAATATCAATGCCTTGCGCGAACTTTCGCTGCGTTTTACTGCCAGCAGAGTCGATCAGGATCTCACCGAATATATGCGATCAAATAAAATTGAAGGGCCTTGGCCTGCTGCCGGGCGCATAATGGTCTGCGTCAGTGCAAGCCCGTTTTCCGCCCAACTTATCCGTGCGGCCCGTCGTCTGGCAAGCGGAATGCATGCAGAATTACTGGCAGTCCATATTGAAACTGCCAAAAGGCGTTTTCCGATGGGGGAAAAAGAACGCGACCGTGTATCGCGTAATTTGCGGCTTGCTGAAGAACTAGGCGGCAAGACGCTTACGGTGGTGGGCGACAACCTTGTACAGGAGATGCTTGATGCTGCCAGGAAGCATAATGTTACCGCAATTGTAGTTGGCAAGCCCCGTCATAGCAGGCTATGGGAATTTTTCAACGGCTCTGTCGTAGATACTATTATCAGAGAAAGCGGCGGCATCAACATTTATGTTATCCGTGGTACTGCCGAAGAGGAAACTAGAACAGACATCAGGACGGTGTTGCCAAGTTCGCCGTCGATTCCATGGCGGCAGATAAGCGGTGGTATAGCAATGACAGCGGCTATTTCATATATTAGTTGGCTGCTAAAACCTCAGTTTGAGCTGGTCAATATTGCACTCTTGTATTTTATGCCTGTTCTGTTTGCTGCGATGTGGTGGGGACGTTGGCCTTCGTACATTACTGCGCTAGTAAGTGTATTGGCCTTTGACTTTTTATTCGTCCCTCCCATTTTTGACTTCTCGGTGCACGATATTCGCCATATCTGGAGCTTTGTAATATTTCTTGTGGCGGCTTTTTTGGTTGGTGGAAGAACTGAGCTTTTAAGACTGGAAATTAAATATTCAAAGCAGCGTGAAAAAAGTATTCGCGCGCTTTATGAGTTCAGCCGAGAAATTGCTGCAGTAGTAGATTCAGAACGAATCGCCGGCAAGTTGGCCAGTCATGCCGGTGAGACCATCGGTCGAGATGCAATTGTCCTACTCCCTGATAAGGAGGGCAAATTAAATGTTGAAGGGGCCTATAGTGTAGGAGCCAATGTTGCACAAAAATGGTTACTCACTTTGCCTGAGTCGGAGTATGCTGTTGCGACATGGGCTTTTCAGCATGGACAGGTATCCGGGCGTTCGACGGAAACGCTGCCAGCATCACAATATCTTTATGTTCCGCTAGTTACTCGAGATAATGTAGTTGGTGTTTTTGCCGTAAAACTTATTGAAAAAAATGTTGCTCCTGAGCAAAGAAGGCTTATTAATGCCTGGGCGGGACTTGCAGCTATAGCCGTGGAGCGGGTAAAACTAGCAGAACAGGCTCGCCAGGCCTCGTTGCTGGTTGAATCTGATCGGTTGCGTACTGCACTGTTTAACTCAATTTCACATGAACTGCGTACACCCCTTGCGACTATTACAGGAGCGACTTCAACCTTGCTTGATAATAGTGTTGTCTATAGTGAGCATGTTAGGCGGGAACTGCTCGAAACTGTCCAAGATGGCGCTAACCGTATGGAACGCGTAATAGCAAATCTACTTGATACGGCTCGTCTAGAGAGCGGTATGATGACTCTCAAAAATGATTGGTGCGATATTGAGGACATCATTGGAACAGCTCTGAGGCGTATTGGAGAAGGACGAAAGAAATATTCTATTAAAACGGAAATAGAATCCGGCCTTGAGCTAATTCGCGCTGACTGTGTTCTTCTCGAACAGGTTCTTACCAACCTAATTGATAATGCAATGAAATACTCGAATTATGGCAGTACTATAACGATTGCAGCCAATAAGCAGGAATCAGAACTTATGGTAGCTGTTTATGATAGTGGACCAGGCATACCTGTAGAAGATTTACCTCATATTTTTGAAAAGTTTTTCCGTGCACAGCAGGCAAAAGCAGTCTCGGGAACGGGGCTTGGCCTGTCCATATGCAAAAGTATTATTGAGGCACACGGTGGGCAGGTATGGGCGGAAAATCGGCCAGAAGGCGGTGCTGTTGTGGGGTTTTCTGTACCTATTGGTGAGGGTAATGCAGTAATTATAAATAGGGCAGGTGAGCGAGTTGTCGGATAAGGGTGTAAGGGTTCTTGTTATTGATGATGAACCGCAAATTCGCAAACTGTTAAAAGTCTCACTGACAGCTCATGGCTATTGCTTAGACGAAGCCGAAACAGGACGCGATGGTATTAGCAGAGCAGCTATTTTTAAACCAGACTTGATGATTGTTGATCTTGGACTACCTGATATAGATGGCAAGAATGTAATCAGGGAAATACGGGAATGGTCGCAGGCTCCTATTATTATCTTAACAGCCCGTGACCAGGAGCAAGAAAAAATTGACGCATTGGATGCCGGAGCTGACGATTATGTGACAAAACCTTTTAGTATGGGAGAACTAATGGCGCGAATGCGTGTATGCCTTCGAAGAACAGCAGCAGATGAAGGTGAGCCAATTCTAAACTGCGGCGGCTTAACGGTGGACTTAACGCATCGCCGGGTTACTGTTGACGAGCGAGAAGTTAAGCTTACGCCTACTGAATATGAGATAGTAAAAATCCTAGCTCAGCATGCCGGACGGGTACTTACTCACAAGCAGCTATTAAAGGCTGTATGGGGTAATACGTATGACGAAGATACCCACTATATACGTGTTTATATCGGTCAGTTACGGCGTAAGATTGAAAGCGATCCTGCTCAACCGCGGTATATTATAACAGAATCGGGCGTTGGGTATAGGTTAATGGGAAAATAATAAAAGACAAATGGGACAGGTACGATAGATATCGCACCCTTTCCCATTTGTCTGTCATGTTCGTTCTATAATCTCATTGCTGCCTCGGCAGCCAGTGGCGAGCGTTCGCACTCATCAGGCTGGAGCGTCACTTGGAAGCAAAGTTTGGAACCTAGCATTTTTTCACTGGCATAAACAAGACCGTTGGATTGGCTGTCTAAGAGAGGATGGTCGATTTGTGCCGGGTCGCCCAGCATGATAATTTTGGTGCCGATTCCGGGGCGTGTTAGAACGGCCTTGGCTTGGCGCGGCGTACAGTTCTGCATTTCATCAAACATTACCCAATATTTTTGCAAGGACCGTCCGCGTTGATAGGCTAGCGCCTCGGTTTGGATAATGTGGTTGTCAAACAGCATGTTGACGGTATCTTCAATTCGAGCCACATCTTTATCATCAGAAGCCGATGGACCAGACATTAGAGTAAATAAATTATCCTTAATTGATCTCATATAGGGCTCAATTTTTTCTGACTCTGTTCCCGGAAGAAAGCCAATACCTTCATCCATTAGCATATTAGGACGGCATATTAGGAGATGATGGTATTCATGCGGGCGAAGGTCCATGCATTTATATAAACCCACAGCAAGCGAGTAAAAGGTTTTTGCAGTGCCGGCTGGACCTTTAAGGATAACAAGTGGTGCTTCTTCAGCACTCATCATCAGGCACTCCTGCATGAAAATCTGGCCAACATTTCGCGGTACTACTCCAAAAGGATTGCGGTTACGATACTTAAGCTGAATGATTTTTTTACCGTCGAAACGGCCCACCGCTGTATGCCTGTCGTTATCGGCTGAGCGGATAAGGAGGAATTGATTGGTCACAAGGGATGGGGTGATAAGATTTGCAGTTGCTTCATCGTATATTTTAAGATCGCACGGGTTGATATAGTTTAAATCATCTTTATAAAAATGGTTGATAACATCTGTAGAGGTGTATACAATAGCTCGGCCAGTATACTGATTGTCAATATCAGCAACCTTGTCATTACGAAAGTCTTCGGCCTGGATGCCAAGTATTGAAGCTTTAACACGCATATTTGTATCGCGGCTAACCAAAATAGTGTGGCGATTAGCCTCATGTAAGCCTTTACAAATCTGTAAAATGCGATTGTCAGCTTTATCGCGGTCCCAGTACGACGGCATTGTCGTATTAGTGTGATTGGACTCCAGTCGCAGTATTCCTCCTACTTCGTTAATAGTCACTCCTTCAAGTAAGCTTCCTTTGATGCGGTAGCTATCTATAATGCGGCTTATCTGGCGGCTATTTGCTCCTCGTTCGCTCGCTTCCTTTTTAAATCGGTCAAGCTCTTCAATTACTACTTCCGGAATAATTACCATGTGCTCATTAAAAGCGAATAACGCATTAGGTGAATGAAGCAGAACATTAGTATCAAGCACGTAGTATTTGGACAAAGCAGAAGCCCCCTTCTTTTATAGAGACATATACTTTCGTCTAAAACATAAAGCTGCCTAACAGCACAACAGTGCTAGGCAGCTTTATCTAGGATAGGCTGGCAGTCATAAGCGCTAGTTACAACATTTTTGTAAATGCAAGTGCGCTTTCTCACCGCTTAGCCTCCTTTAGCGGCTGTGCCGCGGTATTATCTCTTATTACATTATATGCAGAACAGGTCAATCATGAGTTATAAATTGATTAATTATTTGTTAACTGATCTCTAAGGTTCCTACCAGTCAAAGGGTAGTAGCGTTAACAATCGATGACTGACCGTATTATAAGATGACCACGGTGATTTTAGCTGATCTAAGGGGGGAAATGTTAGAGCAATGTTTTTTTTGGAGGGCTTAGGCGATAGAAATACCCCACCGGTTTTGGTGGGGTATTTCTATATTCCTAAGCGTTTAGGTTACTCATGTATACCAGGCAGGGTAATTGTAAAGATGGTGCCGACATTAACTTCACTTTGCACGTCAATGCTGCCGCCAAGCATATCGACAATGAATTTAACAATCGCAAGGCCTAAACCTGTGCCGCCGGCACTGCGGCTGCGAGCGCGGTCTACGCGGTAGAAGCGATCGAAGATAAGCGGCAGGTCTTTTGGCGGAATACCTAGCCCGGTGTCTTTTACCATTATGACAGCGTTGCCTTCTTCCTGCCAGCAGCGCAGAAGAACTTTACCGCCATCAGGTGTATACTTTATGCCGTTATCTACTAGATTGATAACTACCTGTTTAAGCCAGTCCGGGTGGGCCTTCGCTTTAACAGGTGCCGTTGGAAGGTCAATCTCTAGGGAGATTCTTTTTTGCTGAGCTTGGGAAGTAAGTTCCTGGATGACTTTCTCAATAAGAGGCTCAATCTCAACCGATTCAGGTTTAATCTGACGCCTGTATTCATCCGAATCTAGTTTCGCCAGTTGGAGCAGGTCTTTGACAAGGCGATGCATCCGCTCGGCTTCATTATAGATAATATTGACAAATTTAGCGCTTAGCTCAGGTTCTTTTATCGCTCCATCAAGCAGAGTCTCTGCAAACCCTTTAATAGATGTCAGCGGTGTTGCAAGTTCATGTGAGGCGTTGGCGATAAAATCAGATTGGCGCTCATGCATTTCCTGCATGGCGGTAATATCATGAAAAACAGCCAATAGACCGGAAATGTCGTTGCTGGCCACCGTGACGGGCGCTAGAAAAACCTGAAAAACACGTTTTTGCCCGTGAATATTGGTTTTTAAATCAATCACCTGATTTTGCTTCTGGGCAATAGTTCGATGAACAGCGTGGTCAAAAAGACTGTTGCCAATGACATGGATATTATGCTTGCCAAGCATTGAGGCAGTGAGGTCGAATGTTACAGCAGCCATTTTATTGGCTGTTGTAACACGACCATAGCGGTCAAGCAGGATAACCGCGTTGTCCATGTTGTGTAGAATTAGTTCAAGTTTTTTTGTTTCCGAAGTAATTAAGTTAATTTTATCTTCGAGATTGGAAGTGAGGTTGTTGAGAGTGTGTGCTAAGAGTTGAAGCTCGTCGCCTGTCTGGACATGCACCCGCTCGTCAAGTTTACCGCTGGCTATCTTGCGGGCTGAGTTTATTATTATTTCAAGCGGAGCTGTAAAGTTTCGGGCCAACGTGACTGCCAGACCGATTGATATCAGAGAAGTCAGCAGGACTGCAGCAAGCAGGGCTGCGCGAATTTCATTAAAGCCTGTTTCTATATGGGCAAGTGTGCTGGCTACGCGAACGACGCCAAGTATTTCAGAGCCTCTCATAATTGGAATAGCAACATAGAGAGTATTTTGAGCGAGTGTTGTGCTATAGCGCAAAGCTTTTCCTGTGCCGCCGGTTAGCGCTGTTTCAACTTCAGGACGCATAAGGTGATTTTCCATGATAACTGGGTTTTCCCATGAATCTGCGAGGACGACACCAGTATTGTCAATAACAGTTATACGCAAATCGTTCTTATTGGCAGTTTCTTTGATTTTAACATCGAGGGCCGCCTTTTCAAAAGGACCACTCATATGGTCCGCAATAAGTTGTTCTGCTATATATGCGTTTGTTAATAAATTTGCTGTAAGTATTTTAAGGTTATGCTGGTGAAAGTACCACAATATATAGCCGCCTAAAAGTGGCAGTGAAACTAGGATGAGCAGCAAGAATGAGGCAATAAGCTTACTGCGGATACTCCATTTGATCATGGCATATTCCTCCAACCGAAAACATTATAGCAAGATAATAACCTAAACTGGCGCTATGTGCTATAGCTGCAGTGAAGATTATTAATCAAATAACAAGATTTTAACACTAAATTAACTTTTTTTAACCTGACCTTAACAGGTTTCTTCTTGCCTCGTGCTACGCTAGTGGCAGAGGAGTGATGGTTATGATAGGCAAAAAGGTCTTGATTGTATCAGCTTCTATCGGTTCAGGGCATAATCAGGCAGCAAAAGCCATTACTACAGAGCTTAAGTTGCGTTATCCGGAGATAAAGGTGGAATTTGCTGACTTTATGTCTGGAGAGCATTCGTATCTTAACCGTTTGATTAAAGAGGCCTATTTTAAAATGATCAACATCTCGCCCAATATGTATGATTTACTATATCGCTGGTCTAATGCGCCGGAGAGGGGTGGTAAAGTGCAAAGTCTTCTTGTTAAGATAATGAGAAGTAAAATGCAGGCGCTTATAAATAAGCATCAGCCTGATTTTATTATTGCGACGCATCCCTTTCCTTGCGCTGCGGCCGCCAATTTAAAAGCAACCGGCAAAACCAGCAGTCGGTTAGCAGCGGCAATTACTGACTTTGCAGCCCATCGTCTTTGGGTTTATCCTCAGGTAGATTGCTATTTTGTCGCAGCGGCAAAAGTAAGTGATGAGCTTGTACAACAGGGTATTAAAAAGGAACGCGTTCATGTTACTGGGATACCTATTGGAAGTGAATTTGCTTTACCGGTAGAAAAATTTGTAGCAATAGAACGTCTAAAACTTAATAAACATAATCCTGTGCTGTTAATTATGGGAGGCGGCCTTGGCTTGGGCGGAGTAAAGCAAGCTTTGATGAGTGCTTATAAAGTAAAGCGGCCCATCCAAATTGTCATTGTCACAGGACGAAATGCAAAATTAAGGCATAGCCTTAAGAAAGCGGCAGCACACTCGAGGCACAAGGTTCATGTATTGGGTTACACTACAAGAATTCGTGAGTTGATGGCTGCCGCTTCACTTATAATTACCAAGCCGGGGGCGCTTACCTTAAGTGAGGCTATGGCAGCAGCTGTGCCTATAGTTCTCTACGAATCCATTCCAGGCCAAGAAAAGGAAAATGCTGCTTTTATGGCGGCAGAGGGAGCAGCTCTATTGGTAGAAGATACTAGACACCTTGACAACAAGATAACAGAAGTACTGGGAGATAGCAATCTAATAGAGAAGCTTCGAATGAATGCAGGTCGGATAAGCCGTCCCAAGGCAGCTTCTGAAGCTGCCGATTTAGTGAGCAGGATCCTTTACTCAGAAGATAGTCACTCAGTATGTAATCTAAACGCATGGAGGGAAAAGGCATGCAGCTAGCAATACCGCCAGTAGTCGCTGGGGCAAGATTGTTTTTGGCTGCCGTGAGCCCCTTTCAGGGAATAATTGATCGTCCGGGAAGAACTCATGAATTTTGTAATAAGCAAGCAATTACCATTCTGCGAAATGATGGATATAATATATGCGCCGATTTTCTTGTCAGCTATTTAAAAGAACTAAACGCGGGCGTATACTGGGCTGATCAAGGGTGGAAAAATGTCAGTCATTACTTTGTTCCTGCATCCGGAGGCGGTTTATGGCGGTTTAATAATGCGCTTGATGAGTGTTGCAGCTACTTAAAAGAGGCCGCAAATAGCGTAGCCCGCGAAGATTATGCCGCCTCCACTTTTTTTCTTGGGGCTGCTGCGCACCTTGTCCAAGATTTGTGCGTGCCGCATCATGCTCGAGCCAAGGTATTCTGCGGGCATAAAGAATATGAGATTTGGGCCGAACATAATTGCGCAGCATATGCTGTCCAAACACAGGGCTTATACGACGAGGGGGCAGAATTAAAGATGTGGATACTCAAAAACGCTCAGACCGCTGCCGATTTGCTCGATTGGGTCAACGGTGAGGCGAATACTGAGGACTATCATAAAGCTACAAGTATTTTATTGCCGATGGCGCAAAGGTCAACGGCCGGCATGTTCCAGCAGTTTTTTGAAGTTGCTCTAAAAGAATGTCTGTTAAAAAACACAAGTTCTAAAGTGTTAGTAGCCTGAATTTCTATGGTAGGTGATTAAAATGAAAAAAGATATTATAGATCTCAGATTAGAGCCGGAAGAACTTGAAGAGCTATTACGTGATTTGCCCTTAATTGTTAGAGAGTTGGAGGACTTAGCAAGGGTTTCTGAATTAACAAAGGTTTAACGCAACATTAACAAAAAAAGCTTAACGATGGTGTATCATTTGGCAAAAGGGGTACTGGAGGAAAAATTAGTGCTTACATTAGGTTGGAAAATGCCAAATTTTACGGAAGTAGAGGCCGACAATACCTACTCCGGAGAAGATAAGATTTTATATAACGAACTTCAGACAATTATTGAAACAAAAAATATCAAGACGGTATTTCAGCCGATTGTGTCACTGTCAGATGGCAATATTGTTGGTTATGAGGCTCTTAGTCGAGGTCCGCAAGGCTCAGCGCTGGAACGACCTAATGAGCTGTTTCCTGTGGCCGAGAAGTTTAATAAGGTTTGGGAACTAGAATATCTCTGTCGGGTTAAGGCATTGAGTAAAGCGAAAGACATGCTGCCTGACAAGATGCTGTTTATTAATGTTGACCCTAATATTATAAAAGATGCGAGGTTTCAAAAAGGGTTAACCAGGGATATGCTTTCCGAATACCAGATTGATGCTACTAATATAATCTTTGAGATAACCGAGAAAACCTCTATCAGCGACTACTGTAACTTTCGTAGGGTATTAGAAAACTACATGAGCCAAGGTTATAAGATTGCCTTAGATGATACAGGTGCCGGCTATTCAGGTCTAAAATTACTAGCCGAAACGCGCCCGCAGTTTGTGAAGATTGATATGGATTTGGTTCGCGATATAGACAAGGATGCCCTAAAGCAAGCTTTAATCAAGGCTTTTTATGATTTCTCACTTGTGACTAATATGAAGATAATTGCCGAAGGTATTGAAACAATTGATGAACTAAATACCCTAATAAATATCGGTGTTCCTTATGGTCAGGGATATTTGCTCCAGCCACCGGCACCGGAATTTCTAGAATTGCAGCCACAGCTAAAAGAGGTTATTTCTATCAGGAGCCAGCAAAAAAAGCACGAAACGCTCCATACTACGCTGACCATGCCAATTGGCGAGACTGCTCGTCAGGACAAAGGCTTCTCTTCGTCAACACTAGGCCGTAAAATCATTGATTACTTTAATGCTAATCCGAACCTTATGGGTGTACCGGTTGTTGACCAAGGAAAACCAATCGGATTGTTAATGAAAGATAAATTTTTTACTCATCTAGCTACTCAGTATGGTGTAGCAGTCTATATGAATCGGCCAATTAGCCTTTTAATGGATCGAAATCCCTTAATGGTTGAATATAAAACACCGCTGGAGCATGTTTCTAAGTCGGCTATCGCGAGGGCTGAGGATAGCTTGTATGACTATATAATTGTTACCTTGAACGGTGTCTATTATGGTATAACAACAGTGAAAAATCTCCTTGCAAAGACTACTCAGCTTGAAGTAAATCGCGCAAAGCATTCAAACCCGCTGAGCGGCTTGCCTGGCAACATGCTTATTGAAGCAAAACTAAAGCAGGTAATTGAAGAAAAGAAGCCTTTTTCGGTAATGTACTTCGATTTAGATAACTTTAAGGCATATAATGATGTCTATGGTTTTGAGAATGGGGATAAAATACTTTGCCTGACGGCGCAGATACTTAGCAAACAGTTCAATTCAATAGCTCGCGAGAAGTCCTTTCTAGGCCATATCGGCGGCGATGATTTTATCGGCGTAATTCAGGGAACTGATATTGATAAAACCAGTCAGTCAATTATCGACAACTTTGATGTAAGAATACGTGATTTTTACAATGAAGAAGATCAAAAACGAGGTTATATAATTACAAAAAATCGCCATGGTGTAGAAGAAAAATTTCCACTTATAACAATGTCAATTGCCGTCGTCACAAGTGAGGGAAAGCACTTTATGACAACCGCTCAGCTAGTCGAGGCAGCCGGTATGGTTAAGAAGAAATGCAAACTAATTTGGAAGAGCTGTTACTGTGTTAACTGAAGAAACTGGTTTGGCTGGGTTTTTCATTATTCAACTGCTTTTAATTTATATAGCTCGGCCTCTTGATTGAAGAGTCGTGAGTTGAGTACGTCGCATTTTGCGTTTAAAGCGGCAATATCTTCTTCTGTAGCGAATTTACTAGCACCATTTTTGTTCAGTAAATTTGACAGCCTCTCTTTGATGGCAGAAATATCTTCGGATAGCCGTTTTTGACCATCTAATATTTGCCTTAATAAGTCTTCCGCAGTACACCCCCCATCCGAGTCGTCCGGTGGGCAGTCAAGGTAAATACCATCATTACATACTGGGCAGGCGAACTCATCATACCATCTGTTGTTTTCCGGGCAGTAAGGACTATTCACAAGGTACTCATAGACGAGCCTTGTGCCGCAGGCAGGACAGTTCTTATGGATGTAAAGCGGCTCGCCATTAGGGCGGGGCATAGCTGTTGAACGTGGAATGTCATCTTTACTAATGACAGATATTAAAAGCTTTTTGGCTTTACCCAACTTATTCGGTGATACTTGGTGTATCAGTTGATATAACTCTGCTCTAGCAGGTGACATGCTTATTCACCTTCCTTTCACTAAATTATATTAAAAATATACTTCAGGAATACAAATAAATATTTTCATCTAACAATGTTGAATTAACATTCCGTTAACATTGACTTAACACACTCCGGACAAGGATATTATACAATCAACCTGTAAACAAAATTAGCGGGAGGTTATTATAATATGAAATTACTTCGCAAGTCCAAAATGCTTGTAGCAGTTCTTGCTTTAACACTCGGTGTTAGCTTGGTAGCAGGCTGCGGCGGTAAAAAAGAAGCTAACGCTGATATCCAAGGAACAGTAACAGCATCTGGTTCGACAGCTTTATTGCCGTTACTCAAACCAGCTCAGGAAGAATTCCAGAAGAAAAATGCTAAAGTGACTGTCAATATTGCAGGGGGCGGTTCTTTCACAGGGATGAATCAAGTTGCCGCAGGTGCTGTAAATATTGGTAATTCTGATGTAGCTTTGACTAGCGAATATAAAGATAAAGGTCTTGTTGATTTCCAAGTTGCAGTAGCTCCTTTTGTCTTCATAGCTAACACTGATGTAAGTGTCGAGAACTTAACGCAGCAGCAGTATGTTGACATCATGACAGGCAAAATCACCAACTGGAAAGAAGTTGGCGGCAAAGACCAGAAGATTACTATCATCCATCGCGCTAAATCTTCAGGCTCACGCGCAACCATTGCTGAAGTAGTTCTTAAGGGTGCAGCCTTCACAGATGCTGCAGTTATTCAAGATTCCAACGGCGCAGTAAGAGCGGCAATTGCCAGCACTCCAGGAGCTATTGGTTATGTTGACGCCGCCTATGCTGACAGCACTGTAAAAACGCTTGCTTACAATGGTGTGAAATTCACTGCTGATGCAGTTATAAGCGGTCAATATCCGGTATATGCTTATGAGCACATGTACACCAAAGGTCAGCCTACCGGAGCTGTTAAAGCCTTTATCGATTATGTAATGAGCCCGGAATTCCAAAACACCTATGTTGAGAAAAATGGATTCTTGCCTGTTACAAAAATGAAGAAGTAATACACCGAAGTTTATAAAATGAGTCAGCCGCTTAGGCTGGCTTGTTTTTATTTTTAGTTTATAAGAAGGTATATTTATATTAATTGAGACGGGTGGCTTTTAAATATAATCAATTATTATATTCGAAGCCTAACGTCTGATAGATGGTTAATTTGTTTATTAGTTGTATTGATAAATGATGAAAGTCGATTACCTATTTGGGTAAGCGACTTTTTTTGAGACATTAATACTGGCAAAATAGGACTATAGTCAACTATATACTTTGGGGGATTTCCGATAAAATAATAAATAGAATCGGGCAGTGGAGTGATTTTATGATTGAGAAGGACGCTTTGAAAGATTTAATAAAAAACTACTTTCCCGAAGGCAGTGAAAATCAAATTAATATACTGCTAGAAGATTTAAGCAGTGAACTTGAAGTAATCGCTCACGCTAAAATTCGTGAGAGTGTTAGCTTCGAGAGGATTAAGCGAATGAATACATAAGAACAGCCACCTTTCACCGTGACGGTGAAGGTGGCTGTCTTTGTTTATATATAATTATCTGCATGAATTATATAACATGCTCTCTAAATTAACATAAATTTAACAATCCATTAACAATGTCAGTTAAATAAATAGTTATAATATAGCCAGATCAACAAAGGCGAGGATGTGATAATTATGGAACTAGCGGCAAAACAACATCAGATGAAACTGATTTATGACAAATATGTGCGCTATTTATTTGTTGCAAGCGCATCTTTAATGACGGTAATTATTCTATCTATAATCATATTTGTAGGTCAGCAGGGTTTGCAGACTTTTACTGAAGTGAGTCCTTTGGAGTTCTTTTTTTCAACGAAGTGGGACCCGATGGAAGGACAGTACGGTGCTGCAAGCTTTATTATGGGCTCTATATACGTTACCTTACTGGCTGTTCTTATGGGCACGCCGCTCGGATTAGCTGGAGCAGTTTTCATGGCTAAAATTGCCCCTGCTTGGCTGCGAGAGATAATGCGTCCAGCAACCGATTTATACGTTGCTATTCCTTCGGTGGTATATGGTTTTGTCGGTCTTACAATTATTGTTCCATTTATCAGAATCAATTTTGATGTGAGCTCAGGCTTTGGCTTATTGGCTGCCGCCTTTATTCTGGCGATAATGATTTTGCCGACGATTATTAGCATTTCTGAAGACGCCATCAGGGCCGTTCCTCGCGCCCTTGAGGAAGCCTCCCTGGCGCTTGGTGCCACCCGTTGGCAGACCATTTGGAAAGTGCTGCTCCCTGCAGCGCTGCCTGGCATCTTGACGTCAATTATTCTGGCAATGGCACGGGCGGTAGGTGAGACAATGGCCGTACAGATGGTTATTGGTAATACTCCGCAGTTTGCTAAGTCACTTTTTATGCCGACATCTACGCTGCCAAGCGAGATTGTTGTTGAGATGGGTAATACACCTTTTGGATCAGCTTGGGGAGATTCGCTGTTCTTAATGGCACTAGTTCTTCTAATGCTTTCACTTGGAATGATACTAATAATTCGTCGTATCGCGCAAAGGAGGATGGCCTAATGTCTGTTCAAGCCACTGATAAGATTGCTATTGGTGGATATAAAGGTGAGGCGAATTTTAAAAGACCTCGTCTTCTATCCTCACGGACTAAGGATAAAATTGCCACAGGAATTATGTGGTTGTCTGGTCTGGTAATTTTGGGTATATTGGCGGCATTTTTGGTTTATATACTGTACAAGGGGCTGCCGGTTCTGTCCTGGGATTTTATCACCGGTATGCCGAGTGATATACGGGCGGGCGGTGGTGTTGGACCGCAGTTGTTTAACTCCTTTTATATTTTGTTTTTATCGCTGCTATTCTCTATTCCAGTTGCGGTTGGTGCAGGTATTTATCTGGCTGAATATGCGGGTTCCAGTCGCTTGACAGATCTTATTCGTCTAAGCACCGAAAGTCTGGCGACCGTGCCATCTATCGTACTAGGTCTATTTGGTATGATAATCTTTGTTAACATGTTTGGCATGGGCTTTAGCATTATTGGCGGCGCTCTTACTCTTATGCTTCTAAACTTGCCGGTGCTTGTTCGCGTTACTGAAGAATCTATTCGCACAGTGCCGCAGCATTACCGGGAAGCTAGTCTAGCCTTAGGTGCAACTAAATGGCAGACAATCTGGCGGGTAGTTCTGCCTAATGCGCTGCCTGGTATCATGACAGGCATTACGCTGACTGCGGGCCGGGCCCTTGGTGAGACAGCCATTCTTATCTTCACTGCCGGAACAACAGTCTCGCGGCAACTGCCTGATTTCGACGTTATGGCCGCCGGAGAAACACTGGCTGTTCATATGTGGTATGTAATGGCTATAGGTCTTGTCCCCGATAGACTGGATATCGCCAATGGCATTGGTGCACTTCTTATAATCACCATATTAATGTTTAACCTCATGTTTACCATTCCAAGTAAAATACTGCAGCGGAAAATGGGTACGACACGGCACTAACTTGGGGATGGAGAATCGAAAGTAATATAAGTGTTTTAGCTCCGTTGGGCATAATTGCCTGATGGAGTTTTTTGTTTAAAAAAGGGAAGTGTCGCCGCTTTTAGTTTTAACACGAACTTAACATATTGTTAACTAATTCCAAGGAAAAATATTGTAGTATTTTATCATCAGGGAAATACATATACTTGGAGGGTTATCATGTTTAAGTGGTCTAGATCTATGCTCAATAATTTAGACTTGAAGCATTTTACTAAACGCTTATCATTAAAACGGCTCAGACAAGCACTGTCATATTTAACTGTCCGGGCAGCCTTATTTACAATTCTGACCTGTGCTATTCCGCTTGTTATCATCGGCTGGTATTTTACCAGTCAAACTATGGATGCCTTGACTGCGGCGGCTACTGATCGGAATAATAAAGTAGCTGAGCGGATATCAAGCGATATTGGCAAATACATACAAGGCAAGAAGAATTTTTTACTTGTATGCAGTGCCGACTCTTCAATTCGCTCGATGAATCCAGAGGCTATGAGGCAGCATCTGAAGCAAGTAAAGCCTTATTATGGCGGTAATGACGCCTTATTTGTGGCAGGAGCGGATGGTCAGCAGCTTGTTAGGACAGATGCTGCAGAAGTAGTTAATATCGCCGATCGTGAATACTTTAAGCAGGCTCTTAACGGAACCCCTCAGTTTTCTAATCCTATTCAAAGCAAAGTAACGAAACAGCTGACTATTTTGGGTACAGCACCAGTCTTTGGTCATGACAACAAAGTAGTTGGCATAATTGGAGCCAACTTATCACTGCAAAACCTGAACAGCATGATAGAACAGGTGCTTTCGCAAAACCCGGGATATTCTATTACCTTGCTGGATAAGACAAAAGTGCCGATTTTTTATCAGCTCGATTCAACGGCAGTCACGGAGCGAAAACAGCTTGATGATCAATTTTATAACGAAGTTATTGAAAAACAGAATGGTAGTACATCAGCCTCAATCAGAGGCCAAGAGTATTTAATTTCCTACAGGCCGGTAAGCAACACCGATTGGATTGTAGTATCAGCCTATCCGCAACAGGCTGCTTTACAGTCTGCCTATGACATGATAGAAAAAAGCATGATTTTTATTACCGTCATCATTACAATATTCGTAGCTGTTGGCCTAATAGCAGCCCGTAAATCACTTGCACCGCTTAAGCTGCTGGTTTCGGGGGTAGAAATGGTAGCAGCAGGCGATCTGACTCATGAGCTTGAAACTAAACGTGAAGATGAGTTTGGTCACGTTGCTAAAGCCTTCAATAGTATGACGACCAGTCTGCGACAGATTGTCCAGTCAGTTAAAGAATCGTCGACAATGGTATGGCAGGCCACAGACAGCGTATCTGCCGCTTCCGACCAGTCGCGGGTCGGAAGTGTGCAGGTTGCCAAATCGGTATCAGAGATTGCCGTCCAGCTTGTTGAGCAAGGAAAAGCTACTGCTGATACCCAGAAACACCTGCAGGAGCTTGTTAATGTAACCACTGGAATATCGGCAAGCATCAGACAATCAGCGTCGTCTACCGATGAATGCTCCGGCTTGGCAGCGGAGGGACAGAAAGTAATCGATCTCACAATAGACAAGATGAACAATATAAAGATGCTTGTTGATAAAACAGGTGATACTGTTCAAATGCTTAATAAAAGCGTGAATGAAATAAGCAAAATTACAACTATCATAACAGATATTGCAAAACAGACCAGTCTACTTTCTCTAAATGCTGCTATTGAAGCCGCCCGGGCGGGTGAAACTGGCCGCGGGTTTGCCGTAGTGGCTGAGGAAGTGAGAAAGCTGGCTGATCAGTCGGCAAGTGCCGCCAAAAATATTTCGGGCATTGTTAATAAAATCCAAAGCGAGACAAGCGGTGCAGTAGAGGCAATGGAGCAAAGCGTGGACCATGTTGAAGAGGGCGTTGATATTGCGAGAAAGAGCGGTGCGGCCTTTGCTAAAATAGCCAATGCCATTACCGCTGTTCATAGGCAGGCAAATAGAATATCGCAGCAAACCGAGCAGCAGGATGAACTTTGCCGAAAAGCTATGGAAGTTGTAGCTGATATTAACGTCAGAGCTGTTTACACCACTAACGGTGCCCAGGAAATAGCTGCTGTTTGCCAGCAGCAGTCTGCTTCTGCTCATGATATTAACTATTCAACTGAAAAACTTAAAGCAATGGCTCATGATTTAGAAGGTTTGGTCGAAAAATTCAAGCTGAGATAACATGCATGCAAATATTGCTCCTTTGCCATACTAATGGTGGAAGGGGGAATATTATGAAAACATGTAAATGGTACGTGACTATCGCTTTAATAGTAGTTTTTGCAGCTGTCGTTACTGGTTGTTCGATGTTCCAGAGCCCGCAGAAAAAGGAAGCTCCATCTCCAGCCCCAGCTCCGCAGAAACAGGCGATGCAAGGTGCGGAGCCTGAGATCACTGTTTATATGCACGAAACAAGCGAAAAGAAGAAAATGAAGATGGAAGAATACATTGCAGGGGTTGTAGCGGGTGAGATGAAGGCTGACTGGCCGATCGAAGCCCTTGCTGCCCAAGCCATTCTTGCCAGAACCTTTACCGTTCAGGCTATTGAAGAAAAAGGCGGCGTTCCTGAGCGAGGTACTCAAGCTTCAACTGATATCAAAGAATTCCAAGCGTATAATGCAAAGGAAATCAATGATAATGTCAAACGTGCAGTTGAGATGACCCGCGGCATGGTTATTACTTATCAGGGCAAGGCGATCAATTCCTGGTTCCATGCCAGCGCCGGCGGAATTACTGCTATGGCTAAAGAAGGTCTTGATTATAAGAAGGATGAGCCTCCTTATATAAAATCCGTACAGTCACCTGATGATCTGGCACCTGCCGATGTTAAGAACTGGACTGTGACATTTAGCAAGCAAGAAATTATGGATGTTCTTGCTAAACAAGGCAAAAAGGTATCAAGTATCGATAGCTTTGCTATAGGTGATAAAGGCCCATCAAGTCGAGCAACTACTTTTGTTATTAATGGTGATACGCGTGTTTCAGCACCTGAAGTCCGCATTGGTCTAGGAAGTACCAAGCTAAAATCACTGCTTTTGGATAAGGTAGAGGTAACAGGCGATAATGTATCCTTTACCGGAAAAGGATATGGACATGGGGTTGGTATGTCGCAATGGGGTGCTCATAAGATGGCTAAAGACGGCAAGAAGCCGGAAGATATTGTAGGATTCTATTTCAAAGACGTTACAATTGAAAAACGGTGGCAGTAGAAGAAAAGCGGACGCTATTTAAACAAGCGTCCGCTTTTAGCATAAAAAGCTTTTATTTTGCAAAAAATACATTGTACTAAAAGGGGGTGGGGTAATGGCGAAACAAAAGGAGCGGCAGTTTAAGAAACTTTCGGATATCAATCCAGCTGAATCTTTAAGCCGTTTAAAAGAAGGCCTGATTACCCTGCGCCAGCTCACCGATAAAAGTGCTGAATTTGGTGAGGAACTATCGCAGGTTGTCGCTCAAATGAGACAAGTTGCTGCACCTGAAAATCAGCCTTTTATATTTACTAAAAGCTTAGAAGAAAATGAACATCTCTTGCGAGTAGTACTGCGAGATTGCGATGATGTAGAATTTCGTTTTTTTGCGTCCAATGATGTAAAGGCCTTTGTTGTGTACATGTTAGGAATGGTAGATACCACACTAATTGAAAAAAACATATTAGAAACGCTTATGGGTAGTCAGCAGGATAACGACCTCAACGCCAAAAGCCTTCATAACAAACTAGTTACTTCCGCTTCGATGGCTAAAATAGAAAAGACTGAAGAAGCATTTGAAGCGTTAATGACAGGGAGCGCACTGCTTTTTATCGATGGGATAGCAGAGACGTTTGCCATCGGCGCAGTGAAACATGTAAAACGCAGCATTAGTGAAGGTATAGCAGAGGATGTAATTAGAGGGCCGCATGATTCCTTCAATGAGACGCTCATGGATAACCTTACGTTGCTGCGCCGAAGGTCACACGACACTAACCTAAAGGTGCACATGCTTCGCATTGGAGAACGCTCCAGAACTGCTGTTGCGCTCATTTATATAGCCAACTTAGTTAAGCCCGGTTTGCTTGAAGAAGTCAGGCATCGCCTGCAAAGGGTAAGTACAGATATAATTTTATCATCATTTAAAATTGAAGATTTGATTGTTGACCATCCCTGGTCGCCATTTCCGCAGATTCAGTCTACCGAACGGCCGGATAAAGTACTCGCTTCTATCTATGAAGGACGTATGGCGATAATAGTAGATAATACTCCGGTTGCGCTTATTGTGCCCTGTACCTATAACGCAATTATGCAAAGTCCGGAAGATTATACAAGTCCGGCAGTAGTTGCGAGTCTAATTACACTAACCCGGCATCTTTCCGGATTCATTGCAATATATCTGCCGGCTATATACATATCAATAGTCTCATTTCATCCTGGGATGATACCAACTACACTAGCTGTTTCCATTGCCGAGCTCCGAGCGCGCACTCCTTTCCCATCATTTCTGGAAGCCGTCTTAATGGAAGCGCTGCTGGAAATATTTCAAGAAGCAATTATTCGGCTGCCAAAGAAAATTGCCGGCGCTGCCGGTGTGGTAGGCGCACTTGTCATTGGGACTACTGTTGTTCAGGCTGGTCTTGTTAACCCGCTGCTTGTCGTAGTTGTTGCAACTACAGCAATTGCTTCCTTTACAATGCCCAATTACGGATATGCTATGGCTCTTAGGTTTCTGCGTGTGCCAATGCTCATCCTGGCGTCAATTCTTGGATTATACGGCGTTATGTTGGGCTATGTAGCTATAACCATCCATATGTGTGCATTACGCAGTTTCGGCGAATCCTATCTTGGCCCAGTCTTGGATATATCGTTATTTTCAGATTGGAAAGACATGCTTATCCGGCTGCCATGGAGATTTATCAAGACCCGGCCGATACAGTTCGGAGCACAGGAAAAACAGCGGACGGGTGATGAAGATGGCTGATCTTAAAGTTGAAAAGAGGATGACGCCGTATCAATTCTCTATGGTGATTATTGGTACCGCTTTCGGTGCTCAAGTTGTGCTCTCCCCGCAGAAGCTAATTGAAAAAGCTGAAACAGGTACCATTCTAGCGATATTAATAGGTGGGGTATTGTTTTTTGGAATAACTTTTTTAATGCTAAAGCTTGGCAAGTACTATCCTAATGAGACACTTGTGGAGTATATGCCTAAAATATGGGGGCAGAAATTGGGCGGGTTTATTCTCTGGTGGTTCGCAGCGGTATTTCTTTTGCAAATCAGTGTAGTATTAAGCGGTTTCAGCAAGGTAATAACAATGTTTATGTTTGACCGTACTCCGCCGCAGGTTGTTGAGATAGGCATGCTTATAGTTTGTATTTACTGTGTAGTCCAGGAGTTCGGCACAATCCTGCGCATTCAGCAAATAATGCTTTTGGTTTCAGGTTCTATACTGATGCTCACCTGGTCGACAACTTTGTTAACCTTTCGTCCTGATAATATCTCGCCACTAATCCCTCAAAACGTGGCAAATACACTGAGCGCAGTATTAGATACTTGGGGTATGTACTCAGGTTTTGAAGTTATTCTGCTCTTCTTACCGCTTGTCTTCCGAGGCAAAACAAGTTTAACTAAAAGTGTAGCAGTCGCATTTGCGATGTTGATTCTTATATTTGAGTTTCTCTTTATTATAATAATTGGCGTTATGACCGCCAAAGGTGCAGCAAGCAATCCGTATCCAACAATTTATACTATGAAGGCGGTTGAACTGCCTGGAACTTTTATTGAGCGGCTTGAAAATTATCTGCTATTGGCCTGGGTTCCTTCGGTATTTGACACTGTAGCTGTGATGTATTATGCCGCTTCAAGAGTTATAGCTCGCCGAAACGGTTATTCCGACCATCGTCCGGTGGTACTGCTGCTTGCGCCAATTCTATTTTTGGGGGCGGTAGGCATCGCGGATGTAAAAGCAGCTGCAATTGCAGCACAAGTATTAGACTGGATTGGCTGGAGCTTCTCCTTCGTTATTATACCTATAAGTCTTATTTTGGCCTGGCGCCAAAAGAGAGGGATAAAGAGTGAGACAGAAGACGGTTAGAAAAGTGCTGCTGGTATTTATAACGGCAGTTATCAGTCTGCTTACAGCAGGGTGCTGGGATGCGCGCGAACTTCAGGACAGAAGCTTTGTTTTGGCAGCAGCGATTGATACAGTCGATGCGGGTACCAAACCTGGAAAAGGCGATTCAACAAGTAATGCCGAAACATTTATACAGCTTAATGGCAGTAAAAAGTATCGACTGAGTCTGCAGGTCTACAAGTTGGCGGGAGGAGGAGGAGGAGGAGAAGGAGAATCTGGTGGGGGAGGTAAGAAGGAGCCGTCCAAGACTTATGTAATATCTAATACCGGGCAATCGATTTTCGAGATGGTGAGAGATATGCTGGGGCAGTCAAGCAAGGGTTTATTCTGGGAGCATGTCCAATGCATAATTATTAGTGAGGCGGCCGTAAAAGAAGCTGGACTCGGACCGATTTTGGACTTCTTTCGACGTGACCCTGAGATGCGCTGGCGCATCAGAGTAATGATCACTCCAGGTGAAGCCAGAAAGCTAATTGAATTTCAGCCGCCTTCCGGTGAACCAGGTGCAATATATCTTAATGGTCTTCTGCGTAACCATCCGCGTAACTTGCATGTGCCGGCGGCGCGCACAGATTTGGGATATATATCTCAGTATCTTGATACAAAGCAGGTCGTAATAATACCTGTTATTGTCAAATCGGGAAATGTGGTAAAAGCGGGTGGAGCAGCAGTTTTTAAAAAGGACAAGTTTGCCGGATACCTCGACGAAAAAGAAGTTGAGGGCATGAAGTTCATTTATGGCTCAGAAAAGTCTGGTATCATTACACTTGAATGTAAAGACCATCCAGGGCAGCTAGTGGCTTTTGAACTTTTTACCCATGATACGAGACTTAAAGCACATGCTGATGGCGATAATATCTATTTTGTACTAGATATTATGATGAGAGGTAATTTAGGTGAAGTAACCTGCAGCATGGAGCATGACACGACTGATGAAAAGTATCTCCGGGAAGCCGAAGTGGCTTTCGCAGAGGAAGTTAAACGGGTTGTGTTCTATAGTCATCAGAAATCTCAAAGGCTAAATGTTGATTTCTTGCATTTAGGTGCAGTTCTAAAAAAAGATGAGCCTAAAGCCTGGGAACGAGTGAAAGACAGATGGGATGAGATTTACCCAACTGTACCGCTTATTGTATCGGTAAATGTATCAATTAGAAATGTTGGTGAACATAAGTAATAATTACTTAAACACAATAGAAAACATCCAAAGCGTCAGGGCGATAGCCGTATAAGCCGCAGCTGTTCGGCGGGCCAGTTTGGCTTCACGAGCCCTGGCGTTTTGCATGTCAAATGTTGATGCCAGCAGCCAGGATGCTAGCGCGGTAGTAAATAATACTAAGATAACCCAGATAGTAGTTTTGTGAACTATGAAGAAAGCTGTTTTTTGCCAAATATAGTAGATATTATCGAAAGACATACGCTGCGCCTCCAGTGAGTACTCTTTTTAAGCACGAGATGACCACGCCACAATCGCTTCTCGCCATGACATGCCAGAAAGTGTAAAACATACTAGCATGTTAGTGCAAACGCAGCGTAGAGGAGTTTGGAAATCTCTATTCTTCTATTATATCCAAATAGGCTATTTGTACTATTTTCCCATTCCCTGTCATATAAATAACTAAATGGTTGACAGGAGGTAATAGTATGGCTATAGATAAAACCCCCAACTGGCAGCATCAGCTTACACTTCTTGAGCGTGAGGAACTTAATGTTGACGGTGTTACTAATTTAGGCAGTTACGATGAACGCGAAATTATAATGGAAACCGAGCAGGGTACACTTACAGTAAAGGGTGAAGGGCTTAATATCAAGCAGCTCAGTCTGGATAAAGGTAATATCATTATCGATGGAAATATAAAAATGCTGGTATATGATGAAGCAGCTCAAACTAAGAAGGGTCTCTTAGGAAGGTTATTAAAATAGGTGAGGAGCGCTGTCTTGCGGCACAAGTTATTGGCAGTATGGTATATTTTAGTCGTTGTGCTGATAGTGGAGATATCAGCCTATGGAATTACCGGTTTTATGGCCAATAGTTACCGGAAGATAATGTGGGATCGGTTTAATGACGGGGTAAGAGAGTGGCACGAAGCCGATTCCACACTGCCTTATGCTGGCTTCATAAATTACTATTCGAAAGCAGCAGGAATCAGCGGGCAAGCGGTTGCTGGCGTCATTCAGGCCGAAAGTTCCTTCCAGCCGCGAGCTAGATCTAGCTCAGGAGCCTATGGTTTGATGCAGATTATACCGTCAACCTGGCGGCAGGTAAATAATGAACTTAAGGTGTGCGCTGTTAGGCATCCTGGTGAGTGTACAAGTGAATGTTACTATGATCCTGAGCTTAATATTCGAATCGGCACAGCTTATCTTAGTCAGATTTATAAATCATTCAATGGCGATATGGTCTTAGCGTTAGCTGCATATAATGCTGGACCGGGAGAGGTAAGCCGCTACGGTACAGTTCCGCCCTTTAAGGAAACTAATGATTATATTGACCGGATTATTACCTACTGGTATAAGGCGCAGAACCAACCTGTACCTGCTTATGGACTTAATGCAGCGTATTGGAAGAGTGTTCAGAATACCTTAGGCTGGTGGGTTATTTTTACGGCAGCATTAATTATTTTTACTATGTGGAAGCTTTTTAAGCGTCATCGTTCTTGGCGGTGGCGGTAAGCGTTTAAGGGTGAGCGGGGTGATAAGGTGGAGCTTTCGGAGCAGACTTTAACCTTTGTTGTTTCAATAGCAATTGGCGCACTTCTTGGCACATTATTTGATTTTTACAGGGTAGTGTATGGCAGGGTTAAACCACGCGCTGTTTTTACGTCTTTGGGTGATTTTATATATTGGATTGCAGCGACGGTAATAATCTTTGCAGGTCTGGTGGCAAGTAATTGGGGTGAACTTAGAGCATATGTCTTCATTGGTCTACTTGGCGGAGCGATTATCTATTTTCGATTGCTGAGCCGGTATGTTACAGCTGTATTTATCAGGGTAATGACTATGTTAATTTGGACGGTTGGATGGACTGGGCGTACTCTAAATCTAGTATTTTTTAAGCCTATTGTCTGGCTGCTGACATCTTTTATGAAGCCGCTTATTTTCACAAAACGGAAAACCGCAGCATGGTGTCGGATGCGCTTTATCCGTCCGCCTGAGGACGAAGATAATATCCCGCCTAAGCTCTAAGGTTTTAAAAATGGAAATATCTTTCTGTTTAGGATTAAAAGAGGAAACTTACACTGCTGGGCGAATATTATAAACTGCATATTATAAAGGCACAGTGGTGGTGTTATTTTATGGCTCGAAGGCGCAAATTACGTATTAAGTGGTTCCGGCTGGCGATGTTCGCCGTCGCCGGGTATTTTATCTACCTGCTTGTCGGTCAACATGGGCAATTAAATGCAATAGAGGCCGAAAGTAAGGCTGCCCAGCAAAGACTGGAACAGGTCACTAAACTTAATTCGACGCTAACAGAGGAAAAAAAGCAGCTTAATAATCCAACGTATGTTGAGAAACTAGCTCGTGAGGAATTGGGACTTGTCAAACCTGGCGAAGTTCCCTATATTCCAGCGAAAAATTAATTCCAGGCAACATTTCTTGACACCTTTTCAGTGTCAAGAGTATAATATGGTTGCGAAAACATAGTTTTTTAAGGAGGAAATTTGATTAGTATGTCCATTGAAGTTGGCAGTGTGGTAGAGGGAGTTGTGACCGGAATAACAAACTTCGGCGCGTTTGTTGAATTGCCTGGGGGAAAAGTAGGCTTAATTCACATCTCCGAGGTTGCTGATGTGTACGTCCGCGACGTGAAAGACTTTCTTAAAGAGCAAGATAAAGTAAAGGTTAAAGTTCTTAGTGTGGATGAACGCGGCAAAATTGGGTTATCAATTAAGCAGCTTCAGGCTCCAAGTCCAAGTCCAAGTCCAAGTCCTGTTCCAGTCCCCCGCAGACCATACGCCAGCGATAACCGGCGTCCAATGAGGTCAAATACTCTATCCTTTGAGGATAAATTGAACAAGTTTATGAAAGACAGCGATGAACGCTTGTCAGATCTTAAACGCAATACTGAATCTAAGCGCGGCGGCCGAGGTGCAGCCCGTAAAGCAGAATAATGATATTAGAGCATTCCAAATGGAATGCTCTTTTTTGTGTCATTATAGCGAGGGCCTGTCGGTATTTTTATCGCAGGCTTATAATATTGGTATGATGTGGGAAAAATGAAGTAAGTACCCATATATGGAATAATATTATGTAATAATTGTATAATTATGGTATAATATTGCGAGAAATAGCACTTCAAGGAGGCCGTTATGAGAGCATTTTTGGGCATAGATGTAGGGTCAGTAAGCACCAACATTGTGGTTCTGAATGAGGACGGCAGTGTTCATGATGCTTTATATTTACGAACTCAGGGTCAGCCAATTAAAGCGGTGCAGGATGGGTTACGCCAAATTAATAAAAAATACCGAGATCTTATCGTAAGAGGAGTAGGAACGACTGGGAGCGCGCGACATCTAGCAGGAGTTGTTGTAGGAGCGGATAGTATAAAAAACGAGATAACTGCACACGCTTTAGCAGCAATGCATATCGTACCTGACGTCAGGACAGTGCTTGAAATAGGTGGTCAAGACTCTAAGATTATTATCATTAGAAACGGGATAGTGACAGACTTCGCCATGAACACAGTGTGTGCCGCTGGAACAGGCTCTTTTTTAGACCAACAGGCAGCACGTCTTAATATCCCAATTGAACAGTTTGGAGATATAGCGCTTCAAGCTTCAGCTCCAGTACGTATTGCTGGCCGATGCGCCGTATTTGCCGAGTCTGACATGATCCACAAGCAGCAGACCGGACATTCTGCTTCAGATATTCTAAAAGGTTTATGCCAGGCACTTGTACGCAATTATATTAGCAATGTTGGTAAAGGTAAGCAGATTGAGGGCCCTATTCTATTCCAAGGCGGAGTTGCCGCAAATAAGGGTATGAAGCAGGCTTTTGAAGAAGCCCTTGGTTGTGAGGTTATAATTCCTCCCTATTTTAATGTAATGGGCGCGTTGGGGGCGGCGCTACTAGCCCGGGAAGAAATGAAAGGAAAGAAAGATTCTGCTTTTCGCAGTTTTGATGTTGTTGACTTTGTTTATAATCCGCGGAGTTTTGAGTGCAGCGGCTGCTCAAACATGTGTGAAATTATCGAAATTAGCATCAACGGCAAAGTTGCTGCGCGTTGGGGCGACAGGTGTGGTAAGTGGAGCAACAAAGAGACAGTAGCATAAAGATTGAAAAGGATGATGAAATTTTGACGATCCGCGTTGGAATACCTCGTTGTTTATTGTTTTACCAGTATGGAGTAGTCTGGGAAAAGTTTCTACAGGAGTTGGGTGCTGAGGTTATTATTTCGGGCAACACGACAAGAGCGACCATGGATAATGGCAGTGATCTTGATGAGGTATGCCTTCCCGTAAAAGTTGCTTTCGGACATGTGAACGAGCTGTGCGGGCAGGTTGATTATTTGTTTATGCCGCGAATGGTTAGTGTTTCAGAAGGCCAGTATATGTGTCCCAAGATTATTGGTATGCCTGATATGCTAAGATCTAACATTCCCGGCCTGCCGCCTGTTATTGATGTTGATGTTGACCTCCGCCAGAAAAAGCGTAATCTTTATAAAGCTATCAGTGAGATTGGCCAAGTATTAGGCAAAGGATCGCTTCAGAGTTTTTATGCCTGGCATAAGGCAAAAAAGGTTCAGCGCCGTCAGGAGATTCAGAACGTCCATGCTGGACGCAAGAGAGTGGCTCTTATCGGACATCCGTACATAATCCAAGACCGGCAGTTAAGCATGGATGTTATAGAAAGGTTATATAAACTTGATTTAGATGTTGTTACGCCTGAAATGGTGGAAAATAGCCAGGCAGATTCGGCAGCAAAAATTATAGGCAAAAAGTTATTTTGGACATTTAGCCATCACATGGCAGGTGCCGCATTTGCATTTATGCAACCGCCCCATGCCGTTGATGGTGTTATCTTTATGACTTCATTTTCATGCGGGCCGGACGCTTTGACTGCTGAAATTATCAGTCACCATGCCCAAGATCAAAGTATCCCGTATATGCTGCTCACAGTAGATGAACATACAGCTGAAGCTGGTTTTGTTACGCGGATTGAGGCTTTCACCGACATGCTTAAAAGGCGGTGGGCAGTTTGTTAATTACTTATCCCCATATGGGTACGCTTCATATAGTGCTTAAAACACTTTTTACTAGCCTAGGAAGGCCTGTCCTGACACCTCCGCCAATAACCAAGAGAACAATGGAATTAGGAGCAAAGCATTCTCCAGAAACAGTCTGCTTACCGTTTAAGGTTACGTTAGGCAATTTCATTGAAGCTCTCGAGCAAGGTGCCGACACCATAGTAACATGCGGCGGAGTGGGACCATGTCGTCTGGGTTACTATGCCGAAGTGCAAAAGGGTATTCTAAGGCAGCTTGGCTACAAGTTTGACATAATTGCTATTGAGCCAGATATTGTTGACGTTCTGAAGAATCTGGCCAAGGTGTCGCACAAAAAAAGTCTCCGTGAAATCTACTATGCCTTCCAGTTTGCCGGAACTAAAATGGGCGTTCTTGATACGGTGAAAAAAGCAGTGACAATGCTGCGCCCGCGTCAGAAAACTCCCGGAATTGCCGATGTTATTTGGTATAGAGCTGTAAAAGATATCGAGGATGCCGAAACTATTCCTAAAGTAACAGCAATCCTTGAAGAAACGCTAACCGCAATAGAAAAACATAAACGCCAGGATGTGCAGCCGCTGCGTATCGGTTTGGTTGGTGAAATATATGTTACTCTTGAAGATTTTATCAATCAAGATTTGGAACGAGTCTTAGGCAACATGGGAGTGGAAGTTCATAAGACAATGTACCTCAGCGATTATGTACGCGGGCATTTGCTGCGCAAGAAGGAATATCTTGACAAGTACGAAGAACTGTTTACTGTGGCGAAACCATATTTAGGACACTACGTAGGCGGACATGGGCTTAAGAGTATCGGCTATACCGTGCAGATGAGCCAGCAAGGTTTTGACGGCGTTATTCAAGCTTATCCATTCACGTGCATGCCAGAGGTAATTGCCAAAAACATCCTGCCCAAAGTCAGCCATGATATGAACATCCCGGTACTGTCACTCGTGTATGACGAACAGTCAGGTGAGGCTGGAGTAATGACCCGCCTAGAGGCCTTTATTGATTTACTGAAATGCCGCAAGAATAGAGCTATGGTGAAGCAGGCATATAGCTAAGAAGAGGAGAGTCCCTAGCTAGGGACTCTCCTCTTCTAACCTTGACGGTAGGCGACGCCATAGCCGCCATGAGGAAATGCGAACGCAATATTCTCATAGGGACATATAAGGCGGCAGGCTCCGCACTCGACGCACTGTTTGTAAAAGACGAGTACAGGGTCACTGTCGCAATTATTCCAAGCAAACACCCCCGAAGGGCAAATCGTCAGACAAGGTTTGCCCTGACAATTTTTGCAGAGGTCCTGCTCGGCAATTATAACATGCTGCCAGCCTTCGTCAGGCTGAAAGTGTATTAGCTGAACTGCGTTTTCAAGGTCGGACATTCAGCGCACCACCTTTAATGTCTTCCACACGTCGCGGATGATTTTAAGTACAGGCTGCATGCTTGTTATCTTTTTAAAGATAAAAACTCGCCTGGCTCGTTTAGGCATTGTATAAACTTTAGCGGAGTGAAAGGCAGCTTCGTTAGCCATACGAGTATAAAGGTCAAACATGTAGGGGATGTCGCGTTGAAGGGCGGCAGCACCGGCATTGGCTTTTAAGTCTTGCATAACAAAGCTTTCATTTAACAATGTACGGTATAGCGATAGCTTCTTAACCGAAAAATCGCGAGCCTTTTTAGCGGCGTAAGCAGCCTGTGCGGCAAAGTATCCTGACCACATAGCTAGATTGTAGCCATGTACGCCATTGACAAGTGATGCGGCGTCGCCTGTTATCAGTAATCCGGGATGTACAAGCTTCGGCACGGCATTATAGCCACCTTCTGGGATCATTGAACCCCCATACTCCTCTACAACGCCACCTTTAAGCAAGGGCTGCATAAGGGGATGCTTTTTTAGACGGTCAAGAAGATCGTGCGGCCTTAAGCCAGATTTGGCAAAGTCACCTACTGACATGCCAACGTTTAGGCTTATGGCATCTTTATAAAGGTGTATTGCTCCCGTGCCGTTAAACCCAGCAGTCGGATACCCAATAAGACCTATTGTTGACCCATGGCCGGGTAATAAGTTGAAGCGTTCTTCGATAGTTTCGGCTGGAAGAGAAATTGTTTCCTTAACGTAGAGTGACAGGTTAAGTGGTGATACTCGCGGAGCAAGCCCAGCACGCTCAGCCAGCATTGAATTAACCCCGTCAGCCAGTATAATAATATCGGCTAAATAATAGCAATTCTGGGGTGCTGAAATTTTAACTCCAACTGCCTGTTTACCATCAAAAAGTGCTTCCGTAGCATTATGACTAAGCAGCAGCGTTGCTCCGGCCTCTGCAGCTTTATGAGCCAGCCATTTATAAAAATTAGGCCTACGGACAGTAAACCTGTTAAACGGAGCTGCGGCAAGCTTGTTGCTTCTAAACCCGGTGCTCAGAATAGAGTCTTCAGTCATAAACCAATATGCCTGGTCGGTAACTATTCGTTCATAATCCAGCTCATCCCAAAAGTTTGGAAAAAGTTTATGCGTATGTTCGGCAATTACCGCCGAACCTCCGCAAGTCTTGGCCCCCGGGTATGCTCCTCGCTCTAATAGCAGGACGTCCATACCCTCTTTGGCCATAAAGTAGGCGGCGGATGAGCCGGCTGGCCCGGCTCCGACAACAATAGCGTCATATTTTTTTACAGGGGCTTGGTCGTAAGGCCGCGCACTGAGACATACAGTAGGATGGGGAGAATCTGTAGTTTTATGTTCGTACCAATATTTCAGCATATAATCACCTTCGGGTTAGTGTATGTAAAATTAGGTAGTTCATACAATCATCAAAATACATATAAAATCCATTTACGGGGAATTTTAGGTAAGTAATACGCGCCAAAGGGGGAGAGCCATGCTATCAAGGCGTGAATTCTTAACATTGTGCGTGTCCTCAACGCTGACGCTCAGTTTAGCTGATCGTCTTCTGCCCTTCGTAACCGAGGCTGAGGCCCAAGGCGCTATTTCCAGACCGCCGGTAATTTGGCTCGAACTGGGGACGTGCACAGGAAACTCGATATCGCTAGACAATGCAAAAAATCCAAACTTATCGCAGCTTTTCACTAAGATGCTTGATCTGCGTTATTCAGTCCTTTCCAATGTGGCCCAGGGAGACATGGCTGTTAAAGCACTAATGGATACAGTTAATAACGAGGCAGGCAAGTTCTGGCTTGTTGTTGAGGGTTCTGTAATGACCGCTGATAACGGACGTGTTAATGAGGTATTGCTGCGTAACGGTCAGATGGTAACAGGTTTGACTTTGCTTAAAGAGTTTGCGCCTAAAGCAAAGCATATTATTGCGGTTGGAGACTGTGCGGCTTACGGCGGGCCTGCTGCCGCTCATCCAAATCCGGGCGGAGCAAAAGGTGTTTGGGATGTTATCGACAATCGTGTTATAAACGTACCGGGGTGCCCTGCTCATCCTGATTGGATGACCGGAACATTCAGCCATCTATTGTTCTATGGAATTCCGGAATTAGACGCCTATAACCGTCCTGCGATGTTCTTCAGCAAGACTATTCATGAGTTGTGTCAGCGTCGTCAGCAGTTTGAGGATGGGATATTTGCAAAATTTCCTGGGGACGACGGCTGCCTGTACAAGGTCGGCTGCAAGGGGCCGGTGACACATGCCGACTGTCCGACTCGGGAGTGGAATCAGTATGTTAACTGGCCGGTAAAAGCCGGGACTCCATGTATCGGATGTGCCAGTCCCCATTTTCCTGACGGTATGATGCCTTTTTATAATCATTTGCCTGATATTCAAACACCGGCTGTCGCAGTGAATGTTAAGAAGCTGGGCGCAGCGTTGACTGTTTTAGGTGTAGGCGCAGTTGGTACTCATCTAGCGGCAGGTATATTCGCCCGCCGTATTCATAAGCACTATTTGAAGGGAACTAAACCTTCGGAGACTACACCTCCGGAAAATCTAACGCAGTTAAAACAAGACCTTGATGATCTTATCAGGCAGCAAAATGCTTTAATTGCGGAGGCTAAAAGCTTGGAAGTTCAAAAAAACCGTCAGAAAAGAAAGTCCTGGCTAAAGAGAATTAGGGATTTCTGGCATAATGAAAACAGTCCTAAAGGTAAGAAGGAGTAGGTATGGCGGTTAAAACTATTTTCCCTGTTACGCGCATCCATGCACCGCTTAGGCTGGATATTGACATACAAGGCAATAAGGTTGTAGATGCACGTGTTATAGGCACATTATTTCGCGGCTTTGAGAATATCATGGTTGGCCGTGATCCGCGTGACAGCATACTTTTTATGCAGCGTATATGCGGTATTTGTTCTGGGGCTCATTCTGTAGCAGCAGCAATAGCAATGCAGCAAATATTTAAAGTAGAAGCAGTTCCAAATGGACAGCACCTGACAAATCTGATCTTTGCAGCCGATATTATACAAAACCACCTGCGGCATTTCTATTTACTAGTGCTCTATGACTATTGTAAGGGTCCTGATATTCCGCCGTTTACGCCGCACCCGAATATGGATTATCGCTTGCCGGAGAAAGTAAACAAGGAATTATTGGAGCATGGAAAGCAAGGTATTCATTTAGCATCCCGAGCTCATGAGATGTTTGCTATCTTCGGGGCGAAGGCACCGCATCAGCAGACGATTATGGCGACCGGAGTTACCGAAAAGGCTTCCACAGAAAGAATAATGGCTTACGGCAGCATCCTGCAGGAAATAACTGAATGGGTCGAAAAGGTCCATATAGCTGACGTTATGACAATTGCCGGGTATTATAAAGATTATTACGATATTGGTGCAGGTTATGGGAACTTTATGTCATTCGGTATGTTTACGCTGCCGATAACCGGACGTAGAGAATTTCAGCCTGGTATTATGAAAAATAGGGGTAATAGCGAGGCGTTTGATGTTAATAAGATAACCGAGGACGTCAGCTATAGCTGGTATCATGATGAACAAAACAGTCGTAATCCTGCACAGGGATCCACTATTGCTGACCGCAATAAAGCGGGAGCTTATACATGGGTAAAAGCGCCGCGCTATGACGGAGCTCCCTTCGAGAGCGGGCCGCTTGCCCGAGGCTGGATAAATGGCGATTATCGGCGCGGTATATCGGTAATGGATCGCCTTATTGCCAGAGCACAGGAGGTATTAAAGATCTGTCGGCTAGCCGCTGGATGGCTGGAGCAGCTTACCCCCGGAGGACCAACTCTTCGACCGTATGATCCATCGCTTAATGGTGACGGCATGGGGCTTACCGACGCTATGCGAGGCGCGCTCGGGCACTGGATTAGTATAAAAAATGGCAAGACAACTAATTATCAGGTAATTACTCCGACAACCTGGAACTTTTCACCGCGTGATGCCAATAATGTGCGGGGACCGGTTGAAGAAGCCCTTATTGGTGTAACTGTTGCTGACCAGAATAGTATGGTAGAAGTTGGACGTGTTGTGCGGTCGTTTGATCCTTGCTTTACCTGCGCGGTGCATATGATTGAAGCACCCGAAAAATCAGTCCTGCTAATATGAAGAGCAGCGGCATCAATTGATGCCGCTGCGTTCTCGTTTATTGCGATTGGCCTTTGGTGTTTCATGCAGCCACATGTAAAGCATGGTATAAATTATGTAGCCCAGCAAGCCGAAGAATATCCAACTGTAACCGCCTAGGGAAATTAAATAGCCCAGCTTTTCGGGACCATAAACGGTGATTATTTCACCTGAGCCGAGCATAAAGCCGCCTAGTACAACAAGCAGGGCAAATATGCGCTGCATGCGTTCACTGGCCTCAATATGTCGGCTTGCCATGAGCAGAGGAGCTGTCAGAACTCCTGTCATCATAAGGTAAAGGGGGATACGGATATGGATAGTATGGGCGGCTGATTCTGAATTATATTGCATGGCAAAAGCGGAAGCTGCTTCGAAGTCCCCTTTGACGGCCATATTTAGAGCCATATCTAAATTGTATAGCAGCGACTGCTGGTAACCATGCTGGATAATAATATGGTAGAACATAGCGTAGCTTATACCGGACAGGAAGAGCAGCAACCCGCCGATAAGTAAAATTCGTTGGCTGGTCATGGTTTTTTCCTCTCTTTGGATAATGGGGTCTAATAATTAAATTTACCCAAATGAGTAATTTTTAAACAATTAATTATCTTTTTTTGCAGAACTGCTGCTCTCTTTATTCACATACCCGGTAAACATGGCTTGGAGTTTAGCAGGGTCTTCAGTGAAAACAAGATAAAAATGGAGCGGGATAGATGCTGCGAAGAAGATAGCAATAAAATAGTGAGTAATACGTACGACGTTTAAGCCGCCCAATGTACGCTGAAACCAGAATGTCCTTTCCGGAAAGAGCAGTATCATACTGGTAAAGGCTGCTACTAGTACAGCCAGTCCCCAGGACGTAAACAATATCTTCTGGCCTGGGTTGTAGCGTCCGAAATTTGGATGGCCGTCGGTAATAAACAGCACATATCTTGTAAAACTTCGCATGTTTGCAAAATCGCCTGGTAAGAACAAAATCTCAGTGAATTTTTTTGTGACAGTATAGTAATAAATCTGGCCTACCAAATTGGCGATTAGAATAAGACCGAACATGCCATGCACCTTGCGAACAAGGCTAAGCGGAAGTTTAATTGATGGCATGGGGCTATGTAAGTAAAACCCGGTAAATAGCAAAGTCATTACACATACAAACATTATCCAATGAAAAACCCGTACTGGTAGGGGCTGAAGCAGTAATTTCATAGATTTAGCAACCTCCTATTGCTTAAAATCCCCAATTAGTCGGGTTTTAAGCATAATTTTTTAGTTTAAGAGCTGCTCGAAGTTTTAGGTTAATCGACAAAAAACAGGCCTGCTTACTGGTGAGATATTTAAAAATGCAGGATGACCTGATGGTTTTTAAAATTTTCAGGCGCTTATTGTCAGAAATTTTTATTTCTGATATGACTTGTTCAGACATATATTATTTTACAATTTATGTAAAATTTCAAGTAACACACTAAGCAGAGGTGGATAAGCTATGCCTAGAGTTACAGTGGTATCAGTGCCTGAACAAGTATTTAGAGCTCCAAGTCTTTCATCACCAAAACCCAAAGTGCGGAAAATAACCTGGAAGCCGATTATGAACAAAATGCGTCATGTTTCGGCCGTTTTAATAGGTAGTGAAGGACTATTCCTAAGTGTTTTAGCATTTTTGCTTGGCCGTGTTTCAATTATGGGTGAACTATCACCCTTCGGCTTAGCGCTATTTGCAGCCGTGGCGCATTGCTCACGTGAAAAAGCAGCGGTAGTCGGCCTGTTTGCAATCATAGGAATTTTATCAAGTGGTAATTATTTAATGACTGGGGTCTATCTTTTCAGTATCTTACTTTATTACCGTTTGTCGGACAAGCATACTAGACTGCATCATAAGCTGCTTACTGTGCCGCTATTTATTGCTTGTGCAGCTTCAGTCGGAGGACTTGTTGTCAATCTGGCAGCGCAGGCGACGCTCTATAGCATGCTGCTGTCACTGTTTAATGCAGCCTTATGTCTAGTTTTGAGCTTTATATTTTTGTATGGAGTGCCAGTCATAGTGCAGCCTTCAAATAGTGCTGTTAGGCAAGTATCAGGTGACTGCCTGATTTGTGTAGTCGCAATGCTAGCGATTGCGGTAGCTGGATTTGGTGATCTAACTGTGTGGGATTATAGTGTTCGCAGTATTGTCGGAGGACTTCTTATAATGGCGCTGGCATTAAGCGGCGGTGCAGGCCTCGGGGCATCTGTAGGGGTGGCAGTCGGCCTGGTTGTGGGGCTTACAGAAAACAATGTACCGGCGGCAATTTCGCTTTATGCGTTATCAGGTCTTTTGGCAGGAGTGTTTCGTCGTTTAGGCAAATTTGCTGTCAGTCTGGGTTTTATATTAGGCAGTATCATTACGGTACTGTATTTTGGACAAACCCGTGAGCTAATGCTTGTTTTAACTGAGATCGCCATACCAGCGGGCTTATTCTTGCTGATCCCATCGAAACGACTGGCTCTATGGCGGGAAAGCTTACATTCCTCAGATGTCAGTGATCTGAATTCATCGCCTGCGCAGATAAATGAAGCTAAGGCTAAGATAAAAAATATTTCTGATATGTTTAATGATTTAGCCGTTGCCTTTGGTTCAATCGCGGCTGCCAGCAAAGAGAAGATTCGTGAAGATGAACTGAACCGGGCCTTGGCAGTAGTTGGAGAGCGGGTATGCGGGCCATGTGATAATCGTGGTGAGTGTTGGGAGAAAAATTTCTATCGTACTTATCAGGTAATGGTAGATATGCTAGTTAGAGGTGAAGCAACAACGCTAAACGCAGGAAATGTACCGCAGGTTGTTAAAGAGACCTGTATTCGCCGGGCAGATTTGGCTGATACCGTAAATCTGGTAATTGAGCGTAATCGTTCAATGTCCTTTTGGCAAAAAAAACTTACAGACCATCGACAGATGGTCACTGAGCAAATGAAAGCGGCAAGTACAATCATTGGTAACTTAGCGCAGGAAATAGATAAGGAGCAGCGGTCTGATCGGGAGCTGGCAGCCGATTTGAAGAAGAAGGCTTCTCTGCTGGATTGTCACCTTGAAGGGGTCAGAATTACAGGGACTAAAGGAGCTGGCAGGGTCGAGATTTCAAAAGAACCTTGCAGCGGCACAAGAGAATGCTTGAATACCATTCTCCCGCTGGCTGCCAGTATCGTTCAAGAAAAACTTACTCTTCATGCCGAATGCGGCAGCAAAGGCCGCCAAACGAAATGCAAACTTGCAATGCAGGTGTCAAGCCGTCTCAGTGTAGTAACCGGAGTCGCGAGCGCAGCGAAAGAACCGCATAATGTATGTGGTGATACCTGCGCAGTCTTACCGCTCAACAAAGGTAAGGTGGCCCTAATGCTTAGTGACGGGATGGGCAGCGGAAGTAAGGCCGCCGGGGAAAGCAACATGGCCGTCAGGTTTATGGAAAAGCTGCTGGCTGTAGGCTTTGATGTGGATGTAGCTGTAAAAACAGTAAACTCACTTCTACTCTTGAGAACTCCTGAAGAAAGTTTTGCAACGATCGATATGGCGGTAATAGATACCTATTCCGGGGAGACAGAATTTTTAAAAGTAGGATCATCTCCAAGCTATGTAAAGCGAGTGCGTGAAGTAAGGACCATAAATTCATCCTCTCTGCCCATTGGCATAATACATCAAATTGAGATAGAACCGGTGAGATCGGTTGTTGTGGCAGGAGATATAGTTGTAATGGTTAGCGATGGTATTACTGATGTACCGCAGCGCGGAAATGAACGCGAAAACTGGGTGGCAAACTTCTTGCGCAGGATAGATAGCAATAATCCGCAAGAACTCGCCGATAGTCTGCTCAGACAAGCCATTGATATGTCTGGTGGCCGCAGGCGGGATGATATGACTGTACTAGTTGCCAAGATTGTGGAGCAGCCAAATTTAGTAAATTAAGAACAGCCGGGCTAACGCTCGGCTGTCCGTATGTGCAACGAAATGTAAGTCGAACAATAACAGAGTATACTTTGCTGCTATTGGTATAATAATGCAGGAATACTTGCGTTTCCAGGAGAAATAGATGTTAGGGGAAATAATCCTCATAGTGATCAAAAATAAGGCGGTGAGACTGTGGTAATTCCGCTTGAACAGATAGCTAAGATAGCCGGTCTCGCCGGCGAGATAATGCTCAAAAATGGCGCGGAAACATATCGCGTGGAAGAAACAATGGAGCATATAGCTAAAGCCTGTGGAGCTGTTAAGGTTGAAAGTTTCGTCATACCCACAGGGGTTTTTTTGACTGTGCATGACTCGTCTGAGCGGATGCTGACCTCGATGTGGCGGGTTCGGGCACGGACTATAAACCTTGACAGGGTTTCCAAGGTCAATGAATTGTCGCGTCGGTTAGCTGACAAGCGCATTACATTTAATGACGCCTATGATATTTTGCACCATATTGACTTAGAACGGACTGGATTTTCTCTGGTGCCGTCAATGCTTGCGTCCGGGGTGATAGGCGGGACTACAGCAGTACTGCAGAACGCTGGTGCCTTTGAGATACTAGGAGCATTCGGTGCTGCACTAACTGTTCGCTATATTGCGCATGTTGTGTCTCGTCGTCACGGAGTACAGATTACCTATGAATTTATTGGCGGAATGGCAGCAGCTTTAATTGGAGTACTGCTTGCTGTTTTGTATCCTGAAACAAACCGTGATGCTATTATTATTGGTGGCATAATGCCGCTCGTACCGGGCGTAGCGATAACAAATGCTATTCGTGATGTCATGGTAGGCGATCTTTTGAGTGGGCTATCGCGTGGCATGGAGGCAGCGTTAACTGCTATGGCAGTAACAATGGGAGTAGTAATCGGACTTGCGGTACACTTGTTATGAGGTGAGAAGATGCTTGGCCTAAAAATTGCAGCGGTATTTATGATGTCGGCATCAATAGGAATATTGTACCGTATACCGCGCAGACTGCTTTTTTATGATGGCTTGGTCGGTGTAATAACCTGGTTGGTAATGTATACTACAACTCAGGCTGGGGGAAATATTATATTAGCAGACTTTTTAGGAAGCATCGCTTTAGGCGTTGTTGCTGAAGCGTTAGCACGCTTTTTGAAAAAACCAGCTACGATATTTATTATCCCAGGCTTCATCCCGCTGGTTCCGGGAGGTGAGGCTTTTGCAACCATCCGTTTTATGGTTGAAGGCCATTATACGGACGGTGTATCAATGGGAATGAAAACAATATTAATAGGGGGCGCAATTGCCTTCGGAATCTTTGTTAGTTCTACGGTATACCGATTGGTGATAAATTATAGTATGGAGAATAATAAAGAAAATGCTGGGAAAAGTTAAAGCGTGGATCGATAGTAGAGAACTGCTTATAAAGGGTGACAAGGTGGTTGCGGCCTGTTCGGGGGGTCCAGACTCGTTGGCTCTGGTGCATATTCTTCACCTACTGAGCATTGAGTATGAATTTACACTTGTCGTTGCCCATGTCGATCATATGATTCGGGGCCAGGAATCGGTTGAAGACGCCAATTTTGTCGAGGCTTTTTGTAAAGAATATGGATTGGAGTGCTTCCGAACGGCACTTGATGTTCCCCAGTATGCAGTTGAGAGTGGCCGTTCCATCGAAGATGCTGCCCGTCACCTTAGGTATAACTATTTTAGGCAGGTTGCCGCTCAGATTGGGGGGGCAAAAATTGCTACAGGTCATCATCGCGATGATCAGGCTGAAACAGTGCTTATAAATCTTCTGCGGGGAACCGGTAGTACAGGTCTGAGAGGCATTCAGGCAATTAACGGCAATATCATCAGACCGCTGCTATCGCTCAGTCGTGCTGAAATTGAGGAATACTGCAGATTAAACGGCTTTGAGCCTCGCGTAGACAGTACAAACCTTGAAACCGAATATCTGCGCAATCGCGTAAGGCTTAACCTGCTTCCTCAGCTTGAGAGTCAGTATAATAACGGTATTCGGGAAGCCTTGTGCCGTACCGCAACTATCATTGGTGAGGAACATGATTTCATCCGCTGCTATGCCGGTCAGACATGGGCGAACGTTGTTTGCAGTAAGGCAGATGGCTTCATTATCGACTGCAATAAGCTTTTAGCTGAGCATGCGGCCGTACAGCGAGAAATTATACGCTTGACAATCGAAAAAAAACAGGGGAATTTAACAGGAATAACGTTTTATCATGTTGAAAGATTGATAAGACTGGCTAAAAGTCCGACTGTCGGTGGGATTGTCGAGCTTCCTTCCAGTCTTATTGTGAAAAAAGGCTATCATGAGCTGCTTATAGGCTGGGAAGAAATCGGAGTTTTTGAGCATATTCCGCCGCCGGGGATAGCGGTTAAAGTGCCTGGCATTACCTACATAACTCAGATGAATAAGCAGCTTACAGCGCAAGTTTTACCTAACAAACCGCGTTCACAAGGCAGGCAGACGGCTATTTTTGATTGGCAGTCACTTGCTCCGCCGCTTTATGTTAGGACACGGCTTGATGGAGATCGTTTTGCGCCGATTGGCCTGCACGGTACAAAAAAACTGAAGGATTTTTTTATTGATACTAAAATACCGCGTGAAATGCGGGATTGTATTCCTATTGTCTGTGACAGCCAGAACATTATCTGGGTAGCAGGCTGCCGTCAGTCCAATGCGGGAAAGACTACTGATCGCACTACAAAATTTCTGCAACTGACTATTCAACAAATGCAATAATCTAGGAGGAACAAATGATGATCAACGATATTGAAAAGGTTCTAATTACGAAAGAGGAGCTAGCCGCGCGCATTGAAGAATTGGGCAATGAAATTACTGCCGAATACGCAGGCAAAGATATCTTAATGATTGGCGTGCTGCGGGGTGCAGTTATTTTTATGGCCGACCTGGCCAGAGCAATAAAGGTACCTGTTGCCCTCGATTTTATGGCTGTCTCAAGTTATGGTGCATCGACTAGCTCTAGCGGTGTTGTCCGTATCCTTAAAGACCTTGACGAAGAGATTGCTGGGAAGCATTTGCTGATTGTCGAAGATATCATAGACTCCGGGTTAACCCTCAAGTACCTGCTCGAAAACCTGAAGTCCCGTAAACCGGCAAGCGTTAAAATTTGTACTTTGCTCAGTAAGCCCGACCGTCGTAAGGTGGATGTCTGCATTGACTATAATGGATTTAGCGTTCCCGATGAGTTTGTTGTAGGCTATGGCCTTGATTATGCTGAAAAATACAGAAATCTTCCATTTATTGGAATACTTAAGCCTGAAGTGTATAAATAAATAAGAGGAGATAAGTATCGGCATTGTTAATTTTTGCAATGAATGGTATAATAATTTGCTATAAAGGCCAAAATTTGGATATGTGTTGCTCCAGTGAGAGGAGGGCTAGTTGTTGAATAAATTCTTCCGGAACGTTAGCTTCTATTTATTGATTATCATTATTGCCATATCTATTATTGATTACTATTCTTCACGCACAACTACCAAGCAGGAGATAAGCTACACTCAATTCCTGCACCACATTGAGGACCAAAAGGTAGAGCGGGTTACGATAGTAGATAACACCATTAAGGGCAAACTTAAAGATGGTGTTGAGTTTACGACGATCACGCCTAATGATCCGTCCCTTATCAATACACTGCGGGAGAAGAATATAGACATTAAGGCAGAACAGCCGCCGCAGCCGCCATGGTGGACGACGATTTTTTCCTCGATTTTACCGATGCTGCTGCTGATTGGTGTATGGTTCTTTATAATGCAGCAAACGCAGGGCGGCGGAAATCGGGTAATGTCCTTCGGTAAAAGCAGGGCTAAGCTCCATAGTGAGGATAAAACTAAGGTTACATTCGCCGATGTAGCTGGTGCTGATGAGGCTAAACAGGAACTTGAAGAAGTTGTTGAGTTCTTAAAACAGCCTAAAAAGTACAATGATCTTGGAGCCAGAATCCCAAAAGGTGTTCTGCTATTTGGACCTCCGGGAACAGGTAAGACCCTTTTAGCTAGAGCTGTCGCAGGAGAAGCGGGAGTTCCGTTTTTCAGCATCAGCGGTTCGGATTTCGTTGAAATGTTTGTGGGCGTCGGCGCATCGCGTGTTCGTGATCTTTTTGAACAGGCCAAGAAAAGCGCACCTTGTATTGTATTTATTGACGAGATTGATGCAGTAGGACGTCAGCGGGGCGCTGGTCTTGGCGGAGGCCATGATGAGCGTGAGCAGACACTCAATCAGCTGTTGGTTGAGATGGATGGTTTCGGCGTAAATGAAGGCATTATAATTATTGCCGCTACCAACCGTCCGGATATTCTTGACCCGGCGCTCTTGAGGCCAGGCCGCTTTGACAGACAGATCGTTGTCGATAAGCCTGATGTTAGAGGCCGACATGACATACTGAAAGTACATACCAAAGGTAAACCTGTTGCCAAGGAGGCCGACCTTGAAGTGTTGGCCAGACGAACACCTGGCTTTACCGGCGCTGATATAAGCAATCTTGTGAATGAAGCAGCTCTCTTAGCTGCTAGACGGAATAAACGGCGGATTGAAATGCCTGAGCTTGAAGAATCAATCGAACGTGTTGTCGCCGGTCCGGAACGCAAGAGCAAGGTAATCAGTGACAAAGAGAAAAAGCTTACCGCTTACCATGAGGCAGGCCATGCGCTTATCGGCATGCTCCTTACGCATACAGATCCAGTACATAAAGTATCAATAATCCCTAGAGGGCGGGCCGGCGGATATACACTTATGCTGCCGAAAGAAGACCGTTACTACGCAACCCGGTCAGAATTATTAGATCAGCTTAAGACACTGCTGGGCGGTCGGGTAGCTGAGGCGGTGGTGCTTGAGGAAATCAGCACCGGCGCTCAAAACGATTTAGAGCGTGCCACTGAGCTTGTTCGCAAGATGATTTGTGAATATGGGATGAGCGATGCTTTAGGCCCAATTACCTTCGGTCGCCGTCAAGAACAAGTCTTCTTAGGTCGTGACATATCACGCGACCGCAATTATAGTGAAGAAGTAGCTTATTCAATTGATAAGGAAACACGTCAGTTGATTGAATCTGCGTATGAAGTAGTTGAGCAAATGCTCAAAGACAATATTGATAAATTACATCTTGTCGCCAATGCACTGCTTGAAAAAGAGACGCTGGAAGGCGGCGAGCTTGAGCAACTGCTGGAGTTAGGCGAAATCAAGGGCAAATTGCCAAATGACAAAGAACCGGAAGAGTTCCCAAGCATCGGCACTACCAACAATACTCCTCCTAAAATCGTATATATATCAAGAGAATGATAAAGAAGCCTGCAGGTTGCCTGCAGGCTTCTTCTTTTAGGGATAGTAGGGTCAGCAGCTTTGACTTATTTAATTATTTGACTTACTCAAATGTTCGCGGAATATCTTGAGGTAGGATTCCTCTTCATCGATGAGATAAATTCGACCGGGCTGGTTGTTTTGATCATAGTCAATACCGCTCCACCAGACCGCCGCCTTGATGTTGGGATACTTGCCGATTGTACTCAGCATGCGTTCTATCCAGGCAGCCTTATTACCGCCGACTGAATTGCTGGCGAACTCGGTAAGCATAAAAGGCTTATTTGGAAATACAGTGTTATACTCGTTATATAGCGGATCATAAATAGTTTCAAATTCCCGCCATTTTTCACCCGGGAAGTAGGTACCGGTATTATAGCCTGTCATGCCAATTATATCAACATATTCGTCACCCGGGTAATAGGCCAGATAGTGATTCCATTTGAAATCAGGCCGAGAGACATCATGCGGATTCCATACCCAGAGAATGTTGTTGACACCCTCGTCCTTGAAGATGCCGTGAATGTATTTCCAGAGTGCTATGTATAGGTCGGCATCCTTGGATGTGTAGTAGGCAGAATACCAGCACCAGTCGCCGTTCATCTCATTGTTAAGCCGGAAGAGAACGGGGTGGCCAAAGCTTTTAAGGCGAAAGGCATATTGCCGAAGGTAGTCATCATATTGGCCGTCTAGTATGTGGTAAACGAGCTTAGCGTTATCCTCGCTTTTACCAGCCTGTAGGGCGTTTACAACACCGGGCTGGACAGTCTGAAGCGTCAATTCTAAATAACGGCCGTTCTCATAAGCTTTTTCCAAACCGCGCAGCGGGGCGTTCTCTTCCAGCGATTGATAGCGAAGCAAAATTGGGAATTTAAAGTCCATCGCAGTCTCAAGCGGCGTAAGATAAGAGAAGGTCTCAGGGGCAGAGGGCTCAAAGATTCCCCAGGTCAATTTGCTCGACGGGCTAAAATACTTGCTATAAAAGCTTTGAGTTTCGCTGCTCAGCTTGGAGCTGGAGGGCGATGTTATTTTATAGATGTGAGGCTGACCTTGCTTTTCAACCAGTTGAAAACTACGGATTATGTCCATTTCGTTTTCAATTGGCTGGCTTGATTTAATAAATATGGTATAGACTTCACTGCTGCTTTTTATAATGTCAGCGCAGGCATAGTAGTTTTTGTCGTTCTCAACATGAGCAAGCTTTGGACGCTGCCATTTCAGAAGATGTGTTTTATAGCCGTTAATCCATAAGGTTGTGTCGGTAGAAATTGTATGCCCATCCGAATTGCGAAGGGCGCGGTTGCCATAATAAACATAGTCGCGAGTGCTAGTCTCCAAGCCGGTGAAATCTTCGTGATATATTTCAATTTTAGTTTTATCATCGGACAGCGCAGTTCTGACTGCGGATAAAGAGACGTCAACAGTCATGCCGCGTGGGTAGATTAGGGTATAGCCTGCCGGATAGTCAGTGTAACGATCATACCATTCATTATATTCATCCAGCTGTTTTAAATCATCATCCGGGCTTATCTGCCCATTGTCTGATAGATGTCCGTTCAAGATATACTGGGGATTGGCATACACTGGAGTCTGAATAGCGGTAAGGGTAACAGCTGCGATAGCTGCCGCAAAAAAGAGTTTTAAAAGCTTCATTTACAATCCTCCGTGTTTTGGTGGTAACTACTGGTATAAGTTTAACTGCTATTTTGCCGGCTGACAAGTTTAAAAGAAGAGTGAAAGTGTATAATAGGGGTGTCAGAAGGGAATTTGAAAAAGAGCAGAGAACTAACCAATGATAGTAAGTTAGAGCTTTTCGCCAAGGAGGAAATAAAATGAGTGAAGTATTGCTTCATTATACGCGCGCTGGAAAAGTCGAAAGTATGCATCGTGGCGATATTGCTGTTGTCGATGTAAAAGGCAAGTTAGTTGACAGTGTAGGAAATGCAGATTTGCCGATGTTTTGGCGGTCGGCAGCTAAGCCGTTTCAAGTGCTGCCCTTTGTTGAACAAGGCGGTATTGCCAAATTTAATATTAGCACTGAAGAGCTAGCGTTGATGGTGTCGTCGCATAGCGGTGAGAAAGAACATGTGGACTTGGTTCTTAAGGCACTAAATAAGGTAGGTTTGACTGATGCTGCCTTGGCCTGCGGTCCGTCCAAGCCGATGAATGGCAAGGCCGCTAATGCAATTTTACTGCAGAATCAGAAGTATCAGGCTGTTCACAATGCCTGCTCAGGCAAGCATACCGGAATGCTTGCGCTGGCAATGATGCTGGGTATACCCGTCGAAGGCTATACCGAGCCTGACCACCAAGTTCAAATAGCTATGCACAAGGCAGTAGCTGATGGTGCCCGGCTAAAGCCTCAAGAAGTAGAAATCGGCATCGATGGCTGTGGCGTGCCCGTGTTTTATTTGCCGCTTAAGAATATGGCCTTGGCCTATGCGAGGCTGGCAAAGCCGGAAGAAGGCGACTGGGGCAATCGTGCTAACTCCGTTAAGCTTATTCGCGATGCTATGCTGGCCTATCCTAATGTGGTAGCTGGTACAGGCAGAATTGATACCGCTGTAATGGAACTGACAAAAGGCCGGATTATTGCCAAGGTTGGGGCAGAAGCAGTGTATTGCCTAGCCTCGGTCTCCGATGGAGTAGGCATAGCCTTCAAGATAGAAGACGGCAGCTTCCGGGCGATAAACCCTGTGGTCATTGGCGTACTTAAAC